>Ga0080064_1000029_pt1 | contig 442101 bp, 382 predicted proteins | sample Subgrocontami54m_FD_69260 | JGI IMG/M metagenome (GOLD analysis project Ga0080064, IMG submission 69260) | Subsurface groundwater microbial communities from S. Glens Falls, New York, USA - GMW46 contaminated, 5.4 m (SPADES assembly) (version 2) ... | reverse complement strand
CGGGCATGCGCAGCCCGAGGGGCGGGGGTGTCCGCAAAGGGTTGAGTGGGGGACGAGCGAGGTCGAGCTTTGAGGCCGGCTGACACGGCGGGTCAGCCGAGCCGTCCTGTTGAACCCCGCACCACGGCCCGATCGGCCGATGCTGTGGCTGATGGTGAAATTTGACATGCGCGCGAATCGGTGGATACAATGGCACTCACACGCCATGAAACCTGCCAATGGAAATAATTTCAAAGAAGCCAAGATCTTTTCGCTGGTGCTCATTCCTTTGCTGGGCCAATACGTGCTCACGCTGGAAGAGGTGGGCGGCCAGCGGCTGGTCCCGATCTGGATCGGCATTAATGAGGGGAACGCGATCGGCCTGAAGCTTCAGAACGAACAGCTTCCCCGGCCGATGACGCACGACCTGATGGGGAACATCCTCAAGACCCTGAACGTCAAGGTGGAGCGGGTGGTCATCTCCGACCTGCGGGACGGGACCTATTTCTCCGTCATTACGCTGGCCGCGGGCCCGCGGCGTTTTGAGATCGACGCGCGCCCGTCCGACGCGATGGCGCTGGCGGTCCGGGCGGACACCCCGATCTTCGTCGGCGAGAAGGTGCTGAAGAAATGTCCGGTCATCATGAAGCCGATTACGGAAGACGAAGTGGAGAAATTCAAGGACCAGCTTCAGAACCTGAAACCGGAGGATTTCTTCAAGGGATTGGAAGATAAACCGGGACCGGCTCCGAACGGCTAAGACTAAAGAGAAAGCACGCCCCGGCGTTCCGCGCGCCGCTGGATGCCGAACGCGATGCGCTGGGCCAGCAATTGTTTCGGCAGCAGGTATTTCCGGGCCCTCACCACGACCCGCGTGGTGGAAGAAGTCAGCGATTTGACGGTCACCACCACATCGATGCCTTCCACTTGCGCGTCGACGCGCCGCAGGTTGGGATCTTCCCGTTTGATAGTCCCCACTGATTTGATCTCTTCCATCGCTGCTTTCCAGGCGGTCTCCGGCGGATGTTCCATGTCCAGAATCACGGAATCCCGGCTGACACCGTATCCGACCACGGCGCCCGCTGCGATCAGAACGGGAGCGCAGCCGGACAGGGCCAGGACGGCAGCGGCGGCGAGCGCAGGAGATCGGGTATACTTCCTGAGTGGAATCCGCATCGGGTCCATTGTACATAAGGAGCTCAAGCGATGGCCATTATTCGATTAATCGAGGAGTCCGAAGCCACCGGCCGTGTCAAGGAGATCTTCAGCGAGGTCCGGTCCCTGCTTCACCTGCCGTTTGTCCCGCAAATCTTCCGTGCGCTGGCCGCCAAGCCGCAGCAGCTGGAATCGGTCTGGATGCAGGCGAGAGACCTTTTCGGCGCGGGGACGATCGACCTGCGGACCAAATGCATGGCGGCGATGGCGGTGGCGGCCGCCCAGCAAAACCTCTATTTCATTCCGGTCTACGCGATGGCGCTGAAACGTCTGGGGTCCAGCGATGAAGAGATCGCGGAGCTTCTGCAAATGGCCGGTCTGGCTGTCTCGTTGAACACGCTGGCCAGCGGGTTCGGGCTGGAACCGGAGGTCTGATCGCATGAAATGGACGGCTTTCAAAATAGCCGGCGCAGCCCAGCCCGAGGTCTCTCTGCCGCCGCTCCTCGCGCCCCCTTTTCCGAACCTTCAGCCGATCGTTTTCGGGCCCGAGATCTGCCAGCATCCGGAAAAAGCCTGCTTGAAGGAATGGGTGATTTCCAACGGCCGCGGCGGCTACGCGTCGTCCACGATCCTGGGCATGAACACGCGGCGCTACCACGGCTTGCTGGTCGCCGCCACGCGGCCGCCGGTGGGAAGGGTCGCGATGCTCTCCAAGGTGGAGGAGACGCTGGTGGTCCCGGGCGGGCGGTATGAGCTGTCCACCAACCAGTACGGGACCGTGGTGCATCCGGAAGGGTTCCGGTATCTGGTGGAGTTCCGGCTGGACCCATGCCCCACTTTTTTCTTCCGCGTCGGTGAGATCCTGCTGCAGAAGACGATCTTCATGCTGCCGGGAGAAAACGCCACCGTGATCGGTTACTCACTGCTCAAGGCCCCGGCACCCGTGGAGTTGTGGGTCCGCCCGTTGATCGCGGCGCGGGATTTCCGGCTGCTTTCCCGGGAAAACGGGGATCTGCGCGGCGGGATCGAGGAGTCTTCCGGCGTCGTCAGTCTGCGATTGTACGACGAGCTGCCGCCGCTGATGATCCATCATAACGCCGAACTCGTGGAGCGCTCCCCCTGCTGGTATAAGAACTTCGAATACCTTCAGGAAGCCAAAGAGGGAGCTCCGTTTATGCCGGCCCGCGGCTCGGGGGGAAGAATCCGCGAGGATCTTTGGTCGTTCGGCGTCCTGCGCTATCTGCTGAAGGCCGGCGAGTCCTGCACGCTGGTGGCTTCCACGGGCCGCCGCGGAACCATGGAGTTCGCTTTCCATGAGCGCCGGTTCGAGAACACGCAGGGGGCCGTCGCCCAGACGATTTCAGCTCCGGGTGCGGGACCGTTGTCGGCCCGGCTCAGCTGGACCGCCGAATCCTTCATCGCGGTTTCGCCCGTCCGGTCCGGTTCGCCGACCGAAACGTACCTGACGGCCGGGTTCCCGTGGCTGGTTCCCTGGGGAAGGGACGCGCTCGTCGGGCTGCCCGGCCTGGCGCTGTGCACCGGCCGTTACGACCTGGCGCGCAATCTGCTTCAAACGATGGCGTCTCACGCCGACGGCGGTCTGCTTCCGGTCCGCTATTCGGAGGACGACGGCTCTCCGGAGTACGATTCGGCCGATACCTCCCTCTGGTTTTTCTGGGCCGTCTGGCATTACTGGAAGACGACGCGCGACGTCCGGTTCATCGCCAAGAAGCTGCTCGACCCCATGCAGGAGATCATGCGGGGCTATCTGGAAGGGACGCGCTACGGGATCGGAATGGACGAGGACGGCCTGATCCGGCTCAGCGACGAGGATCTGCCGCTGACCTGGATGGACGCCCGGGAACCGGGCGGCGGCGGGGATGTCCCGGGCGTGGCCGTGACGGTCCGATCCGGGAAGCCGGTGGAGATCAACGCGCTCTGGTACGTCGCCCTGCAGGTCATGGCGGCGCTTTCGGATCGGCTGGGGCTCAAAAGGGGCCGGTCCTATTTGAAGCTGAGCAAACTGGTCCAGCAGAACTTCGTCCGGAATTTTCTCTCTCCTGAAGGGTTCCTGTACGACCGGATCGGCCCGGGCGGGCCGGATTCCACGCTGCGGCCCAACATGCTGATCGCCGCCAGTCTGCCGTTTAACCCGTTGTCCAAGGCGCAGACGCGCGGCGTGCTGGCTGCTGTCGATCAGCACCTGCTCACTCCCGCGGGCGTGCGAACGCTTGATGCCGGCCATCCGGATTACCGGGGCCGTTTCGAGGGAGACCTTCGGGACCGGGCCCGCGCGTACCACCAGGGAACGATTTGGACCTGGCTGATCGGGCCTTACGTCAGTACGGTCTGCCAGGCGCGCGGATTGACCCGAGCCACCCAGTCCCTGCTGGCGGCGCAGCTCAAGCCGTATCTCGCGGAACTGGAACAGCGCGGCCTCGGCTCGGTCGCGGAGCTGCGGGACGGGGATGCTCCGCACGCGCCCCGGGGCGGATTGTCCCAATGCTGGTCGGTCGGAGAACTGCTGCGGGCGATCCGAGAAGCGCGGTTGGGCGGATTGTAGATTGTAAATCGAACTCCTTAGGATATACTTTCTCATGGGAGGGAACCGAAGGATGCGTTTTCAGCGTGGCTTAACCCTGATCGAGTTGGTCGTGGTCATCAGTCTTTTGGGCGTGGTCGCCCTGAGCTTTGCCTTCCTCTTCTCCAGTTCCCAGCGTTTCCTGGCCCAAAGCATGAATGCCACATCCGCTCAAGGGGAGGCCTCTTACGCGCTGGAGCACATCCGCCGTTTCCTGTTTCTGGCCACCGACATTGCCGTGCCGGCGGAAGGGGCCAATGGCGCCGCGCTGCAGTTCACCTGGCAGCCGACCGCGGTCGGCGGGGCGGTCGCCACGGTCACCTCCGATTACCGGCTGAACGGAACCCGTCTTGAATTTCGGAGAACGGCCGGCGACCCGTATGAGCTGATCGCCCAAGGAATCGACGCCATCAATTTCAACCGGACTGCCCGCGCCAGCGTGGAGGTGACCCTCACCGCGCGGCGCACTTCCGCGCAGGATACCCGGCGGACTCAATTGCGGACCACCGTTAACCCCAGGGGGATTTAAAGTGAAGGCATTCGCAGACCCGTCACGATCGAACGAGCGCGGCGTCGCGATGGTCACGGCCATCCTGGCTGCCTTGATCGTTTCGCTGACCGCCGCGGTGGTGCTGAACATGACGTTTCGCCGGTTCGAGATGTCGGCGTTCCGGACCGACCACTCCGTCGCCGGCCTGGAGGCGGAAGCCGGCCTGCAGTACGCGTTTGCCCGGCTGCCGGATCCTGCCTTTCAAGCCGCGGTCCAGCTCAAGCGGACCGCTTTGGGTGCCGGGGCAATCGGGGTCAATGATCAGCGGGCCGAATACATTGTCAGCTGTCTTGCGGACGTGGATCCCAATACGGCCGGCGCGCAAGCGCCGGATGAGCAGATCACGGCCATTCATATGGGCGGCACACGCGTAGGCGCCGCCGATGGAACGGGAGGCAAGCACGTGACGGTACGGATCCGGTTCTTTACCGCCGCGGATGCCGCGCCGATTGCCGCCCGCCCGTACCGGGTCCGCGCGTCCACTACTTTCGGAACAGGAGGAGCCTGATCATGCCTGCGCATAACGGAAACAGGGTCGGCCAGGAAGGCGCCACGCTGATGGAAATCATCATTGCCATGGTGGTGATCGGTCTGGTGTCCAGCGGGATCGTGACCGCGTTCGTGTTCAGCCGCCGGGTGACTCATCGCTCCGGGTCGGAGCTGTCCGCGGTCGGCTTGGCGCAGGAGACCACCGAAGCGCTGCGCGGCGCCGTGGCCGCACCCCTGGCCAACGGTTTGACGCTGACGGTGCCCGGGATTTACGTCGACCAGAACATGCAGAACCGGCCTGCAGGCTCCACCCAGGTCGCCGGCCTGAATTTTCCCGCTGAGTTCACGCGATACCAGACGGCGGCGCTGGCTGATCCCGGCCAGCCGGCCGGTGTGAACAACCACGGCGATGGGAGGATCTACATCGTCGAAGAAGGAGCGGATCTGGACGGGGACGGTTTCTCGGGGTTGGACGTCGATAACAGCGGGACCATCGACCTGAGGCGCGTCAAAGTCCGGATCCAGTGGACGACCACGAACGTCCAGTAAGCAAGAAGGTTGCATTTCCGGTCCTTCTGGGATAAACTGTCGTTTCCTTTCGGTGGCATATGCAACGGCAAACCCCTGTCATACAAGAGATTCCAGACGTGAAACAGTCATCCGAGACGACCGCAAAGCTGACCGTTGACGGACAGACCGTCGATTTGCCGGTTCTCACCGGCACTGAGAACGAAAAGGCGGTGGACATCACCCGCCTGCGCAATCAAACCGGCTGCATCACGCTGGATCCCGGCTACGCCAATACCGGCGCCTGTCTGAGCGGCATCACCTTTTTGGACGGCGAGCGGGGGATCCTGCGTTATCGCGGCATCCCCATCGAACAGTTGGCCGAATCCGCCACGTTCGCCGAAACGGCCTACCTGCTGATCTACGGCAATCTGCCTACCCGCGCCCAGCTGGAGAAATTCAGCGGCGAACTCCTGGCAAGGGCGGATCTCCCGGCCGGCATGGAAAAAATCCTCGATAGTTTCCCGCGCGGCACGCACCCGATGGCGATCCTCTCATCGTTAATTCAGCTCCTTTCCGGTTATTTTCCCGAGCTGGCCCAGCCGAACCTGACGCGGGCCCAGACGGACGAAGTGATCCTCACACTGCTGGCCAAACTTCCGACGCTGGCGGCTGCCTCGTACCGGAAATCCCAGGGCAAGCCGGTGCTGGCTCCCCGCAGGGAGCTTTCCTACGTCGCCAACACCCTCTGGATGATGTTTGGCGCGGAATCCGGAAAATCAGCCCCGGACGAAGTGTTGGTCCAGGCGATGCGCCAGATCTTCATCCTGCACGCCGATCACGAGCAGAACTGCAGCACCTCAACGGTCCGGCTGGTGGGCTCCTCCCGGGCCAGCGCGTTCACCTCGATCTCGGCCGGAATCGGCGCCCTCTGGGGCCCCCTGCACGGCGGGGCGAACCAGGCCGTGATCGAGATGCTGGAAGAGATCAAGAAGAGCGGCGATGATTTCTCCCAGGTGCTGGCCAAGGCCAAGGACAAGCATTCCGGGTTCCGGCTCATGGGCTTCGGCCACCGCGTGTACAAGAATTTCGATCCCCGGTCCCGGATCCTGATGGCCTCCTGCGACAAGGTGCTGGCCCGGCTCGGCGTGCATGACCCGACGCTCGACCTGGCCAAACAGCTGGAGAAAGCCGCGCTGCAGGACGAATACTTCGTTTCCCGCAAGCTGTATCCCAACGTCGATTTCTACAGCGGCATTATCCTGCGCGCGATCGGCATCCCAACCGAGCAGTTCACCGTGATCTTCGCGATCGGCCGTCTGCCCGGCTGGCTGGCCCACTGGAAGGAAATGCTCGAGTCCCCCGATTTCCGGATCAACCGGCCCCGGCAGATTTACACGGGGCCGACCCAGCGTTCCTATATTCCGCTCGCCCAGCGCGGCTGATGCGGAATAAAGTCGCCGTCATCGGCGCCGGAAACGTCGGCGCCACCTGCGCCCAAAGGATCCTCGAACGGGGCCTGGCCGATGTCGCGCTGGTGGACGTGGTCGACGGCGTCGCTCAGGGCAAGGCGCTCGATCTGGCCGAAGCCGCTCCGCTCGAAGGCCACGACTGCCGGATCACCGGCTCCACTCAATACGACATCATCCGCGGCGCGAAAGTAGTGGTGGTCACGGCCGGCATGGCGCGCAAGCCCGGCATGTCCCGCGGTGATCTGCTCGAAGCCAACGCCAAGATCGTCGGCTCCATCATTCCTCAAGTCACCGCGCAGTGTCCGGACGCGATCCTGATCACCGTCACCAATCCTCTCGACGCGATGACCTATCTGGCCTGGAAGCTGAGCCGCTGGCCGTCGGAACGGGTGGTAGGCATGGCGGGGGTTCTGGATTCCGCGCGGCTGCGGTTTTTCGTCGCCGAACGGCTGAAAGTATCGGTGCAGGACGTCCAGGCGCTCGTGCTGGGCGGCCATGGCGACAGCATGGTCCCGGTCCCCCAGTACACGACCGTCTCCGGCGTGCCGATCACCGAGTTCCTGCCCGCCGCGGAGATTGAGCAGATCATGCAGCGGACCCGCGACGGCGGCGCCGAGGTGGTCAAACTGCTCAAGACCGGCAGCGCGTTCTACGCGCCGGCGAGCTCGGCGGCCGACATGGTCCAATCCATCCTGCTGGATGAGCAGCGGGTGGTTCCCGCCTGCGTGCGGCTGACGGGCCAGTACGGACTCAAAGACCTCTTCTGCGGCGTGCCGGTCAAGCTCGGTTCGAAGGGGATTGAGCAGATCGTCGAAGTTTCCCTGACCGATTCGCAAAAGGCCGCGCTCGCGGCCTCCGCTCAGAGCGTCCGCCAGGAAATGCAGGCGCTCGACGCGCTTGTTTCGCATGCGGCTGCTTGAGCATCAGGCCAAGAAACTCCTTTCTTCGTGGGGAGTCCCGATTCCCCGCGGCACCGTGCTCACTCGCCTCTCCCAGCTTTCCTCCGCCGCCAGGAAAACCGGCCGCTATCCGCTGATCGTCAAGGCCCAGGTGTATGCGGGCGGGCGGGGCAAGGCCGGCGGCGTCGTGAAGGCCAGGAACGCCTCCGAGGCCAAAGCCGCCGCGGCTCGCCTGCTCGGCAAGAAACTGGTAACCGCGCAGACCGGGCCGGCGGGCACCGTGGTGAAGGCGCTTCTTCTCGAAGAAGGGCTGACGCTGCAGCAGGAGTTTTATTTAAGCGTGCTGTTGGACCGCTCCCGCCAGGTGCCGGTGGTGATCGCCAGCCGGGAAGGCGGCGTCGCCATCGAAGAGCTGGCCAAAGAGCGGCCCGAAGCGATTTCCACAACCCCTTTCGATCCTTTCCTGGGACTGCTTCCGCATCAGGCGCGCCGGATCGCCGGCTGGCTGGAGATTCCCGTCCCGCACCGGGAAGCCGCCGCCCAGCAGTTGATCCGCGTGGCCCGCGGTTTCTTCTCCACGGACGCTTCGCTGGTGGAGATCAATCCCTGGGCGCTGACCCGTGAAAAGGGGATGCTCGCACTCGATGCCAAGGTGACGCTGGATGATAACGCCCTCTTCCGCCATCCGGAATTTGACAAGCTCAAGACCGCCGATGCCGACAGTCCCAGCGAGGCCCGCTCGCGCCTGATCGGCATCAACTACGTGGGGCTCGATGGCACCATCGGCTGCATGGTTAACGGGGCCGGCCTGGCGATGGCCACGATGGACTCAATCAAACTCAACGGCGGCGATCCGGCCAACTTCCTGGACGTCGGCGGCGGCGCGGACGTCAACCAGGTGCGGGAGGCCTTCAAGCTCATCGTGGCCGACCGGAAGGTCAAGGCGATCCTCGTGAACATCTTCGGTGGGATCATGAAATGCGACGTGATCGCGCAGGGGATCATCCAGGCGACCCAATCGGTCAAGCTGAAGATCCCGCTGGTGGTCCGGCTGGAAGGGACCAACGTGGAGCGGGGCCGCAAAATGCTGGCGGACTCGGGGCTGGGCTTCATCACCGCCACCGACATGGATGAAGCGGCCAAAAAAGTCGTGGCGGCAGCTCGGGGACTGTCCCCAAAGGGGACTGTCCCCAAAGGGGTTTGACATGTCTATCTACCTCGATAAGAGCACACGGGTTCTCGTCCAGGGAATCACGGGTCGCGCAGGATCGTTCCATGCCGCGCAGATGCGGGAGTACGGGTCACAAGTCGTCGGCGGGGTTACGCCGGGCCGCGGCGGAACGGCCTGCGAAGGAATCCCAATCTTTGATACGGTGGCCGAGGCCGTCGAAAAAACGCAAGCCAACGCGACCGGCATCTTCGTGCCCGCGCCGTTCGGCGCCGATGCGGTGCTGGAGGCCGTCGACGCCGGGCTGTCGCTCATCGTCGTCATCACCGAAGGGATTCCGGCGCTGGACATGCTGCGGGTCAAGAGTTATCTCAGGGGACTGTCCCCGAAGGGGACTGTCCCCTCAATCATCGGGCCCAACGGGCCCGGCGTCATCACGCCCGGCCAGGCCAAGATCGGCATCATGCCCGGCTACATCCATCGTCCCGGCTCGATCGGGCTTGTCTCCCGTTCCGGCACGCTCACCTACGAAGCGGTCTGGCAGCTGACCCAACTGGGGTTGGGGCAATCCACCTGCGTCGGCATCGGCGGGGACTCCCTTCCCGGAACCAGTTTCGTGGAGGTGTTGAAAGCGTTTGAAGCCGATCCCGAGACGAAGGCCATCGTGATGATCGGCGAGATCGGCGGGTCCGCCGAGGAAGAGGCCGCCGCCTTCATCCGTGCCCATGTCCGTAAGCCGGTGGTTGCCTTTGTCGCGGGCGCCACCGCTCCGGCCGAAAAACGGATGGGCCATGCCGGCGCTGTGATCGCCCAGGGCCAGGGGACCCACGCCTCCAAGATCCAGGCCCTTCAAGCCGCCGGCGTGAAGATTGCCAGGAACCCCGCCGTGATCGGCCGAACGATGGCCGACGCGATTTTGTAATATACTTGGGATAGATCTTCCAGGGGAGGGACACCGTATGCGGGCTAGTTCCAAAGTTCTTGCATTGGTTTTTTCTCTTATTGTCGTTTTTCTTTCCCCCAGTTTTCTCTTCGCTGAAACCATCGAGCTGGTCACCTACTTTCCCGCCGGGAATGCCGCCGGTAACCAGGATCTGCGCGTCCGCACTTTGGCGGTGGGCAATGATTATGCCGCCAGCGTGCTGCCGGACGGCCACGCCCTGTTCTCCGGCGGGGTTTTCACGCGCGGCGGCAACGGGGACTTCAACGGGGACGGCGTCATTTCTCCGATCGACTCGCTGGGGGTGATCAACTACATCAACACGGCCACGGGGCTTCCGACTCCGGAACAGTACGCGCGCGCGGACGTCAACGGCGACGGCCGGCTGTCGGCCATCGACTCAGAACTGATCACCGAGGTTCTCAACGGCACTCTTACACTGGCCCAAGCGAGGGCCACCGGCAAAACGGTGTCGGACCGCGCGTTCGGCATCGATATCAACGGCAACGTGGGGATCGGGACCACCGATCCGGCCGGGCGGCTGGATGTGGCGGGCGACTTGTTCGTCCGGCAAGCGGCGGGCTCGAACAACCACGTCCGGATTCGAGCGGCCTCCGATGGCAACACCGCGATTGAGTTGCGGTCCGAGACACTGGGCGGAACGCCCTACATTGATTTCGCCAACGACGCGGCGACCGATTTCGACGTACGACTGGCCTTGGCTGGCGACGACCGGCTAAACGTGGAGGGCGGCACGGTTCGGGTGGGGAGGAATCAGAACGCAACAGAGTCAGTGCTGGGAGTCACCAACATGAATGCCGGCAACCAGGCGGTGACCGATTTCCGGGTGGGCCAGGATGTGGAGACGGGCAACGGGCAGTATGGGGCGCTCAACTATTACGGCAGCGGCACGCCGGCCGGTTTTCAGGGCTACGGCAACCCGAACCAGGTCTCTCTCGTGGCGGCCCTGGGAGCGGTGAACGGGTTGACCATCGCCACCAACGCCAACGCGCCCATCAGGTTCCTGACGAACTCCAACGGCGTCAACAACGAGCGGATGCGGGTTACGGGGGCGGGCAACGTGGGGATCGGGACGGGGGCCCCTCAGACCCCGGCTCCGAACGGACAGGCCGGGGGCAACCTCGACGCCAACGATGTTTTTGTCCGCAGTTCCAATCAATGGCTTAGCCAATCAATTATCGCGGGAGATGCGCCTCGCCAGACCGGCTCATTTGTGGGCAATGGCGCAGCGGACCGGACGATTGCCACCACGTTTCCCCCGATGCATGTGATTGTCTGGGTCAGGCGCGGCGGCAACGACATCGAACTATCGGAGACCTGGGTTGGAATTCCCCAGCAGGACCCCAGCATTCCGGCGGCGGATCGGCCGTTTTGCTCGCTCCATTTTGATGATCGCACCAATTTTTACAGGACAAACTTGCGAATCGTGGCGGGTGAGAACGGGTTCCACGTGGGTGGAAACAATCTGGATCTGACCAATAACAATGGGAGCACCTATTTTTTTCTGGTCTGGGATTAAGTCGATGAAGAGATTCCTGCCCTGGATTCTGATGGGTTGTTTCTCCACTTGGGCGTACGCCGAGACCGTCGAGCTGGTCACTTACTTTCCGCCTGGGAACGCCGCCAACAACCAGGATCTGCGCGTTCGAACTTTGGGGGTGGGCAACGATTATGCGGCCAGCGTTCTGCCCGACGGCCACGCCCTGTTCTCCGGCGGGGTTTTCACGCGCGGCGGCAACGGGGACTTCAACGGGGACGGCGTCATTTCTCCGATCGACTCGCTGAGGGTAATCAACTACATCAACGCGGCTACGGGGCTTCCAACCCCGGAACAGTATGCGCGCGCGGACATCAACGGCGACGGTCGGCTGTCGGCCATCGACGCGGAGCTGATCATCGAAATGATTAACGGCACCCTCACGCTGGCTCAGGCCCGGACGACCGGCAAAACGGTGTCGGACCGCGCGTTCGGCATCGATATCAACGGCAACGTGGGGATCGGGACCACCGATCCGGCCGGGCGGCTGGATGTGGCGGGCGACTTGTTCGTCCGGCAAGCGGCGGGCTCGAACAACCACGTCCGGATTCGAGCGGCCTCCGATGGCAACACCGCGATTGAGTTGCGGTCCGAGACACTGGGCGGAACGCCCTACATTGATTTCGCCAACGACGCGGCGACCGATTTCGACGTACGACTGGCCTTGGCTGGCGACGACCGGCTAAACGTGGAGGGCGGCACGGTTCGGGTGGGGAGGAATCAGAACGCAACAGAGTCAGTGCTGGGAGTCACCAACATGAATGCCGGCAACCAGGCGGTGACCGATTTCCGGGTGGGCCAGGATGTGGAGACGGGCAACGGGCAGTATGGGGCGCTCAACTATTACGGCAGCGGCACGCCGGCCGGTTTTCAGGGCTACGGCAACCCGAACCAGGTCTCTCTCGTGGCGGCCCTGGGAGCGGTGAACGGGTTGACCATCGCCACCAACGCCAACGCGCCCATCAGGTTCCTGACGAACTCCAACGGCGTCAACAACGAGCGGATGCGGGTTACGGGGGCGGGCAACGTGGGGATCGGGACGGGGGCCCCTCAGACCCCGGCTCCGAACGGACAGGCCGGGGGCAACCTCGACGCCAACGATGTTTTTGTCCGGGGAACAGGACGCTGGGCCAGCCAGGCGCAGAGAGATTCCCGGCCGCGAGCGACCGGCTCCTACGTGGGCAACGGAGCCGCAGACCGATTTATCAATGTTGGTTTTGAGCCGACCCACGTGATCATTTGGGCTCGCCATGACGGAGGGCATGTCCATATGTCGGAAATCTGGCGAGGAATGCCATCGGATGGACCCAACCGATCGTTTCATGCGAGCGATTCCCCCGGCCGGAACGAGCAAACGAACCTCCGGATTGTCGCCGGTCAAAATGGATTCCGCGTGGGAGGCGGCGGCGCGCATGATTCCAACTGGGGAGTGACGTTCTACTACATGGCTTGGTAGTCGTCCGGCGCTTTTTTGCGGTATTTTTCCTGCTCTGCGCCGGGATCGTTTTCCCGTCAGCGCCGGTTTATGGGCACGCTGTAGGCCAGAGCCGGCTGGGCGTCGCGGCCCGGCCCAACGGTGTTGACCTGGTTCTTCTGATTTCCGTCAGAGAGGTAGTCCAGCATTTTGGGCCCGATTCGGATGCCGATGTTTTATCCCGCCTGAAAGAATACATCCAACCGCGTGTTTCGATCGAGATTGATTCCCGGCCCGTATCTTTGGAATGGGCGGTTTCGGACGGTACCCCCGATCAATTTTCCGCTGCTTTTCAGGAAGAACGTTTGGCGGAAATCGACCTGGCTCAGCAGGAAAACGGGAAAAAGCTTTACGTCCATCTGACGAGCCGGGTTCCCTTGAAGAGACCCCCACGCCGGATCGCTGTTTCAGCCGATTTCTCAGACCGGCTGGGCGAATTCCACTCTGTTTTGGTGAAGTTGGACTCTGCCGGGCAGGTAGAAGCCACGGTTCTGGGCCGGGATCACCCCCGGCAGGAATTTTCCCTTCAGGAAGAGATTCCGTTCTGGGAGCAAAACGTTCAATTCGTCAAGCTGGGTATCGAGCACATTTTCCTGGGCTATGATCACCTGCTTTTCTTGCTGGCCCTGCTGATCGTCGGCGGACGGTGGTTTTCGCTGGTCAAGATCGTCACGTCCTTTACCGTTGCGCACAGCATTACGCTGATCGCAGCCACGCTGGGGTGGGCCCATCTTTCCTCCCAGTGGGTGGAGCCGGCGATTGCGTTGACCATCGTTTACGTGGGGGTGGAGAATTTTTTCCCGATCGGCGCGAACCATCGATGGATTTTGACTTTTTTCTTCGGGTTGATCCATGGGTTCGGTTTCGCCGGAGTTCTTCGGGAGCTGGGTTTGCCGGATCGCGGTCTGTTTTCCGCCCTGCTTTCATTCAATGTGGGCGTGGAGATCGGGCAGCTCACGGTGGTTGTCTGTCTGCTGCCGGCGATTTGGAAGATCTCGCGGAGCCGTTTCCGGTCCGTCATCGTTCGGATGGTGTCGGGGCTGGTTGTTTTGTTGGGACTGATCTGGTTCTTGGAGCGGGCCGCGCCGCTTATCGGGTCTGGCCGGTGAAGGTGAAGTCGCGGAGGATCAGGGCCGGCACGACCACCGAAGAAAAACCCTGAGCCGGGTCGGCCACCCGCCGGCGTTCTTTGGAGAGCGCCGCCACTTTGGAGAAGGCCTCCAGCATCGACTGCGTGAACCGCAGGTTCTTGACCGCCCCCGCCACTTTGCCGTTTTTCACGAGGAACGTCCCGTCCCGCGTCAGCCCCGTCATCAGCGCTTCGTGCGTGTCCAGCAGGCCGTTGACGTAATGGAACCGCCGGATCCAGAGCCCGCGGCCGAGCTTCTTTAAAAGCTGCGCCCGCGGCGTCGAGCCGCCTTCCATGACCAGGTTGGTGGGCAGCGGGCCTTCGAACTCATCGTAGGGCAGGGCATGACCGGTGGAGCGCCGGTGAACCAGCTTGGCGTAATGGCTGTCGTAGACCACGCCGATGGCGCGGCCTTTATCGATCAATGGAACGCGCTGTTTCGGCACCCCTTCGAGGTCGAACGGGACCGCCAGCCCGGCGGGGTCGGACCCGTCATCGAAGATCGAGATCTTCCGGTCCATGATCTTTTCGCCCAGCCGGCCGGTCAGGAAGCTGGTCCGTTCCTGAAGCTGTTTGGCGCCGAACCCGATGGTCCCCATCCATTCCAGGATCTCCGCCACCGCTTCCGGTTCCAGCAGGACGTCGTATTTCCCCACGGGGATCGATTGGGGGTGGCGGTTCAGCCGGCAGGTGCCCCAGGCGCTTTCCAGCAGGGCCTCCTCGTCCATCTCGGCGATGTTCCGGAACGACTGCGCGGCGAATCCGGAGGCACTCCCTTCGGTCGCCACCAGGCGCAGGCCGCCGGAAGTAAAGGGCCGATACTGCGCCAGGCCGCGGGAGCCGATCACCGACAGCTCGCTTTCACCCAGCACGATGGAGCCCGCCAAACTCATCCCGGCCTTGCGGGATCGTTCGCTCAGACCATAGATCATCCGGACGGTTTCCTCGAGCGGGCGGCGAACCGTGTCCGGGAAATAAGTCTCGATGGAAGGAACGATCTCCTTGGGCGGCGCGGTGCTGAACGAGGGAAACGCTTGCTTGCCGGAAAGATGCGCGATGGCCACCGCGGCGTCCACCGCTTTCCTCAGCGCATCCTGTTTGAAAGAGGAGGTGGTGGCCACGCCGGACCGGTGGCCGCAGGCCACCTTGATCCAGATTGTCAGGTCCTCCTCATGCAGGTTCTGGTGAATCTGCCCGGCAGAGAAACGCAGTGTGGTCTGGCTGCTGCGCTGGGCGGCCAGCAGGGTCTGATCGGCCGGCGAGGATTGGGCCGCTCGCCGAAGCGCTTCGGTCAGCCGCGATTTACCCAGCAGCATGGCTCACCGCTTTCCAACCCGCACTTTTTCAAACCGGGCCGGCGAGGCGCCGTGCCCGACGTGCGCCAATTGCACCGGCTCTCCTTTGGCGCAGTTGGGCACGCCGTAAAGCTTCCACTCCTCTTTTCCGGCCACGGCGGAGCAGGAGCCCCAGAACTCCGGCGTGATGCCGGTATAGACCGGGTTCTTGAGGACCTGGCCGATTTTTCCGTCCCGGATCTCCCAGGCGATCTCGGTGCCGAACTGAAAGTTCAGGCGCCGGTCGTCGATCGACCAGCTCTTGTTGGTGGCCATGAGGATTCCCTTGCGGGTGTCGCGCACCAGGTCCTCCAGCGTTCCGGCGCCGGGCTCGAGCGAGACGTTGGTCATCCGGACGATCGGGACCGCGTTCCAGCCGTCGGCCCGCATGGCGCCGGTGGAGCGCCGTCCGATCCGGGGTGCGGATTCCCGCGAGCTCAGGTATTCCACGAAAAGACCGTCCCGGATCACCGGCACTCGTTGGGCGGCCACCCCCTCATCGTCGTAAGCGAATGTTCCGCAGCCGTTGGGCAGCCCGGCGTCGGCGGTGATGTTGACGCGTTTGGACCCGTACCGGTACTTGCCCAGCGTCTCGGGAGTCAGGAAAGAGCCGCCGGCGAATGAAAGCTCCTGGCCCAGCGCCCGGTCAAGCTCCACCGGATGCCCGCAGGACTCGTGCAGTTGAAGGATCAGCTGGTCCGGAAGAAGGATGACCGTCGTCACCTCGGACGGACATTCCTTTGCCCTCAGCAGCGATACCGCTTCCTTCCGGACGCGGGCGGCCTCTCCCACGAAATCGAGCGCCTTCACATGCTCGTAGCCGGCCTGACGCAGGGAAGAGGAATTGGCGGTGGGGAACGAGCGGCGCTGGACTTCGCTGCCCAGCATCGCGGTGGCTTCGAGCATGCCGCCGGATTCGGTGGTCTTCTGCTCGATGAAAGAACCCTCGGTGGAGCAGAAGAGCTTGTGGGTCTGATAAAACTCCAGCAGGGCGGTGGCGGTCTTGATGCTGTCGTGGTCTTTCAGCACATGGCAGGCCCACATCAGGTAATCGAGCTTTTTTTGCCGCTCCACTCGGAACGGGTCCACCTCCAGCGGCGTTTCATAGCGGGCCTTGACCGGCGGCACCGGCTGGAGCTTCACGCGAGTGGAGGTGTGCTGCGCCACGGCCCGGGCCATCTCCAGCGCTTTATCGGCTGTGTGGCGCAGCCCTTCCGCGTCCAACCGGCAGGATGAGGCATATCCCCAGGCCCCCTGCACCAGCACCCGGATGCAGACCCCTTCGGTGGTGGACGTGCTGATGTGCCGGGCCTGCAGGTTTTGGACCAGCAATTCTTCATGGAGCTGTTCCACCCAGCGCAGGTCGGCGTAGTCCACGCCGCGCCGCTTGAGGAGCCGGCAGGTTTCGGAAAGCAGATGGGTGATCCTGGGAGGAGCCATAAGGTTCCTATTATATAATGCGCGCATGCGCTACACGCCGCTGCGCGCAATGGAGGAGATCAACGCCGCCTTCCTGAGGATCCCCAAAGAAGAGGTCCGGCGGATGCTGGAGCGCCGGGACTCCCTGTCGCTCAAGCACGGGATGTCCATGTATACCTCCCAGGGAAAGCAACGCGTGATCGACGTGCAAATGCGGCCCTGGGTGATGGACGCCGCTCAGAAAAAATTCTTCTACCGGGCCTGCCGGCTGCTCCGGAGCGCGCTGACCCGCGTGCTGCCGCTTTACCTGGGCGATCCGGCTGTCCGCCGGATCCTTCCTCTCGAGCCGGAAGAGCATGAATGGGTACTGCAGGCCAATGCCGGCGGGGTGCAGCGGCCGCAGGCGGTGCTGGACCGGCTGGATTCCACCGCCACGTTCGCCTGTTCCGACTGGCGGGAGAATTTCTGGTTCCTGGAGCCGAATTCTGTCGGGATCGGCGGGGTCCATTACATCCACGCCACCTGCGAGCTGACGAACGAATGGGTGCTGCCGGCCCTGCGGCGGTTCGCGCCCGGCCTGCGGTTCGCTTTCCCGGACGACATCCGGCAGATGCTGATCAAGATGATGGTGCGCCACGCGTGCGCGATCGGCCGGCCCCTGCGGCGGGTCGCCCTGATCGAGGACCGGTTGGTCAACGAAGGGACCGATGAGTTCACGGCGGTCGCCCGGCAGATGAACTTGTGGGGGCTCCAGGCGGTCACCGCCGATCCGCGGGAGATTACGCTTCGCCGGGGAGAGCTGTCGGTCAGGGGAAAACCGGTGGACATGTTCTACCGGGACACCGAGATCACCGAGATGTTTGAGATGGCCGGCAGGAAACCCCGCCTGCTGGACGGCATGCGGGAGGCCTTCGTCCGGAACCAGGTGGTCTCCTCGATTGCCGGGGAGTTCGACCACAAGTCGGCCTGGGAATTGTTCACCAACCCGGAGTTCTCCCGCCGCTTCACGCTGAGGCAGAAAAACCTCTTTCGAAAACACGTCCTCTGGACCCGCCTTCTCTGGCAGCGGAAAACCACCGACCGGCAGGGGAAAACCGTGGACCTCTTCCCCTACGCCCGGCGCGGCCGGGAGGGGCTCGTGATCAAGCCGAACCGGATGTACGGCGGCGAGGGGGTTTATTTCGGGCACCGGATGACTCAGAAGGCGTGGGAACAGCAGTTGGACCGGGCCGCCCGCCGGCCGGGCACGCACGTGGTCCAGCAGTCGACGCAGGTGCGGGCGGAGCTGTTCCCGGTCGCCGCCCGCGATGGGAGAGTGCGCCTGGAGCCCTTCTACGCGGTCACCGGCTTCGCAGCCACGCGAGACGGCCTGGCGGTGCTCGGCCGTTCCTCCAAGGAATCGGTCGTTAATGTCTCCCGCCAGGGCGGCCTGATCGCGATCTGGAAGCTGGGTTAGCAATGTTAACCGCGGAGAGGTTTGCGGTTGACAATTCCGGCCGGCAGACGGATATTGACTTCAAAACCAAAGGAGACTCCCAGTCATGATTTCTGAAATCCATGCCGCAGCGCAGAGAATCCTGGACGGCGGAGCCGTCACGCCGGCCGAGGCCGAACAGTTCATCGAGCTGGAGGGCTGGCCCGAGATCCTGGCCCTTGCCTCTGAGGCAACCCGCATCCGGGAGCGCTTCTCCGGCACCGAGGTGGACCTGTGCGCGCTGGTCAATGCCAAGTCGGGCCAGTGCGCCGAGAGCTGCGGATTCTGCGCCCAGTCCGGCCATCACAACACCGACATCTCGGTCTATCCGCTGATGAACCCGGACCAGATCGTGGAGCGGGCCAAACAGGCGAAAGCGTTCGGCGCCAAGCGGTTCTGCATCGTCACGGCCACGCGCGGGTTGTCCGACCGGGACCTTCCGGTCATCTGCGAGGCGGTGCGGCGTGTCAAGGAAGAGACCGGGCTGGTTCCGGAGTGCTCGCTGGGTTTTGTGACCGACCATCAGCTGGAGCAGCTTAAATCTGCCGGCATGACCCGCTACAACCACAACCTGGAAACCGCCGAGAGCAACTTCCCGAACATCTGCACCACGCATACGTATCAGGACCGGCTCAACACCTTGAAACAGCTCCGAAAACAAGGGTTGGAAATCTGCAGCGGCGGCATCCTGGGCCTGGGCGAATCGCGGCAGGAACGGGTGAAACTGGCCTTCGCGCTGGCGGAGATGGAGGTTGAATGCGCGCCGATCAACGTGTTGAATGCCCGGCCCGGCACGCCGCTGGAATCGCAGACGCCGCCGGAACCCAGGGAAGTCATCAAGACCATCTCGGTGTTCCGGTTCATCCTGCCCAAGGCCAAGCTGGAGCTGGGCGGCGGGCGGGAGGTGAACCTGCGGGACTTCCAGTCGATGGCGTTTCTGGCCGGAGCCAACTCGCTCATCATCGGCGGATACCTCACCACGAACGGCCGCCAGCCGGAGAACGACCTTCAGCTGTTCAAAGACCTCGGCTTCACCGTCTAACAACAAGGAGAATTCCATGAATCGAATCCGCGTAGCCCTCTTTGCGGCGTTTTTGGCGATCCCTTGTTTAAGCCACGCGGAAACCGTCGAGTTGGTGACCTATTTTCCGGCCGGCGGCGGAGCCGGCGAAGAGAATCCGCAGGTGGACACCCTCCGGGTCGGGAATGCCTATGAGAACCTGCCGGTCCCCGCGGATGGGACGGCGCTGATCGCCGGCTCGCTGGGCATCGGGATTCCGGTTCCGGCCAACGGGACGATTGCGCCGGAGGCCGATCTTCACATCGTGGATGAAGGCGATGACGCGGAATTGGTTCTTCAGCGGTTTGTCGGGAATGCCTTGAATTCGGAGGTGACCCTGGCGGCCCGGGAGGGCCGCGGCGTGCTGAACGCCGCGGGATCGCTGGAGCTCGGGGTCAACAACCAAACCCGGTTATTCATTCAGGCGACCGGCAGAATTGGCATCGGGGACCCAACGCTGTTTTCAGCGGGTGCTTTGGCGCCTCTGCACATCAATGTGGCGGGTCCCAATACCACGCCGCTGCTGTTGGAAGGTTTTTACAATACCGCGGATCCCCTTTTCCTCATGTTTCGCCGCACGGTCGGAACTCCGAACAACCGGCAAGCCATACGGAACAACGATGGGCTCGGAGAGATCCTTTTCCAGGGATCGACCGGGCCGGGCCTCAATGATCTTTCGACGGGAGCCCGGATTCAAGCGGAAGCGGCGGGGGCCTGGGCGAATAACTCCGCGCCGACGGACCTCCTCTTTTTCACCGCGGGAACAGCCGGGGGAGGAGAGCGGATGCGCATTGCCGCCGCCGGCAATGTGGGAATCGGGACAACGGCGCCCAATCCCGCCGCCGCGCTGGAGATTTCTTTCACCAACAACAATCCGGTCGGTTTCCTGCCGCCGCGCATGACCACCGGCCAGCGGGATGCCATCGCGGCTCCTCCGGAAGGGCTGACGATCTATAACACAAACACCCATCGGGCGGAAGTTCGAACCAATACCGCCTGGGTGCCCGTGGGAGGAACGCCGGCGATTGTCTTTGCGCAGGGGGATGGCGTTATATCAGGAACCAACAACGCCGTTAACGAGACCGCTACGTTCAACATTACACTTCCGGCGGGGACATGGGTTGTGCAGGCCCATGCCCAGATTGATCAAAAAAATACGCCCGCCCTTTCTTTCAGGATCAATGGGGTCGAGGTTCAGACCACTCCGGACAGCGGCACCGGGCGGGATCTTGTTTTAGTGTTTGGTGTCCGGCAGGTAACGGTTGCGGGGCCGGGACCGACTGCGGTCCCGGTTACGCTTGTAGCGACAACCAGCGCCGGTCTGAAAGAACAAAATCCGGTCAATTTCATGATCACAGCAACGCAGGTTGGATAAAAAGGTCCTCGTCACCGGCGCCACCGGGGCTGTCGGCGGGGCGATCGCGCTGGCGGCCCGCCAGGCGGGTGCCGTGGTCTTCGGATCGTACGCTCGAGACGATGCCCGGGCCAGGGAGTTGGAAGCGGCCGGGATCCGGATGTTTCAGGCGGACCTGGCCGATCCCGCTCAAGCCCGGAAACTGATCGAGCAGACCCTTCAGGAAGCCGGCTCTCTTGACGCGTTGGTCTATGCCGCCGGCAATACCCGGGACCATACCCTCGCGAAACTAACCGACGAAGAATGGGATCAAGTGCTGGCCGTGCATTTGACGGGGCTGGCTGTTTGCTGTCGGGCGGTGCTTCCGGCGATGCAGAAACAAAAAAGCGGCAAGATCGTGGCGCTGGGAAGCCAGGCCGGGTTGACCGGCCGGATGGGCCAGGCCAATTACAGCGCCGCGAAAGCCGGCACGATCGGTTTCATCAAGAGCTTGGCCCGCGAAGCCGGCCGGTCCGGAGTCACGGCCAACGTGGTCTGCCCCGGGTTCATCGATTCCAAGATGACCCGCGCGGCCCCTCCGGAGGCGTGGGAGCGGGCGAAAGCCGCCTCCGCGCTCGGAACGATTTCCTCCGTTGAAACCGTCGCCTCCTTTACGGTCTGGCTGTTGTCGGACCTCTGCCAGGGGGTCACGGGACAGGTATTCCAGCTCGACAGCCGGATTTTGTAAATGAACTTCAAGGACCTTCAGCAAGAACTCAACGAATTACAAGAGCAGGCTCTGTATCGAACCTGCCGGATGATGGGGGCCGTCGAAGGCGGCCGCGTCCTGATCGATGGCCAATGGAAGATAAACCTGGCGGCCAACAATTATCTTGGGTTGGCCCAGCACCCGCGCGTGGTTGCGGCGGCGCGGGACGCGCTGGAGCGGTTCGGCGCGGGGGCCGGCTCTGCCCGTCTGCTGGGCGGGACCTTCCCGCCGCATGAAGCGCTGGAGGAGGCGCTGGCCCGGTTCAAGCAGGCGGAAGCGGCTCTGCTTTTTCCCACCGGCTACATGGCCAACCTCGGAGTCGTGACGGCTCTTTTGGGCGCCGGAGATCTGGTGATCGGAGACCGGTTTAATCACGCCAGCTTGATTGACGCCTGCCGCTTGAGCGGTGCGGCTTTCCGTATTTATCCGCACGGCGATGCGGGGCGGCTGAAGGAAGCTCTGGGGCAGCGCCGTGGCCGGTACCGGCGAGTGCTGATCGTGACGGAAGGGGTTTTCTCAATGGACGGCGACCTGGCGCCTTTGCCGGAAATCGTTCAGACCGCCCGTAAACACGATGCATGGCTGCTGCTGGATGACGCGCACGCCACCGGAGTCTTCGGGAAGAACGGCCGCGGCACGCTGGAACATTTCGGGATCCCTCCGGAAGGGATCCTTCAGATGGGCACACTGTCCAAGACGCTGGGATCGGTCGGCGGCTATGTGGCCGGCCCGCGCGCGGCGATCGATCTGCTGAGGAACAAGGCCCGGTCGTTCATCTACACCACCGCGGTTCCTCCCGCCTGTGCCGCGGCCGCTCTGGCGGCGCTGAAGGTTATCGAAGAGGAACCGCTCTGGCGGGAGCGGTTGTGGGAAAATGTCCGCGCGTGGATCGCGGGTTTGAAGACGGCCGGCGTGGAATTGATCTCGGACGTCAGCCCGATCGTGCCGGTCCGGTCCGGCACGAATCAGGAAACGCTCGATCTGGCCCGGGCGCTGTTGGAACAAGGGGTCTACGCTCCGGCGATCCGTCCGCCGACGGTCCCGGAGGGATCGGCCCGGATCCGAACGTCGTTGTCGGCTTTGCATACGCGCGAAGAGCTGGCTCAAGCATTGGAGGCATTCCGGTGGGCATTTCAGAGCACTTAGCTTTTCTGGACGAGCAGAAGATCCTCGAACCCTGCCTCAACGACCAGATCGGGTTCGATTTCCAGGGTCTCCGCCGCAGCTTCAAGGAAGATCCTCAGCACCCCGATTCCCGGCTGGTGGCCAGGTTCGGGCGGATCTGGGTCTATGACATCGCGCTCTCCATCTACGCGGACCTGAAAGCCGGCCGCATCCGCCAGGCCGGTTACCAGGCGGGCCGCGTCATGCAGTTGGCCCGGATGGAAGAAGAGAAAGGGTTTCATGGGCTGTGGCATTTTTCCTACAACACGCGCGGTGATTCCTTCATCGACCCACGCGGGCCTGCCGGCGCCAATGCCTGGTGCCTGAACGCGCTTTACGCTTACGTACTGGCTCGCGGCGACACCACGATCCTGGCGTGGGCCAATCAAACGGTGCGCCGGTACCTGTTCGGCCAGCAGGTGATGGACGCCTCCGATCCGCGGGAAGGGTTGATCCGGGCCGGCCTGCACAACGCCGATGACCTGGCGCGCGGCGAGGCGATGGGATACCGGGTTTACGAAGGAGACCTCAATCACCCCTACCAGCATGTAATCCTGGAGCACTGCGCCGACGCGGCCGCCACGCTTCGGCTGGCGTTCCGCGCCACGGAGAAGCTTGCCTCAGGTGAAACCGTTTTTCTCGAAGAGCTGATCCACCGGCACGATCGCCTCATGCAGGGAATCCGCCGCTGTTTCTGGCAGAAAGACCATTTCGTGTCGGCGCTGGACCCTCGGGGGCATTTGTACGAAGGGACCGACGGTCTTCCCAGCATCGCTGTCGACAACAACACCTGGTCGGCCCATGTCTTCGTGCCGTACGATCTGGATCTGGCGCGCGCCGCGATCCGATTCGTGGAACAGAGCTTCCGCGTCAACGCGCCGCCGGCCCAGCTGGAGGACACGCGATCACCCGGCGTGCCGGAAGGGATGGAGGGGCTGTACTATTTCCCGTCGACTTTCTCCGATCCTTTCGTTCTGGTGGAGCCAGAGCACCGGACCAAGATGGGACAGATGATCCACCCTGAAGCGACTTTCGGGCTGATCCTGTTCCTGCTCGCGGTGTCCAAGGCCTCGCCGGACCCCTGGGAAAAAGAAAAATTCGGCCGCCGGGCCGAGGACCTCTACCAGCACATGGTGGAGCTGCTGCAGCTCTACGGTCCGCCCGGCGCTCCGTATGCCAGCGCCAACGTGCCGGCGGTTTTTTCCACCCTTCACTGCGTGACGACGGCCGCCTCCGCCGCCATTACCGCCGCCATCTTCGAAGGCGCCCCCGCCGATGATTTCATCGGCGTTCTTCCACCCAGAGAGTTCACGGTGGCCGGGCAGGCCCCGCTTCAATTCGCCCATCCTTCGACAAGCTCGGGATGAACGGATTGTTCATCACCGGAACCGACACCGGTGTGGGGAAGACGGAGGTCGCCGCGGCGCTGGCCCGCGTCCTTTCGCGGCGTGGTCTGCGCGTGGCCGTCATGAAACCGGTGGCCACCGGCTGTGTCCGCCGGAACGGCCGGCTGATTTCCGAAGACGCGGAAAAACTACGACGGGCCTGCGGGACGACAGAGCCGGCTGAGCTGATCTGCCCGTTCCGGTTCGAGCCGCCCGTGGCTCCTGCCGTGGCAAGGGGACTGTCCCCGCAGGGGACTGTCCCCGTCTCTCTGGATCGAATTGAGCGGATATTTCGGGAACTTTCCGCCCGGCACGATGTCGTTCTTGTGGAAGGGATCGGGGGATTGATGGTCCCGCTGGACGGCCGGCATACGGTGTCTGATCTGGCCCGCCGCTTAGGGTTACCTGTTTTGGTGGTTGGCCGCGCGGGATTGGGCACGCTCAATCACACACTGCTGACGGTCGAGACCGCCCGCTCGGCCGGATTAAAGGTGGCCGGTGTGGTCTTGAATGGCCAAAGTCAGCGTCCTTCGCTTGCAGAAAAAACCAACCCTGGCATTCTTCGGAAATGGGGTGTCCCTGTTTTGGGAGTCATTCCTTGGATGGCGCGGCCTTCGCCGGAACGAATCGCGGGGTATTTGAATCCGGTCATCCGGAATTTGTCGAAGGATAACCGGAGGGATTTGAGGCATCGGCGGCTAAGCAAGCTCGACCGAAACCGCGTCTGGCACCCGTTCACGCAGATGGCCGATTGGGAAAAAACCGATCCGTTGATCGTGGAATCGGGAGACGGCAACACACTGACCGACACGCGCGGCCACCGGTACCTCGATGGTGTTTCTTCCCTCTGGGTGAACCTTCACGGGCACGCGCATCCGGCATTGACCCGCGCGATCCGGGAGCAGGCCGGCCGGATCGCCCACTCCACACTGCTGGGCTGTGCCAACGTCCCTTCGATCGAGCTGGCCGACGCGCTGGTCCGGATCGCGCCGAAAGGGTTGACGCGCGTTTTTTATTCCGACAGCGGATCGACGGCCGTGGAGATCGCGCTCAAGATGGCGTTCCAGTACCATCAGCAAAACGGCTCTCCCCGCCGCAAACGGTTCATCCACTTCGTGAATGCCTACCACGGCGATACCATTGGCTCAATCAGCGTCGGCGGGATCGACCTGTTCCACCGGGTCTACGGACCGCTGCTTTTCAAAGGGTTCAAGGTCCCGGCACCCTATCCGTATCGCGGCGTCAGCGGCTCAGACTCTTTGAAAGCGCTCCGGCGGGTTTTGGCCCGGCATGGCCGGGAAGTCGCCGCGGTGGTGGTGGAGCCGTTGGTTCAGGGGGCTTCCGGCATGATTGTCCAGCCGCCGGGCTGGCTTAAAACCGTGGAGCGGGCCTGCCGGCGCGCCGGCGTTTTCCTGATCGCCGACGAAGTGGCGGTGGGATTCGGCCGGACCGGCACGATGTTCGCCTGCGAACAGGAAAAGGTCCGGCCGGATTTTCTGTGCGTGGCGAAGGGCTTGACCGGCGGTTTCCTGCCGCTGGCGGCAACCCTCACGACGGAAAGAGTGTACCGGGGGTTCCTGGGCAGTCATGCGTCACTGCGCACGTTCTTCCACGGCCACAGCTATACCGGGAACCAGCTTGCCTGCGCGGTCGCATTGGAAAACCTGCGCCTGTTCCGCCGGGAGAAAATCCTTCGGAAGCTTCAGCCCAAGATTCGTCTTTTTGAAAAAGAGCTGAACCGTTTTCTCGATCTGCCGCATGTCGGAGAGGTCCGCCAGCGGGGGTTGATGGCGGGCATCGAATTAACCTATCCCTGGGAGCAAGCGATGGGAGCCCGCGTTTGCCAATATCTGCGCGCGCGCGGGATCCTTTTGCGGCCGCTCGGGAATGTCATCGTTCTCCTTCCGTCGCTTTCCATCTCTCCTTCGGAGATCCGGCGCCTCTGCCGAGAGACCTTCAGGGCCATCAAAACCGTTACTAGTTTGTGATACCATTGCACTTATGAAGCCAATAAGCTTCCTCGTCGGTTTGGTTTCTTTCCTGAGTTTTTCTTCTTCAGGGGTCCGCGCTGAAATCATCGAATTGGTGACTTACTATCCCTCCGGCGGCAGCGGCGGAAGCGATCCACAGTTGCGATCATTGCGTGTAGGAACCGCTTATGCCGGCACGCCTTCCCCTGGGAATGGAATAGCGCTGATATTCGATTCCGTGGGGATTGGGATTCCTGCCGGGGGGGGTGATCCGATTGGGGCATTGGAGGTGCGCGGGGTCGCGGGGGGGCCGGATCGTGCGGTGTTCCTGCCGGGGGCCGGCGGAACGTTGAACGTGGGGATCGGAATCGTCGACCCGGCTCTTCGCCTGCATGTGGTGCAGGACCAGAACACCACATCAATAGCCGGCGTGAGCAATCCCAATGCCGGAAACCAGGCGGTGACCGATTTCCGGGTTGGACAGGATGTCGTGACGGGCAACGGGCAGTATGGGGCGCTCAACTACTACGGCAGCGGCACCGCGGCCGGTTTTCAGGGCTACGGCAACCCGAACCAGGTCTCTCTGGTGGCCGCTTTGGGCGCCGTGAACGGACTCACCATTGCCACCAATGCCAACGCGCCGATCAGGTTTTTGACCAACACCAGCGGCGTCAACAATGAACGGATGCGGATCAACGGGGCCGGCCAGGTGGGGATCGGCGTAGTGAACCCCGCGGCGGGCGCCGCCCTGGACATCGCTTCCGGAGACCTCTTTGTCCGCAACACTGCCGCCAACAACAACCACGTCCGGATTCGCGGCCCCTCGGACGCCAACACGGGCATTGAGCTTCGCTCCGAAACGCTGGGAGGCACCCCGTACATTGATTTCGCCAACGATGGAGCCGTCGATTACGATGTGCGGCTCATCATGACCGGCAATGACGGCCTGCTTGTGGACGGTTCGAACATCACCCGCTTCCGCTATGTCGGGGCGGACCTCATTCCTTCCCAGCTGGCTCTGAGCAAAGGAAGGGGCACCGAAGCCGCGCCGGCCCGTCCTCTGGCCGGTGACGGGTTGGGGATGCTCCGGCTTCAGGGAGTCAGTTTAAACGCGGCTATCCCGTTCTACGATGGCGCGGTGATCCAGGGATTGGCCGCGAATAACTGGTCCAATACCTCCGCTCCCGCCGACCTGGTTTTCTCCACCACGCCGGTCAACGTCACGGGGTCTCTTGAGCGGATGCGGATCGCGTCGAACGGGAATGTCGGCATTGGCGGAACTCCTGTTTACAAGCTGGATGTGATTGGCAGTCTTGGAAATATCCCCAGGATCTATTCCCGAACGACCGACGGCAGTTTGACCCGCCTCGGCCTTCAGAGCACCAACCGGCACTGGTCGATCAGTAACTACGGCACGCAGTTTAATCCCCAAGGATCGTTCAACATTGCTGATGAGTCGAGCGGGATCGTCCGGCTGACGATCGCCATAAACGGCAGGACCACCCTCAACGGAGGCCTGACCGTGGTCGGCGGCTCGAAGAATTTCGAGATCCCCCATCCGCTGAAGCCGGGGCTCCATCTGGTCCATTCCACGCTGGAAGGACCGGAGATCGCCGTTTTTTACCGGGGGGAGAGCCGGCTCACCAACGGCAGCGCGATTGTGGAATTGCCGGACTATTTTGAAAAGCTGACCCGCCCGGAAGGCAGGACCGCTCAATTGACCGCCAAGGGAGAGGAACCGTTCCTGTTGAGCTATTCCGGCATTGAAAATGGAAAACTGACGGTCCACGGCTCCAAGCCCGATGGTGAATTCTCCTGGGAGGTCATGGCGGTCCGTGCCGATCTGGGACCGCTTCAAGTCGAAGAGAAGGAATGAGCGATTCCTCCAAAGAAACGTTCATCCACCGCCTTTTCGACACGATCACGCCGCGTTACGACCTGTTCAACCGGCTCGCCAGCGTAGGGCTGGACCAGGGCTGGCGCCGCCGCACGATCGACTCGCTTCAGCTCGTTCCCGGGATGACCGTCCTGGACCTCGCCAGCGGCACGGGCGATCTCGCGGCGCAGGAAGCCCGCCGGCTGGTTCCGCTGGGCAAGGTGGTGGCCTGCGACCTCTCCCGGCCGATGCTGGTTTCCGCGTCGCGCAAGCTGGGCCGCCGGCCGCTCGAATCCTGGCACCTGGCCTACGCGCAGGGAATCGGAGAGTCCCTTCCGTTTGCCGACCGATCTTTTGACGCCGCCACGATCGGTTTCGCCCTGCGCAATGTCAGCGACCTGGATCAGGTTTTCCGGGAGCTGGCCCGCGTTCTTCGGCCCGGCGGCCGGATCGCCTTGCTGGAGTTCGGCCGGCCGAAAAATCCTCTGGTACGGTTGGGGCACATGCTCTGGTTAGGGGGAGTGGTCCCGGTACTGGGCTTCTTGACCACCGGTCTTCTGTGGCCCTTCCTCTATCTGCGCCGTTCCATCCTCGGATTTCTCTCTCCGGACCAGGTACTCGGCAAGCTTAAACAGGCCGGCTTTTCGGGCGCCGAAGCCCGTCCTCTGCATGGCGGCGTCGTCGTCCTGTACATCGCCCAGCGCCCCTGATATCCTGTTCGGCATGGCTTGGAAGAACCTTCAGGAATTCGTCGCTGAACTGGACCGGCGAGGGGAGCTTAAAAGGATCCGCGTCCCCGCCGATCCCCGTCTCGAAATCACCGAGATCGCCGACCGGTTGGTGAAGTCGGAATCCGGCGGCCCGGCCCTGCTGTTTGAGCAGCCCACCGGTTCCTCGATTCCGCTGGCGATCAACCTGTTTGCCACGAAGAAACGGATGGAGCTGGCCCTCGGAGTGGCGGATCTGGAAGAAATCCCCCGCCGGATTGAGGAACTCCTGAAGATTCCCAACCCGGCCGGATTTCTGGAAAAACTTTCGCTGTTGCCCAAACTGGCGGAGATGGCGCAGTTCCCGCCCAAAATGGTTTCCAAGGCCCCCTGCCAGGACGTCGTCATCCAGGACAACCCTTCCTTAAGCATGCTGCCAATCCTCCATTGCTGGCCCAAGGACGCAGGCCGCTACATCACGCTGGGGGCCACCATCACCCGCAACAAAGCGACCGGCCGCCGCAACGTGGGGTTGTACCGCCTGCAGGTGTTCGATGACCGGACCCTCGGGATGCACTGGCAGCTTCACAAGGATGGGGCCGAACATTGGCGTGGTTACGCCAAAGGGGAGAAGATGCCGGTCGCGATCTCACTGGGCGGAGACCCCGCTTCCATGTACGCGGCCAGTGCGCCTCTGCCGCCGGAGATCGACGAGTACCTTTTCGCCGGCTTCCTGCGCAAGGAGCCCGTCGAATTGGTGAAAGCCGTTACCGTGGATCTGGAAGTTCCGGCGCAGGCGGAGATTATTATCGAAGGAACCGTCGAAGTGGGGCCGCGGCGGGAGGAAGGGCCGTTCGGCGACCACACCGGCTACTACTCGCTGCCGGAACCGTACCCGGTGATGCATGTCACGGCGATCACGCACCGGCAGAACGCCGTCTACCCGACCACGATCGTCGGCATCCCGCCCATGGAAGACCTCTGGCTGGGCAAGGCCACCGAACGAATCTTCCTCCCGCTGGTGCGCAAGATGGTGCCGGAAATCGTCGACATGAATTTCCCGGCGGAAGGGATCTTCAACAACGGCGTGATTATCTCCATCAAGAAATCCTATCCCGGCCAGGCCCGCAAGGTGGCGCACGCGCTGTGGGGGTTGGGCCAGCTGATGTTCACGAAGGTGATCATCGTGGTGGACGAATGGGTGGACGTGCAGAATGCGAGCCAGGTGGCCTGGCTGGCCTTCATGAACATCGACCCGAAGCGGGACTGCTTCTTCGTCGAAGGGCCGGTGGATACCTTGAATCACGCATCCCCCGAATGGAACTTCGGCTCCAAGATGGGCGTGGACGCCACGCGCAAACTCCCCGAAGAAGGGCATCCCCGCGGCTGGCCCGACGCCATCGAGATGTCGCCGGAGGTTCGGGAAAAGGTCTCCCACCGCTGGGCCGAATATGGCTTCGGCTAAAGGAAGCCTCACCACGGCCTGGAGGCCAGTCGGGCTGTGATTCGGGACATCGTCGAAGCGCTGAAATTGGAGCATACGCTCTTTGCGCTGCCGTTCGCTTATCTGGGTGTTTGGGCGGCTGCCGGCGGCAGACCGGCATGGAGTACGATCGGCTGGGTGACGCTGGCGATGGCGGCGGCCCGATCCGCCGGCATGGCGGCCAACCGCCTGATCGACCGGCCGATCGACCGGCTGAACCCCCGCACGAAAAATTGGCCGGTCTCCGCTGGCCGGGTCAAGCCGGTGACGCTCACGGCCATTATTTTTGTGGGAGCGGGTCTGCTGGTTCTTTCTGCCTCCCGTCTAAACCAACTTTGTCTTTGGCTGGCCCCGTGGGCGCTGGCCCTGATGTTTTTTTACCCGGTGACCAAGCGGTTCACCTGGACCTGCCATTTCTGGCTGGGGCTCGTGCTGGCGGCCGCCCCGGCCGCCGGGTGGCTGGCCGTCACCGGCGCCTGGAGCCAGGAACTGATCCCGCTGGCAGCGGGAGTCCTCTTTTGGGTGGCCGGATTCGACATTCTTTACGCGCTGCTGGACCTGGAATTCGATCGCCGGCACGGCGTGCATTCGATCCCTCAGCGGTTCGGAATCGGCCGGGCGCTGGCGATCTCCCGGGCTTGCCACATTGCGGCGGTGCTCGGGTTCGCCGGATTCGGGATCTTGGTTCACGGTGGATTTTGGTATTGGGCAGCGGTGGCCGTGATGGCGGCTTTGCTGGCGTATGAGCACTCGTTGGTTCAGCCGGATCGGCTGGACCGGATCAACAAGGCCTTCTTTACAGTCAACGGCTGGATCAGCATCTCATTCTTTCTTCTCGCTTGGCTGGACTTAAAATCACGCATCGGAGGGATCTAGGATGAAACCAAACGCAGGAATTCTGCTGGGATTCACGCTTTTGCTGATGACGGCGAGAGCTTCCGCCGAAACCGTTGAAATCGTCACCTATTATCCGACCACCACGACCAACCCCGGAACCCTGCGTACCAGCAGTCTCACGGTGGGGAACGATTACTCAAACGTGGCGGTGGGAGATGGCGTCGCTTTCATCTCCGATCAGCTGGCCATCGGCACCACGGGACCGGGCGCCGGCAGCATCTTCCACGCGGTGGGTGTCAATGACGCGGACAGTCTCGTGTTGTTCACGTCCGGCGCGGACACCGCGGCGGCCGGAACTCCGGACATCCTCGTGGGGATCGGCACGGCGCAACCGGCCAACCGCCTGCACGTGGTTTCCGGCGAACCCAACGGCGACGGCATCCGGATTTCGGGGACCGCGCCGGGGCTGTTTCTGTCGGACGGCAACAACCAGCGCGGCATGCTGGGTGTGGCGTCCGCGAACGGCAATTACGGCAACGGAACGCTTGCGGGAGATGTCTCGCTCTCCTCCCAGGCAGGCAATCTTCGTTTCGCCACGACCGCCACCGCGGGGGCCAACCCCGATGTCCGGATGTCGATCCTGGCCAATGGCAGTGTGGGAATCGGAACGACAGCTCCGGCGGCATCCGCTCTTCTGGACATGAGCTCCACCACGCGGGGATTTCTTCCGCCCCGGATGACCACGGCCCAGAGGGACGCAATCGCCGGTCCTGTGGCCGGGTTGATGGTTTACAACAACACCACCGGCCGGCTGAATTTTTACAACGGCGCGGCATGGACTGCCTTAGCCGCCTCAACCGGAGGCACGACGCAAGTGGTGTTTGCCAGCGCCGGAACAACCAACTGGACGGTGCCGGCCGGAGTAACAGGAGTCACGGTTGAAGTTTGGGGAGGAGGTGGCGGCGGTGGAGGAAGCCCCAACGCGGGGGGAGCCGCGTTCGGTCACGGCGGAGGTGGCGGCGGTTATGGAAGACAACTGGCGACAGTAACACCTGGAAGCGTTTTGACCGTCACGGTCGGCGCTGGAGGAGCAGGTTCTAGGACCAATTCGAATGCTGGAGCTAATGGCGGGACATCCACTGTAGCAGGACTGATTTCTCCCGCCTCTATTAGCGCTACAGGTGGAAGGGGGGGAAGCTCCGGAGGCATTGAAGGGGCTATCGTAGGCCGGGGAGGAACCAGTACGGCAACATTTAATATTTCAGGCCAGGATGCCGTGGCGCCATTTTTTACCTTATACCAACGAGCGGGAGGAGCCGGCGGAAATGGGGGAATGGGAAGTGTTGGTGAATTGAACAGTACACGATTTATCGGAACAGACGGAACAGCCCCCGGCGGCGGAGGATGCGGCTGGTTTGCTCGAACTCCGTCTGGTTCCAACAACGGCGCCGTCGGGCGGGTGGTGATCACCTACTCATCATAGCTTGACAGTTTGAAGGTCCTCTCTCGACAGCGGCTGGATTTGAGGATAAAATAATCTTTCCCTACCGTTCTACGATGAGTCATCCCATAGTGGCCATCACCGGGGCATCCGGTTCCTGTTACGCGGTTCGGCTTCTCGAGGCGTTGATTGCCTCGGAGCTGGAGCCGTATGTCGTGGTGAGCCCCGCCGGCCGGCAGGTGATGGCGGTGGAGTTGGGCTCGGGCGACCTGAAGGATCACGTGGGATCGGCCGGCTGGCGGGAGGAGGATGTCCGGGACCTCACGTCGCCGCTGGCCAGCGGCTCGTTCCAAACCAGCGGCATGGTGATCCTCCCTTGTTCGACCGGCACGCTCGGCTCCGTCGCGCACGGCATCTCCAGCAACCTGATCCACCGGGCCGCCGAGGTTTGCCTGAAGGAGCGCCGGCCGCTGATCGTGGTACCCCGCGAGACGCCGCTTTCGCAGATCACACTGCAGAACATGCTCACACTGGCGCAGGCGGGCGTGCATGTGGTGCCGGCCAGCCCCGGTTTCTATCACAACCCTCAGAAGATTTCCGACCTGGTGGATTTCGTGGTCGGGCGGGTCCTGGATCTCATGAAAATTCCGCACGAGCTGTCGAAACGTTGGACCGGTCTTCCCGTGGTGGAACATGATCTCGCTGATTAGCGCCGATTATGCCGGCATCGCCGAAAAGGTGGAGTCGGGCGGGCGGCTGACCCGAGAGGAAGGGCTCCGCCTGTGGGACGCCGACCTGTTCACGCTGGGAGCGCTGGCCAACGGGGTGCGGGAACGCCTGCACGGAAACGCCGCCTATTACACGCACACACTGCACCTGAACTACTCCAACGCCTGCGTGCTCACCTGCGGGCTCTGCGCGTTTTACCGGCCGCTGAATCATGCCGAGGCCTACACCTTTTCGATGGAACAGATCGCCCAGAAAGCGGCTGCGGCCGGCAAGCTGGGCGTGCGGGAGTTTCACATCACGGGCGGCCTGAATCCCAAACTGCCGTTTGAGTATTACGAAGAGATGTTCCGGACGCTGAAGAAAATCGTTCCCGGCGCCACCGTGAAGGCGTTCACCTCGGTCGAGATCGACTTCTTCTCGAAACTGTTCCGGATGTCCGTCGACGAGGTGTTCCAGCGGCTCAAGAGCGCCGGCATGGACTGCATGCCCGGCGGCGGGGCGGAGATCCTGGCCAAGCGGGTGCGCGACATCATCTGTCCGGAGAAGATTTCCGGAGAACGCTGGCTGGAAGTGCAGAAACAGGCGCACGTGAACGGCATCCCCACCAACGCCACGATGCTGTACGGCCACGTCGAGACGCGGGAGGAGCGGATCGACCACATGATCGCGATCCGCGGGCTCCAGGATGAAACCGGCGGCGTGCAGGCGTTCGTGCCGCTGTCCTATCATGCCGAGGGGACCGAGTTCCCGGACCTCCCGCCGACCACCGGTTTCGAGGACCTGAAGGTGTACGCGATCTCCCGGATCATGCTCGATAACGTGCCGCATCTGAAACTGCTCTGGACCTACGTCGGAACCAAGATGATCCAGGTGGCGCTCGATTTCGGCGTGGACGACATCGGCTCCACCAACATGGAGGAGCGGATCGTCAAGGCCGCGGGCGCCAACCATTACGATGCCCCCTCGATGGATGAGCTGACCCACATGATTGAGAAGGCCGGGCGGCAGCCGCAGTTGATCGACAGCTTGTACGAGGCCACATGCCGAAACTGACCCCTCCCGTCCGCCTCGGCGACATCCAATACCTGAACAGCTGGCCCGTCACCTACGCGCTGCGCAAGGGGCTGGTCCCCGGCGACCTTCAGGTGGTGTCCGCCACGCCGGCGGACCTGAACCGCCGCCTGCTCACCGGCGAGTTGGACGCCAGCGCCGTCTCTTCGCTGATGTATCTGCGCCACCAGGAAGAGTTTGTTCCGGTGCCGGGGCTGTGCATCCGATCGGACGCCGGCGTGCACAGCGTGCTGGTGGTCAGCTATCAGCCGTTGACGACGCTGAAAGGCCGCACGATCGGCGTGAGCAACCAGGGAGCCACGACGCCGGTTCTGCTGAAGGTGCTCGCGCGGCACCGCCAGCTCAAGATCAATCTGGAGACCACGCCGCTGCGGTTCCCCGAGATCCTGCAGGAGTACCCGGCCGCTCTGCTGATCGGCGATGAGGCGCTCCAGGCCAGCCAGTCCGCGGACGGCCTGCAATGGTGGGATCTGGGCGAGGCCTGGAACCAGTGGACCGGCAAGCCGTTTGTTTACGCGCTCTGGGTGATGCGGCGCTCGCTGGCCGAGAGCCGGCCGGCGGTGCTGGATCAATTGAAAGAGACGCTGGCCGAGTCTCAGCGTTGGGGGCGGGAGCACGAATCGGAACTGATCGCCACCATGCGCAAGACGTTTCCCTTTGAAGCGAATTTCCTCCGGAAATATCTCGCGGCGCTTTCCTACGATCTCAACGACAAGGCGTGGGAAGGGCTGGCCCGCTTCGCCAAAGAGGCCGAGACGGCGGGAGAGCTGGCGCGGGGTTCGGCCCGGCAGTTGACGCGAACGGTCCGCCCCGAACTGGTCGAGGTCCGATGAGCGGCTCCATCGAAGCCATTCTGAGCAAAACGATCAGCGGCGGGCGGCTCAGCGCCGAGGAAGCGCTGGCCGTCTACGAGCAGGCCGGTCTGGCCGCGTTGGGCAAGGCCGCCGACACCATTCGCCGCCGCCTTCACCCGGACAACCTCGGCACGTTCGTCGTCGACCGGAACATCAATTACACCAACGCCTGCGTGGCCGATTGTTCTTTCTGCGCTTTCTACCGCCCGCCGGGCCACCCGGAAGTGTACCGCCTGCCGGTGGACGAGTTGTTGCGCCGCGTCGGGGAGCTGGTGGAGATCGACGGCACCCAGGTCCTTCTGCAGGGCGGGCTGGATCCTTCGCTGCCGCTGTCGTTCTATGAGGAGATGTGCCGCGCGATCAAGGCCCGTTATCCGAAGATCCACCTGCATTCATTCTCGGCTCCGGAGATCGACACGATCGCGAGGGCCAGCGGCAAGAGCTACCGCGAAGTTTTCGAAGCGCTCAAGGCCGCGGGCCTGGACTCAATGCCGGGCGGCGGCGCGGAGATCCTGATCGAGCGGGTCCGCCAGGCGGTCAGCCCCAAGAAGCTTTCCGCCGCCGGCTGGTTCGCCGTGCACCGGGCCGCGCATGACGCGGGCCTCAAGACCACCTGCACCATGACGTATGGGATGGTGGAAACGCCCGCCGAGCGGGTCGAGCACCTGGTGGCGCTCCGGGATCTGCAGGACCGGACCGGCGGTTTCCGCGCGTTCATCCCTTGGTCGTTCCAGCGGGGACACACCGTGCTCAACACGCCGCCGGCCGGCGGCATGGAATACCTCCGGATCATCGCGCTCTCCCGGCTGGTGCTCGACAACGTCGCGAACGTCCAGGCCGGGTGGGTGACCGAAGGCCCCAAGCTGGCCCAGCTGGCCTTGAGCTTCGGCGCCAACGATTTCGGCGGCATCCTCGTCGATGAGGTCGTGGTGGGAGCCACCGGCATGATCTACCGCGTCAACAAGGATGAAGCGGTCCGTCTGATCCGCGGAGCCGGCCGCACGCCGGCCCAGCGCAACACCAAATACGAGATTCTTCATGTCTACGACGGCCACGATCACGCTGACCGAAATCTACAGACCGATCCAATCGCCGCTTCAAGCCGCTGAGGCGCTTCTCGTCCGGGAGCTGACTCCTCAGAAAAATCTGCAGCGCAGCTTGATGGTGGAATTGACCCGCCATGTTGCCCGCATGACCGGCAAGCGCCTGCGCCCCGCGCTCGCACTCCTGGGCGCGCACGTCGCGCACGCGTCCCGCCGTAACTCCGCCACAAATCGTGGCGGATCCGCCCCGGTTTATGGCGGAGGATCTTCTTCCTGGGTTTCGCAGGCGGTCCGGCTCTCCGTGGCGGTGGAGATGTTCCATACCGCGACGCTGCTGCACGACGACGTGATCGACGGCGCCACGCTGCGCCGCGGGTTGACCACGCTCAATGCCAAGTGGGGCGACACGCTTTCCGTGCTCTCCGGCGACTACCTCTACGCCAAGGCCTTTTGCCTCCTGAGCGAGCTCAACCATCCGGAAGTTTCCCAGCTGATGTCCGACACGGCCCGCCTGGTCTGTGAAGGGGAAGTGGCCCAGATCCAGCATCAATACGACCTGGCCCTGACCCGCTCGGATTACCTGAAGATCATCGAGTGGAAAACTGCCTCGCTGATGGGTGCCGCGGCGCAGGCCGGCGCTCTGCTGGGCGGGGCTACGCCGGCTCAGGCCCGGCGGCTCGGCGTTTTCGGGACCCACTTCGGGCTGGCGTTCCAGATTTTTGACGATACGCAGGACCTGGTGGGAGAGGAAGACGTCCAGGGAAAATCATTGGGAACGGACCTGGCGCTGGGGCAGATGACGCTTCCTTTGCTGTACTTGCGCGACCACGCCGATCCGGAGCTGAGGACTCAGTTGAGCGCCTGGTTCAACGGCAATGGCTCCGGTACCCTGGCTCAGGCCCGGGAGCAGCTGCGGCTGATCAGGGATGAAGCGATCCGCCATAAAGTGCCGGCCTATTGCCGGCGGGTGGCCGATCAATACCTCGCCAAGGCCCGAGCCGCGCTCACGCCGTTTCCGGACTCCGCGCACAAGCAAAGTCTCCTGGCATTAACCGACTTCGTGCTCCAGTAGCGGGTGTGATAATCTATTACCCGGTTTTTCTGGATTTGCGGGGCCGTTCCTGCGTGGTAATCGGGGGCGGAGCGGTGGCGCTGCGCAAGACGAACGATCTGCGGGCCTGCGGCGCGAAGCTCAGCGTGGTTTCGCCCCGCGTGGTGGCCGGACTGAAGAAGCTGGCCGGCCGCAGGGCGATCCGGTGGCGGAAAGGGACGTTCCGGCCGTCGGACCTGGCCGGCGCGGATCTGGCGGTGGCCGCGACCGACAACGCTTCGGTCAACGAGCGGGCGGCGCGGGAAGCCCGGCGGCGCCGGATCTGGATCAACGTGGTGGATCAGCCGGCCCTCTGTTCATTCATCGTTCCGGCGGTGGTCCGGCGAGGGAAACTGACGCTGGCGGTTTCCACCGCGGGAGTCAGCCCGGCGCTGGCGAAATGGATCCGCGAAGATCTGGCGCGCCGCTACGGGCCGGAGTGGAAGCAGGCGCTGGCCGGTATGGAGCAATGGCGCGGAAAGGTCCGAAGCCGCGTTGGCGGGGTCCGGCAGCGGAAAAAACTTTTTGAGGAAGCGCTGGGCGCGTACGTCCGGACGCTCCGGAAAGCGATCCGATGATTGAGCTCCACGCGGTCATCATCTTTGTCAGTTACGCGGCGTTCTTGGTCGCCGTGTTCAGCGGGTTGGCGTTCTTGGTTCAGGAACGCCGGTTGAAGCGGAAAGACCCGCGGGTCCTTTCAACGGCGATGATCCCGCTGGAATTGCTGGACCGGATCAACCTGGTGTCGGTCGTGGTTGGTTTTTCGCTCTTTACGTTGGGAATGTTTCACGCTGCCTTTCTGGCCCGGCGGGAATGGGGATCTTATTTCACCACCGACCCGAAGGAATTGGCCAGTCTTCTGACCTGGGCCGCGTACGCCGCGGTGCTCGGGCTTCGATGGAAACTGGGGTTGAGGGGCCGGCGGGTGGTGATGGTGTCGGTGGTTTCATTCGGGCTGGTGCTGTTCACCTTCATCGGTGTGGAATATTGGTTCGGCGGAAAGCACGTTTTCTTCTAAAATAAAAAAATGGAAATCTCAGTTCTCGGTCTGAATCATCGCACGGCTCCGGTGGAGCTTCGGGAGCGGCTGGCTTTTCAGGACCAGCGCCTGCCGGAAGCGCTCGAGAGCGTGCGCCGCGAGATCGGCGTTCCCGAGTGCGTGATCCTCTCCACCTGCAACCGGGTCGAGCTCTACACCCTGCTCCCGGAGCGCAACGGCCAGAAGAGCAAGCTCACCGATTTCCTGTCCCGCTTCCATGACATCGAGCCGCGCCTGCTCAGCGACCACACCTACTGGCATCTTCAGCCCGATTCGGTCCGGCACCTGTTCCGCGTCACGGCGGGGTTGGACTCGATGGTGGTGGGGGAGTCGGAGATCCTGGGCCAGGTCCGCGACGCCTACGCCAAGGCCGTTTCTCACGGCACCGTGGGCGGCGTTTTCCACCGGCTGTTCCAGACGGCCCTGCGGGCCGGCAAGGACGTCCGCAGCCGGACGCGCGTCGGACAGGGCGCGGTGTCGGTGAGCTCGGTGGCGGTGGATCTGTCCCGGCGGATCTTCCGGACCTTTTCCTCCAAGACCATTTTGATTCTCGGGGCCGGCCAGATGGCCGAAGCCACCATCACGTGCCTGAAGGGCCAGGGCGTGCGGTCGATCCTGGTGGCCAACCGGACGCCGGAAGCGGCGGTGCCGCTGGCACAGGCGGTGGGCGGCCAAGTGGTTCCCTTTACGGAGCTCGATGCCGCGCTCATCCAGGCCGATATCATCATCGGCTCCACGGCCGCGGACCACTACCTGCTGACACGTTTGCAGGTCCAGCAGGCGATGGGTCTTCGGCGGCAAAGGCCCTTGTTCCTTATCGACATCTCGGTTCCGCGCAACCTGGACCCTCAGATCGGCCAGCTGGAGAACGTTTACCTCTACGACATCGACGATCTGCAGGGGATCGCCTCCTCGAATCTGCAGATGCGTTTGAATGAGACCGAGTCCTGCGCGCAGATCATCGAACAGCAGATGGATGGATTTCTCTCCAGGGTGGCCGGTCATGGTGAGCTTGTCGAACCATGAACGATATTCCTCCGTCCACACCGCCCCCGGCTCCGAAACCCGCCCCCTACAAGCCCCTCATGCAAAAAGAGGTGGATGAGTCAAAGGTCTGGAACCTCTGGTTCACGCGCCGTGAATTCCTCACGCTGGCCGCGTGGGGCGCGTTCCTGGCCGGCCTGGGCGGCACGCTGCTGGCCGCTCTGCGCTATGTGATCCCCAATGTGACCTACGATCCGCCGACCGTGTTCAAACTGGGCAAGCCCGAAGACTACGTGGCCGGCGAGGTAGACGGCCGGTGGAAACAGAAACACCGGATTTGGGTCATACGGGATTTGCCGTCGTTGGGCGGCGGGATCTACGTGATCTACGCCCGCTGCACGCACCTGGGCTGCACGCCGAACTGGCTGCCGGGACAGAACAAATTCAAGTGCCCCTGCCACGGCTCCGGGTTCCGCTTCGGCGGGATCAACTTTGAAGGGCCCGCGCCCCGCCCGCTCGAGCGCTGCCGGCTGGCGCTGGCCGAGGACGGGCAGATCCAGGTGGACATCGGCACGCGGTTCAAGAACCCGAAAGACTGGACCAAGCCGGAAGCGTATCTGAAAGCGAAAGCGTAATGAGCAAACTGCAGGTGAAGATGACCGACATCGCCCGGGCGATCCGGACCTCCCCGATCTGGCGGTCGATCTTTCGTCACGGCTACCAGGACACGCCCCGCAACCGGGCGCTGATGATCCTGTCCAACGTCTTCCTTCATATCCTGCCGGTCAAGGTCCGTCCCTCGGCGATCCGCTACCGGTACACCTGGCGCCTCGGAGAGATGAGCTTCTTCCTGTTCTGGCTTCTCACCTTGACCGGCGTGCTGCTGATGTTCTACTACCGGCCCACGGTCGAAAACGCCTACTGGGACATGAAGGACCTCCGTTTCGTGGTGGCGTTCGGCCCGTTCCTGAGGAACATCCACCGGTGGTCGGCGCACGTGATGGTCCTGCTGGTGATGTTCCACATGGCCTCGGTTTTTTATCGCTCCGCCTACAAGCCGCCGCGGGAATACAACTGGGTGGTCGGCGTGATCCTTCTGCTGATCACGTTCCTGCTGTCGTTCACCGGCTACCTGCTTCCGTGGGACCAGCTGGCGATCTGGGCTGTGACGGTGGGGACCAACATGGCCGCTGCCACTCCATTCCTTGGCTCGGAAGGGCCGTTTTCCATCGTGACGCCGGAGAACGACATGCGATTCCTGCTGTTGGGCTCCAAGCTGGTGGGACAGTCGGGCCTGCTGAGGTTCTACGTGCTCCACTGCGTGCTGCTGCCGCTGGCCTTCGTGGTGCTCGTGTCGGTCCATCTGTGGCGCGTCCGGAAAGACGATTTCTCCGCCATCCCCGTGCCTCCCGAGGAGGAGCGAAAGAAAGGGGTCCTGCCCGAGACCTGGCTCAAGCAGAATCCGGCTGAGCTCGACAAGAAGGTCTTCACCTGGCCCAACCTGGTCTCCCGGCAATTCGTCTCGGCGCTGGTGGCGACGGCCATTCTGACCGCCTGGTCGCTGATTGGCCACGCCCCGCTGGAAGAGTTGGCCAACCCGAACATGACGCCTAACCCTTCGAAGGCCCCCTGGTACTTTGTGGGCCTGCAGGAACTGCTCGTTTATTTCGATCCCTGGATGGCCGGCGTGGTGCTGCCCACGCTGATCCTCGTGGGGCTCATCGCCATTCCTTATTTGGATAAAAATCCGCTGGGTATCGGCTATTACAACTTCAAGAACCGCAAGTTCGCGGTGACGATGTTTACCTACGGGCTGGTCCTCTGGTTCGGGCTGATCTTCGTCGGCTACTACATGCGTGGGCCGGGATGGGAGCTGTACATGCCGTGGGAGAAATGGGACCTGCACCGCCCGCCCAGTTCGACGGCCGGCCTGCACAACATGCCCAACGGGCTGGGCACAGTCTTCCTGCTGGGCTACGGCGCGGCGGTGATGCTGCTGCCCAAGAAGCTGTTCAAGAAATTCTCCGAGGGGCTGGGCCCGGTGGGCTACTGGGTGGTGATGTTTTTCGTCATGACGATGCTGTTCGTTCCGGTGAAGATCCTTTTGCGCAACGCGTTCGCCATCAAGTACATCATTTCCATTCCGGCTTTTAACTTCAACATATGAAGCGCTCCATCTGGAACCTCCTGTTCCTGATTTCCAGCTTTAGTCTGGGCGCCATGCTGGGCGTGGCGATGGTGCAGGAGCTTTTTCCCGAATGGGCGGGAGTTCAGACCGCTTATTACCGCCGGCTGGCCCAGGCCACCGGCGACCGGTCCAAGGCCGGCACGCCGGTGAAGGTTCTGCAGATCCAGCTGCCGGATATGAAACAGGTGGACCGCTGCGTGACCTGCCACGTCGGGATCAGCAACCCCAAGATGGCCGATCAGCCGCAGCCGTTCAAGACCCATCCGGATTTAGGGATCCCGAACTTCCTGGCCAAGCACTCATTCGATGAAATGGGCTGCACCGTCTGCCATCACGGCCAGGGCCGGGCCACCACGAAAGCAGCCGCCCATGGGCCGGTGCACCATTGGGAAGAGCCGCTGCTACCCAAAGACCTGACCATCGGGACCTGCTCCACCTGCCACGGCAATGTGATGAAACTGCCGGGCGCCGAGCGGCTGGCGAAGGCCCAGCAAATGTTCGAGGAGAAGGGCTGCATCGGCTGTCATCAGCTCAACGGCCAGGGGATGCTGATCGGGCCGGAGCTTTCCGAGACGGCCCGGAAAACCACGGACCAGTTCGATTTCCGGTATGTGCAGGGGCATCACACGTGGGTGGATTGGATCGACGAGCACTTCAAGGACCCCCAGAAGATCACGCCGGCCGACCCTGTGATCGGCATCCCGGAATCCTCCATGCCCAACTACGACATGACCGATGAGGAGTCCCGGATGCTGACGGCGCTGGTCTTGAGCTTCGGCTCCGCCGTGGAGAGCGAACACCGGCCGATCCCGGCCCGCTTTAAGGTCCCGGCCCCGCCGAAAGAGCCGGAGCCGGTTTATGCTTCTTCGATCGAGCGCGGCAGAGCGGTTTATCAAAAGGCCGGCTGTGTCGGCTGCCACGGGTTCGAAGGCCGGGGCGGCGTCCGCAACAACAACATGGACCTGGGAGAAGAAGTCCCTCCGCTCACGTACGTTTCAAAAGGGTTCACGCGGGAGGAGCTCAAGGAAACGATCCGGGAAGGGAAATACCCGGCCCGCGCCGATCGGTCGGGGCCGACCCCTCCGCTCTGGATGCCCTCTTGGAAACAAAAGCTTACCGACGAAGAAATCGACGCGGTCGTCGATTACCTCACCAGCTTGGAGCCGGCTTCTTAAAAACCCCCGCTGTATGATCGCCGTCATGGTGGGGTTTCCCCATTTTTGCTATCATCGCTCCGTGAAACTTCGCACCGTCTTTTTATGGGTTCTCTTCAGCGTGTTTCTGCTCGCCGGGCGGGCGGAAGCCACGGTGGCCAACCAATCGGCCGCCAAGAAGGCCTACCCGGCCGCCAAAGGCATCTCCTGCAAGACCTGCCACCAGAACCCGATCGGCCGCGGCGGTGATCTGAACCCTTACGGCTCCGCTCTGCAGAAAAACAAGCTGGATTTCAAGGCGCTGGAATCGCAGGATTCGGACGGCGACGGCGTCTCCAACGGCAAGGAGATCGAGGCCGGCGCCAATCCCGGAGAGCCGGCCAAACCTTCCGCTTGGCACTGGCTGCCGCTGGAATCCACCGCCTGGGCGGCCGAGGAGAAGGCGGAGTACATCGGAAGCCAAAGCTGCGCCGCCTGCCACGCTAAGGAAGCCAAGGAGTTCAAGCGCTCGACCCATGCTCGAATCAGCATCCCGGAGGGCATCCCGGCGCAAAGCTGCGAGATGTGCCACGGTCCCGGCTCGCTTCACGCGGCCGCCGGCGGAGGCAAGGGGGTGGGCGGGATCATCAACCCTCGCAAGGATCCCAGCGCCTGTTTCGCCTGCCATCTGGACAAGAAGGCGGAGTTCCGGCTCCCGTTCCATCACCCGGTCATGGAAGGAAAGATGAGCTGTGCCGACTGCCACAGCGCGCACGGCGAAGAGATTCGGCCCTGGACCGCCACCTCGATGGAGGGGGTGAACGAGGCCTGCTTCAAGTGCCACAAGGAGCAGAGAGGTCCGTTCGCCTGGGAGCATGAGGCGCTGAGGGAGGGGTGCACTACCTGCCACAAGGTGCACGGCTCGATCCACGACAAGATGCTGGTGGCACGGGACAACAACCTTTGCCTGCGCTGCCACACGCAGGTGAACTTCCCGACCATCGGCAAACAGGGGCATGGCGGCCGGCTGCCGCAAGGGACCTGTTTCAGCGCCGGCTGCCACACGGCGGTGCACGGGTCCAACTTCGATGACCACCTCCGCTACTGATATCGGACACGGGTCCTGCCGCCTGCGGGTACTCCCGCCGTCCGTCCTCGCGCTTCGCGCTGTGGGCGCGGCGGCGAGTCCTCCCTCCGGCGTCACCCGCGTCCTTGTTTTCATAGTAGTAATGGTTTTCGTGTTTTCTCATGGTGCGTGGGCGGAGGAGGCGAGCATGAGTGTCCAGGCGATGCCGGCTCGCATCGTTTGGGTGAGCGGCGACGACGAAAAGTTCCGCGCGCACCATTGGATGAAGGACGGTTTCACCGGCGGCATCCGGGATCTCTCCGCCAGCCGGGTGTTCACCAACGGTGTTGTCCTGGAAGCCGGTGGGCACGCGCTGGTGGACCAGAACGATCTGGCCGCAGCTTTTTCGCTGGAAAAGGAAGGCCTCGGGTTCGCCCGGGCGGATTTCTCCGAGTTCCGCAAGTATTACGACGGCACCGGCGGCCTGTACCATTTCTTCAGCACGCGCCAATCCAACGAGACGGATAAGGAACTGGCGATGGACATCGGCCGCCTGGGGCTGGAGACGGGGATCACTCTGGAGGGTTGGCCGGCCCTCTCCTTCCTTTACGACCGCCATTTCAAGGACGGAGCCAAGTCCCGGCTCACCTGGACTGCCGTCAAGGAAGGAACGATCACGCGCAATATCGGGCCCTCCTGGCAGGATGTGGACGAAATCACGGACGCCTTCGCCGTGAAGGCCGGCCACACGCTGGCCGGCTTCGACCTGAGCGCCGAACAGCGCTGGGAGTTCGTCCGGTCGGAAACCTTGCGGGAAGAAAGGTCCCTTTCCACCACCACGACCGCCTCCGACAAAAAGATCCGCCGCCAGGACCAGCAGCCGGAATCGGATCTCATCACCACCACACTGAACGCCCAGCGGGATTTCCTGGGAGAGAAGCTCTTTTTCTCCGCCGGTTACCGGTTCTCCCACATGGACAACCGGGAGTTCGAGACGATCATCGAGACCAACGAGGCGGGTGTAGCGACCAACTTCTCCAACCCCAAGCAGATCCGGGACGCCCGGGCCGACAACGACTACGACGCCCACACCTGGGTCAACAGCTTCACCGCCGCTCCGTGGAAATGGTTTTCGATGATCACGCGGCTCAAGGCGGAGGTGATCCGGCGGGAGTCGAACTCCAGCTACCCGGCCGATGCCTCCCCCAACTCCGACGGGGGCAGTACTCCCAACGGCGTGATCGACCAGCGCGTGGTGAGCTTGAACGAAAACCGGGCGGTCCGGTTCGGCGAAGGGTTGTCCCTGCGCTTCACCGGCCTGCCGCGCACGGCCCTCTACACCGAAGTGGAACTGGAGCAGGCGCGGGCGCGGGTGTATGAGGACCGGAAGGACCTGCTGGGACCGAACGCCGGCGAGACCTTTAACCGCTTCACGATCACCGATGTGGATCGCTTCCACGCCGCGCTGGGAGGGCAGGCCGCTCCCCACCCGGCTGTCACCGCAACCTCCCAGGTCAGCTGGCGCCGGAACAACAACGACTATGACGACCAGCGGGAGACCGATTCGACCGGCACGACGGCCCGCTCCGCTTTCTTCGACGGCCAGCGGGTGGAGACGGCGGAGTGGTCCACCCGGCTGGCGTTCAAGCCGGTGCCCTGGCTGCGGCCCTCTTTGCGCTACCAGCTGCGGGACGATGATTTCGCCACGCGGGCTGAAAGCGAGCCGATCGTCAAGACCGGAATGCTTTCCCACGTGGTCACGGCTGACCTTTCCTGGCAGCCGAATGAAAAGTGGCTTGCCACCGCCTCTTTTTCCCGGCAGGCGGCGGCGGTCACCACGCCGGCCCGGTATTCGACCGGCACGGCCCCCACCTTTAACGCGAATGTGAATACCTGGCTTTTAAGCGCCGACGGCGTGCTGACCCCCAGCGTCACCTTTACCGGTGCCGTCCAGTACACCCGGGCCGACAACTTCAACGATTTTTCCGACACCGGTCTTCCGCTGGGGGTCGAGACGGATCAGATGGAATTGACCGGGCGGCTGACCCGCGCGCTGGGGAACGATGCCTCGGTCTCCGCGGAGTACGGTTTCTATCACTACCGGGCCAACTCGAACGCCGAGGCCGGTGATTACGATGCCCATCTGCTCCTGGTGGAAGCTTCCAGGAAGTTCTGATAGAGTCCTTTCATGAGGGGCAGCAAGTGGCTGGGGTGGGGCGCGGCGGCCGCGGCCGGCGCGTTGATTGGGCTGGGGCTCTACACTTTTTGGTACGCAGAGGGATTGTCCTACCTGAGCAACGATCCCAAGGCCTGCATGAACTGCCACATCATGCGGGAACATTTCGATTCCTGGGTCAAGGGGAGCCACCACGCGGCGGCCACCTGCAACGATTGCCACGTCCCACATTCTTTCCCGGAGAAATACCTGACCAAGATGGAAAACGGCTGGAACCACTCGAGAAAATTCACTCTGCAGAATTTCCATGAACCGATCCGCATCCGCCCATCGAACCGGGTCAAGCTGCAGCACAACTGCGTCACCTGCCACAGCATGGTGGTGAGCGAGATCGCCGCACACCGGGACGTGGAGATGGGCCAGGCCCGCTGCACCGAGTGCCACCGGTCGGTGGGACACATGGCGCTGGACTGACGATGAAGAAAAAATGGGCTTATCTGGGGTTGGCTTTGGCGAGCGCGGCGGCGACGGCCGCAGTGGCGGCGCTGCTTATGAACATCCAGCAAAGAAAGTGGGAGGCCCGCCAGCAGGTCGTTGAGCTGGCGCAGCTGGACGAGAGTGTCACCGACCCGGCCGAATGGGGAAAGAACTTCCCGCGGCAGTACGATGGGTACAAGCGGACCGTGGACACCGAGCGGACCCGCTACGGCGGCAGCGAGGCGTTTTCAAAGCTGGATGAGGACCCGGCGTGGAGGCGTTTCTTCGCCGGTTACGCGTTCGGCGTGGATTACCGCGAGGAACGGGGCCACGCCTACTCGCTTGAGGACCAGAAGGAGACCCTCCGGACCAGAAAGTTCAAGCAGCCGGGCGCCTGCCTGCAGTGCCATGCCGGCGGCATGAAGCGGGTCTATGAGACGGTGGGGGACGGGGATCTCCAGGCCGGCTTCGCCAAGATCAATGCGATGCCGCTGGAGGAGGCCTGGAAACACGTCAGCCACCCGATCGCCTGCGTGGACTGCCACGATCCAAAAACCCTGCAGTTGCGTGTCACGCGCCCCGGTTTCCTCAACGCAATTCGGAAAGTGAAAGAGCGGGAAGGGGCCAGGAACTACGACCCCAACACAATGGCCACACGTCAGGAGATGCGCAGCTTCGTCTGCGGGCAGTGCCACGTGGAATATTACTTCAAGGGAAAGGAAAAACTGCTGACTTATCCCTGGGACAACGGCTACAAAGTAGAGGAGATCGAGGCTTACTACGACCAGGCGGGCCATGTGGACTGGACCCATGCCGAGACCGGGGCGCCGATGCTCAAGGCGCAGCACCCGGAATTCGAGACCTGGAACCAGGGGATCCACGCCCGCAGCGGCGTCGCCTGTGCCGACTGCCATATGCCGTACAAGCGGGAGGGGGCGGTCAAGGTGACGGACCACCATATCCGCAGCCCGCTGCTGAACGTTTCCCGCGCCTGTCTCCAGTGCCACCATTTTCCGGAGAAGGAGATGTTGGCTCGGGCCGAGATGATCCAGGGCCGGACCCGCGCTCTGCTGGCTCGGGCCGAGGCGGCAATGGTGGCGCTTCTGGATGCCGTCACCGAAGCGAAGAAGCGGGGAGCCACCGAGCAGCAGCTGCAGCCGGCCTTGCGGATGCACCGGAAGGCGCAATGGCGGCTGGACTTCGTCTCGGCCGAGAACTCGATGGGCTTTCACGCGCCGCAGGAAACGGCCCGGATTCTGGCCGAAGCGATTGACTACGCGCGGCAAGGGGAGCTGCTGGCCCGAGAAGCCGGGCGGGATGCCTCCGGCTAGTCTGGTATCATAGGGTTGTGAAAAAATCGGCCGGCCGGCTGGAAATCCTTGCGTGGATCTCGGTGGGTGTCCTGCTCGGTTTGGGGGCTTACACCTTCCAGTACGCGGAGGGGCTGTCGTATTTCAGCAACGACCCCAAGGCTTGCCTCAACTGTCACGTGATGAAGGACAACTACAGCTCCTGGCTGAAGGGCAGCCATCACGGTGCTGCGACCTGCAACGATTGCCATGTGCCGCACGCTTTCCCGGCGAAGTGGCTGGCGAAAGCGGAAAACGGCTGGAACCACTCGGTCAAGTTCACGCTGGGGAACTACACAATGCCGATCGAAATCCAACCGGCCAATCGCGCCCGGCTGCGCGACAACTGCGTCCGCTGTCACGGGGACCAAATCAGCAAAATGGAGAATCATCCGATCAAGGTCAGCGACGCCATGCACTGCGCGGAATGCCACACGGCGGTGGGACACCATGAGCCGTAAGCGGGCGCTCCTGATCGTGATGGTCTCCGCCCTGCTGGCGTGCGGTGTCACCGCTCTTCTGGTGAACATCGTTGAACACAAGCAAATGGGACGGCTTCTCGAGAAGTGCCCCTGCCCATCAGAGAGTTGCCCGCACCCCAGCCGAAGCGTAAAATAGGTTATTCTCTCCCATGGTCCAGCCGTTTCGTTTAATCGGTTCTCTTAGGGTTGCCGTCACTCTCCTGATCGTCATCGCGGGCGTCCTGGCCTGGGGTACGATCTACGAGACCCGCTTTGGGACGGCCGCGGTGCAGCGCTTTGTCTACCAGTCCTGGTGGTTCCAGGGGATCCTGGCCTTCCTGGCGGTGAATCTGGCAACCGCCGCTTTCCTGCGTTATCCCTGGAAGCGGAAGCACCTCCCGTTTTTGCTGGCCCACATTGGGATTATCATGATCCTGACGGGGGGGATCCTCGGCGGCCGCCTGGGTGTCGAAGGACAGCTGATCATCCCGGAAGGGAAGTCCAACGACACCCTCCAACTGGACCGCAACGTGCTGGTCATCCACCAGCCCAACCCGGGCATCCACCGGGAATTCCTCACCCGCTTTGAGACGACCGCCTGGAATCACGCGCCTCACGCGTTGTTCGAGGTGCCGCTGGGAAAAGGGTCCCTGCAGGTGGTGGTGGACCGCTACTACCCCGACGCCGTCGGCTCCGAAACGATCCTGCCGGAGGGGGAAAAAGAAAACCCCGCGGTGCTCCTGGAGCTTTCGGATGGCGATCACCGCGGCGAGAACTGGCTTTTCTGCCGCGACCCGGACCGGTTCGGCGCGCATTGGGGCGGCGCCCACGTTTTCTTCCTGGAGCTGGACACCGAGGCCGCCTGGAAGAGGGCCCTGAAGAAGGAAAAATCCCCGCATGCCCTGCCGCCCAACGGGATCGTTCTGCTTCAAGGGCCGGGCGGGAAGCTCGCGGCGATCCTCACCGGCCCGAACGGGGAACGGAAAATCATTCCCTCCGTTCGGATCGGCGCCGGAGTTCGGCATCCTCAGCTGGGCTACGGCCTGCGGGTAAAGGAGCATTGGCCCCGGGCGCAGATTGTTCGGGATTTTTCCAACCGGAGCAATGAGGTCCGCTCCGAGGCGCTGCATCTGATCGCCCGGCAGGGGGACCGGACGGCCCAGGCCTGGCTGGGCCTCCGGGAATCGGCGGCGCTCGCCGTCGGCGAGCACCCGGTTGTGGCGGAATACCGTCCCGCGGTCCGCCAACTGCCGTTCTCGGTGAAACTGCTGGATTTCAGGAAGATCGACTATCCCGGCACGGAGATGGCGGCGGCTTTTGAGAGCGACGTGGAGCTGAACGACCCGGAACGGGGGATTTCCTTCAAGAAAAAAATCAGCATGAACAACCCGCTCAAGCACCGGGGCTACTCTCTCTTCCAGTCGAGCTTCGTGCTGGATCCGGTTGAGACCACCGTGTTGTCGGTCCGGAAAGACCCCGGGGTCCCTCTGGTGTATGCCGGGTTCCTGATCGTGCTGGCCGGCGTGACCACGCTGTTTACTTCCAAGTCGAGGAAATCAAAAATATGAAATATAAACCTTGCTGGGGTCTGACCCCTTTAGGCCCTTTAGGGGTCAGACCCCTTTGGGTCTTGTCCTTTATTTTGATTGTTTTTGTTGGGTTCTCCGGAGCCGAAAGCGAATCCAAAAAGATTTCGCCCGAGGCGGTGGAGACGCTCCGGCGCCTGGGTATCCAGCAGGGCGGCCGGGTGAAGCCGCTGGACAGCTTCGCCTGGGAGACCGTGGACCGCTTGACCGGAAACCCGCGGTGGAAGGGTCAGGACCCGATGGCGACCGTGCTCTCCATCCTGGTGGAACCGGACCGTTGGCAGGAGGAGCCATTCCTGTCGGTCCCGTTCGGTCCACTGCGGGAAGCGCTCGGGCTGGATCGGAAGAGCCACCATGTTTCTTACAGCAACCTTATCTCCACCAGGAAGCTGATGCGGATGCTGCCCCCGATTGTGGAGAAGCAGCAGCGCGGTGAGAAGTTGACGATGTTGGAGAACGAGACGATGGAGCTGTATGACCGGTTCGTCACGTTCCACGGTTTGATCAGCCAGGAGCTCAACCTCGTCCCGCCGCCCCCGGGGGGGCGGGTCTGGGGGGCGGTGCTGGAGTCGGACGGGCCGCGCGCCGCGTGGGAAGGTTTTCTCGCGGCTCGGACCGGCGACTCGGCTCAAAAGCTTGCGGAAACGCTTCAGGCGGCCAATCCGTCCGCTTATCCGGCTCGTTGGCGGCTGGAGCTGGAGGTCTTCTACAACCGGACAGCGCCGTTCCGGATCGCCCGCTTCCTCTACCTCATCGCGGCGCTGCTGCTGTTGCTGAAATTTATTCGTGCCGTTCGCCCTGAGCCTGTCGAAGAGCGAGTCGGATGGATTTTATTTTTGGCGGCGCTCTCAATTCACACTGTCGGGATCACCGCCCGAGTGGTTCTCGGCGGCCGGCCGCCGGTCTCCAACTTCTACGAGACGATGCTCTGGCTGCCGCTTGTCGCGGCGATCCTGGCTCTTGTTTTCGAGCGGATCTACCGCTCCGGGTTGTTCGGTTTCTCCGCGGCGGTTTTGGGTTCCATTCTTCTGCTCCTGGCCGATCACTTGCCGCTGGACTCCAGTATCTCGCCGGTCGTGGCGGTCCTGCGCAGCAACCTCTGGCTGACCATCCATGTCTTGATGGTGGTCGGCAGCTACGCCCCGATCGCGCTGGCCGCGGTGCTCGCTCACCTGTACGGCGTTTTCTACCTGAAGGGCGGAGCCGGCCATCCGGCTCTGCCCACCGTCGGGCTCTTTTTATACCGGTCTGTCCAGGTCGGCGTGGTGATGCTGGCGGCCGGCATCATGCTGGGGGCGGTTTGGGCCAATGCCTCCTGGGGCCGCTACTGGGGCTGGGACCCCAAGGAAACGTGGGCCCTTATCACACTGCTCTGGTTCCTGGCGGTCCTGCACGGCCGGTTCGCCGGCTGGCTGAAAGGGCCGGGTTTGGCGGTGGGCACGATCGCCGGATTTTTCCTCCTGCTGATGACTTATTACGGGGTCAGCTTCTATCTGGTCGGGCTTCACAGCTACGCGGGCGGCAACGCGAAGCCGTTTCCGCCCCTGCTGTTGGCCTACCTCGCAGCCGAACTGCTCTTTATGGCGGCGGTCGCCCGCCGTGCTTGGTATACTAAGATCCGGCTTTAAAGAAAGGACTCCATCATGAACATCGGTGTGCCTGAACTGCTGCTGATCCTCCTGATCTGCCTCCTCCTTTTCGGCGCCGGCCGGCTTCCGGAAATCGCCCGGCAGCTCGGCAAGGCGATCCAGGAGTTCAAGAAATCCCTCAAGGATGAAGATAAACACTCTTCCTGAGGCACCCTTGGGCCCGGTGCTCGTCGAGAGCGACCGGCAGAAGCCGTTCATCGAACACCTCGAAGAATTGCGCCGGCGTCTTCTGCGCGCGTTTCTCTGGCTTGCATTGGGCACCGCGGTTTCCTGGCGGTTCGCGGACCGGCTTCTGGAGTTGATCGTGCGGCCCGTGGGTCAGGTGGTGTATTTAAGCCCGGTCGAGCCGTTCCTGGTTCATGTAAAGGCGGCTTTCCTGGGCGGCATCGTACTTGTTTTTCCGCTGTTGTTCCTGGAGGTCTGGGGTTTCCTGAAACCGGCCCTGCGCCCGGCCCAGCGGTGGCCGATCCTGCTGGTTCTTCCCGCCGGCGTGGCGCTGTTCCTCGCGGGGATCGCGTTCGGATGGAACCTGCTGCTGCCCTCGGCGCTCAAGATCCTGGGGTCGTTCGGAGCCGCATACATGGTCCCGATGATCACGGTCGAGCATTACCTGAATTTCGCCGGCTGGCTGGTGGTCGGGTGCGGGCTCATTTTCGAGGTCCCGTTGATCATCCTGGGGTTGGCCCGCGTGGGTTGGGTTCAGCCGCAGGCACTCGTCCGGCAGTGGCGGCTGGCGGTTGTCGGGATTCTGATCGTGGCCGCCGCGCTCACGCCGACGCCGGACATCTTCACGCAGCTGCTTTTGGCGGCGCCGCTGGCGGCGCTGTATCTTCTCTCGGTCGGCTTAAGCTTCCTGGTGCAGCGATGACGCTGACACAAAGAATCGACGACGACATCAAATCAGCCATGAAGGCCAAAGAAGCCCTGAAGCTCTCCGCCCTGCGGATGCTGAAGGCCGCTGTCTCCAACGCGGCGATCCAGAAGGGCAAGCCGACTCTCGAGGATGCCGAGGTGATGGACGTCATCGCGAAGCTGATCAAACAGCGGGAAGAATCGGTGGCCGCTTTCACGAAAGGCAACCGTCCGGAAATGGCCGAGAAGGAAAACCAGGAAGCCGCGATCCTCAAGGCCTACCTGCCGCCGGCCATGACCGACGAGGAGCTTCAGTCGCTGGTTCAGGCGGCCATCCAGGAAACGGGTGCCAGCGGGCCGCAGGGGATGGGCGCCGTGATGAAGCATGTTCAGCCCAAGGCGGCCGGCCGGGCCGACGGCAAGCGGGTCAGCGAGATAGTCCGCAAACTGCTGGGGAGCTGATCCATGAAGTGCGATACCTGCCAGCGCGAATCGCCCGAAGTCAGCCGCGTCGTGATCTACGTCGGCTACAACAAACTTTCGGCCAAGCCGGTCTACAACTGCCCGGACTGCTTCGCTAAAAAAGAACAGACCAAAAACTACAACAAATCCAAAGGAGAATCGTAATGCCTTCATCAATTGCGTCTGAGAAAAAAACCGCAGCGGGTCCCCGGATTTTTGAAAAGCTCGGCGGCGGAAAACTGCTGATCGATCGGGAAATCAAGGAGTACGTCCGGAAATACCGGATGCTGGATCCGTTTTCGGACCACCTGAATTCCAACGGCGTCATCTCCTGGGGGCTTTCCTCCATGGGGTACGACATCCGGCTCGCCGATGAATTCAAGATCTTCACCAACGTCTGGAACTCCATCGTGGACCCGAAAAAGTTCGATGAGAAATCGTTCGTGGATTTCAAGGGTCCCGAGTGTGTGATCCCGCCTAACTCGTTCGCGCTGGCGAGGACCGTGGAATATTTCCGGATCCCGCGCAACGTGCTGACGATCTGCTGCGGGAAATGTTTGACGGGAGACGCGCGGATCGTGGACGCCGAAACGGGCGATTATCTTCCTGTTCGGGAGTTCGTTGCTCGTCGGAATTCGAGGACCGTTTCCCTGGATGGCTGGAAGTTAAGATCTCAGCAAGTTACGGATCACCTGACCAATGGAGTCCAACCCGTTTATGAGCTCATGACCCGGGCCGGATTGAAGGTGAAAGCCACGGCGAATCACCCCTTCCGAATTTTCGGGGGATGGAAAGCGCTGGAGGAACTTCGTCCCGGAGACCGCATCGCCGTGGCGCGATCGTGTCCCGTCTTCGGGAAAAATGAATGGCCTGAGCACGAAGCTCTTTTGCTGGGTTTCATGCTTGCCGATGGGCAATGTCATACCCCGGGACACAGCCCCCGCTACACGACGGGAGATCCTCGGTTGGCCGAGGCGTTTACTCAAGCCGGCCGCGCATTTGGTTGCGAGGTGACTCCCGTAGGAAGGATGGGCTACAATCTCGTTAACAGAGCCGGCCGCGGCGGGATCATGAGAAAGAACCGGGCCACTCTTTGGCTTGAGCAATTAGGCTGCAGCGTGCGGTCTAAAGAGAAGCATGTCCCCGCTGTGGTTTTTCAGGCCCCTCAGCAATCGGTGAAGGCATTCCTCCAAGCGCTGTTTTCCGGTGACGGAAGTGCTTATTCTTCGAAAGAAGTGGTTTGCATCGAATATTCCACCATCTCAGATCGGCTGGCATTGGATGTGCGACATTTGCTGCTCCGGTTCGGCGTTTTTTCATCCATTCACACGAAAAAAATGAAAGTGAACGGCGAGGACTATCGGTGTTACCGGCTCGTTGTTACTGACAAAAAAATGGTTCAAAGCTTTGCCCGAGAAATCGGGTTTATTCCGGGAAGCCGGAAGCAGCGGGCATTGGAAACAGTTTTAGAGAAGATCGTCGCTTCTCCGAAACGCAGGTCCAATTTTGACACCTTGCCTTCTGCGGCATGGGCGACTATGCGTCAGGCGGTCTATGCATCCGGAAAATCTTTTGCCGACCTGGGAATTCGCCACACCAACCCCAGCCAATCGCTGCCTTATTCCATGGCGGCGCCGGTTGCTCAAGCCGTCGAAGACAAAGAGTTCGAGGCATTGGTGGAATCGGACGTCGTCTGGGACACCGTTAAATCCATCACTCCTGCGGGTGAGGAAATGGTTTATGACCTGACGGTTCCAGGTGTCCATAATTTTGTGGCCAACGATATCGTCGTTCACAACTCAACCTATGCGCGGTGCGGCCTGATCGTCAACGTGACCCCGTTTGAGCCGGAATGGGAAGGGTTCGCGGTGCTGGAGGTCTCCAACACGACGCCTCTGCCGGCCAAGATCTACGCCAACGAGGGGATCGCGCAGGTGTTGTTCTTCGCTTCCGAAGAGGCGTGTGAGGTTTCCTACGGGGACCGCAAGGGCAAGTACCAGAAGCAGCAGTCCATCGTTTTGCCCAAAGTCGTCTCCTAAACCCCCGCACTAGCACTCTTCGGCTGTTCGGGCCGTGGTGCGGGGTTCAGCAGGACGGCTCAGCCGCCCCGCCGTGGCGGCTGGCCTCAAAGCTCGACCTCGCTCGTCCGCCACAGAATGTTGGCGGACACCCTGGCCGCTCGGTCTGCGCATGCCTGTTCACCCCACACCCCCGGCCCTCCGGCCTTCCGCGAGGCCTCAAACCGTAAGAGAGAAAGATGCCGAGCTCCGCGACGGGGTGGCCGGCCCGGGCACGTCGCGAGGTCAGAGGCGGGCACGGTTCCCGCTTCCTTCAGAGGTTTGGTCTCGCTAAAGCGGGAGAGCATCGACCGAGCGCCGAGCGCAGATCCGCCTCGCAGGGGCGGATCCAGCGGTGCTCCGGCCGGCTACCTCGGAGCAGAGAGCCCGGCAGGAAGGAATCAGGTGAGGGTTTTTTTGGAGAGGACGGAGCCGTCGGGCGCGATCTCGTAGACGATCGGCACGCCCGTGCCGATCTCCAGCGCCAGCACCTGCTCCTTCGTCAGCTGATCCAGCGCCATCACGATCGAGCGCAGTGAATTTCCGTGCGCCGATACCAGCACGTTCTTCCCCGCCTTTAAATCCGGCAGGATTTTCGATTCGAAGTAGGGAATCGTCCGGGCCGCCGTGTCCTTGAGCGACTCGCCGCCCGGCGGGGCCACGTCGTAACTGCGCCGCCAGATCTGGACTTGGCTCTCGCCGAACTTTTTTGCCGTCTCCGCCTTGTCCAGCCCCTGCAGATCGCCGTAATGGCGCTCATTCAAAGCCTGATCCTTCACGACCGGGAGTTGTTCCTGTCGGATTTCGGCCAACATAAGCTGAAGCGTCTCTTGAGCCCGCGATAAAACCGACGTGTAGGCCGTCTGGAACCGGATGTTGAGCGCGCGGATGAGCCGGCCGGCCTTCCGGGCTTCGCCCCGGCCGGTTTCGGTGAGGGGGACGTCCACCCATCCGGTAAACCGGTTTTCCAGGTTCCATTGGGACTGTCCGTGACGCACCAGGACGAGGTTTGCCATGCGGAACATTGTACAGACGGGCCGAAAACTTGACAACCCATTACAGCTATGTTACTTTTTCGTCATCTTATGGAACGACAGTGGGTTGCGTAGCGAACCGGTTCCTAATAAGGAAGGAGGCGCTGGATGAGTTGGATGATGACGGCTGCTCTTGAATCAGTGAAAGCCATGCTGATGCGCATCGCGGAGTCCGCACCACGTTTGTTCGGAGCCATCCTGATTCTGGTCATCGGATGGTTGATCGCGCGGGCTGTGAAGTGGGCGCTGATTAAGGCGTTAAAAACCGTTCCATTCGACGAGTTTTCCCGGAAGCTCCACATCGCCGATTTCCTGCAGAAGGGAGAGGTCCGTTACCAGCTCTCCGAGTTGATCGGGGTCACTGCTTATTGGCTGATCCTGCTGGCTTTTCTGCTGGCGGCTCTCGACGCGCTGGGCATGACCGTCGCGGCGCAGCTTCTGGAAAAGGTTCTGGATTACGTTCCCCAGGTTCTGGCCGGCGTCATCGTGCTGATCCTGGGTCTTTTCTTTTCGGCCGTGCTCGGCGGCATCGTGCAGACGGCTGCGGCCAACGCGGGCATCGGCCAGGCGAGGGCGTTAAGCCAGATCGCGCGGGTGGCCGTGATCATTTTCGCGGTGGCGGTGGCTCTGGAGAAGTTCTTCAGCTCCATGATCATCCAGACAACCTTCACCATCGTCCTGACGGCCGTTGGTTTGGCCTTCGCTCTGGCGTTCGGTCTCGGCTGCAAAGAGATCGCGGGGCGAGCGGTCGCCGATTTTCTGGACGAGATTCGCGGCGGGAGGTAGTCACCTTTATTCAATTGAACAACGAGTGCAGTGTTAAGAGGGGTATCTCAAGCGGGATACCCCTCTATTTTTCTCCGGCGGCGACACGATGAAGATCGGCATGACGTACGATTTGAAGACGGAGTACGTCTTTAAATCCAGCGATCCTCGGGACGCCAACGCGGAGTTCGACCACCCCGATACCATCCAGATCATCCAGGAATCCATCGAAGCGATGGGCCATTCGGTGGTCCGGCTCGGCAGCGCCGACCAGTTGGTCCGGATGCTGGATCATCTCGATGTCGATCTGGTCTTCAACATCGCGGAAGGCCAAGCCGGCCGGAACCGGGAAGCGCAGGTGCCGGTCCTTCTGGAGATGAAAGGCATTCCGTTCACCGGTTCGGACGGGCTGACCCAGGCGCTGACGCTGGACAAGGTCATGACCAAGAAGATCCTCACGGCCGAGGGCATTCCGACGCCGCGGTTCTTCGAGATCAGCCGAGCCGGCCAGGAACTGCCGGAGGACCTGGTCTTCCCGTTGATCGTGAAGCCCCGCTTCGAAGGTTCCAGCAAAGGCCTGACGGAGAAGTCAGTCGTCCGTTCTGCGGACGAACTGGAAACCCAGGCCGCGTGGGTGATCCAAACCTACCACCAGCCGGCCCTCGTCGAAGAGTTCATCCGCGGCAACGAGTTCACCCTCGCCGTTATCGGCAATGATCCGCCCCAGGCGGCTCCGGCGGTCCGCATCCAGATCGACGGCAAAGACGAGCTGGGCGACCTTTTCTACACCTTTTCCCGGATCGTTTCCGGCGCCAAGTACGTGATTCCCGCCCGGATCGAGTCCGATCTGGAGCTGAAGCTGCAGGAGCTGGCGGTGAGGACTTACCGCGCGGTCGATTGCCTGGATTTCGGGCGGGTGGACATCCGCGTCGACTCGAAAGGCAACCCCTTCGTTTTGGAGATCAATCCTCTGCCATCGCTGTCCACCGAGGACGTGTTCGGCATCCTGGCTCAGCATGAGGGAATCACGTACGGCGCCATGATCGCCCGCCTCATCAAGACGGCCATCCGGCGGCACGGCTTGACCCCGTTAGACCCTTCAAAACTATCGAAGGTGCAGTCATCCCATGGGCTGGAGGGTCTAACGGGGTGAAGATCGCCCTCATCCATAATTTGAAGCCCTCGGTGAAGGACCCGTCACGGCCCGCGGATTATTACTCGGAATGCGACAGTCCCAAGACCATCCGGGCCATCGTCGGCGCGCTGGAAAAGGCGGGGCATACCGTTCTTCCGGTCGAGGCCGACCGGAATCTTCCGCTCTGGCTCTCGCAGAACCCGGTGGAGCTGGCCTTCAATATCGCCGAGGGATTCGACGGGGAATCGCGCGAGGCGCGCGTGCCGGCACTCTTGGATCTGATGGGGATTCCCACCACCGGCTCCAGCGTTCTCTCGCTGGCGCTGGCGATGGACAAGGCCAAGTCCAAGCAGATCTTCCGCTTCTCCGGCGTTCCGACCCCCAACTTTCAGCTGTTCTCCCGTGCGGATGAACTGCTGGACTCCCGGTTGAAGTTCCCGATGTTCGTCAAGCCCAATCGGGAAGGATCGGCCAAGGGGATCCTGGCCGCCAGCGTGGTCAACGACGAAGCCGCGTTGCGTATTCAGGTCAGCCGGGTTCTTCAGATGTACAGCCAGGAGGCGCTGGTTGAGGAGTTTATCGAAGGACTGGAGCTGACGGTCGGCATCCTCGGGGAGCAGACGCTTTCCGTGCTGGAGATCGATTTCAGCGGATGCAAGGCCTCCGGCGAGACGTTTTATTCCTGGCGGATGAAGGAGTACCAGGGCGATAAGGGACTGCACCTGGATCCCCATTTCTGGTGCCCGGCCCGCCTGGATGCTCCCTCCACGCAGGCGGTACAGGCGGTCGCGGCCAAGGCCGCCCGGGCGCTGGGCGTCCGGGATGTCGCCCGCGTGGACATCCGGTTAAGCTCCGACGGCATTCCTTTTGTTTTGGAAGTCAACCCGCTGCCCGGAATCGATCCTGAGGAATCCAACTTGCCCGTCATGGCGCGGGCGGCAGGCATTTCGTACGAGGCGCTCATTCAGCGGCTGGTTCAGCTGGCCGCCGAGCGTTCCCAAAGGCGAACCGAATCATCCCCATCATCCATTCCATCATCTCAGCCGACCGTCCCTCTTCCTCCAACACCGCGCAGCGATGCACTCCCCGGCTCTGCGGCGGAGAGGAAAGGACAACCGGAAACTCCCACGCTGGCCGTCCGAGGCAAAGCCCGGCGGCGCGCGGAGGTCCGGGACGATTTGAAGGAGGAATAACTTGGACGACTATCGCCGAATCCCGCTCTGGAAAGATGTGGCTTCAGAGGATTGGGAGGATTGGCACTGGCAGTTGCGAAACCGGATTTACACGGTGGATCAGCTCCGGCAGGTTCTTCACCTGACGCCGGATGAGGAAGAGGCCTGCTCGAAGAAGCAAGGCCGGCTCGTGATGGCGATCCCGCCGTACTGGGTGTCCTTGATGGACCCGGAAGACCCGAGCTGTCCGATCCGCCGGCAGGCGGTTCCGCTGACCGAAGAGTTCAGCATCGGACCCAACGACATGCGGGACCCGTGCGGAGAAGATTCCGACATGCCGGTCCCCGGGCTGGTTCACCGGTACCCGGACCGGGTGCTGTTCCTGGTGACCGAGCAGTGCGCGATGTACTGCCGCCACTGCACCCGTCGCCGGCTCGTCGGAGAAAACCACGGGCTCATGGGCACGTACGAGAAGACGTTCGAGTACCTGCGCAAGCACACCGAGATCCGCGACGTCCTTATCTCGGGGGGAGATCCCCTGATGATGACCGATGTCCGGCTGGGCCAGGTGCTGGCGAAACTGCGGGAGATCCCGCACCTGGAGTTTATCCGGATCGGTTCCCGCACGCCGGTGACCATGCCGCAGCGGGTGACGCCGGAGTTCTGCGAGGTGCTGAAGAAATACAAGCCGATTTGGATGTCGCTCCATTTCTGCCATCCCAAAGAGGTCAGCCCGCGGCTGAAAACGGCCATGGACATGCTCTCCGACAGCGGCGTGCCGCTGGGGTCGCAGACGGTGCTTCTGCGCGGCATCAATGACACGCCGGAAGTGATGAAGAAGCTGATGCACGAACTGCTGAAGGTGCGGGTGAGACCCTATTACATTTACCAGTGCGATCTGGCCCAGGGGATCACCCATTTCCGTACCTCGGTGGAAACCGGATTGAAGATCATGGAAAGCTTGCGGGGACACACTTCCGGCTACGCGGTGCCCACGTACGTGGTTGACGGGCCCGGCGGCGGCGGGAAGATCCCGCTGACTCCGAATTACGTGATCTCCACGAAGGACGGCGTGGTGACGCTGCGCAACTTCGAGGGGAAGGTCTACACGTACTACGAGCCGGGCGTTGGCGTTCCGGTGCCGGCGGGGGCATCGGCCAACGGCAACGGCCATGCCAATGGAAACGGCAACGGGTTCCACGTGATCCCGGATTATATTCCGTAAGGTTTAAGGTTCTGGTTCGTCCCGGGCCCTGGTTGGAGTTTCAGCCAGGGCCCGCTGCTTTCCTACCGCTGCCGTCTCCTGCTCCGGCACCCTTCTCCCTCCGGCCTCCGAGATGAATCCTAAGCCGAGCCGGGAGCGGGGCACCCCTGCCGCGCGCAGTTCCACAGCCCCGTCCGCCTTGTCTTGTTAAGGGAAGGGTCGAGGACTGCCCGAGCACGGCACGGGGTGCCCCGAAACCGGCGAGGCGGAATGAGTGCAGGTTCGCTCGCCCCTCGGCGATGGATGATACAATAATGCTTCTCGAAAGGAGCATTCATGGGATTTAGCTGCGGCATCGTCGGCCTGCCCAACGTCGGCAAGTCCACCCTCTTCAACGCTCTGACCCGTTCCAGCGTTGCGGCCTCCAACTATCCTTTTTGCACCATCGACCCCAACGTCGGCATCGTCCCGGTGCCGGACCCTCGGCTGGACAAGCTGACCGAGCTGGTTCCCACGAAGAAAGTGGTTTCCACCACCATGCGGTTCGTGGACATCGCCGGTTTGGTGAAAGGGGCCAGCGAGGGGCAGGGACTGGGCAACCAGTTCCTCGGCCACATCGCCGAGGTGGAAGCAGTCGCCCACGTAGTGCGCTGTTTTGAAGACGACAACGTGATCCACGTTTCCGGCGGTGTGGACCCCGCGCGCGACGTTGAGATCATCAACACCGAGCTGGCACTCCGGGACGTGGGGATTGTCTCCGCGGCGATCGCTCGCGTCGAAAAACAGGCCAAGGCCGGAGACAAAAAAGTGGCGGCCGCACTGGAGGTTTACCAGAAACTGCTCAAACCGCTCAATGAAGGGACGCCGGCCCGGATCGCGTCGGCCGAGATTTCCGAGGAAGCGCGCGAGCTGGTGCGGGCCCTGAACCTGCTGACGGCCAAGCCGGTGCTGTACGTCGCCAACGTCAGCGAGAAGGACGCCGGAGGGGGCAGCTCGCCGCTTCTCAAAGAGGTCGAAAAGATCGCGGCAGCCGAAGGTGCCCCCGTGGTCCCGATCTGCGGATCGATTGAGGCGCAGATCGCCGCGTTGGACACGGAAGAAGAACGGGCAGAATTCCTGGCGGCCATCGGGCTCTCCGAGCCGGGCCTGAACCGCTTGATCCGCGCCGGTTACGACCGGCTGGGACTCATGACTTTTTTCACGGTGGGAGAGACGGAGAACCGGGCCTGGACCGTTTCCAAAGGAGCGACCGCTCCGGAAGCGGCGGGGCAGATCCACAGCGATATGCAGCGAGGGTTCATCCGGGCTGAGGTGATCGGCTACAACGACTTTCTGGCCTGCAAATCAGAGGCGGCCGCCCGGGAGCAGGGCAAGCTGCGGCTTGAGGGCAAGGAATACGTGGTCCAGGACGGCGACATCATGCACTTCAGGTTCAGTGTCTAACATGAAGCCGGTCGGCCTCTCGGTTCCATGGGAGGCGACTCCCCAAACGCTGTGCGAAGCGGTTAATTTCCACGGACCGACCATTCTTCTGGAATCGGCCCGGACCCATCCGGTGACCGGGCGGTACAGCATCCTGGTCGGAGAGCCGGATTTCATCCTGACGTCCCGCGGCGGCCGGGCGGAGTTAAAGACGGCCGAAGGCATTCAGCCGCTGCCGGGCGACCCGCTCGAGGAAATGGAGCGGCTGCTGGATGCCTGGAAAACGGAACCGGTCCCCGGACTGCCTCCGTTCGTCGGGGGCGCGGTGGGGTACTTCAGCTATGATGCCTGCCGGCTCTGGCAGCCGCTGCCGTCCCGCGCGGCCCAGGATTTGAATCTCCCGGAGATTGCGTTTCTTTTTTGCAGCCAGGCGCTGGTGATCGACCACGCCGAAGGCAAGCTGTGGGCGATCGCGCTGGACCGCGATCCTAATCGCGGCCGGAATCGGGCCGCCGCATTGCTGGATCGTGCGACAAGACCTGGTTCGTTTACCCGTCCTTCGACGAGCTCAGGACGAACGGAAGAGTTGATTTCCACCCACACGCGCGAGTCGTTTGAAGCGATGGTCCGGCAAGCCAAACAGCGGATTGCCGACGGAGAAATCTACCAGGCCAACCTTTCCCAACGCTTTGATCTGCCGCTGGCCACGGCACCCTGGGAGTTATACCGGCGGCTGACCCGGATCAACCCTTCGCCGTTCGCCGCCTTTGCCGAGCTGGGGTTTCTCCAGATCATCTCCGCTTCGCCGGAGCGGCTGCTGAAGGTTTCCGGGGATCTGGCCGAAACCCGGCCGATTGCCGGCACGCGGCCGCGCGGACAGAGCTCCGTGGAAACCGCCCGTCTTCGGACTGAACTGTTGTTGAATGAGAAGGAACGGGCCGAACACCTGATGTTGGTGGACCTGGAACGCAATGATTTGGGAAGGTTCTGCCGGTACGGCACCGTGTGCGTGGATGATTGGATGGCGCTGGAAGAATATTCCCATGTGATCCACATCGTCTCGAATGTCCGGGGAACCGTGAACTCCGATGCCCGCTGGAGCGAAATGGTAAAGGCGGTTTTCCCGGGAGGGACCATCACCGGGTGCCCGAAGATCCGGTGCATGGAGATCATTGAAGAGCTGGAGCCGGTCCGGCGCCAGCTGTACACCGGGTCGATGGGCTACCTCAGCGCGACCGGGGCGATGGATCTGAACATCCTGATCCGGACCGCGTTCTCGGCCGGCGGGCGCCTCTATTTTCAGGCGGGGGCCGGCATTGTGGCCGATTCCGATCCGTCCCGTGAATATGACGAGACGCTTCACAAGGCCCGCGCTCTGCGGGAACTCTTTGAACCCGATCCCGTCTTCGTTTGACGCCTCCGGCGCATTTGAAACCTGCCGCGTCCGGAAAGGGCGGCCGCTTCAGCTGGAGGAGCACCTTCGGCGGCTGGGCGCCTCCTTAAAGACGGCGGGGATTTTTTCCTGGGACGCACGGGAGGTCCGGACCCGGATCCGGGCGGCGGCCCGCGGCATGAAGGAGGGATACGTCCGGGTGGCGGTGCGCCGGTACGGAACGCCGAGGATCCTGGTGCATTCCCAGCCGGCTCTGCCGTACGACCGCCGGCTGTACAGCCAAGGGGTTTCGATCCGGACGGCGCCGGGGTTTGGAGTGGGGGGCGATCCCTCCTGGGGACGGATCAAGGCCTCCGAGCGCCTGTCCAGCGTGCTGGCCCGGGCGGAATGCTCCGACGCATTTGAGTTGCTGCGCACGGGCCGAGACGGTACTCTGACGGAAGGGACGATCAGCAATCTTTTCATCGTTTCAGACGGACAATTGATGACCACGCCGGGATGGGTCGGCGTTTTGCATGGCGTTACCCAGGACAGGATCCTCCGGTCGGCCCGGCGGCTCAAGATTCCGGTGCGGACGGTTCCGTTGACGCGCCACGAATTGTTCAACGCGGAGGAGGCCTTTTTGACCAATGTACTGATGGGGATTCTTCCGGTGCGGGAAGCGGACGGCCGCCGCATCGGATCGAATGTCCCCGGGCCGGTGACGCGGCGTTTGATGAGGAGCTTAACGGAGGGGGTGGGGTGACGAAGATCCGCCGAGCGCTGGTAAGCGTCTCCGACAAGAACGATCTGGTCCCGTTCGTCCGGGAACTGCGAAAGTTCGGGGTCGAGATCGTCTCGACGGGCGGGACAGCCCGCCTGCTGAAGGCCCAGGGGATCCCCGTCACGGAAATCGGCAAGTTCACCGGCTTCCCGGAAATCCTGGACGGACGGGTGAAGACCCTCCATCCGAAAGTGCACGGCGGGATCCTGGCCGTCCGCGGGAATTCCAAGCACGCGGCCGAATCGAAGCGGTTGGGCATCCGGCCGATCGACTTGGTGGTGGTCAACCTCTATCCCTTTGAAGCAGCGGCCGGCCGCAAAGGCGTTTCCGTGGAACAGCTGATTGAACAAATCGACATCGGCGGGGTTTCGTTGATCCGGTCGGCGGCCAAGAATTTCGAATCGGTGGGCATCGTTTGCCGGCCTTCCCAGTATGCCGAAGTCCTTCGGGACCTCCGGATCGGCCGGGGTTCGATCTCCGATGGACTGCGCCGGACGCTGGCGATCGAGGCATTTTCCGAGAGCAGCTACTACGACAGCGTCATTCACCAGGCGTTGAGCCACCGCTTTTCCGACGGGAAGAAGAAAAGGGTCTGGCCGGAACGGATGATCCTGGGTGTCTCGCTGAGGCAGCCGCTTCGTTACGGAGAGAATTGGCATCAGGCCGGACTCTGGTACCAATGGCCGCAGACCGGCGGCGGGCCGGCCGGACTGGCCGGCGCGCGCCAACTGCACGGCAAGGAGCTGTCCTTCAACAACCTGCTGGACTTGGATGCCGCGCTCCAGATCGTTTCTGCTTTCCGCCGTCCGACCGCCGTTGTGGTCAAACACAGCAATCCTTGCGGGATCGCCTGCGCCGACCGGATCCCCGAAGCGGTCCGGCGGGCGTACGCCGGCGATCCGCTGTCCGCGTTCGGCGGGATCCTGGGGCTGAACCGTCCGGTCGACCGCAAGGCGGCCGAGGCCATCGCGGCGTGCGGGTTCCTGGAATGCGTGGTCGCTCCCGGGTTTCGGGCCGACGCGCTGAAGCTTCTTCAGTCCAAAAAGAACCTCCGGATCCTGGAACTGCCCGTGCAGGAGTTCCGGAACGACCGCCGCTGTCTGGATTTGAAGCAGGTCAGCGGCGGGCTGCTCGTTCAGGATCCGGACCGATTCCGACATGGCGTGAACCGCTGGAAAGCGGCCACGCGGAAGAAACCGACGGAGGCGCAGAAAAGAGATCTTTTGTTCGCCTGGACCGTGGCCCGGTTCGTGCGGTCCAACGCCATCGTGGTGGCCAAGGACGAACAGGCCGTAGGCATCGGCGCGGGCCAGACCAGCCGCGTGGACAGCGTCCAGTTCGCGCTCAAGAAAGCCGGCCCGCGCGCGCGCGGCGCGGTGCTGGCCAGCGACGGTTTCTTCCCGAAGCCGGACGGGCCCCAGGCCGCCGTCCGCGCCGGCATCGCGGCGATCGTTCAGCCGGGCGGCTCGGTACAGGACTCCGCCGTGATCCGCGTGGCCGACAAGGCCGGCATCCCGATGTTGTTGACCGGAGAACGGCACTTCCGGCACTAGGCCCTTCCCTTGACGTACGCTGAAGCGCTCCAGTATCTCGATTCTTTCCTGAATTACGAGCAGACGGTTCAGTACCATTACCCCGAGGCCTTTTCACTGGACCGTGTCCGTGCTCTGCTGAGCCGGCTCGGCGACCCGCAAAACCGTTATCCCACCCTCCACGTCGCCGGCACCAAAGGCAAGGGGTCCACCTGCGTGTTCGCCGCTTCGATCCTGCAGGCCGCCGGCCTGCGGACCGGGCTGTACACTTCTCCGCACTTGTTTTCCATCCGGGAGCGATTTCAGATCAACGGGGTCCCGATCTCGGAACCGGAGATGACCGGGGTGGTGGATGCACTTCGGCGGGTCTCGCCCGAGAAGGAACTGACTTACTTCGAAGTGACCACGGCCTGCGCGTTCCTCCATTTTGCCCGGTCCGGTGTCGATGCGGCGGTAATCGAGGTGGGGCTCGGGGGCCGGCTGGATGCCACCAATGTCTTGAACCCGGCGGTCACGGCCATCACGCCGGTCAGCTTGGATCACATGGATAAGCTGGGGAATACACTCGCGCAGATTGCCGGTGAAAAGGCCGGAATCGTCAAATCCGGAATCCCCGTCGTTGTGTCGCCCCAGCCGCCGGAAGCCGTGGAAACGATCGAACGAACCGCGCAAAAGCAGGGCGCCCCGCTTCACCGGTTGGAGAGAGAGGTTTCCGTCCGGGAGCCGAAAATCTCGCTTCAGGGCAGTACGGCCTCTTTCCAGACGCCGGTCCGGTTGTACCGGCAGGTGCAGGTACCGTTGCTGGGCCGGCACCAGCTGATCAACGCCGCCGCGGCCATCCGCTTGACGGAGCTGTTCGCCGAGCGGGGTGCCGTTCCAGCCCTCTCCGAAGAATCGGTCACCCAAGGCATTGCCCGCGTCCGATGGCCGGGCCGCTGCCAGCTCGTTGAGGGAACCCCGCCGGTGATTCTCGACGGGGCGCAGAATGCGGAATCAGCGCGCGTTTTAAAAGAAACGGTCCGGGAGCTGTTCCCTGGCCGGCCGGTCATTCTGATTGTCGGTACATCGGCGGACAAGGACCTGGAAGGGATGGCGGGCGTGTGGGGCGCGTGGGCGAAGCGGGTTATTCTCACGAGAGCGGCGCATCCTCGCGCGGCGTCTCTGGACTCACTGGAGAAGGCGTTCGCCGCCGCGGCTGTTTCTGTGGAACGCTCCGAATCGGTGGACGAGGCGCTTCAGAAGGCGAAGGAAAAAACCGCGCCGGGCGACTTGATTGCGGTTTCCGGTTCTCTCTTTGTGGCGGGGGAAGCGCTTAAGCGGCTTTCTTCCGTCGACGGCGGGCCAGGAAGAGAACAGCCCCGATCGCGCCCGCCAACAGAGGAAGCGAAGCGGCGATGAGCGAAAGGGAAAGCGCTTCGTGCGCGGAGACGCCGACCGGTTTCAGGAAAAGAACCGTGGCCCATTCCCGGATCCCCCAGCCGTTGAGCGATACCGGCACCTGGGAGATGGTGAGGATGATGGGGACGACCAGGAACAGGTACATCAACGGGATCGAAAGCCCCAGCGCTTTGGCGAGCGTCGCAAACGTCAGGATCGCCACGACCTGGACCACCGCGGTCATGGCCAGCCCGCGCAGCAGCCGGCTTGGGCGTTGAATGTAGGCCAGGATCGCTTCCTGGAACTGCCGGGCATGCGACTCCAATTGGCCCAGGCCGATCTTGCTGAACGGTTTGAGCATGTTCCTCAGTACCCGCCGGGACCCTAAAACAACGACGGTCACCCCCATGATCCCGCACAAGCCCAGAATTCCGGCCCGTACCAGCGGATTTTCCCGGGCCGGCGGGAACACGAACCACGCGCCCAGCGCGAACAACAGGAACCCGGCGAATCCCAACAGCCGGTCCATCAGCACCGAGGCCAGGGAAGCCCGCCATTCTCCGGTGGCTTTGATCAGGTCGTAGCCGCGGATGACGTCTCCCCCGACAGTGGTTGGGAGAAAGGTGTTGAAGAAACAGGCGACCAGAAAGGAATTAAGCAGGAACGGAAACTTCAACAAAGGGTGCGGGGGGACCAGCAGCCGCCACCGCAGCACGCACCCCAGCTGCGCCGCGAAGAAGAGTCCCACCGAAACCAGGATCCAGAAGCGGCTGGCGGACCGGAACACCTCCTTCAGGTCAGCCAGATTCACCTGCCGGAACACCCAGACAAACGCCAGCACTGTGATGGCCGTGCGCAGGATCAGGAAGACGGTTTCCCGCCAGAAGGATTTGGTCATGTCAGGGTTTTTTGTTGATGTAGTCGTCGAATGTGATCCGGCCTTCGGTTTCCTGCCGCAGCAGGCGGATCCGGTCGGCGAAGTAGGGATGGGTCCGGAAATAAGAGAACTGCCGCATCGGCTGTTTGTTCGTGTAGTCCCTCAGCCGTTCCATGAACGTGATGGCGGCGGCCGGATTGTAGCCGGCCCGCTTCGCGTACCGGGCGCCCAGCCGGTCGGCCTCCAGCTCATCCTGCTGGGAGTATTCCAGCAGCAGGGAAGTCAGCGCCAGGTCCATCCCCCGGTGGGTCCGGGAGTCGACGCCCCCAACCCCGACGGCGAGGATCTGAAGCGCCTGCATGCCGAGCACGGCCTGGATCCGTTTGACGGTATGCTTGGCCACCACGTGTCCCACCTCATGTCCCAGGATGGAAGCCAGCTCGTCGTCGCTTTTGATGAGGTCGAACAGCGAACGCGTCACGTAGACCGGCCCGCCGGGCAGCGCGAACGCGTTGGGCTGGTCGTCCTCTTTCGCTTCCACGATGGTGAACCGGTAGGTCAGGTCTTTCCGGTCGGCGACATCGGCGATCCGGGGCCCCACCCGGTCCAGCTGCTCCAGCAGCTTCGGATCCCGGATGATGTTGAATTCCTTTTCCACCTGCTTGGAGATCGACTCTCCCATCGCGATCTCCCGCTCCGTGGAAATGAGCAGGGTCTCCTGATGCTCGGTGCCCGTGTTGTAGCTGGTGGTGGCGCATCCGGCGGCTGTCAGAAGGGCAAGCAGGAAGGCCATCTCGAAGGGGCGTCTCATGAGCTTAGTTTCCCATAGCGGAAGATTTCCTGCAAATCCCGCCCGGCGATTCCAGGCGATATTTATATAATCTGCAAAATATTTGTTGACGATTACAGGTTGCCAAAGGTATCCTGCCAGCCATGCTTGCTCAAACGGAAACCGCGACCGTGGTGGGGTTGGCCGCCGTCCCGGTGACGGTGGAAGTGGACGTCTCCGACGGGCTGCCGGGCATCACGCTGGTCGGCCTGGCCGACACCACCGTGAAGGAATCCAAGGAACGGATCCGCTCGGCGATCAAGAACAGCCAGTTTTCCTGGCCGCCGACCCGCATCACCGTGAATCTGGCCCCCGCCGACGTCCGCAAGGAAGGATCGGCGTTTGATCTGCCGATCGCGCTGGCCTTGCTGGCCGCCTCCGGCCAGCTGGATCCGGCCTGCTTCAAAGACGCCGTGATACTCGGCGAGCTGGCGCTGGACGGCTCCCTCCGGCCCATCCCGGGAGTTCTGGCGGTGGCGATGGCGTTGAAATCCGCCGGGAAAAAATTGCTGCTGCCCGCCGGTAACGCGGCTGAGGCCGCCGTGGTGGACGGCCTGACGGTCTATCCGCTCAAGCATCTTTATCAGGCGGTCGCCTTTTTCAAAGGGGAAGAGTCCATCCTGCCGGTCCCGGCCGGGTGGTCGGCTCCGATCCAGCCCGACGGCGTGGACGGACTGGACTTTTCGGAGGTCAAGGGCCAGCGGATCGCCAAGAGGGCGATTGAGGTGGCGGTGGCCGGCGGCCATAACCTGCTGTTGTTCGGGCCGCCCGGGGCGGGCAAGACCATGCTGGCCCAGAGGATCGCCGGCATCATTCCCGAAATGTCGCGCGAGGAATCGCTGGAGACCACGCTGGTCTACAGCGTGCTGGGATTGCTTACGCCCGAGCAGCCGCTGATCACGCGCCGGCCTTTTCGCGCTCCCCACCATTCCATCTCGGACGCCGGTTTCATCGGCGGAGGGACGGTCCCCCGGCCCGGCGAGATTTCGCTGGCGCATCACGGTGTTTTGTACCTGGACGAACTGCCGGAGTTCGACCGTTCGGTGCTGGAATGCCTGCGCCAGCCGCTTGAGGAAGGAGCGGTGACGGTTGTGAGGATCCAGGGCGCCGTCACGTTCCCGGCCAAGGTGATGTTGATCGCTTCGATGAATCCCTGTCCCTGCGGTTTCCTGGGACATCCGGGGAAAAGCTGCCTCTGCTCTCCTTCCCAGGTCCAGCGCTACCGCGCCAGGATGTCGGGACCCCTGCTGGACCGGATGGATCTTCATCTGGAAGTCCCGGCGGTCTCCGTGCCGGACTTGACCGCCGATGCGCCGGGGGAATCCTCAGCCCAGCTTCGCGCGCGGGTGGCGGCGGCGCGCCTGCGGCAGGGAGAACGGTTCCGGGAGGAACCTCGGGTTTACTGCAACGCGCAGATGAGGCACCGGCACCTCAAGCGTTTCTGCGGGCTGACGCCGCAGGGCAGGGACCTGGTCCTCCGCGCGGTCCGGACGCTCGGGCTTTCCGCGCGCGCCTACGACCGGGTCCTCAAGGTCTCGCGCACCATCGCGGATCTGGCCGGCTCCGATGCCATTCAGCCGGAGCATGTCGCTGAAGCCCTCCAATACCGCGCGCTGGACCGCTCCGCCTGGATGTAGCGATCCGATGACTCAGGCGATTTTGATTGATCAGGTAGAACGCATGATCTATTTGATTCGAGGCCAGAAAGTTATGCTCGATACTGACCTCGCAAAGTTGTATGGAGTAGAGACCAAAGCTCTCAATCGTGCTGTTAGACGAAATATCGAACGGTTTCCTGAAGATTTCATACTCCAGCTTACATTGGGGGAGGCTGAAAACTTGAGGTGCCAATTCGGCACCTCAAGTTTGAAATCACAATCCGCGATCTCAAAGCGCAAGCATGGTGGGAGGCGTTATTCGTCCAACGCTTTTACCGAGCAAGGTGTTGCGATGCTTTCTGGTGTGCTGAGAAGTAAACGCGCCATTCAGGTGAACATCGCCACCGACTGAGTTTAAGGAAAAAGAGAAGCGGCGCCTTTAAAAGGCGCCGCTTCTCTTTCGGGTGCCGTCGGGATTACGAATGAACCCGGCGGGGGGCCGGATGCGGATGCTTGCCGTTACTCATCCGTTCCACCAGCCACTCTCGCGTGTCTTCCAGCTTCTCGGTGGCCGCGCGCTGGAGGGTCCCGGCCTTGCGGGCCAGGACCTTTTTCGCCCTTAGCACTTGCTGGGTGGTGGACCGCTTCAGCGAGTTGAATTTCATCCCGATTTTCTTGCGGGTTGTTCGTCCGGAGGCCGGAGCATAAAGTAAGGCGATGGCAGATCCCGCGGCGGCTCCCAAAGCGAAGATACCCGCGGTCTTTCCCCACTGCGCGCGCTGATTCGGTTTCATTCGTTTTTCTCCTTGGCTTGAATGTTATCCATGACGGCGGGTTCTGGGCCCCGTCCGAACTCCCCATCTCTTTCCCAGAAAAGAGGCTGCATGAACAAATCCGAGGGTGGTGTCGCAAACCTGGCGCACGGCGTTTTCTATCTGAAGGACAGTCCGTTCCGCGGGGACGCAAACCTGGCGGACGGTTCCGGCGGTCTGGCGGATTTCACGAAGGGTCCATTGGAACTGAAGGAAGTTGACCAGCGAAAGGGCGGTGAGGACCACCGCGCAAACGGCCAGCACTGCCAGAAGAAAGGTATTCATTCACTCATCCCTTCGGTAACTCGGCTGCCCCTTCCGGGGTCCGTGGTTTTGCGTCCCTGCCTCGCGACAGGTTTGCCTTTGTCGAGAATGGTGCTCAGAGTAAATATGCCTGATGGACCTTGCAAACGTCAAGGGCGGCTGAAAATAATTCTCCGCTCCTTACCAGAAGATCAGACGGCGGGCGACGCCCCAGTAGGCCCTCAACAGCGGATTGACCACCGTCTGAAAAAACGGGCTGCGGATCTCGGCAAACCGGATCCTTCCCGCGAAATTCCCCGCGATCTCCCGGTCCGCCCGTTTTCGCAGGACGCCGTTTTCTTTCCGCCATCGGAAGACGTTTCTCCAGCAGGATGGTTGCAGGAAGAAGCCGATGAGGCGGAGCATCTCCCGGGGCTGGCCGGTGGCGCTGAAGTAGAGCAAAGAGCCCGTCTGGAAAAGGATCAGCGCGGGCGCGATCAGCAGCAAGGTGGGGATTTTCTCGAGCGACAACAGCGTCAAAAGACGGTTGCGCTCCAGCAGAACGATGAACCGGCGCATCTTCTTGAAATCATATTTGTGGCGGCAAATGGACCGCGGGGCCAGGCCGACTTGGAACCCGGCCAGCCGGGCCCGCCAGGAGAATTCAAGATCGTCGTAATACAGGAAATATTCCTCCCGGAAAAGGCCGATTTTTTCCAGGACCTCCCTTTTGATCAGCATGCAGGCGCCGCTGGCGAAATCCATCGGTTCTTCGGGGCGCGGCACGTCGGTGAGGCCATAGCCGTTGCAGGTGCCATAGCCGAGGAATTGAATCCGGTTGCCCACGGAGTTGATCCGGTCGGTCCCGTAGATCAGGATCTTCGACTGCAGGATCTGAACATCCGGCTGATTCCGGGCCGCTTCCACGAGCTGCCGCAGCCAGTCGGCAGCCAGCTGCATGTCCATGTTAAGCAGGACGAAGGTGTCGAACTCTTCCGCCATCGCGGCTCGCAGCGCGAGGTTGCATCCGCCGGCCCAGCCGGTGTTTTGGGACTGAGCGAGAATCCGGGCCGAGGGGGCCATGCGGCGCAGCGTGGATTGAGACTGCTCGGTGGAAGCATTGTCCGTAATGAAAAGGCCGACCCGGTCCCGCGGATAATCCTGGCCGGCCAGCGACAGCGAACATTCGCTGAAGTGCCGCTGGGCGTAATCGCCGTAGTTGACTAAAATGATCGCGACTCGCGGCCAATCGAGGGCGGGCATCAGGGTCGTGATCCTGGTTTCGGTTTGCGTGCGGCGACCAGGGAAATGGCGCTTCGGTTCAGAAGTATTCCGGCCCAGCCCAGCGGCAGGCAGGCCAACCCAAGGACTGCCGCCATAAAAGGAAGCACCGAAACGGTTCCTCTTTGATGCCGCCGGCCGGCCGCGGGAAAGAGAGATAGAACGGCAGTTCCGACTTCATTCAATAGCGTGTCGGGATAAAATCGTGGTTCCTCAAAACCGGCCTCACGTAATTGCCGCCGGATTCCTTCCTGGGACGGGATGGAGAGATGCCGGGGCGCTTCGGTGACCGCGCACCAGCTTGATCCGAAGAGGCGGGCTTGAAGCGATCCCATCATCGGGATGGTGATGATCAACCGTCCGCCGGGCTTCAGCAGCCGGACAGCGGCCTTCAGGAACGGTCCGACCTCGGCCAGATGTTCTAAAAGATGAAAGGCCGTGACCACGTCATAAGATTCAGCCGGAAGAGTGGTCCCCGGCTGATGAACATCCAGCACGAATGCGGGAATGCCCAGGTTTTGTTTCAGGAAATCCACCGTTTCCTTCCGGAAATCAGCGCCCGCGACCTCAAAACCGGCCTCCCGAAAGGAGAGCAGACGCAGACCGCCTCCGCAGCCCAGGTCCAACAGTCGGGTCGTCCCCGATGTTTTGATGATCTTGCGGATAAGGCGGGCCTGGGTCCGGTATTGGGGGTGGAAGAACCATCGGTATTCGAATTTTGACAAGATGCGGTGGAACGCCGATCCTTCCCTGAAATCCCGCGGCGTCAGGTCGTAGACCGGCGGGTAGAAAGAAGCCAGTTGGGAAGGATCGGGCCGTGGGTGAAGCATGGCGGATCCGCATCCCAGGCAGCGCAAAAAACTCCATTCTCCCGGCACATAGCGCAGCCGGTCCCGGACGCCCTGCCAGTGGGGTTCGTACGAGGCGGAGGAACAGTAAAAGCACGGCTCCGCGGTGATCAACAGGAATTTTCCTCTTTGAGTTGTTTCAGCATGGCCCGGGATTCCTCATCCTCGGGGTCCAGCCAGAGGGCCTGCGAATAAGCGAAGATCGCTCCCTCCAGAAGCCCGGTGTGGGTGAAGGCCTCGCCCAGATGCCGGTATGCCTCGGCGCTGTCCGGCTTGGCTTGAATGGATTTCCCGAACTCCAGCGCGGCGGCCTTCCATTCTCCCCGTTGCCCCAGCAGGACTCCGAGCCGGAGATGCGCTTTCGGAAGCTCTGGGGCGATTCGCACTGCTTCCGTGTAAGCCGCGAACGCCTCGTCCTGCCGCCCGAGCGATTCCAGCGCGATCCCCCGGCTTTGGTGGGCCGGCGCCAGGTTCGGTTTGGCTTGGACTGCTTGGTCGAAAAGAGCAAGGGCTTCGGGCCATTCACCGCGCCCCATGCTCATCTGGCCAAGGTTAAAGGTGGCCTGCCCGTTTTTCGGATCGAGCGCGATGGCCCGCCGCAGCGCGACAGACGCTTCCTCCGGTTTGTTTTTTAGGACCAGCATGGCTCCCAGATTGCTCCAGGCCCGGCCGTTGTTGGGTCTTTTGGCGACCGTGTCGCTCCACAGGGAAACCGCGTTGCGGTAGTCCCGGTTGCGGGCGAACGTTCCCGCGGCAAGCCCCACTGCAATTGCCAACAGCAGAACCACCAGCGCGGTTTTGCTTCGGCGTTGGAGGACGGAGTTAAGAGAGAATACGAGAAGCACCGCCAAACCGGCTAAAGGCAAAACCATCCGGAACTCAAAAGCCGAGTCCGGCAGAGGGAAAACGGTATTCGGAAGCAGTGTCAGAAAGAACCAGGCCCCCAGGAACCCCAGCGCCGGCCGGCGGGAAAGCGCGATCAGCGTCGCGGCCGCGAGAGCGGCCAGCCCAAACGCCGCCGGCAGAAGCTTTCCGGAGAAATGAAGAATCAGAGGCCAATCGGAGTAATCAAAGACCAGCGGTTTGGGCCAAAAAGCCAGCTTCAAATAATGCGGGATCACCTCCAGCTGAGTCAGGAGGTACGGAATGAGCGGGACGACCCGGCCTTCCTGGGCGAAGGTTTGAGCCACCGTCTCCCGGGAGATGTTGAGCGCCGCCGCGGAAATCCAGGTTCCGAAAAGCGCCCCATAAAACCAACGGCGGGTCCGGAAGATTTCACGGGTGGAGGATGCCAGGAAAACCCGGTCATACACCAGTGCGGCGATCGGCGCGGTGACGATTCCGGCTTTGGTCCATGTGCCCAGCAGGCAGGAGAGAACGGCGGCGGTTTGCCAAGAGCCGGAATGTTTGGGCGTGTCGATGGACCGCAAAAGGGAGTAGAGGGTCAGCAGATAGAACAGCCCCATCAGGATCTCCGCCCGCTGGCTTAAGTAAACCACGGCCTGGGTCTGCAGCGGATGGAGCATCCAGATCAGCGCCGCGCAGAAGCTCAAGAAATCGGTCCAGGCCGCTTCTGCCGGGCCGCCGCGGAGCCGGAGCGTCCGGCGAACGAGCTCGAACAGGGTCCAGGCCGCCAGCAGGTGAATCGCCAGGTTGACGGCGTGGTACCCCCAGACGTTCAGCTCTCCGAGCCGATAGTTGATCGCGAAAGAGATTTCCACGACGGGCCGGATCGAGCCCGCCAGCAGTTTCCAAAGCGGCACTCCGTAGTGAAGGTTGGGGTTGTTGACGATGCCGTAAAAATCGTCGAAGAGAAACGGGATGCGGAAGCTGTTCGAATAAGCGGCGATTCCCGCCAGAACCAACAAGAGAGGATACAGCCAGCGGCTGGGTTTCATTCGGGTTAGGGTATCACAGATGCCGGAGAGACGTCCCCGGCGCCCTCCGGAGTGTTAGCCGTAGATAAATCTAATTGATCTCTTGACAGCTTTCGGGAAGGTCGGGTACACTTCCTTATATAGCAGCGTCCCACAGACTATGCCCATGAGACGATTCCCTAAACAGAGGGGATTTTATTTTCCCCGCTTTTTGAGCACTTTGCTTGCGGTCGCTTTCTGCCTTCAGGCGGCCATGCCGGCCCATGCTTTGCGCCAACCCAACACGAGTGAGGCGAACCCGAAAACCCGTTCCGGGTTGGAAGAGGCCCTTACCGATACACCCCCGGTTGTTATGGGTATTGCGGTCACTCCGGAAGGCGGAGCATTGGAGGATCTTCGCCAGGCGAGGGATGCGTTGGCAGACCTATCGCCGCTGCTGGTCCCGACGGTCCGGATTTGGGCGGAGCTGGATTTTCTGTTAAACGCCCCGGAACCGGATATTCTTCCCCCCGACACGGTGGAAGAATACCGCTCCACGCGTCAATGGCTGGGCCGGTTTTTCCCGTCGGTCTCCCGGGTTACTCTTCGGACCCTGACCGCCCATGAAAAGGGATTATCCAACTTTGAAGTGACGACGTCGGCCGATCGGTATGTTCTTTCGGTTCGGACCCAGTCCATTCCGACCGGAGAGGGGTATTCCGAACCCCCCGTCGCATTGACAGGTCTTTTGAATGAGGCGGAGTTTCGCCTGGAGGACATCAACACAGGCGTCATCTATCCCTGGGAAGTGGATGCCGCTTATCCGGGTTCTTATTTGAATGGGACGACCGATCGCTGGCGGAACCCGGAAGGGATCGAACGATGGGCGATCAAGCCCGGCGCTCGCAAAGGTGACGCGCAGTTTTTTCGGTTGATCCCGGCCCAGTTGACTCCCAGCCGCCTGGAAGCGCTTTTGACGCCGCCTCGGCCCATCGAGTCCTCTCAGATTCAAACCTTCCGTCGTTCGGATGGAAACCGCCAGCACCACTTTCTTAGCGGAGATCCGGTTTCCGCCGATGTTTTCACCTCTCCTTCGCGGACCGGACGCGGGCAAGTCCTGACGGTCGCTTTCCCAAGCCGGAACGCCGGTTTTTATCTGCATGATCCCTCGGCGGCTTCTTACCAGCTGGAAGGAGTGGAAGCGGTCACGCGCGGCACAGACCAAAGAGGGGTTCGGTTCCGTGTTCGGACGCAATCCGCCACGATGCTTCTTCCCCGGTCCCGTATCCTGCTCGATTCCGTCCGGGCCATCCGCGAAGAAGACAGCCGCTTCGATAACGGCGCGCGCGGGGTGATGCTGCGGGAATTCGCCGAATCGGTCCACGCGCTCCCGCGGGAAATTCAGGAGCAATTGCGCGATGGAATCTCCCTGGACGAGATCCGCCTCAAAGCCCAGCCGGTGGTCCGGCAAGCGAAGAACGGCGTCGACCAAAGGATCTACATCTTCCGGCGCACGATCGACGGGTATCTTTACCTGGCTGAGCTGATCTTCCCTTCCTCGGCTCGCATCGAAATAGATGCCGAGAACGTCCGCGTTTCCTCCGGCGGAGGAGAGCCCCTGGTATGGGAAGGGGTCGTTACCAGCGCCGCGCCGGAGCTGCATCGGATGCCTCCGGAGGAATTGTTCACTCCCGAAGCATTGGCATGGGGAGGACGCGATCCGAAGTTTCGGCACCGGTTGGAGGAAGTGGCGTTTCTTTTTTCTCAGGAATTTGTCGCCGCGGGATCTCACCGGTTCCTTCAGTTTTTCAGCCGCGACACATTAATTTGGCTGCGCCTCTTTTCCCATGCGCTGACGCCCCAGGCCCACCAGCGGGTCCTGCAGGGTATCCTGGACCGGATTTCTCCGGAAGGCCGCCTGCCGACCGTTGGAGAAATCGGTGACCAGGTTTCGTTTGAATTGATTGAATCCTTCTGTTGGGCCTGCCGCAACGCCCGGATCACCGGCAATTACCGCCAGGTTGTCGACGCGGGGCGAGCGCTTCAGGATTACGCGGCCGGGAAGGGGCCGGTGGAGCATTTGAAATACGGTGTTCCCGATGTGGACTATCTCTTTTTGCCGGCCTTGCTGGATTTTTTGCGCCGGCCGGATGTGACACCCGAACAAAAGGTCCGGTTTTTGGAAAGTACGAGCCGTTCAGGGGCGGGGAATATCACCGTGCTTTTTCATAACCTTGACCGGGTGGTCCAGCGGGCGCAGGCCTATTGGGAGTCTCAAAGCCAGCGAAGGCACTGGCTGACGGCCCTGGCCACGATCGAAGACCCTCAAAATCGCCGCGGGTTCGGAAACTGGAGAGATGTCGAGTACGGATTGGGCGGAGGAATCTATCCGGCCGATGTGAACCGGGAACTGATTCCGCTGGCGCTGGATTCTTCCCGAGAGATTTTAAGGAGCGTGGCGGAGCTTCCGCTCGGAAACGCGGGCCGCCAGGAACTGCAGGCAGCCGCGGGCCGCCAGAGCCATCAGCAGGATCCGGAGCTGCTCCTGGCCGCCTGGAGGGGGCTCGGCAGCCGTTTCTCCCTGGACTTGCCGCCGGAACAGATCAAGCTGCGGTTGATCGAATATCTGAAGGCGGGACCCGTCACACCGGCGGAACGAGAATGGTTTTTAAGCCAGCCGCTGGGGCACGGAATCACGGTGCGGGATTTCACGCGAGGCGGCGCCGTTCCTCCGGTCCTTGAAAGGGCGGTCTCGTACTTTCCTGTTTCGTTGGATGCCCAGGGGAATCCGTCAGCGGTCATTTCCAACGATGCTATTTTCGGTCTTTTCGACCTCACGCTGGATCCCAGCCGTCTCGCGGAGATTTTGACGCCGCTTTTGCTCCCCTATCCCGCGGGTCTCTCGACGCCGGCCGGGGTCCTCTCGGCCTCCCCCGTCTTCAGCGCTGACCGGGGACAGTGGTACCAGATTACCAACCGCGCTTATGGCGGCAGTGTGATTTACGGATGGCAAACCGAATATCTTCGGGAAGGATTGGTCCGGCAGATTCAACGTTTTGCCGCTACTCCGGCGCTGGCCGCGACGCACCGGGAGCTTCTCAACGTGCTTTATTCCGCGCTTTATGTCTGCTGTGAAAAACCGATGCTTGAAGAAACGGCAGGCGAGGAGCTGCGAACGTGGCGTGTGGACGAAACGGGCCGGTTCCGCGCCTCTTTTTTTGGAGGCCCGACCGACAACGATGAAACCAATGTCGTTCAGCTTTGGAATGAATCCGCGGCGGTTCTTCACGGCAGCCGGTTAGACCAGATCGCGCGGGACCACGGCCTTCAACGGATGGAGGGAGGTGTTTTATTGGACGCGTTGGCCCGGGTGCGCGACCATTATCCGGTCCAGCGGATTCCGGAAGTCCGTCCCAACCTTCTTCCTCGTGTCGGCATCGTCTCTTATTCGGCGCTGGGCGGCGGCGGCGTGAACATTGTTGTGGAGGACCAGTACACGATGCTTCGGCTGGCGGGCTACCCCGTCAAGCTGCTGATCGGCCAATCCCTTTCGAAGGAACGGGGAGAGCGAACCGCCCGGGATTTGGGAATCAACCTGCAGATCATTCCGGAGCTGGATATCAAGGGAGAGATCGAGCAGTTTTTCCGGGATCAGCCGGGCCGGGAGCCGCACGATTTCCGGTCCCGGGTGGAAAATCTGAAAGCGCGCCTGCGGCAGGAATTTCAGGACCTGGACGTGGTTTTGGTTCACCAGGCCATGGCTCTTTTCGGGAATCCCATCCTGACGGTTGCGTTGGACGAGTTATCCCGGGAACCCGGTGTCATGGGGCGTGTCCGGTTTATCTCCTGGATCCACAATGTGGATCCTTCCAGCGCTCAGGTGGGCTGGCCCAAGAGCATCCTGGCTCAACACCCGCTCATGGAAACCGTGGCGGTCTCGCCCCAGGAAGGGCGCCGCGCGGCTCAATTGTACGGCGTGGATCCCACCCTGGTGGGGACCGTGGGCAACGGCCGAAGCGCCATTACGTGGGGCGATTTCTCTCCCAAGACGCTCAAGTTTTTCCTGGACCACCATTTGCAGGATGCCGACGTGATCTGTTTCTATCCTTCCCGCATGGAGCCGACCAAGAATCTGGAAGCGGCGATCTGGGCGGTCCATGAGGCCGTCACGTATCAGCATCTGGACGTCCGCTTCGTGATTGCCACCACGGCTTTCCTGGGACCGGATGGAGAGGAGCACCTGCCTTCCGGAGGGCGGGAAGGGGACTACCTCAATACGCTGCGCGCGTTGATCCATTCATTGGGGCTGTCCGACCGGGTTCTGATTTATCCGCACACCGGCAATCCCAAGGAGATCCGGACCTGGTATCAGCTCAGCGATCTGCATTTGTTTACCTCCCAGACTGAGACATTCGGGATTACGATTCTGGAAGCCATGCTGTTGGGCAAGCCGTTTATCCGGGTGGACCTGCCTGAAACGTCCCGCCTGGCGGGCGGCCAGGATCTCCTGACATTTCAAAAACAAAAATTTGGCGAATCCACGGAAGGGTACGGCAAATGGATCGGGCTGGAAATGGCCCGTCTTTATCGAAGCAATCCTGCTTTATTGAAGGTGTCCCGCCTTCAGAAGAATGCGCTGGTTCGAAACAGTACGGAAGCCCTCTTTTTCGGATTGGTGGATCCGCTCTTAAGAGTGCCGGTGCCGGCCGCGCGAACGGTTCGGGTTAGCGCCCGGAATTTCCCCCATGGTTGGGATTATCCCAACGGCGGCGGATCTGTCCAGCAGGCCATGCGGCAGACAGCCGGTGCCGGCTACTTCGGTTTTGAGGTCGACTTCGAAGAATTCACGCCCGGAGATTTCCTGGCGGATTCCCATGCGGTTGAAGAGGTCCGCAGGATCGCGCAGGAGCGAGGACTCCGGTTGTCCTTACGGTTGCCGGATATTTCCCGGATGGATCTGTCCGATCCCGAAACCGAAGCCAGGGCCAGGACGATTCTTCAGGACGCCGTTCGGTTCGCGCTTCAAACGCGCGCGTCAGAGATCACCGTTAAGCTGAACCGTCTGGATGAGAAAAGCCGGGATCTTTTGGTGGAAGTTGCTTCAAGATTTCTTCCGGCCGAGCAAAAAGCCATGCAGGAATCCCTCCCTGTTTTAATGGCTGTTGAAAATGTAACCGGCACGGATGAGGTCCTGACTCCTGAAGCGTTGAATCGCGCGTTTGAGGGAACTCCGATCGGTGTCTCGCTGTGGTTTGACCGATTGGAAGACCCGGTTGGCTATACCGTGGCGACTCACCTGAAGCCGGTGAATCTCTATATGGGGGAGCTGTTTTGGTCTCAATCGGACTCGATGAAAGTGGATCGATTGGGCGGTTTCTTGCGCTGGCTTCAGTTAAATCATTGGGCCGGAAACGTTCTCAGCCAAAAACCCTCGCAAGGACCCGGCGATTTTATGGGCGAGCGATTGGTTTTGGACCATGTGGTCACCATGGCTTACATGCCGACGGAGGCCGTCCAGGCCTTCCAGACCGGGGACATCGTGAATCCGCCGGTTATTCCGACGATTTTGACGGACCCTCGGGCGGGATTGGAAGAAACCGTGCTTGGAACGATGGAATCCGCGTACCAAACCCGTTCCGTTTCGGATTTGGTTTTGGGTGTCCGCCGGGCGGCCGACTTACGTCAACCGACAGCGGTGCTGTTCGACCCGCGGCTGGTGCCCGGTGGTTCCGCCGCCGAGCGGCAGGTGAACCTGGTCGGCTTGGCGGGGCCGCTGAAGGCCGCGCTCGCCTGGCCGGACGATGTTCCGCTGGAGTTGGGACTGCTCAGCGAGCGGGCCGGCCTGGAGGAGCGCGGGTATCGGATCGTGGAAGTGGTCCCTCACCCCGAAAGTCTCAACGCGGCTCTGCCGCAGGCAGCCCTGCCGGTGGTGGTGGCCGAAGCGCTGGCCGCCGCCGGAAACCGGTTCTTCGTGAACGTCGGGTCCTATGCCGGGCTGGAGGAAGTGACCCTGCCCGACATCCTCAGCGTCCTGACCAACCGCTTCGCTTAAAGACCAGCCGTTGCGGGGCGAGTGGCCCCTCTGTTAGAATAAGCTTCATGCCGCATGCCAACCTCCTTCTCCGCTCCCGCGCCAAGACCCTTTTAAAGAAAATGGCCGGCACCCGGATCCTCGTGCTGGGGGACCTGATGCTGGACCAGTTTATCTGGGGATCCGTGGACCGAATCTCTCCGGAAGCGCCGGTTCCCGTCATCTGCGTCGAGCGGGAGTCCGCCATGCCGGGGGGCGCCGCCAACGTGGCCAGCAACATCCGGGCGCTCGGCGGCGAGGCGCTGCTGATGGGCGTGGTCGGGCCCGACGCCGACGGCACCCGCCTGCGCCAGGAACTGCAGGGGCGGGGGCTCTCGACCGAATACATCTACGTGGACCGCCGCCGCCCGACCACCACCAAAACCCGCATCATCGGCCAGCGCCAGCAGATGGTCCGGATCGACCGGGAGAAAAATGAGCGCGTCACCGGCGATCTGCTGGAGGTGATCATCGAGGCGGCGCGCGAGGCGATTCCGCGCGTGGACGGCGTCGTGGTGGAAGATTACGGCAAGGGGCTGATCCACCCGGGTCTTCTCAAGCCGGTGATCTCGATGGCGAAACGGGCCCGAAAGGTGATTACGGTCGACCCGAAAGAAGAACATATCAACTATTACCGGGGCGTCACGGCGCTGACCCCGAACCGGAAAGAGGCGGCGCTGGCGGCCGGCGTTCCCATCACCGATGAGCCGTCCCTGCACCGCGCGGCGCAGAGGATCCTGAACCGGCTCAAGCCCGAGGTTCTGCTGATCACGCTCGGAGAAGACGGCATGGCTCTCTTTTTCAAGGACGGCCGAAAGCCGGTCAAAATCCCGACGATCGCGCGCGAGGTGTTCGACGTTTCGGGCGCGGGAGACACGGTGATCGCGGTCTTTACGCTGGCCCGCGCGGCCGGGGCGTCCTTCTCGGAGGCGGCGGTTCTGGCCAACACGGCGGGCGGCGTCGTGGTGGAGAAAGTGGGGGTGGCGACGTGCTCGGCGGAAGAGCTGATTCAGCGTCTGTCGTAGGAGTCATCCCGGCCCGCTACGGCTCGGTCCGTTTTCCCGGCAAGGCGCTGGCGCGGATCAACGGCAAGCCGCTGGTGCAGTGGGTCTGGGAGCGGGCGCGCGAGGCCAAGCGGCTCGAGCGGCTGCTGGTGGCCACCGACGACGAGCGGATTCTCGAAGCGGCCCGGCGGTTCGGCGCGGAAGCGGTGATGACGTCGCCGGATCTTCCCTCCGGCACCGACCGGGTCTGGGCCGCCGTGAAGGAAAGCCGCGCGCAGATCATCGTGAACATCCAGGGGGATGAGCCGCTGCTGACGCCGGCGATGATCGACCAATTGGTGGAAGGATTGGAGCGGGAGCCGGCGGCCGGAATGGCCACACTGCGGCACGCGATGCGCAGCCCGGCCGGCTACAGCGACCCCAACATCGTGAAGGTGGTCACGGACGAAAAGGGCTGGGCGCTGTACTTTTCGCGGGCGGCGATCCCGCATGTCCGCCAGAAAGACTGCGCTTCGCCGGTGTGGTATAAACACATTGGTTTATACGCTTACCGTCGGGCGCTGCTCGAGCAGTTCGTCCAGTGGCCGCCCTCGGTGCTGGAAGCAACGGAAAAACTGGAGCAGCTGCGGGCGCTGGAGAAGGGAACGCGCATCCGCGTGCTCGATTCGGCCGTGAACACGGTCGGGGTGGATACGCTGGAGGATCTGCGGCAAGTGGAGAAAATCCTGAGCCATGCCTAAATACATCTTCATCACGGGCGGGGTGGTGTCCAGTTTGGGGAAAGGCGTTGCCTCCGCCTCCATCGGCCGCCTGCTCGAGTCGCGCGGACTCAAGATCACCATGCAGAAGCTCGACCCCTACATCAATGTCGATCCCGGCACGATGAACCCCTACCAGCACGGCGAGGTGTACGTCACCGACGACGGTTCCGAGACCGATCTGGACCTGGGCCACTACGAGCGCTTCACCTCCATCACCACCGGCCGCGACAACAACCTCACCACGGGCCGCATCTACGACGCGGTGATCCGCAAGGAGCGGCAGGGGGCTTACCTCGGCTCCACGGTGCAGGTGGTCCCCCACATCACGAACGAGATCAAAGAAGGGATCCGACGGGTCTCGCGCGGCAAGAACGTCGACGTGGTGATCTGCGAGGTGGGCGGCACCGTCGGCGACATCGAATCACTGCCGTTCCTCGAAGCGATCCGCCAGTTCCGGCTGGAGGTCGGCCGCGGCAACGTGATCAACATCCACCTGACGCTGATCCCCTACCTGCGCGCCGCCGGCGAGCTCAAGACCAAGCCGACCCAGCACTCGGTCGCAGCACTCCGGGAGATCGGTCTGCAGGCCGACATCCTTCTTTGCCGGACCGAGAAGCCGCTTTCGCGCAACGTCCGGGAAAAGATCGCTCTCTTCTGCAACGTCGACGTCGACGCGGTGATCCAGGCCCGCGACGTCCGGGACATCTACGAGATCCCGATTGTGTTCCACGAGCAGGGGCTGGACGACCTGATCATCAAATTCCTCGACCTGAAGGTGGAAAAAGGACACGATCTGAAATCCTGGCAGGAGCAGGTGGTCCGGCCCGCGCTGTCGCCCGCGCACGGAGCGGTGCGCATCGTCGTGGTCGGCAAATACATCGAGCTTCAGGACGCCTACAAATCAATCTATGAAGCGCTGCACCACGGCGGGATCGCCAACGACTGCGCGGTGGAGATCCGGCGGCTGGAGTCCGAGCGGCTGGAGAAAAAAGGGGGCGAGTCCCTTTTGAAGGAAGCCGACGGCATCCTGGTGCCGGGCGGGTTCGGCACCCGCGGCATCGAGGGAAAGATCCGGGCCGCGCAGTTCGCGCGGGAGAACGGGATCCCTTATTTCGGGATCTGCCTCGGCATGCAGATCGCGGTCATGGAGTTCGCCCGCGGCGTGCTGGGTTTGAAAGGGGCCAATTCCACCGAGTTCGATCTCAACACGCCGTATCCGGTGATCAGTCTGCTGGCCCAGCAGAGGAAGATTAAACAGCTTGGCGGCACCATGCGGTTGGGCGCTCAGCCCTGCCAGCTGCGCAAAGGGACGCTGGCCCGCCGGATTTATGGCGAAAGCCGGATCTCGGAACGGCACCGGCACCGGTATGAGTTCAACGGCGGGTACAAGGAGCAATTCGCCAAGGCGGGGATGGTCGTCAGCGGCTACCTGCCGGGCAAGCGGCTGCCCGAGATCGTTGAAATCTCCGCGCATCCCTGGTTCATCGGCTGTCAGTTCCATCCGGAACTGAAGTCCAAACCGGACCGCTGCCACCCGCTCTTCCGCGCGTTTGTAAAGGCCGCTCTGCAGAGGGCGCAGGGCCGGGCCCGCCGCCCCGAACAGGCCGCGCTGATCCAGGCCGCGGCCGAGGCCTCCTCTTGAAACGGACCGTCCGGATCGGCGGCGTCACCGTCGGGGAAGGCCATCCGCTGATCCTGATCGCCGGGCCCGACGTGATCGAAAGCGAGGCCTCCGCGCTTCGTCACGCCGAAGCCATCGCCCGGATCGCCGAGCGGTTCGGCGTTCCGTACATCTTCAAATGCAGTTACGACAAGGCCAACCGCACCTCCGTTTCCAGCTACCGCGGCCCCGGCTTGAAGAAAGGGCTCGCGGTCCTGAAGAAGGTCCGGCGGGAAATCGGAGTGCCGGTCACCAGCGACGTCCATTGCGTGGACCAGGTGAAGCCGGCGGCCGAAGTGCTCGACCTTATTCAAGTGCCCGCGTTCCTCTGCCGGCAGACCGACCTGCTGGTGGCGGTGGGCCGCGCCCGCAAGCCGGTCAACGTCAAGAAGGGGCAATTCCTTTCCCCCAGTGACATGAAGCCGGTGATTGAAAAGATCGAATCGACCGGGAACAAAAAAATTCTGCTCACCGAACGGGGCACCACGTTCGGCTATAACAATCTCGTCAACGACATGCGCACGCTTGGGCTTATGCGGAAATTCGGCTATCCCGTGGTGTTCGACGCGGGGCACTCCAGCCAGATCCCCGGCGGGTTGGGCCATGCCTCCGGCGGCAACGCGGAGTTCATTCCCTTGCTGGCGCGCGCGGCGGTGGCGGCCGGCTGCGACGCGGTCTTCGTCGAGGTTCATGAGAACCCGGCCAAGGCGCTGTGCGACGGGCCCAGCTCTCTGCCGCTGAAAAAACTTGCCCCAATGCTCGAACAGCTGACGGCCATCCGCGAGGCGCTTTCATGAAGGCGAGCGTGCTGAGCCGGGCAAGGAAGGTTCTGCAGATCGAGCGCGATGCCTTGGACCGGCTGGCCCGGAACGTCGACGGCCGTTTTGAGAAAGCGATCGACCTGCTGGACCGGTGCGTCGGGCGGGTCGTGGTGACCGGTATGGGCAAGCCCGGTTTCGTCGGCCAGAAGATCTCCGCCACCTTTTCGTCGCTGGGTGTTCCGTCCTTGTGGCTCCATCCGGCGGAGGCCGCCCACGGCGACTTAGGGAGAGTGACGGGCCAGGACGTGGTGATCGCGCTGTCCCATTCCGGAGAGACCGACGAGATCCTCCATCTGCTTCCGGTCTTGAAGCGGATCGGCGCCAAGCTGATTGCCGTCACCGGCAACCCCCGTTCCCGGCTCACGCGGCAGGCCGATGTGGTGCTGGACACCTTTGTTAAGGAAGAGGCCTCTCCGTGGGGACTGGTTCCCACCGCTTCCACCACGGCGATGCTGGCGCTGGGGGACGCGCTGGCGGTGGCGCTGTCGGAGAAGCAGGGATTCACGTCGAAAGATTTCGCCGCGCTGCATCCGGGCGGGAACCTGGGCAAGCGGCTCAACCTGCGGGTGGAAGACCTCATGCGCACCGGCGAGGGACATCCCGTGGTCAAAGAATCGGACCGGGTCCAGAAGGTTCTGCTGGTCATCACCGAAGCGCGGGCCGGATCGGCCTGCGTGACGGACCGCCGGGGCCGGCTCTCCGGCATCTTCACTGACGGCGACCTGCGCCGCCACGCCGAGGCCGATCTTCAGATCCTGCGCCGGAAGGTATCGGAAGTGATGACCCGCGATCCCAAAACCCTGCCGGTGGGTCATCTCGCGGTGGAAGCGCTCAAGATTCTAAAGGCCTACCGGATCGACGAGATCCCGGTGGTGGATGCCCGCCGCAAGCCGGTCGGGCTTCTGGACATTCAAGATCTTTTGAAAGCGGGGTTGGTTTAACATGGTCAATTTTTGGAGGGGCATGACGGAGATGATTTCAACCAAAAAGAAAACAGAGGTTTCTGTCAAAGCGCAAGCGCCGGAACCGACGACGGAAGCGGTAGCGCAGCGAGCGTATGAAAAATTCCAGGCCCGCGGCGGGGTCCATGGAAACGATCTCCAGGATTGGCTGGAAGCGGAGCAGGAGCTTAAAGGAAAAACCCGGGGAAGGAATTGACCCGCGCCAATCCGCTGGCCCGGGCCCGGAAGGTTCGCCTGCTGATCGTGGATGTCGACGGCGTTCTCACCGACGGCCGGATTGTTTTAAGCTCCGGGGGTGACGAATTGAAATTCTTCGATGTGAAAGACGGCTTCGGGCTGGTGCTGGCCCGCCAGGCCGGTTGGAAAACGGCGCTGATCACCGCTGAGAAAACGGCCGTGGTGGCCGCCCGCGCGAAACGGCTGAAGATCGATTGGGTCGCCCAACACGCGCGTGACAAGGCCCCGGCTCTGCGCCGTTGCCTGGCTCATTTCCGGATTCCGGCGGAAGAAGCCGCCTACATCGGCGACGATCTTTTGGATTTGCCGGTCCTGGCCCGGGTGGGATTCGCGGCTTCGCCGGCCGACGCTCACCCCGAAGCCCGCCGGATCGCCCATTACGTCGCCAAAAAGGCCGGCGGGCGTGGCGCGGTCCGGGAAATCATCGATTTCATTCTGCGCGCGCAGGGCCGCTGGCCGGGAATCCTCCAACGCTATGCCTAAGAAACCAGCCCGATGGGTCCTGCCGTCCATCCTTCTGGGAATCTACCTGTTCCTGAAACTGCAGGGATTTCTCTATGCCCGCGCGGCGGCCGGCCTGGAACGCCAGCTCGATGAGCTGCGGCCCGCGCTGTCCACGAAAGCCCTTTACGAACAGCTCGATCTGACCCGCCAGGCCTACACGCAGGCGTCGGAGAAGATCGGACGGATGGATTTGAAAGGGGATGAGCTGCTGCGGTGGCTCTCCGAGCATTTGCCGGCTTCCATGACGCTCAGCCGGGTGCGGCTGAACCCGGACCGGGAGCTGCAGATGGAAGGCGTGCTTTTGCCCGGCGTCCGGGACCCGGAAGCCGTTTTGGTGGGCTGGGCCCGGCAGCTGCAGAAAATCCGGCCGCGCGTGCGAGTTTTGAGCTTTTCACCGTCGGTCGAGCTGGATGGCGCGTGGAATTTTCAGCTGGAGGGGCTGAGTTAACATGGAATCCCACCACCGGAAAGAGATGCATCTGCTCAGCGGGCTGGGCGTCCAGATCCTGATCGTGGGACTTCTGGTTTTCGCGTATACCCAGGCGATCCGGCAGGTGAAGCTTCAGCGGGAGACGTTCCACCGGCTCCAGGAACAGCTGACCATGGCGCGGGAACAGAAAGCCCGCCAGGGCCCGACGCCGGACCTGGCCCTGATGCAGGCGCAGATTCAGAAAATCCGGCCGGCATTCCTGACCCTCGTGGAGCTGGCCCCCCAACTGGACCAAATCCGGGCGCTGGCCGAGAAGGATTTCCATCTGCGGGGGACTCAGTGGAAAAAATCGGATGACCCGGCGGACTCCTTCATCGTCTCCGTCCCCGGCCGGGATGATTTCGAAGTGGATCTCTACGGGCTGGAAATGGAAGGGACCGGCTCCGCCCGGTCAGCCGCCGGTTTGCTGGCCAGCTTGGGACCGGCCTCCGAGCCGCCGGTTTTTCCTCTGCAGGCCCTGGAGTTGAAAGCCGACCAAATCTCATTCCGGTGGCTCATTCCGGTCATTACTCCCTTGACTGAGGATAAAACAGCGGTGGAGCGCAAGCCCCGAGCCGCGCGAGCGCCGGCCTGGGGCTGGAGGGAAGAGCTGTTCCTCTCGCCGTTAGCCCATCCCAACGCGCTGCGCGTCCCCGCGGAGAAGAACGCTTCCCTTCGGTTGACCGGGATCCTCTGGGACCCCGCCCATCCGACCTGCGTCATCAACGGAAAGGTGTTCCGCCCCGGAGAGAAGGCCGGCGACCATCTCGTGGTCCTGATCACCGAACGGGCCGTCCTGCTGGAAGGCCCCGCCGGCGAAATTCTACTTCGCCAGTCATAGAGCTCGTACTCGCCGTTGACTTTTCTTTCCCGTCTGTTATAGTAGACTTTTCCCCTTACCCCCATGGATGTTATGACGAAAAAAACGAAGTTATTCACACTCTGGATCGGAGTTGCCGCGCTGATTTTATCGGCCGGCTGCTCCAAGCGGACCCTGCCGCCTACCGGCAATCCGGCCGTTGCCGGCGCGCCCGGTCTTCAGCCGGGGGGGGACGTCGTTTCCACCTTTACGCTGGTCGGCCACACGCAGACCGGGCGGAAGAAGTGGGAAGTCCAGGGTGAGACCGCCGACCTGATGGCTGAGAAGGTCAATCTTTCCCCCGTTTCCGCTACCAGCTTCGGCAATGTGGACGTCCATCTGACGGCCAAGAAAGGGCAGTTTGACCGCTCGTCGGAGAACGTGCATCTGGAAGGGGACGTGGTCGTCACCACGACCGACGGCGCCCAGCTGACCACCGAAAGTTTGGACTGGGTCCAGCAGACCGAGACCGGCACCACGCCCGACCGGGTCGTCGTGACCCGGCCCGGCATGACGGTGAGCGGCACCGGCGGTGTCGGCTACCCGAAGCTCAAGCAGGTCCGGCTGGAAAAAGAGATAGTCGTGGTGCTGGAAGACCCGAAGAAAGGGCGCACCATTATTACTTGCAGCGGGCCGATGGAAGTGGACTACGGCGCGAACAAGGCCCGCTTCTGGAGAAACGTGCGGGTCGAGGACGCCAAGGGATTCATCCTGGCCGACCGGATGGACGTGGCGCTCGATCCCAGGACCAATCAGGTGGAGAAGGCCGTTTTTTGGGGCCATGTCGAGATCCACCAGGAGGGCAAGGTGGCCACCGCTAACCGGGCCAATTATTGGCAGCCCCAGGGACGCATCCAGCTGATGGGACATCCCAAGCTGGTGATGATCCCCCAAGAAGGAAAGATCATCGAGTAAGCCGGGTGAAAAACGGCGACGGTTGGCTGCTGGAAACCCAGGACCTGCGCAAGAGCTACGGCGGCCGGCGCGTGGTCAACGGGGTGGCGCTGACCGTCCGGCGCGGCGAGATCGTCGGTTTACTGGGGCCCAACGGCGCGGGCAAGACGACGACGTTTTACATGGTGGTGGGGCTGATCCCGCCGGAAGAGGGGCGGATCCGGTTCGGCGAGAACGACATCACCCGGATGCCGATGCATCAGCGGGCCCGCACCGGAATCGGGTACCTGGCGCAGGAGCCGTCGATCTTCCGCCGGCTGACGGTGGAAGAGAACATCCTGGCCATCCTGGAAACTCTGCCTTTGTCCCGCGGCCAGCGGATGGAGCGGCTGCGGGAACTGCTCAATGAGCTGGGGCTGACCCATCTGGCGAAGTCCAAGGCGGACACGCTTTCCGGCGGCGAGCGGCGGCGGCTTGAGATTACCCGGGCGCTCGTGACCGAACCGACGCTGCTGCTGCTGGATGAGCCCTTCAGCGGCATCGATCCGATCGCGGTCGCCGAGTGCCAGGAAATCATCCGTTCCCTGCGGGACCGGGGGCTGGGCATCCTGCTGACGGACCACAACGTACGGGAGACGCTGGCGGTCACCGACCGCGCTTACGTGATGGCGGAAGGCCGGGTCCTGATTACCGGGACCGCGTCCGATCTGATCAGCGATCCGAAAGCCCGGGAAATTTACCTGGGCCCGCAATTCCAAATGTGAACAAAGAAAGAGACAACCCAATGCGAATCATCGTGACAGGCCGGCACATCAAGATTCCCGAGAACCTCCAGGATATGCTCTACGCGAAGGTGGACCATCTGGAGCGGTTCGGCCATAAGCTGAACTCGGTCCACGCGATCTTCGACCGGGAAAAATACCTCTACACCGCCGAGGTGACGCTGTCGGCCAAAGGGATGAGTCTGGTCGGCAAGGCCAAGCATGCCAAGGATCTTCTTACCTGCATGGAAGAAGCGCTCGTCAAGGTGGAAGCCCAGCTCAAGCGGCACGAGAAAAAGAGGATCGACGCGCAGCGCCGCCGCATCCCGCGCCAGCCCGAATAAAACGATGAGCCAGCCCGCCACCGCCGCCAGCGCGACACTGAAAGAGACCGCCCCCTGCATCAAGGAGCTTCAGGTGGAAGTTCCGGCCGAAGCGGTCCGGGCCGAGTTTGAGACGGTCTACCGGGAGCTGAAAAGGAAAGCCCAGGTGCCCGGGTTCCGGCCGGGCACGGCGCCGCGCGATCTGCTCGAGCGCTATCACGGCCAGAAGGCGCGCGAAGAGGTGCTGCAGCGGCTGATCAGCCGCTCGATCGATGAAGCCCTTTCCGCTCAGCCGGCGCTGGATCTGATCGGCCGCCCGCAGGTGAAGGAGGCGAAGTTCCAGCCGGATCAGTCTCTCGCTTACACCGCCGAGCTGGAAACGGCCCCGCAGGTTCCGCTGGGCGCGTACAAGGGTTTGAAGCTGACCCGGCCGACGGCCGAGGTTTCCGACGAAAATCTTTCGAAGGTGCTCGATCATTTGCGGGAGAGCCGGTCACAGCTCAAGCCCGTTTTGGAAGAACGGCCCTCGGCCGCCGGCGATTTCCTGGTGGTCGACCTGACCCAGAAAAGCCCGAACGCGAAACAGCCGCCGCAGAAACAGAAAGAAGTGGTGATTCACCTGGATCTCGACCGGGACCCGGAAGGGATCTTAAAACCGCTGGTCGGCATGAAGACGGCCGAGGTGCGGACCGTGACCTTGAAAGACGGCACCACGCTGACCGTGGAAATGAAATCCCTGAAAGCGAAGGAAAGCCCCGCGCTCGATGACGCGTTCGCTAAGTCGGTCGGGCCGTATGAGACATTGAAAGCGCTTAAAGAGGCCGTCCGCGCGGACCTGAAGGCGCAGGCGGAGGCCTCTCAGCGCAGCGCGCTGGAATCGCAGGCGCTTCAGCAGCTGATCGAGGGGTGGGAGTTCGACGTTCCTCCATCGCTGGTGGGTTCTCAGGCCCGCCGGCTCCTGAAGGAGCGGGCGATGGAGCTGATGAACCAGGGTCTTCCGCAGGACCAGGTGCAGGGGCGGGCCCAGCTGCTCACCGATCAGGCGAAGGTGGATGCGCTGAAACAGGTGAAACTCTTCTTCATTCTCCGCAAGGTGGCCGCCGCGGAGAAGCTGACCGCCGCCGAGGAGGAAGTCAGCGGCCGGATCCAGGCCCTGGCCCAGCGTCTGCAGATTTCCGAGGAGCAGGTGCGCGACGATCTTCAGGCCAGGGAGCTTTTGGACGAGCTGGTCTGGGGCATTATCCGTGGGAAGGTATTAGACCTCATCATTCGTGAATCCGAGATCAAGGAGGGAACATCCGATGGCCGAGCGTAGCCAAATGCTGGTACCGATGGTGGTGGAGCAGACGGGCCGGGGAGAGCGGGCCTATGACATCTATTCCCGCCTGCTCAAGGACCGGATCATCTTCATCGGGACCGGCATCGACGACGTGGTCTCCAACCTCGTGATCGCCCAGATGCTGTTCCTGCAGATGGAAGATCCCAGCAAGGACATCAACGTCTACATCAACTCGCCCGGCGGCGTCGTGACCGCGGGGCTGGCCATCTACGACACGATGCAGTTCGTCAAGCCCGACGTCGCCACCTACTGCATCGGACAGGCGGCCTCAATGGGCTCGGTCCTGCTGGCCGGCGGCACCAAGGGCAAGCGGTACTCTCTGCCGGAGGCGCGCATCATGATCCATCAGCCCTGGGGCGGCACGCAGGGGACGGCTTCCGACATTTCGATCCAGGCCAAGGAAATTCTTCGCATGAAGGAGCGGCTCAACGAACTGCTGGCCCAGCACACCGGCCAGAAACTCGAACGGGTCCAGGCCGACACCGACCGGGATTTCTTCATGTCGGCGGATGAGGCCAAGGCGTACGGCCTGGTCGATGAAGTGATCCGGGGGAAGATGAAGTGAGCGATCCGATCCTGCTCACACCCGGCCCCACGATCGTTCCGCCCAACGTCCGGGAGGCGCTTAGCAAGCCGATGATGCATCACCGGACCAAGGAGTTCCAGGCCATCCTGAAGGACGTCGGCGAAGGGTTGAAGAAGCTGTTCGGCACCACGCAGGACGTGCTGATCCTGACCAGCTCCGGCACCGGCGCGATGGAAGCCGCGGTGGCCAACCTGCTTTCGGCCGGAGACGAAGCGCTGGTGATCCGCGGCGGAAAGTTCGGCGAGCGCTGGAGCGAGATCTGCGAGGCGTACGGCGTGAAGGCCATCGCCTTCGATTCGCCTTGGGGGAAACCGCTGGACATCCAGCAACTGCGGGATCTCCTTGTGGCGCACCCGAAGCTGAAGGTCCTTTTTTCTACTCTTTGCGAGACTTCCACCGGCGTTTATTACGACACGCGGGAGATCCGGAAGGCGATGACGGGCACAAGCGATGCCCTGCTGGCGGTTGACGCGATCAGCGGGCTGGGTTCCGACCCGTTCTCGATGGACGCGTTCGGCGTCGATGTGACGGTCTGCGGCTCGCAGAAGGGGCTCATGCTTCCTCCGGGCCTGGCCTTCATCGCGTTGAGTGATCGCGCATGGGACGCCGTGAAGAGTTCCCGCTCTCCTCGCTATTACTTCGATCTGAATCTGGCCCGCAAGGCGTGGGCCGATACCGACACCCCTTTCACGCCGGGCATCAACCTGGTGGTGGGACTGCAGGAGGCCCTGAGGTTCATCCTTAAGGACGGCCCGGAGAAGTTCGCGGCGCGGCACCAGGCCAACGCGCGGGATCTGCGCCAGGCCGTGCAGAAGATGGGGCTGGAGCTGTACACCGATCCTTCCTGCGCCAGCAGCGCGGTAACCACGATCAAGGTCCCGCAGGGCGTTGACGGCAAAGAGCTGGTCAAGCGGATCCGGCAGAACGGGTTCGTGGTCGCCGGCGGCCAGGGCAAGGAATTGACGGGCAAGGTGATCCGCATCGCCACGATGGGGGCCGTGGGCCCCGCGGAGATCCAGGCGGGCCTGGCGGCAATCGAAAAATCTTTGGAGGAATTGAGGCAGAAAGCATGAAGATTCTGGTTTCAGATCCATTGGCGGAAGAAGGGTTGGAGCTTTTGCGCTCGTCCGACGGCATTACCGTCGACGTGAAGGCGAAGCTGCCTAAGGAAGAGCTTCTCAAGCTGATCGGCGATTACGACGCGCTGGTGGTTCGCTCCGGCACGCAGGTGACGGCCGAGGTGCTGGACCACGCCAAGAAGCTCAAGGTGATCGGCCGTGCCGGCGCCGGGCTCGACAACGTCGACCTCGAGGCCGCCTCCAAGCGGGGCATCGTGGTCATGAACGCCGCCGGCGGCAACACCATCTCGACCGCCGAGCACACGATGGCGATGCTGATGAGCTTGAGCCGCAACATCCCGCAGGCCTGCGCCTCGATGAAGGCCGGCAAGTGGGACCGCAACACCTTCATGGGCACCGAGCTGTACGGGAAATACTTGGGGATCGTCGGCATGGGCAAGGTCGGCTCCGAGGTCGCCCGGCGCGCGCACGCGTTCGGCATGCGGCTGGTCGTCTACGATCCCTATCTTTCGGAAGAGCGCACGCGCGAGCTTGACGCCGAGCCGGCCGCGAACCTGGAAGACCTCTACCGCAAGTGCGACTACATCACGGTCCACACGCCGCTGACCCAGGAGACCCGGGCCCTCATCGGCGAGAAGCAGATCGCGATGATGAAGAAGGGCGTCCGGCTCATCAACTGCGCCCGCGGCGGCATCATCGAGGAGAAGGCGCTGGTTTCGGCGATCCAGTCCGGCCAGGTGGCGGGCGCCGCGCTCGATGTGTTCGAGCAGGAGCCGCCGGTGTCCCGCGAGGTGATCGACCTGCCGCGCGTGATCGTGACGCCGCACTTGGGTGCTTCGACCGAAGAGGCGCAGACCAACGTGTCGCGCGAGATCGCCATCAGCGTGCGGGATTACCTGCTGGGCAAGGGCATCCGCAACGCGGTCAACGTCCCCTGCGTGGAAGGGGAGGCGCTCAAACTGCTGGAGCCGTACATCAAGCTGATCGAGCGGCTGGGCACGATGCAGGCGCAGATGCTCGAAGGGCATGTCAAAGAAGTGAGGATCCGCTACGTCGGCGAGCTGATCCGCATGGATCTGGCGCCGCTGACGCTGGCCTTCATCAAGGGCCTGCTCACCCCGGTGCTCCAGGAGTCGGTCAACTACGTCAATGCCGGCATGATCGCCAAGGAACGCGGCATCAAAGTGATCGAATCCAAGGCGACCGAGGCCGAGGATTTCGCCAACCTGATCGCGACCGTGGTGGAAACCGACAAGATGAAGTCGGAGATCCACGGCACGCTGTTTACCCGCTCCGATCCGCGGATTGTCCGCGTGAACGAGTTCTACGTTGACGCGGTGCCGGCCGGGACGATGCTGATCATCCGCAACCAGGACAAGCCGGGCATGGTCGGCCAGATCGGGACCCTGCTGGGCTCGCGCGGCATCAACATCGGCTGGATGACGCTGGGCCGCATCAACCAGGGGGCCGACGCGCTGATCGTGCTCAACCTCGACCAGCCGGTCCCGGACAAGGTCATGGACGAGATCCGCGGGATCCCTCTCGTTTTGAACGTCCGGCAGGTCCAGCTGTAGAGCTCAGCCCCTTCATGCCAACCACGGTGATCGTCGGCGCCCAGTGGGGCGACGAAGGCAAGGGCAAGATCATTGACATGCTCACCGAGCGGGCCGACGTGGTGGTCCGCTTCCAGGGCGGCAACAACGCCGGGCACACCGTGGTGGTCGGAGGGCAGGAGTTCATCATGCACCTGATCCCTTCGGGCATCCTGCACCCGGGCAAGTACTGCGTGATCGGCAACGGCGTGGTGGTGGACCCGGCCGGCCTGCTGGAAGAGATCAAGATGCTGCGCGCGCGCGGCGTGGAGGTGGATCCCCGCAACCTCGGCGTCAGCGACCAGGCGCACCTGATCTTTCCTTACCACAAACTGCTGGATAAGCTGAAAGAGGCCAAGGTAGGGCCGGGCAAGATCGGCACCACCGGCCGCGGCATCGGCCCCTGCTACACGGACAAAGCGGCGCGCGTGGGGTTACGACTGGCCGACCTGCTGGATGACGAGCTGTTCCGCCGCAAACTCGCGATGAACATCGAAGAGAAGAATATCCTGTTCACGCGCGTCTACGGCGCGCCGCCGCTGAATTTTGACGAGGTTTATCAGGAGTACCGGGGCTACGCCGACGCTCTGCGCCCGCACGCGATCAACGCGCCGCTGGTGCTCAACCGGGCCGTGGCCGAGAAGAAGCGGATCCTGTTCGAGGGGGCGCAGGGGACGTGGCTGGACATCGATCACGGCACCTATCCTTACGTGACCTCCTCCAGCGCCACCGCCGGCGGTGCCTGCGTGGGCACCGGGGTCAGCCCCAGCCACATTGAGCAGGTGATCGGCGTCGTCAAGGCCTATACCACGCGGGTGGGCGAGGGGCCATTCCCGACGGAGTTTCCGCCGGCGCTGATGGAGCAGATCCGTACCAAGGGCAAGGAATTCGGCGCCACGACGCACCGGCCCCGGCGCTGCGGCTGGTTCGACGCGGTGCTGGTGCGGCATTCGGTGATCCTCAACGGCATCAATGAGATCGCCGTGACCAAGCTGGACGTGTTGGACGACTCTCCGCGCGTGATGATCTGCACCGGCTATAAGTTCCGCGGGCAGAAGCTCGAGACGCCGCCGTCGAACATCGACCGGTGGTCGGAGATCGAACCCATTTATGAGGAGCATCCCGGCTGGCTGGCCGACACGACCCAGGCCGGTTCATTCGAGGAACTGCCGCCGCAGGCGCGCCGTTACTTGAAGCGGCTGGAAGAACTTTTGGGAGCGAAAATTTCCATCGTATCGGTGGGCTCAAAGAGGGAGCAAGCATTTCATGTCTGATTTTCAGTATTTTTCCTTCATGACGAGCGCCGCGTTCTCCGGCTGGGAGAAAGCCGCACTCTGGTCCGTTCTGGGCGTGGCGGTGCTGGGTTTGCTCTACGCCGTTTTCTTGGTCAACCAGGTTCTGCGCGAGAGCACCGGCACGCCGAAGATGGTCGAGATCGCCAAGGCCATTCAAAGCGGCGCCAACGCCTATCTGGTCCAGCAGTTCAAGGCGATTGTTTTCCTGATCCTTCTGCTGACCGGCGCGCTGTATTTCACCGCGGGCGAACAGCACATCGGCATCGGCCGCGCTTGCGCGTTCCTGATGGGGGCCTGTTTCTCGGCGGCGGTCGGCTTCATCGGCATGAACCTGGCGGTGCAGGGCAACGTCCGGGTCGCGGCGGCCGCCCGCACCAGTTTCGGCCAGGCGCTCAAGATCGCCTACCGCACCGGCACCATCACCGGCATGCTCACCGACGGCCTGGGGCTGCTGGGCGGCACGATGATCTTCATGATCTACGGCGAGCGGGCCTATGAGGTCCTGCTGGGTTTCGGTTTCGGCGGCACCCTGCTGGCCCTCTTCATGCGCGTGGGCGGCGGCATCTACACCAAGGCGGCCGACGTCGGCGCCGACCTGGTGGGCAAGATCGAGAAGGGCATTCCCGAGGATGATCCCCGCAACGCGGCGACGATCGCCGACAACGTCGGCGACAACGTCGGCGACTGCGCCGGTATGGCCGCCGACATCTTCGAATCGTACGAGGTGACCATCGTCTCCGCCATGATCCTCGGCTGGGCGTCGTTCGGGCACAAGGGCGTCATCTTTCCTTTGCTGGTGCGGGCGATCGGCGTGATCGCTTCGATCATCGGCACGTACGCGGTGCGTACCTCCGACCAGGTCCGCAATGCGATGAAGGCGATCAACGTCGGCTTCATGCTCTCGGCGGTCGCCTCCATCGTCGGCTTCACGGTGCTGGGCTTCTTCTACCTGCGTTTTCCCGCGGCCGCGCCGCTTCCGGCCTGGGTCAGCTTGGGCGTCCCGGGGCTGGACATGCGCCCGGTCTGGACCACGCTGATCGGCATCTTCCTGGCGCTCACCGTCAACCGGCTGACCGAGTATTTCACCGAGACGAGCAAGACGCCGGTGCAGGCGGTTGCCAAGTCCACCACGACGGGCCACGCCACCACCATCATCACCGGCATCGCGGTCGGCTATGAGTCCACCGTCTGGGCGATCCTGGCGATCGCGCTGGCGATCTTCGCTTCCGCGCTGATCTATGCCGGCACCAACCCCACGTTCATTGCGTACGGTGTGGCGATGTGCGGCATCGGGATGCTGACGCTGACCGGCAATAACATCTCCATGGACGTCTTCGGCCCCGTGGCTGACAACGCCAACGGCATCGGCGAGATGGCCCATCTGGAAAAGGGCGCCCGGCAGACGCTGGCCGACCTGGATGCCGTCGGCAACACCACCAAGGCGATCACCAAGGGAATCGCGATCGCCTCGGCCGTTGTGGCGGCGGTCTCATTGTTCAACGCCTATATCACCGACATCGGGACCATCCTCAAGCAGTCTTATGAGCAGGTGGCGGCCACGCTGAGTTTGGCCGAGCCGTCGGTTTTCATCGGTCTGCTCATTGGCGGGTCGGTGCCGTTTCTGTTCAGCTCGCTCCTGATCCACGCGGTGGGCCGCGCGGCGGGCTTGATCGTTGAAGAAGTGCGCAAACAGTTCCGGGACCCCGAGATCTGGGAAGGCACGAAGACGCCGGATTACGCGCGCGTGGTCTCCATCTGCACGGCCGCCGCACAAAAAGAGCTGATCGGCCCGGCTCTGCTGGCCGTCGTGACCCCGATCGTGGTCGGCTACGCGTTCGGCACGGCCGGGCTCGCCGGTTTCCTGGGCGGCGCCATCCTCTCCGGACAGCTGCTGGCGGTTTTTATGTCCAACTCGGGCGGTGCCTGGGATAACGCGAAGAAGTTCATCGAGGACGGCCACTTCGGCGGCAAGGGATCCGAAGCGCACAAGGCCTCCATCACGGGAGACACGGTGGGAGATCCTCTCAAGGATACCGCCGGCCCGGCGCTCAACCCGATGATCAAGGTCATGAACATGGTGGCGATGCTGATGGTGCCGTTGATTCTGGCGCATCAGGCCAGTCCGGGCTGGCGGATTAGCGTCGTCGGCGGCGGTTTGCTCATCGTGGGAGCGGCACTGTGGTATTCCAAACGGGAAACCCGCTGACGCGACGCATGGGGTCTGACCCCGCGGGGTCTGACCCCTTCAGGGTTTGCCTTTTCCTGCTGTGCGCCTTCCTCTTGACCGGCGCTTCGCCCACAACCAACTTCACCTTCGGCAAAAAAGCGAGACCTGACCCCTCCAAGCCCGAAAGGGGTCAGACCCCTACGGCCCCCGAAGGGGTCAGACCCCTAGAGCCCCTAAAGGGGTCTGACCCCAATAGGGTTGAACCTGACCCGCCGCCGCCCGTTCGTGTTGAGCCCGTCGAAACACCCGCGCCGGCTCCCGTAACTCCCGCGCCGCCCGCCGTTCACGCGGAACCGGCGGCTCCGGTGGGGTCTGACCCCAATGGGGGTCAGACCCCTTCAGGTCTTGAAGTTCCCGTTTCTCCGGCCCCTCCTCCCGAGACCGTCCTGGTTGCCGACGAGCACACCCATTCTTCCGCCTTGGGATTGCAGTCCCACGCGGTGGACTTTCCGGCCCCTCTGGCCGTTCCTCCCCACAGCATGATCGTCCAGCAGGTTTGGCTCGATCCCCAGGACCCTCCGCGCGGGATCGCCCTGCAGTTCAAGCAGGCCGACAGTGAGGAAGCCGGGGTCTACTGGGAAGGGGAGGAGGAAGTTTTCAATCCGGCCGAACACGAAGAGCTGTGGTATTACGGCATGCTCCCGGAGCTGGGGAAATGGGTTTCTCTCGATATTTTGATGGAAGATTTAGGGTTGGAGAACAGCCGAATCACCGGCCTCCGCTTCGTCACGTTTGACGGCCGCGCGCTCTGGCGCAAGACGGTTCTGACCGACGCTCCGCCGTTGGAGGGGTCGGATCAGACCTCACCGGCGGCCCTGCCGGCCCCATCCATCTCCGCGCCCGGCTCCAGTAGTTAGTAGGAGCAAAGTTTTTGATAGGACCTCTTGACATTTTTTACCCAGCTCAGATACACTTTGAGCAAGTACCCTTGTGTTGACTCCCCAATAAGACGAACGGCAAACTCGATAAGGAGAGAATACAACTCATGCGTCGCGACTTATTTTCGGCAGTTTCCTCCATGCTTCTGGTTTCCTTTATTTGCACTTCTTCTACACCTGCACTCGCTCTGAAGCCCCAGGAAACCGCCGAGAAGGGTGCCGGCCTGGAAGAACTCGCCGACAAGCTCCTCGCTCCTTTTGTCCCTTCTCCGCAGGAAACGACTCGCCGGGACTTCCTTAAATCGGTCGCGGCGGGAGCTGCGGCCCTTGGAGCCGCCGCTCTGCCGTCCTCGCTGATTGCCGCGGAGAAAGTGGTTGAGAAGCCGATCACCGGCGTCCGCGTGAAATTCCAACCCCAGGAAATCATCCTCTCTGATCTTCCGGCCGACCTCGTTAAAGAACACGCGGCTGTCCTTGTTTTCATCGAGAACGACAATCATCCGTCCGGTAAGGAGCCGGGCGTTTGGTACGTCCAGCCCAACAACGTGGATGGGGCCTGGCACTTTCCGGTTCGCAATAATACCGTTTCCGTCACGACGAAACGGGAGGACCATCGTGCTTTCCGCAAGGGTCATGTTTGGATCGTCCTGCTCAAGGATGAAGCGGCTGTGAAGGCCTTCCGTGCGAAAGTCAAAACACTGCCTGCCCATGAGGGAGCGGAAGGGGACGCCTATCTTGCCCAGCGCAACCGCAACGATCTTTCGACCCTTCTGGACGACGCGGTGTTCGTGGAGAAAACAGGTCTCGTCGCGATCTCCGTTGATTCCGATGGAAAAGCAGCCCAGCTGGTTATCCAGAAATCCGGCCTGGAGGAAAACCTCACCGTTGCCGGCGCGCTTAGCCAGATCACCCGGTATATAGAAAGGGGCAGCACGGTTGTGAAATACCGAGGCATTGTTTTCAGTGATGCGGTGACGGAGATCACTCCGAGCAGTGGCTTATTCGATCTATCTGTTCTTCGGAAAGCGATCACAACCGTTGCGAGAGACGGATTCGCGAGGGTGGAGCTGGCCGGAGACGGCGTCTGGATCCTGCCGCCGGCGATCACCTCCTCCACGGGTGTGGAGGTTTCCGTGGGCGCGTATGAACTGGATAAGCTCGCTTCATTGGGCGAGTACGGCGTATCTCAAAACGGCGAATCATTGGCGGACCGGGTGATACCCGCATTCGGGGATCGGGTCGCGACCTTTGATCAGGTTCGAGCAGTCGGTTTTTATCCGCCCGGTTTTAACGCTTACAGCGCGCGCGGGCTTCATTATGTCGAAGTGGTCGGTTCCGGATCTCTTGCTGTCTCGGCCGCCGCTCAGCGTGCGCTGATGGCGCTGGGCGAGATTTACCCGAATGCCTTGCTCGCGCGCTCGCTGGAACTGCGGACCGGGGCCCTCTGGGCTCCGGGCATCAACGGCCCGGCCCTCCTGATCGGCCCCACCGGCGTTTCCTCCGGGCTGGAGGAGAGGATGGACCGGATGGTCGAGGGCTGGATGGACCTGATCGAAAAGAGCTATCCGGACACCAACACCTTGACTCTGACGGATCGTTCCGCCAGAGAGCGGCTCGAGACATTGTTTTCCGCCCGCCGGGAGGAAGCCCTGCGCTTTCTGGACGGCTTGGTGCAGGATTCCAGCCGGATGGCAGATCTTCGCCAGCGGTTTTCCTACGCCGATTCCACCCTAACGGACCTGATCGGAATGATTGTCCGGAACAACTCGCGCCATGTGCCGACCCTCCAGTGGGCTTTTGTGGCGTTGGCGGGCCATCACCCGCCGGGAGACAGCGCGCGCGGTCACAACGAGGATTGGAAAGGAAGCATTGCGGAGAGACTCCTTCCGAACGCTCTCAGCGAATCGGCATGGCAAAAGAGGGGAGGTTTGCGCGATCCCGAGTTCTTCGCCGAGCCGAATTTCGCGTCGGTGTTGATGAAGGCCGATGATGTGCCCGGCCGGATCGTTTACGACACGTTGATCCGACGAGTTCAAATTTATCCGGGTCAATTGCTGAGGCGGCAGGAGGATGGCGCGCCGCCGGAAGAGACGATCACTCATGGAAACCTGATTCGCGCCATGAAAACCATGTTCCGGAATGGAGCGATTCCGGACGGTTACGTGGAAGTTCGGTTTGAGGACGGGATCGCTTTCATTGCTCCCGCGATCGATTGGACACTCCCGCGGGTTCTGCCGGTGGAAACGGCCGTGCTGGAAATCCAGTACAGCCCCGGTATTCAGACCTTGACGTACGACATCGGTGAAGGGCCGGTAACCCTTTCCAAGGAGCAGGGCGGACTCGCCCACTTGAATTTGTTGAACGTGGCCCGGCAGGTAGCTGGTGAAAGCTCCACCATCCATTTGAGGATTGACAAGGACGCCGCGATTTTGGAAGCGCCTCCCGCGGCGCCCGATAGGAGCTTGGACTACGCTTCCTCTGTTGCACCGGTTTCCTCCGGGCTGGAGGAGAGGCCGGCGCCGATGATTGGATTCCTGTCGCCCTTGGCAGGTAAGGAGGAGGATCTTTCCCTGCGGTTGCTTTCCGGCAATCCCGCGGCCAAAGGGGAGGCCACAAGGATTCTCCGCGGCGGCCTGAAGAACGTTGCCGATTTCGACCGAGCATTCGGGAGGTTACTGGCGATCAGCCGGGGAAACATGGAGGTCTTCGCCCAGACGTTCGAGCGATTTGCGGCCAGGCAGGGTGTCTCGGGTCGGGATGCCCTATTGGCGCAGGTTCGTCGAATTGCCCAGGATCCAGGCGCCCCGAACAACCTGCCGCCGGTTTCCTATTTCAACCCGGCCCGGTACGTCTATGCCCGGCTACAGCGGAATCTGCTTGACGGTTTTGTGCGGGATGTCTTGAGCGAGGTGGTGGAGGCGGCGCGGGGGGTGAGCGATTCGGATCTGTCCGACGTCGAACGGAAAAAGAACGCGCTCGTCCAGAAGCTCGAAGAGGGCCGGCTGACGAAAGGCCCCTATCAGTACGAGATCTTTTGGGATTCTCTGGTTCGCAAGGACGGGGAAACCTACCTCACGCTGGAACTTCTGCTGGACGGCGCACAGGGTTACGAAAAAGGGGTGGTCTTGGAGCTCCAGGTCGTGGTTCCGGCCGCCGGCGAGGAACCGCGGTACCGCGGCCCCTATTCTCTGGTCGTTTCGACTCGGACTCCATCCCATTTTTCCGTGGGGCTCCTGGATCCGATTCATTTTATCAATACCCGATTCCCGGAGTGGAGGCCGAAAGCCCAGCGGGACATCTATGAATCCCGGCTGCAGGCGCTCAAGGACAGCAAGGAAAAGGACAAACGCCAGTTCATCCGTCCTTCCGAGCGGCAGGGCAACAATCCCCGCTTCTTCGAGCCATTTTTCCGGGCGTTCTTGGATGGGAATGTGCCGCTGGCCTATCACATTGTGGATGCGCTGGCCTCCGAGCGGGATTACGGGAACCAGGGCGGGGTCGGTTCCGTCGGGAACCTGGCCTCCGCGATCGTTCGCCGGGGAGGGATCGGTGCCACCGCTTCCTGGCTGCTGGAGGACCCGGGTGCCGCAAGAACCGTCGCTGAGAAAAACAGGCAACTCGTCTACTCCTACGAGAAGGATCATCATCGGATCGACGCCATCAAAGATGTGAAGGGATTTGCCTCCGAGCTGGAACCGTTCCTGTTGGCGTATCCGGAGAATCTGATGACCGGCTGGGTATCGGCGAACCTTCAGGACGAAACCAAGTTCATCAACCCGGACGCGCGCAAGGAAGCGCTCAAAGCCGGTGAGACGATCGCCCAAACTGGTGTGATCGACGAGACCGTCTTCGACCGCCTCCAGGAGACCTACAACGGCAAGCCGGTGACCGAGGGCCTGCCCAATGTATTCGGCATGCACTGGCTGCGCAACCGCTGGCTCCATGATGTGGTGGATACCCTGACGGCGCAGGGCGTTCCCATAACGCCGTTCAACCGTTGGTACATCGAGCCGGACTACGCGCTGGACGGCAAACCGCAGACGGTGGAGGAGCTGGCCTACCTGACCCTCATGTCCTGGGTGAGCGCCCAGGCGCAGGGTCATCCGCTCGGGCCGGTCGTCCCCAGCTACGGCAACGTGCACGGCGCATCCGCCGGCAACCCTAGCCTGGCGCTGGCCGGCATCCTGCAGTACGCCGCGCAGGCGGCGCCTCTCTATGGAGAGCCGCTCCCGGCGGATCTCTTGGCCATTGCTCGGAAGGCTCCGAGGGGTTCTATCACCCTGGCGGAGAACGCGTCCGGCTATTTCAAGGATTTGTCTCTGCGGGAAAAATTCCTCCAGGTGGTGACCTCTGCCGGTGAGCGGACCGAGGCGGAGGAGGCCCAACTGCGCGGTTTTGTACTGGCGCAGCTGCAGAAGATCCCGGCCGATGTCTTGAAGACACTCAAGGAGGCGGAGCAGGTTCTTTTGAAAGAGGTAGCGCAGGCGCAGAAAGAGAAAAGGCAGCCTCTGCCGCTGGAAGAGGTGGCCCCCGTCGTGGCCGGCAACTTGAGCGTGCTCACCGCCCGATTGGATCAGGAGATCAACACTCTGCCTTTGGAACGCCGGGCGGCGATCACCACCCACGCGGCGAGCGGTCTTTCCGCGGAACAGCTTTCCAAAGCGCGGGAGTACGGCGTTTGGGTCGCCAACAAATCCACGGAGTTCCAGAACATCATCACCAAGCAGTTGGAAGTGGTCTATCTGATGTGGATCAATCCTGCCATGGCGCGGGAAATGTTGGCTCAGATGCCGGCCGCTCAGGCGGCGTGGAATGCTCATCCTTTGAGCTCCGGGGAGCTTCAAAGAGTCGCGGCTCTCTATCAGGCCATGTATGACGCGGCGGCTAAGCGGGCGGAGCTGGCTCTGTCCAAAGAAATCGAGAAACTGAAGCAGGACGTCGGGAAGGCGAATGATTTGGCGAAAGCAGAGGACAGCCTGGCTGCAGTAAAACGGGTGTTAAGTGGGCAAGAGCCCCTGAGACCGTTCCCCTGGTTCTGGCGGGACAACACCGGTTGGTCTATGGAGGATCCCAGCGGCAAGGATTGGAGCGCCTATGATTGGGTTCCCGGCGCGCACGGCCGGTACATGTTCTCCATGCGGGACACGATGACCGGCCAGGGGACGGAGAACATCCTGCTTTTTCCGAACGCCCTCACGTGGGGTCTGCCTCCGACCGTGATCCGGATGGCCCAGGCGGAGATCGAGCGGACCATCGCGTTTTATCATCAACCCTCCGTGATGAACGCCGTCGGCGGCGCGGTCGAGTTCCGTGTCCACGCCGGGCTGGAGGAAAAGATTCAGCAGGCGGTCCAGGATCTGGACGCCCCTTCCCCGGGCGATCGTCTCCAAGCCGTGCGGACCCTGCTTCAAGCGGAACAGCAAGGGATTCCTATTCCCGCCGCTGGTCCGGAAATGCCCTCCTTTCTTCATATCCACACATCCGATTCTTATCCGGGTGTTCCCGGCAGCTATTCTCCCGCGCATATGATCTGGGCGGCTCATCAGCAGGGGAAAGAAACAGTCTATTTGGTGGACCACGAAACGGTTGCGCACATTGGGGAGGGCGTCGCGACGGTTCGGATTTTGAAGGAAGGCCAAGCGAACGCCAAGGGGAATGCTCCCCCGAAGGTTTTTTACGGTGTTGAGTTCAGGACCTGGGTGGATCCACAGCGCAAAACTCTTCTCGGTGCCTTGGCCCGTGGAGTCGGAGGAGCCAACGGCGCCGCGTGGGTGGTCGGTATGGGAGTTCCTCTCTCCTGGAATGGGCAGGTTTCCAGAGAGCTGGTTCAACTTGTCGATCAGTTCCAGCGGGCTAAACGAAAGCGGGCGGAAAAGCAGATCGGCCGCCTTAATGAGGCGCTGGGCCTGAATCTGTCCTTGGAAGGAGTGCTCGCGCCGGATGGGAATGTCACCGAACGGGCAATCGCGAATGCCGCCGCGCGTGCTCTCCGGGAACAGGGCAGGGCGGCCAACCCATCTGAAATCCGCGCGAAATACATCAGCCCGGTTTCCTACGACCCGAACGATGAATTCCCGTCGTACGAACAACTGCTGGGTCGTCTCAAGGAGTTAGGGATGATGCCCGCCTTTACCATGCAGATTCCGGTCGAGGATTTCCCCGGGATTCTTCCCGAGTTGAAGGGGCTTGGAATTGAAGCCTTGGATCTGGCGGGAATCGACGCTGTTGAGCCGGATGCGGAACGGAAAATCGACGCCGTCATCCGTCTGGCGGAAAGCAATAACCTGCCTGTTATCGGAGGGGCTGACTATCGGGGAACCGATGCGGTTGGGTGGCCGAAACCGGCGCCATGGATGGACCATCCGACGGTTCGGAATTCCGCGGAAACGATTTTTGCTCCGCGGCCAGTCCTCGATCCAGGATCCTCTTATGCCATGGCCGCGAATCCTTCTGCCTCCGGGCTGGAGGAGGATTGGAATCGCGACAACGCGGATGGCTGGACGATTCTGGAAGGTCAAAGCGCCGGCCGGGAACTGGTACGGCAGCTGATCCAGCGGGATCCCACGCTCCAAGTCGCCGACCTGGGCAATTTCTACTTTACCAAGGGCGTGATTTCGACGTTGACTCCCGGGATGGTGGACAACATTCTGACCGTTTCGCCGGACCGCCACGTGTTGGCCATCTCGAATGGCAAGGTGGCCCTCATCCGGCAGGGAGAACTTGAATCCGCCGGAGCGGATGCGGGCAAGTGGTATCAAGCGCTGGCAACTCGTGCCCAGTCGGCGCTGGTTTCTACTCCAATTGCTGGATTGGGAGCAGAAGATTTCCCGCCAGCGGCTTTTGTGCCTGAGCCGGGCCCTGATGATGACGATCTCAAAGGAGCCGAGTTCAAACCGGCCGGGCTGGAGGAGAAGCCGGCGACGGCGCGGTTGGCCGACATGTTCGGCGTGTTCCGGCTTTCCGTGGATGCCACCGATAAGATCAACAGAGAGTTTGTGGACTACACGGACAATGTCGGCGCCACGAAAGCCACGCTGAACCCGAATTCCGTCGGGAATTCGGCCAGGGACGGTCAGATGAACGATCTGATCGGGGAATTTGTCTCTTCCGACGTGCGCGGCACGCCGTTGCTCTGGAACCTGGTCCAGCGGCATGTGACGAAAGAGTTCCTTCCCCGCAAGGAGACCAGCATCGAGCTGGACCCCACCGTTCCGTCGGTTTATCAATTGGCGCTCGATGGCAAGAACCCGGTGGCGGTCAAGAGAGACGGCGAATTTGTGGTAAAGCCAGAATTCCGCGCGATCATCGGCAAGGAAACCCTCAAGCCCGGCGAGAAGCTCACACCCGCGCAGTCGAAGGCCGTTCACAAGCTGATGGTCCGCCAGTGGGTGGCGCAGGCGCTGGAGATCCACCGGTTGGGCGTGAACGCCCCCGGCAAGGACGGCGTCAACAATGCCACGGTGAAGATCGGCCATACCAAGTCGCTCACGCCCGTCATGGGTGAGTGGGGCGTGCGTGTCGGGTTGGACGTGATGCACACGCTGGCGGTGCTGGGCATCCATCGGAATTTCACGCTGGGCTTCATGCAGGAAGACGCCCAGATGGCTCTGCAGGCGGACCGCGTCGTGCAGGCGGAGTTGGACGCCACGCGCGGCCTGGACCTTCTAACGGTTTCGGCCGATGCGGTGCTGTCCGCTTTGGACGCGCTTTATCCGGCCGACATCCGGGAAACCTGGGTCGATTCTCCGATCCCCCTGGGAACGTTGGAGAAGACCTCTCCGATCATGCTGCCGGAGCAGCGAGCGGCTGCGGGCTACCGGCCTGCGGGACGATCCTATTTCAGCTTGTTTGCCAGCCGCGTGGACGCCAAGGTAAACAGCAAGCAGTGGAAAGATAAATTCGACCCGGAACAGCAAAAGTATTTCGGCATCGTGAACCTGCTGGTCGTGATGCTGACGCACTACAACGACCAGGTTCCCTGGAACAAAGCGCATGGGCAGGTGGTGATCCCTGCCAGTCTTGAGCCGAAGGTGGAAGGCCAGCCGGGCGATTTCTACTTCAATCTGCTGATCGGCTGGGGTTACCAGGTGGTGCCCACCGCATCTAAGAAGGTAATCGATGCGTTCAATGCCCGGGCCGCTGATTTCACGGAAGCGCAGTTGTACGAGATCGCCATGCGGACCCAAAAGATGAAGAGGGACTACGCCGATGTGCTGGCCGCGCGGGCTGCGAATGAGAGACTGGGGCCCACCATCGATCAAGCGGCCGCGATTCGGGTGATCGCCGAGCGGTTTGTGGAGGAAGGCTTCTACGCTGATTTCGAAACCGCTCGCAAGGTAGTCGAAAGCATCGTCAACTTCCAGCAGAACAACCGCGCCATCTACGACAAGATGATGGGCGAACTGTATCCGGAGGGCGACGACAAATTCACCGGCCCGCACATGCTGGGGGTCCAGAGCGTCGATCAGAAGATCGAAATGGTAACGGCCAACCGGCAGAGCGCGCAGTTGGTGGCGGAGCTTCGGCGGGCGGGGTATTCCCCGATAAGAATTGTGGATGAAACGGTGGGTGCTTCGGGGATACAGGAGGTGACTATTCCTGATCTTGAGAATGTCGCCAAACTGTTGGACCAGAACGATTCGGCTGTTGTGGGGCTGAGTCTGACCGAAAACCTGCTGATTGTGCGTGCTGTTCAGCCGGAAAGCACAGCGCTCACGCAAGCCGATTTGGCCGCCTGGCTGGTTTTGCTTCGGGATGTCAAAGACGGCTCCTTTGCGGAGGCGCGACTGAATTTGGAAGCCAAGGCCGCACTGCAAGGGGCGTTCGGCACTCTGCCGCTGGGCACGCCTGGAACGCTTGTTCATGCGAATGGATCAACGCTACCGCAGTTGAACATACTGCCGGGCGACCGGCTGGTGGCGGTGATCGGGTCCCAATATAAGGAAGGTGAGCCGGCGACAGTGAAATTCACCCCGGTTTCGGCCGCTCTGCGGGACATGGACAAAACGCCCGATAATTATCGCGTGATTGAAACCGAAGGCCGATTTGCCGTGGTGCGCAAGCAGGAACTGGGGGCCGCCGGTAAGCAAGAGATTTGGGATGCCGTGGTTGCCTATGTTCCCGCCGAGAGTCAGCCTGCTGTTCCATCCGTTTCCGCTGATTTGAAAGACGCGGCGCTGGTGATGCAGGCAAGCAAGACCGGCAAGGTGGGCCAAATCATTGAGGATGGGGAGGGTGGTCCAGCGCTGGTTCTTCCGGCGGCGTCGCTTTCTTCCGCGAACGATCTCTACCTGCACACCGGTTTGCGGCCGCCGGTCGATCTGCCGGATTCGGTGACGGTGGAAGACCTGCCGGAAACCCGGGACGGCGTGCTGGGAATTCTGGGCCATCAGGCCGTGCAGGATGGCGACCTCATTGTGCTCAACGCCGACCTCGTGGGTGATCAGGCGGCTGAATGGATTCCCGCGTTGACCACCCGGCCGGGGCGTATCCGGATCACGCCGGAGCAGTCTGCTACAGCCCGCACTCAGGATCTGGCGGCCGAAGCGGCGTGGTCCCGCTTGCTCGGCGGCGTGGTGGATTACGGTTCGGTCACGGTGACCTACGTGACGGTTCGCGACACAACTTACGTGGTGATCCGCTCGGCGTAATGAAAGCAAGCCACCGGATGAAGAGAGCGATTTCCCTCCTGCTGGCGGTGAGCGGGCTCTTTTCCTGGGCCGGCCCGAGCCATGCTCTAAAGCCGGCCGAGACGGTGGAGGGATCCGGTCTCGAGGAGTTGGATCGGAAGCTCCGTTCCACGGTCTCCTCCGCCTCCGGTCTGGAGGAGTGGCAGGCGATCCGGTCGGATCAGTTGCCGGCCGGCCTTTGGCGCGATCTGGGCAGTTATGGAATGCAGGTGGAGAAAGTGGAGTACGCCAAAATCCGGCCGCCGGACACCGGCGGAACAGTCTCTCAACCTTTTGCGCACGATGGGGCCGCGGCGGCCATTCCCATGTCGGTCAATCAGGCGCTGGGATCCGTCCTGTTTAAAGGTTTGGGCGAGGAGTACAAGGTTGTCGCGGATGGGAACGCCGTCTTTATGGGTTTTCACTCGCTGGTCGACTATTCCCTCCGGCATCCTCGCGAAGCCGTTCTCGTTCTCGGAGATGAAGGAGAGAGGGATTCCTCCATTGCTCTGCGTGTAGGAAGTCTTGTCTTGAATGGGCGGATCGTTCCTTTCCATGGGATGGAAACTCTCCGGGGCGAGCTAAGAAAATTGCTGCAAGAGGGCGTTACCCTCCGGGGCATCATTGGCGATGCCCTTGAGGTGACCAACGCATTTGTTGAAGGCAAGCCGAACAGCTGGGGGGTGGTTGCCCTGGTAGACCTGCCCCAGTCGCTTGACGCCTTGGAGACCCTGTTCCTGATCCCAGATAGACTGCGCCGGGCCGGATATGTCTACCACGCGCCGAAGCCAGCGGAGGGTTTAAGCCCATTCGATCTTCCCGAGGAGGGGTTCAGAAAGATTGCGCTTGCCCAAGGGATAGATCCCAACGATCCCGCCGCTTTTGGCCGGTGGATGGCCCAAAGGCGCCAGGCAACGCTCCTCGGAAAACCCAAACCCCGGCCATTCCTGGAGCCCGCCCGAAGCCAGGGTTTGGCATTGGCCGGCAGGTATCCCGGGTTTGAGACCTTTTATCCGGACGATGGCGATCTGTTCCCGGCCATCTTGGCGGCGATGGGATTGGAGGTGGATGGGCACATCCTCACAACGATCACTCGGCACGGATCCAACGAAGGTTTCATTGCTGCCGTGGCCGCGAACGACGTGCAAAACGCTCAGTTTCTCCACACCTTCGTTTCGGTGAAAAAGACGGAGAGATCGAGCGTTCTTAGTAAGGAAAATGGCCATAATTTTGACGACCCTGAAGAACGAGCGGTTGGAGATGGATTCGGAATCAAAGACGATCGCCTTAAGACGATCGACACCAGGGAAAGCTGGCCGCACAAGGGTCTCATCGCGATGTCGTCCGTGACGGGTGCTTCTCGTGAGCTGGCGGGTCAGTGGGCCCAGCGACTCAAGGCCGTGGAGTTCCTTCGGGATTCCGAAGGGCTGGGCGGGAGGGTTGTCGTTCACACCTTTGTCTTGGCGCAGGACGGCTCGGCGACCGTGGTTCGGACCACGTTTAAAACCGATGATCTTCCGGAGACTCAGGAATGGATCAAGCTGGCCAGCCGGCTTCCTGCTCCTGTGCCGCCCCCTCTTGAGAAACCAGCGCGGGAGACGCAAACATTGGAACAACTTCTCCCCGTCGTGGCGATAGCCAACCTCTCTTCCGCCCTTCAGGATCAGCGGCGGGAGGTGTCTCAAACTTTCCGGTACGTCTTGCCGGAACAACTGGCGCAGACTCTGCAGGAGTTTGGAATCGGATACCACCTGACCTTCCTGCATCCCGGACAAATCGGTACTGGAGACCCGGCGGAATTCAACCGGACTCGAGGGCACTTTCACTCTCAACCCTACGGTGAATTAGTGGAGGTTTACGATGGACGGGGGTCGGTCCTTCTCTGGAGGATCGCTTCTTCAAACGATCCGGGTATAGCAACGGATGCCGTTCGGCTTTCCGTGCGGGCCGGCGACCAGTTCTTTGTTCCAGCGGGTTGGGCGCACTTGACCGTTAACGAGAGTCTTTCTCAGATGCTGGTCTTCGGGACTTGGCTTCGAGGGGACGTAAAGCTCGTTTATGAACCGGTTCGCCGCGTTCGCGGGGGCCCCTGGTACATTGGGCCGAACGGTTACGGGCCGAATGCAAACTATGGTCACGTGCCCAGTCTGATGATGCGGGTCCCGAATCGTCCTTATCTGGAGAATTCGCTGGGGATTCCGCCGGAGCGCTCTATTTGGAGCATTGCCCTGACCGACCCGGTAAAATTTCGAGACATTATGGGTCATTTGACGAAAGAGTCCGACCCAACCCTTACGGCAGAAGACCTCTTCATTCCAACGCCCGCCTCCGGGCTGGAGGAGAACGTGATGCTGACGCAGGAATGGGCGGCTTCCGTGATGGCCCGGGTTGACGCCGGGGAAATTGAAGTCGTCGAACGTGGCGCGGTCCGGCTCACGAAAGCCGACGGCACGCTCACTCGGGCCGCGGTGCACAACGAGGCCCGAGCGGTAGCGGTTCAAATGGGCGGATGGTTCCTGCCGGTCCTGAACGCTGTCGAGAAACGGCTCACGCTTTCTCCTCCCAAACTGCTAGGTCCAGCTGCCTTGACGGCTCAAAGCAATTCCAGAGCAATTACGGCAATTGTTGAGAACAGGAGAGCAATTGTTTTAAAACAGGATGGCCAGCAGGATCTTCCTCTGGAGCCCTTTCCCCATGGGTCGATCGTCGGGCTTGCCTTCGGTCCCGGGGATGGCCTGCTGGCGGCCTGGTCCCGACCCACCCCGAAGCTGGAGGTATGGGACCTCGCTCCTTTGGTCGTCGGCTCGGCTCCCAGGAAACTCACAGGCGTGGCGATCCGCGCCGCGGACCATATTGGTTTCAACACAGAGCAAATGGGTTCCTACGGGCCAGGCACCCTGATCTCCATTCGAAGCTCTCCCCGACGAGTTTCCTGGTGGGACCCCGCGAAAGGCGCTTTCCTGAAGTCCGGCCTGGAAGAACAGCCGGAGATCATGAACCGGCTCATGAGTATCAACAAAGCTGTTGAGCTGGTGACCCAGGTGAGGCAGCGCGGGCCGGGTTACGAAGGCGTCGAGCGCATGTGGGTGCATGTCTTCGGTGAAGGCAATGACGAGGATCTCCGGGACCCCGCCGCCCTTCAAAAAGCCATTCAAGCTAAAGCCGGTTCGTCCCCGGTACTCGTTTCTGTGATTCCGCAAAATACACGCCGCACAGAGGTCCAGATCCTTATTGGGCCGCAGCGATCCAGCGGTTTGTTGTCGACCAATACCTGGACCGGAGGAGATCTGGGTCATGTGACATTCAAACCCTCGGAGATAATCCCGCTCCTTCGGGCTCGCGCCGACTTCCGGCTGAGGGTGCTCCACCTGGAAGGGTGGCGCCCCATCCCTTTGGATGAAATCGATCCGCGCACGCTGGACAGCACGATTGATTTTGTTGTAGCGAAAGGCGCCTTTCCTGAAAATCCAGACCAAGTGATGGTTACGATTGCGGCCCAAGGAAAAGAGGCTTGGATTGGGTATCAGAATGATCCCCGGTTAAGCGACGTAGTTCAGACGGAAATGCCGGCGAAAGAGGCAGCCGACCGGATCCTTCAGCGGGGGATCACCGATTGGTGGACGGGCGGCGAGCGGGCTTCTACGAATACCTACGATTTAGCCGATCGATCCAAAGATTGGTCGCCTGAGCAATGGATTCAGCGCATCCTGCTTCAGCTTTTTATGATGGAGGTCAAGCTCGCGTATTCTCCAAACGGCCAGGTTCAGCTTCTGCGCGCGGGTGATGAGCCATTGCCGGGTTTCAAGATAGTGGAGGAGAAGGTCACCGTTGGCACCGCGGATCGCTACCTGAGAAATCCGCCGGAAGGTTTCCCCCCGGTCAGGCAGCTGCTGGATCGGGAAGGAAATGTCGTGCTGGATTTCACCCCTTCGCTGAAGCAGCTGGACATTCAAAAAGCGGTTTATCAGGCGATGGAGAACTGGCCGGTACGGGTGACCCTGCTGGGAAAGACCGCCTACGCGGGTGAGAACGCGTCCGCCTGGGCGGGAGTGCATCGACTTCTGCGGATTTCTAAAGCGGTCGATGAGATTCTCGGAGACTCCAAAGTCCGCTGGCTCCATGTAGACTCCTTCGGAACATTGGATCGAGCCCGAGAAGAATTTCCTTTCAGCCAAGCCAATCTGGAAGGTCTGTTGAAACGGATCGCTCGAGACGGCAAGGTTCTGCTCACCATTCAGGGGGATGAGGCCTGGGTTTCCTCTCCCGCTTCCGGGCTGGAGGAAACCCCACTCGCTTTTGTCCCCATGAAGTCGGCCGTGGCTCTGCAGAACATTCTCAATAATGCGGCGGTGGGAAGGGTGTCCGCGATTGTCTACACCGTCAATGGGGTCGAGCGGCGGCTGGAGGGAGAACAGGTCAAAGACGCTGCTCTCGTCCAGGCGGCCATTCAAGCCGTCACGGTCAATGACAACCTTCTCGTTGCAAGAGACGCTCGTCATGTCGTATATCTTGCTTCACCCAAACTCTCTCTGATCTTCATCTCCATGAAACCGGCCGCGGCCCAGAAGAACATCCTCAGTAATGCGGCGGTCGGAAGAGTTTCCGCGGTGGTCTACACTGTTGATGGTGTGGAGCAGCGGCTGGAGGGAGAACAGGTCAAGGACGCCGCTCTCGTTCAGGCGGCGATTCAGGCCGTTACAGCCAAAGACAACCTTCTTTTTGCGAAGGATGCTCAGCACATCGTGCACCTTGCGGCTCCTGCTGGGCTGGAGGAAAAAATCGTTCCGCTGTATGCGCCCGCGCCGGTGATCAGCGTCGCGTGGAACCGCCCCGGACACGAGGTTCAGATGGCGGCCCTGACGCAGGACGGCCAGGCACTTGCTTACAGCTCCAGCGGCGCCCGCCATGAATACCGGCGGGACATCCTCTCCGATGCGCGCACCAGCCGGCCGGCTCTTTCCGCGCCGATTCCGGGAGCTCTGCGGGTGGCGTTCCGCGCGGGCGGCGCCGGCATTTTTGTGGGCGGGGCCAACGGCGGGGTTACCTTTGACGCTTTTTACCAGGCGCAGTCCCGTCAGCATCCGGTCCGGTTGGGGGAAACGGGCATTCATCCTTTGGAATTGCCTCCCGGCCGGGTAGCGCTGAGTCCGGATCGCAAACGGCTGTTGGTGACCGCCGGCGGTCATCAGGCAAGGATCTGGAACATGGCTCCGGAAGACGAACTTCTGTTTTCGTCCTTTGGACCTACGGCGGCCGGCCTGGTCGCTGAACTCACTCTGGATCGCGGGAATATCTCGGCCGTGGGCTATGGTCCCCATGGGTTTATTGCCCTGGGGACCGATGACGGCCGGATCGAGATCCGGCGAATTACCGACGAGACCGTGGGTACCACCCGACCCATCGCCACACTGCAGAGGCACATCGGGCCGGTCACCGCGGTGCGGTTCAGTCCATCCGGGAAGTACCTCGCCTCAGCCGACCGGAACGGCCGGATCATCCTGTGGGACACCGAAAGCTGGAAACCTCTGCGCGAAATGAGCCATCCCGCCGGCTCGGCGGTGGTCGTGCTCGAGTTTCATGGCCGGCACGAGGTGGATCGAAAGGATGGGCAGCTGAAGTTTAGGATTTTGTCGCTGGCTTCCGCCGGGGACGATGGGGTCATCCGGTTTTGGGACCACCATTCCGGCCAGCTTCAATCGGAGTTGGCGATTCAACCGGAAACGCGGGTGAACACTCTGGCTTTCAGCTGGGATGGGACCCGGTTGATCGCCGGCCTTCAGCGCCCCATCGGTAATTCCTTCGCCGTCATGGCGAAAGTCCCTTCGCCCAAGTCCGCCGGATTGGAGGAAGGGCCGGTGCATGTGGTCCTCTCGAATGGCCGGACCAAGCTGGCGGCGGGGGTTAATGACTTCAATGGTCCGATCGGCGAGCTCGACGAGAACCAGCCGCCGCCGGTTTCGGTCGCGTGGGACAGTGTCAAAGAAATCGATTTGGCGGGCCGGTCTCCTCTGGAGCGGTCGTTGTCGGTTTTTGGAGATACGGTGGAGGAAGCGCTGAAATTTCATGGCATTTCCGCCGACCGGCTGGAGCAGGTCGGTATGGCCACCACCGGATTCGGTGATTTCTCCGCGGGTGTGATCATGATGGAGAACCTCCCGGACCATGGGCTGGCCGTCATGCAGGACTTGAAAATGCTGTTCGAACGGGAATTGCAGCGGAGATTCGGAAGACCCATCCCCGTTGTTTTCTTCAATGACGGGGTGGCCGGTGTTCTTGGGGAGCACAACCTGCCCGAAGGCGCTCTGCATGACGTGCAGGATGGAATCTTCGTGATCGTGGGCGGCGGGGTCGGCTCGGGCGAGATGGAAGGCGGCAAGCCGGTCTATGCGGTTCCCGGCGTGATTGAGGCCTTCTTGAACGAGATCGGCTGGCACATCGTCACGATCGATGGGGGGACCACCTGGGTTTGGCGGGGCGAGGGAGCCACTCAAACCAACCTGGTGCCCAACCCGGCTTCCGGTCCAAACGAATGGTCTCTCGAGCAGCACATGGGTGGGCCCTTCCTGGCTGCCCGCGCCGTGCAATGGATGCAGGACCGGGGTCGCGGTGACGTTTTTGGTGAGGAAATCGTCATCCAGATGGACAGCAAGCAAAACTTGAGCAAAACAGATCGCCCGGTAGTTTCTTCTGTGGAGCAGCAGACCCTGGTGCTGAAAAAGATTACGGAATTAGGCCGGCAGGGAGATGTCGACGCGCTGGAATTCATCCGCGACAGCGGCCGGGCCCTGGGCGCCGGATTGGGCGCGTTCCGGCAGAGATTCCAGGATCGTGCTTTTGCCCGCGGCCGCGTGGCGATCGGCAGCTCGGTCGGGGAGAAATTCGGCATGGGCATCGACGGAGATCCCTTCCTGACGGAAGTGAAAAAGGCGATCGGCACGGAGGATGTGGTTCGCGCTCTCAAGACCGGCGTCAAGCGGGAATGGGCCTTCAGCATGCCGCAAAAACCCGCAACCGGTCCCGAGACGCTGTGGCGAACACTGCAGGATCTCAACGCCAACAATGTTTTCTGGTCTGCTAAAGAGGTTGATCTGAATCGGCAAGCCCGCCCGGTTTTGATCGATGCTTCCGAGGATGCCCGTTTGGACTCCCTGGCCCTGGCGCTGTCGGTGATGATGGCCAGGGACAATGTTCCGGAGATGGACTTCCGGATTGTCATACCGTCGGCCCGCGTGCCGGAGCTGCAGCAGCAACTCCGGAGAGCCGGCGCGGAGAACGCCCTGCCGTTTCTGCAGCCGCGCATCTTCGCCTATGAGGCGGTCAGCACGATCGGAGCGGTCCGAGAGCAGGCCGTCGGCCAGATGGCCGAGCAGTTCGGTTTTGGCAGCGCCCAGGAACTGCGGGATTCCGGTCTTCTGCGTGTCGAGAATCGATGGTCTCCGGATCTGGCCGCGAACCTGCGGGCCTTCTTCACCGCCGGCGGGCTGAACTTCGTCACCGACGAGGCCTATCAGCGGTTCGAGGCCGTCCTGAAGTCCGCGTAACCGGCATGACCTGCCGCCGTCTTCTCTCCCTGTTCTTGACCGGGGTTTGCCTGATGGTATGGGCCGGCCCCGGGTTTGCTTTAAGGGCTCCTCAGCGGGCGGGTGACTCGTCCGGACTGGAGGAGATTACCGATGCCATCTCCGGACAGGATCAGCCGTTGCCGCTGGAGAAATATTTCGAAATCATCCCCGGAAAATCGGCGGACGCCCCCCGGGTTTTGTTCACCTTCCCGCCGAATCCGGACATCGTACGGCTGTATCAGGCCGAAGGGGTTGAGCTGTTCGTGGCCCTGCCGGGAGTGGAGCCGCTGGGTGCGGAGCCGGCTGTGTTTCATCAGTTGGTGAGGCAGGTGGATCCGGATTATCTGGAAATATTTGTCAACGAGAAGATTGACGCTGCTCTTTTAGATAAAACGGTGACGCCGCGCTTGAGAGGGATTCACAGCATGGGGCTCGGATTCGGAAACATCGATCTGGTTGCCGCGGCCCGTCGGGGAATACACCCCACCTATGTCGGCGGCGATGAAAATCCCCTGCGCTGGGCGACGGCCGAGATGGCCGAAGCGCTGGCGCTGGCCGGCCGGTTCGATCTGCTGCGGCGGGTCGCGCCGGCGACTCAGGCAACTCCTCCGAAACAGCTGTTGGGCGGGCTTCTGCGAAAACTGGCGCAGAGACGGGGCATCAAAGATCACACGGTTCAGCAGCTTCTTTGGGCTCAGCTCATGCGCCAGATGCGGAAGCTGGATGAGGCCGGCCAAATGGTTCAGGAAGACCGCGCCCGCGGCGCGGGCAACGGCCCTTTGCGGACCGTTGAAGGTCATCAGCTGGCCGCCGATCTGAAGGGGTCGGGAATTCAGACTTCGCTGGGACTTCTGCCGGGCTCGGCGCTGGATCTCGCCCGCTGGGGCGCGCTGGCCCGCGCGCACGGCGTGCACAAACTGTTTTACACGGGCGAACGCCACGAGATTTTTGAAACCCGATACGGGATGGTTTATATCCCCAGCGTTTTCGGTCTTCTCCGTGCATCCGACTACGTGCTTCGCGCACCGGACGGGCCGGGGCTTCCTCAACCGCTGCTGGATTCGGTCGGCGCGGGCCGGGATTATCCGTGGCTGGTCGATCCGGACCGCTTGGCGCTGACGGAAGCGACCTCAGCGGCGGATCAAAAACAGCTGTTGGGTTCGGGGTTGGACAAGAAAATCACCGTCGGCACCCTGGGGCTGGGCAGTATCGGGTCGATTGCCGCGGCGGATCTGCGCCCCATGGGAATTCAACTCCTTTCGGTGATCCACGATGTGGGCAAGAGAGACCGTTATGAGCGATTGGCCAGCGAGCTGGAAGGAATTGAATACGTGGATCTGCCGGAGATTGTCAGCCGGTCCGATGTTTTGATCCTGGCGCTGCCCGAGACCGACGAAACCAAGGGAATCCTGACGCTGGAGCTATTGAACGGTATCGGCTCGGACCGTGAGGTCGTGATCGTGAACGTGGGCCGCGGAAGCGTGGTCGGCGCCGCGCCGGAAGAGGAGCAGGCGTTCGCCGCGTGGCTGAAGGCGCACCCCAACGTTCGGTATTACACCGACGTGCTCCGGAACGAGTTCCTGCCGGCTGCCGAACAGCCCCTGCTGGACCCGGCGCTGGCGGCTCAGGTCTTTTACTCCGGGCACATTGCCAGCAACACCGCCGATCCCACCGGCCATCGGACCCGGTCGGCCATGGGCAGGACCCAATTCGAAAATTTCCGGGCCGACCGCAATGGGTTGCCCCCGCCGAATCCGGTGCCGATGCCGGCGGAGGCAGAGGACCTTTTGTCGCGGCAGAATTAGCCCCCGGAGAGCTTGCGCTGGTCTGTGGGCCATGTTAGAATTCTTTCTTGCTTCTCGAGCACATCGTGTCTTCCACTTATCGCGGCAAACAACCGACAACCGTTTTTTAAGGAGATGCAGGCATGGCGCAGGGTAAGGCAGGTTTGATGATCGCGGCGTTGTGCGGGGCAGTGGTTTTGACCAGCATCGGATACGGCATGGGCCGCAAGGCGGCGCTGAAATCGATCGGTTCTTCCGTCGGGGTAGTCCCGGCGGGCGCTCCGCTTCCGACCATCCAGATCGAGCCGATTCAACCCCAGGAAGAGCTGGCGGCCATCAGCGTGGAAAAAACCACTTCCACGGCAACGGCGGTTTCCCAGCCCATGTCCACTTCCGCGGCCGAAACGGCGATTCCCTCGGCCCCGGCCGATGAATCGATCCGTGTTCGCGAGATCCAGTTGGCCCTGCAGGCGGCCGGGTTTGATCCCGGTTCCACCGACGGGCGGCTCGGTCCCCGAACCCGGACCGCGGTCCGCGAGTTTCAGCAGGCGAACGGGCTTCATCCCGATGGCAAGGTGGGGCCTCGAACCTGGAGCAAGCTGGAGCCGTACCTGAAGAAATCCGCCACCGGCGCCGGTTCCTCCACGGATTAAGCGAAAAGGAGTTTCCACTCACATGCGCGGCAATTTCGTTCGAACCCTCCTGATCGGCACCCTCTTTTTGACCGGGTGCGGCATCAATTTTTACGCCGGCCGGCCGACCGATGTCCGGAAGATCCACGAGCTTTCCTCGGAATTGGAACGTCTTCGGCAGCAAAAGCAGGCCGAGGCCGACCAGCTGCTGGAAGCCCAGCGGATGCTGGAGCGGCAGCTTCGCGGCGAGATCGCCGATAAGGAAGCTCAGCTGGAAATGACCGAGCGCGGACTGGTCCTGACCTTCGTCTCCGAAGTGTTGTTTGATTCGGGCAAGGCCGAGCTCAAGTCCACGGCCAAGGATTCGCTCGGCAAGGTGGCGTCCGTCATCACGCAGAAGGTGGCCGACCGCGACGTCGGCATCGAGGGACATACCGACAACGAGCCGATCAAGGTCTCCGGCTGGAAATCCAACTGGGAGCTTTCCACGTCCCGGGCGACCAGCGTGCTCCATTTCATGGAAGACAACGGCGTGGATCCGCACCGGCTGGTGGCTTCCGGGTACGGCGAGTACCGCCCCGTGGCTTCCAACGAATCGGCCGAGGGCCGCCGCAAGAACCGGCGCGTCGAGATTGTGATCCTCCCCAAGCAGCTGACCAAGCGGGAGCGCGAGCTGATCCGCCAGGGCGTCTCCTCCGGCGAACCGGAGGTGGTGGAAAAGGCCAAAGAGCTGGAGCAGTACAAATAGAAGATCGCTACCGGGGAATCACCGCTTCCTTAACACTGGTCACCATGATCGCCCTGTTGGTGGCCGCCGGCTCCTCCTCCCTGCGTTACAGCAAGGAGGAGGAGTTGTTTTTGCTTCGCGAGCAGATGCAGCAGCTCCGCCAGAGCAATCAGACTCTGGCTGAGAAGATCCGCTGGGTGGAGAGCGAGTACGCCCGGTCTCTCACCCTGGGTAAGCGCCTCAACGAAGCCCTTCTGGAAGAGCAAGAGCGCAACCGGAACTTAAGCGAGCGCATCCAGCGGGTCGCTTCTCGCTGATTTTTGTGGAAACTCTCCCGCGCCACGTTGCCATCATCATGGACGGCAACGGCCGGTGGGCGCGCGCGCGGGGGTTGCCGCGCGTGATGGGCCACCGCGCCGGAATCAAATCAGTGCGCGCGGTGGTTGAAGCCGCCCGCGAGGCCGGTGTCGAAGTCCTCACGCTGTACGCCTTCTCCGTGGAAAACTGGAAGCGCCCGCCCACCGAGGTTTCGACGCTCATGCGCCTGCTCAACGAATACCTGCGCCGGGAGCTGTCCAACCTGATGCGCAATGAGATCCGCCTGAACGTGCTGGGCGACCGGGAAGGGCTTCCAAAGCTCGTCCAGCAGCAGCTGGCCCGCGTGATGGAGAACACCGCTTCCAACGACCGGATGATACTCAACCTGGCTTTGAATTACGGGGCCCGGGCCGAGATCCTGCAGGCGGTGCGCCAGGTGGCCGAGCAGGTGAAGGCGGGCAAGCTCAAGCCCGGCCAGATCGATGAGGAACTTTTCAGCCGCTTCCTGTACACGGACGGCCAGCCCGATCCCGACCTGCTCATTCGCACCAGCGGCGAACAGAGGATCTCGAACTTCCTTTTGTGGCAGATCTCCTACGCCGAGCTGTACCTGACCCCCAAGCTTTGGCCCGATTTCGGGAAAGCCGATTTCCTCAAGGCCCTTTCGGAATTCCAGCACCGGGAACGGCGCTTCGGAGCATGACGAACATGGGCAATCTCCTTCAGCGTCTCATCACGGCAACCGTCCTGATTCTGGCCATCGCCTGGGTTTTGTTCGGCGCTCCGCTCTGGGTATTCGCGCTGGTCACCGTCGTGTTCATCGGCCTGGGATTGAACGAGTTCTTCGCGCTGGTGGAGCACAAGGGGATTCATCTGGAGCGCTGGATCGGGCTGGCCGTGGGGTTGATCATCCCGTTGTCGATCTACATCAACTTCGAGCCGACCAAGGGATGGGAGCTCTTTTTCATGGTGGCGGCGTTCCTGACGCTGTTCCTTCTGCAGATCAGCCGGCAGGACAGCTCTCACGCGATCGTCGGCGTCTCCACGGCCCTTTTCGGCATCCTCTATGTTTCCTGGTGCTTCAGCTTCCTGATCAAACTGCGTTTCGTGGAAGGGCCGAACCTGCCGCCGGGGCCGTGGCTGGTGGCTCTTTTGCTGTTGGTCACCAAGGGCGGCGACGTCGGCGCCTACGTGGTGGGTTCGCTCTGGGGCCGGCACGCGCTGGCTGCCCGGATCAGCCCATCGAAAACGTGGGAAGGAGCCGCCGGCGGCCTGCTTTTCAGCGTCGCGGCGGCGCTGGCGCTCAAGCCGGTTTTCTCGGGCGTGCCGTGGTTGAGCTTGCTGGTTTTGGGCCTCTTGTTGGGAGTGATCGGGCAGGTGGGAGACCTGTCCGAATCGGTGATCAAGCGGGATTGCCAGGTCAAGGATTCCGGCCGCCTCCTGCCGGGCATGGGCGGAATCCTGGACGTGCTCGATAGTCTGCTGTTCACCGCGCCGATCTGCTATTTCTTCGTGCGTAAGTTTTTGGTGGGGGCCTGACGGCGATGCAAAGAATCGTCGTGCTCGGGTCCACCGGCTCCATCGGCGTCAACACGCTGAAGGTGGTCCAGGACCATCCGGACGAGTTCCAGGTGGTTGGCCTGGCCGCCGGCAGCCGCGTGGAAGAGCTGGCGGAGCAGGCAAAGATTTTCCGGCCCAAGACGGTCGCGATTCAAGACCCGTCGCGCGTTGTCGATCTGCGCCGTCTGCTGGCCGGCACCGGGATTGAGATCTTCGCCGGCGAGGAGGGGGTGGCCGAGCTGGCCGGCATGGAGGGAGCCGACCGGGTCGTGGTGGCGATCACGGGCGCGGCGGCACTTAAACCCACCCTGCGGGCCATCGCGATGGGCCGCTCGATCGGGCTGGCCAACAAGGAAACCCTGGTGATGGCCGGCGAGCTCGTCCGGCGCCAGGCCGCCGCGCATCACGCGCAGCTGCTGCCGATCGACAGCGAACATTCGGCCATCTTTCAATGCCTGAAAGGGCATTCGACGGCGGAGGTCCGGCGGATTTTGCTGACCACCTCCGGCGGCCCCCTGCGCACGGTGGCGCGGGAAAAGTTCGGCTCGCTCAGCAAGGCCCAAATCATGGATCATCCGCGCTGGAAGATGGGGCCCAAGATCACCGTGGATTCCGCCACCATGATGAACAAGGCGCTCGAGATCATCGAGGCCCGCTGGCTCTTTGATCTGGCCGTCGAGCGGATCGAAGTCATCGTCCATCCGGAAGCCATCGTTCACTCGATGGTGGAATTCATCGACGGTTCCGTGCTGGCGCAGCTGGGCATCACCGACATGCGCATCCCTATTCAGTACGCGCTCACGTATCCGGGCCGGCTCGTTTCGTCCCTGCCGCCGCTGGATCTCGTCGCGCTCAAACAACTGACGTTCGAGGCCCCCGACCGGTCCAAGTTTCCGTGCCTGGAGTTCGGCATCGAAGCGGCCCGGCGAGGCGGCACTCTGCCGGCCGTATTCAACGCGGCCAACGAGGCCTGCGTGGAGGCGTTCCTGCGCGACGCGCTGCCCTTCACGCAGATCCCGGTGGTGATCGAGCGGGTTCTGAGCCGGCACCGTGTGACTGCTTCTCCCGCGCTCGACCAGATTCTACAAGCCGACATCTGGGCCCGCCGGCAGGTGGCCGAACTGCTCACTCAGGAGGTGACGCGATGATCCCATGGTTCGCTTTTCTGCTGACACTTTCCCTGATCATCCTGGTCCATGAGTGGGGCCACTTCGTGGTGGCGCGCAGGATCGGCGTCAAGGTGGAGCGCTTCTCGTTCGGGTTCGGGCCGCGCCTGATGACCTGGACCCGTTCCGGCACCGAGTACGCGCTGAGTTTGCTGCCGTTCGGCGGCTACGTAAAACTGGCCGGTGAATCGGGAGAGGCCGCCGGCCCCGCCCATCCGTGGGAGTACCGGTCCCGCACGGTGGCCGAGCGGATGGCGATCGTTCTGGCCGGCCCGCTCATCAATTACCTGCTGGGTTTCCTGCTTTTCGTCGTCGTTTTCACGATCGGCTCGCCGGTTTTTACCCCCAGGGTGGGCCGCGTGCTGGAAGGATACCCGGCCGCCGAGGCCGGCCTCCGTCCCGGCGACCGGATCCTGGCCGTCAACGGCACGCCGGTGGACAGCTGGGACGAAATGACCCGGCAGATCAAGGCCCAGACGGATTCGATCACGCTGCGCCTGGAACGGGATGGGCGGGTTTTCTCCCAGTCGATCCACCCTCGCGTGAGCGAGCAGGGCGGCCTGTTGAGCCGAAAGAAGCGGACCGGCATAGTGGGCATCACTCCGTCGGATGAAGTGAGGATCCAGCGCTACCCGCTGCCTCAGGCGATCCTGCGGGCCGGATATCAGGTCTGGTTCCTCACCTGGATGACGCTGCAGTCGCTTTGGAATATCGTGACCGGCGGGCTGACGTTGAAGGAATCGTTCACCGGCCCGATCGGGATCTTTCACATCACTGCCGCGGTCGCCCGGCAGGGGATCACGCCTCTGCTGAACCTGATCGCGGTCTTGAGCACCAGCATCGGCCTGTTCAACCTCCTGCCGATCCCGGTGCTCGACGGCGGCCACCTAGCGTTCCTCACCGCGGAACGGTTCCGCGGCCGGCCGGTGCCCCTGCAGACGCAGGAGAAGATGACGCAGGTCGGCCTGGGCGTGCTGCTGCTCCTGCTCGGGGTGGTGACCTACAACGATTTCCTCCGGTTCGATATCGGCGGCCGCGTGATGGGCTGGTTTGGTATACTGAGGCCCTCCCCATGAGCATCGCTTCCAGCATTCAAATCCGGAGAAAAAGCCGCCCGGTCCGCGTCGGTTCGGTCCAGATCGGCGGCGGCGCTCCTTTGCGGGTGCAGTCGATGACGACCACCGTCACGCAGGACGTCGAGAAGACGGTGGAACAGGCGGCCGCGCTGGCGAACGCCGGCTGCGACCTGGTCCGCATCACCGCGCAAACCACCACCGAAGCCAAGGCGCTGGCCGACATCAAGGCCCAACTGCTCGCGCGCGGCATCTCGGTCCCGCTGATCGCCGACATCCACTTCAATCCGCGCGCGGCGATGGAAGCGGCCGAGCACGTGGAGAAGGTCCGCATCAATCCGGGCAACTTCGCCGACTCCAAACAGTTCGCTCAGCGGGAATACACCGAAGGTCAATACGAGGAAGAACTGCGCCGGATTGCGCAGGGGTTCGGCCCGCTCGTCGAGAAATGCAAGGCGCTGGGCCGGGCCATCCGGATCGGCACCAACCACGGCTCTCTTTCCGACCGGATCATGAACCGCTACGGCGACACGCCCGAAGGGATGGTCGAATCCGCGCTCGAGTACCTGCGCGTGGCCGAGTCGCTGGGGTTCCGCGAGGTCGTTTTCTCCATGAAGGCGTCCAATCCCGTTGTGATGCTGCAGGTCAACCGCCTGCTGGCCGATGCGCTGAAGCATCACGGCACCGAGTACCCGCTTCACCTGGGCGTTACCGAAGCGGGAGAAGGGGAAGACGCCCGCATCAAATCGGCGATGGGCATCGGCGTCCTGCTGGCCGAGGGAATCGGCGACACCATCCGCGTTTCTCTGACGGAAAACCCGGTCCATGAGGTTCCGGTGGCTTCCGCGCTGGCCCGCTGGGCGGAAAGCCGGTGGTCCGCCGGCCGAGCCGTGGAGCCGCCGGTGCATCCTTTCAAGTGGGAACGCCGCGCGTCCCAGCCGGCCCTCTATGAGACGCTGGTCATCGGCGGCGAAGAGCCGGTCAAGGTGGGCCTCTTTCAGGGCGATTACGCTCATCCGCGGCAGGCCGGCGGAAAGGACACCCCGTGCGAATTCGTGCTGGACGACTCGCCGGCAACGCGCGCGAAGTTCCATATCCTGCAGGCCGAGGAACTGCTCGACGAAGGCCGTCGCCTGGCGCGCCGGCTGGAGATCTCCGGCGACCGCCGGCCGATCATCCTTGTTTGGGATGCCCGCCGCTTCGAGCGGGACGATGTGGCGTTTCTCATTGAGGCCGCGGTCCAGGTCGGCGGGCTTCTGGTCGATGGAATCGGCGACGCCGTGGTCATCCGTTCCCGTTTCCCGGCCCAGCGGGTTCTGACCCTGACGTACAATCTTCTGCAGGCCGCGCGCCTGCGTTCGGTCAAGACCGAGTACATCGCTTGCCCCGGCTGCGGGCGCACGCTGTTCGACCTCGAACCGGTCACGCAGCAAATCAAGGCCCGGACCGGCCATCTGAAAGGGGTCAAGATCGCCGTCATGGGCTGCATCGTCAATGGCCCCGGCGAAATGGCCGACGCCGATTTCGGCTACGTCGGCGGCTCGCCTGGAACCGTCAACCTGTACGTCGGCAAAGAAATGGTCGAGCGCGGCATCCCCAGCGCGCAGGCCACCGACCGCCTCGTCGAGCTCATCAAGACCCACGGCAAGTGGGTCGACCCCTCCTAGCGTGCGCTGGTCTCTCGCCTACATTCCCACGTTAAGGGAAACGCCGACCGAAGCGGAAATCGCCAGCCACCGGCTGATGCTGCGGGCGGGGCTGATCCGCAAGCTTTCGGCCGGCACCTATTCCTATCTGCCGCTGGGCATGCGTGTTCTTCTCAAGGTCATCCGCATCATCCGGGAAGAAATGACCCGCGCCGGCGCGTTGGAAGTTCTTCTGCCGGCGCTCCAGCCGTCCGAGTTATGGAAACGCTCGGGCCGGTACGACAAGATGGGCCCGGAGATGGTCCGTTTCAAGGACCGGCACGGCAAAGAGATGGTGCTGGGCCCCACGCATGAGGAGGTGATCACCCACCTGGTTGCCGGCGAACTGCGCTCTTACCGCGATCTGCCCAAGACCCTGTATCAGATCCAGACCAAATTCCGCGACGAGCAGAGACCCCGCTTCGGCGTGATCCGCTCCTGCGAGTTTCTGATGAAGGACGCCTACAGCTTCGACCGGAACGAAGCCGGCCTGGACGTCATCTACGACCGCATGTACGACGCGTATGTTCGCATCTTCGAGAAATGCGGGCTGGATGCCGTCCCGGTCCAGGCCGACACCGGCGTCATGGGCGGCGATGATTCCCATGAATTCATGGTTTTGGCCAACAGCGGCGAAGACACGGTGATGCGCTGCCCCGGCTGCTCGTGGGCCGCTTCTCAGGATAAGGCCGTCAAGGTGGTCCAGAACGACGCCTGCCCGGAATGCCATAAACCGCTGCAGAAACTGCCGGCGATCGAAGTAGGCCACATCTTCAAGCTGGGGACCAAATACTCGGCTTCAATGGAAGCGGTTTTCGTCGATGAAGACGGAAAACAGAAGCCGTTCATCATGGGCTGCTACGGCATCGGGGTGTCGCGCATCCTGCCGGCCGTGATCGAAACGCATTGCGACGAGGCCGGCATCCGTTGGCCGGCGGGTATCGCCCCTTATCTGGCGGTGATCATCCCCATCAACCACGACGACGCCCAAATCCAGGAAGCGGCCGAGCGGCTCTACCGCGACGCCCTGGAAGCCGGGTTGGAGGTGCTCCTGGACGACCGGGAAGTCTCCGGCGGCGTAAAGATGAAAGACGCCGATTTAATCGGTTTTCCAGTACGTATCGTATTGAGCAGTAAGACGTTACAGAAATCATCGGTTGAAGTTAAGGTTCGCACGGAGCCGGAACCGACCCTCGTTGATCCCGCCCAAGTTGTGCCTCTGTTGAAAAAGCTCCTTGACACGAAAGATCCTTCCGCCGGATAATACAGAGTCTAGAGAAGTCTCTTCCCCAGTCGGTCTTTGGGGATGCCAGTGGGATACGCAGCGCGTCCCACTTTTTTCTTTTATGGATTACACGATGATCACGAACCGGATTCGGGACCTGATCCACCCGCTGATTTCCGCGAAGCAGGTGGAGTTGGTGGATCTTTTGTGCCATTACGGCGGGGGCCGTCTGGTCATCAAATGCCTGGTGGACACGCCGCGGGGGATTACGCTGGATGAGCTTAGCTCGTTGAACCGCTCCATCGGCGCCGTTATGGAGGAGCACGAGGCGATCTCCGAACCCTATGTGCTCGAGGTGAGTTCTCCCGGTCTGGACCGGCCGCTGAAGCGATGGACCGATTTCGATCGGATTATCGGCCGCCGGGTGAGGATCTTTACCGCCGCTCCTCTGGATGCCCGGACCGAGCATCACGGAGAGGTGCTGGCCGCCAACGAGGAGAATGTCGTTCTGCGGCTCGACAGCGGAGACAAGCTTCCCATTCCTTTGAATCAGATTGTGCGTGCGGAGCAGGAGATCAAACTGTGAGTGCCGAGCTGTTGGCCATTCTGGACCAATTAACGCGTGAAAAAGGGATCGACCGCGAGGTCATCATCGAAGCGGTGGAGTCCGCCCTGATCAGCGCGGCCCGGAAGGTGCTTGGGGCCACGGTGACCGAGGTGACGGTGAAGATCGACCGCAACGACGGCCAGATCCGGATTTTCTCCGACGGCAAGGAAATGCCCAGCGCCGGCTTCGGCCGGATCGCCGCCCAAACCGCCAAGCAGGTGATCTTCCACAAGATCCGCGAGGCCGAGCGCAGCGTGATCTTCACCGAGTTCTCGCCGCGCGCCGGGTCGCTGATCAGCGGCACGATGCACCGGTTCGACCGGGGCGCCATCATCGTGGACCTGGGCAAAACGGAGGCGATCCTGCCGAAGCGGGAGCAGTCTCCCAAGGAATCATTCCGTCCCGGCGACCGCATCCGCGCGTACTGCATCGAGGTCAACAAGACGGCCAAGGGGCCTCAGATCGTCCTGTCCCGCTCGCATCCTCAGCTGGTGGTGGAGCTGTTCAAGCTGGAGGTGCCGGAGATCGGCTCGGGGATCGTCGAGATCAAATCCATTTCGCGGGAAGCGGGCGATCGGGCCAAGCTGGCCGTCCATTCCAAAGACGAGAAAATCGACTGCGTGGGCGCCTGCGTCGGAATGCGGGGCACGCGGGTTAAGGACATCGTGCGCGAACTCCACGGCGAGAAGATCGACATCATCCGGTGGAGCGCGAAACTGGACGAGTACGTGTCGGCCGCGCTGTCGCCGGCCAAGGTGGCGGAGACCCATATCTCGACCGACAAAAAGCGGGTGGAAATGATCGTCGACGACGATCAGCTTTCGCTGGCGATCGGCAAGCGGGGCCAGAACGTCCGGTTGGCCGCGAAGCTGACCGGAGTGGACATCGACGTCCGCACGCGGGCCCAGGCCGCTTTGCTGGCCCAGCTTTCGGTGGCGGATCTTCCGGGAGCCGGCCCGAAGATGGTGGAGGCCTTGAAAGAAGCCGGATACCAGACCGTGGACCGCATCGCCCGCCTGAGTCTGGAAGAGCTGACTCAGGTCAAAGGGATTGGTGAGAAAACGGCCCAAAAACTTTTGGAAGGCGCCAAGGAGGCGGTAGCCAAGCTTCAGGCGGAAATGCTGCCTCCTCCCGAAGAGGGAGCGGAACCGCCGGCTCCGTCCGAACCCTTGGCTCCGTCAGAACCGCTGCCTGAGAATCCGGAGAACGCTGCCTGATGGCTGTGAAAACGACGAAAAGAAAATCCGCGAGCGGAACCACTGTTAAAAAGACAAAAAAAGTTCCGGCAAAGGCCGCCTCCAAACCGCATGTCGCAGCCGTGAAAAAGACGGCGGCTCCGAAACCGGCCGCCAAAACGATAGTCTCACCGGTTCCGGTGGCACCGCCTGCGCCGAAACCCGTGCCGCCTGCTTTGAAGCCTATAGCGGCGCCTCCTCCGGCGAAGCCCGTGGCGAAAGCTCCGGCGGCTCCTGTCGTGCCGCCGGTCGTCGTGACCGCTCCGGTTCCGCCGGTTCCTGTCGTGCCGCCGGTCGCTCCTGCGCCCGCGCCTGTGATCCCGGTTCAAGCCGTTTCGGTTCCTCCGGCTCCCGTGCCCGCGGCCATCGCTCTGAAACCGCTGGCCATCCGGATTCCGCTCACGGTCAAGGAGCTGGCCGAGAAGCTGGCCATTTCCCCCAGCGAACTGATCAAGCATCTGCTGGGCATGAAGATGATGATGACCATCAACCAGCTCCTCACCGAAGAGCCGGTGGAAAAACTGCTCAAGATCTACGGCTACCAGCTGGACCGGCTGCCGACGCTGGAAGAGCAGATTGAATCGGCGCATGAGCAGGAAGACCCGGCCCAGCTGATCCCTCGGTCTCCGGTCGTCACGTTCATGGGCCACGTCGACCACGGGAAAACCTCCCTTCTGGACGCGATCCGGCAAACGCGCGTGGTGGAGGGAGAGGCCGGCGGAATCACTCAGCACATCGGCGCTTACCGGGTCATGCTGCCCAAGGGCACCATCACGTTCCTCGACACGCCGGGCCACGAGGCGTTCACCGCGATGCGCGCGCGGGGTGCCACCGCCACCGACATCGTCGTGCTGGTGGTCGCCGCCGATGACGGCGTAATGCCGCAGACGATCGAAGCGATCGACCACGCCAAAGCGGCCGAAGCCACGATCGTGGTGGCGCTCAACAAGATCGACAAGCCGGGCGCGAATCCCGACAACGTTAAAAAACAACTGATGCAGCATGGACTCATGTCGGAAGATTGGGGCGGCAAGACCATCATCGCGCCCGTTTCCGCCAAGACCGGCGAAGGGATCGACCAGATGCTGGAGTTGATCCTGTTGGAAGCCGAACTGCTGGAGCTCAAGGCCAATCCGACCGGGTCCGCCCGCGGCGTGGTGCTGGAAGGCAAGCTCAGCAAGGGCGGCGGTCCGATCGCTCACGTGCTTGTTCAAAGCGGCACGCTGCGTGTGGGCGACATGATCCTGAGCGGCCCGGCCTGGGGCCGCGTCCGGGCCATGTCGGATGCCCGCGGCCATCGCCTCACCGAAGCCGGTCCTTCAACGCCGGTTGAAGTGATGGGATTGAATGGTGTTCCTCAAGCCGGCGACACCTTCGTTCTTGTTCCGGATGAGAAGCAGGCACGCGAAATCGCGCAGCGGCGCCGGGATGAAGCCCGGGAAACCCGGAACGCGCCGCGGAAATTTGTCACGCTGGAAGAATTCCGCCAGCAGTTGGAAGCCGGCAAGGTCAAGGGCCTGAACCTGATTCTGAAAGCCGATGTCCAGGGATCGCTGGAAGCGCTGCGGGAATCCCTGGAGAAAATCTCCAGCGAGAAAGCCGGTTTGAAATTTCTGCACCTCGGCGTCGGCGCCGTCACCGAGCCGGACATCTTGCTGGCGGAGGCCTCCAACGCGGTGGTGATCGGCTTTAATGTCGGCATGACGCCGGAAGCGGAAGTGCTGGCCAAGGAAGAGCAGGTTGATGTTCGGACCTATGACATCATTTATCAGGCCGTCAACGATATCCGGGCCGCACTGGAAGGATTGCTGGAGCCGAAGCTGGTGGAGCAGGTGATCGGTAAGGCCAAAGTGCTGCAGGCGTTCCGGGTCTCGAAGGTCGGCACGATTGCCGGCAGCCAGGTGGTCAAAGGCAAAATCATCCGGGGCAGCAAAGGCCGCGTGTTGCGCGGCCAGGAAACCGTGTTCGAGGGGAAAATCGATTCCCTCAAGCGATTCAAGGACGATGTCCGGGAAGTGGCCGAAGGAGTCCAGTGCGGAATCGGGCTGTCGGGTTTCAGCGCGTTTGAGCCGGACGATATCATTGAGGCCGTGGAAGTTCAGCAGGTCGCTCAAAAACTGTCTTAACTTTTAACCCCTCTTCATCATGAAACAACGAATCCTCTCGGGCATGCGCCCCACGGGCCCGCTTCATCTCGGCCACTGGGTCGGCGCGCTCCATAACTGGGTCAAGCTCCAGGAAGAGTACGACTGTTTCTTCATGGTGGCCGATTGGCACGCGCTGATGAGCGAGTATGAGAATCCGGCCAGGATCAGCGAATGGTCCCGCCAGATGGTGCAGGGTTGGATTGCCGCCGGCGTCGACCCCGATCGCTCCGTTCTCTTCCGCCAGTCCGATGTCCCGGAACACCTCGAGCTGTACATGGTCTTTTCCATCCTGGCGCCGCTGGGCTGGGTTGAGCGGGTTCCCACGTACAAAGAGCAGCTGCGCGAAGTGACCGGCCGCGACCTGACCACGTACGGTTTTTTGGGCTATCCGGTGCTTCAAGCCGCCGACATCCTGCTCTATAAAGCCAACGCGGTCCCGGTCGGCGAAGATCAGATCGCCCACCTGGAGCTGACGCGCGAGCTCGTGCGGCGGTTCAAGTTTCTCTACAAGACCGATCTTTTCCCGGAGCCGAAACCGCTGCTGGCGGAAGAGTCCCGCCTGCTGGGTCTCGACGGCCGGAAGATGTCCAAATCGTACGACAACTTCATCGCGCTGTCCGAGGATCCCGATTCGGTCCGCAAGAAGGCGCAGAAGATGTTCACGGACCCGAAGCGGATCAGGATGACTGACCCCGGCCATCCGGAAGAGTGCAACGTCTGCCATTACTGGCAGGTGTTCGCTCCGGAGAAGGCCGCGAAGGTTTGGGAAGAATGCCGCACTTCCAGGCGGGGCTGCACGCAGAACAAACAGGAGCTGGCGGAAGAGATGGTTAAACTTACCGAACCGTTTCGCGCGGCGCGGCGGGACGAAAAAACAGCGGATGAGATCCTGGCTCGCGGCGCCGAGAAGGCGCGCGCGGTGGCCCGGGAAACGATGGCGCAGGTGCGAAAAGCGGTGGGGCTGGCGTGAGCTACAAGGTCAAGCTGGAAATCTTCGAAGGGCCGATGGATCTGCTGCTGCATCTGGTCAAGCAGAACCATCTGGAGATCGATTCGATCCCGATCGCCGCGATCACCGACCAGTACCTGCAGTATCTGGAGCTGATGCAGGCGCTGGATCTGGAAGTGGCCGGCGAATTCCTGGTGGTGGCGGCCACGCTGATGCAGATCAAGTCCCGCATGCTGCTGCCGCCCGAGGCGTTGCCGCCTCAGGAAGAGGAGCAGCCGGATCCGGCTCAGGAGCTGATGGAGCGGCTCAAGGAATACCAGAAATTCAAGCAGGCAGCCGAAGTGCTCGGCGGCATGGAGAAGGAACGTGGGGTGCAGTTCAGCCGGCCCGTGGTCCGCGACGGCGTTCCGGTCGAGACCGAGGAGTACCTGGAAGCGTCGCTGTTCGATCTGCTGACCGCGTTCTCGCAGTTCATGGCGGGCGAGGTCTCCCGCGACATGATCCATGAGATCATCCGGGAAGAATGCACGGTCGAGCAACAGGTCGAGCTGCTGCGCGGTCTCGCGAAACAGGGCGGAGAGATCAGCTTCACCGAGCTGTTCGGCCGGGCCCGCAGCAAGCTGGAAGCGATCGCCACCTTCCTCGCTTTGCTGGAGATGATCCGCTTGAAGGAATTGGCGATTGTGCAGGGCCAGCTTTTCGGAGAAATCCTGGTGATTGCCCGGACGGGAGAAAAGGAATAATGCAGACGGAAGCGGAGATCAAACGGATTTTGGAGGCGATGCTGCTGGTCTCGGAGCTGCTGATGCCGGATCAGGCGCGCGAGGCGCTCGGCCCCGAGGTGGAACCCGCGCTTCTGCGCCGGCTTCTGGCGGAGCTGGCTCAGGAATACGACCAGGCCCAGCGGGGTTTTCGCATCGTGGAGATAGCGGAAGGGTTCCAGCTGGTCACCGATCCCGCGCTGGTCTCGTATGTCGCGAAACTCAACCGCCGCGTCCGGACCGTGCGGCTCACCAAGCCCTCGCTGGAGACACTGGCCATCATCACGTACCGCCAGCCGGTGACCCGCGTGGAGATCGAGGGAGTGCGGGGTGTCGATGTCGGCGGCGTGCTGGAGACCCTGTTGAAGCTCAGCATGATCCGCATCACCGGCCGCAAGGAAGTGGTGGGCCGGCCTCTGCTGTACGGCACGACGCGCGAGTTTCTGGAACATTTCGGCCTCCGCAGTCTGGAAGACCTGCCGTCTCTTGAGGAGCTGCAGGGCGTTCCCAGCGAGCTCAAAGAAGTGGCCGGCATCTCGGCCACGGAGTCCGGCGCGGAGATCGTCGAAACCGCGGAAGCGCAAGAAACGGTTGAGGAGAGTTCGTCCTTCGACTCGGCCGTTCCTCATCCTCCGATCGTCCTGAGCTTGCCGAAGGACGAAGGAGAACGGCCGGCTCAGGATGATCGGAGTCCGGCGTGACGCTGGACCGTCTTCGAAAAGAAATCGACCGGATCGACCTTCAGGTCCTGCGCCTGCTCAACCGCCGCGCGTTGGTGGCGCGCCGGATCGGCGAGCTCAAACGGAAACAGGGACTGCCCATCTTCGACGCCAAGCGGGAAGGGACCGTGCTCAGCCGCATGAGCCGCGCCAACCAGGGCCCTCTGCCGGAATCGGCGATCCAGGGCATCTTCCTGCGCATCCTGCGCGAGAACCGGCGGCTTCAGAAGAAAGGCGCCGCCCGCGCGCGGTAAGCCATGCCTGTCGTCGCCTACCTCGGTCCCGAGAAGACCAACACCCATTTCGCCGCGCAGAAGAAATTCGGTTCTTCGGCGAAATACCTGCACGCCCCCACGGTGGAAGAGGTGTTCCGCCGTGTAGAGAGCGGGCGGGCCGATTTCGGCGTCGTTCCGATCGAGAACTCTCTGGAAGGGTCGGTCACGCACACGCTCGACCGCTTCATCGATTTCTGGGAGACGCCGGTCCAGATTTGGGGGGAGATCGAGCAGCCGATCCAGCACTTCCTGATCACCCGCCCAGGCACCGACTTGAAAAGAATCCGGTTTGTCTATTCCCACCCGCAGGCGCTGGCCCAGTGCAGCCGATGGCTGGATCAGCGGCTCCCGTCGGCGGTCCGGTTCGAGACCGGGTCCACCGCGGAGGCGGTGGAGAAGATGGGATCCCACGCGGCCATTGCCCGGCGGGAGCTGGCGCGCGAGAAGAATTTACGGGCTGTCGCAATCCCGATCCGTCGGGAAAATCGGACCCGCTTCCTGATCCTTTCGCTGCGGGAGCCGCCGCGCGGCCGGAACAACAAGACGTCTCTTTTGCTGGCCTTGAAAGACAAACCCGGAGCGCTGCACGATTCGCTGATGCCGTTCAAGCGCAATAAGATCAACCTGACCAAGATCGAGTCCCGGCCTTCCCGCCGGAAATTGTGGGAGTACGTCTTCTTCATCGACTGCGAAGGGCATGAATCGGATGCCTCCTTGAAAAAGGCGCTGGCCGCGCTGCGGCGCACCACCGCCGACTGCCGCGTGCTGGGCTCATACCCGGTCGGGGGCCGGTCCTGATGCTGAGTCCTCTGGCGCGCAAGATCCTGAGCGGTATTACGCCCTACACGCCCGGCAAACCGGTCGAGGAAGTCCAGCGGGAGCTGGGGCTGGCGAGCGCCATCAAGCTGGCATCCAACGAGAACCCTCTCGGGCCCAGCCCGAAAGCGCTCGAGGCGATTCAAAAAACGCTCCCGAACCTTCATCGGTATCCCGACAGCAACTGTTTTTATCTGGCCCGGAAGTTGGCCGCCCACATGCAGGTCTCGCCCGAGCAGATCCTGGTGGGCAACGGGTCGGACGAGCTGATCACGCTGGCCGCGCGCGCCTTTATCGAGCCGGGGGACGAGGTGGTCATCGCCGAGCCCACGTTCCTGATCTATCGGATCGCGGCCCAACTGGCGGGCGCCAAGATCCGGGTGGTGGCCTTGAGGGACTTCCGGTACAATTTGGAAGGAATGCGGCGGGCGGTGAATTCCCGGACCAAGCTGGTGTTCATCGCGAATCCCGACAACCCCACCGGATCGTACGTGACCCGGGCGGAGGTGGAGGATTTCATGGCCGGCCTGCCGCCCCAGGCAATCGTCTTCTTCGATGAGGCCTACGCCGAGCTGGTGGACGCGCCCGATTATCCCGACACGCGCGCTTATCTGGGCCGGCATCCGGTGATCCTCACCCGGACTTTTTCCAAGGCCTATGGCCTCGGCGGCTTGCGGATCGGGTACGGGATCGCGGCGCCCGAGCTGATCGAAGCGCTGCAGCGGGTTCGGGAGCCGTTCAACGTGAACGCGCTCGCGCAGGCGGCGGCGATCGCCGCGCTCGATGACACGGCCCACCTGGAAGCCACCCGGCGGCTTCTGCGCGAAGAGAAGAAGGTCCTGTACCGCGCGTTCGAAACGCTGGGGCTGGAGGCGGTCCCGAGTGCCGCGAACTTCATTCTTTTCCGGCTGGGCCCGCGCGCGGGTGAGCAGGTTCAGGCCCTTCTGCGGCGGGGCATCATCGTGCGCCATATGCAGGCCTGGGGGTTACCTCAGTTCGTCCGGGTGACGATCGGGCGGCCCGAAGAGAACCAAGCTTTCATTCAAGCGCTTCAGGACGTTCTAAAAGGAGAAAAAAGGTCATGATCATCGTCTTAAAACCCAACACCACCGAATCGCAGATCAAGCACATCGTGGCCAAGGTGAAATCACTGGGTCTCAAGCCCATGATCTCCCGCGGCATCGAGCGCACCATCATCGGCGTCATCGGGGAGGAGGACCTGCTCCGCACCCAGCCGCTGGATGTTTTCCCCGGCGTGGAAAAGGTCATGCCGATCCTCTCCCCCTACAAGCTGGTCTCCCGGGAGTTCAAGTCCACCGACACCGTGGTGGACGTGGGCGGTGTCAAGATCGGCGGCAAGAAGGTGGTGGTGATGGCCGGCCCGTGCGCGGTGGAGAATTTCGAGCTGCTGCTGTCGGTGGCCAAGAGCGTCAAGAAATCGGGCGCCGCGATCCTGCGCGGCGGCGCCTTCAAGCCCCGGACTTCTCCGTACAGCTTTCAGGGACTCGGAGAAGAGGGATTGAAGTTCCTGGCCGAAGCCCGCAAGAAGACCGGCCTGCCCGTGGCCACCGAGCTGATGGACGTGCGGGACCTGGAGCTGGTGGAGCGGCACGCCGACATCATCCAGATCGGCGCCCGCAACATCCAGAACTTCGACCTGCTCAAGGAAGTGGGCCGCTCCAAGAAGCCGGTCCTGCTCAAACGGGGCATGGCCTCGACGGTAAAGGACTGGCTGCTCTCGGCCGAGTACATCCTGCAGAACGGCAACTTCAACGTGATCCTCTGCGAGCGGGGAATCCGCACCTTCGAGACCGATACTCGCTTCACGCTGGACTTGAGCTCCATCCCGCTGATCAAGTCGCTGAGCCACCTGCCGGTCGTGGTGGATCCCAGCCACGCGGCAGGCCGCTGGGGCCTGGTCTCGTCGCTGTCGAAGGCGGCGGTGGCCGGCGGCGCCGACGGGCTTCTGATCGAGGTCCATGCCAAGCCGGAAGAGGCCCTCTGCGACGGGCCGCAGGCGATGCTGCCGGAGAAGTTCGATAAGATGATGCAGGAACTGCGCCGGATCGCCAAAGCGATCGGAAGAGATCTCTAGCTTGTTCAAGCAAATCAGCATCGTCGGGCTGGGGTTGATCGGCGGGTCGCTGGGTCTGGCCCTGCGCAAGGGTAAGATCGCCCGGAAGGTGATTGGGTTCTCCCGCCATGAAGCGACGATCCGCCGCGCGATCGCCCGCGGTGCCATTGACGACGGCGACACCGAGCTTTGCCCGGACTGGCTGGGCCATTCGGATCTGGTCGTGATCGCTACGCCGCCGCTGGCCGTCGCTGCGACCGCGCGCCGGATCGCCAAGATCACTTCCGGCCGTATCTTTTTGACTGACGTGGCCAGCACCAAGTCAGAGATCGTGAAAGAGCTGGAGCGCTCGCTCCCGTCCCGGATTTCCTTTGTCGGCGCGCATCCGATGGCCGGCTCCGAGCGGTCCGGAATCGACGCGGCCGATCCGGCCCTTTTCCGCGACGCTGTTTGCGTGATTACCCCGACGCCCCGTACGAATTCCGCGGCCCGGGCCCGCGTCTCTTTGCTTTGGCACGGCGTGAGTTCTCGCGTGGTTTCGATGCCGGCTGCCCGGCACGACGCGCTGGTGGCCCAGATCAGCCATCTGCCGCATCTGACGGCGGCGGCGTTGACGCGCGCTCCGGATCCGGCGGCGCTGGCCTTGGCCGCGGGCGGTTTTGCCGACGCGACCCGGATTGCCGCGGGCGACCCGGCGCTTTGGGAAGAGATCTGCCGCACCAACCGCCGCGAGATCCTATCGGCGTTGGTCCGCCTTCAGCGCGAACTGAATCAGTTGAAGAAGCTCCTTCGCGGCGGCCGGTCCCGGGAGCTGCGTCAGTTCCTGGCGGCGGCTCAGCGCCGGCGCCTTCAGCTCGGCCGGTGAAGAAAAAGCTCATTATCACCATCGACGGTCCTTCCGGCACGGGGAAATCCACCGCAGCCCGCGGGCTGGCCCGCCGGCTTGGGTTTCTCTACCTGGACACCGGCGCCATGTACCGGGCGGTAGCTCTGCAGGCGCTTCGGAAGAAGGTGGCCTTAAGCGATTCGGCCGCGCTGGCCCGCCTGGCGGAAAAAGCCCGCATGACGTTTCGCAAAGGGCCCGGCAGCGGCGTCCGGATCTTCCTGAACGGCCGGGACGTCAGCCGATTGATCCGCCGGCCGGAAGTTTCCTCGGCCGCGTCGAAAGTGGCGGTGGTTTCCGGAGTCCGCAAGGCCCTGGTGCGCCGGCAGCGCCTGCTGGGCCGGGCCGGGGGATTGGTGGCGGAAGGGCGGGACACCGGAACCGTCGTGTTTCCTCACGCGGATCTCAAGGTTTTTATGAGCGCGGGTGCCGCCGAGCGGGCTCGCCGGCGGTGCCGGGAACTCAAGGAAGCCGGCCATCGGGTCACCTTTCCACAGGTATTAAGGGAAGTCCGGCAGAGGGATCGCCGGGACCGCAACCGGGCGATTTCCCCCTTGAAGCCGGCCCCGGGGGCTGTCCGGATCAATAATACACGGTTGCAATCAACCCAAGTTCTTGCTAAACTAATCGATTATGTCCGAGGAGTCTAAAGTCATGTCTGTTGCCATGGAAGAGTTATCCCAACTGTACGACGAGAGCCTGAAAACCCTTCAGGAAGGCCAGATCGTCAAGGGCCGGATTATCGGTGTGACCTCGAAAGAGATCCTCATCGATGTCGGCTACAAGTCCGAGGGCTCCATCCCGCTCGAGGAATTTGACGATCGCTCCCAGCTGCAGGTCGGCAACGAAGTGGAGGTCCTTCTGGAGGCGGTGGAGAACGACGATGGTTTGGTCGTCCTCTCCAAGCGCAAGGCCGAGCGCGTCAAGGGTTGGGAACGTCTTCTTGCCGAAACCAAAGAAGGGGATCTCGTCACCGGCCGCGTGACCCGCAAGGTCAAGGGCGGGCTCATGGTTGATGTGGACGGGGTGGAGGCCTTTTTGCCCGCGTCGCAGGTCTTCCTGCGCGGGTTCGGCAACCTGGACTCTTTGGTCGGGCAAACGCTCGGCGTCGTCATCATCAAAGTTCATAAAGCCCGCAAGAACATCGTGGTTTCCCGCCGCGAAGCGCTCGTCAAAGAGCGGGACATCGTTCGCCAGAAGATCCTGGATGAACTGGAAATCAGCCAGGTCCGCCAGGGAACCGTCAAGAACATCACCGATTTCGGCGCGTTCATCAACCTTGGCGGCGTGGACGGCCTGCTGCACATCACCGACATGAGCTGGGGCCGCGTCGGCCATCCCAGCGAAGTGGTCTCTGTTGGCCAGAAGCTCGATGTCATGGTGCTCGGTTTCGACCGGGAGACCATGAAGATCTCGCTGGGTCTCAAGCAGCTGACCCCCAATCCCTGGGAAAAGGTCGAAGGCCGCTATCCGGCCGGCAGCCGCATCAAGGGCAAGGTGGTTTCCGTGATGCCCTACGGCGCTTTCGTCGAGTTGGAGAAGGGCCTGGAAGGCCTGGTCCACATCTCCGAGTTTTCCTGGACCAAGCGCCCCTCGCACCCCAACGAAGTGGTCAAGGTCGGTGACGAGGTCGAGTGCGTGGTCTTGAGCGTCGACCGGGACAACCAGAAGGTGGCGCTTGGGTTCAAGCAGGCCGAAGCCAACCCCTGGGAGACTTTCCTCAAGGACCATCCCGTCGGCACCCGGATCACCGGCAAGGTTCAGCACATGACCGAGTACGGCGCTTTCGTTGAGCTGGTGGAAGGGATTGAGGGCCTGCTCCATGTGCAGGATCTCTCCTGGACCCGCCGCTACAACCACCCCTTTGAATTTTTGAAGAAAGGCCAGGAACTGGAAGTCATGATCACCGCGTCCGATCCGGACAACCGGAAGATTTCCCTCAGCTTGAAGGCCCTTCAGACCGATCCGTGGGCTTCCATCGCCGAGCGCTACCCGACCGGCACGCTGGTCGAAGGCAAGATCACCAAAATCGCTCCGTTCGGCGTCTTCATTGAGATCGAAAAGGATCTCGACGGTCTCGCGCATTTATCCGAGCTGCCGGTCCGTCTGCCGGTCCATCTGAAGCGGGTCGCCAAGAAGCCCGCCAAGGGAGAGAAAGTGCCCGCGGCCGCGCCCGCTGCTCCGGCCGGCGGTGAAGCGGCGACCGAGGCCCAGCCGGAAGCGGTGGTTGCTTTCCTCGAATCCCAGTACAAGGTCGGCGATACCCTGCAGGCGCGCGTCCTGCGCGTCGATGAAGAGCAGCGGCGCATCGCCCTCTCGCTCAAGCGGGTCTGACCCCTTTCCGTCATTGCGAGACCACGTCGTGGTCGAAGCAATCCCATGAAATCTCCCGACGAACAGCTCAACCTCCTGAAGCGCGGCATCGCTGAGCTGATCTCCGAGGAGGAACTCAAAAAGAAACTCTCTACCGGCCGGCCGCTCGTCATCAAGGCCGGTTTTGACCCCACAGCCCCCGATCTGCACCTGGGCCACACCGTTCTCTTACGCAAGCTCGCCCAGTTTCAAAAATTGGGCCACCGCGTCATCTTCATGATCGGCGACTACACCGCGATGATCGGCGATCCCTCCGGCCGAACTGATCTGCGCCCGGTCCTGACTCCAAGCCAAGTGCTGGCCAATGCCCAGACCTACAAGACCCAGGTGGGCAAGATCCTCGATCTCAATAAACTGGAAGTCCGTTTCAACAGCGAGTGGCTGGGCCCATTGCGGCTGGCTGACTTCCTGGCGATCGCGGGTAAATTGACCGTCCCCCGGCTTCTCGAGCGGGACGACTTCGCCCAGCGCCTGAAAACGGGCGCCTCCTTCACCGTCACCGAATCCCTTTATCCGCTCCTGCAGGCCTATGACTCGGTGGCCCTGAAAGCCGACGTGGAGCTGGGCGGCAGTGACCAGAAGTTCAATCTGCTGATGGGCCGCGCCCTGCAGGAACGCTACGGCATGGAGCCCCAGGTGGTGCTGACCTTGCCTTTGCTGGAAGGGACCGACGGCGCGCACAAAATGTCCAAGTCGCTCGGCAACGCGGTCGGCGTCACCGAGCCGCCGGACTCCATGTACGGCAAGCTGATGTCCATCCCGGACGCTTTGATGCTGCGTTATTATGAGCTCCTGACCGACGAGGACCTGGCCGCCGTGAAATCGGCCCATCCCATGGAAGCCAAGCAGAAACTGGCTCGCCTGCTGGCCGCTCAATTTCATGGTGAGCCGGCCGCCCAAGCCGCTGAAGCGACGTTCAACAAGGTTGTCCGCCAGAAAGAGGTCCCTTCTGAGATGGCCGAATTTAAAGTGCCTGCCGCTCTGCTCAAAGGAGGCCAGGTGTCTGTGGCTGTCCTTATGGCTGAGTCCAAACTGGCCTCTTCCAAGTCCGAAGCCCGGCGTTTGATCGAACAGGGCGGAGTCGAGATCGATGGCCAGCGCATCACGAATCCTCAGGCCTCAACCGCCGTCAAATCCGGCGCCATCCTCAAGGTCGGCAAGCGCCGCTTCATCAAGCTCACGCTGTAAGTCGTAATAAAATCTGATTTTTCTCCTTGAACTCTTCCCGCTCTGACGGGTAAACTTATCGTATCCATGCCACGCTCAAAGATTTCCGTTTCCGCGCAGATTTTAAGCGCTTTCCTGATCCTTGGTTTGATCCCCGGGGGTCAAACCCCGGTTTGGGGGGGGTCTGACCCCTTCGGGTCTTCTTCGCTTCGCCCCGAGCCCGACCGCTCCGGCCTGGAGGAAACGCTTTCGACTCCCCTTCTGGCGCAAGGGTTGACGGATCAGGAAAGAGAATTTGTCGGCTCCATGGAGGTGCCGGCGGATTCGCAGGTTTTCCTGCCAACGGAGGGATCCACCACGCTCATGCTGGAGGCGATGGATTATCTACTGCCGGTGTTTCGGTATAGCCGTGTGCTGGATACCGGTACCGGCTCCGGGATTCTTCTTTTTAATGCGGTAAGTCGGCTCGAGGCCGCCGGCGGGGTGGGTACTGATCTTGATGGGGACGTCGCCTCGATGTTTGAACAGAATGCTCAGCGTTTAATGATTTCTGAAAAAGTGGGGTTTCGTTCCGGCGATCTCTTTAACCCCGTTCAAAACGAGCCGCGGTTCGGTGCGGTTCTCTTTAACGCTGGGAATCGGGCTTCCGCGGAGGCGTTCGTCATCCATCTAGATCAGGTTCTGGCTCCCTTTGGAACGGCTCTGCTGATGTGGAACCGGCAAGGGGCTGAAGATTTGGCCGCCTATGCCCGGCAGTACGGCTTGGAAATCAATCCTCTGCTGGAAGATGCCGGCGGTTGGCGGGTGTATGCGCTCACGCGAGGTGTTGAGCGGATGAGCATGGTTCGCTCCTGGTTCGGATCGGCCTATCGCCTTCGCGCTTCCGGTTTGGAGGAGAAGCCGCAGGGAGAGCCGGACCGGGAAAGGACAATTCGGGAGCAGGCCGAGGCAGCGGTCGAGGTCCGGCGGCGGGAAAGGCACCGGCGCGCGAATTCTATCGGGATCGATCAAGTCCGCCGTCGTTTGGGCAAGGAAGGTGGGGTGGAAGCCGCCGCGGTTCCTCCGGTCCCCGTGCCGGCGGTCCGCCAATTCCCGGACTTTTCTTTTGATCAACGCCTTTGGGTGAAGGTGGCGGAGGAGAGGGCCGGCGAGCTTTTTGAGAAAGGGATCGTCCGGATCCCTATGGGCAAAGGGCAGATGATCCTGCTGCTGCGCGGTGGGCGCCAGGTCACCCCCTTAATGATTGATCTGCTGGTCCGGCCCGATATGAACGAGCGCCGGCATGTTTACCTGGGCCGGTTTGATCTTAATTTTAGTCAGGAGGAAGGGACCTGGGCCACCTCGGCCAAGGTTTCCGGCGAAGACAGATTCGACCGGATCGACGCGGCCCACTATTTGAACGAAAACAACATCGACCAGACCGGCCGGTTCAGTCTGTTCGAACAGTCCCGGACCCTGACAGACGACAAGAGTTCAGTCTATGAGGCGCTGTACGCGGATCACGACGCGGCCTGGAACCTCGGGATGAAGGCGGATGATGTCCGCACTGCGCTTGCCCTCGTGGCGGTGGAGGTGACCCGCACCCGCGACCTTTCCCGGAAAATCTTCGGGGCGGATCTTCGTTATCCAGCCAACACTTACTTTGCCGGGCTCGGAATCCGGCCCGTCCGCGTGGATTTCAAGACCGACGCCGATTGGTACCCTCTGGAGGATCTCCGATGGGCTCTCCGGGAGCAGTTCACCGGCCGGTTCCGGCTCAACGGCCAGGAGTGGGTGTCCCAGCTGGAGAGCCAGGCCAATAACCTGCGCAGCCAGCAGAAGATCGAGATTCCCTTGGAAGGGGGCCGGGCGGTCCTTCTTCTTCGGGCACCCCACGGTATCGTCGCGCTGGATCTGTTTTTAGCTCGCGACGGGGAACTGCCTCGGTTTGCCGGGAGGATGGACCTGACCTACGGCGGTTGGTATTACTCAGCCGCCGGTGCTGCTTCAAGTGCCGGGTCTTTCTCGAGGGATGGGGCTCTTTTTCTGGAAGCCAGCGGAATCAATACGGCTTCGTCGGGCCCCATCCATCGGTCCCGGAGCGAACATTCCCGGCAAGCTCTCTGGCTTGACGAAAAACTGTTAAAGGAATTCCGGTTGCAGCCGTCGCTGGTCCGGGACGCTCTGATCTTCTCGATGCTGGAAGTTCTTGTGAACGCGAACCTCTCCCAATGGGGAATAGACAGCCGGTTTTCCAACGACAATCTGGGCTACGCGCGGTTTCCTCGCCAGCCGGAAGAGGCCAACCAGGAAATTTTCGGGATGAAGCTTGCGGAAACACAAAAAGCGCTCCAGAAAGCACTGATCCAGTCTTCCATTCGTTTGGATCCGGAGGACTGGCTGGAGTTGGTGGAGGATGAGGGGTGGAAACTTTATGTGGATGGTTTCCTGGAGCTCCCCATTCAGGGAGGGGACATCCTGCTCTTTTTCAGGCACAGCCGGGACGATCAAACTCTGATGTTCGACATGATGCTCAGGCAAAACTACCGGGGTGCGCATGTTTATCTGGCTTCGCTGGATCTCGGCCGCGATAAAAACCTCGTTTCCTATGTGGCGAAGGGACCGGGCTCCTGGGTGCCGTTCAGCGGCACGGCCGAAGAATACCTGGAGTCCAAAAGGATCACGCCGATCGGTGAATCCAGCTTGTTTGAGGCCTCCCGGAACGACCGGCGCAACCACAGTGCTCTTTTCTTGAATTCGGCCGTGTTGGACCAGGGGGGTCTCCGGAGCGAGATGGTTCAGGATGCATTTTTAGTGGCGGTGTTGGATGTCCTGGGCTCCCTGAAAAAGCCCGGCTTCGGCGTCCACACCGGCTATGACAACGGCGCTTTGATTTCCCTGAGCTTGCCTGCTTCAGAGTACGGAGAGATTCTCCTCTACGACCGGAACACGCTGGAGGAATATGTGGCGGACCGCCTCCAGAAATCCGCTGCCGGCCTGGAAGAGGATACGCTGGAGGAACTCACGGGTAATTTCAGCAGGGCGCAAGCGGTTCGGAATGAGTTCGGGTTGAAATCCGTCACGATTCCGGAATGGCATGTGAGTCGTGCTGCTCTCGATGGAGAAACGCCTGTTTTTCGGGTGGATGCCGCTGATCCGGAAGCCATTGCAGAAGGCCGCCCGACAGCGATGCTGATCACGCACTATCCCAGCGGCCGCCAGTGGTTCCATCGGTGGGTTACACTGACCGGTTACAGCTACAGTGAGTTGAAAGGAGGCCGGCTCATTTCGGGGGAGAGACTGAGTGGGCTTCTGAACGGCACGGTTCCGTTCCAGGTTCTCAAAAGTTCCGGGGCAGTGTTTTACGGTCCTGCCTCCGGGCTGGAAGAGTTGAAGGCCGCCGAGAGGCGGGTGGAGCGCGCTCTCAAGGCGCTCCTGGATCACGAGCACCGGGGAGCCCTGCGGCGGCAGGTGATCGGTCCGAGCATTCTACGGGACTACCCGTTCCTGGCCGCGCTGAATTACACGCGTCACCTCTCCGTAGTCATCGATCCGGGGGGTGATCAAACGGAAGGGATCGTCCGTGCGCTCGCCGATCAAGCCGAGGTTCTCAGGGTGGGTGTCGATTATTACGGCAATCCGGATGACGTGACGAACTTCCTTAAATATACCGCCCGGCATGGGATCTCGTTTCGGGAGAACCATCGTCTGGCGGTCAATCCGAATCCCGCGGAGCTTCTTCGTCAAATCCTTTCAAATATGACCGACCTGACGCCCTACGCGGTGGAGCGGCGCTTAAGTGATTTTGTAGGGGTATCGCTGGAACAATTGGCTCAGGACCTGGAGACCTTGCGCGGGACCTAGTGCGCTTCGGGTGCGGCCGGGGGATGCTCCTCGGTGCCGGCGGGGTGGGTGTCGGCCGCGTGGGCATCCCCTTCTTTGCCGGTCCGCTTGTCGAGGTAGAAACTGGACTTGCCGGTCTCTTTGGACAGGAGTTTCGCTTTCTTCTTCACTTCGGCGCAGATGTTGGTGACCTCCGCGTAGGAAGCCAGCTCCCGATTCATGTTTCCAACGCCGGCGAGTGAAATTGTCATGATCGGAAATTGTTTCACGTTGCCTTCGCGGTCTTTCGAGATGATAAAGCCGCGCTGGCGGTCCTCTTCCGAGAACAACTCCCGTACCCGCTTGTCGAACCCCGTGCAAACAGCATTGGTCACGATGTCCGCCTTTTCCGGCGTGGTCAGGATGATGAAGTCATCCCCTCCTTCGTGCCCCAGGAAGTCGCCCGGCGCCCCCAGCCGGACCGCCTCCTTCATGATCTGGGCGGTCAGCTTGATCGCCTTATCTCCGTCTCCGATTCCATATTTATCGTTGAAGGCCTTGAAATTGTCCAGGTCGGAGTAGACCGCCACGAACTTCTTCTTTCCCTTGATCCGTTTCTCGATCTCTTCGTGGATCATGTTGTTGCCGGGCAGTTTGGTCAGCGGGTTGGCGTTCTCGGCGCGCGATTTCATCACCACCAGGGATTTGGCCATGTCGTTGAACGTGTCGGCCAGCTCTCCCAGCTCGTCTTCGGTTTCCACTTCCACCTGGCGGCTGAGGTTCCCGGAGGCGATGTCGGTGGTGGCTTCGTTGAGCTCGCGGATCGGCCCGAGGATGGAGCGGATCAACAGAAGACAAAGCGGGATGACGGCCAGGATCACACCCACCGCCGCGAGGATGCACAGCTTGGAGGCCTGAGCGATGGCGTCGCCCATATTTCCGAGCGAGTAGCGGAAGATGGCCAGGTATTGAGGCACGTCGTCGAGCGTAATCGGCGTGTAGAAAATCACCTGCTCCGGTTCCACCCGCGCGAAGAACCAGGCCTGGGGGTTGTAGGTCTTGCGCGCGTACTGGGTGCCCTCGGCGTCGTCCGGAGCAAGAAGGGTTCCCTGCAGACTCTCGTCCGTGCCGGCGATAATCTGTCCCTTCAAGTCCGCCACCTCGATCTCTTCGGCCAGCTGCCCCTGCTGAAGGATCGGGATCAGCTTCTGGAACTCTTCCGGCGGGTTTCCGGCCCGGATCGAGGAAAGCAAGGTCCGCTCGAAAGCTCCCTTGGCGGCGAACGTGCCCACGCGAGCCCGGAACTGGTTGTTTTCGGTGATAACTTGAAGCTGGCGATTGATGAGCAGCGCGGTAAATGAAGCGATCAGAAGGATGGCGAAAAGCGCGATAAGACTGACAATCCGAAGCCGAAGCGTCAAACGAACGGGCATCACGTCCCTCCAGAGGGCAAGCTTACCACAACAGGGCCTGAACCTTCTCCTTGACGGTGTCCCGGTCGAATGGTTTGGTCAGGTAGTCGCTCGCCCCCAGCCGGATGGCATCGGCCGCCACGTCACAGGACTCGTATCCGGTGATGATCAGCACTTTCAGGTGCGGCCGGATCCTCCGAAGCTGGCGCAGCGTGTCCATGCCGTTCAAATGAGGCATCTTGATGTCCATGATGAGCAAATCCGGCTGATTCTTCTTGTCCTTCAGAAGCGTGACGACCTCTTTCCCGTTACGGGCGTAGGAAAGCTGATAGTCTCTCTCCAGGATCAGCTTCAGCGATTCGCGGATGCCGGTTTCATCATCACAGACCAGGATATGAGCGTTGCTCATGGCGAACCTCCCTTTTTCAGAATACCGCCGGGCTCATCACGGAGATCAGCTTGGCCGGCGCGGTGCCGTCGTTTCGGAACTGGTGAGACAAAGAGGCCTTGAAGTACAGCGCTTCTCCCGGGGCGACCGCGTGTTCCTGATCGCCGACCCGGGCGGAAAAAGAACCCTCCAGCCCGAAAACCCAGCGCTCGGTGCCGGGCGGGTACTGCTCCTCAGCGGTTTTCCCACCCGGTTTGAGCAGAATCATCTGGGGCAGCATCTGTTTTCCGGAAATCTGCCGGGTGAGGAAAATCGCCGAGGCCTTCTCATCGTAGTTGAAGGTTTCCACATCATCGCCGGAGCTTTTCAGCAGGAGGGATTCGCTTTCCTGCGGCTGAAGGTCCCGGTAAAGCTCCGCCAGGGAAAGGCCGAACGCGTCCGCGATCCGGCGGTGGGTGCGAAAGGTTCCGGTCCCTTTTCCGTTTTCGATCCGGCTCAACGTGGCCAGGGCAACGCCGCTTTTGCCCGCTACCTGTTCCAGACTCAGCCCGCGTTGTTTTCGAAGTTGCCGTATCCGAGGACCTAATTCTGTTACCATGGAATCCCTTCCTTTTGAGGAAAAACATATCATCATTTATTGGAATTGTCAATACAATGGCTTGCTATCAAATGATTTCCATAAATGGAAGGAACTATTGACAAAAGTTAAAATTTGTGCTATCTTTCTCGTTATTGGGGATAAAGGAGGAATCGATGGACCGTAAGCATCTGGTAGAGCTGTTTCGTAAGGGGATGCAGTACCCTCCCGGCCGGCATCGTTTTTGGTTTTCCCGTTGTTTCGAAATTACGGTCCATCCGGATGAGGTGGTGGAACTCGATGAGTATGAGAGCTTTTCGGCGGATAAATCCGCCGCTCAGCGCACGGATCTGGAGATGTTCCACGTCGGGCGGTCCGTCCTTCATCTGAAGGAGGGCAAGCTCATCGAGCACCGGGGAGACGGCTGGAAAAAGCCGGCCGAAAAAAACCTTGACAAGCGCAAAAGGCGATGATACCTTTAGCACCGTGCCGAACAAGTTGGCAGCTGGTGCATTTGACATGGTGATGGATTAGACAAGCGCAGCGAAGAGGACTTTGACCCCTTAGGGCGTCGTCTTCGACGCCCTTGTTTTTTTCTAAAGACCTTGGCTCTTTGACAACCTGAATCGTAATACCCTGTCGTCTATTCGATGTTCTGAGTGGACGTGTAGTACTAATGATATGAGCTAACCAAACTCCTTCTTGTTTTTGGAGAGTTTGATCCTGGCTCAGAGCGAACGCTGGCGGCGTGGTTTAGGCATGCAAGTCGAGCGAGACATTTGATCTGAAGTTCTTGAAGCCGCAAGGCGGATGGAATGGATGGTTGAATGTCTAGCGGCAAACGGGTGAGTAACGCGTGGGTAACCTGCCCTCGAGCGGGGGATAACAACCCGAAAGGGTTGCTAATACCGCATAAGCTCACGGTCTCGATGGAGACTGTGGGAAAAGCCGGGGATCCGTAAGGACCTGGCACTTGAGGATGGACCTGCGTCCCATCAGCTAGTTGGTAGGGTTACGGCCTACCAAGGCTATGACGGGTAGCTGGCCTGAGAGGGTGGTCAGCCACACTGGGACTGAGACACTGCCCAGACTCCTACGGGAGGCTGCAGTCGAGGATATTTTCCAATGGGCGCAAGCCTGAGAATGCGACGCCGCGTGTAGGATGAAGGCCTTCGGGTCGTAAACTACTGTCAGACCGAACGAATACCTGCCCGGATAACACCTGGGTCGGTTGACGGTACGGTCGGAGGAAGCCACGGCCAACTCCGTGCCAGCAGCCGCGGTAATACGGAGGTGGCAAGCGTTGCTCGGATTCATTGGGTGTAAAGGGTCGGTAGGCGGTTTGGTAAGTGCCCGGTGAAATTCCACGGCTTAACCGTGGAGCGTTCGGGTAGACTGCCGAACTTGAGGGCTGGAGGGGCAAGCGGAATTCCCGGTGTAAGAGTGAAATCTGTAGATATCGGGAGGAACACCAGTGGCGAAGGCGGCTTGCTGGACAGCACCTGACGCTGAGCGACGAAAGCGTGGGGAGCAAACAGGATTAGATACCCTGGTAGTCCACGCTGTAAACGTTGAGGACTAGGTGCCAGCTCGGTTTGAGTTGGTGCCGCAGGTAACCCATTAAGTCCTCCACCTGGGGAGTACGTCCGCAAGGATGAAACTCAAAGGAATTGACGGGGGCCCGCACAAGCGGTGGAACATGTGGTTCAATTCGATGCTACGCGAAGAACCTTACCTAGGCTTGACATACTGGAAGTACTGAACCGAAAGGGGATGGACCTGTCAAATCAGGAGCCAGTACAGGTGGTGCATGGCTGTCGTCAGCTCGTGCTGTGAAGTGTTGGGTTAAGTCCCGCAACGAGCGCAACCCCTACCTGCTGTTGCTACCGGTGGCGTAAGCTGCCGAGCACTCAGCCGGGACTGCCGGTGATAAACTGGAGGAAGGTGGGGATGACGTCAAGTCAGTACGCTCCTTATGCCTAGGGCTACACACGTGTTACAATGGCACATACAGAGGGGTATGCCAACCCGCGAGGGGGAGCGAATCCCATAAAGTGTGCCCCAGTTCAGATCGGAGGCTGCAACTCGCCTCCGTGAAGACGGAATCGCTAGTAACGGCGGATCAGCTACGCCGCCGTGAATACGTTCCCGGGCCTTGTACACACCGCCCGTCAAGCGATGGAAGCCGAGGGCACCCGAAGGTGGTTGCTCAACCCGCAAGGGAGAGCGCCAACGAAGGTGAAATCGGTAACTGGCGCTAAGTCGTAACAAGGCAGCCGTACCGGAAGGTGTGGCTGGATCACCTCCTTTCTATATTTTCTGCTTCACCCCACCGAATATCGAGCTCTTAGACGACAATCTTATTCAACGGGCGCATAGCTCAGTTGGTAGAGCACCGTCTTGATAAGGCGGGTGTCAGAGGTTCGATCCCTCTTGCGCCCAGGAAACGACGATTCAGGCTTGTTCCTTAAGGGGACGTAGCTCAGTTGGGAGAGCGCCTGCTTTGCAAGCAGGAGGTCGCCGGTTCGATCCCGGTCGTCTCCAACACGGGCCAAACCCTTTGGCTCTTTGACAATTGCATACGGTTCAAGTCACACCGCATTACGGTTGCTTCGGCCTGTCTTCCAAGACGGGCTGGACAATCGCCGAGGAGATTTTCGGTGATCAAGCGACAAAGGGCTAATGGTGGATGACTTGGCACGAGGAGGCGATGAAGGACGTGGTAAGCTGCGATAAGCTTCGGGGAGCCGCAAACAGGCGTTGATCCGAAGATTTCCGAATGGGGCAACCCGGCCGGGTTCATACCCGGTCCCTCCGGCCGCAAGGTCGGAGAGCGACACCCGGAGAACTGAAACATCTAAGTACCCGGAGGAAAGAGAAACCGAAATGGGATTCCCGTAGTAGCGGCGAGCGAACTGGGATCAGCCTAAACGCGATCTGTGTAAGCCCGAACGCGTTGCAGATCGCGGGTTGTGGGGCTTCAGAAGAGGGGAGTTCGGACCCCTCGCCAAGTGAACAACCGGATGGCTAGTCGAAGGGTCTGGAACGGCCCACCAAAGAAGGTGACTAGTCCTGTAAGCGAAAGCTGTCCGGCTTGGTGTCTGAGGTACCCGAGTACCACGGGACACGTGAAACCTTGTGGGAATCTGGCCCGACCACGGGCCTAGGCTAAAAACTCCCTCGTGACCGATAGTGAACCAGTACCGTGAGGGAAAGTTGAAAAGTACCCCGGTGAGGGGAGTGAAATAGGACCTGAAACCGTTAGCCTGCAAGCTGTGGGAGCGCTATACCGTTCGCAAGAACGGGATGCGTGACCGCGTACCTTTTGCATAATGAACCAGGGAGTGACTGGGCGCAGCGAGGTTAATCCCTTATGGGGAGGAGCCGTAGCGAAAGCAAGTCTGAATAGGGCGTTTGAGTTGCGTTCAGTCGACCCGAAACTGGGTGATCTACCCATGACCAGGCTGAAGCCTGATTAATCTCAGGTGGAGGGCCGAACCCATTGAGGTTGAAAACTCACGGGATGAGTTGTGGGTCGGAGTGAAAGGCTAATCAAACCCAGAAATAGCTGGTTCTCCCCGAAATAGCTCTAGGGCTAGCCTTGGAATTGCTAGGGGGCGGGGGTAGAGTGCTGAATGGACTAGGGGACCTACCAGTCTACCGAATCCAACCAAACTCCGAATACCGCCAACCTTGACTCCAGGAGTCAGCCTACGTGGGATAAGCTGCGTGGACAAAAGGGAAACACCCCAGATCGCCGGCTAAGGTCCCTCAATCAGACTAAGTGACAAAGGATGTGTGATGGCTTTGACAACCGGGATGTTGGCTTAGAGGCAGCCACCATTTAAAGAGTGCGTAACAGCTCACCGGTCGACGTTGTCACGCGCCAACAATGATCGGGACTAAGTCTGATACCGACGCCGCGAATTTGAGTTCACTTCGGTGGACTCATCTGGTAGGGGAGCGTACTGCAGTAGGATGAAGGCGGACCGTGAGGACCGCTGGACGAAACAGTAGTGAGAATCCTGGTATGAGTAGCGAAAATGCTGATGAAAAATCAGCACGCCGAAAGCCTAAGGATTCCTGGGGAAGGTTCGTCCGCCCAGGGTTAGGCGATCCTAAGTCGAGGCCGAAGGGCGTAGACGATGGACAGCCGGTTAATATTCCGGCCCCTCCTGGTGATGCGCTTGAGTGTGATGAGTGACGCAGGGGGCTAGGTTACCCCGGGTATTGGACATCCCGGGCCAACTCTGTACCCCATGCCGAAAGGTGTGGGCTAAGGAGGATGGGGAGTCGCGGGGACACCCAAGGCGAAGGAACTGAGGCCGTACTGCCAAGAAATAGCTCATCACGCGAGGTATTACCGGGAGTTCGTACCGCAATCCGACACAGGTAGGCTAGCAGAACATGCTTAGGCGCGCGAGAGAACCCTCGCTAAGGAACTCGGCAAAATGACCCCGTAACTTCGGGAGAAGGGGTAGTCTAGCGGGTGCAAGCCTGCAGGACTCGCAGTAAAGAGAGCTCTGTGACTGTTTAGTAAAAACCCATGTCTCTGCCAAGTCGCAAGACGACGTATAGGGACTGACACCTGCCCGGTGCTGGAAGGTTAACGAGAGATGTCAGTCCGCCGCAAGGCGGACGAAGCGTTGAACCGAAGCCCCAGTAAACGGCGGCCGTAACTATAACGGTCCTAAGGTAGCGAAATTCCTTGTCGGGTAAGTTCCGACCCGCACGAATGGTGTAACAACAGAGCTGCTGTCTCAGCGAGGGACTCGGCGAAACTGTAGTGGCGGTGAAGATGCCGTCTACCCACGAGTAGACGAAAAGACCCCGGAACCTTGACTGCAACCTGGTCTGGGATGTTGGTCCGATCTGCGTAGGATAGGTGGGAGGCTTTGAAGCCCTGCTCTCGGGTGGGGCTGAGCCAACGGTGAAATACCACCCTGATTGTACGAACGTTCTAACCGGTCCTTTGTACGGATTGGGACAGGGCCAGGTGGGCAGTTTGACTGGGGCGGTTTCCTCCTAAAAGATAACGGAGGAGCACCAAGGTCTCCTCAGCGCGGTTGGCAATCGCGTGACGAGTGTAAGGGCACAAGGAGGCTTGACTGCGAGTCCGACAGGACGAGCAGGGACGAAAGTCGGTCCTAATGATCCGGCGGTAGCAAGTGGAAGCGCCGTCGCTCAACGAATAATAGGTACTCCGGGGATAACAGGCTTATCGGATCCGAGAGTTCACATCGACGATCCGGTTTGGCACCTCGATGTCGGCTCATCGCATCCTGGGGGTGGAGAAGCTCCCAAGGGTCCGGCTGTTCGCCGGTTAAAGCGGTACGCGAGCTGGGTTTAGAACGTCGTGAGACAGTTCGGTCTCTATCTCTCGTGGGCGTGAGGAATCTTGACAGGAGTTGTCCGTAGTACGAGAGGACCCGGACAAACGGACCTCTAGTGTCCCAGTTGTGCCGCCAGGCGCAAAGGCTGGGTAGCTATGTTCGGTGTGGATAAGCGCTGAACGCATATAAGCGCCAAGCCCACCTGAAGATTAGGATTCCCGGACCGCAAGGTCCCTAAAGGCCCCTGGTAGAACACCAGGTTGATAGGCTGGAGGTGGAAGGGGGGTGACCCCTGTAGCTGACCAGTACTAATCGGCCGTGCGGCTTGGTTGCCTTTTTTCTCCTTGGATGCGGTGTGACTTGAACCTGTGATGCAGTTGTCAGTTCTTTGACTTAACGATTTTTCCGGGCGCTAATACCGCGGGGGCCACACCCGTTCCCATTCCGAATACGGTAGTTAAGCCCCGCAGGGCCGATGGTACTTGGCTGGCAACGGCCTGGGAGAGTAGGTCAGTGCCCGGTTTACTTTCAGACGCTCGCTGGAGCAATCCAGCGGGCGTCTTTTTTGTCTTTGAGTGTTAGTCGATATTAAATCTTCCAAGGGTACTTGATCTTTCCAAGAGCATCAAGTAACTTTGCCAGGAGAATGGAAAAGCATCCGTTGGGAGCGATGTTGGTGGAGGCCGGAATCATTACGGCCCAGGATCTGCGAGTGGCATTGGAGTCCCAGCGGAACGAGCCGGCCCCCCTGGGGACGACGTTGGTGAGGTTGGGGATTGCCCTCGAGGAAGAAATCCTGCCTATTCTGGCCCGTCAATTGAACCGGATCGATGTGGCGCTGGAAGAGAAAGATATCCCGGCGGCGACTTCTTTGTCCGAAGCCCTCGAGCAGCTTTTGGTTGAGGCGATTCAGGCGGGCTCGACGGACGTCCACTTTGAACCGGTGCAGGAGGACGCGAAGATCCGGGTCCGGATCGATGGAATCCTCCGGGAAATGGAGCTTCCGGCCTTGATGAAGGGCCAATATCCCGCCACGGTATCCCGGATCAAGATCCTCTGCAACCTGGACATTGCCGAGAAGCGAATGCCTCAGGAAGGCCGAACTACCATCCGCGCGCGCGACCGACAAATGGACCTGAGAGTCTCTATCCTGCCTTCCCGCTACGGCGAGAGCGTGGTGATCCGAGTCCTGGATACGGAAATTCCGCTGGGGTTGCCGAGTCTCGGAATGGATCGAGAGATGCTGGACTGCCTGGAAAAGATCCTGACCCGCCGGTCGGGGTTGATTTTGGTCACGGGGCCCACGGGCTGCGGAAAGACCACGACGCTGTACGCTTGCCTGGACCGGCTCAACGATTCGACACGCAAGATCGTCACGATCGAGGATCCGATCGAATACACGCTCAGCGGCGCGATCCAAATGCAGGTGATGGCCCAGATCGATCTGAGTTTCGGCCGCCTGCTTCGGACCGTCCTGCGCCACGACCCCAACATCATCATGGTAGGAGAGATCCGGGACCAGGAAACCGCGGAGATCGCGATCCGTACGGCGCTGACCGGCCACCTTGTTCTTTCCACGCTTCACACGAACGACGCGGCTTCCACGGTCACCCGGCTGATGGAAATGGGGATTGAGCCGTACCTGGTTTCCTCCGCTTTAAGCTGCATCATTGCTCAGCGGCTGGTGCGGACGCTTTGTTCGCGCTGCGCCGGAAAGGGCTGTCTGGTTTGTCTGGGGCAGGGGCTCAAGGGCAGGACCGGGATCTTCGAGTTCCTCAGCGTGGACGAAGCGGTTCGCGACCTGATCCTGAAACAGGCCTCCGTCGAAGAAATCCGCCAGTGCGCTCGCGCGCGCGGCATGACCGCGCTCTACGACAATGGATTGAGCAAGGTCCACGCGGACATCACGACCCAGGAAGAGCTGGACCGGGTCATCCACCAGGACGAACTGATGTGATTTTCGCCAAACGTCCTCTGGGAGAAATGCTGGTCGAGGCCGGCATCATCAGTCTCCGGGACCTTCACCACGCTCTCGAAAGCCAGCCGTTCATGCAGGTCCGGCTCGGATCGACCGTGGTGCGGCTGGGGATGGCCAGCGAACAAGAGGTCATGTCGGTTCTGGCCCATCAGCTTCGCCGGAAGATCGCCGCCCTCTAGCTTTTCTTCTTTCTTGATATACTAGACCCATGTCCGGACATTCCAAGTGGGCCAGCATCAAGCACAAGAAGGGCGCCGCCGACGCCAAGCGGGGCCAACTCTTCACGAAACTAATCAAGGAAATCACCGCCGCCGCCCGCGCCGGCGGAGGCGATCCCGACTCCAATCCCCGACTGCGCCTCGCCTTGTCCAAGGCCAAAGAGGGCAACATGCCCAAGGACAACATCGAGCGGGCGATCAAGAAGGGGACCGGGGAACTGCCCGGCATTTCCTACGAGGAAGTCATGTACGAGGGCTACGCGCCCGGCGGCGTGGCGGTAATGGTGGAAGCGCTGACCGACAACAAAAACCGAACCACCGCGGAAGTCCGGAACCTCTTCACCAAAAACGGGGGCAACATGGCGGGCGCCGGGTCGACGGCATGGATTTTCCATAAGAAGGGATACATCCTGATCGACAAGAGCACGATTGCCGAAGAGAAGCTCATGGAAGCCGCGTTGGGCGCCGGCGCCGAGGACCTCAAGAGCGAAGGAATTTCCTACGAAGTGATCACCCACCCCAAGGACATCGACATCGTCAAAGACGCGCTGGCCAAGGCCGGGATCCAATGGCAGTCGGCGGAGCTGACGATGCTTCCGTCTTCGACCACGCCGATCCGGGATGAGGAATCGGCCCGGAAAGTGCTCAACTTCGTCGAGGCGCTCGAAGACCACGACGATGTCAGCCACGCTTACGCCAACTTCGACATCCCCGACGAAATTCTTTCCGCGGCCGCCAAGTAGGTTCCTTGACACTCGCCTCCGTCGGGGACTATCCTAGTTTTCATGCGCATTCTCGGGATTGATCCCGGTTTGGATCGCACCGGTTATGGAATTATTCATAACGGGTCTATTTCACTGACTCTGGTGGAAGCAGGCCTTATCCGAACAAAATCAGGCCTTCCGCTCTCCGAACGTCTTGCCATTATCGCGCAGAACCTCAAAAAACTGATTGAACAGCACCGGCCGGATTGTCTGGCGGTGGAAGATCTCTACAGCTATTACAAAACACCACAGCCGGCGATTTTAATGGGGCATGTCCGCGGCGTGGTGCTCGAGACGGCCGCGTTGGCGCAGTTATCGGTATCCAGTTATCTGCCGACCCGCGTGAAGAACGCGGTCGTGGGGAACGGACACGCGAATAAAATGCAGGTGGCTCGTTTGGTGCAGATCCGGCTGAATTTGACGGATAAGCAGGTGCCGGCCGACGTAACGGACGCGCTTGCGGTCGCGCTCTGCCATCTGGATTCCATCCGGAAGAAAGAGGTGGTCGCATGATTTCCCGGCTGTGCGGTTTTCTGGTGGGGCGCCAGGCGGGCGGGGTGCTTGTGGAGACGAACGGGGTCACCTACGAAATCTTCATTCCGGCGGCGATCCTTCGCTCGCTGGACCGCCATCTGGAGCCGGATGGGAAGATCCGGCTGGTGACTTATTACTATCACCATGTCGAGCCCTCCCGCGCGGTTCCCATCCTGATCGGTTTTACCAACGAGATCGAGCGGGAGTTCTTCGAACGATTCATCACGGTGTCCGGGATCGGGCCGAAGGCCGCCACGCGCGCCATCAACCAGCCGATCCCGCTGATCGCGCGGGCCATCGATGACGGCAACATGGACCTGCTGCGTTCCCTCCCCGGCATCGGCCCTCAGCGGGCCAAGGAGATCGTGGCCAAGCTGCAGGGCAAGGTGGGCAAGTATGCGCTGATTCCCGACGGCGAGCAGCCGGCATCCGTGTCCGCCGGCGCGCCCGACGCCGCCGCGGAAGCGCTGGAAGTCCTTTTGCAGCTGCAGTACAAACGGCCGGAAGCGCAGGGCATGATCAAGAGCGCGCTGGGCCGGAACTCCCGCCTGTCCTCCGTGGAGGAGATCCTGAACGAGGTGTACAAACAGAAGGCGAAAGAGTCATGAGCGACGAGAGAGAAGTTCTGCTGACCCAGCAGGAGACCGACGAAGACCGCGTCCTGAATCTTTCGCTGCGGCCTCAGAAATTGGAAGAGTTCGTCGGACAGCCGGACCTCGTGGAGAACCTGCGCATCGCCATCCAGGCGGCGCAGCAGCGCGGCGAGCCACTGGAGCACCTGCTGTTGAGCGGCCCTCAAGGGCTGGGCAAGACGACGCTGGCGTACATCATCTCCCGCGAGATGGGTACCAAGATCACCGCGACGTCGGGGCCGGCGATTGAGCGGGCGGGGGATCTGATCGGCATCCTCACCAACCTCGGCGAAGGGGACATCCTGTTCATCGATGAGATCCACCGGCTTTCCAAGGTGGTGGAGGAATTCTTGTATCCGGCCATGGAACAGTTCCAGATCGACTTCATCATCGATAAAGGCCCGTACGCCAAAACCATCAAGTTCAACTTGAAGCGCTTTACGCTGGTGGGGGCCACCACCCGGTCGGGCCTGCTGTCGTCGCCGCTGAGGGCGCGGTTCGGGCTGAACCATCATCTGAATTTTTACGAGCAGGAAGACCTGGTGCGGATCCTCGAGCGGTCCTCGGGGCTGTTGGGCATCGCGCTGGAGCGGGAAGGGGCCGTGGAAACCGCCCGCCGGTCGCGCGGAACGCCGCGGATCGCCAATCGGCTGCTCCGGCGTGTCCGAGACTACACTCAAGTGAAGGGAAGCGGCACCATTGATAAAGCCATTGCCGAGAAGGCCCTTAATTCCCAGGGGATCGACACGCTCGGCCTGGACGAGGTGGACCGCCGGACGCTCCAGGTGATCCTGAAGAATTACAACGGTGGTCCGGTGGGCCTGGAGGCGCTGGCGGCTACGCTGAACGAAGAAGTGGACACGCTGGCTGACGTCGTCGAGCCGTATCTGCTGAAGGCCGGCCTGCTCCGTCGGACTCCCCGGGGACGGGAAGCCACGCTGGCGGCCCGGGAACACCTGGGGATGACTCCCAAGAGCTGGGTGTAGCGCTGCCGTGAAAACAAGATGGCTGGCAGTTTTTTTAGCCGGCATATCTTTCGCCCCCGTTGTCGCCGCCGAAGAACCGCAAGTCCGCGTGGCAATCCTGCAAGAGGCCGAAAACTTCCGGTTGACCGTTCCCAATCCCTGCCGCGCGCTTGATTTGAAAACGTCCGCTGTCTTGGCGGAATGGCCCAACCTGCTTTGGCAGGAGGTCCGCTCGGATGGACCAGGTCTTCGGGTCGGGCAGACCACGCTGGCCTCCGACGCCGTCGTCATTCAGCAGGCGGCCGGGTCCCTTTTCCGGATCAATTCCAGAGCTTACCGGGGGCGGTTGATCCTGCGCCGTTCCGCGGCATCTAAGGTAACCGCGATCAACCAGCTGGGTCTGGAAGAATACCTGGTGGGAGCCGTGGCCAGCGAAGCGCATCCCGACTGGCCTTCGGAGACGCTGAAGGCGCACGCGGTCGTTTCCCGGACCGTGGTGGCCCACCGGATGTGGGTGAACCAAAACCGGCCGTTCGACGTGACCGCGGACACCTCCACTCATTTGTACTATGGGATTTCCGCCGAGCGGGAGTCCACGCAGCGGGCGGTCGAGGCGACTCGCGGACAGGTCCTCACCTGGGAGGGAGAGTTGTTTTCCACCACGTTTCATGCCAATTGCGGCGGGCACACCGAAGACGCTGCGGAGCTTTGGGCCTCTAAAAAGCCCCTGCCTCCGCTCAAGGGGGTGGCGGATTCCTATTGCAAGGACCGCCGGCATTACCGCTGGAGTGCCAAGCTGCGCCTGGATGAGTTCAAGAAGCTGTTAGGGGAAGAAGCCGCCGCGGCGGGCGACCTGACCCGCGTGGAGGTCGTTGAGCGCAACCGGTCCGGCCGCGTCCGGTCGGTGCGGCTGGCCGGGAACCGGGGAGAAGTGCGCCTGACCGGCCGCCGGTTCCGGGAATTGCTGGGAGCCAACCGGCTGCGGAGTCTTAAATTCAACATCAAACTCTCGGGGAGCGAAGTCATTTTCAGCGGATTTGGTTGGGGCCATGGCGTGGGGTTCTGCCAGTGGGGGGCTTATGGGATGGCCCGGCAGGGCAAGAAGATGGATGAGATTCTCGCCCACTATTTTCCCGGGGCCCAACGGAAGCCGCTTCAAGGATTGCCCGGATTTAGTTAGTCATCACCTATTTTTAGATTAGTGCCTTGTCGTTCTCCCTTGCGGGCAGGTATACTTTCTCTATCGCCACTCCCATGACGAAAAAAAGCGTAAGTCGTTTTCCAGCCGGATGTTTAGCGGTTTTGCTAAGCATCGGATTGCTGTTGCCTGCTCCCAACGCCCATGCGCTGCGGGCTCTTCAGACCCATAACAATAGCGGTCTGAAAGAAGAGCTATCCGGCCGGCTTCAGGGCAAACCAAAATCTCCTTCGAAAACCAATACTTCCGGGCTGGAGGAGGTTTTGCTCCGGCGAATCAGCGATGACGGAGCCGTCCTCGAGGTCTATGGACAGGAAGGATACGGTGTCGTTCATAAGATTCCGAGACAATACTCCGAAGCGGAAGCCCGAGATCGGGGTATCCCCTTAGCGTTGGAAGGGGTCAGAAACGGATTGGAGTTGGCCCAGCGTGCTTTGGGGGACATGGTGTTGCCCACGGTGAGATTGGAGAATGTTCGCTTGAGAATCGGGAATTCCTTCCAAGATGCGGCGTTCACGTTAGCGCAGGGTCGCGTGCCAAGAGAGCAATTTTTGGATCAGATTGTGGCTTCGCTGGTGCGGCAAGGGGATCGGCCGGCTCTGGCTCGGCTGGATAAGATCTTCGTTGATTTCAAGGCATTCCAGGACGAGCTAAATAACCGCGGCGTGGTCCATCTCGACACCCGGCTGAGCAATTACATCCTGGATGAAAGCGGAAAGATTTGGTTGGCCGACAGCCGTCTTCTGACGGACAAGCCATCCGATTGGGACATCCACACTTACCAGGCGAAAGATTTCTCCAACAGTTTCAACCACATTCTTGCTCAACAGGGAAAGAGAGCTCTCTTTCGGGGAAGGTCCGTCCCGGACGAAATTTTCGGAGACTATGACGCCAGAAAAAATCTCGCGCGTGAAATGGAAGCGCGGCGGGAGGCGAGTACGGGACGGATTTTACCCAGGCCGAATGCTCGACTGGAGCCGATGTTCCGGGATGAGAGTCGGCGGGCGGCGCTTGAGGCCGAAGCTCGAAAGGCGATCGTGGAGGTGGGCTCCGATGGGCTGGAGGAGACGCCGACCCAGCTGGTGGATTACCAGGGGAACATGTATCTGTTCGACTCTCTCAACAGCCGGGATGCCAGCCAGAGCCGGATTTACCGGGGCCGCAACGGCGATCAAGAGGTGGTGCTGAAGATCCTTCGCCTCGAAGAGCCCGAGGATGTCCAGTTCATTCCGTTGTTGATCTGGTTGTTGGACCGGTTAAGACAGATGGGGATCCCCTTGGTGGAAACGGAACTGGTGCCGCTGCAGTCAGGCCAGTGGGGACTGCGCGCTCCCTATCTTCCGGACGATCTGGAAAAGCAGGCGGATTCCTTACAAACACGGGATGACATCCGCTACGGCGAGGCCGTGAATCGGATCAACCGGGAAGCCACCGAAATCCTGGCGGAGATCGACCGGATCACCCGGCAAATGACCCGGCAGATTGTGGGACTGGCCGACCGGCGCTATTCGATGACTGGGGAGTTTGAGCCGCGCAGGCACCTGGCCAACTTCCGGTTCCGGAACGGCAAGATCGTGGATGTGGATCCGATCGATTTTGAGGCCATGGTAAGCGCGTTAAAGCGGACTGCCGGAGACATTAGGAGCACCGACCCACGGGATTATTTCCCCGGTTTCTTCGAACTGCCGGCCGCGCGAACCTATGATTCTGTCCGGGACGGACCTCCTGTCCTGCAGGCCCCCGCGACGGCGGTTCCGGCGCGCGGAATCCCGGTTCTGCTGGAAGGGCAGATCCGGGACGCTTCGGCTGAGTTCGAAGAGAAAGGGGGATGGAAACTGCACCTTGATGTCTCGCCGGAGAATTATGAGACCGTTCACCGGTGGTTTTGGAACGAGACGGCCGCCGGCTACAAACATCACAACGCCACCCGCGAGCGAGGAGCCGGCTTCACGGTCTATGTGGGCTCCAAGCGGGAAGCCGACGCGCTGGCCCGAAGGATCTCCGGAGAATTGAGCGCTCTGCTGGCTCAGCCGTCTTGGAGGATCCGGGAAACCGATGTCCAACTGGCTCCCAACGTCTGGGCAAGGTTTGACATCAACGGCAAGTTTCCGGACCTTACGGATTACGGGTCGCACGGGGTCCCGCACCTCTCCGTTGATACGTCTCTCCAGGGGCGGCTGAGAAGCCGGAAGTTGTATCCTCCGAACCCCGGTGACAAGGCCAGGGCCGATGCAGAGCTGAGAGAACTGGAGCCCACGATGCCGGAACGGGGATTCCAGTACCTTGCGGCTCAGAGAGGCGAATATTTCACCGGAGGGGTCACCCGTTACCAGGATCTGGCGCCGGCCGGGCTGGAGGAGTTGGAGGATGCCGGAGCCGGTTTTCTGGAACCGCTGCTTGCCGCATCGCCGGATTTCTCGGGGTTGGTCCAATTGCGGGAACAAGTGCGTCGGCTGGAGACGCCAGTGCAGACTCGGCTTCTCCAAAGGTTGGAAGAGATTGAGCGCGCTCCTGCTCTCCCCGAACGCTGGATTGCCATTAGGAACTGGAACAACGACCTTAACCGATTGGTTTTGAACCCTCGTAATCAAGTTTCCTTGTTGGACCCTCAATTTCCCAAGGGAGGAGGGGTGGAGCTTAAGGTCCAAACATATAAACTGCGAAGTCCGGAAGCGGTCGAATGGCGGAAGATGAAGGATGTCCAGTTCCCGGTCGTTTATTACGACAGACTCTCCACACAACATGCCATCTCGCTTCCCACCGGCATTGTGCTGTTCGCGCCTAAACAGTGGCCGAGCGTGGAGGAAGCGCGGCGGAGACTGGAAAATGCCAGGGCAGGTGAACCGGAAGACTTGAGAGACAGCATCCTGCTTGCCAGCTTTCCCAATCCGGAGCGGCTTTCGCCGGCTTCCGTCGAATTGGCGCTTCAGGAGGAGTTCCGGCATTTTCAGATGCAGAACCGCGTGATTCCGCAGCTGATTGAATGGGCGGCTGAAGGGCGAGGAGTTTCCATCGCGGAGGCGATTGATCTGTTCGGGCTTCTGCCCGATTCAATGATCGCAAGGGGATTGGCCAATGCTTACCCGGACCGAGGAACATTTCCTGTCAATGAAATTTATCAGGCCTTTATTTTTTCAGCCGAAGCAACAGCGATTTTGGAGGCATTCCGGGCGGGTTCGGAGCTGGCCGGGCTTTCTATTTATGATGCGTTGTTTATCTACTACAACCTGCATGACGGAATCGGGGGTCTTTCTCTCGAGTTTGAAGCAGGCCCGATTCCCTTCAATGCTCCATGGCAGTGGCTCAGACCCATGGCGGTGACCGAAGTGCTCACAGAGCTTAATGAAATCCATCAGGGCCGGACTGGAACGGGATCTGAAACCGCGTTCAGGCAGATGCTCCTGGGGGCTCGTTTCGACGAGCTGCGGGGACTGGCGAAGCTGTTATGGGAGAAAACGCTGAGGGCCGATGTTTTTCCGTACGACAACCCGGTGCGTCCTGCCGCCGGGCTGGAGGAGTTGGATCCCGCGGTGAAAACGGCATTGAACCGGCTTGTGATGTATCCGGAAGATACAGTGGGAAACCGGGTGACCGAGCTGGAGATCCGATTATCGAACTTCACCGAGGATCAGAGAGTTCAGTTTGTTCAAAATCTGATTTGGTATTCCAACCGGCCGGAGATCCAGGAGCTCCTGGCCGATGTTTTTTGGGTAGAGGAGGGTGGTCCGGGGGCCGACGTTCGGGCCGCGTTGTTGGATGGGATCCAGCATGATTCCACCGGCCAAGCGCTCGATGCGTTCGAAACGCTTTTTTCTCAATTGCCGCTGGAGGTGATGGAAGGGGTTTTCCATCGATTGCTTGGATCGATCAACGAAAACAAGCAGCTGCGTGAGCTTTTACAAAGCACCACCGGATTGATCAGCCGGGAGCTCGCGTCGGAAGACTCGAAGCGGATGTCCGGACGGACATCCTCGGCAGGGGCAGGCAGAGGCCGGTTCCTCCCGGAAGAAACCGCTCCGGTTCCGGCAACGCTGGAAGAAATGAACGAGGTTCTCTTTCAGGAAATCGAAGCCGGTATTCAAGGACATTGGAGGGAAGGATGGCAAAGGCAAGGGCCTTCTCTGGCACTGGCGCTGGAGCACGCGTTTATCTTTGCCATCGTGCGTGAGGAAGCGAGGGTGCAAACGCTCGATGAGGTTCGGGAAGGATTTTTGTATGGGCGGTTGAACGAGGTGGCCCGGGAACGGGTTTGGCTTTCCCGAAGCGGGCATCCCCCTGAGCTCCCGACGGAAACGGCGGAAATCGAAGACGGTTTCTCCGAGTTTTACGGTCTGATCGCCCATCGGCTTCTCACTCGTGGGACGATCGGAGTCGGCCGAGAAGTCGAATTTCCTTCCGAAGAAGCGGAAGAGGCGCACCGTCTGTTTTTGCGTCTTCGACACACGTTGCGGGGCATCTCTACCAAAACGAGAAATCGATTTCTCCGACACCGGGTTCTAGAGCGATTGGTAGAGTTGGAAGATGATTACGCCAGCTATCTGTCTTCGCTGGCGAGCTTCAAGCAAAGGGATCATCGATTCATCGAGACAGCCCAGGATGCTCTGGACGAGCTCCAGAAAGAATTCCAGGTTAAAAGAGGGCTGGGAAGGTTTCGGGCGGAGACCCGCAGAAAGCTTGGACTGCTCGAGCCGCCGCCGGCCCTGGGCGGGCTGGAGGAGAAAGAAGTCCACAGCTTGAGGTTGGATAATCGGGCTCTTCGGAGTTACGAGGTTCTTCTCCGTGCTGTTGGGGAAAGCATGGCTGGAAATCCGCTGGATCGTGAGTTTTTGGATCATTTCTTTCATGCGGATCTACAAAGAGATCCTTCTGATCTGGCGGTTGTTCCGCCCGTCAGGATCTCTCAATCACAGAAGCCGCTCGCGGCTCCTCAGAGAATTCTCCTCATGGAGTTGGATAAGGGCTCCTTTGAAGAGCGAAAAGCAGCCCGGTTTTTAACCAATACGGAACAAGGTCCAGGAGAAGCATCGGAACTTTTGATTCTAAAGGTTCAGAACCTGCCGGAAACGACTCCGGTCGTGTTTGAGGATAGGGTAGAGGCGATGTTTCATCGATCCGAGGAGGGAGTGCTTCATATTTCATTCTTTTTTCAGGATCAGGAGAGTATGGCCACCCATTTGCCGGCGGCGCTTGCTGTCGCGGCATACTTTCTGAAAGAAGAATTGCCCGCCGACGGGCTGGAAGAGCTGGTCAATGATACCCGATCTCTGATAGCAACACCTACATCTGTTCTCTCGGTACCCGCTACGGTTTCATCGCAGCAAGGGAAAGTAGTAACGCTTCCTTCCCGGGATTCGCGGGACAAGATGTTTTTGAAAGACAGCACAGGGAACGCTTTCTTTGTCTGGGTGACGGGAAACCCTGTTTCTATCGATCGGAAGACTGGTCACTCCAGTGCCAAGGTACAGCTGCGGCTGTTCAGCTTCAACCCGATAACGGCGGAGCGCCTTAAAGCCCTGCAGGATCAGTTCGAATTTCGAGTAGCGCAGGCGGATCGGGAGGGGCTTCATCGTTCTGAGTGGAAGAAACTCGATCGACTCCAAGAAGCGTTGGGGGTCCAATTCGAGGATGAGGAGCAGAATGAATATAACGCGGCGGCGGAGTTCACGCTGGAGGGCTGGTGGGATGTGAATCCCGATTCTCCGACTGCATCTATCATACCGGCATCTATTTTCATTGAGGTTCGGCAGAAGACGCCGCCGCTTCCCGGTTTGCCCGAGGCGAATTCGCCGGCCGCCTTGCCCGCTCCTGATCAGGCCGGGCTGGAGGAGGGAACCGATCTGGAAGACTTGCTGGCATCGGCAAGGATTGTGGAACGGAAGGCGGGATCGGAAACGGTTCCGATGCTTCAGCTCAGCGATCCCGTTCGCCTGCCGGCCGATGACCGCTGGTGGGAAATCGTCGAAAATGCAACGCAGGGGCTTCGGGTCATCGCCGGCGTTGCATCAAATGAGCGGGTGGTTCCTTCGGAAGACGTGGGGCCGATTCTTGTCCTTCGGATGGAGCAGGGGAGGGTTCGGATCTACCAGCCGACAGCCGGCATGCAGTTGATCGGAAGCGTAGAGCCGGGGGGAAAGAAAATCATGGTCGGAAGCGGGTCCCGCCCGGGCCAAGGAAGAATAGAAGGACTTGCGACGGAAGACGCTATTTACTCCGGACGGCATTTCTCAGTGCGGTGGGAGGGCCAGGAGATTGTCATCGAAGACGAAGGGTCGGACGGAGGCACTTACCTGTTAGAAAATGAAATCAGCGAGATCCTGGATGCCGTGGAAGAACAAAACGCTGAAACCACGCCCGGAGTCGAGCTGGTTGTTCGTAAGGGCGAGGTGGTTACCGCCCCGAACCGGCTGCACGAACTGCGGGAGTGGATTGCTTCGCTCGGGATACCGCTCATGACCCGCCGGCAGACCCGGCAGCTTTATTATGGCGAAACGGTGGTGACGAGAGAAGGAGAGCGGTATCGTCTGGCTGTTCTTCGGAACCCATCGGCTTCCCCCGAGAAGCTGTCGGGACGCGTGGTGTTTGTTCAAAAAGGAATTTTCTCGTCCGATGTTCTGGATGCGCTGAAGCAAAAAAATGGAGCGACGGGTAAAGAAGAAGATGTTTTCGAGGTTGACGCTACGGATGCAGATTTGATCGTCCGAATTCTCGACCAACTGACGCCCACATCCACCGATCCATCCGCACAAAAAGTTCCGAAGCCGATTTTGATCACGACACCCGATTCCGATCTGGAGCAGCAGGTCCGCAGTCGCCATGCGGCGCGCCAGCGGGATCTGCCGGCCGAATGGCGGTTGCCGCTGACGCTGGTTTCTGCGCCCAGTGAGATCGCGATCGGTGAATGGCCGCTCGAAAACATTGTGGAATACCTTTTGGATGTGACCCGCGCCGATGATGTGCTGGGTCGCACTGAACAGGAGATCCGGGCGTTCGAACAGAAAGGACAAGAAAGCTGGGTATTGGTCCGGTCGGCCGGGCTGGAGGAGAAAGGGCTGGATCCGGCGGTAAAGGATCTTCTCAATGGAGTGGTGGATCCTTCAAGACACACCACGGGCCGCTTGTACACACTGGCGGAGGGTGTGTCAAATCTGAAGCCGGATCAGCGGGCGCAATTCGTTCGGCATCTCGTCTGGTATTCCGACCGGCCGGAGGTGACGGCTCTCCTGGGGGAGATCTTCTTGAAAGAGGATCCCCTGGCGCGGGTCCCGGTTCGGATGGCGTTTCTGGAGGCGATCAAAAGTGATACGACCGGCGAGACGATCGATGCGTTTGAAACGGTTTTTTCCCGGTTGCCGCTGGAGGTGATGGAGCAGGTTTTTCATCGACTGCTGGGATCGATTAACGAAAACGAGCGTCTGCGCGAGCTTTTGCAGGGTGTCACCGAATCGATCCACCGGGAGCTCGCGTCGGAAGGCGGCTCAAAGCGGCTGTCCGGACGGGAATCCTCGGCCGGGACAGCCAGGGATCGGGCCCTCTCTGGGGAAGCCGCTCTTCTTCCGGCGACGCTGGAAGAAGTGAATGAGGTTCTGTTTCAGGAAATCGAAGCCGGTGCCCAAGGACATTGGAGGGAAGGGTGGCAGAGGCAAGGGCCTTCGCTGGCGCTGGCGCTGGAGCACGCGTTTGTCTTCGCCATTGTGCGCAAGGGAGCGGAAGTGCAGTCGCTCGATGAGGTCCTGGAAGGATTTTTGTATGGGCGGTTGAACGAGGTGGCCCGGGAACGGGTTTGGCTTTCCCGGAGCGAGCATCCTCCGGAGCTCCCTACGGAAAGGGCGGAGATCGAAGACGGCTTCTCCAAGTTTTATGGACTGATCGCCCATCGGCTCCTCACTCGAAGGACAATCCGGGTCGGCCGGGAAACCGAGTTTCCTTCCAAGGAAGCGGAAGAGGTGCACCGGTTGTTTTTGAGTCTTCGGCACGCTTTGCGAGATATTTCCAGCAGAACGAAAAATCGGTTTCTCCGGCACCGGGTTCTGGAGCGATTGGTGGAGCTGGAAGACGATTACGCCAGCTATTTGCTTTCGCTGGCGAACTTCCAGCGAGAGGATCACCGATTCATCGAAACAGCTCAAAACGCTCTGGAGGAGCTTCAGAGAGAATTCCAGGTTAAAAGAGGGCTGGGAAGGTTTCGGGTGGAGACCCGCAGGAGGTTTGGTCTACTCGAGCCCCCCTCCGCCGCCGGGCTGGAGGAGCCGCTGGTCGAAGGGGGCCAGGTGGTTTTGAACCGGGTGGCGGGATGGCTCAAGGACAAGCTCAATGCGCTGCGGGCCGGCGATCCTTCTCTGCCGGAGGTTGACTTGGTTCTGATCCACGGGTCCGCGGCATATCTTAGCGATGACCAGAACCGTTTGCCGGTGGCGGTCCTCAACAACCGCGACCTGATAGGAGATCTGGATATAACAGCCACCCTGAAATCACCCGTCTCATTCGACGATGCTCAGAGATTTCGGCGGTTTTACGAAGGCCAGGAAGCAGCAATCCTGGCTGATTTGAAAAAAAACCTGGCGGTTTTCGGTGCGGAATTCTCCGGGAAAATGGATGGTTTTATCAGATCAGATTTGTTTCCGGAAGTTTTAAGGCGGGATGCGGAGTTCTTTTTGGAATCTCATGGGAGCGATGTGGATCGCCATGTGGGTTCGGAAATGATCCGATCCGCGTGGCTTTCGTCGGAACGGTGGAATTCTACTGAATATACGCTGCTGGATGTGGTGAAGCGGTACCTGGAGCTGGAGCAGCTGGCCGGAGACCTGGCTTATTACCGCCATTATCGGAACCGGCTGATCGCGGCGGCGGATCCGGCCGCTGAGGCGGTGACGATCCTCGATGAGGCGCTGAAAACCGGGCGAAGGGACGCGTTGATCCAGGCGCTGGACAATCAACCACAGCAGACGCTCGGTCGCATCCAAAAACGAATGGAAGACCGGCTGGTTGGTTTGGAGCCGACCGAATCGGAACAAGCGGCGTCCTGGGTGGGAGAGGTGCTGGGAGTTCAAGGACCCATGCCGGAATTGGTCCGCGGCCGATTGATGGCCGGGGATGAAATCATCTGGGGGCGCGGGGCTCCGGGTGCGGTGATGCCCACGCTGGCCCGATTGATTCGGATAAATGAGGATTCACCACGGGCTCACAACATCCGGAGGGACCGGACGATCTATGTGGAAGAGGGATTCCTGCCCGAAGAAACGGTGGAGGGGCTTTCCGCGTTCGGCACGGTTGTGAAAATCAATCCGGACCAAAGCACTTCCTGGGTTTCGTTGATCATGGCGCAAAGTCAGGAGAAGAAGGAGAGTGAGGGTTCAGACGCGCCAAAGGATCTGATCGTTGTCCGGACCGGTTCGGAATTGGAAACGGGATTAGCCCAGGCGCTGGAACAGAGGCCGGAAAGCTGGGATTTCCCCCTGGCGGTGGTCGCGGTGCCGGCGGCGCTGGTTTCGCAGATTTCAGCCCGCGATTTGACTCTCTATCTGTTGGACATCCTGACCAAAGCCGATCCGATCGCGCAGAGGCGCATGGAACGGCTGGAATCGATCCGCGATACCGGCACAGAGCTTCAACTGTTGAGCACCCGGGCTTAGAGCCCCTTGTTATAATCAAGGGGTGCTGAACTATTCCCTTCCGAAAGAGCGAATTGCCCTGCAGCCCGCCGAACCGCGGGATTCCGCCCGACTGCTGGTGGTCCGGCGAGAAAAGGGGACAGTCCCCTCCGGGGACAGTCCCCAATTCTTTTCCCACCGGATTTTCCGTGACCTTCCGGACTTGCTGAAGGCCGGAGACTGCCTGGTCCTCAACGACACGAAGGTGATCCCCGCTCGAATTTACGGCCGCAAGGCCGGAACCGGCGGAAAAGTAGAACTGCTGTTGCTTTCGGAGGCGGAGGAGGGGTCGGGCGAACGGGCAAAGGTGTACCGCTGTCTGGGTCAGCCGGCGAAAAACTTGAAGCCGGGAATGCGCCTGCAGTTTGACAACGGTGTTCTACAGGCCGAGGTGCTGAGCTGGCAGGAGGGAGAGCGGCTGATCCGCTTTGAGGGACGGGGCGTGGAGCAGGCGCTGAAGCGGCTGGGGGAAATGCCTCTGCCGCCGTACATCGACCGGGCTGTCGATCCCAGGGACGCCGATTGGTACCAGACTGTCTATGCCAAGCAGGCCGGCGCGGTTGCCGCGCCCACGGCCGGGCTGCATTTCACGCCGGAGCTGCTGGAGCGGATCCGGGCGAAGGGAGTGCGTGTCTGTTTTTTGACTCTGCATGTCGGGTGGGGCACGTTCAAGCCGGTCGGCGATCGGGAGCTGGAAAGCGGAAAGCTGCATCCGGAACGGTTCCAGATTCCGGCGGAGACGATCGCGGCGATTGAGCAGGCAAAGAAATCCGGCGGCCGTGTGATCGCCGTCGGCACCACTGTTGTAAGAGCGCTAGAAACAGCGGCCCTTCGACAAGCTCAGGGCGAACGGACGGAAGAGAATACGGATCTGTTCATTCGGCCGGGGTTCGAGTTCCGGGTGGTCGATGCGATGATTACCAATTTTCACTTGCCGGGGACCAGTCTTTTGCTGTTGGTGTCGGCATTCGCGGGAGAGGAACGGATTCAGCATGCGTATCAGGAAGCGATTGCGAAGGGATACCGGTTTTACTCGTATGGAGACGCGATGGTGATCCTATGATTGAGCCATTTAATGGAATCATGCCGGAGATCCATCCGACGGCGTGGGTACATGCCTCGGCGGTGGTGATCGGAAGGGTCAAGATCGGGCCTCGGGCGTCCATCTGGCCGGGGTGCATTCTGCGGGGCGACATCGAGCCGATCGAGATCGGCGAAGAAACCAGCTTTCAGGACCAGTCGGTTGCGCACACGAGCGACGGTTTTCCGGTGAAGATCGGCAAGCGGGTGGTGGTGGGCCATCGGGCGACGATCCACGGCGCCGTGGTTGGAGATGACGCGATGGTCGGGATGGGCGCCAACCTGTTGGACGGCTCGGAGCTGGGGGCCGGCTCCATCCTTGCGGCCGGAGCGCTGCTGACGGAAGGAAAGAAAGTGCCGCCGGGTTCGCTCGCGGTCGGCATGCCTGCGAAAGTTATCCGGGCAGTGACGGCGCAGGAGACCGAACGAATCCGGCAGGGCGCGGCTGGATACGTCAAGCGAATGCAGGAGTATCGGAAGAAAACCTAGTGCTTCGACAAGCTCAGCACGAACGGCATTTTGAAATTACGGCTCGCGATCCCGGCGGCCGGGCGCGGGTCGGACGGCTGACATTACCGCACGGCGTGGTGAACACGCCGACGTTCATGCCGGTAGGCACGCAAGGGACCGTGAAGGGGCTGACCGTTCAGGATTTGAAGGCCTGCGGCGTGGAGATGATCCTGGGCAACGTCTACCACCTGTCGCTGCGGCCCGGGCGGGAGCTGCTCGAAAAAGCGGGCGGACTGCACCGGTTCATGGGCTGGGACGGGCCGATCCTCACCGACTCGGGCGGCTACCAGGTGTTCAGTCTGGCGGCGCGGGCCAAGGTGACCGACCGAGGTGTTACGTTCGCCTCTCATATCGATGGGTCTTCTCACGAGTTCACGCCGGAAAACGTCGTGGAGTTCCAGCGGGCGATTGGCATCGATGTGGTGATCCCTCTGGACGAATGCGTCCGGTACCCGTGCAACCGGACCGGCGCGCAGGAGGCGGTGGAGAGGACGACCCGCTGGGCGAAGCGGAGCAAGGAGGTATTTCAAAAACCGGGGACAGTCCCCTACGGGGACAGTCCCCATCGCTCTTTACTGTTCGGGATCGTGCAGGGAGCGACCTACCCTGACCTGCGGCGCGAGGCGGCTCAGCGGCTGCTGCCGCTGGGGTTCGACGGCTATTGCTTGGGCGGTTTCAGCGTCGGAGAGCCGAAGGAACTGATGGCGGAACTTCTGCCGGCGGTGATCGAAGAACTTCCGGAAGAACGACCCCGCTACCTGATGGGCATGGGGGAACCGATGGACCTGGTGGAGGCGGTGGAGCAAGGCGTGGATTTGTTTGACTGCGTGATCCCCACCCGCCATGGACGCAACGGCGTGGCCTACACCTCGCAGGGACGCCTGAACCTGCGCAACGCCATCCATGCCGCCGACCCGTCCCCGCTGGACCCCGAGTGCGCCTGCGAGGTTTGCCGAACGCATTCCCGCATGTACATCCGGCATTTGTTCCAATCGCAGGAGCTGCTGGGGCTGCGCCTTCTCTCGTTTCATAACATTTGGTTCTATAGTAAACTGATGTCCGCCATACGGCAGTCGATCGCCGAGGGCCGCTTGAAACAGGTGCGCGCGCGTTTGGCTGCCGCCTATCAGAAAACCGTGGAGGGTGTGACCGAATGAATCCGGCGTTGGCGCAGTTCGTTCCTCTTGTTCTGATCTTTTCCGTCATGTACTTCCTTCTCATCCGCCCGCAGATGAAGCAGCAGCGGGACCTGGCCACCCTGCAGTCCAAGCTGAAAAAAAACGATGAGGTCGTCACGCTGGGCGGCATCCACGGCACGGTCGTCAACGTGAAGGAAAGCGTGGTGACTCTGCGCGTGGATGAAAATGTCCGGATCGACGTGGACCGGAGCTCCGTCGGCCGGCTGATCAAGGAAGGATAATACCCCCTCCCATGTATCGGAAGCTGACCCCCTGGATCCTGACCATCCTGGCTGTCATCGCGGTTTCCCTTTGGAACTGCGTGCCTCCCAGGGAGAAGATCTCGTTGGGGCTGGACCTTCAGGGAGGGATGCACCTGATCCTGAAAGTCGACACTCAGAAGCTTCCCCCACAGGCCCGGACCGACGCGGCGGAAAGAGCCCTGCAGGTCATCCGCAACCGGGTGGATCAATTCGGCGTCAAGGAACCGCAGATTTATCCCCAGGGAGAGAACGAGATCGTCGTTCAGCTTCCGGGAATCACCGACCGGGAGCGGGCGCTGTCCTTGATCTCGCAGGTAGCGCATCTGGAGTTCCGGATCGTCAGCGCTGACCCCGAGCTGCTGCGCAAGGCGCTGGCCGGCGAGCCGGCGGAAGGATTTGAGCTTTTACGGGATATCCAGAATGAGCCGTACCTGCTGGAGAAAAAAGCGCCGCTGACGGGCGAGGGGCTGGCCAACGCGTACGTCAATTACGGGCAGTTCGGCGCCCCCGAAGTTTCTTTTACGCTGACGCCCGAAGGGGCGAAGGTCTTCTCTCAGTTGACGGCCGCCAACATCGGCCGCCGTTTGGCCATCGTGCTCGACGGCAAAGTTAAATCCGCTCCCGTCATCCAGAGCCAGATCTCCGACCAGGGGCAGATCACCGGCCGGTTCACTCCGCAGGAGGCCAACGACCTGGCGCTGGTCCTGCGGTCGGGCGCGCTGCCGGCACCGCTGGTTATAGAGGAAGAGCGGACCGTCGGACCTCTGCTGGGGAACGATTCGATCCGGGCCGGGATCAAGGCCACCGGGATTGGCGTGGGATTAGTCTTCCTTTTCATGGCCGGATATTACCTGCTGGCCGGCGTCATCGCCTGCGTGGCGCTGGCGCTGAACTTCCTGATCATCATGGGCGGGCTGGGGGTCTTTCACGCGACGCTGACACTGCCGGGCATCGCCGGAATCGTGCTGACGCTGGGCATGGCCGTGGACGCCAACGTGCTGATCTACGAGCGGATGCGGGAAGAGATGAAGCTGGGCCGCTCCATGCGGCAGGTGATCAACAACGGCTACGACCGGGCGTTCAGCGCCATCGTGGATTCGAACGTGACCACGCTGATCGCGGCGTTCCTGCTGTTCCAGTTCGGGACCGGCGCGATCCGCGGGTTCGCGGTGACCACGACGATCGGTCTGCTCGCCAGCATGTTCACGGCGATCGTGGTGACGCGGGTGATCTTCGAGGCATTGCACCGGGCCGGCTGGCTGACGCGTGTCCGGATGCTGCATCTGATCCGGGAAACCCGGATTGATTTCCTTCGGCCCAGGAAGATCTGCTACGCCGTTTCCCTGATCGCCGTCATCGGCGGCATGGTTTATTTCAACCAGTTGGGCGGCCGCGCTTACGGCATCGATTTCACCGGCGGCCAGATCCAGCAGTACCATTTTCAAAACCCGGTGGCGCTGGAAAAAGTCCGGGCCGTGCTCGGCGAAACCCACTTGCCGGATGTTTCTTTGCAGCAGTTCGGCTCGAACAGCCAGGATGTGCTGGTGCGGACTTCCGGAGACACGCTCAAGCCGGTTCAGGAAAAGCTGAAGGCCAGCTTTCCGGATAATCCGGCCGAGTTGGTGCGGGTCGAGCAGGTAGGCCCCTCGGTGGGGAAGGATCTCCGCCAACGGGCTTTGCTGGCGGTCTTCTGGGCGCTGGCGGGAATCAGTGTTTACGTCGGGTTCCGGTTCCGTTCCTGGAGCTTCGGCGTGGCCGGCATCGTGGCGCTGCTGCACGATGTGATGATCGCGGCGGCGGCGCTGGCGATCACGGGCCGGCCGATGTCGCTGACGCTGGTGGCGGCTTTGCTGACCATCGCCGGTTACTCCATCAACGACACTATTGTGATCTACGACCGCATTCGGGAACTGCGCCGGACCAGCCGGAAGCTTTCCTTCCCTGAACTGATCAACCTGGCGCTGAACCAGACGCTCTCGCGCACCATCCTGACCTCCGGCGTGACGCTGCTGACCGTGCTGTCACTGTTCTTTTTCGGCGGCGACATCCTGAACGATTTCGCGTTCGCGCTTCTGGTCGGTTTCATCTCCGGCGTTTATTCCACCGTCTACATTGCCAACCCGCTGCTCCTGCTCTGGGAGAAGAAACGGTAGGGGGATCTCCCTCTCATGCGCAGAAACTGGATCCTGCGCTCCGCGAACCAAGCCGCTGTTGAAATAGTGGGCCGGCATCTGTCCGTCCCGCCCCTGATTGCCCGCCTGCTGGTCTGCCGCGGCATGGATGCCCCTGAAAAAGCCGGCGATTTTCTCTGCGGCGATTTGAACGGGCTGGCCGATCCCGCGCGGATGGCCGATCTTCCCCGGGCCGTGCAATTGATCCGCCGGGCCGTGGAGGAGAAGCAAAAAATCTGGATCGTCGGCGATTATGACGCCGACGGCATCACCGGAACGGCGATCCTGTTCCGGACCCTCCGGCGGTTGGGCGTCGAGCCGCACGTGCATATCCCTCACCGGACCCAGGATGGCTATGGACTGCGGGCCGATGTGGTCCGCCGGGCAAGAGAAGCGGGCGCTCGGCTGCTCATCACGGTTGATTGCGGCACGACCAGCTTTGAAGAGATGGAGCTGGCCCGGTCGCTGGGAATGGAAACGGTGGTGGTGGACCATCACGATTTGGACCCGAGCCGGACGCTGCCTGCTTCCGCGCTGTTGAACCCTCTGCGCCCCGACTGTTCCTATCCGGAGAAAGAGCTCGCTTCCGCGGGCGTGGCCTTCACGCTGGCGCGCGCTTTACTGGAAGAAGGGGAGGCGTGGCAGCACCTGGATCTGGCGGCGATAGGGACCATCGCCGATCTGGCCCCGCTGACGGGCGAAAACCGGATCCTGGTCAAAGCGGGACTGCACGCGCTTCGCGGCAGTACGAAGCCGGGGATCCGGGCGCTGCTGGCCCGCGCCGGACTGGAAGGCCGCTCGCTCGAAACGGACGACGTCGCTTTTTCGCTGGCGCCGCCGTTGAACGCGGCGGGCCGGATGGGATCGGCGGAGGACAGCTTCCGCCTGCTGGTGTCCGATGATCCGGCGGAATCGGAGAAAGCGGCCGAAGCCCTTTTCCGGCAGAACAGGGCGCGGGCCGCGTCCGGCCGGGAGGCCTTTCAGAAGGCGCTCGTGAAAATAAGCCGCGAGATCAATTTCAGCAAGGACCGCGTGATTATCCTGGAGGATGAGGGGTGGCACCCGGGCGTGATCGGGATCCTGGCCACCCGTCTGGCGAACCGGTTCCACCGGCCCACGGTGATCATCGCCATGACCGGGGACTCCTGCCGCGGCTCGGCCCGGTCGATTCGCTCTTTTCATCTGGTCGAAGCCCTTCACGCGGTGCGGGAGCATCTGGTGGAGTTCGGCGGCCATCCCGGCGCGGCGGGGCTGACGATCAAGCGGTCGCGGATCCCCGCGTTCCGGGAAGCGCTCAACCAAATCGCCCGGGAACGGATCGATCCGAAGGCGCTCTCTCCGACCGTGGATTTGGACGGAGAGCTGCCGCTGTCCGAGCTGACGGAGGAGCTGATCCGGGGACTGGAGATGCTGGCCCCGTTCGGTTCCGGGAATCCCAGGCCGGTCTTTATCTCAACGGACGCCTCATTGCCGGCACGGGGAGAAGCTCCGCTTTTGGCGAAGGATGGTTTCAGCCCGTGGGGAATCCGCCTGCAGATAGGAGACTCAACCGGCCGGTTTTTCGAAGCGCTCCATCCCCGGGAATTCTTGGAAGGCAGTTTGAATCTTCGCAGGATCCGGGGAAACGTGCACCTGGCTTACTCGCCCGTTCACCGGCGCGGCGCCGACGGGCTCCGGATCGAGCTGCGCCTGAAGGACTTGAAGCTCCCTTAACGCCCCTAGCGCAGAGGAAACCGGCCATCCGGCCGGACCTTTCCCACCAGTTGAGCTGTCGCGACAGCGCCGAAATGACGGCTGTCTTCGCTCTCGGCCCGGTTATCCCCCAGCACGAAGACCGAATCGGAAGGGATGCGGACCGGTTCCATGTCCGGCCCCGTCGATCCTCGGGCATACGGCTCGTTCAGGGGTTTTCCATCGATCACGACGCGGCCGTTTTGGATGGCGAGCGTTTCTCCGGCCAGCCCCACGACCCGCTTGACGTAGAGCCACCGGGGTTTGCCCGGGGTCCGCAGCACCACGATCTCTCCCCGGCGCGGGGAGGCCCAACGGTAGACGTACCGGTTGATCAGCAGAAACTGACCTTCCGAAAGGGTGGGCCGCATGCTGACATCCGTGACACGGCCGGTGCTCAGCACAGTCCGGCTGCAGAGAAAAAAGAGAAACACGGCCGCCAGCAAAGTGAAGGCGCCGCGATGATTCGAGCGGCGCCGTTCGCCGGGCACGTACCGGAAGCTGAAGAAGCGGCGTCTTTCCACCACGCCGTTAGTGTATCACCGAGCCGCAGTTGTGAGAGAATGGGAGCATGAGTGCGACGCGAAAACCCACGATCGCGGTGATCGGCGCTTCGGCCGACCGCTCCAAGTACGGGAACCGGGCGGTGCGCGTTTATCAGGCGCGCGGCTATGATGTGTATCCGGTCCATCCGAAAGAAGAGGAGATCGAAGGGCTGAAGGTCTACCGGTCGGTGGAGGAAATCCCGGCGGCGCTGGACCGGGTCAGCGTTTATCTGCCGCCGGAGATTGGGCTGAAGGTGGTCGAAGGGATCGCCCGCAAAGGGACACGGGAGCTGTTTCTCAATCCCGGTTCCGACAGCGAGGCGCTCGTTGCCAAGGCCCAGTCGCTGGGATTAAACGTGATTGTTGCCTGCAGCATCACGGATGTCGAATGAACAGCCCGGGTTCGCGGTGGTATCACAGCGTCGGCTTCGTTCTTTTGTCGCTGTTCGTGGCGCTGGGTCCCTTTGCTCTTCCACTGCTTTGGAAAAGCCCCCGTTTTTCCGAGCGGGCCAAATGGTTCCTGACCGCCCTGACCTTGGTCTACACCGGCGTGCTGTTGGTCCTGGCCAGCTTGATGTTCCAGCAGCTGCTGGACCAGGTCCGGCAGCTGGGCGGCCTGTGAGGTTCCGGTGGTGAAACAGACCAAGATCATCGCCACGGTCGGGCCGGCCTGCACCGAAGAACGGATCCTGGGTTCCATGATCCGGGAAGGGGCCGACCTTCTGCGCATCAACGCCTCCCACACCACTCCCAAAGGATTGAGGGAGTGGATTCTCCGGATCCGGAAGCTGTCGGCCTCGATCCGCCGTGAAGTGGGGATCCTCGTGGATCTGCAGGGACCGCGCGTGCGCACCGGGCCTTTGAAGGGGGGCCGTCCGCTGCTCCTCAAAAACGGGGAAGAGGTGACGATCGTCTGCGGACCCGGCGAAGGGTGGGGACGGATCGTGACCACGCCGTGCCGGGAGCTGCCCCGCATGGTGAAACGCGGAGACCGGATCCTCTTGGATAACGGAACCATGGAGTTGAAGGTTCTCCGGGTCGAGCCGCGCCAGGTGCTGGCTCAGGTCCTGGGGGGCGGTTTGCTGGGAGCGAACAAGGGGATCAACCTGCCCAACGCGCAGGCGACACTGCCGGCGCTGACCGAGATGGATCGCTCCAACCTGGGAGTCGCCGCCGGGCTGGAGGTGGATTACGTGGCCCTCTCGTTTGTCCGCGCCGCCGCCGATGTGGCCGACTTGAAGGGTTGGATGAAACGACACCATAAGGACATTCCCGTCATTGCCAAAATTGAAAAACCCAGCGGCGTGGAGCGCCTGGAGGAGATCCTGGCCATCGCGGATGGCATCATGGTGGCCCGCGGCGACCTGGGCATCGAGATGGGCGTGGAAAAGGTTCCGGTGGTCCAGAAACGACTGATTCAGCGGGCGAACCGCAGCGGGATTCCCGTGATCACGGCGACCCAGATGCTCGAATCGATGATTGAGAACCGGCACCCCACGCGGGCCGAGGTGTCCGACGTCGCCAACGCGGTCTTTGACGGAACCGATGCGGTGATGCTTTCGGGAGAGACCGCGGTGGGCAAATATCCGGTGGAAACGGTCCGCATGATGTCAGAGATCATCCTGGAAGCCGAACGGCCGCCATGGGATTTACAGCGGCCGTCCGCCGAAGTCCTGATGGCCGGCCGCCGCGATCCAGCCGACCCGGTGCAGGCCATCACGCAGGCCGCTTACAACGCGGCCGGCGCGCTGGACGCCCGGGCCATCCTGGTTTTCACCCGGTCCGGCCGGACCGCGCAGTTGATGTCCAAACTCAGGCCGCGCTGCCCCATCATCGCGTTATCCTCATCGGGCGGGCCGATCACGCGCCTGAACCTGCTGCGGGGAGTCCAGCCGCTTTCCATCCGGCACTCCGACAGCACGGACGACATGATCCGGCAAGGGGACGCGGTGATCCTGCGGGCGGGGCTGCTTCGGCGGTCCGATCCGGTGGTGATCGTCTCAGGAAAGCAGGCGCTGCCGGGGGCTCGCTACATGACCAAGATCCATCACATCGGCGAGCGCTGAAAGCCCACCACTTCATGGCGGAAGCCGTTCTTTCCGCTTTCCTTCACCGAGGCGACCAGCGATTCCAGTTTGGTCCGCATGGCTTCGGCCGATTCCGGCGGCTGAAGGTAGGTGACTGCTCCGATGCTGAACGTGACAGGCCATTCGTTCCGTTCGGCCGCGTCCAGAAGCTGTTTTTGGAGGCGGTGGATCACGATCTGCGCCGCTTCCGACTGCGTTTCCGGCAGCAGCAGCGTGAACTCATCGCCGCCGACGCGGCCGATCAAATCGGTGGAGCGGCTTTTCTGCCGCAGGGTCCGGGCGACGGTCCGCAGCAGCGTGTCGGCCGCGTTGTGGCCGAACCGATCATTCAGCTTCCGGAAATGGTCGACGTTCAGTGTGGCCGCGCTGAACGGATGCTGGTAACGGCCGGCTCGTTCGATCTCCAGCGCCGCGGATTCCAGAAACCCCCGTTTGCTGAAAAGGCCGGTCAGGTAATCGATGCGGCCGGATTCCTGTTCGCGCACCCACTCCCGTTTCAGCGCGGGCAGGATCGAGGGGACCGATAGGAAAAGAGCCAGGCGGGTCAGCGCGTTGACGGCCAGGACGATCGAAGGTTCCTCCGGCGCGGCGTTCCCGAAAAGCGCGGCGACCAGCCAGATGCCGGCGCTGGCGACAGCGATGGAGAATCCGCTGCCGGCGCCGCCGTTCCAGGCGGCCAGTCCGATGGGAATGAGGTAAAGAAAATCCAGAAGGAACGCCGGGCCGGTAAAGAGGTCCAGCATGCCGGCCAGCGCGGCCAGGCACAGCCCGACGGCGGTCCAGGCGAAGAGGGATTCCTCGCGGAAGTACTCGCGCAGCTTCATCTTCACGCATAGCGTAGCCCCGCTTCCTCCCGCCGTCAAGGGGCGGCTTGATAAGAGGGCGGGCGCAGGGTATGCTGGGACAACCACTTGAGGGAGGATTTGGATGAATCGGACATGTAAAGCTGTTTTGACGGCGTTTCTGTTGGCCGGATGCGCGACCTCATCGTCGATGAACTGGTCGATCCCCGACATGAGAACCGGCAAGACGGTTGCTTTGGAGCAGTGGCTCAAGCAAAACCCCATGAGCGCGGTTCAGGGCGTTTCCATCCAGGAAATTTCCCGGGGTGAGTCCGCCAGTGTTCACATCATCCGGATCCGAAAACAGGAGCCGATGCACGTGCATCAGCGGCATGACCTGGTGGCGATCGTGCTGAAGGGAACCGGCACGCTGACGCTCGGCGACCGAAAACTGGAGCTCAAGCCCGGAAGCATCGTCAGCATTCCGCGCGCCGTTCCTCATGCCTTCGTTAACCACTCCTCGGAACCGGCCGTCGCCTACGTCACCTTCACGCCGGCCTTCGATGGCGTTGACATGGTTCCCGTTCCCGCCGCGGCCGAACCGAAAAAGAAGAAATAGGGCATCCCTCCTTTTATGGCCGCCTTCGGCCAGCTTTTGTTCACGCTAGCGCTTTATGGTCTGGGAATTTCCGTGCTGGCTCTTTCCGGCTGGCCGGCGGTTTACGTCTTCCTCCGGGTGTGGGAGCAGTCCGCGGTTTGTCCGCCCGCTCTGAAAGCCCTGTTGTTGTCGTTGGCGGCCGCGGCCGGTTATTTTTTGTTCGGGTTCTGCCTGCTCCTGGGGGTGGGATTGCTGAGGGTTGTGTTGGGACTGCGTTTGGCGGAAGGGGAACACCCGGCCCTTTCGGCCGGCTCGGCCCGGTGGGCGACCGCGAACGGGCTGAACCTGATCGTGACCATCGCTTTCATGGATTTCATTCTGCTGACTCCGTTCGCTCCGATGCTGTTCCGGTTTCTCGGGGCGAAGGTGGGCCGGAACGTCCAGATCAATTCCAAGTTCTGCGCGGACCTATCCCTTCTGGAGATCGGCGATAACGCCGTTATCGGAGGACATGCCACAGTGATTTGCCACTCGTTTGAGCGCCACCGCTTGATCCTGAAGAAGGTCCGGATCGGCCGCGGCGCCATCATCGGCCTGAACGCCATTATTCTTCCGGGCGCCCAGATCGGCGACGGCGCCACGGTGGCGGCCGGTGCGGTGGTCCCCAAGGACAGCCGGGTCGCTCCCGGAACGGTTTATCGAGGCGTCTGATGGCCGACACTCCGCAGGCGCGTCTGCGCAACATCGCGATCATCGCCCACGTCGACCACGGCAAGACCACGCTGGTCGACGCCATGCTGCGCTACACGCAGACGGTGCGGGGCATGGCGGCCGAAGGGGCGCTGATCATGGACTCGATGGACCTGGAGCGGGAGAAGGGGATCACGATCCGGGCCAAAAACGCCAGTCTGATTTACGGTGATCACAAGATCAACCTGGTGGACACCCCCGGCCATGCGGACTTCGGCGGAGAGGTGGAGCGGACGCTGAGAATGGTCGACGGCGCGCTGTTGCTGGTGGACGCCCGGGACGGCCCGATGCCGCAGACCAAGTTTGTGCTGCGCAAGGCGATCGGGCTGGGCCTGCCGGTGATCGTGGTGATCAACAAGATCGACCGCTCCGACGCGCAGATCGACGACGTGCTCAACCGGACGTTCGATCTCTTCGTGGAGCTCAATGCCACTTCCGAGCAGTTGGATTTTCCGATCATCTACGCCTCGGCCATCAACGGCACCGCGACGCTGCACCTGGATCAGCCCAGCTCCGACATCCGGCCCCTGTTCGACACCATCATCGCCAAGATCCCGCCGCCGGAAGTCCATCCGGAGGAGTCGCTTCAGATCCTGGTACTGGCACTCGCTTACGATTCCTTCAAGGGAAAGATGGGGATCGGGAAAATCCATGCCGGTTCCATCCGGAAAGGCCAGCCGCTGCTTCGGATCGCCGCTGATGGAACCCAGAAGCGCGCCAACGCGCTGGCCCTGCTCGCGTACGAAGGCCTGGAGAGAAAAGAGATCGAACGGGCCGATGCCGGAGAGATCGTCGCGGTGGCCGGCTTCGACGAGATGGGGATCGGAGACACGATCACCGACCCGGACCGGCCGAAGGCCCTTCCACCGGTCCAGATCGAAGAGCCGACGCTGCGCATGGCGTTCTCCGTCAACAAAAGCTCATTCGCCGGCAAGGAAGGAAAATACGTGACTTCCCGGACGCTCCGGGACCGGTTATTCAAGGAGCTCGAGATCAACGTGGCGATGCGCGTCACCGAGACGGAAAACGCCGACACCTTCCTGGTCTCCGGCCGCGGAGAGCTGCATCTGGCCATTTTGATCGAGACCATGCGCCGGGAGGGATACGAGCTGGAGGTGTCCCAGCCCGAAGTGATCACCAAGGAGATCGGCGGGCAACGGCAGGAGCCGTACGAGTTCCTCACCGTGGACGTGCCCGGCGAATACCAGGGCACCGCGATCGAGGAGCTGGGCCGGCGCCGCGGCGAACTCAAGGAAATGTCGCAGGCGGTCACCGGCGAGCTGCACCTGGAATACCACATCACGACACGCGGCATCCTGGGCCTTAAAAGCGCGCTGCTCAAGAAAACGCGCGGCACCGCCTCGGTCCATCACATGTTCGAAGGATACCGCTCGGTGATTCCGGACCTGCCGGGCCAGAGCCCGCACGGCTCTCTCGTGGCCACTGAGGACGGCACCAGCAGCGCCTACGCCATTACCATGATCCAGGAGCGGGGCGAGCTGTTCATCGGGCCGGGCGTGCCGGTTTACGAAGGAATGGTGGTGGGGCAGGCCAGCCGCGACCAGGACCTGGGCGTGAACGTCTGCAAGCAAAAGAAACTGACCAATGTCCGCTCCAACGCCGAGGCCACCATCACGCTGGTTCCTCCGCGCGAGATGTCGCTGGAACTGGCGCTCGAATACATCGGCCCGGACGAGCTGCTGGAAGTGACCCCGAAATCCCTCCGGATCCGCAAGAGAATCTCCGACATGAAGATGCGATTGCGCGCGCAGAAAGACTGATTCCTGGAGTAAAATAGGGGCCGATGACCGGCCTCTTTGCTCTGCTCTGCGTTTTCTCGCTTTTCGGATTGATCGACATCGCTTATTTTCACCTCTGGCGCTACCAGCTTTTCAATCGTCCCTCCAGCCGCGGCGAGCAAATGACCCACGTGATCCGGCTGGTTCTCTTCGTCGCCGTGCTGGCCTGGGTGATGTTTGTGCGGGCCGAGGGGCGCTTCGCCTTGATTCTGCCCGCGCTGATCCTGGCCGATCTGGCCAACTCCGCGGCCGATGTATTGCTGGAGCCGAAGAGCCGCGCGGACCTGGGCGGCCTGCCGCCCGGCGAATATTTCATTCATATGGCCGCGATGTTTATCAACGGCGCCATCGCGGCGGCCGCCGCCGCCGTATCCTGGAACGCGTTTCATCGGTCCTCCTCCCTGCAGTGGCATCCGCTGGAAATCCCGGTCATCTTTCTCGCGATCGGGGCTCAGATCCTGGCCGGCACGTTTCTTCTGCTGCTCTTTGAGGCCTGGGGAACCTGGCGCGCCTGGGCGAAACCACGGTGAGATTTTTCTTCCCCGCGCACTGGATCTTTGAAGCGTCGGCTTATTTCCTGGGGTTCCGCCTTTATCTTCGGCAGCGGCAGCGCGAAGGCGACCCGCTGCCGTTCGACCAGCGAATGTGGATCATTGCGGCCGCCGCGGCGGGCGCCGCGATCGGCAGCAAGCTGCTTTTCTGGGCGGTCGATCCCGTGGCGACGACGCAGCATTGGCATGATCCGGTTTATCTGATGGGCGGCAAAACGATCGTCGGCGGCTTGATCGGCGGATGGATCGCCGTCGAATGGACCAAGCGCCGCTTAGGGGTCACCCGTTCCACCGGCGATCTTCTCGCGATTCCGCTGGCGGTTGGGATCGCGATCGGCCGGGTCGGCTGTTTCTTTGCCGGGCTGGGCGATCACACCTACGGGTTGCCAACGAACCTGCCGTGGGGTGTCGATTTCGGCGACGGCATCCGGCGCCATCCCACTCAGCTCTATGAAATCCTCTGGCTGGGGCTGCTGGTGCTCTGGCTGCGCCGGTTCCGGCCGCGGCCGCATCGCGAGGGAGATCTCTTCAAAGGATTCATGGTGGGCTACATGGGGTTCCGGCTGTTCGCGGATTTCCTGAAGCCCGGCGTGCCGCTCGCCGGGTTGACGGCGCTGCAGTGGGCGGCGCTGGCAACCCTTTTCTATTACCGGTGCGATTTGCCGGTCCTGCTCCGTGGCTGACCGGGTCCGTCCCTACCTCTATTACGACGTGGCGATCTCCATCTGCTCGACCTGCTACCGGAAGGTGGAAGGGAAGATCCTTTTCCAGGACGATCAAGTGTTCCTCACCAAGCGCTGCCCCGAACACGGCGGGGAAAAGGTGCTGATCGCCGATGACGTCGATTATTACCGGCGCTGCCGCGAGGTGTTCCTCAAGCGGCCGGAGATGCCGGTGCGGTACAACACGCCGGTCAAATGGGGCTGTCCCTACGACTGCGGCCTCTGCAGCGACCACGAGCAGCATTCCTGCCTGACCCTCATCGAAATCAACGATTACTGCAACCTCCAGTGCCCCATTTGCTACGCCGAGAGCGGCCCGACCCGCAAGCAGTTCCGGAGCTTGGAGCAGATCGAGCGGATGCTGGACGCGGTGGTGCGCAACGAAGGGGAGCCAGACGTCGTGCAGATCTCCGGCGGGGAACCGACGCTGCATCCGGAATTCTTCCAGGTGCTGGAGATGGCCAAGCGCCGGCCGATCAAACACCTGATGGTCAACACCAACGGCACGAAGATCGCCGCCGACGAGGAGTTCGCCAAACGGCTGGCCGATTTCATGCCGGGGTTCGAGGTCTACCTGCAGTTCGACTCGTTCGAGGAGCGGGCGCTCACCGCGCTGCGCGGCGCGGATCTGCGCCGGGTCCGGGAGCAAGCGTTGGAGCGGCTCAACCGGCTGGGGATCTCGACGACGCTGGTCGTCACGTTGAAGAAAGGGTTCAACGATCACGAGATCGGCCGGATCATCGATTTCGCCGTGCAGCAGCCCTGCGTGCGGGGCGTCACGCTGCAGCCGATCCAGGCGGCCGGTCGGCTGGAACAGTTCGATCCGGCGCGCGACCGGCTGACGCTGACCGAGGTCCGCCGCCGGATCCTGGAGCAAAGCGTTCTGTTCAAGCCGGAGGATGTGATTCCCGTTCCGTGCCACCCCGACTCGCTGGCGATGGCGTACGCGATGAAGCTGGGAGGCAGGGCCGTCCCGCTGACCAGCTTGATCGACCCGCAGGTGCTGATCAACGGCGGGCGCAACACGATCGTGTTCGAAAAGGACGACGCGATCCGGGACCATGTGTTCAAACTGTTTTCCACCAACCACTCACCGCAATCGGGCCTGCGCAGTTTGAAGGATCTGCTCTGCTGTCTGCCGCGGGTCAACGTGCCGGAGGGAATGGACTACCGGAACCTGTTCCGTGTTCTCATCGTCCAGTTCATCGATGCTTATTCGTTCGACGTTCGGTCGGTGAAGAAAAGCTGCATCCACATCGTCCATCCGGACGGCCGGCTGATCCCGTTCGATACCTACAACCTGTTTTACCGGGATGACCTGGAGAAGACCCGCCTGGCGCCTCTTCGACTTATGGAGGAAACTGCGACCCATGGATGATCAAGCGCGCCGTTTCCGGAAGGACATCGGAATTGGCATTGGATTGACGCTGTTGTTTCATATCGTTTTGTTGAGTGTGGGGGGAGTTTTGATGTCGCTGCTCTCCGGCTGGCCTCTGCTGGCCGGATTTCTGCCGCTTCTGGGCCTGGGAGTTGGAGTCATCTACATCATTCAGGTCGTGCAGTACGCTCGGGAAAAGGGACGCAAGGGGTTAATCGTCGGGCTGATCCTCGCCTACGCGATTCCATTTCTGCTGGTGGCGGCTTGCACGGGGATCGTTATGCTGATGTTTGCAGCCAAGCGGTGATTCAAGGAGATAGTAGACATATGTATCCTATTGGGGTAGGATGGGAATGCCAATCGGAGGCCTTCCCATGGAACATCAGTACCTGCTGCTTCAATGTGCTGTTTCTGTCATTCGCGAAAGGGGGATCATAGACCATGGAGAAGCATACCGAAGGATGTTGGGTTTCTCTGGTTCTTCGACTGGCGGTGGCTTCGCTGTTCATCGGAGCGGCTGTCCCCAAATGGATGGGGCCTCCCGGCGCCACCGCGGCCGGCTTCCAGGAGCTCTTCAAGGAAACGTGGCTGCCGCTGTCTCTGGTAAATCTGCACGGCCGGCTGGTTCCCTGGATCGAAGCGTTGATCCCGATCTGGCTCCTTCTGGGTTTCCGGCTGCGGCTCGCCTGGGCCTTCACCGCGTTGTTCCTGGTTTCTTTGGCGTTCGGGATGGTGGTGGCTCAGAAAGGGGATATCGCCGCGTATAACTACATGTACGTGCTGATCGCCTGCGCGGGACTGCACTTCAGCCGGTTCGACCGGTTCAGCATCGACGGGTTCGGCCGAACGGACGGCTGCTGCGGCTCTTAATTTTTGGGGCGGAAGAGGCCGAGCGAAGAGGTGAAGCCATGGATGTAGTTCTGGCTTCCGACCGGCCCGATCTCTCCGTTGCAGAAGAAGCCGGCAATGGGGCAGGGCCCCACCGCTTTCTGGATGGCGCGGATGTCATGGTGCGGCTCACCGTAGAGGTCCCGGCCTCGGCCTAGGCAGTTAAAGAGGAGGCCGCCCGGCGGGTGCTCCTTGACCGGATGCTCGATCCGCTCTTTCAGCAGCGTCTGCAGGTCGTCCTTCGAAGTCTGCGCGTCGCGCACCTGGAACTGGACCGTCTGGCCGACCCGGATCCGGTCCCCGACCGCGATGGCGCCGCTGGAAGGGTCGATGCCGATCAGGTTGCGGATCAGGAAATCCCCCCGACGGAACTGTTCCTGATATTCGTTCATCACGACTCCCAACAGCAAAGCCCGCTGAGCCAGGGTTTTGTCTGCGTCCGGCAGTTCGGCGTACAGCTGGCGCAGGGCCTCGGTCGCCGGGCTTCCGGCCAGCTCCAGGATCAGGTTCTCCTCCGCTTTCGTGACGATGAATGGCCGGCCGATCGGCCGGCAGCCCTGCGAAACCACCGTCTGGAGCAGGATGTCGCCGGTGAGAAGGACGCCGACAGCCCCTTCCGAGACAATCCCGTCGTTGAAGAAAAGGGCGTTTTCACCGGCATTGCGGGCTCCGCTGGCCAGCCCTCCGATCAGCGGCATGCCCGGGTAGACGGTGTTGAGCGTCTGAACGAGGGCCATGCAGTCGCAGGAGAAGGGTTCCGGCAAGAGGATGCCGACCGGCTCCTGGGAGGGGCTGGCGCCGATCTTCTCCACCCAGTAGCCGGGGTCTCGCTCTTCCGAGAGGTCTTCCGGAGTGACCGTGAATGGGTGCGCCTTCACGCGGGGCAAATGGGCCGCCGTCAAGGAAAGGGCAGGCATCCCTTCCAGCTCCTGGTCCTGCCCCACCACGCCGCCGGCGGTGCAGCCCAGCAGCAGCACATCGTTTTTGAGCGATTTTCGGACTTGGGCCACCAGCTCTTTCCAGTCGGCGCGATAGAGGATGGAGACGAAGAGAAAGGCCAGATCGGGCGAGCTTCCGTGGAGTTGGTGGGTGACCTGGGCGACGGCTTCCTCCGCGGCGGCGAAAGGGTTTTTCTGCTCCGAAACGGCCGCCCCGAAACGCATGGTTGGAGACGTTGCTTTGGATGTCATCGCTGTGCTACGCTTGATTTTAGCATGGCGAAAGATCACAGCTTTGAGATTGTTTCCAAGGTAGACCTGCAGGAACTGAAAAACGCGCTGCAAATGGCCCAGAAAGAGATCCAGACACGGTTCGATTTCAAGGGATCCAGCGCGAACGTCCTTTTTGAGGAAAAACCCCCGGCTCTGAAACTGACGGCCGACCATACGCTCCAGCTCAGGAACGTCGTGGATCTGCTGCAGGGCAAGCTGGTCAAGCGGGGCATCGCGCTGAAGGCGTTCGACTGGAAAGAGCCGGAGCAGCTGCCGTCCGGCGGGGCCAAACAGCAGGCGCTGCTTCAGCAGGGCCTCTCCTCGGAAAAAGCCAAAGAGGTGATCAAGGCCATCAAGGAGCTGGGAATGAAGGTGGAAGCGCGCATCGAGGCGGATTCCGTGCGGGTCAGCGCCAAGCAGATCGACGCTCTGCAGACGGTCATTCAGGCGCTGCGGCAGAAGGACCTGGGGATCCCGCTTCAATTCGAGAATTTCCGCTGATGTTCGGCAAGATCCGGCAGAAAATGGATTTGTTCAAGGAAATGGGGAAACTGCTTCAGGACGAGAACGTCCGGGCGCTGCTGGGGCACCCGAAGTTTCAGGAGCTAATGAAGGACCCGGAGTTCCAGACGCTTGCCCGGGCCCAGGATTTCTCAAAACTGGCGGTTCACCCTCGGTTCTCATCCCTGATGAAGGACCCGGAGTTGGCGCAGATTCTGAAGAAAATCGCAGAAAGGAGATCGGCATGAAAAAGGCAGCAGGTGCATTCCTTTGCTTGGGTCTTATCCTGGGATTCAGCGCGGCGGCTCGCGCGGAAGAGGCCGTCCCGCCGGCCCCGCAGGACCTGGCCGGTGAGCCGGGGGTTCCGGAAGAGGAGCTGGAATACACGTTCGGCACGGTCAAGAGCGTCGGCGCCGACGGGATCGTCATCACCGAATTTGATTACGACACCGGTGAGGAAAAAGACGCCACGTACGCGATCGATCCGAAGGTCGAGCTGAACAACGTCGCTTCGCTGAAAGAGATCGTCGCCGGCGACGAAGTGGACATTGACTACAAGCTTGAAGGGGAAAAGAACGTGGCGAAGATGATCGCAGTCGCCAAGCCCCTGCCCGCTGAGGCGGAGTCAGGGGAGTAAGCGCTTTCGTTTGACTTCCCTCGATCAAAAGATGACCCCGATGATGGAGCAGTACCGCTCCATCAAAAAGACCCTGTCGCCCGACACGGTCCTGTTCTTCCGGCTGGGGGATTTCTACGAGATGTTTTTTGAGGACGCCGTCCGGGCGTCCGAAATCCTCCGGATCACGCTGACCGGCCGGGACGGCGGCGGCGCTGGCCGCGTGCCGATGTGCGGCATCCCTTACCACGCGTTCAGCCAGTACGTGCCGATCCTGCTGGACCATAACCTCAAGGTGGCCATCTGCGAACAGATCGGGGATCCGCAGCCAGCCAAGGGGCTGGTGGAGCGAAAGATCACCCGCATCATCACGCCGGCCACGTTTCTGGATGAAGAAGCCACCCGGTCCTCCCGCCCGGAAATCATCGCCGCCGTGGCCTGCGACCGGGCCTCCTGCGCGGTGGCGGCGCTGGACCCGGCCACCGGAGATTTCTCCGTCCGGGAAACCGAATGGGACCGCCTGCCCAACGAGCTGGCCCTGCTTCAACCCCGCGAAGTGGTTCTGCCCGCGGCCCTGGCCCGGGACCCTCTTTTGATGCCGCTGATCAAGGAATCTCTGCGCGCGGCCCTGACCGTGTATGACGAATGGGTCTTTGAGCCGGGGGAGGGCGTGCGGCTGTTGAAGGAAACGTTTTCGCTCGGATCCGACCGGGCGGTTCCGCTTCATGACCGGCCCCTGGCGGCCGGCGCCTGCGGAGCGGTTCTCTACTACCTCAAAGACCACCTTCACGCGGCGTTGGGCCATCTGCGGCCTCCCGCGCTGGCGGAATCCCGCGACGGCATGGTCCTGGACCGGCAGACACTGCGCTCGCTGGAGCTGGTTTCCGGATTGAACGGGGAAAAGAAGGCGGCCACTTTGCTGGCGGTGATCGATCAGACATTGACTCCGATGGGCAGCCGGACTTTGTACCGGTGGCTGATCCGTCCTCTGCTGGATCTGGAGCAGATCCGCCATCGGCAGGAAGGCACGGCGGAGCTGGCGGAAAACCCAACCCGAGTCCAGTCCCTCCGGCTGCTCTGTAAAGGGATCCGGGATGTGGAACGGACCTTGAGCCGCCTCAACTGCGGCGTGGCCAATGCCCGGGACCTGCTGAACCTGAAGCTGTTTCTCGAGCGGGTGCCGGAGATCCAACGGGCGCTGGAGCCGTGCCGCAGCCGGCTGCTTCAGGAACTGCGTGGGGCGCTGAACGCTCTGCCGGAGCTTCAGGAGCTGATCGCGCTGTCCATCACGGATGCTCCGCCGCTGGGGCTGAGGGAAGGCGGGATGATCCGGGAAGGATATTCGGCGGAGCTGGATGAACTGCGGCGGCTGGCGTCCCAGGGGAAATCGTGGCTGGTTGAATTCGAACGGCGGGAGTCGGAGCGGACCGGCATCCGGTCGTTGCGCGTCCGTTACAACCAGGTCTTCGGCTATTCGATCGAAGTGAGCAAGCCCAATCTCCCGCTGGTTCCGCCGGAGTATGTGCGCCGGCAGACGCTGGCCAACGCCGAGCGGTTTGTCGTGCCGGAGCTTCAGCAATGGGATGAGCGGATCACCGGCGCGCAGGACAAGATCCGGCAGATGGAGTATGAGTTGTTCCAGCAGCTGCGCGGCCGCGTGCTGGAGCGGCTGTCTCCGCTGCAGGAAAGCGCCCGGGCGGCGGGAGTTCTGGACGCGCTGGCCTCGCTGGCCGTGACGGCGCTGGAGAAGCGCTGGGTCCGGCCGGAGTTGACCGACTCTCTGGAACTGTCGATTGAAGGGGGGCGCCATCCGGTGGTCGAGGCGATGCTGCCCGCCGGCCAGTTCGTCGAAAACGACACCGCGTTGGACGGCAAGGATCAGCAGTTGATCGTGCTGACCGGGCCCAACATGGCGGGCAAGTCCACCGCGCTGCGGCAGGCGGCCCACATCGTTCTGCTGGCCCAGATCGGGTCGTTCGTTCCGGCCCGGTCGGCGCGGATCGGGATCGTCGACCGGATCTTTACGCGGATCGGCGCCCGGGACGATTTGGCGCAGGGAGAGAGCACCTTCATGGTGGAAATGGTGGAGATGGCGCAGATCCTGCAGGCCGCCACGCGCCGGAGCTTGCTGATCCTGGACGAGGTGGGCCGGGGCACCTCCACGTTTGACGGAGTGAGTCTGGCCTGGGCCCTCTGCGAACATCTGGCGCAGGGCCCGGTCCGGCCGAGAACCCTCTTTGCCACGCATTACCATGAACTGGTTCAATTGGAAGGGCGGCTTCCCGGCGTCAAGAACTACACCGTGAGCGTCCGGGAAACTCCGGAAGGGATACTCTTTTTAAGGAAGATCGTCCGGGGCGGTTCGGACCGAAGCTACGGGATCCACGTGGCGCAGTTGGCCGGCATCCCGTCCGGGGTGACGCGCCGCGCCGCGGAGATTCTCAAGGTGCTGGAAGCGGAGAACGCCGACGCGACGAAGATCCTGGAAGGGCCGGCGCTGCGCCGGCTCCCGGAGCCGGATTAGCGTGGGGGAGATTCGGGTACTGCCGGAATCGGTCGCCAACAAGATCGCCGCGGGCGAGGTGATCGAGCGGCCCGCCTCGATCGTGAAAGAGCTGGTCGAAAACTCGCTCGATGCCGGAGCCAAAACGGTTGAGGTGGAAATCCAGCATGGCGGCCGGTCGCTTATCCGCGTCTCGGATGACGGCCGCGGGATGGACGCTGAAGACGCCAAACTGGCTTTCACGCGCCACGCCACCAGCAAGATCGAAGCGATCGAAGAGCTGGAGCGGATCCGTTCTTTCGGGTTTCGGGGAGAAGCGCTGCCGAGCATCGCGGCGGTCTCCCGCTGCCGGCTGATCACCCGGCCGCGCGGTGCCGGGTCGGGGACCGAGGTGGTGATGGAGGGCGGGGCGCTGAAGGCGGTGCAGGAGCATGCTTGCCGGGAAGGGACCATCGTCGAGGTCCGGGATCTTTTCTTCAACACGCCGGCCCGCCGGAAGTTCCTTAAAGCGGAATCGACGGAGACCGGCCTGATCCTGGACGTTTTGTCCCGAATGGCGTTGGCCGCTCCTCAGACCCGTTTCACGCTCCGTTCCGGCGAGCGGACCCTGCTGAACCTGCTTCCCACGGACCGGCTTTTCCCCCGTCTGGAGGCGCTGTTGGGGGAAGAGGCGGCCGGCCAGTTTCTGGAGTTCGATCAACGGAAAGAAGGAATCCGTCTGAGCGGACTGCTCGCCAAGCCGGCGCTGACGCGCGGCAACCGCAGCCAGATCCAGGTCTACATCAATGGCCGGTGGGTCCGGTCTCTCCCATTGGCTTTCGCGCTGCAGGCCGGATACCACGGCCTGCTGATAGAAGGCCGCTTCCCCGTCGCCGTTCTGTTTGTGGAACTCGACCTCCAGCGGGTGGACGTGAATGTCCATCCCACCAAACAGGAAGTCCGTATTTCCCAGGAACCGGAGGTGACCGGTTTTCTCAGAGACGCAGTGCGGGATTGCCTGGCGCGATCGGGCGAGCTCGCACCCCCTCTGCGGATCTCGGTCCCGGCCGCGGCGGGCGCCGCGCTTTCCACAACCACTCTTTCAACGCCGGAATCCTGGGCCGTTTTCGAGCGATCCCCCGCGATGGTTTCCGTGCCGGTGCCGCTGACTCCGGACCGGCCGATCGCCATCCAGGACAAGCTCCGGATCACGCGCATTCTGGGTTCGCTTCACCGGACTTTCCTTGTGGCGGAAACCGAGGATGGGTTTGTGGTGGTCGACCAGCACGCGGCGCACGAGCGGACGGTGTTCGAGGCACTGCTGAAAGGGCTGACCTCCGGCCAACCGGAGCGGCAGATGCTGTTCCTTGAAGAGGTGCTGGAGATCCATCCCCGCCAGCGGGAAATCCTGCGGAACTCTCTGGATTTGTTGAGCCGGCTTGGGTTCGAGTTGGAGCCGTTCGGCGAGGATACCTGGGTGGTGCGGACCGCGCCGGCCGCGCTCGGCGAGATCAACCCGGTGCAGGTTCTGCAGGATTTCCTGGGAGAAGCGGAAGAAGGCCGGGTCCGGACCTCGCTGGACGCTGCGGCGGAAGCGGTGGCGGCCTTGTGCGCCTGCAAGAAACAATCGGTCAAGGCCGGTGACTCGCTGGAACCGCGGCAGATTCAGGCGCTGTTGGAACGCCTGTCCCAGTGCGACAACCCGTTCACCTGTCCGCACGGCCGGCCGGTTTTCTTCACGCAGACGGTCCAGCAGCTCGAGAAGCAGTTCAAGCGGGTTTGATGGCTTCCTTAAAGCTGGCGGATGACCGGATGTGCGTGGGCTGCGGAGAGAAGAACCCGCGCGGATTGAAACTTTCCTTTGAAGTGGATGTGAAACAGCGGCGGATCCGGACCCGCTGGATTCCGACCAAAGAGTCCCAGGGCTACGCCGACATCGTGCACGGCGGCATGATCGGCCTGGTTCTGGACGAACTGATGGGCAACCTTCTTTGGAAGATCGGGCACCCCTCGGTTTCGGCGGAGCTGACCGTTCGTTTCCGCCGTCCCGCTCCGGTCGGAGAACCAATCGATTGCGAGGCCTGGATCGCGTCCGAAGACTCGACCCGGTCCCGAAAACGATTCACGCTGGAAGCCGCGGCCTATGGGGCGGGCCATCGGCTTCTGACCGAGGCGTCGGGCCTCTACGTCGAGATCAGGGATTGATCATCCGCAAGGCGCTGGCGTTCGCGCGGCAAAGGCACCAGGGGCAGATTCGCAAGGGAGATGGACGGCCGTTCATTGTCCACCCCATCGCTGTTTCGAAAATCCTGAAGCGGTATGGAATGCCGGATCCGGTAGCGGCCGCCGGCGCTCTGCACGACGTGTTGGAAGACACGCCCACCACCGCCGGGGAGTTGACCCGCCTGTTCGGTCCCCGTGTTTCCGGCTGGGTGCGGGAAGTTACCGAACCGAGCAAACGGCATCCCTGGGAGTTCCGCAAGGCCGGCTATCTCAGACAGATGCGCCTCGCGTCCCGCGAGGCGCTGGCCATCGCCTGCGCCGACAAGCTGCATAACGCGCGATCCCTGCTGTCCGCTTACCGGCGGGAAGGGGGTGTGGTTTTCGACCGGTTCAGCCGCGGTATCGACCGGAAACTGGAATATCAGCGGCAGGTGACGCAGATCGTCCGCCGCCGGTGGCCGGATTGCCCGCTGCTGCCGGAGCTGGAGCGGGTGTTCCTGCAGCTGGAGGAAATTGGCCGGCGTCATCTGAAAGAGCAGTCCGGCGAAACGGAAGCCAAATTTCTTGTCGAAAAAGAAGCGGTCCTGAACCGGATCGCCCGGCTCCGGGTTCTCGGTTCCTTCCGGCGGGAACGGTCTTTTCGGGAAGAGCAATGGAACCAGTACTGGGACACCGCCGATTTCCGGCTGAAGCTGGCTCATGCCGCGCTGAAGGTGCGGCGGGTCGGGCGGCGTTCGGAGATCACTTTCAAGCGCCAGACCGGTTACCGGGGCGGTGTTTCCGACCGGATTGAACTGACCGTCCGCCTGCCGTCGGGTCCGGCCGCCGCCCACAAGGCGATCACTCGCGAGCTGCCGATCGAGCCGGTCCGCCAGGCCCGGAAGATCGTTGGCCCTCGTCCGCTCGAAGAGGTGTTGACGATGCGGACCCAACGTCGGCGGCGGGTCTTTGTTTTCGGGAAGGAAACGGTGGAACTCGACCTGGATCGGGTCCGGATCCTGAAAGGGCGCCGGCAGGTTGGGGCGCACCGAGAGGTGGAGCTGGAGAATCTGTCGGCCGAAGAAGGACGGTTCCGGCGGGCGTTGGCGGCGTTCCGCCGGCAGTTCCGCGGGCAGGTACGGATTTCCCGGATCTCAAAATACGAAACCGGGCTTCGTCTGCTACAATGGGAACAAAATCGGACCGGCGGTGTCTCATCCCGTAGACCAAAGGGAGGCCCCAAATGATGAAAAAAAACCGAACGCTTCTGGCACTGCTCGCGTCCCTCTCCGTTTCAAGCCCCGGTTTCGCCGCCGAGCCGTCTGTTTTCAAGAGCACCGCCGAGGACCAGACCGGGGTGGAGGTGACCGTTTACAACTCCAACCTGGGACTGATCAAGGACTTGCGCAGCGTGAAGCTGCCGCCCGGCCAGGGGGAGCTCCAGTTCATGGATGTCGCCTCCGCGATCATGCCGGTGACCGTGCACGCCAAATCGCTGAACCGGCCCGACAATTTTTCGGTGCTGGAGCAGAACTACGAGTACGATCTCATCAGCGGCGCGAAACTGCTCGAGAAGTACGTCGGCAAGCACGTCAAGCTGGTGGAGTGGAAACAGTTCCAGGACCGCAAGGACACGGTGGACGCCGTGCTGTTGAGCAACAACCAGGGCCCGATCTACCAGATCGGCAGCGAGATCTACCTGAGCCATCCCGGCGTTCCCGTCCTTCCCGAACTGCCGGAGAACCTGATCGCCAAGCCGACGCTGACCTGGGTCTACCGCAGCGACGCGCCGGAGCCGCACCAGTTGGAAGTCTCCTACCTGACCAGCAACATCAGCTGGAACGCCGATTATGTGCTGACACTGGATCAGAAAGACACCGCCGCAGATCTGTCCGGCTGGGTCACCGTGAACAACCAGTCGGGCGCCACGTACAAGGACGCGAAACTCAAACTGATCGCGGGCCAGATCCATCGGGCCCAGGACCGCCGGTTCGCGCAGGACGCTTATGAAGTGGAAGGAAGAGCGATGAAAATGTCCGCTGCCGCGGGTTTCCAGGAGCAGGGGTTCTTCGAATACCACATCTACGATTTGCAAAGGCCGACCACGATCAAAGACCGGCAGACCAAACAGATCAGTCTGCTGGAAGCGGCGGGCGCTTCGGCGGAGAAGGAGATGCTGGTCTACGGGATCCAGAACTATTTCACCATGCGGTACATGCAGGAAATTCCCAAGCAGACGGTCAAGGTATTCGTGAAGCTCAAGAACTCCAAAGAGAACCGTTTGGGAATGCCTCTGCCCGGCGGGGTGGTACGCGTCTACAAGAAAGACGGCCAGGGAAAACTGCAGTTCATCGGCGAGGACCGGCTGGAGCATACTCCGAAGGACGAGGAGATCAAGCTGGAGATCGGCGAGGCGTTCGACGTGGTCGCCGAACGCAAGCAGACCGATTACAAACAGTTGACGTCCTCTCTTCACGAATCGGAGTGGGAGATCACGCTCCGGAACCACAAGGAGGAAGAGGTTACGGTGGGCCTGATTGAGCCGCTGTACGGCAACTGGAAAGTGATCAGCAACAGCCATCCATACACCAAGGTGGATGCCTTCACGATCCGTTACGATGTGAAGGTGCCCAAGGACGGGGAGATCAAGGTGCTCTATCGCGTGCAGGTGGGGTTGTGACGCCGGAAATCAAAGGAAAGAAGATTCTGGTTGTCGAGGATGACTTGGACCTGGCCAAGCTGACGCACAAACGGCTGACGTTCGCCGGGTTCGATGTGCGGGTGGTTCAGGACGCGCTGATGGGAGTCCAGGAGTCCAACCAGTTTCGGCCGGACCTGGTGGTGCTGGATCTGCTGCTGCCGGCCGGCGGCGGGCTGGCGGTCCTGAAAGGGCTGAAAGGGTCGGTCTACACCGCCTACATCCCGGTGCTGGTGGTCAGCGGCATGGAACGGATCGGCAACCCCGAGTATTTCACTCAGATGGAAAAGCTCGGCATCGAGGGGTTCCTGAAAAAGCCGTTCGAAGGAAACCGACTGGTGGAGGAAGTGCGCCGGATCCTGCTGGAATACAATCCCGAAGCTCCGGAGAAAGAAACGCCGAAGTGACCGGAAAGTCCAACGCGCTGTCGCGCCGGCAGTTGGAGCTGTTTCTGAAATGTCCCCGCTGTTTCTGGCTGGAAAGACACCACGGCATCTCTCTGCCCGCCAGCTACCCGCTGGCGCTTAACCAGGCGATGGATACGCTTTTGAAGCAGGAGTTCGACGCCTACCGGAGCAAGGGAGAGCTCCATCCCGTTTGCGCGGACCATGTGGCCTGCCGCGAGGACGGCTCCCTCGATCCCGCGTCCTGCGGGCCGTTGAAGGCGCGGCTGTTCGGAGACATGGGCCGGCTTCAGGAATGGCGGAACAACCGGCGCGGGGTGCGCTGGGCCGATCCGCTGACGGGGATCACGCTCTTCGGCGCGATCGATGATTTATTGGAGTTTCCGGACGGGCGGCTCGCCGTGCTGGACTACAAATCTTCCGGGGCTTCGGCGATCACCGTGTATCCGTCATACCGGTTCCAGCTCGAGGTCTACAACTTCATTCTAGAGCAGTTGGGCTATCCGACGACGGGGCAGGGCTACCTGGCGTTCTTCGTCGCGGTCAAGAGCAAAGGGTTCGGCGGACAGCTTCCGTTCCAGGGGACCGTGGTCCGCGTGGAAACCGATTCAAGCCGTGTGGCCGACGTGTTTCGGGAAGCGGTGGCGCTGGGAGAGACCGAGTCGATGCCTTCGTCCGGAGAGGGGTGCGATTTGTGCCGCTGGTTCGAGGAAGCGCAGGACGCGGTTAAGAGCTCTAAACTGTGGCCCGCACAACCCGGCCCTTCTTAAGACACTTGGTGCAGACCTGGATCCGCTTGACGGCCCCATTGAGCAGAACGCGGGCCGATTGAAGGTTGGGCATGAAGCGCCGTGCGCTTCGGCGGGCGACGTGCTGGCCAATCCCGCCTTCTTTCTTGAGCTTTCCTTTACGCGTATAGACACGGCCGGCCATCGGGCCTTTGCCGCAGAGTGCACATTGTTTTGCCATAGCTGGGTATGATACGCCATCCGACGCAGACCGTCAAGACGCCGGCCCGGGTCCCTCCCTCGGCCGTGGATCTCTCGCTGGACGCGCCGATCCAGGTGCTCAAGGGGGTCGGCCCCCGCCGCAACGACCTTTACCGTCGGCTGGGAATCTCCACACTGCGGGACCTGCTCTACCATTTTCCCAAACGGCATGAGGACCGGCGCGCGTTCACGCCGATCGCGGGGCTGGTGCCGGGCCAGAAAGGGACGGCCCGCGGCCGCATCTCCAATATCAGCATGTTCCGGGCCAAGACCGGCACGCTGATCCTTCAAGTCACGGTCCGGGATGAGACCGGCGTGGTCACCGGTTTATGGTTCAACCAGCCGTACATGCGCCGCTGGTTCACGGTGGGAACGGAGATCATCCTGTTCGGAACCGTGGACGCGATCGGCCGCCGGTTCCAGATGGTCGTCCCCGAATTCGAATTCATTCCGCCCGAAGCGGCCGGAAAAACGCACAAGACACTGCACATGGGCCGGGTGGTTCCCATCTATCCGGCCACGTCGGGCCTGCATCAGCGGGAACTGCGCACCGCGATCGCTCAGGCGCTCAAGGCCCTGCTTCCCACGCTGGGCGACCCTCTGCCGGAACCGATGCGCGAGCGCCACCATCTGATCGACTTCAAGACCGCGATCACCCGCATTCATTTTCCGCCGGTTCCGGAAGCCGTCGTTCCGGCGCAGGAGCGGCTGGCGTTCGATGAACTGCTCAGCTTCCAGCTGGCAATGGCGATCCGGCGCCGGCATTTGAAGCAGCAGCCGGGGATCGCCCATGCGGCGGAAGGGGATCTGCTCGAGCGATGGAAGAAATCCCTCCCCTTTAAGTTCACGGCCGGCCAGGAAAAGGCGGTCAGGGAAATCGGGGCGGAGATGGCCTCTCCCCGGCCGATGATCCGGCTGCTGCAGGGAGAGGTGGGCGCCGGCAAGACGGTGGTGGGCGCTTTCGCGATCGTGGTGGCCGTTCAGAACGGCTGCCAGGCGGTGGTGATGGCCCCCACCGAAGTGCTGGCCCGCCAGCACGCGCTGACGCTGTCGCAGCTGCTTTCGCCCGTCGATCTGCAGGTCGGCCTGCTGACCAGCTCGCTGGACGAGCCAGGCCGCCGCCGGCTCGCGCGGGAACTGGAGACGGGTGCCTTGCCGGTGCTGGTGGGCACGCACGCGGTGCTGGAGCCGTGGGTCACGTTCAAAAAGCTGGGGCTTGTCGTCATCGATGAACAGCAGAAGTTCGGCGTGAACCAGCGCAACGCGGTGGTCTCCAAGGGAAACAACCCGGATCTGCTGATCCTCACGGCCACCCCGATCCCGCGCACGCTCGCACTCACGCTTTACGGCGAAATGGAAATCTCCACGCTTTCGGAGAAGCCGGCCGGCCGCCAGCCGGTGCGGACGATCTGGATGGATTCGACGCGGCGCCCCGAAGTGTTCGCGTTCGTGAAAAAAGAGCTCGACGCCGGCCGGCAGGCCTACGTGGTCTGCCCCCGCATCGGCGAAGAGCCGGCGGCGCTGAAGATGAAAAAGCAGGATCTGTTCCTCTCCGCGGCCGGCGCGCCCGTCAACGCCACCCAGCTGTTCGATGATTATCAGCAGGCGTTTACCGGCTACCGGGTCGCACTGCTTCACGGCCGCATGAATTCCGAAGAGCAGAAGCGGATCTTCACCGCGTTCAAGCAGAAGGAAATCCAGGTGCTGGTGGCGACTCAGGTGATCGAGGTCGGCGTGGACGTCGCCAACGCCACCGTGATGGTGATCGAAGGGGCCGAGCGGTTCGGGCTGTCTCAGCTGCATCAGCTCCGGGGCCGCGTGGGCCGCGGCGAGCACGAATCCACCTGTATTCTCATCTCGGACCCCAAGAGCCCGGAAGGGATGGAGCGTCTGCAGACGCTGGTTGATGTCGCCGATGCTTTCAAGATCGCCGAGAAAGATCTGCAGCTGCGCGGGCCGGGCGAATTGCTGGGCAAGCGGCAGTCCGGTCTCCCGGACCTTAAATGCCTGGAGTGGGCGGGACAGGGCCCCTGGCTGGAGATCGCCCGCGCGGAGGCGGAAAATCTGCTGGAAGCTGATCCGCAGCTGGATCGGCCGGAATGGGCTGACTTGAAGCGGGAGATGAAAGGCCGCTTCCCTCAATTGGCTGGAACATGCGCCTGACCGGCGGCGAGCTGTCGGGCCGGATCCTTGAAACGCCCAAAGGGCCCCGGATCCGGCCGACGCAGGATCAGGTGCGGGCGGCGCTGTTCAACATCCTCGGCGCCGGCGTGGCCGGGACGCGGGTGCTGGATCTGTTCGCAGGATCGGGCGCCATGGGGATCGAGGCGTTAAGCCGAGGCGCCGCCCATGCCACGTTCGTGGACCAATCACCGTTCTGCGTCCGGACCATCCGAACTAATCTGAAGAACCTGATGGGGTCTGACCCCTCAGGGTCTCAATGGGGTCAGACCCCGTTGGCCCGCTTTTCCGTCATCCGATCCGATGCCGCTGCTGCGATCCGGAAACTGGCGGGGGAAGGGCTGCGGTTTGATTGGGTGATTTTAGACCCTCCTTACGGCGGTGATTTGGCCAGAAAGGCCTTGAACGCCCTGGGGGGCTATGCTATAGTTTCGGCTGCAGGTTGGGTGGTTGTGGAACATGACAAGCGGGACTCCCTCCCTTCGGAAATCGAAGGAGAAGCCAGCCGTTTCGTCTCACAACGTATTGAGCCGTATGGGGATACCGCGTTGACCTTTTACAGGAGACAGTAGGCGAAGAGTCGGAATCTTTCGTCTACTGTCTGTCTTTTATGAAAACCCAGGTCGCAGTCTACCCCGGCACGTTTGATCCGGTCACCAACGGCCACATCGATCTTATCCGCAGGGCTTTGGACATCTTTCCGCGGATCGTGGTCGGCGTGGCCGAAGTCTCCGGCAAAGAGACCCTTTTTTCCACGGCAGAGCGGGTGGAGATGCTCCGCCAGGCGACCGGCCTCTGGAAACGGGTACGGGTCGAGCCGTTCGATGACCTGTCGGTGGCGTTCGCCAAAAGGCAGGGAGCCCGCGTGATTCTGCGGGGCCTGCGCATGATCTCGGATTTTGAGTACGAGTTTCAGATGGCGCTGACCAACCGGCGGATTACGCCCGCGGTGGAGACGGTTTTCCTGATGCCGTCGGCCGAATATTCGTACATCTCATCCCGGCTCATCAAGGAGTCGGTGATGCTGGGGGCGGACGCTCGCGGGCTCGTGCCGGATTTCGTCGCGCGGCGGCTGAAAGATCGGCTCCGTGCGGGTTAGCGTCAGAGAGATTCCCGAAGAGGGGATGGCTTTGTCGGAATCGGTGGACCCGGCCCAGATGGATCTGGGCACGCTGGACCGCAGCTTTACCGCACCCGTGCAGGTGACGGCGCAGTTTCAGAAACAGAACGACACGGTGCTGGTGCATGTGACGGTGGCCGGCCCGATCGAAGAGCTGTGCGGCCGCTGTCTGGAGCGCAGCGGAAGGGCGTACGCGGAAGAATTCCTGCTGGATTACTCGGCGAAGGACCAGCAGGAACTGGACGTAACCGATGATGTGCGGCAGGAAATTTTTCTGAGCTATCCGGTCAAATTCCTTTGCCGGGAAGATTGTCAGGGCCTGTGCCCTCAGTGCGGCACCAACTTGAACGAAAGGAGATGTCAGCATGCCTCTGCCTAAACGCCGGTTTTCGCGATCGCGCCGGGACAAGCGGCGGCTTCAGATCCATCTGAAGGTACCCTCGCTCACCCGCTGTTCCCAATGCGGCGCGTCGGTGATGTCCCACCGGATCTGCCCTTCCTGCGGATATTACCGCGGCCGGGCCGTGGTTCCGGTAGCCGAGACGAAGAAAGAAAAGTAAATGGCTCTTCGGATTGCGGTCGACGGAATGGGGGGCGACCGCGCTCCCGGTGCCGTCGTCGACGGCGCCATTCAGGCCGCCCGCACCCAGGACATCGAGATCATCCTGGTGGGCCCCAAGGACCGGCTGTCGAAAGAGCTGGACCGTTTCAAACCGCTTCCCTCCAACCTGCGCATTCATCACGCCCCGGAAGTCATCAAGATGGCCGAATCTCCCGCCGCCAGCGTCCGGAAGAAGCCGGACTCCTCGATCTGCCAGATGGTGGAGCTGGTCAAGCGGGGAGAAGCCGACGCCATCGTCAGCGCGGGCAACACCGGCGCGGTGGTCTGCGCGGCCACTCTCAGCTGGGGCCTGCTCGAAGGAGTCGAGCGGCCCGGCATCGCCGTCGTGGTCCCCTCGCTTCGCGGCCCCGTGATGGTGATCGACATGGGAGCCAACATCGACCCGAAACCGGCGCACCTGTTCCAGTACGGCGTCATGGGCACCATCTACATGCGCCATGTGCTGGGCATCGATAATCCGTCGGTAGGGCTGCTCAACGTCGGAGAAGAGGAAAGCAAGGGCACCGACTTCGTGCGCGCTGCGTTCCGCCTGCTGGACGAATCCTCCGTGAACTTCATCGGCAACGCCGAAGGGCGCGACATCTTCGCGGGCCGCTGCCACGTGATCGTCACCGACGGATTTGTCGGCAACGTGGCGCTGAAGGTATCGGAAGGGATGGCCGTCGCTCTGGCGGAGCTGCTCCGGCGGGAGATCCGGCGGACCCTCTGGAACAAGCTGGGCGGGCTGATCCTCTATCCCGCGTTCCAGCGGCTGAAGAAGCAGATGGATTACGCGCAATACGGCGGAGCGCCGCTGTTGGGCGTCAACGGCGCCTGCTTCATCGGCCACGGTTCCTCCAATGCCAAAGCGATCCGGAACGCGATCGCCGCCGCGGCCACCTTCGTGAGCCATGGCGTGAACCAAGCGATTCTCGATTCCTCGCACGAACTTCGGAAGGCGTCCGTCGCGTGACCCCGTCGGTGGGAATCCTGGGGTTGGGTTATTACGTCCCGGAGAAGATCCTCACCAATGCCGATCTGGAAAAGCTGGTGGAGACCTCCGATGAGTGGATCCGCACCCGCACCGGAATCTCCCAGCGCCGGATCGCAGCCGATGGCCAGAACACCAGCGACCTGGCGGTGCAGGCGGCGCTGGCGGCGCTGGCCGACGCCCAACTCAAGCCCACCGATATCGACCTGATCCTCGTGGCGACCATGACGCCGGACATGCCGTGCCCGGCCACCGCCTGCATTGTGCAGGCCAAACTGGGAGCGCCGCAGGCCGCCGCCACCGATGTGGCCGCCGCCTGCTCGGGATTCCTCTACGGTTTGGTGATGGGCCAGCAGTTCGTCGCCACCGGCACCTACAGGCATGTGCTGGTCATCGGGGCCGAGGTCCTTTCCCGCGTCGTGGATTGGAAGGACCGCTCCACCTGCGTCCTTTTCGGTGATGGGGCCGGCGCCGCCGTGATCGGTCTGACCGATCGCGGCAAAATCCTTTCCACCGTCCTGGGGTCGGACGGGACCAAAGTGGATTTGCTGAAGGTGCCCGGCGGCGGCACGGCTCAGCCGGCGTCGATCCAGTCGGTGGAAGCGCGGGCCCATTTTCTGAAGATGAACGGGGAGCAGGTCTTCAAGCACGCGGTGCGGGGAATGTCCGACGCGGCCCACGCGGCGATCGAAAAGGCCGGCCTCCGGCCGGAGCAGATCACCTGCGTGGTTCCGCATCAAGCCAACATCCGGATCATCGAGGCGGTGGTGAAGAAGGCCGGCATCCCGCTGGAAAAGGTCTATCTGAACGTGGACCGGTACGGCAACATGTCGGCCGCTTCCACCATCGTCGCGCTCTGCGAGGCCGTCCGGGACGGCCGGGTCAAGAAAGGGGATTACGTGCTGCTGGTTGTTTTCGGCGCGGGATTAACCTGGGGCGCCTGCGTTCTGCAGTGGTAAGCCCGTTCGCGCTGCTGTTTCCGGGGCAGGGAGCGCAGGCGGTCGGGATGGGCAAGGACCTGGCCGAACAGTTTCCTTCCGCCCGCGCCGTTTTTGAGCAGGCCGACGCGCTGCTGGGTTACTCCTTGAGCCGCCTTTGCTGGGAAGGTCCCGCCGAAATGCTGACCCGCACCGAACATTGCCAGCCGGCCCTATACGTCACCTCTCTGGCCGTTCTTGCCGCGCTTGAATCCGAGCGAAAAGCGCCGCTTCAGCCGGCCGCCGCGGCCGGCTTGAGTTTGGGCGAATACACCGCTCTGGCCTCGGCCGGCGCGGTGAGTTTCGCCGACGGCCTGCGGCTGGTCCGCCTGCGCGGGCAGGCGATGGAGGAGGCCGCCAAGACCCATCCGGGCACCATGGCCAGCGTGTTGGGCCTGGAACTGGAATTGCTGGAGGCCGTCTGCGCCGAAACCGGCGCGCAGGTGGCGAACCTCAACTCGCCCGGCCAGATCGTGATCTCCGGTGACCTCTCCTCGGTGGAAGCCGCTTCCGCGAAGGCGAAAGAGAGAGGGGCCAAGCGAGTCATCCCGCTTAAGGTCGGGGGGGCGTTCCATTCCCGCTGCATGCAGCCGGCGGCGGCCCGTCTGCAGGAGGCGCTCGGATCAGTGGAGGTCCGTTCCCCCTCGTTTCCGGTGCTCAGCAACGTGACCGGCCGACCCCATGGCGTCCCGGCCGAGATCCGGCGCCTGCTGGTCGACCAGCTCACTCAGCCGGTCCAGTGGGTCGCCTGCATGCAGGCGCTGGCGGCTTTGGGTATTCGCGCCGGCCTGGAAATGGGCTCCGGATCCGTGCTGAAAGGGCTGTTCCGGAAATTCGATCCCGAGTTTTCGGTCCATTCGGCGGGAACCGCTGATCAGGTCCGGGAAACGGCGGCGGTTCTCGCCGCCGGCGGTTAATCGGCTTGACAAACCGGTTCGCGCGGCTATACTGGCAGGGAACGTGAGGGAAAACGTCTTCGTTCTGACACTTCTACACACTCACTCAATACGGAGGAACTCATGACAACACCTGAAAAGGTCAAGAACATCATTGCGGAGCAGCTGGGCGTCAAGCCGGAAGAAGTGACCCCGGAAGCCAAATTCATCGATGACCTCGGAGCCGATTCGCTCGACACGGTTGAGCTGGTGATGGCGCTTGAGGAAGAGTTCGGGATCGAGATCCCGGATGAAGAGGCCGAGAAGCTGGTCACCGTCGGCGATGCGCTGCGCTACATCGAGACCAAAGCCGGCCAGAAAGCCTCCTAGCACGTCCTCATCGTGCAACAAAAACGCCGCCGTGTCGTCATCACGGGCCTGGGAGTCATCTCCCCCGTAGGGAATACGCTTGAAGAGGCCTGGGGCTCGCTTGTTCAGGGTAAAAGCGGCGCCGGCCCCATCACGCGGTTCGACGCTTCGAAATACCCCACCCGGTTCGCGGCCGAAGTCAAAAACTTCGACTCTTCCCTATATATGTCCCATAAGGAGATAAAGCACTCCGATCGCTTCGTTCAGTTCGCGGTGGCCAGCGCCAAGCAGGCGGTTGCCGATGCCAAGCTGGATATGACGAAAGAGGACCCGACCCGGGTCGGTGTCTGGGTCGGGACCGGCATGGGGGGGCTGGCCACGATCGAAGAGGGGTACCGGGACCTGGAGCAGAAAGGCCCCGATAAGGTCCGGCCGTTCTTCATCCCGATGATCATCTGCAACATGGCGCCGGGCCAGGTTTCCATCAGTCTGGGGGCGAAAGGCCCCAACTCCTGCACCGTCAGTGCCTGCGCTTCTTCCGCTCACGCGCTGGGCGATGCTTTGGAGATCATCGACCGGGGATCGGCCGATGTCATGATTGCCGGCGGGTCCGAGTGCGCGATCACGGCGCTGGGCGTGGCCGGTTTTTGCGCGCTCAAGGCCCTCTCCACCCGCAACGACGATCCGAAGACAGCCAGCCGGCCGTTCGACAAGACGCGCGACGGGTTCGTGATCGCCGAAGGGGCCGCGATGGTGGTTCTGGAAGAGCTGGAGCACGCGAAGGCGCGCGGGGCCCGGATCTACGGCGAGCTGATCGGCTACGGCATGACCGGCGACGCCTACCATGTCACCGCGCCGGACCCCACCGGCGCCGGCGCGGCCTCGGCGATGAAGATGGCACTCGACGACGCCGGCATCCGGCCGGACGAAGTTTCCTACATCAACGCGCACGGCACTTCCACTCAGCTCAATGACCGGATCGAGACCAAGGCCATCAAGGAAGTGTTCGGAAGCGCCACCAAGGTTCCGATCAGCTCCACCAAATCCGTAACCGGCCATCTGCTGGGCGCGGCCGGCGCGATCGAATTCGTCGCCTGCTCCATGGCGCTGAAGGACCAGATCATTCCTCCGACCATCAACTACCACACGCCCGATCCCGACTGCGACCTGGATTACGTGCCCAACCAGGCCCGGAAGGCGAACCTGAAGGTGACCTTGAGCAACTCGCTGGGATTCGGCGGGCACAACGTCGCGCTCATCATCCGGAAATTCGAGGGCTAGCTCATGCTGCTGGAAGGGAAGAAGGGTCTTATCGTCGGCGTCGCCAACAAACGCTCCATCGCCTGGGCCATCGCCCAGGCCGCCCACCGGGAAGGGGCCAAGCTGGCCTTCACCTATCAAGGCGAGCGGCTCAAGGAATCCGTGGCCGAGCTGGCGGGCTCGCTGGCGCCCGGCTGTCCCTTGTTCGAATGCGACGTTGCCAACGACGCTCAGATGGACCAGGTTTTTCAGGGCCTCGGGCAATCGTTCGGATCTCTGGACTTTCTCGTGCACGCGGTGGCGTTCGCTAAACGAGAAGAGCTGGAAGGCGAATTTCTTCCGACTTCGCGAGAGGGCTACCGTCTCGCGCTGGACATCTCCAGCTACAGCTTGACCGCGCTGGCCCAGCGGGCCGTCCCTTTGATGACCAACGGCGGCAGCATCGTTGCGCTGACCTACTACGGAGCGGAGAAGGTGATTCCCCGCTACAATGTGATGGGCGTGGCCAAGGCGGCGCTGGAGGCGTCGATCCGCTACCTGGCTTTTGATGTAGGCCCGAAGAAGGTGCGCGTCAACGGCTTGTCGGCCGGTCCGGTCCAAACGCTCGCAGCCCGGGGCATCTCCGGATTCACGGACATGATGAAGATCGTGGAGTCCAGGGCCCCGCTGCGCCGGAACGTCGAGATCGGGGAAGTCGCTAACGCGGCGGCGTTCCTGCTGTCCCCGCTGTCTTCCGGCATTACCGGAGAAATCCTCCACGTCGACTGCGGCTACAACATCCTCGGAATGTAGCGCGCGAGTCTCATCCCCGCGATGAGATTCCCGTACCCTCAGCGCTGGCATTCAACCAACCGGCGCAGAAAGTACCGGATGCGCCTGATCCAGCGGGTGCTCAAACTTCTCGTTTTACTCCTGCTGGTCACCGTGGCCATTTCCCTTTGGGTTCGTTCTGCGACCCGGACACCGACGCGCGGCATTCATTGGGGCGAAGTTCCGGTGCTTGCCCGCCCCGCGGTTCGGCCAGCTGCGCCTTCTGAGCTTCCTTATCAGATTCAAACCGAACCCCCCTGGACCGCGGCTCGGTACTCCACGCCCCCGCCCGTTCCGAGTCCGGTTTCTCTGGGTGCGACTCCGCGCTCTCCGGCCCCGGCGGTCTCTCGCTCTCCCGACGGGGTTCCCTCCACAATAGAGCCGAAGATTGTGAAACCCGTTCCTGCTCCGGTCCCGGTTTCGCCCGCGGATTCGATGCAGCAATGGATCGAATCGCTGCTGCCGGCCATTCTCGAGAGTACGCTTCCGGTATTCATCCGGGTGGCCATGGACCGCCTGGACCGGATGCTGGAGGTTGCCGGTGAAAAAGACCTCTCCCGCCGTTTCACCGATATGGAATTCCGGCGCGTGGTGATCGACACCGTGCAGGCGAAATCCGGCGGCCAGATCTCGGACCTTTCGGCAGAAATTCACGGGGATGGTTTTCATAGTTCGGGAACCGTGAATTTAGGAAATATGAAACTCATCGTTTCAGGCACGGCCGGGATCCGAGTGGTGGAACAGCGCCCGCATGTGCTGCTCAAAGAACTCCGCGTCGGGTCTTTTGAGATCTCTTCTCCCACGCTTCGGCTGCTGGAAAAGCAGATGAATCAAATCATCGACAGCCAGCAGTATCCGCTCCTTGTCAAAGAATTCCGTTTCAATGAAGGATGGGTCTGGATGGCGGTTGAGCGGACCTGAGTAGTTAATAGGAATTAAAATCTACTAAGTTCTATTGACGATCCCCCGAATCCCATCCATACTTCCTGGAGAACCTCGATAAGGGCAAACCCGCCGAAAGGCGAGGGCGCAAAGCTGCGAATCCTTAAAGGACTGCCGGGCTGCCGAGGGCCCGGCAGTTTTTTTGTTTGGTTCTGTGAGTCTTTAAAAAAGAACGGAGCATGATGACAGCAGCCGTAAAACATTGGATGAACATCACGCTGGTGCCGGCTCTGCTGGCCTGGTCACAGCCGATGATTTCGCCCACGGCCCAGGCATCGCCCAGCACTCCTCCGGCACCGGCGATGGTCTCTCGGGAGGCCGGCCCGGCTCCGTTTGAGTCCTTGGATGCGGTCCAACTCCGGCGCTCGCTGGAGCGGGAGCTGACGGGGTTTGTCCGGAACAACTATCCCTCTCATCTGAACTCCGTCATGCGCAACCTCCAGAATCGGGAAGGAAAGCTGCACAAAGACATCTCGGAAGCCACCGGTTTTCTCATGGATTTTGCCCGCGGACCCATGACGCTGGAGGGGATCTGGAGAGAGTGGGGCGGAAAAAAGCGTTATCTGCTGGTCCATACGATTCGCGGAGTGAAAGGGTCTCCCGACGCCATTGTTTCATTCACGACTTATCCGGGTTTCCTGCGTCCCTTCACGATCGTGGAAGTGGATGAAAACGGCGACGGCAAGACCGATCAGAAGTCAACGGCACTGTGCCGGTGCGACACGCTCAAAGACTGGTTGGCTCAGAACTTAACGGAGAAGAAGCCCGTTTAAGGAGAAAACGATGCGCAGACTCACGAGCCTGATGCTTGCCATGGTGATGGGGATTTCATGGACGGGCTCGCCGGTTTGCGCTGAAGAAGGCAATCCGACGGCCCCGCCGGCGGTCGAACAACTGCCCGGCAAGACGCCGGCGCAGGATCAAATGGCCAACGGGATGCAGCAGCAAGTCCTCGAAGGGATGCAGGCCCAGGCCGCGGCGATGCAGCCGCCGGACGTGGCACCGCCGCCGGTTCCCGCTCCCGCAGCGCCCATCGAGGCGCCGCAAACGTCCGAACAGGTTAATGAAGTCATCCAAACATGGGTCGAGCAAACCTGGGACGATACCGGTAAATTCAAGAAATATGTGATCAAGGCGCTCATCAAAGGGAAAGTCGTCACGATTATGGAGTGGGTAGAAGCCGTAGGCGGCGATACCAACATTTCCATCGATGAGGACGGTAACCTGCAAATCGATATTGATTTGCCCGGTCCGATCGATGTCGTTATTGATATCACCGTTCCGAATCTGCCTCCGGGTCAGGATCCTGACAAGGAGGACATTACGCCGACCATCGATGTCAATATTGACTGGGAACAGATCGGGGGAGCGATTGCGGATGCGGTGGTAATGCTCGCGGATCTTCAAAAGATGATGGAGAATTACCAGAATAATCTCAATGCGCCTCCGATGGCTCCGGCCGGAGGCACAGCCGGCGCGGCGGCTCCCAATCCGTCGGCAGTTGCCGGCCCCGCCGCCGTGGGATACGGGATCGCCGCGGCGGCCGGGTTTGGGCCGATGGATATCATGATCGAGATCATGCTGCAAATTTTGGAGGAGATTTCCAAGCCGCCCACGGATAACTATCCGGACCTGCAGCCGCCGGTGATCGAAGAGGGAGATCTGATCTTAGAGCTGCATACGCCGGATTTGGACAAGCCGCTGGACATTACTTGACATCCGCTCTTTCTCGGGGATAATAAACGTAACTTCCCCGAGAAGGAGAGCCGTGCGTTTCAAGAAGCTGGAGCTTCTTGGTTTTAAATCGTTCGCAGAACCAACCGAGCTCATCTTTGAGCCGGGCGTAACCGCTGTCGTTGGACCCAACGGCTGCGGTAAGTCCAATATTGCCGACGCCATCAAGTGGGTGCTCGGCGAGCAGTCGGCCCGCGAACTGCGGGGCGGCAAGATGGAGGACCTGATCTTCAATGGGTCCGACCGCCGCGATCCCATCCACTACGCCGAAGTCTCCCTGACGCTCGACAACTCCGAGAAAGAACTTCCCATCGATTACGCCGAGGTGGCCATTTCCCGGCGCCTCTTCCGCTCCGGCGAAAGCGAATACCTTTTGAACGGCACCGCGGTCCGCTTGAAGGACATCCATGAGCTTCTGATGGGCACCGGCATCGGCACGTCCGCTTATTCCTTGTTCGAGCAGGGCCGGATCGAGCAGATCATCAGCGCCCGCCCCGAGGATCGCCGCGTCGTGTTCGAAGAGGCCGCGGGCATCACCAAATTCAAGGCCCAGAAGCGGGAAGCGGTCCGCAAACTGGATGAGACCGAGGAAAACCTGGCCCGCGTCAGCGATGTGGTCGCCGAGGTCAAGCGGCAGATCCAGGGAATGGAGCGCCAGGTGCGCCGCGCCAAGCTTTATCAGGAACAGTTCGAGGAGCTTAAAACGCTGGAGCTGCGCGTCGCGCGCCGGGAAACGGCCCGCCTGTCGGCCCTCTGGACGGAGAAAGACGGGGTCTTGAGCGGGTTCCGGGCTCAGGCCGCCGCGCTGGAAGCGCAGTCCCAGAGCTGGGAAAGCCGCCTGAGCGAGGCCCGGGCGAAAGTGTCTCAGGCGGAAGAAGCCCTCTCGCGGGCGAAGGAGGGGCTGCTCGCGGTCACCCACCGGCAGGAGACGCTTCGCGCGAATCTGGAGACGAACCGGGAACGGATGGCCGAGGATCAGACCCGAACCCAGACTCTCCGGGAAGAGATCTCTGTGGCGGAGGCCCAGGTGGGGCGGCTGGGCCTCCAGTTAAAAGAGCTTTCAGAGATTGTCGCTCGCCAGGAGCAGGAGCGGCGCGAGAAAGAAGAGAAGATCATTCAATGCCAATCCCGGCTGGAACAGTGCGCCCGGCTGGCCGAAGAAGCGCAGCGGGCGCTTTCGCGGGCGCGCGAGCAGGTTCTGGAAGTCACGAGCGCCCAGGTCCAGGTCAAGAACGGATTGAACCGCGTCAAACAGGAATGCGCTCGCCTGGAAGCCCGAGCGGGCCGGCTGCATCTGGAAAAGGGGAAGGTGGCCCTGGAACAGCAGGAGGCCTCAGCCCAGGTGGAATCCCTGGAAGCGCAGCTGGCGCGGAGCCGCGGCGCCCTGAACGATCTGGAGCAGCAGCGGAATCGGGATCAGGCCAAACTGGATTCCGCGGATGCATCCTTGAAGAGCGTTCAGCAGGAAGTCGGCGGTCTGGAACAGGACATGACGCGCGTGACTTCTCAGCTGGAGATGCTCAAGGGGCTGCTGGCCACTCACGAAGGATATTCCAGCGGCGTCAAGGCGCTGCTGACGGCGCTGGATTCCGGCGCGTTGGACCGAACCGGCGTGGTGGGCGTGCTGGCCGAGCTGATTCAGGTTAACCGCGAAGACACCGCTGCGGTGGATGCGGCGCTGGGCTCCTGGGCCGAAGCCGTGGTGGTGGAGAGCGGCTCGACGGCCGAGCGCTGCCGCGATTTTCTGGAGCGGTCCAAGGCCGGCCGCGTGCTCTTCATTCTTCTGGATCGCGTCCCGTCCGCTCCAGATTCTTCCGCGGAGCCGGCCCCGGCGGCCGGCGGAACTCCGCTCGCCGATCGAGTGGGGATTACGCCGCATCTTTCTTCTTTGATCTCTTTGTTGTTGGCGGATACTTGGCTGGTTCCTTCCCGGACTTCGGCTGCCGAAACACCCTCGTTGACCCGGCGCTGTGTGACGCCCGACGGAGAGTTGTGGACCTGCGCGAGCGCCCTGCTGGGATCGGCTCCTTCCGAGGAGGGAATGATCGTCGGCCGGATGAGCCGGCTCCAATCGCTGGAAGTGGCGCGGGGCCATAACGAAGGCCTGCTGGAAGAGGCCCGGACGCGGCTGATCGTGCTGGAGGCGGACCGCTCGTCGCTGGTTGAAGCGCTGACGGGACAGGAAGAATCCATCCGCGGCCGCAGTGAGGAATCCCACCGGCTGGAGGCCCACACGCTGAGCGCGAAGACGACGCTGGAAAAGCTTCAGCAGGAAGAGCGGGTCCTTCAAACGGAAGAGAGCGAGGTTTCCGCCGAGCTCGCCGGGATCCGGGAAGAGGTGGATCGCTGGGAAAAAGAGCTGGCCGCGAAAGATCAGGAGATGGGAACGCTTCAAGGCGCCATCCATCAGGCCCAGGAGACGATCGCTGAGGTCGGGCGCAGCCGCGAGGAAACCGCCGTTGAGCTCGCGACGGCCCAGACGGAGATGGCCTCTTTCGATGAGGTGGCGGACAGCCGGCGCGCCTCTGTGCAGGTTTTGAATCAGTCGCTGGAATCGGCCCGCGCGCAGGGAGCGGCCCGCCGGGACGAAGTGGCCCGCCTGGAACAGCGGCAGTCGCAGTGGGAAACCGAATGCGCGGGGCTGGAGCAGGGGCTCCGGCAGTTCGAGACGGAGCTGATTCAGGCGCAGGCGCTGACCGATCAGGCCGAAGGGGTCCGGTCCGACGCGCTGAGGGCGACCGAGGCACAGGAGAAAGAATTCCTGGTCGTCCGAAAACAGCTCGAACAGGTTCAATCCCAACTGCACACGCACGAAATGGAGCAGGCGCAGGTGGTCTTTCAGCGGGAACAGATCACCGCCCGGCTCCAGCAGGTATACCAGTTGGAGTTGAGCCTGGACTCTTCCGATTCAGCTTCAGCCGAAGATCTGCCCGAATCTTTTCAGGAGAGGATCACCGAGCTGTCGCAGAAACTGCAGCGGATGGGCCCGGTGAATCTCGGTTCGATCGATGAGGAACGGGAACTGCAGAACCGCTACGAGTACCTGACCACCCAGCAAGCCGACCTGGTCAAGGCCAAGGAAGACCTGCATGAAGCGCTGCTGAAGATCAACCGGACCACGCGGGCCATGTTCCGGGAAACCTTCCAGGCGATCCACAAAGAGTTCCAGATCACCTTCAAACAGCTGTTCGGAGGAGGGGAAGCCCGGCTGATCCTGATGGATGAGGAAGACCTGCTCGAAAGCGGCATTGAGATCATCGCCCGGCCGCCGGGCAAGGCCCTTCAGCCGATCTCGCTGCTGTCGGGAGGGGAAAAGGCGCTCACGACCATCGCGCTCTTGTTCGCCATCTTCCGGATCAAGCCCAGCCCGTTCTGCCTGCTCGACGAGATTGACGCCCCGCTGGACGAGATCAATGTCGACCGGTTTACGCGCGCACTCCGGGAGTTCCTGAAGGATTCCCAGTTCATCATCATCACGCACAACAAGAAGACGATGAGCATGGCCGATGTGATGTACGGGATCACCATGCAGGAGATGGGCGTCTCGAAGATTGTTTCCGTGAAGTTCAAGCAGGCCGTTCCGGCCGTTTAGAGCTCCTAAGCCGGCCGACGCAGGTCCCGCACCGCCCAGCCGAAGACCAATCCGAACGCTCCCAAAGCCAGCCACCAGGGACAGACCGCGCGCGGCGCGCGCCGTTTTCCCTCCCCGTACGGGTTGAGGAACAAGTAAGCCAGCTCCGTTTCTCCGAGCGGCCGCAGGTGGTGCTGCAGCACGATTCCCTGCATCTCCAATGTCGGCGATCCGGAAGGGTCCTTCACCCAAATCACGAGCCGGGCCGGGTGGATTTGATCGGCCTGCGGGCTGTCGCCCATCTCGCGCAGCAGCGGGCTGCTGCTGGCCCGGTCGGAAAGCACGCCCAGCATGATCCCGAGATAGGGCAGGTTGCAGAAGATCAGCTCATCCCGCTGGGTGTGGGCCTGGACGGCCTTTACCAGCGGAGAGATCAGCCGGGTGTGATACAGAGGGTTGCCGGTCCCCCGGTACGCCGGCGTGACGGCCCCGGAAAGAACCGCGCCGGTGGTGTCGGCCCAGACCATCTTTGATCCGGCCGGAGAGGTATGCAGTGTGGGGGCCAGAAGCGCCATCGCCGCCAGCGCGGCGGCCAGCCCCTTGCCGCGAAGGAGCCGGCCGGCGGCCCAATCCAGAGCGATCCCCGTCAGAAGCAGCAGCGGGAACAGCCCCTGCGCCGCGAAAAACCGGAACCGGTAACCGGCCAGCATCGGCAGGAATCCCAGCGCCAGGGCCAACCAAAACCGGTAAATCCCGCCCTTTTTCCAGGCCAGGACCGCGCCGAAGAAGGCCAGCGTCAGCGGCAGGATCGAAAGCTCGATGAAGCGCTCTTCTCCGCGCGGCGCGAATTTAAAATGAGAAGTCTGCCGCGCCAAATGCAGCAGCCAGGGGGAGCCGCCAAGGATGCCGATTCCCGCGCAGATCCAGGCGGTCTTCCGGTGTTCACGGCTGAACAGCCCGAACAGGATCAGCGAAAGAGTGAGCAGCCAGGAAAACCCGGCGTGCGTCCAGAAGACCAATGCCAGCAGAAGGCCGCCGGCCAGCCACCGTTGGCGCGCGAGAGCCAGCAGGATTCCCATCGCGAAGATCAGCGTCAGCGTGGCCGGCACATAATTGATCGATCCCAGGAAGAAACTGTAAGGCGTGACCAGCGCGATCAGCGTGAGCGCGGCCAGCCGCGGTGTCGTCAGCCGGCGAAAAACAAACCAGACCAAGAGCAGCAGGAGAGGGAAGCTGGCCCAGGTCCAGAACCGGGCCAGCGTGATGGCCGGGATGCCGGCCATCCGTGCCGGCAGGAAGAGCAGATGAAACAGCGGCGGGTACAGGTGCGGCCGTCCCTCGGGCGCGGCTTCCCAAACCGCCTGAAGCACCGGCCCTCCCGCGGCGCGGAATCCCTCGATCACCGACAGATGGTAGTAGCTGTCGACGAAGTACGGGTAGATCGGCCAATGCGACGCCGAGAGCAGAGCCGCCGCCAGCAGAATCAGCCAGCCGGCGCAAACCCAGCGCTGGTCGCCGCTCACGCGATGACGACCCGGTTCCGGCCCAGCCGCTTGGCTTCGTAGAGAGCTCGGTCGGCTTTTTCGATCATTTCTTTCCAGCCCTGACCGTCCTGGGGGAACGTGGCTACCCCGACGGACAGCGTCAACGGCAGCGGGGTTTCATCCATGGCCAGCCGGATCCGCTCCGCCAGCTTCAGCGCGTTGAGTTTGGAGGTGTTCGGAAGGATCAGCGAAAATTCCTCTCCCCCGAACCGGCAGACGTAATCGTCCGAGCGGGCTGTTTCCCGGAGAAGATTTGCCACGACGCCCAATGCCTGGTCCCCGCCCAGGTGGCCGACCTGATCGTTGTAGGCCTTGAAATTATCCATGTCCGCCAGAAGGAGACTGGCCGGCTGCCGCGCCAGCTCGGCCTCGGTAAGCGTTTCCATCAAGTGCCGCTGAAAGGCGCCCCGGTTCCAGAGCTGGGTCAGCGGATCCAGGTCGGCCTGCTTGAGGGCTCCCGCATACGTCCGGGCATTCTCAATGGCCAGCCCGGCGTGGGCGGCCAGCAGGGCCAGAAGCCGGAACGATTCCCTGGAGATCGCTTTCTGCGTGATCCGGTTATCGGCGAAGATCACTCCAACGACGCTGTTGTCGCGGCCCTTGAGTGGGACCAGAACGCAGGTGGTGCTGTTGAGGAGCCGAAGCACCGGGTCCTGGCGGGCTTGCGCCTGCGCTTCCGGGTTGAGGACCTCAATCGGCGTTCCTTGGAGCGCAGCCGCGGCCAGCACTCCGCCGGCCATTTGCGTCAGCGGCACCTTGAGACTGGTCACGGTTTTGTGGAACGCGGAGGATTGCATAGATCGCTGGGAGCGGTAATTGGCGATGAGGTCCTGCAGGCCCATGTGGCGGTTCTGGATCGCTTCCCAGATGGTCTGGGCCTCCTCGCCGGTTTCCGGGCCGATCCCCATCCGCCCGACCATGAGTTTCTGATTTTTATCGACTAGGAAGATGGCGGCCCGGTTGAATGCGAGCCCCGCGTGCGCGGTTACGCCGGTGAGGATGATGTAGAGGGTTTCGTCGAAATCCAGCGTGGTCCGCAGCGCGTTGCCGATCTCGTAGAGCAGGGTCAGCTCGCCGCGGGCCTTCTCCAGAAGTTCTTCCAGCTTCTTCGGTATCATCCCCTCTATTATACGCTCTAGTACAACATTCGGCCGGGGTCGGGAGCGGGATCGGAAGATGAGCCAAGCCGGGGGAGGGGCACCCCTGCCGCGCGCAGTTCCACAGCCCCATCCGCCTTGTTTTGTTAAGGGAAGGGTCGAGGACTGCCCGAGCACGGCACGGGGTGCCCCGAAACCGGCGAGGCGGTGTTGGGATATCCCGAGCAAGGGGGTGGTGAGGAGTTGACGCGACGGAGCGGGCGGCGTATATTGACTAAGAATCCCCATGTTCCCGAACATCATCACAACCATTTCCCGCATGGAGAAAACCGTTCTCTTCTCCGGCCTGGCATTGCTGACGGCGGCATCCGCTTTTCAGCAAAAGCCCCACTACGTCCGCCCGGCGTTTCACTCGGTCCAGCCTTTGCGGCCGCTGGGTCCGGACGCGGCAAAGATGAGGTCCGGTTTAAAAGACCGACTGCTGCTGGCAGCCGCCGGATCCAATGTCATGGCCCTCGAGATTCCTCCTGACCTGGGACATTTGGTGCGGAAGGGAAAGATCAACCCCGACGGTTCCGAGGTCTGGGGTTACCCGGAAGGGTCGGACCTGGACGGAGTGGTCGAAATCCACGTCCGGGACGGCCGCGTGGTCCGGGAAGTCCTGCGTCCTTCGGCGCAGCCATCCGACGAAGCGGTGGCGAGCGCTCTTTCCGACAGCTCCGAGCCGGACGCTGTCCGCTGACGGAGCGCCTTCCATGCCCATGACACAAGGATCGACCGAAAATTCCCTCCTGCGTCTTCATAATCCGGTGGTGCAGGGTACCTGCTTTTATCTCGACGGTTTCCCCGCGCTAAAGGAAGGCAAGGAATGGCAGGCCAGCCTCCGGGAATTTATCGAGGTCAAAGGGACGCTGGGGATGACCACCAATCAGACGCTGTTTCGCCAGCTGCTGGAGACCGGCGTGCTCGACGGCCGTCTGCGCCTCTTTAAAACGCAGGGCCTGTCCGCTGAAGCGGTTTATCAGACCCTCTACAACGAAGCGGCTACCGAGGCGGCCCGCCTTTTCAGCGCTGTCCACGCCCACTGGCCGTCGGAAGGGAGGGTCTCCCAGGAGGCCTCGGCGCTGCTGACCGAATTGGATCCTTTGGTTCGGGAGGTCCAGCGCATTGCCCAGGCCATGCGCGGGTTCGGCTCGTTTACCAAGATCCCCAACCTGAAGGTGGGTCCGCGGGCCATCCGGCAGGCCGTCGCCGGCGGGCACGTCCAGCCCAACATCACGCTCGTTTTCTCCGACCGCCATTATCTGGACACCGTGGAAGGATACCTGCTGGGCCTTCAGGATTGGGTGGAGAAGAAAGCCGGTTCTCCCGCGGGAATTTATTCGGTCAACTCCCTGTTTGTCAGCCGCGTGGACCGGGTCGCCGATCCGCTGATCGAAGAAGCGGCGGCTCAGGATGAGCGGCTGCGCCTTCTTAAGGGAAAGGTGGCTGTCGCTCAAGCCAAGATCATCTACCGGATGTTCGAAGCGATCTTCCTCGGCAAGCTGTTCGCCGACCCGGAAGGGTTGTATGCCGACGCCGAAGGGCAGGTCATGCGGGAGAGAATGACCCGCTTGAGCGGCCTGTACGCGCGGCTTGCCCGGGCGGGCGCCCAGCCGCAGCGGCTCTTGATCGCTTCCAGCGGCGTGAAGTCAGACCAGCCGTACAGCGCGCTGCTGTACGTCCTGCCGTTCCTGGGCCCCTGGTGCGCCAACACGATGCCGGAACCGACGCTGGAAGCGATCTGCCGGTTCGCCGCTTCGATTTCCGAAGAGCAGGCCGGTGCTTTGCGCCAACGGAACCTGATGAGCGAACCCCTGCCGGCCATTCCGACCGACATCCAGCCGCGCGAAGAGTGGGACCGGATCCTTCTCCTCACTCCTCAGCAGAGGCGCTGCGATGAGATCGCCGAATTGACGCCGGATTTCATCCTGCGGGAAGCGCGGGACCGGGTCTTCGCGCCTCGGGGAACTTCGCTGCGGCAGATCGGCGATGCGCTCCGGGACAAAGGAGCGGAATCTTTCACCGCGGATGAGCGGGCCACGCTGGAGTTGATCCAGACCAAGCTGCGGCAGCTGTAGACAAGCCATGTTTGATCCTATCCCCGAGATACTCGAAGAACTGAAGGTCGGCCGGATGGTCATCGTCGTCGATGACGAAGACCGGGAGAACGAGGGAGACCTCGTGCTGGCGGCCCAGTTCGCCACGCCCGACGCGGTCAACTTCATGTCCAGCCATGGGCGGGGCCTGATCTGCGTGCCGATGGAGTCGGAACGCCTGCAGGTGCTGGAGCTGAAGCCGATGGTGGTGGAAAGCCAGGCCCCGTTCGGCACCGCCTGGATGGTGTCGGCCGACGCGGCGCAGGGGATCACGACCGGCATCTCCGCGCACGACCGTGCCGCGACCATTCAAAAGCTCATTGATCCCAACGCGAAGCCCTCCGACCTGATCCGGCCCGGTCACGTGTTTCCGCTGAAGGCCCGCCACGGCGGGGTGCTGGTGCGGGCGGGGCACACCGAGGCCGCGGTCGACCTGATGCGGCTGTCGGGGCTTTTCCCGGCCGGCGTCATCTGCGAGATCATGAGTCCCGACGGTTCCATGGCCCGCGTTCCGGAGCTGATCCGCTTCGGGAAGGAGCACGGCCTGAAGATCTGCACCATCGCCGACCTCATCCGCTACCGGCTCGCCAAGGAGCGGTTTGTCCGGCGGGTGGTGGAGACAACGCTGCCGACCCCTTACGGCGAGTTCCAGTTGATCGTCTATGAATCGGACATCGATCACCAGGCCCACATGGCGCTCGTGCTGGGCGACGTCCGCCAGCCGCCGGTGCTCGTGCGGGTCCATTCGCAGTGCCTGACCGGCGATGTGTTCGGTTCCTGGCGCTGTGACTGCGGGCCGCAGTTGGAAGCCGCGCTCAAGCGGGTCCAGCAGGAAGGGCGGGGTGTTGTCATCTACCTGCGCCAGGAAGGACGGGGCATCGGGCTGGTCAACAAGGTCAAGGCCTACGCGCTGCAGGACAAGGGAATGGACACGGTCGAAGCCAATCAGGCGCTCGGTTTCCCGCCGGACCTGCGCGATTACGGAATCGGCGCCCAGATCCTGGCCGATTTGGGACTCACCGAGATCCGGCTCATGACCAACAACCCCCGGAAGGTGGTGGGGCTGGAAGGGTTCGGCCTGAAGCTGACGGAACGCGTCCCGCTGGAAATTCCCGCCCGGCCCTCCAACGCCAAATACCTCAAGGCCAAACGGGAAAAACTGGGCCACTTGCTGCTCGAAATTCTGGATGCCGAAGAGTAGGTCCGTGAAGTTCGGGATCGTGGCCAGCCGGTTCAACCGCGAGATATCCGAGCGCCTCGTCGAGGGCGCTCGGGATTTTTTTCTGCGGCGGGGAGCCGCGGTTTCCGCGCAGGAAGTCGTGTGGGTCCCCGGCGCGTTTGAACTGCCGGTGGCGGCGCTGCGGTTGGCCCGGTCCGGAAAAGTCCGGGCCGTGGTCGCGGTCGGCTGTATCCTGGAAGGAGAGACCGCGCATTACCGGTATCTTTCGGAGGCCGCGTTGAACGGTTTGATCATGGCGGGAGTTTTGTCGGGCGTGCCGGTCACCTGCGGTGTGATCACCGCGCGCAGCTGGAAAGCGGCGCGGGACCGGTCCCAAAAACGGGGCGTGAACCGGGGACGGGAAGCGGCGGAAGCCGCGTGGGAGATGACTCAAGCATGAAAGGAAGGCGTTCGGCCGCGCGCGAAACCGCGCTGAAGATCCTCTACCAGCTCGACATCACGCAGGACGATCCGGGCGAGGGGATCAAGATCTTTTTCCGGCACCACCGGGTGCCGGTCGGCTCTCAGCCGTTTGTGACCCGGCTGGTGGAGGGCGCGCTGCAGCGCCAGGCGGAGATCGACGCGCTGCTGGCCAAGCATGCCACCAACTGGGCGCTGGACCGGATGGCGATCGTCGACCGCAACATCCTCCGGCTGGGAGTATACGAACTGCTCTTCGACGCGGAAACGCCGCCCAAGGTGGTCATCAACGAGGCCGTGGATCTGGCCAAGCGTTTTGGGACCGCCGAGTCCGGAAAGTTCGTCAACGGCGTGCTGGACTCCATCCACAAAAGCCGGACCACCCCCGAGCCCGCAGCGGCGGAAGAAACGGCTCCGGCCAATCCCGCCAATGACGCCCCGCCGGATTGATCTGCACCTCCACACTCACTTCTCGGACGGCACGTTCACTCCCGAAGAAGTCATCCGCCGCGCCCGCGAAACCGGCCTGGCCGCCGTCAGCATCACCGATCACGACACCCTCGCCGGTCTTCCGCGCGCCCGGCAAGCAGCCGGCGATTCGCTGGAAGTCCTCAGCGGCGTCGAGCTGACGGTCGCGTTCCGCGCCCGGGAACTGCATATTCTGGGATACGGGTTCCGGGAGGACAATGCCGATCTGAACGGTTTCCTGGAAGAAGCCCGCGCCCAGCGGCAGGGGCGCATCCAGGCGATGATCGACCGGCTGAAGGAAAAGGGGATCTCGGTGACGCTGCAGGAGGTTCAGGCGGTCGTCGGAAACGGTGATTCCATCGGCCGCCCGCACCTGGCGGAGGTGCTTCTGAAAAAAAGAATCGTCGGCTCTTTGCCGGAAGCGTTCGATCGGTTCATCGGAGACCGGGCCCCTTGTTTCGTCAAGCAGGCGACGCTGACGGTTCCGGAAGCGGTCCGGCTGATCCGCGGCGCCGGCGGAGCGGCGGTGCTGGCCCATCCGCACCACATGGTGGAAGACGAATGGATCCCCGAACTGGCGGCGCAGGGCGTTCAAGGAATCGAGGTCTATCATCCCGATCACACCCCGTCGGTCTCCCAAATCTATCGCCGGATGGCCGAATCCCTTCATTTGCTGATCACCGGCGGATCCGACTGCCACGGCCTTCGGAAACAGGGGGGCCCGTTCATCGGGACCGTTCCGGTGGATTATGAGTTGCTCGACCGGTTGAAGGCCGTTCTTTCATGACGTTGGATGAGCGTTACATGCGCCTGGCTCTTGAGCTCGCGGCCCGGGCCGGTGACCGGACCCGCCCCAATCCGCGCGTCGGAGCGGTGGTGGTCAAGCGCGGCCGTGTGATCAGCCGTGCTTTTCATCGGCGGGTGGGACTTCCGCACGCGGAGGTTCTGGCGCTGCGTCAAGCCGGCGCGGCCGCCCGGGGTGCGACGCTTTATGTGACGCTGGAGCCGTGCGCTCATACGGGCCGGACGCCGCCCTGCACGGAACCCATTTTAAAATCCGGCATCCGGCGCGTTGTGGCCGCCATGATCGATCCCAACCCCAAAAACCGGGGCCGCGGCCTGAAGATCCTGCGCCGCGGCGGAATCGCGGTCCGGTCCGGCTTGCTGGAAAGAGAGGCGCGGCGTTTGAATCCCGTCTTCAGCACCTGGATGACCCGGAAGCGGCCGTTCGTCACGGTCAAGGTGGCTCAATCTCTCGACGGAAAGATCGCGACCGCCGGCGGCGAATCCCGCTGGATTTCCGGGCCCGCTTCCCGCCGCATGGCCCATCGCCTGCGGGCGAAAGCCGACGGCATCCTGATCGGCGTTGAAACCTTGCTGAAAGACAACCCCCGCCTGACGGTTCGCGGCGTGAAGACAGTCCATCCTCCGGTACGAATCGTTCTGGACGCGTTTCTCCGTACGCCGCCTCGCGCCCGGTTGTTTTCCGCGCAGGCGCCGGTCTGGATCGCGTGCTCGACCGGTGCGTCCCGCGCGCGCGAGCAGCGGCTCAACCGGGCCGGAGCGGAGGTGATCCGCCTTCCCGCCCGGAAGGGCCGGGTGAATTTTCCCGCGCTGTTGCGGCGTCTGGCCGGCCGGGGGATTTCGCACCTGCTCATCGAAGGAGGCGGAGAAACGATCGCCTCCGCTTTTTTCGCCCGGGCGGTGGACCGGGTGGTCTGGATCACGGCGCCCAAGATCCTCGGAGGCCGGGGCGCGCCGACGTCGGTGGGAGGAGAAGGCATTCCTCGGATTTCGGGCGCCGTGTTTCTGAAAGATCCGGTTTCTCAAAAACTGGGGCCGGACTGGGTGGTAACCGCCGAGGTGCGCTATCCGAAATCCCGCTGATCGCGCGCGAGGGTTCACGGCCCGGATCGCTTTCTTCTGGATCGCGCTGGCCGCGCTTGTTCCGGCTGGGGCCGCGGAAGAAGAGGATTCCCAGAAAACGGTGGACCAGGTTGCCGCCGGGCTCCAGCAGGTGGAAACCGATCTGAAACAGATGGACGCATTGGCCAATCACCCGGCCGCGGACGATCTGGTTCTGGCGGCCTCTCAAGGCAATGCCGCGGGGGTACGGCTCCTGCTGGAGAAAGGAGCCGACCCGAACGGCCAGGATTCCGACGGCAATTCGCCGCTCGAAGCCGCCGCTCTAAAGGGCCATTCGGAAGCGATCCGGGTCCTTCTTTCCCGCGGTGCCGACCCGAACCACCCCGGTTTTTTGGGAGTGACGCCGCTCATGCTGGCGGCGGAGAAGGGTCACGCGGAGACCGTCCGGATTTTGCTGGAGGGCGGGTCCGACGCGAACGCGGCCAGCGAGACCGGACGCACCGCTTGGATGGTCGCCGAGCGCAACGGCCACACCGCGGTGCTCGAGTTCCTTCGCCAGGCCGGGGCTTCTGCTCCCGTGGTTCCGGCCCCCCCACCGGGCGAAGTCAAGATTCCCCGCCGGTCGGATCTTCCCGGGATGATCTCCACCGGCGATCCCGATTCCGATCTCCTCGATGCTTCTATCCTGGGTGATTCGTCCCGGGTCAATACCCTCTTGCGGGCCGGCGCCGACGTCAACGCCAAGGATTCGATGGGAATGACGGCTCTCATGAACGCGGCGCAGCAAGGCCACAGCAGCATGCTCAATGAGCTGCTGCTCGCCGGCGCGGACATCAACGGGCGCAACAATTCGGGATTCACCGCGGTGGCCTGCGCGGCCATCGGCGGCCAGGCCTCGGTGATTCATACGTTGATCCTTTGGGGGGCCGACGTGCATGTCCGCGGGATGGCCGGCATGACCGCGCTGATGCTGGCCGCTCAGAATGGGCAGACCGAAGCGGCCCGCGTGCTTCTGGCCTGGGGCGCGGATGTGAATCAACCCAACGAGTTTGGCATGACTCCGCTCATGTTTGCCGCGCACGCGGGCCGCGCGGCTACGGTCAAGCTGCTGCTGGAGATGGGAGCCAAGACCGATGCGCGCGAGTCGATCGCGGACCAAACCGCGCTGGACATCGCTCGCCGGCGGGGGAAAGCCGACGCGGCGGAGCTGCTGATGCAGGCGGGGGCCGGGGAATAAATGTTCACCGGAATCGTGGAGACGATTGGCACCGTCCGGGCGCGCCGGAAGGATGAAGTCGTGATCGAGCCGGAAAACCGTTTGTCTAACGTCCGGCCGGGTGAAAGCATCCTGGTGGACGGTGTTTGCCTGACCGTCGATCGCGCGCGCGCGGGAGCGCTTTCGTTCCGCCTGCTTCCGGAGACGGTCCGGGTTTCCACGCTGGGATTGCTCAAGCCGGGTGCTCGGGTTAATTTGGAGCGGGCGCTGCGGACCGGCATCCGGTTGGGCGGCCACCTGCTGTTGGGCCACGTGGACGGCCGCGGCCGGATCTTGAGCCGGGTGGAGAAAAGCGGCTCGGTTACTCTGGAGGTCCAGGTTCCGCCCGGGCTGGTTTCCGGGCTTGTTCCAAAAGGCCCGATCGCGATCGACGGCGTCAGTTTGACGCTGGATCCGCGCATCGAACGGAATCGCGCGCGCGTTCACCTGGTTTCCCAGACGCTGGCGCGGACCACGCTCGGCCGGAAGAAAAAGGGAGACCGGGTCAATCTGGAGCTTGATCTGATCGTGAAGTATTTAAGGGGCATGCTATGATAAAAGCCGCCCGAAGATCCAGACGATATCCCGTCTGGGTCGTCTTGCTTTCAGGGGTCTTGTTCCTGCTGGCGCGGGCCGGGCGGCAGGGAAGCCCGGTTGCGGCGGCGCCTCCGCAGGAATCAGCGGTGGAGCGGGTCGTCGATGGAGACACCGTGGTGCTCTTCTCCGGCGAGCGGGTCCGCTACATCGGCGTCAACACCCCGGAGCTTCACCACCCTCAGAAACCGGTGGAGTGGTACGCTCGGGAAGCCAAAGAGTTTAACCGGCGCCTGGTGGAAGGCAAAAAAGTCCGGCTGGAGTTCGACGTGGAGCGGCGTGACAGATACCGGCGGCTTCTGGCGTATGTGTTTCTTGAGGACGGGACCTTCGTGAACGCGGAACTGGTCCGCCAGGGTTACGCGCAGGTCATGACGTACCCTCCGAACGTCAAGCACGCCGATTTATTTCTACAGCTGGAGCGGGAAGCCCGCGAAGCAAAACGAGGACTATGGGGAAAATGATGAATTTAGTCGGGAGTCAGAAGGGAGGAGTTCGGAGAATATTTTTTCTCCTGGCGATGAGTTTGCTTTGCCTGACCGGCTGCGTGAAGCGGACCATCCTGATTGAGTCGGATCCGCCCGGCGCCGTGGTCTGGATCAACGAGCACCGGGTCGGAACCGCGCCGATCGCTTACGAGTTCATCACGCACGGCCGCTACAAGTTCCGGCTCGAGAAAACCGGGTTCCGGGAAGTGATTGCCCGGGAGATGGTGCGGGCGCCGGTTTATGAATGGAGCCCTCTCGATTTTATTTTTGAGATCCTGTTGCCCGTCCATTTGGAAGACCGGCACGCGTTTCGCTATACGCTGGAGCCATTGCCTCCCGAAGAGCGGGCCAAGACCGATGAGCCGGCCGATCTGAAGGGGATTTTGGCCGACCTGGACAACGCCGATCCTGTCCGGCGGCGTGCCGCCTGCGTGGCGTTGGCGCGTCTGCGGGATCCGTCGTCCGCGGCGGCGGCGGAATCGGCGACGCATGACCCGGACCCCACGGTCCGGACGTTGGCGCTGGCGGCATTCCGGGCGATTCGGGGACGGGAAGCGCTGCCCCGTTTGCTGGAGGTGCTCCGGCAGGACGTCCAGCCGGAAGTCCGCTGGCAGGCCGCGGCTGAACTGGAGATTGTGGCCAACAAGGAAGCGGTCCCCGGTTTGATCGCCGCGCTGAACGACAAGTCCCCGCTGGTTCGGGCGGGTGCCGCCGAAGCGCTCAAGGGAATCCCGGATCTCCGGTCCGTTCAGCCCTTGATCCGTACCCTTCGCGACACCGATACCGCGGCCCGCCGGGCCGCGGCCGAAGCGTTGGGACTCATCGGAGACCGGGCGGCGGTCCGGCCGCTGATGGCCGCCCTGCGCGTGCATGATTTTCAGACCCGGCGCCGGGCGATCCAATCCTTGCGTCAGCTTCAGGATCCTTCCTGCGGTCCGGCCCTGATCCGCTCGCTCAACGATTGGGACCCGCAGATCCGGTCGGTGGCTGTCGAATCGCTGATTGCATTTGGAAGAAAAGAGCAGGTTGTCCCTCCATTGATCCAATACCTGCGTTCCTGGCAGTCGGTGATCCGGGCGGATGCCGCGCAGGCGCTGGGCGGGTTGAAAGACCCTCGTGCGATCGAACCTCTGCGCCGCGCCGTTGCGCGGGAACCCAACGAGCATACGCGCGCCGCCATGCAACGTGCTCTGGAGCAGCTCCAAGCAGTAAAATAGCGCCTACGGGGCGTGGCTCAGCTTGGCTAGAGCGCCTGGTTCGGGACCAGGAGGTCGCGAGTTCAAATCTCGCCGCCCCGATTTTTAACCCCGATATTCTTGAAACAGAGAGGAATTCTCCATGAAGCGAATGACAGGGGTCGCGTTAAGTTGCCTGTTGTGGGTTGGGGTGGGCTGCGCGCAGGCGGCGCCGGCCGCGGCCAAAGCGACGCTGGTGAACGCCGAAAATCGAACCGTCGGCACCGCCGTCTTGGCCGAGGCGCCCGGCGGGGTCCGGATCCAGCTGGATCTTGCCGGTCTTCCGCCCGGTTTGCACGCGGTTCACATCCACGAGGCGGGCCGGTGCGACCCGCCGGACTTCAAATCCGCCGGCGGGCATTTCAACCCGCACGCCAAGCACCACGGCATGAAAAATCCCGAAGGGCCGCACGCCGGTGATCTGCCGAACGTGGCGGTGGGCCCCGACGGTACGGCCCATCTGGATCTGCTGGCGGTCGGCGTGACGCTGGGAGAAGGAGAGACGTCCCTTTTTCATCCCGGCGGGACGGCGCTGGTGATCCATGCCGGTCCCGATGACGACCGGACCGATCCGGCCGGGAATTCGGGCGCCCGGATTGCCTGCGGAGTGATTGAACGGTAATCATGGCGCCGCGGCGGGAACAGCTTCACGTTTTCTGGTCCGGGCGGGTGCAAGGGGTCGGCTTCCGCTATACGGCGGAATCGGTGGCGCTGGAGCTGGGCTTGAAAGGGTGGGTGAAAAATCTTCCCGACGGCCGGGTTGAGGCGCTTTGCGAAGGTCCGCGCAAAACACTGGATCGTTTCCTCGCCGAAGTCGCTTTGGGTCCGATGAAGCGGTACATTCAGCATGTCGAAACCGCGTGGGACAAGGCCGCCGGCGAATTCGACGAGTTTCAGATCCGCTATCTGTGACTTCTTCCCATCCCCGCGAAGAGATCGAACGCCTCCGCAAGCTGATTCTCCACCACGACCGGAAATATTACGTCGATGCCAGCCCTGAGATTTCCGACTCGGAGTACGACCGGCTTTACCGGCAACTCAGGGATCTGGAACAGAAACACCCGGAGCTCATCACCCCGGACTCTCCCACGCAGCGGGTTTCGGGGGAGCCGCTCAAATCGTTCGCGGTCGTCCGGCACCGCGTCCCCATGCAGTCGCTGGACAACACCTATTCGGCCGATGAGCTCCGGGAATTTGACGCCCGGATCAAACGGTTTGTCTCCGAACCTCAGGTGGCCTATCTGGTGGAGCTGAAGTTCGACGGCGTGTCGGTGTCGTTGACGTATGAAAACGGCCGGCTGGTTCAGGGCGCCACACGCGGAGACGGCGAGCAGGGGGACGACATCACCGCCAACCTCAAGACCATCCGGGGAATTCCTCTGCGGCTGGCCCCTCCGGCTCCGAAGCTCGTGGAGGTCCGCGGCGAGGTGTACATGCCCCGTAAGGCGTTCGAAGCGCTCAACCGGGAAAAGAAAAAAGCCGGCGAGCCGCTGTTCGCTAACCCCCGCAACGGCACGGCCGGCACGCTGAAACAGCTCGACCCGCGCGTGGTCGCCCAGAGGAACCTCGCCATCTTCTGCTACGGCGTCGGGGCGCTGGAAGGGGCCCATTTTTCCACGCAGATGGAAACCCTGAAACGGTTGAGTGTCTGGGGCCTGCCGGTCAATCCGCATCACCGCTGCTGTGCCGACATCGACGAGGCGATCCAGTTCTGTGATTCCTGGGAATCCAAGCGCAAGAAGCTCGAAGTCGAGACCGACGGAATGGTGGTGAAGGTGGACGACCTGGCGCTCCAACGGCGGCTGGGCTCCACGTCCAAGGCCCCTCGGTACATGATTGCCTACAAGTTTCCGGCCGAGAGGGCCGTCACCCGCCTACGCGAGATCGAGGTCAACGTCGGCCGCACCGGGACGCTGACCCCCGTGGCCTGCCTGGAGCCGGTTTTCCTGGCGGGCACGACGGTCAGCCGCGCCTCGCTTCACAATGAAGACGAGATCCAGCGCAAGGAGATCCGCGTTGGCGACTGGGTCGTGATCGAAAAAGCCGGCGAGATCATTCCGCAGGTTGTGGAGGTGGTCAAGTCCAGGCGGACGGGCCACGAAAAGATTTTCCACATGCCCGAACGCTGCCCGGCCTGCGGTTCGAGGGTGACCCGCGACCCCGAGGAGGTGGCGGTCCGCTGCGGCTCCCTGCGATGTCCGGCTCAGCTGAAGGAAGGGCTGATCCATTTCGCCCAACGGACCGCGATGGACATCGAGGGGCTGGGCGACGCGCTGGCGGAACAATTGGTGGACCACCGGCTGGTTCAAGACGTGGGGGATCTTTATTTCCTGACGCAGGAACGGCTGCTGGAGCTGGAGCGGATGGGAAAAAAATCGGCAGACAACCTTCTGCAGGCGATCCAGGCCTCCCAGGAAAAGGGATTGGCCCGTCTGATTTTTGGTTTGGGCATCCGGCACGTCGGCAGCGCCGGTGCGGAGGCGCTGGCCCGGCATTTCGGCTCTCTGGATAAAATCGAGCGGGCCGGTCCGGAAACGCTGATGGGGCAGTCCGACGTGGGGCCGGTCATGGCGGCTTCCATCCATGATTTCTTCCGGTCGCCCGAAAACCGCAAGGTCCTGGAAAAGCTCCGCAAGGCGGGCGTGGGTTTTGAGGAGCGGAAAGGCAACCGGCTTTCCCGGCGGATGGAAGGGCAGGTGGTCGTTTTCACCGGTGAGCTCCGCCGCTGCAGCCGCCCGGAGGCCGAAGACCTGGTCCGGGTGCACGGGGGCGCGGCCGGCTCCGCGGTGACCCGGAAGACCACGCTGGTGGTGGCCGGAGAAACGCCCGGCTCGAAGTACGAGAAAGCGAAGGCCCTGAGTGTTAGAATCATCGATGAAGACGAATTCCTGAAAATGATTGGAGCGAAAGAATAATGGACGAAAGCCAAAGGGGTCTGACCCCTTTAAGGCCTTTAGGGGTCAGACCCCTGCAAGGGTTTATTATTTGCCTTCTCGTCTCTTCTTTTCTCCTCACCGGCTGCAGCCCAAAATGGCGGTCCAAGTTCATCCGGAAACGGAAGACCGCGGCCCCGGTAGTGTCTCCGATCCTCGTGCTGCAGCCCGACTACAAAGCGACGCTGCCCGCTCCCGACCGTTATCGGGAGCATTATGCGTACTGGAAATCCTGGCACTCCGGCCTGCTCGACAGTTACGGCCAGCTGCGCAAGCGGGACCGGGCCAACCTTCAGGGTGTGCTCGGCGAGGCCGGGGCGATGCAGGCCCTGCTGACCGGCGAGCCGTCCGAGCATTTGCGGCGCATCCTGCTGGATTTGCGGGAAATCCAGGACCAATGGGACCGCATGCCGGACAGCTGGCAGCCGCCGATGTCCACCCGCACGCGCCTGGAACAGCTGTTCCGTGAGATCAATAAAAACTTCCATTACGCCAAAGTGAAGGAATCTATCCTCGCCACCCCCTAAAGCCCGTTCCCTGCCGGCCCTCTGGGCCGACCCGATCCGCCAGGCCATGGATTTCCTGCGGCTGGAACGGGGTCTCAGCGACAACACCGTTTCCGCTTACCGCCACGACCTGGAACAGTTCGCGCGGGGTGTTTCCTCCAAAGCGCCGGCGGCCATCACCCGCAATGACGTCCTGGAACACCTGATGAAGCTCCGGGACGAAAAACTCGCCGCTTCTTCGGTTGGGCGCAAGCTGGTCGCGATCAAGGTTTTCTTCCGGTTCCTCCTGGCGCAGGGGCTTCTGCGGGCCGACCCCACCAGCGTCATCGAGTCGCCGCGTCTCATGAAGGGTCTGCCCGATGTTTTGGATGTGGAGGAAGTGGCCCGCCTGCTCAAGGCCGCCGACGGCCGGGACGGCAAAAAATCTCTTCGGGACCGGGCCATTCTCGAATTGCTGTACGCGTCGGGCCTGCGTGTTTCGGAGGCCGCCTCCCTGAAACTGCCCGACATCAACCAGGAAGCCGGTTTCCTTCGGTGTGTGGGCAAGGGGGGGCGGGAGCGGGTGGTGCCGGTGGGAAGCCACGCGTTGAAATGGCTCCAGAAATACCTGACCGAAGCGCGCGCGTCGTTCGGTCCCAAGCCGGAATCCCGTCAGATTTTCCTGAACCGGTTCGGCCAGCCGCTCTCGCGCCAATCCATCTGGGGGATCATTCGGTTTTATGCCCGGGAGGCCGGCATCCGCAAGCGGATCACGCCGCACACGATGCGCCACTCCTTTGCCACTCATTTGCTGGAAGCCGGCGCCGACCTGCGCGTTGTCCAGGAATTGTTGGGCCACGCCTCCATCGCCACCACGCAGATCTACACTCATGTCGACCGGGCCCGCCTGAAAAAGATCCACGCGCAATTTCATCCTCGCGCATAGTTAGCAGTAACTAATAGGTATATTTTTACCTTGAATTTATCTCCTTGAGCAGGTAAGCTTTCTAGCAAATCCCATGAAACGACATCCATTCGTTTTATCCCCACTTCCGGTGGCGATTTTAATCGCTTCTCTAGCGTTCCCGCCGCAGTCTGCCTGGGCCCTCCGAGCCGAGTCCACCCGCCAGGCCGGCGGCCTCGAAGAGCTCGCTGCCCAGCTGACCGCTCCGTTCAGGTCCCCGGTGGAATCCGCCGGGCTGGAGGAAGGGTGGGGTCTGGAGAAATATTTGCAGGAATTTTCGGTTGGGACGGTTGTCCGCGCCATCCCCGCTGGTATCCAAAAAGACGGTAAAGGTGTTTTTGTCATCGTTCGGGCCCGAGACAGGCGGAGATTCTCAGGATTTATTCCCAACTCCCAGGCATCCGATTATGAAAACTGGTTGCATCAGCTTCCGCTCGGCCGACCGGTTGAGGCCCGTGTAATAGAAAGCGAGATCGTCGGCAAGAGACTCCATTTGAGATTTGCGCTCTGGAACGATGTAATGAAGCGGCGGGTGATGTTGGTGGAGGGTCTTCAGGAAGGTCAGGACGTCGAAGTGACCGTCCAATGGGCCGACGGCAGCGGGCTGCATGGCTTTTACAAAGAGGTGGTGCCGGTTTTTATTCCGATGTCCACGGTGTCCTATGTTTTTGGCAGAGAGAGAAAGCCCGAATTTGAGGAATGGCCGGGAATCCGGGTCCTCGCGAAGGTTCAAAAGATCGACCTGTCTCCCTGGCGGTTCTCCGCCGCGCTTGATGAGATACTCGAAGATTCCGAAGCCGGCGGGTTGGAAGAGCCGCCGGCCGCGCAGGGTTACCGGGAAGCGGCCGAACGGGTTCGCGCGGCGATGCAGCGGCTCGGTGTACAAACGACGCTTACGCCTGGAGAGGTCTGGATGCTGGGCCGGCTCGCCGATCCGGCCGGGCATCTGGTGGTGGGCGGTTTGGATCAAAAATTTGAAGGATGGCTGCCCGCGATCGGTCATCCCGATTCTCAAAACGAGTGGGATGTCCGTTACCGGATGACGATTGCCGCCCGGCTCTCCCGGGAACTGGCGGCAGATCAACAGAAAACTCCCTGGCGTCAGGGCCGCCCTCTTTATACCGGAAGGATCGGGTTTGTTTTCAGCCGAAACGTGATCACCAATTCGTATTTTTCTCAGCTTCGAAACGGTTCCATTCCCATTGAAATGGAGAATCATCTGTCGCCCGGCCAGACGCTCAAGGACGTGCCTTTTCTGGCGCAGGGAGATAATTCCGCTGTCCCGCGATGGAAACCGGCGGAAACCGAAATGACGGTTCAAGAAGCGATGGCGGCCGGAGCCGTGGGTTACAAGACCTCGGTGATGCTTCCCGTTCAGCTGGATCAATCCGCTTATTCGCCGTATTGGACAAGGTTGACTGATCAAAACCTGGCTTGGGTTCAGCAGAGGGCGAAGGAAGCCCGTTCCGCGGCCAACGGACTTGGCGTGGGTTATCTCGCGGGGGCCATCCTTTGGGCCGCCCCGCCGAGCGATTTTGTTCCGCCGGCGGACTCTCTCGCGGCGATCGGTCAATCGCCCGAGCGTTTTCAGGAGGAAATGGGCAAAGAACAGCCGGCGGAATGGGCGCTGGACGTTCTCATGAAGGCATGGCTTGATTCCGATCGGAAAAAAGAGATCGAGCAGAGCGAACTGTTTTCTTCGGCTCATGCCGCGCTGACTCAAAACGTGGTCGAGAGGTGGAACCGGACGCCCGGGATCACGCTGATTCAGGCGGCCGGCCCTTATTTTATCTCCGCTCAGGGAGAACTGACCCAGCGCGTTGTTCCCGCTCGGGAAGCCATCGGCCGCCTGGCGAAACTGCCGGGTTTGAAGGGCAAGATTGTTCCCGCGACCCGGAACCGGCCGCCGGCCGTCTTTCATGAGGAGTTCACCTGGATGGCCGACGCCGGTCTCGCCGGAGCGGTGACCGTCGGCCGCTCTCTCCTGCAGTCGCTGATCGACGGCCAAACCGGAAAATTTCGGATGATGCACACGCACGTGTTCCGTCAGGGGATCGCCCGGGCGGCTGTTGACCTGCTGATCGGAATCGACCGGCTGAGAGAAAAACAAGCGCCCGGCATCTGGTCAGCCCACGGTGTTACGCCGGTCCAGGCGGAACAGCTGATTCGGTCCTCCCGTTCCGCGGGCGGGCTGGAGGAAGGGGAGGGCCTGGCTCCTTCGCAAGTGGAGGAGAGGTTGCGGGAAGCGATGGACGGGTATGAGCAGGTGACGGTGATGTTAAGCGGATTCCCTCTTTCGCTGTTGGAGAAACACTCGCTGGGTTTTACCCTCTCCACGCTGGGTCCCGACGCGATACTTTATCGGCTTCAGCCCCTGCTGCAGGAGCTGGGTTCGTCCGCCCGTTTGGTTCTTGAGGTGGATGGAGGGGGCGCGTTTACTCTGGCGGCCCGGTTCCTGCCGATCCAAAGAAGCTATCCCGGCAACCGTTTCCCGCGAGCCGTCGGTTCCCGGCTGCGCCGAGTGGCGATCGCGGTTTTGCAGGAAGGAGCCGCTTTCTCCCCGGCATTCCAGGAATTTCTGGGTCCCGGGAGCGAACGAAAATTCCTTGAGAGAGAAAACACCGCCTCCCCGATTGATTTGCAGGAAACCGAGGTCCGGGCCTTGCTGGGAATGGCAGAGACCGGCGAACCGACCGACCGGCAGAAGATGCTCCTCGCGATCAGCCCGGCCTTATTGAACGTCGTAGCGCTGGCGGTGGAGGAGACGGACAAAGACAAGGACCGGCGGGAAGTTTCTCCGGTGCCGCTGAATACACAGCAGGTGATGGAAATGCTGGAGCGTCATCCGGAGTTGAGGGTGGAGACGCAGATCAAGGTGGGTCCGGAACGGGAGCCCTTGACGCTGGATTACCGGCAGATCCGCCAGGACGAAAGACTAAAGGCCATGATCGGGTCATTCATGGATACCGCGCTGCGGCTGGCCGGCCTTTCCCAAACCGGGTTGGAGGAAGTCAAAAAGCTGTCGCTGGAACAGTTTCGGGAGCAATTCCAACCGGTTCTGGATGAGCAGCCCGCGGTTCGGGAACGGCTGATTCATTTCACGGAAAAGGGCGCTGACACCGCCCGGGTGATTCAGCTCAACCGTCCGCTTACCGCGCATGTGCATGGGAAAACCTTGCTCCAGGATGTTGAGCGGCAGCGTTGGCCAGAGCGCCTGCTTCGGTTTGTTCCCTGGACGCTCCCGGGAGTTGAAGCGGAACAATGGGGTTTCATCCTCCGGAACGAGGATGTGCCGGGAGAACTGCCGTTGAACCCGAAGGGCCTGTTCGTCAAACCGGTTTCGCCCGGCCATCTGCCTTCGGCTGACCAGTTGGTGGCGGAATTCTACTGGAATGAGTTCAAGATTCCAATGCCGGAGCTGCTTCTGGGGCAAATGATCTTCTCCGATGGCCAGCAGACCTATCTGGTCCTCTTTTCCGCCTAACTGAATTCACCTCATGTCTTTCTGCTGTGCTACCATATTTTGTTCTTGCGCTCGTAGCTCAGCCCGGATAGAGCACTAGCCTCCGGAGCTAGGTGTCGCGTGTTCAAATCACGCCGAGCGCGGACTCATACTTCCATAGGATCGACCTGCGCACGTTTTCCTCAGGATGGAGTTTATTAGCCATGGCAAGCGAACGGCTGAACCGGGTGGCGGAAGCGATCAAGAAAGAGGTGGCCCAGATCCTGCAGATGGAGCTCAAGGATCCCCGGATCGGCTTCGTGACCGTGACGCGGGTGAAGATCACGCCGGACCTTCATTATGCGACCGTTTACTTCAGCGTTCTGGACGCGAAGAAAAGCCCGGAAGAGACTGAAACGGGTTTGAAGAGCGCGCAGGGGTTCGTCCGGCGCCTGTTGGGGGAACGGCTGCGCCTGCGGGTGACGCCGGAAGTGGTTTTCCGCGCCGATCCATCGGTGGCCGAGACGATCCGCATCTCTCAGCTTTTGAGTGGACTTAAAAAGGAAGAAGAAGAAAAGGGCGAAGAATGAAAGCGGTCATGGAAGTCATCCGGCGGCACAAGTCGTTCGCGGTCGCCTCGCACATCAACCCGGAAGGGGATGCGCTGGGCTCGGCGCTGGGGCTGGCCTCGCTTCTCAAGCGGCTGGGCAAGACCGCCGTGGTTGCCACCGACGGCGGCATCCCCGAGGCGTTCGAGTTTTTTCCGAAAGTGGCCCGTGTGATCGGACGGCTCACGCCCCGGCTGGCTCCTGAGGTGGTGATGACGGTGGATGTGCCGGTCCTCGCCCGGCTGGGCTGCATGCAGGAGCTGTTTGAGCGGACGAAGCACACGGTCGTTATCGATCACCACGTCAGCAACCAGTATTTCGGGAAGGTCAACTGGGTGGACCCGAAAGCGGCCGCCGTGGGAGAGATGATCTACCGCCTGTACCGGGCCTTCGGCCTTCGGCCCACGCGGAATGAGGCGCTGTGCCTTTATGTTTCGCTGGTCACCGACACCGGTTCCTTCCGCTACATGAGCACCACGCCGGAGGTACATCAGATTGCCTCAGACCTGATCGCGCGCGGCGTCAGCCCCTTGAAGGTGGCGCAGGACCTGTACGAGTGCCACGCGCCGCGGGATTTGCGGTTCCTGGGCGCCGTTCTGCAGGACCTGAAAACCACGTCCGATGGAAAAGTCGCCTGGCTGGAGGTTCCTCGAGCCCGGTTCCAATCGTTCCGGCCTGGGCCGGAAATCGCGGATGAACTGGTTAATTACCCGCGGGCGATCCGGACCGCGGAGGTGGCGTTCGTTCTGAAAGAGGAATTCTCCGATGGGAAGATCCGGATCAGCTTCCGCTCCAAGGGCCGCGTGGATGTCAACCGGATCGCCAAACAGTTCGGCGGCGGCGGGCACATGGCCGCCAGCGGGTGCACGGTCCCGGGAACGTTGTCGCAGGCCCGCACGAAGGTGCTGAATGCAGTCCGGAAAGCCGTCGCTTCCACCCGTTAGCGGGCTTTTGCTCGTTGACAAGCCGGTAGGGATGACCTCGCACGACGTGGTCGACTGGGTCCGGCGCTGTTTCCGGATGCGCCGGATCGGCCACGGAGGAACGCTGGACCCCGCCGCCACCGGCCTCCTGATCCTGCTGCTGGGCAGCTCCACGCGCCAGGCCCGTTTTCTGCTGAATGCCGATAAAACCTACCGGTCCACGCTGCGGCTGGGCCAGACCACCGACACGCAGGACGGGGAAGGAAAAATCCTGGAGACGCGCGAGGTGCCCCCGTTGACCCCCGAGCAGATCGAGCAGGTGTGCGTCCGTTTCCGGGGAGAGATCGAGCAGGAAGTTCCCGCCTATTCCGCAGTCCGGATCCAGGGCAAGCGCTTTTACGATCTGGCCCGCGCCGGCAAGGCCGTGCCGCGCCGGGTCCGCCGCGTGAAGGTGCATGAGCTCCGAGTGATCGCGCTGCGCCTGCCCGAGGTGGATCTCGACATCACCTGCTCCAGCGGCACCTACATCCGCACCCTCTGCGCCGACATCGGCGCGGCGCTGGGCTGTGGAGGGCATTTGAGCCGGCTTTGCCGGACGCGGGTCGGGCCGTTTTTGTTGGAGCAGGCCGTGAAGCTCGACCAGATCAGCGCCCGGCACGTCAAGCCGATCGAGGAGCTGATGGTGAAGTGAGGGCTTGCGTGGCGGCGATCGGAATTTTCGACGGAGTGCACGCCGGCCACCGAGCCATTCTCAAGAAAGCCGCGGCCCGTGCCCGCGCGTTGGGCGGCACGCCCGTTGCCGTCACGTTCTACCCCCATCCGCTGTCGGTCCTGAAACCAACCCACGCGCCTGAACTGCTGATGCCTCTTTCCGAGCGGGTTCGGGCCATCGCCGGTTCCGGTGTCTCGAAAGTCCGGGTCATCCCGTTCACCCGTTCCTTTTCCCGCTGGAGCCCGGAGCAGTTCGTCTGCCGGATTCTCGCGGGCCGGCTGCGGGTCCGGGAAGTGGTGGTCGGCCATGATTTCGGGTTTGGCGCGCGGCGGGCCGGCACTCCGGACACGCTGCGCCGGCTGGGATCGGTTTACGGTTTTCGGACCTGGGTGATGCCGCCGGTCCGCCGGGGCGGGGAAAGGATCTCCTCCCGCCGGATCCGGGAGCGGATCAGCCGGGGTGAGCTGGCGGCAGCAGCCCGGCTGATGGGCCGGCCGGTCTCGGTCTGGGGCACCGTCGTCCGCGGCAGCGGCCGGGGCGCGAAACTGGGTTTCCCGACCGCCAATCTCAAGCGGGAAGCCGGCATCCTTCCTTTACCCGGTGTTTACGCGGTCCGGGCGCGGCTGGGGAAGCGATGGTACGTGGGCATGGCGAACATTGGTTTTCGGCCCACCTTCAAAAAAGTCAGGAGACAGGCCCCTCCCTTATTGGAGGTCCACCTGTTCGGGGTGCGCCGCCGGCTGTACGGGCGGCGGCTGGAAGTGGTTTTTGTCCGGCGCCTGCGGGGCGAGCGGCGTTTTCCCTCTCCGGAGGCCCTGGCCGGCCAGCTGGCCCGCGACGCGGCCCGGGCTCGACGGGTTTTCGCTTTACAGACCCGCCGACGGGTGGTATAGTCTTTCACATGCCGTTAGTTAAAGACCAAAAAGACAAAGTGATCCAGGATTACCGGGTTCATGGAACCGATACCGGCTCCGCGCCTGTGCAGGTTGCCCTCCTTACCGAGCGGATCAATCTTCTGGCAGGCCATTTTAAAGCGCACCGGAAGGACCATCATTCCCGCCAGGGACTCCTCAAGCTGGTCAGCCAGCGCCGAAAGCTCCTGGAGTACCTCAAGTCAACGGATCGCTCCGAATACAAAAAAATTCTCGACCGATTGAATCTCCGGAAGTAACGGACACGCCGTCTGCTGAAGCAGATCACTCCCCGAAGATTTCTGCCTTAGGACGAAAAACAAACTCTCATTTGAGAACGAAAGGGTGGGTTTAGCGCAATGACGAATTCAAACGTACGCCGTGTGCAAACACGATACGGTAAAGAAGATCTGATCCTTGAAACCGGCCGCATGGCCAAGCAGGCGGATGGGTCCGTGACGGTCCAGTACGGCGGGACCCTGGTGCTGGTGTCGGCTGTGATCTCCAAGGAACCGAAGGCCGGGGTGGATTTTCTCCCCTTGACCGTTGAGTACCAGGAAAAAACGTATGCGGCCGGCCGAATCCCCGGGGGTTTCTTCAAGCGGGAAGGCCGCCCCTCCGAGAAGGGGATCCTGACCTCCCGTCTGGTGGACCGGCCGATCCGGCCTTTGTTCCCCAATGGGTTCCATAACGAGGTTCAGGTGATCGCGCTGGTTCTCTCTCACGACGGCGCCAACGATCCCGACATCGCCGCGGTGCTGGGCGCTTCGGCGGCCCTTGGGCTGGCTGGAGCCCCCATTGCGCGCGTCGGCGCGTGCCGGGTGGGCCGCGTGAACGGACAATTTGTGATCAACCCCACGTATGCCGAGCTGGAACAGGGAGATCTGGACCTGCTCGTGGTGGCCAACCGCGACGGCGTCGTGATGGTCGAAGCGGGCGCCAAAGAGGTTTCCGAAGAGGATCTGTCGGAAGCGCTCAAGTTCGGCGAAGAGCAGGCCCTCAAGACCGTGGCCCTTCAGGAAGAGCTGATCGCCGGAACCGCGAAGAAACGGGAATTCTCCGTCAAGAACATGGATGCCGGTCTTCTCGAGAAGGTTCGGAAGATCGCCGGCTCCAAGGTGGAAGAAGAGCTTCAAGCCCGCAGCCAGAAGGAAGGCGGCAGCGGCAGCCAGAAAGATCTCGTCGCTCAGATTCTGGCCCAGGTTCAGAACTCCGAAGGGACCGTCACCGAGGCCGATATCCTGGACGCGATGCACACGCTTGAGCGGGAATCGGTCCGGCGCGCCATTTTGGAGCGCGGCCAGCGGTTGGACGGCCGGGACGCCGTCACGGTCCGGCCCATCACGTGCGAAGTCGGCGTGCTGCCCCGGACCCACGGTTCGGGCCTGTTCACGCGCGGGCAGACGCAGGGTCTGGTGACCGTCACGCTGGGCACCGGCTCCGATGAGCAGATCATCGACGCGCTGCAGGGCAAGTGGTACAAATCGTTCATGCTTCACTACAACTTTCCTCCGTTTTGCGTGGGAGAGGTCCGGCCGCTGCGCGGCGCGGGCCGCCGGGAAATCGGCCACGGCGCGCTGGCGGAAAAAGCGCTGCAGGCGATCATGCCGGCCAAAGAGGTGTTTCCTTACACGGTGCGGGTGGTTTCGGAGATCCTGGAATCCAACGGCTCTTCGTCGATGGCCTCCGTCTGCGGCGGAACGCTCGCCCTCATGGATGCCGGCGTTCCCATCAAGTCGCCGGTGTCGGGGATCGCGATGGGACTCGTTAAGGAAGGATCCAAATACAAGATCCTGACCGACATCATCGGGCTGGAAGATCATCACGGCGACATGGACTTCAAGGTTGCCGGTACCGCCAAGGGAATCACCGCGCTGCAGCTGGACCTGAAGCTGACCGGTGTTCCCGTGAGTCTGCTGGCCGAAGCGCTCCAGCAGTCGAAAGCGGCCCGGGCGTTTGTGCTGGAGAAGATCCTCGAGAGCATCGCCAGCCCGCGCGCGGAGCTTTCGCCCTACGCGCCCCGGATCACGGTGTTGAAGATCAATCCGGAGAAGATCGGAGAGCTCATCGGGCCCGGCGGCAAGAACATCCGCCGGATCACGCAGGAGTCGGGGGCCACGATCGACGTTGAGGATGACGGCACGGTCAAGGTGGCGTCGGCCGATCCGATTTCCTCCAAGAAGGCGATCGATTACATCAACGGGCTCACCCAGGAAGCCGAGATCGGCCGGGTTTATCAGGGCATCGTCCGGCGCATCACCAATTTCGGCGCGTTCTTCGAGATCGCTCCGGGCAAGGAAGGGCTTTGCCACGTTTCGGAGCTGTCGGACCAGTTCATTCCGAAGGTCGAGGATGTGGTCAAGCTCGGAGACACGATGCCGGTCAAGGTGGTGGAGGTCGACAACATGGGGCGCATCAACCTCAGCCATCGCCAGGCGCTGCTGCCCGAAGGGACGCCGCCGGTTCCTCCGGCGCGCCGGCCGGGTGGTGGAGATCGGGACCGCGGCGGCCGCTCCGGCGGCGGGGACCGAGGCCGGTTTAGCGGCGGGGATCGGGGACGGAGCGGTCCGGGGCGCAGTGAGTTCCGCCGCGGCGGTCCTCCTTCTTCTCAGGACCGGGGACAGCGCGGACCGGGTGGTCCGGGCGGCCGGTCTCATTCCGACGCAACGCCTTATGGCGCGCGCTAAGCGTGCAATCAGTAAATTCTTAACTCCCCAGAGACGTAACGAACTCTGGGGAGTTCTGCTTTTGGCCGGCTCGCTGTTCCTGCTGATGAGTCTGATCTCCTATCAGCGTGCCGATGTCGCGTTCTCCACGTTTCCTCCTCCGCCCGACGTGAAAAACCTCTGCGGCGCCGTCGGGGCCGCGCTGGCCTTCGCGGTCCGGGAAGGGCTGGGGCTGACCGGCTATCTTCTTCCGTTCCTCGGTTTCCTCTGGTCGGTTGCCCGCTTCAACGGCAAGTCCATCGACCGGCCCGCGGTCAAGGTGATCAGCACCGTTCTGCTTTGCCTCGCGATCAGCGGCCTGCTTTCCATCGTCTGGACCCAGCAGCCGGCGGACCGGGTCGCCCGCGGCGGAGTGGTGGGCCTCGTGGTCGGCGACCAGGTGATCCAGTATTTCGGCTGGTGGGGAGCGGTGGTGGTGCTGCTGACCGTCGGAGTCCTCTGCCTGCTTTTGTCGACGGAGATGGTGGTCTGGCCGTTCCTGCGCGCCGCCGGTGAATCGGTCGCCGCTTCGGCCCGGTGGGCCGGCCGTCAGACTACCGATTCCGCGGGACAGGTGTGGGGTTCTCTTTCCAAAACCGCGTCCGGTGTCGGCACCACCGTGGTTCACCGCTCCAAACCGGAGCCGAAATCGGCGGAACTGAACCCCAAACCGAAGATCAAGGAAATGCCGAAGCCCGAAGTGAAAATGCCCGAGCCGCCTCCCAGGATCAAAGAAGTCGCTCGCCCTTCGACCGGCTCAGGGCGAACGGAACAGCCCGCTGTTCCCGCTGAACCTCGACCTCCCGCTCGTGCTGAGCTTGTCGAAGCACGGACTTCGGCGATCAAAATGCCGTTCCAGCTTCCGTCGCTGGATCTGCTCAACCCGGCCGCGGCTCCGACTCAGCCCGGTTTGAGCAGGGAAATGGTGGAAGCCAATGCGAAGGTCCTGGAGGAAACCCTGCGGGACTTCGGCATCGAGGCGCGGGTCGCGGAAATCGAGATGGGTCCCGTGATCACCCGTTATGAAATCGAGCCGGCACCCGGCGTCAAGATCCAAAAGATCACGACCCTTTCCGACGACCTGGCTCTCGCGATGAAATCCACGACGGTCCGGATCGTCGCTCCGATCCCGGGGAAAGCCCGGGTCGGCATCGAAGTGCCCAACCCTTCTTCCTCCATGGTGATGCTGCGGGAAGTGCTCCAGTCGAAAGAGTTCCAGACCTCCAAATCCAAGCTCACGCTGGCCATCGGCAAAGATTCCGCGGGCCACACCCTGCTGGCCGATCTCGGCGGCATGCCGCACCTGCTGATCGCGGGGGCCACCGGTTCCGGCAAGACGGTCTGCATGAATGCGCTGATCGTATCGATCCTCTTTAACGCGACGCCCGAAGACGTGAAGTTCCTGATGGTCGACCCCAAGATGGTGGAGCTGTCCGCGTTCAACGGCCTGCCGCACCTGCTGATGCCGGTGCTGACCAGCGCCAGGAAAGTTCCGGCCGCGCTGGCCTGGGTCACCGAAGAAATGGAAAACCGTTACCGGCTGTTTGCCAAGCTCGGGGTGCGCAACATCGACAGCTACCGCGAACGGTTTGCCGCGGGCCAGCTGCCGGCCGATGAGATCCCGGAACACCTGCCGTACCTGGTGGTGATCATCGATGAGCTGGCCGACTTGATGCTGGTGGCGCAGGCCGAGGTCGAGAAGTCGATCGCCCGGCTGGCCCATCTGTCCCGCGCCGTCGGCATCCACATGATTCTGGCCACCCAGCGGCCTTCGGTGGACGTGCTGACCGGCGTCATCAAGGCGAATTTCCCGGCCCGCATTTCGTTCCAGGTGGCCTCCCGCGTGGATTCCCGCACCGTGCTCGACGCGATCGGCGCCGAGAAACTGCTGGGCAAGGGCGACCTGCTGTTCATGCCGCCGGGTGCCTCCAAGGTGACGCGAGGCCAGGGCACGCTGGTGACCGATCCGGAGATCGAGCGGGTGGTTCAGTTCCTGAAGGCCCAACGGGCTCCGTCCTACGACATCAACATCCTGGATGATGTTGAGAGCAAGGCCACGGCCGGCGGCCGCGAACCGGCACCCAAAGACTCACTGTATGATGAGGCGGTCCGCGTCATCGTCGAGAGCGGCCAGGCGTCGGTCTCTCTTCTTCAGCGGCGGATGCGGCTGGGTTACGGCCGCGCGGCCCGGATCCTGGACCGGATGGAAGAAGAAGGGATCGTCGGCCCGATCCGCGGCGCCAAGCCCCGCGAAGTTTTCCTTAAGGACGTGCCGGCCGGAGCGGCCGGAGGGGCGCCGATGAAAGAGGAGAACCGGGAATGACCATCGGAGAGCGTTTGAAGTCGGCGCGCGAAGCCAAAAAGATTTCCCTGGAGGAAGTCTGCCGGGTCACACGCATCCAGCGCAAGACGCTGGATGCGATCGAAGAAGATCGGATCGACGACCTGCTGGACCCGGCTTATGCCCGAATTTTCATCAAGAAGTACGCCACCTACCTCGGCGTGAACGGGTCGGCCATCATGGAAGAGTACAAGGCCGCACGTCCTTCCGAACCGGAGTCGCCGCTGGTGGTGCAAACCGAAGTCACACGCCATCAGCAGCAGACGAGCGCTCCCTCGCTGTGGGTCCCCCTTGGGGCGGGGCTGATTGCCTTGGTCGGGATCGCATTTCTCGTCTATCTGAGCATTGATCTCTTTCAGAATCTTTCCAGCCGGCCCGCTTCGGCCCGGCCGCCGGCTCGCTCCGCTCCGGCGGAACCCAAAACCCCGGAGCGTCCGCTTCTGGTGCCGCGCTCCAAACCGCTTAAATTAACGATTCAAGCCACGGCCGATGTCTGGATCCAGGTGAAGGCCGACGGCGCCGTGATCTTCCAGAACGTCCTCTCCAAGGGATCGCAGGAAAGCTGGACGGCCAAGAACGACCTGGAGCTGTGGACCGGCAACGCCGGCGCCATGAAGCTCTCCTTGAACGGCAAGCCGCTGGAAGGAATCGGCCGCGGCGTGAAAAAAGGAGTCCGCGTTACCCATTCGGGAGTGGAGTCTTGAAGATCCATGTCTTAAGCTTGGGGTGCGCGCGCACGCTGGTCGATTCCGAAGGGCTGGCCGGTCTTCTCAAGCAGGCGGGCCACCGGATTACCGACGGCGTGGATTCGTCCGACTGCGTCGTGGTCAACACCTGCGCGTTCATCCGGGAGGCGGAGGAGGAGTCGATCTCCGTCGTCCTCGACCTGGCGGAGCTCAAGAAAAAAGGCAAGATCCGCCGGCTCTACGTGGCCGGCTGTCTGCCTCAGAAGCGCCGCGGCGAGCAGGGAGACCTTTTGAAGCTGCTGCCGGAAGTGGACGGCTTCCTCGGTCCCGGTGATCTGCCCAAGCTTCCGGAGCTGATCGCGAAGGAAGAGAAGCGGTTTTTCGTGACCTCGCCGGTTCCCACGCTCTTGTTTGAATCGGCCGCCCCCAAGCACCGGCTCACCCCGAAACATTTCGCGTACCTCAAGATCTCCGAAGGATGCGACCACGCCTGCACCTTCTGCAGCATCCCGCAGTATCGCGGCGCGCATCGATCCCGAACGATCGAGGACCTGGTCACGGAAGCGGAGCGGTTGGCTTCTGAAGGGGTGGTGGAGCTCAACCTGATCGGGCAGGACACCTCTTATTACGGCAAGGACCGATACGGCCGGATCCGGCTGGCTGATCTTCTGCGGGAGCTCAATCAGGTGGACGGCATCCGCTGGATCCGGATCCTCTACGCCCACCCGGCCCATGTCAACGACGATCTGCTCGCGGCAATCCGGGACTGCGAAAAGGTGGTCAAGTACATCGACATCCCCCTTCAGCACATCAGCGACCCGATCCTTTCGGCGATGCGGCGCGAGACCGACGGCGCTCACATCCGCCGGCTGGTGGAGCAGTTCCGCCGTGAGGTGCCCGGCATCACGATCCGCACCACGTTCGTGGTCGGTTTCCCGGGCGAGACCGACGCGCAGGTGGAAGAGCTGGCCGATTTTCTCCAGGAGGCCCGGTTCGAGCGAGTGGGGATGTTTCCCTATTCGCCGGAACCCAAAACCCCCTCGGAGAAAATGCCCGTCCAGGTTCCGGAGGCGGTCAAACGCGGTCGGCTGGACCGGCTGATGAAGATTCAGCGGCAGATCGCGTCCGAGACGCATGAGCGCTGGCTCGGCCGGGAGATGGAGATCCTGGTGGAAGAGAGAGAAACGTCATCCTCGCGAAAGCGAGGATCGGATTCCCGATTACTCGGGAATGACGCATGGTATCTGGGCCGCACCGCGGCGGATGCGCCGGAAGTGGACGGCCAGGTTTTCCTGCACTCGCCGATGCCGCAGGAACCGGGCCGGCTGGTGAAGGCCCGCATCACCGACACCTATGAGTACGACCTGGTTGCCGAGGCGGTGGAATGACTCTCCCGAACCAGCTCACGCTTCTGCGGATTTTCCTCAGCTTCGTCCTGATCGTTCTTCTGCTGGTGCCGGGTCTGCCGGCCAAGAGCGCGGCGCTGGCGGTTTTCACGATCGCCGCGCTGACCGATCTTTGGGACGGGCGCCTGGCCCGCCGCTCCGGGCAGATCAGTGATTTCGGCATCCTCATGGACCCCATCGCCGACAAGGTGCTGGTGCTGTCGGCGTTCGTGGCGTTCGTTCAGCTTCAGGTCGTGCCGGCCTGGATGGTGGTCCTGATCGCCACGCGCGAGTTCCTGGTCACCGGCCTGCGCTTGTTCGCGCTGGGCAAAGGACAGGTGCTTCCGGCCGAGGCGGCCGGAAAACACAAGACCGTCTCGCAGATGGTGGCGATCTCGCTGACACTGCTTTACCTGGTCGGCCGGGAAATAGGCAATTCCGGATCGCCGCCGGCCTGGGTCCAATACGGCCCGGCGTCGATCTGGGGGCTTATGCTCGTCACGGTCATCCTCACGATGACCAGCGGCCTCTCCTTCCTCTGGCACCACCGCAAGATCATCCTCCATCTCTGACGTGAAGAAGGCCGTCGCCACCTGCTTTGGCGTGGGCTGCCTTCCGGCGGCCCCGGGAACATTCGGGTCGGCCGTCGGTGTTTTGTTTTCGTGGCTCCTTCAGCGCGATCCCGTTGTTTCTTTGATTGGCTTGGCCGGGGTGATCGGGCTGGGGTTCTGGAGCGCCGGCCCGACGGCCCGCCAGATGGGGAAGGGCGATCCTTCCTGCGTTGTCATCGATGAAGTGGCCGGCATGATGCTGGCCCTGGTTCTTTTGCCTCTGCGCTGGCCGGTGGTTCTGGCCGGATTTCTCCTGTTCCGCCTGCTGGACATCACCAAACCATGGCTGATCCGCAAGGCCGAGCGGTTTCCCGGCAGTGCCGGCATCATGCTCGATGATCTATTGGCCGGCCTCGCCGCGCAGCTCCTCCTTCGGATCGCCCTCATCCTGCTGGGTTAACAGTTTCTTTACAGTTAGTAGTAAATAAATCTATATAGAACCCTTGACGGGGTCCGGTTATTCAGCCACACTTGGAATGAAACACAAGAGCGGGTGCCTGTGCGCAGGCTTTTTCTTTTGACCACATTTGAGAGAGTTTAAAAAGTAATTCAAAAGGAGTCAGATGCCTAAAATCAAACGGATGGGTTGGATGCTGATGGTGGGGTTCGCGGGTATTTTTCTGGCATCCTCGGGATACGCCGACGATGGAATTATCACGGCACCGACGGGCCCTGTGGAGAGTGTCGCGCCACCGGGTGACGCGGTTGCCACCGTGACCTTCCTGGCAACATTGGAGGATGCGGTTGCGGCGATGACGTTCAGGGTTGTTCCGCGACCGCCGCCTCCTGCGGTGCCGCCCAATGACATTCCTCCGCCGCGGGACGATGACGGGAAGGACCCGCCGCCGATGCCCGTGGACAAGAGTGGAAAAGAGGTGAAGCCCGATCCGGACGCCGAACCAGGTCCGGCGGATGAAGACATGGGAGATCAGGAACCTCCGCCGCCTCCTGCGGAGGCGACGCCCGATCCGGACGATATTCCGATTGACGTGCCGATTACTCCGGAGCCGGAGGAGCCTCTGATCCCCGCGCCTCCCGTGGACGATGACCCAGGAAATCCGGAGGAAGTTCCGCCGCCCTCCGACTTTGAGTCGAACCCGCTGGTTCCCGGTTTTGAGCCGGGCCCCAGCCATCCGGGACCGGAATCACCGGGCTACAATCCCGGCGAACCGGCCCCGTTGCCGCCTCCCGTCACAGAGGCGCCAGATCAGGATCCGGATGATGCTCCCATCGATGTGCCGATTGCGGAAGAGCCGGAGGAAGACTGCCCGGACGCGATGGATCCGCCGATGGATAACGACGGGAATATTATTCCCGTCCCGGATCCCCAATTCACACCACGGCCGGATCCCTCCTTTGTGGATGCCGGACCGATTCAGGCCGATCCGGATGAAGGAGGACATTCAGCGGAGATCAGCTGATTTCAGCTGAAAATGGAATGATGGCCGCAGGGGTGTAGACCGACCCGCGCGGCGAGAGCTTCGACTGAAATAAAACGAGCCGATCCACACGGATCGGCTCGTTGGTTTTAAAGGGCGGCGCGGAAAGCGGTTCGCTGAGGGATCGGCTCCGGCCGATGGTCAGGTGAGGTGAGAACGGCCGTTCTTCCGTCGGAAATCCCAACCGGCCGCAGGTTTCCTCCAGCGCGCGGGCCAGCCGGATCACCGTCTCCCGGCCTTCCCGCACGTCCACCCAAATGACCCGCGGGTGCCGGGCCCCCGGGAACGCCCCGACCCCTTCCAGAGATATAAGGAAGGGTGAAAAAGAAGCGGTTGCCTCCTCGGCGGCCTGCCGGAGCTCGGGAAGGCGGGTTTCCTCCACCTCGCCGAGGAATTTCAGCGTCAGGTGCAGGTTCTCCGGCTTCACCCATTGGACGTTGGCGTGGCTGCGGAGAAGCCGCCTTTGGAGGAGATCCACCTCCCGGCGGGCGGAGTCGGTCAGCTCGATCGCGAAGAAGAGCCGCACAGATGCAGGCGGAGCAAGTCGAGCGCGGCCTGAGAGGCCTTCAGCTTGATCTGGCTCCGGGTTCCGGAAAAGAAAAAACGGATCGCGCGAGTTTTTCGGTCCGCGCTGAGCGCGATGTAGACCAGACCCACCGGTTTTTTCCGGGTTCCGCCGGAAGGGCCGGCGATCCCGGTAACGGCCAGTCCCACATCGGCGCCGGTCAGCCCCCGGACGCCTTTGGCCATGGCGCGGGCTGTCTGCGGGCTGACCGCCCCGTGTTCCTTCAGCAGTTTCGGGTCCACCCACAGCAGGGAACGCTTCACGGAATTGGAGTAAGCCACCACGCCGCCCCGAAAGACTTCCGAAACACCGGCAATCTCGGTGAGCCGGTGCTGGATCAATCCTCCGGTGCAGGACTCCGCCACCGCCAGAGTCAGCCGGCGCTTCTTGAGTGAAGCGTAGATCGATTGCTCCAGCGTTTCGGTGTCAGCGCCGTAGATGAGCGTCCCCAACCGCCGGCGGATCTTCTTTTCAAGCCGGCTGATCAGACGGCCGGCCGCCGCCGCGCTGGAAGCCCGCGCGGTAATCCGAAGATCCACCTGGCCGGGGTGAGCATAAATTCCCACGGTCGCCGCGCCGCCGAGCGCCAGCAGGTCCCGCACTTTCGCGTCCACTTCCGATTCGGTCAGCCCGGTGGTCTTGAGCGTCCGGGAACGGATGGCCCCTGGGCCGGTCAATCGTTTTAACCGGGGAACGAGATGTTTCTCCAGCATCGGAATCAGCTCGCTGGGGGGGCCGGGCAGAGCCGCCAAAAACTTTTTGTTTGGAAGGGAGAGCAAAAATCCGGGTGCGGTGCCGATAGCGTTGGGCAGATCAAATGCTCCCTGAGGGAGAAGGGCCTGCCGCCGGTTGGAAGCAGGCATTTTGATCCCGAGCCGGCGGAAACGGGCCTGGATTTTTCGGAGAATGGCCGGATGAGAGATGAGATGGTGGCCGGTGACGCCGGCGATGGTTTCGAGGGTTATGTCATCCACGGTCGGGCCCAGCCCGCCGCAGGTGACGACCAGGTCGGCCCGGTCCAGCGAGGAGCGGATCGCCTCAGCCAGGCGGGCCGGGTTGTCGCCGACGGTGACATGCCGGTAACAGCCGATCCCCAACCCGGCCAGCGCCCGGCTGACGTGCGTCGCGTCGTCGTTGACGGTGTGGCCCAGGAGCAGTTCCGTGCCGATAGCGATAATCTCAGCATTCATGTTTTTCAGGATCGTTATAACACAGATCGGGATTTTGGCACTTGACTTTTCCCCCGGATAGCATACAATTGTCTACATCTTGTGGCTGTACTTGACCCTCTCCGTCGAAGGAGAGATAATGGGGCATTCTAAAAACAGAGGTGATTTCTGTGCGACCGAAAGCCAAACCCAACGATACAAAAGCGAAGCAACTCCACGAAATGAAGAACCTTGATCCTCTGCGTAAGGATAAGGTTAAGACACTGGAGCTGGCCCTCACCCAGATTGAGCGGCATTTTGGGGTAGGGACCATCATGAAGCTTGGCAGTCACATCAAAGCCGATGTCCCCGCGCTTCCGACCGGATCGCTTTCTCTGGACCTGGCTTTGGGGATCGGCGGTCTGCCTCGGGGACGGGTCATTGAGATCTTTGGCCCGGAGGCGTCCGGCAAGACGACGCTGACCCTCTCGGTGATCGCCGAAGCGCAAAAGAAAGGCGGCGTAGCCGCTTTTATCGATGCCGAGCACGCGTTCGACCCGACCTATGCCAAAAAGATCGGCGTGAACCTGGATGAGCTGTTGATCAGCCAGCCGGACACCGGCGAGCAGGCACTCGAGATCGTTGATATGCTGGTGCGCTCCAACTCCGTGGATGTGATCGTCATCGACTCCGTCGCGGCGCTGGTGCCCAAAGCGGAGATCGAGGGAGAGATGGGGGACAGCTTCGTCGGTTTGCAAGCCCGGCTCATGTCGCAGGCGTTGAGGAAGCTCACCGGCGCCATTTCAAAGTCCAAGACGGCGGTGGTCTTCATCAACCAGCTTCGGGAAAAGATCGGCGTCATGTACGGCAACCCGGAGACAACCCCCGGCGGCCGGGCGCTCAAATTCTATTGTTCGGTCCGGCTGGACATCCGGCGGATTGAGCACATCAAGCAAGGGGATAAAGTCGTTGGAAGCCGTGCCCGCGTGCGGGTCGTCAAGAACAAGGTGGCCCCGCCGTTCCGTCAGGCCGAGTTCGAAATCCTGCATGACGAAGGGATCTCCAAGCTGGGGGATTTGATCGACGTCGGGACCCAGACCGGGGTCATCGAGAAAACCGGCACCTGGCTGACCTACGGAGAGACGAAGCTCGGCCAAGGACGGGACAATGCCCGCCACTTCCTGCGGGAGAACCCAAAACTTCTGTCGGAGCTGGAGAAGAAAATCCGGGAAAGCGCGGCGTCGTCCGTGACAACGGCAGTGATGGCGCCGGCGGTTCCATAAAGCAATTCCTTCCCGTTCGACAATCTCACAGCGTGTCCGCCAAAATGTTGATGGCGGACACGCTGTTTTTACTCACAAGGCAGAAAGAAGGGAAACCGTGACCGTAACCGGGGAAAAAGCGCGAACGCAGGCGATCCGCCTTCTGAAGTTCCGACCCCGCTCCGAAGCCGAGCTGAAGCAACGGCTCGTTCAAAAAGGGGTGCCGGAGCCGGAGGCGCTGTCGCTCGTCCAGGAGTTCAAGCAGAAGGGATTCGTGGACGACGCCAAGCTTGCCCGCTACCTGGTGACCCAACAGATGCTGGTCAAGCCGGTGGGCCGCCGGATGCTGTTGAGCCGGCTGAAATCACGCGGCGTGGACGCCGGTCTGGCGCAGAAAGCGGTGGAGCAGGGGACCGAAGGCCGGGACGAGCTGGAACTGGCCCGGCAGACAGCGCTCTCCCGTTTTGAGCGCCTGCGGGATTTACCGCGGGAGACCGCCGACCGGCGGTTGTTCGGTTTCTTAAGCCGGCGAGGATTTTCCGGCGATGTGGTTTACAAGGTGATCCGGGAGCTTCATGAACAGCACTGAAGTCCGAAAAAAATTTCTCGAGTTCTTCCGGTCGAAGGGACACACGGTGGTTTCCAGCGATTCGCTGGTGCCGGCCAACGATCCCTCCCTGCTGTTTACCGGGGCTGGCATGAACCAGTTCAAGGATTATTTCCTGGGCCTCAAGAAGGAGATGACGCGGGCGGCCAGCTGTCAGAAATGTTTCCGCACCGGCGACGTCGAGCAGGTCGGCCGAACGCCAAGCCACCTGACCTTCTTCGAGATGCTGGGGAACTTTTCGTTCGGCGATTATTTCAAGAAAGAGGCCGCGCTCTGGGCATGGGAGTTCATGACGAACGAGCTGAAGATTTCACCGGAGCGGCTCTGGGTGACGGTCTACGAGTCGGACGATGAGGCCGAGCAGATCTGGAAAAACGAAGTCAAATTTCCGGCCAAGCGGATCGTCCGGTTCGGCGCCAAGGACAACTTCTGGCCGTCCAACGCGCCCATGGACGGGCCCAACGGGCCATGCGGCCCCTGCTCGGAACTGCACTACGACTATGGGCGCTGTCTGGTCGGAAAGAAATGCCCGGCGCCGGATGACTGCAAGCCGGGCTGTCCGTGCGGGCGGTTCGTAGAGGTGTGGAACCTGGTCTTCACGCAGTACGACCGCCAGCCCGACGGCAGTTTGAAGGACCTTCCGTCCAAGAACATCGACACCGGCATGGGGCTGGAGCGGCTGACCGCCGTGATGCAGGACAAGATGTCCGTGTTTGAGACTGACCTGTTCCAGCCGCTGGTGGAAGCGGTGATGGCCGCCCTTCGACAAGCTCAGGGCGAACGGGAAGCACCGCTCGCGTCGGTGTACGCGATCGCCGATCACATCCGGGCGCTGACCTTCCTGGTGGGAGACGGGGTTCTTCCGTCCAATGAAGGCCGCGGCTACGTGTTGCGCATGCTGCTGCGCAAGGCCGCGCGGGCCGGTATGGCGCAGGGGCTGACGAAACCATTTCTGTATCAACTGGTGCCGGCGGTGACCGCCGCGATGCAGGAGCCGTACCCGGATCTGGCCGGCCGGCGGGAGACGATCGGAGGGGCGATCCTGGCGGAGGAAGAGCGGTTCCACCAGATGTTGAAGGAAAAACTTCCCCTGCTGAGAGAAGAAATCAAAACCCTCACGGGACTGCTGAGCGCGGAAGCGGCTGCTCGTTTCTACGATACCCATGGAATTTCTTTTGAAGAAATTACCGCGGAATGCAGTGAAGCCGGCGTAACGCCGCCGCCGCGGGCGGAGTTCGACCAGGCGCTGGAAGAGCTTCAGGCCAAGTCGAAAAGTGTGAGCGGGTTCAGCAAGGACATCTTTGCAAAGGACGAGCTGTTGGGCCTCGTGGCCGCCATCCGCCAGCCGTCCGAGTTTATCGGCTATGCCGGGCTGGTCGGAGAGGGAAAAATCCTGGCGATTATTCAGGAGAACCGGTTTGTCGATGAGGCAAAAGCTCCGGCCAAAGTGGGCGTGATCCTGGACAAGACTCCGTTCTATGGAGAATCCGGAGGGCAGGTCGGCGACACCGGTCTGCTGGAAGGACGGGACGGAAAGCTCAAGGTGCTGGACACGCAGTGGGTCGGCAGCGTGCTGGTCCATCAGGCCGAGGTGGTGGAAGGGAAGATCCGGAAGGCGGACCTGGTGGACGGGTTGGTGGACAGCCATCGCCGCCTGAAGGTGGCGCAGAACCATACCGCGACCCACCTGTTGCACGCGGCACTGCGCCGGGTGCTGGGCTCGCATGTGATGCAGGCCGGTTCGCTGGTGGCGCCGGACCATTTACGGTTTGACTTCTCGCATCCGCAGCCGGTGCTCCGGCGGGACCTCGAGGCGGTGGAATCCCTGATCCGGGAATGGGTGGAGAAGAACCTGGGCGTTTCGATCACCAAGATGCCGGTGGCCGAGGCCCGCCGCGCCGGAGCGACCGCGCTGTTCGGCGAGAAGTACGGCGACACAGTTCGTGTGGTGTCCATCGGGGACGTTTCAAAAGAGCTTTGCGGCGGCACGCATCTGACGGCCAGCGGCGAGGTAGGATTATTCACGGTGGCCGGAGAAGGTTCGGTGGCCGCCGGCGTCCGCCGTGTGGAAGCCGTGACCGGCCCGGAAGCCGAGGATTTTCTCAAGCGGAAAGCGGTCCGGTTGGGCGAGGAGAAGGAGCGGTCGGCCCAGCGGGCGAAAGAGAAAGAACGGGAGGACGCGCTCCAGAAGGAGAAGGTCAAGGACGCGCAAACGCAGGCGAAACAAGCCGCGAAAGAAAAGATCGGTCCCTCTTCCTTTTTTGAGGTGAAGTTCGACCAGACCATGGGCCACGCGGCACTGCGCTCTTCCGCCGACGTGATCCGGAATTCGGACCCGGAGGCGGTCGCCGTCCTCACGGATTCGGAGGGGTTCTGCGTGGTCGGCACCGGCGGCGCGGCGCAAAAGCGGGGGATCCGCGCCGATGAACTGCTGAAGCTGTCGATTGAGGTAGCCGGCGGATCGGGAGGCGGCCGGGCGGAGCTGGCGCAGGGCAAGTGGAAGGAAGTTTCCAAACGGCCGGTCATTCTGGACCGGTTCAAGCAATACATTCGAGAACACTCAAAGGCCTGAAACCAATGCGAATCATACGGATGCGCGGTCGGGAATGGGATAAGCTGGTCCAGCGCGGATTCAAGCGCCGGGTCCGGGTCGAGGAACGGGTCCGCAAGATCGTCGACGCGGTGCGATCGGAAGGAGACGCGGCGGTTCTGCGCTACACGCGCCAGTTCGACCGGGTGAAATTGACTCCCCGGACCCTGCGCGTGACCGAGGCCGAGACATCGGCCGCGTTTCAGAATATCAGCCCGCAGTTCATCGCTTCTTTGAAGCGGGTGATCGAGAACGTCAACCGGTTCTACCGCCGGTCGGTCAAGCGGCCCTGGCGGATCCGGGACGCCAACGGCGTTGTGCTCGGCGAGCACCCGGTGCCGCTGGAGCGGGTGGGCGTTTACGTCCCCTCGGGGACCGCGCCGCTGGTCTCCACGGTCTATATGACGGTACTGCCGGCCAAGATCGCCGGCGTCAAGGAGATCGTGCTGGCCACGCCGCCGAAGGCGGACGGGTCGGTGGACCCGCACATCCTGGTCGTGGCGAACCTGCTCAAGGTTTCCGCGGTTTACAAGGCCGGCGGCGCGCAGGCGATCGCGGCGATGGCGTTCGGGACCAAGACGATCCCGAAGGTGGATAAGATCGTGGGGCCCGGCAACGTCTACGTGACCGAGGCGAAACGGCAGGTGTTCGGCTACGTCGACATCGACATGCTGGCCGGCCCGACGGAGATCGCCGTGATCGCCAACCAGCACTCCAACCCGGAGTATGTGGCCCGGGACCTGGAGGCGGAGAACGAGCACCACCAGGGGCTGGCGATCCTGATCACGCCGTCCAAGGCGCTGGCCAACGCGGTCCGGCCGAAGGTGTCCAACGGCACGATCGTGCTGGTGAAGAACCTGGACGAAGCCGTCGAGGCGGCCAACGCGCTGGCTCCCGAGCACCTGGAGATCCAGGTCAACCGGCCTGAAGCGCTGATCCGCAAGATCAAGAATGCGGGTGCCATCTTCATCGGCCCCTACTCGCCGGCTTCGGTCGGCGACTACGCGGCCGGGCCCAGCCACGTGCTGCCTACCGGCGGGTCGGCCCGGTTCTTTTCCGGGCTCGGCGTCGCGCAGTTCATGAAGGTGTCTCACGTGATCAGCTACACGCGCAAGGCGCTGGAGAACGACCGGGAGATGATCGAACGGCTGGCCACCATCGAAGGGCTGCCCAAGCATTGGGAGTCGGTCGCCGCCCGCTTCACGCGGGATGGAGAAGAGGGAAAGGATAAATCGTGAAACGAACCGCCACCGCTCAACGCAAAACCAAGGAGACGCGGATCCGGGTTCGGGTGAACCTGGACGGGGAGGGGCACTCCTCTATTAAGACCGGGATCCGGTTCCTGGACCACATGCTGGAGCTGTTTGCCAAGCATGGGCTGTTCGATCTGGAAGTGAAGGCCAGCGGCGACCTGGACATCGATCTTCATCACACCAATGAGGATCTGGGGTTGGTGCTGGGAGAGGCATTCCGCTCGGCGCTGGGAGAAAAGCGAGGAATCCGCCGGATGGGGGCCAGTTTCGTGCCGATGGATGAGACGCTGGCGCGCGTGCGGGCCGTGGCCGATTTGAGCGGCCGGCCTCACTTGAGCTGGGGCTGGAAGGCCTCGGCCAAGCCGTCCAACTTCCGCAAGGGCGCCGGATACGATGTGGTGGACGCCCGGCATTTCCTGGAATCGTTCGTGACCCGCAGCGGGGTGACGCTGCACGTGGACGTCTTGAAGGCGGGCGGCGACACGCATCACCTGCTGGAATCGATCTTCAAGGCGTTGGGCCGTGCCCTGCGCGAAGCGGTGGAGATCGATCCGCGCGTGAAGGGAGTTCCCTCCACGAAAGGGAAATTATGATCGCGATCGTCGACTACGGCATGGGTAACCTCGCTTCGGTCGAGAAAGCGATCCGCTTTCTCGGAGGGCGGGCCCGCGTGACGTCGGATCCGGCGCAGGTCGCGAAGGCCCGGGCCGTGATCCTGCCGGGTGTCGGCGCGTTCGGAGAAGCGATGCGGGAGCTGAAGAAGCGGCGGCTGGCCGCGCCGGTCTCCGCCGCGGTCCGGGAAGGCAAGCCGTTCCTGGGGCTCTGCCTCGGGCTGCAGCTTTTGTTCGAGTCCAGCGAGGAGGCCCGCGGCGTGAAGGGGTTGTGTCTTCTGCCGGGGCGGGTCCGGCGTCTGCCGCGCAAGCCGGGACTCAAGGTGCCGCACATGGGATGGAACCAGATAGTCGGGAGGCAGGCAACTCCTAACCCCTTGTTGAAGGGGATTCCCGACGGCGCATTCATGTATTTCGTGCACAGTTTTTACGCCGATCCGCGGGACCCGGCGATGGTGTCGGCGAAGACGGTGTATGGATGCCCGTTTCCGGCGGTGGTCTGGGACGGCGGGCGGCTTTGGGCGACTCAGTTTCATCCGGAGAAGAGTCAGCGGTGGGGCATGCGCATTCTTAAAAATTTCCTGAAGGAGAGCTCATGATCATCATTCCGGCGATTGACCTGAAAGGCGGAAAGGTGGTGCGTCTGGTGCGGGGGGATTTTTCCCAGGAGATCGTCTACGGCGACGATCCGGTGCAGGTCGCCCGGAAATGGGTGAGTCAAGGGGCCGCCCGCCTGCATGTGGTGGACCTGGACGGCGCGCTGACCGGCTCGCCGCGCCATCTGGAGGCGGTGACCCAGATCGCCAAGGCGGTCCCGGTGCCGGTCCAGACCGGCGGCGGGATCCGCAACATGTCGGCGATCTCCCGTTATTTGGACGCCGGCGTCGCGCAGGTGATCCTCGGCACCAAGGCCTGCCTGGATGAGGCATTCATGAACAAGGTGGTTCAGACGCACGGAGAGCGCATCGCCGTGGCGGTGGACGTGAAGGACGGCCGGGTGGCCATCGAGGGATGGGTGCGGCACGAATTCATGAAACCGGTCCCGTTGATCCAGCGCCTGCTCAAACAGGGAGTCACGGCCTTCATCTACACCGATACCAGCCGCGACGGAACGATGAGCGGGCCGGCGGTCGAAGGGCTGAAGGAGGTGCTGGAGATCGTGGCCGGCAAAGCCCAGGTCTTCGCCTCCGGGGGAATCAGCGGCATGGACGATCTTCTCGCGCTTAAGAAACTGGAACCGCAGGGCCTCAGCGGCGCTGTCGTCGGCCGGGCCTTGTACGACGGAAAACTGGACTTGAAAGCAGCCATCCAAAGATGCTCGCAAAAAGGATCATCCCCTGCCTCGACGTCAAAGCTGGCAGGGTCGTCAAAGGGATCCGCTTCCTCCGGCTGAAGGACGCCGGGGACCCGGTTGAGGCGGCCCGCCGCTACGAACAGCAGGGGGCCGACGAACTGGTCTTTTTGGACATCACCGCTTCGGCCGAAGGGCGCAAAACGCGGGTGGAATTGGCGCGCCGCGTGTCGGAGGTTTTGTTCATCCCGTTCACGGTCGGCGGCGGGATCGGAAGTTTGGAGGAAATGCGCGGGGTTCTGGCGCAGGGCTGCGACAAGATCTCGATCAACACCGCCGCGGTGAAGAACCCCCGGCTGATTACCGATGCCGCCCGGCGGTTCGGAAGCCAGTGCGTCGTGGTAGCGATCGACGCCAAGAAGAGCCGGAAGAAAAAAGGATGGGAGGTTTACGTGCACGGCGGGCGCACGCCGACCGGCCGCGACGCGGTCCGGTGGGCGAAGGAAGCGGCCGCGCGTGGCGCCGGCGAGATTTTACTGACCTCCATGGACCGGGACGGCACGAAGCTCGGCTATGACTTGGCACTGACGCGGGCTGTGGCGGAGGCGGTGCCGGTCCCCGTGATCGCCTCGGGCGGCGTGGGCACGCTCAAGCACCTGGCCGATGGGCTGACGAAGGGCAAGGCCGACGCGGCACTGGCGGCGTCTATTTTCCATTTCGGGACCTACACGGTTCCGCAGGCGAAACGGTATCTGAAACGGCAGGGGATTCCGGTGAGGACTTGATGGCCAATACGTGGATCGATCAGATTAAATTCGATGCGAACGGACTGGTGCCGGCGGTGATTCAGGATGCCCGGACGAAGGAAGTCCTCATGGTGGCTTACATGAACCGGGAAGCGGTCGGCAAGACGCTCAAGACGAAGAAAACCCATTTCTATTCCCGGTCCCGGAAGAAGATGTGGCTCAAGGGAGAGAGCTCCGGCCACATCCAAAAGGTGAAAAGCATTTCGCTCGACTGCGATGGGGACTGCCTGGTCGTGGCGGTCACTCAGGTGGGCGGGGCCTGCCACACCGGCTACCGCACCTGTTTCTACCGGCGGTTGGAGAACGGCCGCTTGAAAGAAACCGGCCGGAAACTGTTCGACCCGGACAAGGTGTATGGCAAGAAATCCGGCTGAAGCCACACCATCCCTTCCGGAATTTCTCCGGCTGGCCCGCAAAGGAAACGTCATCCCGGTTTACCGCCAAATCCCGGCCGATTTCGAGACGCCGCTGTCCGCCTATTTGAAGCTGGAAGGAAAGGGGCCTTCATACCTGCTGGAATCCGTGGAAGGGGGCGAGCGGCTGGGCCGCTATTCCTTCATCGGATCGGACCCGGCCCGGGTGATCTCGCTGAAGGGAAAAAAGGAAGACCCGTTCCTCAAGCTGGAGCGGACCCTCAAGCCCTATCGGGCCGTGGATCTGCCGGGCCTGCCCCGTTTTTGCGGCGGGCTCGTCGGATTCGCCGGATACGACACGGTCCGGTTCCTCGAGCCGGTTGGGCCGGAGAAGCGGGACGTGCTGGGCGTTCCCGACAGTGTCTGGATGCTGAGCGACTCCGTGGTGATCTTCGACCATGTGGAGCATCAGATGAAGGTCGTGGCCAACGCGATGATTCCGGCGGGCCCGGCTTCCGGCCGGCGCAAGCGGGCGGAAGCCGCCTACCGGCGCGCGACCCAGCGGATCGACCGGATGATCCAACGGCTCCGCCGGCCGCTGCGTTCCTCGCCGAAACGTCGACCGGCTCGCCGGAGCGCGGCGGTGCGGTCCAACATGAGTCCGGCCGCGTTCGTCGCAGCGGTCCGAAAAGCCAAACAGGCGATCGCTCAGGGAGAGACCATCCAGATCGTGCTCTCTCAGCGGTTCGAGACCTCCATCTCCTGTCCGCCGTTCGAGATTTACCGGGCGTTGAGGTCGGTGAATCCGTCTCCGTACATGTTCTATCTGAATTTCGGCTCCTTCGCGCTGGCCGGCTCTTCGCCGGAAATCCTGGTGCGGTGCGAAGAGGGCACGGTGGAGGTTCGGCCGATCGCCGGCACCCGCCGCCGCGGCAAGACCCCGGCCGCCGACCAGCAGATCGAAGAGGGTTTAAAACGGGACCCCAAGGAACGGGCCGAGCATCTGATGCTGGCCGACCTGGGCCGCAACGACGTGGGCCGCGTCTGCGAGTACGGCTCGGTGAAGGTCAGCGACCTGATGACGGTGGAGCGCTATTCGCACGTGATGCACCTGGTCAGCTCGGTCACCGGCCGCCTGCGCAAAGGCAAGAACGCGTTCGATGTCCTGCGGGCCTGTTTCCCGGCCGGCACCGTGAGCGGCGCGCCCAAAGTGCGGGCCATGCAGATCATCAATGAGCTGGAGCCCGACGCGCGCGGGCCGTACGCGGGCGCGGTCGGCTACATCGGCTTTAACGGCAACCTGGACACCTGCATTGCCATCCGCACCGTGCTGATCCAGGGCCGGCGGGCGACCGTGCAGGCCGGGGCCGGCATCGTCGCTGATTCCCAGCCGCGCCGGGAACTGCAGGAGACGCGCAACAAGGCGGCCGGCATGCTGGAAGCCATCCGCCTCGCCGAACAAGGACTGGACTGAGATGCGCAAGCAGAAGATCCTGATGATCGACAACTACGACTCCTTCACCTACAACCTCGTCCAGTATTTGGGCGAGCTGGGGCAGGAGTTGTTGGTTTATCGCAACGACAAGCTGACGCTCGAGCAAGTGAAGAAGCTCAAGCCGGACCGGATCGTGATCTCGCCGGGCCCGGGCTCGCCGAAAGACGCCGGCATCTCACGCGAGGTGATCCGGGAGATGGGTCCGAAGGTGCCGGTGCTGGGCGTCTGCCTGGGCCACCAGTGCATCGGCGAGGTGTTCGGCGGCACCGTGGAACGGAACGTCCGGCTCATGCACGGCAAAACGAGTCCCATTTATCACAACCGGAAGGGGCTGTTCCAGGGTCTCCCCAATCCGTTCGAGGCGACCCGCTATCACTCGCTGATCGTTCGCCGGAAGGATTTTCCGGAAGCGCTGGAGATTACCGCCGAGACCAAAGAAAAAGAGATCATGGGCCTACGGCACAAGAAGTTCCCGATCGTCGGCGTGCAGTTCCACCCGGAGTCGATCCTGACCCGGGAGGGGATGCAGCTGCTGCGCAACTTCCTGAAGATTCAGTGACGGATCTCACCGAGGCGCAAACGGAAGCCATCGTCGGACAGATCATGGAGGGGACGCTGCCGGCCGTCCAGGTCAAGGATTGGCTGCTGGGCCTTCGCGCGAAGGGGGAGGCGCTCAGCGAAGTGATCGGCGCGGCCCGCGCGATGCGTTCCCGCATGCTCCGCATCGACGCCGGTCCGCTGCCGGCGGTGGATACCTGCGGGACCGGCGGCGACAACCTGAAGACCGCGAACGTATCGACGCTGGCGGCGCTGGTGGCGGCGGGCGCGGGCGCCACAGTCGCCAAACACGGCAACCGGTCGGTGACCTCGGCCTGCGGATCGGCCGATTTGCTGGAAGCGCTCGGCGTGGCGATCGATGTCGAGCCGGCGACGGCGCAGAGATGCCTCGCGGAGACCCGTTTCGCTTTCCTTTTCGCTCCCCGGTTCCATCCGGCGATGCGGGCGGTGGCGCCGATCCGCAAGGAGCTGGGGGTGCCCACGCTCTTTAATTTACTGGGACCGCTCACCAACCCGGCCGGTGTCCGGCGCCAGGTGGTGGGAGTGGCCGACGCTTCGAAGATGGAAATGTATGCTCAAGCCCTGCGCTCACTCGGCGCGGAAAAGGTGATGGTTGTCCACGGCCGCGACGGGCAGGATGAAATTTCCACGACCGGCGAGACGGATGTCCTGGAGTTCAACACGGCCGCGGACCCACAGCGGACGGCCCATTACACGCTGGTCCCGGAGACGTTCGGGATCCGGCGGGCCCGGCTGGAGGAGATCCGGGGCGGGGACGTGCAGGAGAACGCGCGGATCGCCCGGGATCTCCTCGACGGGAAGCCCGGCCCCGTGCGGGACGCCGCCTTGATCAACGCGGCGGCGGCGCTTTATGCGGCCGGCGCGGCCGGAGATCTGGTCAACGGGTTGGCACTGGCCCGGGAATCGGTGGACCGCGGCAAAGCGCTTGAAGTTCTTGAGAAAGTCAGACAGATTACTCAGTCCGGCCATGGTTCGACAGGCTCACCATGACCGGTCACCCTGAGCTTGTCGAAGGGTACTCATGACCAAGCTTGACGAGATCGTTGCCTGGAAAAAAGAAGAACTGGCTCTTCGGAAACGGGAACGGCCGCCGGCCCAGTTGGAGCAGGCGCTTAAAACTCGCCCGCCCACGCGTTCTTTCCGGGAGGCCATTGCTCGTCCGGGCCGCGTCAATTTGATCGCCGAGATCAAGAAGGTCTCGCCGTCGGCCGGCCCGATCCGGCCCGGCGCCGATGTGCTGGAGATCGCGAAAATTTACCAGGAAGCGGGCGCTCAGGCGATTTCGGTCCTGACCGACGAGAAGTTTTTCTCCGGATCGTTGAGCGATCTCTCGCGCGTCCGGGAGAAGGTCTCACTGCCGGTTCTTCGGAAGGATTTTTTGCTGGAAGAGTACATGGTTCTGGAAGGGGCTGCTGCCGGGGCCGACGCGGTTCTGCTGATCGCGGCGATCCTGCCGCGCGATGTTCTCAAGCGGCTGATCCGGCTCGCGGGCGATCTTTCGCTGGCGGCGCTGGTTGAAGTGCACACCGAGCCGGAGCTGGACGCGGCGCTGGAAGCGGGGGCCGAGATCCTCGGCGTGAACAACCGGGATTTGGGAACCCTGCGGGTGGATCTCAAAACTACCGAGCGGTTGTTCCGGCGGATTCCGGACGGAAAGGTGCGGGTGAGTGAAAGCGGGATCCGCTCTCGTGAGGATGTCGAGTTCGTGAGGACTCAGGGCGCGAACGCGGTTTTAATCGGCGAGGAGCTGATGTCGGCGGCCGATCCCGGCCAGCGAATCCGGGAGATGATCGGATAATGCCATGTGGGTAAAAATCTGCGGGATCACTAATTCAGAGGATGCGTCCGCGGCTATCGAGGCCGGCGCCGACGCGATCGGTTTTGTCTTCGTGCCGACGAGCCCTCGGGCTGTGACACGGCGCAAGGTGGAAGAGATCCTGAGAGGGCTGCCTCCCACCGTGCTGACCGTCGCCGTGGTGGCGAATGAAGACCCGGACTTCCTGCGCGGGCTCCTGCGGGTCTGCTCGCTCGGGGCCATCCAGTTCCACGGAGATGAGACGCCGGAGCAGGTGCTGAGCTTGAAAGACACCGGCGCCCAGCTGATCAAGTCGATCCGGGTGCGGGACGCCGCCAGCTTGAACGAGATCCCCAAATACCAGGGGGTGGACGCGATCCTGCTTGATACCTATGATCCTCAACGGCACGGCGGGACCGGCACTCCGTTCGATTGGAGTCTGGCGGCCCGGGCCAAAGAGCACAAGATCCCGATCATCGTGGCGGGGGGGTTGAAGCCGGGCAACGTGCAGGAAGTGGTCCGCCAGGTCCGGCCGCACGGCGTGGATGTTTCCAGCGGCGTGGAGATCTCTCCGGGAAAGAAGGCGTTCTCGCTGATCCGCGAATTCGTCGTGAAAAGCAAATCCCCTTCCGCGTAGCGGTATAATAAAAACATGAACACATTCAAGACGGCGTTTTTTCTGACGGTTCTTACTCTGCTGTTCCTCGGCGTGGGCTACCTGCTGGGTGGACAACGGGGAATGACGATGGCCTTTGCTCTGGCCATGTTGATGAATCTCGGGGCTTATTGGTTCTCGGACAAGATCGTGCTGGCCATGTATCGGGCCCGTCCGGTGACGGAAGGGGAGGCCCCGGAGCTGGTCGGCGCCGTACGCCACCTGGCCCAGCTTTCCAACATGCCTTGCCCCAAGGTCTACATCATTCCATCGCAGGCGCTCAATGCGTTCGCGACCGGCCGGTCCCCCAACCACGCCGCCGTGGCCGCCACCGAGGGGATCCTCCGGGTGCTGGACCAGGATGAACTGATCGGCGTCATGGCTCATGAGCTGTCGCATGTCCGCAATCGGGATACCTTGATCAGCACGATTGCCGCCGCGATCGCCGGGGCGATTTACATGCTGATCAACATGGCCCGCTGGTCGCTCATGTTCGGCGGAGGACGAGACCGGGAAAACCGGGGCGGGGGTTTGCAGATCGTCGCGTTCATCGTGATCTCCATCGTGGCACCGCTGGCGGCAATGTTGGTGCAGATGGCGATCTCCCGTTCACGGGAATATCAGGCGGATGAGTCCGGCGCCCGGCTCTGCCGAAAACCGCTGGCGCTGGCCTCAGCACTGCAGAAACTTCAAACCGCTTCTTCCCGCCGGCCGCTCGAAGGAGCCAATCCGGCGACCGCGCACCTGTTCATCGTGAACCCCCTTTCCGGACAGGCCTTCATGAACCTCTTCAGCACCCATCCGCCGCTCGAGCGCCGGGTCGAAATCCTGCAGCAACTCTCCAAGCAGCTCTAATCCGATTTAATCCTCCCCCACGTCGGAATGCCCAACGATGCCGTCCACCCCGCTCGGTGTCTTGTCGGGACCGGCCCGGCGCCGTGCTCGGGCAGTCCTCGACCCCTCCCTTAACAACACAAGGCGGATGGGTCTGCGGAACTGCGCGCGGCATCCGGGCCGGATCCCTCCTGCCCCCTCGCGGAAGGCCGGAGGGCCGGGGTGTGGGGTGAACAGGCATCGCGCAGACCGAGCGGCCAGGGTGTCGAGGAAGGATTTCCTGGCCGAGACGAGCGAGGTCGAGCGTGAGGACAGCCGCCACGGCGGGGCGGCTGAGCCGTCCTGTGAATCCCGCACCACGGCCCGAACGGCCGAATTAAGAGTTTTGTGCTAAACTGACGTTTCCTATGTCGGCGCAACCACTTCCAGATTCTCATGGCCGGTTCGGCCCCTTCGGCGGCCAGTTCGTCCCTGAAACCCTCATGGCGGCGCTTGCGGAGTTGGAAATCCAGTACCGCGCGGCCCGGCGAGACCGGCGTTTCGGGAAAGAATTGGCCCATCTCCTCCGCAATTACGCCGGCCGGCCCACGCCCCTTTATCACGCCAAGGGTTTAAGCGCCCGTTTGGGCCGCGGAGTCCGCGTCTATCTGAAACGGGAAGATCTGCTCCACACCGGCGCGCATAAGATCAACAACACCGTGGGACAGGGACTTCTGGCCCGGCGAATGGGCAAGCCCCGCGTGATCGCCGAGACCGGAGCCGGCCAGCACGGCGTGGCCACCGCGACCGTGTGCGCCCTTTTGGGCCTTCAGTGCGACGTCTACATGGGTGAGCAGGACATGGAGCGCCAGCGGCTGAACGTCTTCCGGATGCGGATGCTGGGAGCCCGGGTCATCCCGGTGACCAGCGGCTCGAAGACGCTCAAGGACGCCTGCAACGAGGCGATCCGGGACTGGGTCACTCACGTTCGGACCACCCATTACATCCTGGGTTCCGTCGTCGGGCCGCACCCGTACCCGATGATGGTCCGGGATTTTCAGTCGGTGATCGGCCGGGAGGCCCGCCGGCAGATCCGGGCGGAGACGGGGCGGCTGCCGGACGCGCTGGTGGCCTGCGTGGGCGGTGGTTCCAACGCGATCGGGACCTTTCATCCGTTCTACCGGGACCGGTCGGTCCGGTTCATCGGCGTGGAAGCGGCCGGCGGCGGTTTGAGCGGCGGCCGGCACGCGGCAACGCTGGCGCGCGGGACGGTAGGCGTCCTTCACGGATCGAAATCATTTCTTCTGCAGGACGCCGCGGGCCAGGTGACGGAAACGCATTCAATTTCCGCCGGGTTGGACTATCCCGGCGTGGGGCCGGAGCACGCTTATTACAAAACGACCGGCCGGGCCCAATACGTCGCCGCCAGCGACCGAGAGGCCCTGGAGGGTTTCAAGCTTCTGGCGCGGACCGAAGGGATTCTGCCGGCGCTGGAATCGGCGCACGCGATCGGAGCTTTACCTAAGCTGGTCCGGCGGTTTAAAAAGGGGGCTGTCGTGGTGGTCTGTTTGTCCGGCCGCGGAGACAAGGACATGGAGACGCTCTCGCGGGTGATGAGGTGAACCGGATCGATCAGGCGTTCCGCCGGCTCAAGGCGAAGAAGCAAAAAGCGCTGATCGCCTACCTCACGGTCGGTTTCCCGACGGTGGGCGCGCTGCCGGCGCTGGTGCGCTCCTGCGAATCAGCCGGAGTGGACGTGCTGGAGCTGGGCATCCCGTTCTCCGATCCGTTGGCTGACGGCCCGACGATCCAGGCCGCGTCGCAGCAGGCGCTCAAGCAGGGTGTGACGCCGGCCTTGGTTCTTCGGCAGGTCCGGCGCCTGCGCCGGATGGGGGTCCGTGTCCCACTGGCATTGATGACCTATTTCAATCCCGTTCTTCATTACGGCGTCGGGAAATTCTGCCGGGACGCCGCGGCCGCCGGCGCCGATGGGCTGATCATCCCCGATCTTCCTCCAGAAGAGGCGGGAGACCTGAGGCGGTCGGCCCGGGCCGCGGGGCTGAAGACCATTTTCCTGGCCAGTCCGGTCAGTCCAATGGAACGGTTGAAACGGATCGCGGCGGCGTCGACCGGGTTCATCTATTTCGTCAGTCTGACCGGCGTTACCGGAGCCCGGAGTTCGCTCTCCACGGATTGGCGGGCGCGCTGCCGCTCGCTCCGGCGGATGACGGACGCGCCGGTCTGCGTCGGGTTCGGCATCTCCACGCCGGCGCACGCGAGGCAGGTAAACCGTTTTGCCGATGGGATCATTGTGGGGTCCGCTCTGCTCGAGGTCATTCGCCGCGCCGGCCGGAACGGCCCGCGCGCGGCCGGCCGGTTCCTGGGCCGGTTAAAGGAGGCATGCCGATGAGTCTTTGGGCGATCGTGATGGCGGGTGGCAGCGGGGAACGGCTCTGGCCTTTGTCGCGGCGCAGCCATCCGAAGCAGACCTTGCGGCTGGGATACCGGCGCTCGCTGCTCCAGGTGACCGCGGACCGCCTCCGGGGAATTGTTCCCGTCAACCGGACCGTGGTCGTGACGACCAAGAACCAGGCGGAGCTGGTCCGCAAACAGCTTCCTTCCATCCGGTCACAGCATTTTCTGGTGGAGCCGGCTTCCCGGAACACCGCGGCGGCCGTGGGGCTGGGGACCGTGACCATCATCCGGGAAGACCCGGACGCGGTGATCGTGGTGGTCCCGGCCGATCACGTGATCCGGCCGGTGGAGAAGTTTCACCGGACGATCCGCGTCGCTGCTGAATTGGCCGTCAAACGGCAGGGGCTCGTCTGTCTGGGCATTAAGCCCACCTATCCGGCAACCGGGTTCGGCTACATCGAGCCGATGGGTGAGCTGGTTCGTCCGGGCGGATACCGGGTGCGCCGGTTCATCGAGAAGCCGGAGCTGGCGATGGCCCAGCGGCTGGTCCGCAACCCGCGAATTGTTTGGAACGGCGGGATTTTCTGCTGGCAGGCCGGCGCGATTCTCGCCGCGATGCGGCAGTGGCTTCCGGCCCTTTACAACGGGCTGGAGCGGATCCACCGGGTGCTGGGCACTCCGGCGGGGAACGCCCGTCTGCAGCAGCTGTACCGCCATTTGCCGAGCATCTCCATCGATGTCGGCGTATTGGAGCGGTCGCGCCACGTCTGGGTGGTCCCGACTGATTTTTCATGGGATGACGTGGGCTCCTGGAACAGCATGGCCTTCCTGCACGGTTCCGACGCGCAGGGCAACGTGGTGCTGGGCTCCCATCTGGGTTTCGAAACGGAAGGGTCGATTGTCATCAGCGATCCGAAGCATTTGGTGACGACCGTCGGCGTGAAGGATTTGATCGTGGTCCACACCCCGGACGCGACGCTGGTCTGCCACAAATCGCAGGCGCAAGCCGTCCGCAAGGTGGTGTCGACATTGCGCGATTCTTCCCGATGGAAAAAATTGTTATGAGGCAGGCCTATCACCGGACGGAGCTGCCCAACGGGCTTCGGATCGTCACCGCTCCCCGGCCGGACGCCGAGTCGGCGGCGGTGGGGATCTGGGTCGGGGTAGGGGCCCGGTACGAGCCGCTTCGCATCAACGGGGTTTCCCACTTCCTCGAGCATCTGTTGTTCAAGGGCACGCCCAGCCGTTCCTCTCGGCAGATCAAGACGGCCATCGAGGGGTCCGGCGGCTCCTTCAACGCGTTCACCGATGAGGAATTCACATCGGTGGTGGCGAAAGTGCAGCCGAAAGATCTTTCGTCCGCGGTGGAGATCCTGACGGACATGGTGCTCCACCCCAAGCTCGATGCCCGTGAGATGGAAAAGGAGCGGTCGGTGGTGCTGGAAGAGATCCGGATGTACCAGGATCTCCCGATGCATTTCGTGCATGATTTGCTGAACACCTTGTTGTGGCCGAACCACCCGCTGGGCCGGGACATCGCCGGCACGCCGGAGTCCCTGGCCCGCATCCGTCGCCGGGATGTGGCGCAGTTTCAAAGACGCAACTACGTGCCGCGCAACATCGTCGTCGCCGCCTGCGGCCGGCTGACGCACCGGGCGTTTGTGGAAGCGGTGACCCGCTGTTGGAAAGGGGTTTCTTCGGGCCAGCGGTCGGTTTACCGGAAAGCGCGGGAGCGCCAGCACCGGGCCCGCTTGAAGATTAAGGCCAAGGAAACGGAGCAGACGCATTTCTCGCTGGGATTCCACGCGTTTCCGCGCCATCACCCGCAGGTGCACGCGCTCAACCTGCTCCACATCGTGCTGGGCGGGAACATGTCCTCCCGGCTGTTTCAGCGGGTAAGGGAAGACCGGGGGCTCGCGTACGAGATCGGGTCGCAGGTCAAGCGGTTCCGGGACACCGGGCTTTTTTCCATCAGCGCCGGCGTGGAGCACAAGAAACTGGTTCCTTGCCTGAAGGTGGTGCTGGACGAGCTCAGCCGGGTACGCCGAAAACCGGTTTCCGATGAGGAGTTCTGCCAGGCGGTGGAGTACCTGACGGGGCAGATTTTGTTCATGCTGGAGGACACGGTGGAGCACATGTGCTGGATCGGTGAAAGCGAGATGCTGCTGGGCCACGTCCAATCGGCCGAAACGATCCTGTCGCAGGTCGCGCGGGTCCGGCGAAACGATCTGACCCGGGTGGCCCGTGCTCTCCTGCGCGCCGACCGCCTGAGTCTGGCCGTGATCGGGCCGGTCAAGTCCCCGGTCCACAGCCGGATTCTCGGCATGCTGGGGGCGTGACGATGGCGACCCGGATCCTGGTGGCTCCTTCGATGCTGGCCGCGGATTTCAGCTGCCTGGCCGATGAGATCCGGCGCGTGGAAACCGCCGGCGCCGACTGGATCCATCTGGACGTGATGGACGGCCACTTCGTGCCCAACCTGACCATCGGCCCGCAGGTCGTGGCCGCGCTGCGCCCGATCACCCGGCTTCCGCTGGATGCCCATCTCATGATCGAAAACCCGGAACGGTATGTTTCGGAGTTCGCGAAGGCCGGCGCGGACCGCATCACCGTCCACGCCGAAGCCACGAATGATCTGCCCGGGCTCGCGCGGCAGATCCATGCGTTGGGCGTCAAGGTCGGCGTGGCACTCCGTCCGCAGACCGGCTGGGAAACGCTTCGCCCGTGCCTCGACCAGATCGATCTGGTCCTCGCCATGACGGTCAATCCGGGATTCGGCGGGCAGGCCTTCATGCCGGAGGTCTTGCCGAAGATCGAGCAGCTCCGGAAGATCTACAGCCGCCACATCCAGGTGGACGGCGGCATCAACGAAAAGACGGCCGGTTCCGCCCGCTCGGCCGGCGCCGATGTGCTGGTGGCCGGCACGTACATCTTCCGCTCACCCGATCCGCGGAAGGCCATCGCCGCGCTTAAAGGAGAATGAAAGGAAATCAAGGAATGACGCAGATCAAGTTCGGCACCGACGGCTGGCGTTCACTGGTAGCGGAGGATTTCACCTTTCCGAACGTCCGCGCCGTCACGCAGGGTGTGGCTTCCTACATCAAGAAGCATCCGGCCGCGGGCCGGAAAAAGGCGGTGATCGTCGGCTACGACACGCGGCCTTTGGGCGACCGGTTCGCCGAGGTCGTCTCTGAGGTGTTTGCCGGCAACGGGTTTCAGGTTCTGCTGACCCGGACGCCGATGCCCACTCCCGCGATCAGCTTCGCGATCCGGGAGTTCCAGCTGCAGGGCGGCATCGCGGTGACGGCCAGCCACAATCCGTTCACGTACAACGGTCTCAAATTCAAGCCGTTCTACGCCGGGCCGGCGGAGCCGGAGATGACGCAATGGATCGAGAAGCGGTTGTTCAAGGAAAAGGCCGGGCGGGTTCCTTTTCAGGAGGGGCTCTCTTCCGGAAAGATCCTGCCGATCGACCTGAAATCCAAATACCTTTCGTTCCTGCGCCGGTACGTGAAGTGGCCGGTGATCAAGAAGGCCCGGTTCCGGGTGGCCTATGAATCGATGCACGGCGCCGGACAAGACCTGCTGCAGCAGCTGCTTCAGGAAACCCAGATCGAGGTGATCGCGGTTTCCCACCGGGCCGGCCTGGTGTCCAGCCATTACCGGCCGGAGCCGGTGGGCGAGCATCTCAAGGAGCTTTCCCAAACGGTGCGCCAGGACCGGTGCGATGTCGGGATGGCCACGGACGGAGACGCCGACCGGCTGGGACTGGTCGGGCCGGACGGCCAGTTCGTCAGCGCGCAGGAGACGATGGCCCTTTTGCTGTGGCATCTTCTGGAAGACCGGAAATGGCGCGGCATGGTGGTCTCCACCATCTCCGCGTCCAACATCCTGGATGCGCTGACCGGCCATTACCGCGTGCCGTTCCGGCGCACGCCGGTCGGCTTCAAGCACATCGCCCGCCTGATCCGTTCGGAGGATGTCCTCTTCGGCGGAGAAGAATCCGGCGGGTTCGGTTTCCGCGGCTGCGTTCCGGAGCGGGACGGCCTGCTGGCCGGTTTGCTCATTCTGGAGATGATCGCCATGCGCGGGAAAGGGCTGGCCGTGATCCTCCAGCAGATGCGCGCGCAGTTCGGCCATTGGCGGTTCGAACGGGCTGACCTGGAGTTGGAGAAGCCGCTGCCGGTGGAGAAACTGCAGGCCTGGGCGAAATCGTCCCATGCCGCGCTGCAGCGGCTGTTCGGCGCCGGCGTGGAAGCGCAGACGCTCGATGGTTTGAAGCTGGTCATGGATGACCGCAGTTGGCTGCTGCTGCGCCCGTCGGGGACGGAGCCGCTGCTGCGGGTTTACGCCGAGGCCCAAAGCCCGGCGCGCCTGAAAGAGCTTTTGAAGAAGGGCCGTCTCCTGGGCCGGCAGGTGGTCGGACCTTAAGTGGATCAATCGCTCGTCCGGAACCTCTGCATCATCGCCCACATCGACCACGGGAAATCCACGCTGGCCGACCGCCTGCTGCTGCAGACGGGGGCGATCACGCCGCGGGAGTTCCGCGTGCAGATGCTCGACGACATGGATCTGGAGCGGGAGCGGGGGATCACGATCAAGGCGTCGGCGGTCCGGATGACGTACAAGGCGCGCGACGGCAAGAGCTATCTGCTGAACCTCATCGACACGCCCGGCCACGTGGACTTTTCCTACGAAGTGGCTAAATCACTGCGGGCCTGCGAAGGGGCGCTGCTGGTCGTGGACGCCGCGCAGGGGGTGGAGGCGCAGACCGTGGCCAACTTCTACCAGGCGGTGGATGTGGGACTGAAGATCATCCCGGTCATCAACAAGATCGATCTGCCGACCGCTCAGCTGGACCAGGTGAAGGAAGAACTGCAAAGCACGCTGGGCGTGACCGATGAACCGGTTCTGGTCAGCGCCAAGGAAGGGACCGGGGTGGAGGATTTGCTCGAACGGATCGTGAAGGAAATCCCGCCGCCGGCCGGCTCGGTCTCCGCTCCGCTGCAGGCGCTGGTGTTCGATTCCTCGTTCGACGCCTACCGGGGGGTCGTGGTCTACGTCCGTTTGTTCAACGGACAGATCCACCCGCGAGACAAGATCCTGCTGATGCGGAAGAAAGAGGCGTTCGAAGTGCAGGAGCTGGGCGTCTTCATGCCGCTGCCCCAGCAGCAGAAGATGCTTTCGTGCGGCGAGGTCGGGTACATCACCTGCAACATGAAAGATCCACGCCAGGTGAAGGCCGGCGAGACCGTCACGCTCGAGCAGAATCCGGCCGCGGAAGCCCTCCCCGGTTACCGGCCGTCCCGGTCGCTGGTTTTTTGCGGCATCTATCCGGTGAACCCGGCCGATTTCGAACTGCTTCGCGACTGCATCCCGAAACTCCAGCTGTCCGATGCCTCGTTCGAGGCGTCGATCGAGAACTCCAGCTCGTTCGGCATGGGCTACCGGTGCGGATTCCTGGGGCTGCTGCACATGGAGATCATCCAGGAGCGGCTGGAACGGGAGTTCGGCCTCAGTCTGGTCGCCACCACGCCCAGCGTGGTTCACCGCGTGGTACTGACCAACGGGGAAACCGCCGAGATCGACAACCCGACCAAGCTCCCCAATCCCGGCTCCATCGAGCGGATGGAGGAGCCCTACATCCGGGCGTACCTGATCTCTCCTTCCGGTTCCATGGGGAACGTGATGCAGCTGGCCACCTCCCGGCGCGGTGTCTACAAATCGACCGAATACCTGGGGCGGGACCGGGCCATGCTGGTGTACGAAATGCCGCTGTCGGAGGTGCTGGTGGATTTCAACGACAAGCTCAAGTCCAGCACAAAGGGCTACGGCTCGATGGATTACGAGGTGATCGGCTACCGGGAAGGGGATCTGGTCAAGCTGGACATCCTGCTCAACGGCGTGCCCTGCGATCCGCTGTCCTCCATCGTGCCGCGGGAAAAATCATACGCGAAGGGCAAAGAGCTCGCGGAAAAACTGCGGGAGGTGATCCCGCAGCAGCTTTTCGAGGTCGCCATCCAGGCGGCCATCGGCGCCCGGGTCATCGCGCGGGAGACGGTCCGGGCCATGGGCAAGAACGTGACGGCCAAATGTTACGGCGGCGACATCAGCCGCAAGCGCAAGCTGTTGGACCGGCAAAAAGAAGGGAAGAAGCGGATGAAGATGTTCGGGAAGGTTGAGCTGCCGCAGGAGGCGTTCATGGCGATCCTTAAGGTGTCGGGATGAAGTCCGAGTTCCGGGAGTATCTGGAATCGGTCATTATCGCCATTCTTCTGGCGCTGTTCGTCCGGACTTTTTTTCTTCAGGCCTTCAAGATCCCCACCGGTTCCATGCGCCAGACGCTGATCGAGGGGGACCGGATCCTGGTGGACAAGGTCACGTACGGGATCCCGGTGCCGTTCACCGGTTGGCGGCTGCCCGCGCTCCACGCGCCTCGGCGCGGGGAGATCATCGTTTTCCGTTCGCTGGACGACCCGCGGCGGGACTTCATCAAGCGGCTGGTGGCGGTCGGCGGCGATACCATCGAGATTCGCGATACCCGCATCTGGGTCAACGGCCGGCCGCTGAACGACCCGCCGTTCTTCCGGCAGAACGTCTATTACAACCGGGGAACTTACGCGCAGGCCGGCCAGCCGGTGCGTGTCCCGCAGGGATATTGCTTCTTTCTGGGAGACAACTCGGCCAGCTCGCGGGATTCCCGCTACTGGGGGTTTCTTCCGGAGGGCAATATCATCGGCCGTGCCTTTCTGGTGTACTGGCCGCCCAACCGGATCCGCCGGCTCCGTTAAACAAGCGGTCCCTGGTATAATGGCACCAGGGACCCGTGTTCAGATGATAAATACCGACTGGCTAAAACCCGTAGACTTTCCGGAGTTGTTCCTCGGTGGGCAGGGTGGTGTACTGCTCGCCCCTGGGGCCCACGTAGACGTTCCCCTGCCGCGTAAGCGTGATGGGCGTGATCGATCCGTTGCTGTTGTTGATGTTGATGATCACGGTGTTGGCCTGCGCCCGCGCCTCATTGATCTGGCTCTGGGTTTGAGCCCTGTCCTTTTCGTTTCCAATCACATAGCCGCCCACAGCACCGGCTCCGGCCCCGATCGCGGCGCCTTCAGCAGTGTGCCCGGACTGATGGCCGATGATGGCGCCCAACCCGGCTCCAGCCAGGGTTCCGAGGCCCGCTGTCTTCGCCGCGCTCGAAGGGCCGGCCGGATCCGAGGCGCAACCGGTCAAAGCCAAGCCGATCATCATCGCCGCGCCCGCCGCGTACCCATAACCTATTCTTTTTCTGTTCATGGAATACCTCCTTGGATTGTTTCAACTATTGTACCAAAAGTTGGAAACCGGGAACGGACAGCATGAGTCTCGCCAACAAACTGTCCCTGTTCCGGATTTTACTGGTTCCGGTCTTTGTGGTTTGCTTGCTGTACTATCGCCCGGGGCAGTCGGAATGGCTGCGCTATTTAGCCGCGGGCCTGTTCATCGTCGGTGTTCTGACCGACGCGGTGGACGGGTACGTGGCCCGGGCCGAACGGCAGGCCACCCGGCTGGGGGCCATCCTGGACCCGGCCGCGGACAAATTGTTCCTGGTGACGGCTTTCCTATGCCTAAGTCTGATTTCCACTCTTCCCGAGTCCTGCCGGCTGCCGGCCTGGGTGCCGATCCTGGTGCTCAGCCGGGATCTGCTGATCGTGCTGGGCTGGCTGCTGATCGTGCTCGTGACCGGAGAGCTCCAGGCCTATCCCTCCCGGCTGGGGAAGGCCACGACCTTCTTTCAGATGCTGACCATCCTGAGCGTTCTGCTCGGCGGGTGGTTCGTCCGCCCGATCCTTTGGACGGCCATGACCTTCACGGTTCTTTCCGGCATCGGCTACGTGCGCCGGGGGAACCAGATCCTCAATTTCTCCGGGCCGAAAAAATCGAGGACTTAACGTCATCTGTCTCCCTGCCCGTGGTGGCCATCATCGGCCGCCCCAACGCGGGCAAGTCGGCTCTCTTTAACCGGCTGACCCACCGGCGCCAATCCCTCGTGGATTCCACGCCCGGCCTGACCCGAGACCGCCTTTACGGAGACGTCACGTGGTCCGGAGTCCCTTTCCGCCTGGTGGATACCGGCGGTCTGCAGTTTTCCCGGCGAGAGAAAATGCAGGAAGCGATCTCCTCGCAGGTAGCCCAGGCCATGGAAGAATCGGCGCTGGCTCTTCTGGTGTGCGACAGCCGGGATGGAATCGTGGCGCTGGACCGGGAAGTGGCTTCCTGGGTCCGCCGTTGGGGAAAGCCGGTGTTGGTGGTGGCCAATAAGGTGGACACGGCCAAGGACTCGCTGGACACCCCCGAATTTTCAGCACTGGGGTTGGGGATCCCGTACCCGGTTTCCAGTCTGCACGGGCTTGGAATCGGGGAACTGCTGGATGAGATCGTCCGGCAGCTCGGTCCCGGGGCCCGCGCGGCCGCCGATGATTCCGCCGCCGGGGAACAGGCCGGCGGCGTGCCCAACCCTCTGGCGTTGGCGATCATCGGCCGGCCCAACGTCGGAAAATCCTCTTTGATCAACCGGATTCTCAACGAAGAACGCGTGCTGGTCGACTCGGAACCCGGAACGACGCGGGATCCGGTGGAGACGCCTTTTTCTTATCAGGGCCAGGTCTTCAAGCTGATCGATACCGCCGGCGTCCGGTCGCAAAAGACGCTCAAAACCCGAGTGGACTGGCTGTCCCGGATGAAGGCGCTGGAAGTCATGGCCCGGGCCCATGTCTGCGTCGCGCTGCTGGACGCATCCGTGGGCCTGATCGGGGACGACCTGAAACTTCTGGATCAAGCCGTTTCGGCGGGCCGGCCGCTGGTTCTGGCGGTGAATAAGTGGGATCTGATGCCCCGCACGATGGATTTCAAAAAAGTGGCCCAAGACATCGCCGCGCGCGCGCCGTTCCTGCGCTTCGCCCCGGTTATTTGCCTCTCCGCCAAAACCGGATTCCATGTGCTTCCCTTGCTGGACAAGATCCGCGAGGTCGCCGCGCAGGCCTTCAAGCAGCTGACCCCGCAGGAGTGCAAGGGGCTTCTGCGGCTGGTTCAGGAGCACCCGTCTTCTCCGGCCGGCCTGCGCAACGCGCAGTGGTACCGGGTCACGCAGGTCAGCGTGGGCCCGCCAGTTTTTCATCTCACCGGCCGGTTCGGCCAGCCGCCCCGGCCTTCGGACATCGCGTTTCTCGACCGGATCTTTCGCCGGAAGGCGGGTTTTGAAGGGACCCCCATTCATATCCGGGTTTTGGACAAGCGGCGATCATGATCCTGGCGCGCTTGGCTCTTTCGTATCTTTTGGGTTCTTTTCCGACCGGGCTGTTAATGGCCCGGCTCTTCAAGGGAGTGGACATTCGCCGGCACGGCAGCGGCAACGTGGGCGCCACCAACGTGGCCCGCGTGGCCGGCAAAGTGCCGGGACTGATTGTTCTGCTCATAGACCTGGCCAAGGGCTGGTTTCCCGTCGCCGTCCTGGCCGTTCCTTCTTCCCCCGAATGGCTGCCGGTCGCGTTGGGCGCGGCCGCGGTAGCCGGGCATATCTGGAACCCGTTCCTTCAATTTCAAGGAGGCAAGGGGGTGGCTACCGGGCTGGGGGTCCTTTTGGGTTTGGATTGGCGGGTAGGGCTGGGTACGGCGCTGATCTGGGCGATCGCCGCTTTCCTGAGCCGCTACGTGTCGGTGGCGTCAGCCGCGGCGGCGCTGGCCTCGCCTTTCCTCCTGGTCTTCTTCGGGCACCCTCTTTCCTGGGTACTGGGCGGGATCGCCGTCAGTCTCGCGATCCTCGGCCGGCATCGTTCCAACTTTCTTCGCCTCCTGCAGGGCGACGAAAACCGCATCGGGGCTTCCCCCCGGAAGGATAGTTAGTAGTAATATAAGTCTTAATTTTTATGGAATAAAACTGCCGGGACCGGTTTGATCACCTATGGAGCCGATGAAGCGTTTCCTCTACGCCGTGCGGGACCAGGGCGGCCAGGTCAGTCGAGGAGAGCTTATCGCATCGAATTGGGATGAGGCGGCGGGACTTCTTCAGGAAACCGGCTCTTACGTCGTTTCGATCACCCCGGCTTCCGGAAAACGTCTTCCTCTGTTCAGCTCTTCCTTCATTCCCGATGATCAGAAGCTCTTCCTTCTGGAATCCTGGTCCATGCTGCTGCAGGCCGGGTTCAGCATCCAATCGTCCATGCTGCGCCTGCGCAAGGCCGTCCGCAGCCGCGCGCTGGTGCGGGTCTTGGAGGGAATTCAGCACGGGCTCTCGCAAGGCATGAAGCTTTCCGAGGCCGTCGCGGCCAGCCGGCTTTTTCCGGTTTCCTGGGTGGCGGTGCTGGCCATGGGTGAGCAGCGGGGAGACATCGCCGGGCCTCTCCAGGACATCCGGCGCCAGATCCTGACGACGCAGCGCATCAAGCGGGAAGCGCTGCGGATGCTCATCATGCCCGTGATGCTGGTGATGCTGACGATGGTCTGGTTTTTGATCTTTCTCCACACGGTAGTGCCCACCCTCGTGCGGTTTACCGCCGAGCTGGGTTCGCCGGTTCCATTCGTGGAGGTGCTTTCCGCGGGAACGGAAACGTTCTCGGTAGTCACCCGATTCGGGGTGGTTCTGCTTGCGGCGGCCATCCTGGTGGGAATGCGCATGGGGAAGTCCAACCACGTGATGGGGACGTTCCAGACCTGGATCCCCATGTCGACGCCGGTGGTCGGACCCCTCATCTCGGCGATGCACTTGTTTGTCGTCGCCTCGGAGCTGCGCATCCAGCTGCAGTCGGGCATCTCGATCAATTCGGCTCTGCACACGCTGTGCATGTCGGTTCCGAATAAGGAAGTGCGCCGGGAGCTCTTTCAGACGTATTCCAAGCTCCAGAGCGGATTTCCGCTGGACGAAGCAATGGCTTCCTTGACGTTCATCCCGACCGACCATCAACTGCTGATCGTGGCCGGCAACGCCAGCGGGCGCCTGCCCGAGATGCTGGCCATCCTGACGCGCGAAGCGGAGGAAGAGGTCCGGCGCCGCGTTCAACAAATGGTGGTCTCCCTGCGCACCGGCGTGGTGTTCGCCTGCGGTTTGATGGTCGGACTCCTCATGGCTGCTTTCTTTGGTTTATGGCTGGCCAGTTTTTCCGCTCCCTCTGTTTCCTCGTCTTCGATCTCGTAACTCCCTGTCCCATCGTCGGTTGACCCGTTTCATTTGAGCGTGGTAAACTGCCCCGTTATGCGTCGCGTGACGGTTCTAGGCGATGGGGGGTGGGGGACCTGTCTGGCGACTCTTTTGGCCGCCGGGGGAAACCCGGTGGTCCTTTGGAGCGCGTTCCCTCAATACGCCGCTGAAATCCAGCGGCGCCGGGAGAACATCAAGTTCCTCCCCGGTGTGCCGATCCCCACGTCGGTGAAGATCACCGCCCGGCTCCAGGAGGCATGGGAAGGGGCGGAAGTCCTCGTCGTGGCGGTTCCTTCCCAGTATCTGCGGGAGGTACTCAAGCGCTGCGAGGGAGCACCGTGGGATCGCGCGCTGACGGTCAGCGTCGTCAAAGGGATCGAGCCGAACACCCTTCTGCGGATGTCGGAGCTGATCCGGTCCGCGGCGCCGGTGAAACGGCTGGTGGTCCTTTCCGGGCCGTCGATTTCCTATGAAGTGGCTCGCGGGGTGCCCACGACCGTGGTGGCCGCTTCGCAGGACCCGGCGCTGGCTCAGGAAGCGCAGGCGCTGTTCACCACCGAGCAGTTCCGGGTCTATACCTCAGCCGATGTGGTGGGGGTGGAACTGGGCGGGGCCTTGAAGAACGTGATTGCCATCGCCAGCGGCGTGGCGGACGGGCTGAAGTTTGGAGCCAACACCAAGGCAGCTTTGGTGACGCGCGGGCTGGTGGAGATCTCCCGGCTCGGCGTCGCGATGGGCGCGCGCGTGGAGACCTTTTACGGATTGAGCGGGCTGGGGGATTTGGTGACCACCTGTTTCTCGCCCCACAGCCGGAACCGGACCGTTGGAGAGAAACTGGGCCAGGGCGCGGCCATGATCGACATCACCACCGGCATGGAACAGGTGGCCGAGGGAATGGTCACCGCCAAGTCGGTCGACGCGTTGGCCCGCAAGCATAAGGTGGAGATGCCGATCTGCTCGGCGGTTTATCAACTGCTGTATGAAGGCAAGTCTCCGAACGAAGCGGTCCGGGATCTGATGCTGCGCGATCCCAAACCAGAATAAAGGAGCCCAGATATGGCACTCATGCGAACCGCGAATCCGGCATTGAACGCGACCACCTTTTCGGGCTCGGCGTCCGGCGAAGAAGCGATGACGGTGCAGGGCAGCGTCCAAAAGACAGCGCTCCTGCTGATTTTGCTGGTCGCTGCCAGCTGCTGGACCTGGCGCCAGGCCGGTAATCCGGCGGCGATGCTTCCCTGGCTCCTGATCGGCGGCGTGGGGGGATTCATCGTCGGCCTCGTGACTATTTTCAAAAAGGCCTGGGCGCCGGTCACCGCTCCGCTTTACGCGGTTCTCGAAGGGCTCGCGCTGGGCGGACTTTCGGCGTTTTTCGAGATGCGTTATCCCGGCATCGTGATCCAGGCGGTCGGGCTCACGTTCGGGACGCTGGCGGCCCTTTTGCTCGCGTACTCCTCCGGGTTCATCAAGGTCACGCAGAATTTTCGGCTCGGCGTGGTGGCGGCGACGGGCGGGATTGCCATCCTTTACCTGGTGGACATAATCATGATGTTTTTCGGCCACCGGATCCCGATGATCCATGAGAGCGGAACGGTGGGGATCCTGTTCAGTCTGTTCGTCGTGACGATCGCGGCGCTCAACCTGGTGCTGGACTTCGATTTCATCGAGCAGGGGGCGCAGAGCAACCAGCCCAAGTACATGGAATGGTACGCCGGGTTCGGCCTGATGGTTACGCTGATCTGGCTGTACCTGGAGATCCTGCGCCTGCTGGCCAAGAGCCGCGACCGGAAGTAAGTTCTTCTCCTTCGGAAGAGGGGGGATTTGGGGGAGATGGGAAATCTCCCCTAAAGAGTCCGAGCGCTTGATTGATTTAAGATTCACAGGAATGGGGAAAAATAGGGGGAAAACCTGGGTTTTTCCCCTATAACGCTGGCAAGTTTCAAATTTAGGCATAGAGGATCTTGCCAGCGTCATGACGGGGCGTGGCTCAGCTTGGCTAGAGCGCTTGCATGGGGTGCAAGAGGTCCCGAGTTCAAATCTCGGCGCCCCGATTTTTAAATCGGTGAATCATGGATAAAATCAACGTTGGGTTAATCGGGTTAGGCACCGTCGGATCCGGCGTCGCCAAGATGCTGCTGAGCCGCAGGGAGTTCCTTGCCCGCCGGGCCGGGATCCCGCTGGTGCTGAAGAAGGTCTGCGTGCGGCGCAGGAACCGCGCCCGCTGGGTCCGCGTCGATTCCCGCCTGCTGACCACCAACCCCAAAGACATTCTCAACGACCCGGAAATCGATGTGGTGGTGGAGCTGATCGGCGGCGCGCACCCGGCCAAAGAGATAGTTCTTCAGGCGATCAAGAACGGCAAGCAGGTGGTGACCGCCAACAAGGCGCTGCTGGCGCACCACGGCGCGGAGATCTTCGCGGCCGCGGCGAAGGCCGGCGTGGACATCTATTTCGAGGCCAGCGTCGCCGCGGGCATCCCGATCATCAAGTCCCTGCGCGAAGGGTTGATCGGCAACGACATCGAGGAGCTCTACGGTATCCTGAACGGCACCACCAACTTCATCCTGACCGAAATGTCCGGGCGGGACGGGCGGTCGTTCAAGTCGGCGCTGAAAGAGGCGCAGGGCCGCGGCTACGCCGAGCGCAACCCGTCGCTGGACCTGAAGGGGATCGACACGGCCCACAAGCTGGCGGTGCTGGCGCTGTTGGGATTCGGAAAGCGGGTCCTGCCGGAGCAGATCTACGTTGAGGGAATCCAGGACATTACGGTCAACGACGTCCGGTACGCGCACGACTTCGGCTACACAATCAAACTGCTGGGCATCGCCAAGCGGGACGGCGACGAGCTGGAGGTGCGCGTGCACCCGACGCTGCTGCCGAACAACCATCTGCTGTCCGAGGTCGACGGCGTTCACAACGCGGTGCTGGTCAAGGGCGACCTCATCGGCGAGCTGGTGCTGTACGGGCAGGGGGCCGGCCGGTTCCCGACGACCAGCGCGGTGCTTTCCGACCTGGTCGACGTGGCGCGCAACTTGAAGTACCAATCCACACTGCGCGTGCCGCCGCCTCTGCCGGTGAAGCGGATCCGCCGGGTCCGGCCGATCGGCGAGATCGAAGGTCGCTACTACTTCCGGTTCTCCTGCATCGACCGGCCCGGTGTGCTGTCGCGCATCTCCCGCGTGCTGGGCAAGCACCGGATCTCGATCGCCAACGTGGTGCAGAAAGACCGGCGGCGGGAGCACATCGTGCCGGTCATCATGACCACGCACGACGCGCGCGAGAAGGACGTCCAGGAAGCGCTGGCCGAGATTGACCGGTTGTCGATCATCCGCCGGAAATCCGTTTCGCTCCGGATGGAGCGGGCATGACCCCGCCCCATCGGAATCTCGGCAAAACATTGCCGACTCGCCTGCGGCAGAGGGCGGGGACATTGTCCCCGCCTGATTCCCATGGGGCGGGGTGGCCGGGCATCATCGAAAAATACCGTGCCTTTTTGCCGGTGACGCCTCAGACGCCGGTCGTCACGCTCCGCGAAGGCAACACGCCGCTGATTCCCGCGCCGGCCCTCTCCGCCAAGCTGGGCAGGGACGTTCAGGCCTATTTGAAATACGAGGGGCTCAACCCCACCGGCTCGTTCAAGGACCGCGGCATGACGCTGGCCATGTCGAAGGCCAAAGAAGAAGGCCGCAAGGCGGTGATCTGCGCTTCCACCGGCAACACCTCGGCGTCGGCGGCCGCCTACGCGGCGCGCGCCGGCCTCAAATGCATCGTGCTGATCCCGCAGGGAGCGATCGCGCTGGGTAAACTGGCCCAGGCGCTGATCCACGGCGCGCAGGTGCTGGCGGTCAAGGGCTCGTTCGACGAGTCGCTGGATCTGGTTCGCCAGATCACCCAGCAGACGGCGATCGCGCTGGTCAACTCCATCAACCCGTACCGGATCGAAGGGCAGAAGACCGGCGCGTTCGAGGTTTGCGACGCGCTGGGCCGGGCCCCGGATTTCCACGCGATGCCGGTCGGCAATGCCGGCAACATCACCGCTTACTGGCGCGGCTACAACGATTATTTCCGGGAAGAGAAGACCGACACTCTGCCACGGATGCTCGGGTTCCAGGCCGCCGGTGCCGCACCCATCGTTTTGGGCAAGCCGGTCCTCAAACCCGAGACCATCGCCACCGCGATCCGGATCGGCAATCCCGCCAGCTGGGAAGAGGCGGTCGCCGCCCGCGACAATTCCAAGGGGCTCATCCAGGCCGTCACGGACAAGGAAATTCTGGAGGCCTACCAGTTCCTGGCCGAAAAAGAAGGGATCTTCGTCGAGCCGGCGTCCGCCGCCGGAGTGGCCGGCGTTCTGCGGCTCGGGGAAAAAGGTTTCTTCAAGAAAGGTTCCACCGTCGTCTGCGTCCTGACCGGGCACGGGCTCAAAGACCCGGAGCGGGTCATCAAGACGGTCCGGTCCCCGAAGTCCGTTCCTCCGAAGCTCGGCCCCGTTCTCTCTGCCATCGGGCTGTAACGGTATGTAAAACGTAATATATAGTTATATTTAGTCTTGATTTTTGTCCTTCCCGAAGACATACTTTCCTTATGAACCTCGCTACCCGCTTAACGGTGTTTTCCCTCGCTCTTACCCTTTCTTTGCCCAACTCTGCCCTTGCTCTGCGCCAAACCGGTCTCGAAGAATCACCGAAGGTAAGGGGGCAATTGGTGGTCCAACTTGCTTCCCCTACCGCCGGGTTGGAGGAAGGGGGATTCAGGAAATGGTTGTCCCGCAATGGGGAGTGGTTGTTCGTGGCTTTGACCATGGTGGGGGCGTTGGGTGTGGCCGGCTACGGGTATCGGGATCAAATCGCGGAGCAGTACTATGTTTACATGCATCCGCCAACGGTGGAGCAGGCGACTCTCATTCCATCGGCCCTTCACGTTCAACTACCCACTAAGTTCAAAACCATGTACGCGGTGGCTTATCTGAAGACCGACACTTACTATCGCCAGACTTCCCGGCAAGTAGATCCCAAGGGCAAGGTGGTTTTTCAGGTTGAGGTTCGCCTACCCAACCGTCCGGGCTGGGTGGATGCGGCGCGTACGGCAGACCTGATCGTTTTGATCTATAAATCCCCCGAGAAAGCCCAAAAAGCTCCTGGTGAAATCAGGAACCTGCCTCGGTTTTTAGACTGGGCCCAGCCGGAAGCGGTTCTGTCGATCGACCCCAATGGAAAAGTCAAGATGCAAACTCCCGCGGGGTTGGAGGAAAATTCATCGCGGATTTCGAGGCGGAGATTTATTTGGACGGCGGCTGGAGCGCTGGCCGGAGCGCCCTTGGGTGCGGTTGGAGGCGAACTCATGGAGAGAGCGATGCCTTCCGGGATTCCGGCAAAGACAACGCCGGCTCCATGGGATTTGGCGGGAACCAGGGTTTGGGAGAAACGCTTGGAAGAGGAGAGGGATAGGAGCGCTGTTCCGAACAACGCCCAGCTGAATATGAGGTTCGAGGCCTACGCAAGACAAATGCTGGAATGGACAGGCGGAGAAAAAACTCCGCCGCCCAATTTTGTGCTCAGGGTACAAGAATGGTGGCAGCGCCGAAGAGGGATTCAATACCCCAATACCACCGTCCGTTTCGGTTCGCCTCAACCCATTTCAGGAGTTCGTCAGATCCATTCGACACCGGCCTGGAATCAACTGCGCTATCTCGCATCGGTCGATGTGGATGAATTGGAAAGACAAGGGGTTTTGGGTCCGGAAAAGGGTCTTCAGATCACCGTGACTCCGGAAGCGGGACAGCGAAAGGTTGTTTTCAAACTGCCGCTGGATCTTCATCAAGGGAGACCCTTGCGTACGGACGAGTTCGATCAGTTTCTGCTGATTGCGCAGGGATCGCCAGGGATCGAACAGCAGGTCAAATTTGTGGATGCCGAACTGATCCCCGAAAAGGAGATAAATCCTGAAGATAAAGCATGGTCTTATCAGAGAGCCAGGGAATGGAAACTTCTCGGGAACGGAAATGCCCTTATCGAGCTTGATTTTGAGGGATTGGTAGGAGATCTTCAAAATACGCCCGGGGCGATTCGAGAGCTCGGAATCCAGCTGGTTACCGATGGCAGTGACCGGCCTGTTACCTTCACCCTCAGCGGTTGGCCCAGCCAATCGTGGACTTTTGAACGAGGAAAAGAGGCGCTGCGGTATTTGGAAAGCCGGGTTTGGGCGATGCGGTGGTTGGGAGCGGGAGCCGGAATGACGGCCGGCGCGCTACTGGGCTGGGAACTTTCTCGTCGCTCCCAAACCCCGCCTTCTGCTCCTGCTGCCGTTTCCGACCCCCATCCTGCCGGGCTGGAGGAGACGGAAGCGGCTCGGCTGAAGCTGGAGGGAATCGTCCGGACCATTGGTGACGAGACGATGAAATTGTTGATCGATCCATATCGCGTGGTGGATCTCGCGGAGGAAGTGCCTGCGTTACAAGAATCACTTTGGGAAGCGGGTTATTCGGGGATTGCTCGATTGGTGCCGACGGCCTTGCTTCCTCAAGCGCAGCAGGCACCGACTGTTACCGTGCTGGTTCAAGGAACCCAGAAAGAGGCGATCCTGCGGAAGTTGGCAGGTAAAGTGGCCTTTACCGAAGAGGTAAGCGAGGCGAACCTCGTGATCGGCGATGCCGACTTCGATCTCCAGATAAAAAGCCAATATTTGGCATCCCGCCAGGGTCCCTTCCTGGAAGTGAATAAATCTGATGTCGCTGAGCGGATCACCGTGGAGTTTCTGATTAACCTTCAAATGGGCGGGTTGTTCGTGCCCGGCTCCATTCTTTTCCTCGATCGTTTGGTTGCTGGCGATTTCGGCGAAGCGGTTCTCGTCTTTGCGTAATTTTGTTTTCCTGGTATTGATTTGAGGTCCAGTATATGGTTATATAGAAGTATGGAAATAGGGATGATAAGGAGATCGGCATGACGGTCAAGACGACGCTGAACATTGATGGGGCGATCTACAAGGCGGCCAAACGGGTGGCGGTGGAGCACGATACGACTGTTTCCGCCATGATTCGCAAGGGGTTGTTGATTTACGTCTCGGATCCCGAAGCGGTGGAGGATACGGCTTCTCTGCTGTTGGACAAACACGCCATGGAAGCCATTGAGGCGGGAGAAAAAGCTCGCAAGGAGGGGAAGAAAGGCCACTACGTCGACTGGGACAAGATTCGTGACGTATAAGGTTCAACTCTCATCCCATGCGGTGAGAGAGTATCGAAAGATCGACCCTTCCGTTCGTGGCTCCGTTCAATCCGGTCTGGATGTTTTGCAGCACAATCCGCTCTCCGGTCCTAAGATCAAACAGTTGAAAGGGCGACTGCACGACTATTACCGGTACCGCGTCGGCGACTACCGGATTGTTTACGCGGTGGATCACAAAGCTCACGCTGTTTTCGTCGACACCATCCAGCACCGAAAAGACGTCTACCGATAACCTCTGCCATCGGGCTGTAAAACGTAATACATAGCTATATTTCTATTTGATTTCAACTCCCTTTAACAGGCATACTTTCTACATGAAGCATTCTGCCCGCTTCCCGGCGTTTTTCCTCATTCTCGCCCTCATTCTGCCCAATCCTGTCTTTGCTCTGCGTCAAACCGGCCTCGAGGAATCCCCTCAAGTAAAACAAGATCTAGTTGCTCAACTCACTGCTGGGCTGGAGGAGCCGGTTGAGCAACCTGTCCCCGCGGTACCCGGTACCAGCGTTCTTCGTTCCAACCTGGCCGGACAACTCGCCGGCATGGAAGAGAGGGCTATTTACCAGTTGGGCGAACGGTCTCGATTATCAACCACCGATCCTGGCACCATGAAGTCCAGGTTCTTCGGCAGGCCTCCTCTTTGGTTGCCGGACCATTATCCGGAACAGGTATATCAAATACGTTGGCAGCCGCAGCAAGGGAATTTCTCTGTATATCTGCTCCGGGTGAAGGGAGGGGAAATCAGCGTGATCGGCGCGGATCAATTCGAATCCGTTTTCTCGGCGGGGGACCAGTCTCTGAAGATACGTCTTGATTCGCAGGCTTGGGCAAATCCTTTGGGCCAAGGAAGCCTGCTGAACATTCCGGACACCGGAGTTGTGGTGAAGCGGCCCAGTTCTTTTTTTCCCAAATCACTGAGATTTTCTTTGGATCCGGAGATTCCCGGAACGGTTTCGATCGTTCGCTTGATTCCTGCCGATCCGGAAACATTGATCCGCCCGGCTACGGCAGAGGCCCGGGTGTTTCAAGTGGATAAGAGTCACAACGTCTTCGACTCCGCATCGAAGTTGAGCAGCCCGGTTATTCCGGCCTCGGAGGGCGAACTTCTCTTGTTGTTCTCGGTGGTTAAAGACCCTTCGCTTAGGTTGGATCCTAATGTTGTCGAGGAATTCGATCTTTCCCAAAACAAGCAATGGATGTCGGGGGTCTTGAAGCCCTGGATGTTAAAAAACAGGGACGTGCATTTGATCAGGGTAGAGGCGGATGGTTTATCGATCCTGGACAAGTCCTTTTTTACCGTTCAGTATTCGGAGCATTTTCTGCAACACCCGGAATATCTTTTTCTCCATCCAAGCTCTTGGGCGGATTCCGTGCGGGTAAAAGAAGTCAGGGTGAATGGAGTCCATTTAAAAAGAGTGGAAAGCGGTGTGCAGAAAATACGAACGGTGGTTCCTGGGACGCTTGATATTCTTTATGAATTCCGGCCGGTCAGGAACTTGTCCAGGACCGACGAAGCTTTGCAAGAGATTCGGCGGTTTTCCGAATCGGACCCCGCATTAACCGCCATTTCGTTCTATGAAAATTCTGCCGCTTCTTCCCCCTATATGGAAATACCCTTTCCAAAGCCCGCGGACAGGAACGATTTTGATTGGGAGAATGTCAGGATGGAAATTTACCGAGCCTCTTTCTTTTCCGAAGAAAGCTGGAACGCAAAATTCACCGTTGACACCGAAGATCGCCGGGTAATCGTCATTCCGAAAGCCGGCATGGAGGAGCAATTCCTTCAGAAACTCCAAAAGGAATGGCCTGCGGTTGCCACGGAGACGACCCATGATCCCAGCGTGATGGTAATCGATGCCGGCGTGTTCCCGGAACATGCTGGGCTGGAGGAATTCTTTTCCAATTCTGAGGTTCAATCGGTTTTGCCTTATCTGGCGCAGCAGGATCGTCCTACCCGTTTGGAAGGCTACTTTGACGGGTTGGATGAGCGTCTGGCGAAAAGAGGATATAAACAGATGGTCTCGATACCGCTTTCCGGCTCCGGGGCCTCGGTTTCTCTGGAATCTCTGCCGATCACTTTACTTGTGCAAACCGAATGGAAAAGCGTGATGAAGGAAAGGTTCAGCGGGGTGCCGGGGTTAACCCTGACCGACGATCCGGAAGCGGCCACTTTCGTGGTGGGAGACCCGGAATTTTTAGCTCAGATCCAATGGCAGGGAAGAGCTTCTCAGGCTTTCTTCCTGCAGGCTGATGGCGCGTCGATGGACCAGATTACTCCGGCCTTTTTGGTCAATGTAATGGCGTACCTCCAAGCAGAACGACTGCCTTCCGGTACCACGGTGGTGGTCGGGGGAATGGTATACGACGACCTTCGGCAAGCGGTCACTGCGCTCTATATCTTCGTCTAGTCTTTCGACTGTAAAACCTGCTAAAATCTTTGAGTTTCCTATGAAAATGAAAACCATTGTTCTCGTTTGCGACGGCATGGCGGATGAGCCCATCGAACAGCTCGGCGGGCGCACTCCGCTGGAAGCCGCCAAAACTCCGAATATGGACGCGCTGGCCCGTGAAGGCAAAGTGGGCCTGACGCGCATCATCGCGCCCGGGTTCGCGCCCGCCAGCGACGTCGGCAACATGGCGATCATGGGTTACGACGCCAAGAAATATTATTCGGGGCGCGCTCCGCTGGAAGCGGCCAACATGGGGGTACCCCTGCGCGAGGGAGATGTGGCGTTCCGGTGTAACCTGGTCACCGTGGACGGCGACCGGCTGGTCGACTACTCGGCCGGCCACATCAGCTCCGACGAGGCGAAGACACTGATCCAGGCCGTCGCCGCGAAACTGGCCACCCCCACGCTTGAGTTTCATCCCGGCATCCAATACCGGCATCTGGCCGTTTTCCGAGAGCCGGCCGCGGCTCAGGATCTGTTGAAGACGGCCTGCACGCCGCCGCATGATCTCACCGGCAAGCCGTTTTCCGGCCACTTGCCGAAAGGACCGGCCGGAAAGCGGCTGATCGAGATGATGGAAACGTCCAAAGAGATCTTAGGCGGCCATGAGATCAACCAGGTCCGGCTGGACCTGAAGGAAAACCCGGGCAACATGATCTGGCTCTGGGGCCAGGGGACCCGGCTGCAGATCCCCACGTTCAAGGAGCAGTGGAGCATTACCGGCTCGGTGATCTCGGCGGTGGACCTGGTCAAAGGGGCGGGCCGGCTGGCCGGGCTGGAGGTGCTGGAAGTCCCGGGCGCCACCGGTTATTACGACACCGATTACGTGGCCAAGGCCGAGGCCGCGCTCAAGTCGCTCAAGAAGCACGATTTCGTTTTTGTCCATGTCGAGGCGGCCGATGAAGCCGGGCACAACGGCGACCTGCGGCAGAAGCTCACCGCGATCGAGAATTTCGACAAGTTGGTGGTCGGCACGATCCTGGAGAAAGCCCGCGCCTTCAAGCAAGTTCGGATTCTCGTGATCCCCGACCATCCGACACCGGTCGAGAAACGGACCCACACCTCGGACCCCGTCCCGTTCCTGATTTGGGGAGCGGGAATTCCGGCCGGATCGACCCAGACCTTCGGCGAAACCCAGGCACGCGAGAGCGGCTGGATGGTGGAGGAAGGGTACGACATCCTGCCGAAGCTGCTGACTGAAAAGAGCTTTTAAGTGGCGCTGATTGTTCAGAAATACGGCGGCTCTTCCGTCGCCAATCCGGATCGGATCAAGCGGGTGGCGGAGCGCGTTTGCCGGACCCGCAAGGCCGGGCACCAGGTGGTCGTGGTCGTTTCGGCGCTGGGGGACACTACCGACGAGCTGTTGATGCTGGCGGATCAGGTTTCTGCCGACCCGCCGGAGCGGGAGATGGACATGTTGCTGGCCACGGGGGAGCAGGTTTCCTCCGCATTGCTGGCGATGGCGACCGACGCTCTGGGCGTGAAGGCGATCTCATTTACCGGCGCGCAGGTGGGGATCATCACGGACCGGGCCCACACCCGGGCCAAGATCCAGGACATCAGCGCCCAGAAAATCCGCCAGGCGATTGCTAAAGGATACGTGGTGATCGTGGCCGGGTTTCAAGGAATGACGCCCGACCACGAGATCACCACGCTGGGGCGCGGCGGATCGGACCTGACCGCGGTGGCGCTGAGCTCGGCGCTGAAGGCCCGGGTCTGCGAGATTTACACCGATGTCGAAGGGGTCTACACCGCCGACCCGCGCATCGTGCCGAACGCTCGGAAGCTCTCATTCATCAGCTACGACGAAATGCTGGAGCTGGCCTCGCTGGGCGCCCAGGTGATGCAGGCCCGGTCGATGGAAGTGGCCAAGAAGTACGAGGTGAAGCTCCATTTGCGCTCCAGTTTTTCCCGGCGGACCGGGACGATCATCTCAAAGGAGGTCAAACCGATGGAACAGCTGGTGGTCAGCGGCGTCACGGTGCAGAAAGACGAAGCCAAGGTGACGCTCTGCGACGTGCCGGACCGACCGGGCATCGCGGCGACGATCTTTACCCGGATCTCCGATGCCAACGTGAACGTCGACATGATCGTTCAGAACGTCAGTCGCACCGGGCTGACCGACGTCTCTTTCACGGTGTCCCGTTCGGACCTGCGGAAAGTTTTGCAGTCGGCCCGCCGGGTGGCGCGGGAGGTCAAGGCCGGCCGCGTGATCCACGACGACGGCATCGCCAAGGTGTCGGTGGTGGGGCTGGGCATGCGCTCGCACTCGGGCATCGCGGCCAAGATGTTCAAGACGCTGGCCAAGGAGTCGATCAACATCGGGATGATCTCCACATCTGAGATCAAGATCTCCTGCATCATCCGTAAGGACCAGGCGGTCAAGGCCGTCCGGGCTCTGCACGACGCGTTCGAGCTGGGCAAGCTGGGCGTCAAGCCGGTCCAGGAAACCCTGGTCAAGGCCCGAAAACAAAAACGGTAAGCGGAAAGTATGGAATCCAAGCAGCCCAAAATCTTCCTTTATGACACCACAATGCGCGACGGCGCGCAGACCGAGGGGATCCTTCTGTCCGTCGAGGACAAACTGCAGATCACCGAGAAGCTCGACGCCTTGGCCGTGCCGTACATCGAGGGCGGATGGCCGATGTCCAACCCGAAGGAGATGGAGTTTTTCAAGCGGGTGGCCAAACAGAAGCTCAAGCACTCGGTGATCACGGCGTTCGGCTCCACACGCAAGGCCGGCAGCGCCGCGTCCAAGGACCCGCAGATCAAATCACTGCTGGATTCCGGGGCTCGCGTGGTTACCATCTTCGGGAAAAGCTGGGACCTGCACGTGACCGACGTGTTTAAGGTGCCGCTGGAAGAAAACCTGCGGATGATCGAAGACAGCGTTTCGTACCTCAAGAAGCAGGGCGTCGAGGTGATGTACGACGCCGAGCATTTCTTCGACGGCTATCAGGCCAACCCAGAGTACGCGTTGAAGACGCTGGAAGCGGCCGCGGCCGGGGGTGCCGGCACATTGATCCTTTGCGACACCAATGGCGGCTCTCTGCCCAGCGCGGTCACGCGCGTGATACAGGCGGTCCGGGAGCGGCTCGACGCGCCGCTGGGTATCCACTGCCATAACGACGCCGAGCTGGCGGTGGCCAACTCGGTCGCGGCGGTGGAGGCCGGCGTCCGCCAAGTGCAGGGCTGCATCAACGGCTACGGCGAGCGCTGCGGCAACGCCAATCTTTGCTCGATCATCCCGATCCTTCAGTTGAAGATGGGCTACGCCTGTCTGCCGGCGGACCGGCTCAAGACGCTCACGGAGGTTGCTCACGTCGTGGCCGAGATCTGCAACATGCGGCCGGACGACCATCAGCCGTTCGTCGGCCCATCGGCGTTCGCGCACAAAGGCGGCGTGCACATCAACGCGGTGCTCAAGGTGGCCAAGAGCTACGAGCACATCGATCCCGCGCTGGTCGGCAACCGCCAGCGCCTGCTCATCTCCGAGATGGGGGGCAAGACCACGATCCTCGCCCGGGCGAAGACGCTGAAGCTCGACACCGAAGCGGACGCCGAGAAGGCGAAAGGATTTCTGAAGACGGTCCAGGACCTGGAGCAGAAGGGCTATCATTTCGAGGCCGCCGAAGGGTCGCTCGAACTGCTGATGCAGAAGGCCTACAAGCGGTTTAAGGACTCATTCCATTTGGAGAAATTCAGCGTGCTGGTGGAAAAATCGCCGGACGGGTCGCTGAATTCCCAGGCCACCATCAAGGTGCGCGTGGACGGCAAGAGCGAGCACCGGGTCGCCGAAGGGGACGGTCCGGTCAACGCGCTCGACAACGCGCTGCGCAAGGCCTTGCTGGGGTTTTATCCCTCGCTGGCCGAGATGCATCTGGTCGATTTCAAAGTGCGCGTGCTGGAGTCGCAGCAGGGCACCGCCGCCCGCGTGCGGGTGCTGATCCAGTCGCAGGACAGCAAGGACAGCTGGTGGACCATCGGCGTCAGCGAGAACATCATCGAAGCCAGCTGGCAGGCGCTGGTGGATTCCGTGGAGTACAAACTGCTTAAAGACCGCAAGTGAGCGGTTCCGTCTACAATCCGCAGGAAGTCGAATCCCGCTGGTACGAGCAGTGGGAGAAAAACGGCGCGTTCAAACCCGCTTCCGACTCTCCGCTCGGCCCCTTCACGATCGTCATTCCTCCTCCGAACGTGACCGGCATCCTCCACATGGGCCACGCGCTCAACAACACGCTTCAGGATGTGCTGGTTCGCTGGAAGCGGATGCAGGGTTACCGGACGCTCTGGGTCCCCGGCACCGACCACGCCGGCATCGCCACGCAGAACGTGGTCGAGCGGCAGATCGCCAAGGAAAAACTCACTCGCCAGCAGCTCGGCCGCGAGAAGTTCGTGGAGCGGGTCTGGGAGTGGAAGAAAAGCTCCGGCTCCACCATCGTCAAACAGCTGCGCCGGCTGGGCGCCTCCTGCGACTGGAGCCGGGAGCGGTTCACGATGGACGAGGGGCTCTCCCGCGCGGTGCAGACCGCGTTCCTGGAACTGCACAAAGCGGGGCTTCTCTATCGCGGCTACTACCTGGTCAACTGGTGCCCCCGGTGCCAGACCGCCCTCTCCGATGAAGAGGTGATCCACGAAGAGGTGAAGAGCCATCTCTGGCACATCAAATACTTGATCACTCCGGGCTCCTCCCTCCAAACTCCCGACTTCATTGTCGTGGCCACGACCCGGCCGGAGACGCTGCTGGGCGACGTGGCGGTGGCCGTGCATCCCGATGATGAACGGTACCGGAATCTCCAGGGACCTCTGCTGCTGCCCATTCTCAATCGTCCGCTCCAGATGGTGAGGGACGCGTTTGTGGACCGGGAATTCGGCACCGGCGCGGTCAAGGTCACGCCGGCCCACGATATGAACGACTTTCTTTTGGGCCAGCGGCACGGGCTCGAGGCGATCCGCGTGATCGGCCCCGACGGCCGGATGACCGAACAGGCCGGCCCGTACGCCGGTTTGGACCGGTTCGAGTGCCGCAAAAAGATCGTCGCGGATTTGGAGGCGCAAGGGCTCCTGATCAAGACGGAAGATTACACGACGTCGGTTGGCCACTGCTACCGCTGCAAAACGGTGATCGAGCCGGCGCTGTCTCCGCAATGGTTCGTCAAGATGAAGCCGCTGGCCGGGCTCGGCATTGAGGCCATTGAAAAGGACGGCCTCCGTTTCGTGCCGGAGCGCTGGAACAAGGTGTACCTCGACTGGCTCCATAACATCCGTGACTGGTGCATCTCCCGGCAGATCTGGTGGGGGCACCGGATCCCGGCCTGGTACTGCAAGAATTGCTACCCGGCCTACACGCGGGATCAGCAGAAAGGGGCCCTCTCCGGCGCGGTGGCGATGGAGGAGGCCAAGGCCGGGATCTACGTCGGCTCTCAGCCGCCGAAAAACTGTCCGAAATGCGGCGGAGGTGATTTCATCCAGGATGAGGATGTGCTGGACACCTGGTTCTCTTCCTGGCTCTGGCCGTTCTCCACGCTGGGCTGGCCGGACAAAGAGTCCAAGGATCTGAAAGATTTCTATCCGACCTCGGTGCTGGTCACGGGGCAGGACATCATCTTTTTCTGGGTGGCCCGCATGGTGATGGCCGGAAAATTCTTCATGAAGCGAATCCCGTTCAAGGACGTCTACATCCACGGCATCATCCGGGTGGAAGGCGGCAAGAAGATGTCCAAGTCGCTGGGCAATATCATCGATCCGCTGGAGGTGATCGACCGGCTTGGGACGGACGCGCTGCGCTTCAGCATCGTGCACATGACCTCGGAGGGGCAGGACCTCTACCTCTCGGAGCAGAAATTCCTGCTGGGCCGCAACTTCGCCAATAAGATCTGGAACGCGGCACGGCTGATCCTGGAAAAAAGCGCCGCCGCGGCCGGCGAGCCCGCACCATTCAATCCCCATTTCATGACGATCCCGGACCGCTGGATTTTAAGCCGCCTGCAGGCGGTCACGCGGGAGGTGACCGAATCGCTCGAGAACTACCGGTTCAGCGAAGCGGCCCGCCATCTCTACCGGTTCCTTTGGAACGATTTCTGCGACTGGTACCTGGAGATCGCCAAGCTCCAGAGGGAAGATTCGGACCGGGCGATCGTTCACAACACGGACTGGATCCTGCACCATGTTCTGGAGGTGTCGCTGCGCCTGCTCCATCCGCTGATGCCGTTCATCACCGAGGAGCTCTGGCAGAAGGTAGAAGGAGAGGCCGAAGGAGCCACGATCATGAAGGCATCCTGGCCGGAAGCCGAGGATTCCTGGGTCGACCCGGAAGCCGAACAACTGTTCGGCCGGCTTCAGGCGGTGATCACGGAAGTCCGCAACATCCGGTCGACTTTCCGCGTGCCGCCGAAGCAGAAAGTCGACTTGTACGTGCGCGGCGGCGTGGGGCTGGAGCTGTTGAGCCGGCACTGGGCCGTGCTGCAGCGCCTCGGCGCGGTGGAGCATTTCGAGCCGGGGACCGCGATTCTACGGCCGGCCGGCGCGGTTTCTTCGCCGCTGCCGGCCCAGCAGCCATTCGACGCCTGGGAAGTCATCGTGCCGTTGGCCGGATTGGTGGATCTTGCCGTCGAGCGCCAGCGCATCCAGAAAGAAATGGACGCTCTGCAGGCGCGCGTGAAGGCCAAGCGGGGCCGGCTGGACGACCCCGCGTTCCGCGGCGGGGCGCCGGCCGATGTGGTGGCGGAAGAGGAAGGGTCGCTCAAGGAACTGGAACAGGAGCTCCAGAAATGGGGCGAGAGTCTTCAGCAAATCCGGTGAACCTGGAAAAATCAACATTCCTGCCGCTGATGACCGCGGCGCTAAAGGAGGACATCGGGCCGCGGGATCTCACCTCGCTCGCGCTGATCTCCAAGGCGCGGCTTGCCAAGGCCGAGTTGATCGTCCGCCGGGAAGGAGTCGTCGCCGGGTTGCCGGTGGCGGAATGGATTTTCGGTCTGGTCGACCCGAAGATCCGGTTCCAGCCGATGGTGCGGGACGGCCAGCGGGTTTACGCGGACAAGGTGGTGGCGTTCCTGGAAGGGCCGGCCCGCGGTATCCTGGCCGCCGAGCGGACCGCGCTCAACTTCTTCGGGCATCTTTCCGGGATCGCCACGCTGACGCGGGCGTTCGTGGAACGGGTTAAGGGAACATCCGCCAAAATCCTGGACACGCGCAAAACGACGCCGACACTGCGCTCGCTCGAAAAATACGCGGTCGCCGCGGGCGGCGGCGTGAACCACCGGATGGGTTTGTACGACGGCATCCTGATCAAGGAGAACCATCTGCGGTTGGTGGGCGGCGTGGAAAAGGCCGTGGCCCTCGCGCGCGTGCCGGGGCAGAAGCCGGTTCCCGTGGAGGTGGAGGTGACGACACTGCAGGAATTCCGCCAGGCCCTGAGCGCCCAGGCCGATCTGATCCTGCTGGATAACATGCGTTTATCGGAGATCCAGGAGGCGGTCCGTCTGCGCAACGCGGTCGGCCGGACCCGCGGCGCGCGCAAGCCGCTGCTGGAAGTGTCCGGAGGCGTCAATTTGACGAACGTCCGGCTTCTCGCGCTGGCCGGTGTCGACCGGATCTCCGTCGGCGCGCTGACCCATTCGGCGCCGTCGCTGAACGTCGCGTTGGAGGTGTGGCCGCTGTGATCCCGTTATTCCTTTATCTGTTGTGCGCCGGGTTGGTGGTGCTGGGCGCGCTGGCTTTCATCGTGGCGCTGCAGATCCCCAGCCCGGTCCGGATGGTGATCGCCTGCTTCCTGGCCTGCGTGCCGGTGGCGACCGGTGTTTACCTGTTCCGTTCTTCGGGTCTCAAGGTCTCCGACTGGGACCGTTTGCTACGATCGACCGATAAGGAAATGCAGCAGATGGGCGAGGGGATGCGCCGGAACAAGGAGACGCAGGAAGATCTGATGAATATGGTGGGGTCCGACACTTCTTCCAAGCGCACGAGGCGGTAATGGGCGGTTTCAAGCTGGTCAGCGAGATGAAGCCGATGGGAGACCAGCCGAAGGCGATCGAAGCGCTGGAAGCGGGCCTGCGGGCCGGCCAGCGTTTTCAGACCCTGCTGGGCGCGACCGGCACGGGCAAAACTTTCGTGGTTGCGAATATGATCGAGCGGGTCCAGCGGCCCACGCTCGTGATCTCCCACAACAAAACGCTGGCGGCCCAGCTCTACAGCGAGCTCAAGTCCTTCTTCCCGGAGAACGCGGTCGAGTATTTCGTCAGCTACTACGATTATTACCAGCCCGAAGCATACATCCCTCAGACCGACACCTACATCGACAAGGATTCCTCCATCAACGACCGGCTGGACCGGCTCCGGCTGGCGGCCACCACCGCTCTGCAGTCGCGGCAGGATGTGGTCATCGTTTCCTCGGTTTCCTGCATTTATAACCTCGGCGATCCGAAGGACTACAAGGCCCTGTTGTTGTTCCTCGAGGTGGGGCAGGAGGTTCCGCGGCGAGAGCTGCTGCGGCGGCTGGTGGCCCTGCTGTACGAGCGCAACGACGTTGATTTCGCGCGCGGGAAATTCCGCGTGCGGGGCGAAACGGTGGAGATCTTTCCCGCCTACGAGGAGACCGCGGTCCGGCTCGAGATGTTCGGCGACCGGATCGAGAAGATCTCGGTGCTCAATCCCGTCAGCGGCGAGATGCTTCAAAAACTGGAAAAGTTCGCACTCTACCCGGCCAAGCATTTCATCATGGGCGCCGAGCGGATCGAAGCGGCGCTGGGCCCGATCGAGCAGGAACTGCAGGAACGGCTGAAGGAACTGCGCGGGCAGGGCAAACTGCTGGAGGCCCAGCGGCTGGAATCCCGCACCCATTACGACATCGAGATGCTGAGGGAAGTCGGCATCTGCCACGGCGTCGAGAACTATTCCCGCCACCTGTCCGCCCGCCCGCCGGGGTCCCGCCCCTGGTGCCTGCTGGATTATTTTCCCGAAGGGTTCCTGACCGTCATCGATGAGTCGCACGTTACGGTCCCCCAGGTGCGCGGCATGTACGAGGGAGACAAGGCCCGCAAGCAGGTGCTGGTGGATTTCGGGTTCCGGCTGCCCTCCTGCCTGGACAACCGCCCGCTCCGCTTCCAGGAATTTGAGAAACTGGTCGGAGAAACGGTCTTCGTCTCCGCCACGCCCGGGCCGTACGAGATGACCGCCTCGCGCGGCCGGATCGTCCAGCAGGTGATCCGCCCGACCGGCCTGATCGACCCGGAAATCGAAGTGCGCCCGATCGCCACCCAGGTGGACGACCTGATGCACGAGGTGCGGGAGCGGGCGAAGATCGGCCAGCGAACGCTGGTGACCACGCTCACCAAGCGGATGGCCGAAGACCTATCCTCTTATTTGAAGGAAAGCGGGATTCGCGTCACCTACATCCACTCGGATCTCGACGCGTTCGAGCGGGTGGAGGTCCTGCGCAACCTGCGGCTGGGCAACTTCGACTGCCTGGTCGGGATCAACCTTCTGCGGGAGGGGCTGGACTTGCCGGAGGTGTCGCTGGTCTGCGTGCTGGATGCCGACAAAGAGGGGTTCCTGCGTTCGCCGACCTCGCTCATTCAGGTGTCCGGCCGCGCGGCCCGGCACGTGAACGGCCGCGTGATCCTCTACGCGGACCGGATGACCGATTCGATGAAACAGGCGATGCAGGAGATGGACCGCCGCCGCAAGATCCAGTTGGCCTACAACACCGAGCACAAGATCACGCCCCGCTCCGTGGAGAAGGCGATCCGGGAGGGGATCGAGGCCGTCTCGCTGGAGCAGGCGGAAGAAGAAGTCCGGTCGGCGGCCGGGTTCAGCGCCGAACAGTTTGATGTGGAGCAGGTGGTGGCGGAGCTGGAGCAGGAGATGGAACTGGCGGCCCGGAACCTGCATTTCGAGCGGGCCGCGGTCCTGCGCGACCAAATCGCCGACCTGCGCAAAAAGGGAGTTTCCGGATTGGCGGACGCTCAGCCGCGGCCCGACCGCAAACAGAAGAGCCAGCGGTGGAAGAGGAAATACTAAACGCGTTGAGGGCCCGGCCGGACGAGCATGTCTCCGGCGAGGAGCTCAGCCGCTTGGCCGGCGTCTCCCGCACCGCGATCTGGAAAGAAATCGAGAAGCTGCGCGGAGAGGGGTATAAGATTATCGCTCAGCCGCATGAAGGGTACCGGCTCGTGGCCGTGCCGGACCGGCTGACCGCCATCGAACTGTCCTGGAAACTTTCCACGAAACGGATCGGCCGGAAGATTCACGCGTACGACTCCACCGATTCCACGATGGACATCGCTCACCGGCTGGCGGCCGCCGGCGAGCCGGAGGGCTCCGTGGTGGTGGCCGAAGGCCAAAGCAAGGGAAGGGGCCGCGTCGGCCGCAACTGGATCTCGCCCAAAGGAAAAGGGATTTACGCCTCCATTCTCCTGCGCCCGCAGGTTCCCATCGCCCAGGTTTCCCGCGTGACGCTGGTGACGGCGGTGGCCGTCGCCGAAGCGGTCCGGCAGAAGACCGGCATCAAGCCGGAGATCAAATGGCCCAACGACCTGCTGATCGGATCGCGCAAGCTGGTCGGGATCCTGACCGAGCTCAACGCCGAGCTGGATCGCGTGAACTACGTCGTGGTCGGGATCGGCATGAACGTCAACAGCTCGCGTGCTCATCTGCCGGCCAACAGCACGTCGCTGGCGGAAGAGCTCGGAGAACCGGTGGACCGGATCGCTCTGGCCCGCGCGCTTCTGACCGAACTGGATCGCTGTTACGATCGGTTTCTGAAAGAGGGATTGGAAGGGCTGCTCGGCGAGTGGCGGAGCTTCGCCGGTTTTCTGGGCCGGCGGATCCGAGTGGCTCTGCCGGGCCGGACCGTGGATGGGCAGGCGATGGACGTTGATTCCACCGGCGCCCTTCTGGTTCGGACCGACACGGGTATAATAGAGTCCGTGTCTTCTGGAGAGGTGCTCATTGTCCGCTGAAAAGAAAAAACTTTCGTTCACCCTGAGCTTGTCGAAGGGCAAGCAATTCGTTCATGCATTGTTTTTTCTCGCTCTTTTCTTCTCCTCGTTCGTGGTGGTCGCTGAAGAGGAGCACCCGGTCGTCATCCTGGAAGTCCGGGGGACCATCGACCCGGCGCAGGCCCGGTACGTGGCGCGGGGACTGGAGCAGGCCCGCGAGCGCCAGGCCTCCGCGGTGCTGCTGGAGATGGACACGCCCGGCGGGCTGGACGGCTCCATGCGCCGGATCGTCCAGGAAATCCTGAATTCGCCGGTCCCCGTGATCGTGTACGTAGCACCCGAAGGGGCCCGGGCCGCCTCGGCGGGCGCCTTCATCACGCTGGCCGCCCACGTGTCCGCGATGGCGCCGGGCACCAACATCGGCGCCGCGCATCCGGTGCAGATGAGCGGGGGAGCGGTGGAGATGAAGATCACCAACGACGCCGCGGCCTACATCCACTCGATCGCCGACCTGCGGGGGCGGGATACCGCGTGGGCTGAGGCCGCCGTCCGGGAAAGCATCTCCTCCACCGCCGAAGAGGCCCGCGAGAAAGGCATCATTGACCACATCTCTTCCGACCGGGAGGATCTCCTGCGCCAGATGGAAGGGCGTCCGGTCCGGACCGTGTTCGGCGTGGCGTCTCTCGCGTTCCAGGGCCAGCCCCGCGTCGAAATCGAGATGTCGCTGATGGAAGGGATCCTGCATCAACTGGCCCATCCCAATCTCGCCTACATTCTTCTTCTGCTGGGGATCTACGGGCTCATCTACGAGCTGGCCACTCCCGGCGCGGTTTTCCCCGGCGTATTGGGGGCGATCTTTTTGATCCTGGCGCTGGCCGCGCTCGAGACGCTGGCGGTCAACTGGGCCGGCGTCGCGATGATCGTGCTCTCCCTGCTTTTTTTCATCGCCGACATCAAACTGCCCGGATACGGGGCGCTGACCATCGGCGGCATCATCGCGTTTATCCTGGGCTCGCTGATTCTTTTTCCGGGCGCCCGGATCCCGGGCCTGCGCCTGCCGTGGGCGACTATCGGGTCCGCGTCGGCCGTGACGGCCATTTTCTTTCTGGGTATTGTGGGTGTCGGGCTTCGGGTATTGAAGAGGAAGGTCACCAGCGGCGCCGAGGGGCTGGTCGGCGCGGAGGGAGAGGCCAAGACCGATCTCCTGCCGGAAGGGATCGTGCTGCTGCACGGAGAATCCTGGCGCGCCAGGGCCCGGGTCCCGGTGCGGCAGGGGGACCGGGTCCGGGTGCTCCGGCTGGAGGGATTGACGGTCTGGGTTGAACCGGTTAAAGGGGAGGGGCGTTTATTATGATTCCATCACTGGTTTTTGTTCTGCTCGCTTTTTTGCTGTTCGTTTCCATGATCCGGATTGTTCCCGAATACAAGCGGGTTGTGGTCCTGCGTTTGGGACGAGTGATCGCCGCGAAAGGGCCGGGCGTGATCCTGATCATTCCCGTCGTCGACCAGCCGGTTACGGTGGATCTTCGGGAGACGTACCTGGAAATCCCCCGGCAGACCTGCATCACCAAAGACAACGCTCCGATCTCGGTGGATTTCCTGATCTACTCCAAGGTGGTGGACCCGGTGACGACCGTCATGAACGTGCGGGATTACGCCGGAGCGGCCATGGGGATCGCCACGACGACGCTCCGGGCCGTGGTTGGAGACATCCCGCTGGATGACGTGCTGGCGAAGAGGGAACAGATCAACAGCGTCCTGCGTACCAAGCTGGACGAGGTGACCGAGCGCTGGGGCGTCAAGGTGACCTCGGTGGAAATCCGGGAAATCTCGCCGCCGAAGGAAGTTCAGGAAGCCATGAACAAGCAGATGGCGGCGGAGCGCAGCCGGCGGGCCATGGTGCTGGAAGCCGACGGCCAGAAACAGGCCAACGTCACGGTGGCCGAGGGGGAAAAACAGGCGGCCATCCTCAAGGCCGAAGGGGCCAAGACGGCCGCGATCCTCCATGCCGAAGGGACCGCGCTGGCGCTCGCCAAGGTGTTCGAGGCGGCCAGCAAGATCGACGCCAAGACGATGTCGCTGCAGTACCTGGAAGCGCTCAAAAGCGTCGGGGCCAGTCCCTCCGCGAAGTTCCTGATCCCCGCGGAGCTGACCGGCTTGCTGGCTCCGTTCGCCGGGATGATCAAAAGCTCGGCTGAATGGAAATCCTGAAGTCCTGCGCGGCGATCGCTCTTTCCCTTTGGGTGGGCGGGCTCACGCTGTTCGTGGGCGTGGTCACTCCGATTTTGTTCCGGTCGCTCAGCCGGGAAGAGGCCGGCCGCACCGTCGGGCTGCTGTTTCCGGCGGTGGACCGGTGGGCCTGCGTTTGGAGCGCGGTGGCCGTGATTTCGCTGGCTGCGACGCGCTCTCTGGTGCTGGAGATGCCGGTGGCGGTGATGGCGGGTCTCACCGCTTATCTTGTCTGGATCCTCAACCCGCAGATCGCTGAACAGCGGCAGCTGCTGGATAAACCGGAGTTTCAGGGAACGGTCCATGCGGAGAAGTTCCGGTTTGGTTTCAACCGCCTGCATCGGCTGTCGGTCCGCGTGCACGCCGTGATCCTCTTCCTTGGATGGCTGGCCCTCGCGCTGGTTCCAAACTTTCTCAACTGAGGGAGCGGCTTCGGGAAGCCGCCCATCTTCAGGGGTCGCCGCACGAGCTGGCTCTCGCGCTGGCGCTGGGGATCCTGCTGGGCGTCCTGCCCGGCACCGGCGCGGCGGTGGCGGGAGCGCTGGCGCTGTGGTTCCGCCTGAACTTCGCGCTGATGGTCAGCGGGGCCCTTATCACTAATCCGCTCACGGCTCCCTTCCTATATGTCCTCTCGTACGCGCTGGGGGCGCGGCTGTTGGGAGACCGGCTCCCCTCGGGGTGGGTGGCCCGGATTGCTGCGGGAACCCTGGTCGGCAACCTGGTGCTGGCCTCGGTCTTAAGTCTGATCGGGTATGTGATCATGTTCCTTTTTATCCGCGCTCACCGCGCCCGGAAAAGCCATGCTTCTGGCCATTGACGTTGGGAATACCAGCATCGCGCTGGGTCTGTTTCGCGGGCGGCGGCTGGTCCGCGCCGGACGGATTCCCACGCGCGCGGCCGATCTCCGCCGCCGGCTCTCGCCCTGGCTGAAGCGCGCGGAAGCGGTGGTGATCTCCAGCGTTGTGCCTCGGGCGACCGCTTCCTTAAAGAAAGCCCTGCGTCCGGCCCGCCGGCCGGTCTTCATCGTGGGCGAGAACCTGACGGTCCCCATCCTCAACCGGTACCGGGTTCCTTCGCAGGTGGGGCAGGACCGGCTGGTCAACGCGGCGGCCGCGTTCGAGCTCTACGGCGGGCCGGCCATTATCGCCGATTTCGGGACCGGGCTGACGATCGACCTGGTCTCCGCCCGACGGGAGTACCGAGGCGGGGTGATCGTGCCCGGCATGCAGGTGGCGCTGGATGCGCTCACCGCTCGCGCGGCCCTCCTTCCTAAAATCACACTCGCTCCTCCCAGAGAGTTCCTGGGCCGCGACACCCGTTCCAGCATGCGCAGCGGGCTTTTTTACGGCTACGCGGCGCTGTGCGACGGCATCGTCGCCGGCCTGAAAAAGATCGCTCCCGGCGCCAAGGTGATCGGAACCGGAGGCCATTGCGGGCCGATCGCTCCGTTCTGTCGGACTCTAAAGATTGTGAATCCCCATTTGACCCTCCAGGGCCTGGAATTAACTTACCGGCTTTCCCAAAAAAACTGTTGACAACCCAGCCGGCTCAGCTAGAATAGAAAAGTTAGCACTCTTCGGTTTCGCCTGCTAATCCTGAAGAAAACCCCATTTTAACCGTGGTGCAAGTTTAAGGAGGTTGTATCGATGGCTATTCAACCACTCGGAGACCGAATTCTGGTCAAGTTATTGGCGGAAGAGGACAAGTCTCCAGGCGGAATCATCCTGCCCGACAGCGCCAAGGAAAAACCACAGGAAGCCAAGGTGGTGGCGGTGGGCAAGGGACGCCTGCTGGAAGATGGAACCGTCCGTCCGCTGGAAGTCAAAGTGGGTGACACCGTGATCTTTGCCAAGTATTCCGGCAGTGAAGTGTCCCACGAAGACAAGGAATTCATGATCCTCAAGGAAGATGATATCTTAGCGGTTCTCAAAGAGAAGAAATAACCCAAAGAAAGAGGAGACAACACAAATGGCAAAGCAATTACTTTTCAACGATGAAGCCCGGCGAGCGATCCTGCGCGGGGTTGAGACCCTGGCCAGGGCCGTCAAGGTAACGCTGGGTCCCAAGGGGCGCAACGTCATCCTGGACAAGAAATTCGGCTCTCCCACGATCACCAAGGACGGCGTCACCGTCGCCAAGGAGATCGAGCTGGAAGATCCGTATGAGAACATGGGCGCCGAGATGGTGAAGGAAGTCGCTTCCAAGACGTCCGACACGGCCGGCGACGGCACCACCACCGCGACCGTTCTAGCGGAAGCGATCTTCCGCGAAGGGCTCAAGAACGTCACGGCCGGCGCCAACCCGATGGGGTTGAAGCGCGGCATCGATCTGGCTGTGGCGACCGCGGTCGGGTACCTCAAGGACACGCTGTCCAAGCCGATCAAGGGCAAGAAAGAGATCGCCCAGGTGGCCAGTATCTCCGCCAACAACGACTCCAAGATCGGCGAACTGCTCGCCGAGGCGATGGAGAAGGTCGGCAAAGACGGTGTGATCACCGTGGAAGAGGCCAAAGGGATCGAGACCACGCTGGAAGTGGTGGAAGGGATGCAGTTCGACCAGGGGTACCTCTCTCCGTACTTCGTGACCGACACGGAGCGGATGGAGTGCGTGCTGGAAGATCCGTACATCCTGATCCATGAGAAGAAGATTTCGGTCATGAAGGATCTTCTGCCTTTGCTGGAGAAGATCGCCCGCACCGGCAAGTCTCTGCTGATCATCGCGGAGGAAGTCGAAGGTGAGGCGCTGGCGACGCTGGTGGTCAACAAACTGCGGCAGACCCTCACGGCCTGCGCGGTGAAGGCGCCGGGTTACGGCGACCGCCGCAAGGCCATGCTGGGCGACATCGCGGTGTTGACGGGCGGGCTGGCCATCACCGAAGAGCTCGGCCGCAAGCTGGAGACGATCGACCTGTCCGACCTCGGCCGCGCCAAGCGGATCGTGGTTGAGCGGGAAAACACGACGCTGGTCGAAGGGGCCGGCAAGACGGCGGCCATCAACGGCCGGATCTCGGAGATCAAGAGCCAGATCGAGAAGACCGATTCCGACTACGACAAAGAGAAGCTGCAGGAGCGGTTGGCCAAACTCTCCGGCGGTGTGGCCGTGGTGAAGGTGGGTGCCGCGACCGAGACGGAAATGAAGGAAAAGAAAGCCCGCGTCGAGGATGCGCTTCACGCGACCCGCGCGGCCGTGGAAGAAGGCATCGTTCCCGGCGGCGGGGTGGCTTGCATCCGGGCTCAGGCGGCTTTGGAGAAGCTCAAGCCGTCCGATCACGATGAGAAAGTCGGCGTGGACATCGTTCGCCGCGCGCTGGAAGAGCCGATCCGCCAACTGGTGCAGAACGCCGGCCTGGAAGGTTCGGTGGTGGCCCAGCGGGTGAAGGAAGAGAAAGCCACGAACGGCTTCGACGTGAATTCGCTCGAATACACCGACATGATCCAGGCGGGTATTATCGACCCGACCAAGGTCACCCGGTTGGCGCTCCAGAACGCGGCGTCGATTGCCGGTCTGCTGTTGACGACCGAGGCGCTTGTCACCGACATTCCTGAGAAGGATAAAGCGTCGGCGCCCCACGGTGGTCACGGCGGCGGCATGGACATGGGGATGTAATCGATGAACCTCAAGCCGTTAGGCGACAAAGTCATCGTCGAGGTGCTGGGGGCCGCTGACAAGACCGCGGGCGGACTGTACCTGCCGGATTCCGCGCAGGAAAAGCCGCAGGAAGCGAAAGTCCTCGCGGTCGGGTCCGGCAAGGTGCTTCCCAACGGCAAGACCATCCCTCCGGAGATCAAGACCGGGGACAAGGTCCTGTTCGGGAAATACTCCGGCAGCGAGATCAAACTGGACGGCAAGGAGCTGCTGATCATCAACCAGGACGACGTCCTGGCCGTGATCAAATAGCCGCCGGATTTATCTCAGGCATTTCAAGCGCGGGCCCGCGGGGAAGGTTGACTCCTCGCGGGCCTGTGTGTTAAAAATTAGTATGGAACACGCCTCTCCCTGGTTTCGCCATAATTCCAACTCAACCATTCACGTGAGGACTTTCTCTATCCATGGGTGAATTCATCGGTCGCGGGCGAAAAGCCCGCCGTTGTTACGGTTTTGACGAGATCGCGCTGGTTCCCGGAGATATCACCATCAACCCCAACGAGGTCGATCCCTCCTGGCGGCTGGACGGGCGCAGCTACAAGGTCCCGATCCTCGCGAGTGCGATGGACGGCGTGGTGGACGTCAATTTCGCGATCAAGTTCGGCAAGCTCGGCGGCCTCGCGGTCCTCAACCTGGAAGGGGTCCAGACCCGCTACGAAAATCCCGAAGAGATCCTGATCAAGATCGTGAAGGCCCAGCAGGGCGATCATGCGACCGAGCTTCTGCAGAAGATCTACCGGGAGCCGGTGAAGGAGAAGCTGATCGCCAAGCGGATCCGGGAGATCAAAAAGGCCAAGGTCCCCGCTGTCGTTTCATCGATCCCGCAAAAAGCCGCCGCGTACGGTCCCATCGTTCAGGAAGCCGGCGCCGACGTCTTCGTGGTCCAGTCCACCGTTTCCACGGTGCGGCACGTCTCGACCGAGTACAAGTCGCTCGACATCGGCGCGTTCAACAAAAAGATGAAGATCCCCGTGATCGTGGGCAACTGCGTGACCTACCAGGTGGCGGTGGAGCTGATGGAGTGCGGCGCCTCCGCGATTCTCGTGGGCCTGGGCCCGGGCGCCGCCTGCACCTCGCGCGGCGTGCTGGGGATCGGCGTTCCCCAGGTCACTGCCACGGTGGATTGCGCGGCCGCCCGCGATTTCTATTTCAAGAAAAGCGGCCGGTACGTGCCGATCATCACCGACGGCGGCATGCGCACCGGCGGCGACGTCTGCAAGGCATTCGCCTGCGGTTCCGACGCGGTCATGATCGGCTCCCCGTTCGCCCGGGCCCAGGAGGCACCGGGCCAGGGGTACCATTGGGGCATGGCCACGCCGCACGCGAACCTGCCGCGCGGCACCCGCATCCATGTCGGCGTCACCGGCTCGCTGGAAGAGATCCTGTTCGGCCCGGCCCGGACCGATGATGGCACCCAGAACCTGATGGGGGCCCTCGCCACGGCCATGGGCTCGGTCGGAGCGAAGAACCTCAAGGAGTTCCAGCTGACCGAAATCATCATCGCGCCCAGCATCCAGACCGAAGGCAAGCTCGCCCAGCGCACACAGCGCGTGGGCATGGGAAAGTAATCCTTTAACCAGGGAGGGGTGATCCGATGTTCATTGGATTCCTGTTGGCGGGGATTGCGTTGGGGGTAGCGGCGAGCGTTCAGGGCAGGAACTTCTACCCGAAGCGTCTCGCGGCGTTTTCATTGGCCGGCCTCTTTTTGGCTCTTCTCTTTTCCACCTTCCGCATCATCCCCGCGGGACACGTCGGCATCGTGGACCTCTTCGGGCAGGTTTCTCCCCAGCCGCTCGCGTCCGGGCTGAAGATGGTCAATCCGCTGGCCCGGGTCGTCCCGATGTCCATCCGCACCAAGGAAGACAAAGAAACCATGGACGTGCCCTCCAAGGAGGGCTTGACCGTCCAGTTGGAGATCTCCGTGCTCTATCGGCTGGATCCCAACCGGGCGGTGGAGGTCTACCGGACGGTCGGCGAAGAATACCAGGAAGTGATCCTGGTCCCTCAATTCCGGTCGGTTGCCCGCGGCATCACGGCCGAGGAAGAAGCCAAAGGCCTCTACACCTCTCAGCGGGAAACCATGGCTCAGCGTTTTCAGCAGCATCTGGCGGAATTGGTGGAGCCCCGCGGTATCCTGATCGAAAAGGTTTTACTGCGCAAGGTCATGCTGCCGGTCACGGTTCGGGACGCGGTGGAGCAGAAGCTCAAGGCCGAGCAGGACGCCGAGCGGATGAAGTTTGTGCTGCAGAGGGAGAGCCAGGAAGCCGAGCGCAAGCGGATCGAGGCGGCCGGCATCCGGGACGCGCAGGGAATCATCAACCAGAGCTTGACCGACCAGTACCTGCATTACCTTTGGGTGAACACGCTCAACCAGAACCCCAACGTGATTTACGTCGCCACCGAGGCGAACATGCCGATCTTCCGCACCATCACCGATACGCAGGGATCTCCGCCCCGCTCCATCACCGCGTTCCAGGCCCGAAAAGACAAAGACTAGGCGGTCCGGTGTCTTCCAAGACCTGCCTGTTCGGCCTGACACTGCAGGAATTGGCTTCCTGGCTGGCCGAACGCGGCCAGCCGGCTTACCGGGTCCGGCAGATTTACGAAGCCCTCTATCACCGCCGGATCAGCGATTTTGACGAGCTCAAACAGCTGCCGGACGCGCTCCGCAAGGAGTTGGCCGCCTCTTTTTCGCTGAGCACCTTAACCCCGGTCGAAGAGCACCGATCGACCGACGGCACCGTCAAATACCTCTCCCGGTTCGAAGACGGCGCCACGCTGGAGACCGTCCTCATCCCCACCGGCTCCCGCAAGACCGTCTGCGTCTCCACCCAGGTCGGCTGCGCCTATGCCTGCGCGTTCTGCGCCAGCGGGCTCCAGGGGTTCCAGCGCAACCTGTCCGCCGGCGAAATCGTCCAACAGATTCTCCGCGTCGAACGAGATCTCCATTCCTCTCGCGTCACTCACGTTGTCTTCATGGGCATGGGGGAACCGATGGCCAACTACGCCAACCTGATCAAGGCGATCCGCATCCTAAACGCGCCCGAAGGGTTGTCGATCGGCGCCCGCAAGATCACCATCTCCACGGTCGGGCTGGTTCCCAAGATCGAAGAACTTTCCAAGGAAGGGCTCCAACTGGAGCTGGCGATCTCGCTCCACGCGCCCAACGACGAACTCCGGGGCCAGATCATGCCGGTCAACCGCCGCTATCCGCTCGCCGAGCTGATCCGGGCCTGCCGGCGCTTCGCCCGCAAGACCAAACGGATCCTCACCTTCGAATACATCCTGATCGACCACGTCAATGACGAGATCAAGCACGCCGAAGAGCTGGCGAAACTCCTGAAAGGACTGCCGGCCAAGGTGAACCTGATCCCGTGCCACCCGATCCCCGGCATGCCGTTCCAGCGTCCGGCGAAGAGCCGGATGCTTGCCTTCGAGAAGGCGCTTAAGAACGGCGGGATTTACTGCACGTTAAGGAAGTCCCGCGGTCTCGACATCGAAGGGGCCTGCGGCCAGCTGCGCCTCAGGTATAATGAATCCCATGCCCCAGGACACAGTCCTCATCCTTGATTTTGGTTCCCAGTACGCCCAGCTGATCGCCCGCCGGGTTCGCGAGCTCAAGGTTTTCTGCAAGATCGTTCCGTTCAATGTTTCCCCGGAAGAGGTCCGCCGGGAGAACCCCAAAGGGATCATCCTCTCCGGCGGCCCGGCCTCCGTCTGGGCGCAGGGGGCCCCGAAGCCCGACGCCGGCATCTTCGGCGTGGCCGCCCCCCAGCTGGGCATCTGCTACGGCATGCAGTTGATGGGCCAGATGCTCGGCGGGGAAGTGTCCAAAGCCGCTCAGCGGGAATTCGGCAAAGCCGATCTCCAAGTAGATGAGCCGGACTCTCTGTTCGAAGGTATCCCCAGCCCCTTCGTCTCCTGGATGAGCCACGGTGACCATGTCAGCCGTCTGCCGCCTGGTTTTCGCGCGCTGGCCCATACGGTCAACGCCCCGATCGCCGCGATGGCCGACGCCTCCGGCAAGAAGTTCGGCGTCCAGTTCCACCCCGAGGTCATGCACACGGCCAAGGGCAAGGAAGTGCTCCGGAATTTCCTGTACAAGGTGTGCGGCTGCCGCGGCGATTGGACCCCCGAGTCCTTCGTGGAGACGCAGGTCGAGGAAATCCGCCGCGCCGTGGGCTCCGGCAAAGTGATCTTAGGGTTGTCCGGCGGCGTCGATTCTTCGGTCGCCGCTCTGCTGATTCATAAAGCGATCGGCAAACAGCTGATCCCGATCTTCGTTGACCACGGTCTCCTGCGCAAAGGGGAACGGGAACAGGTGGAAGAGATGTTCCGCGGGCATTTTCAACTGCCGCTGGTGGTGGTGGATGCGAGTGCCCGATTTCTAAAAGCGCTGGAAGGAATCGAGGACCCGGAAGAGAAGCGCAAGCGGATCGGCCGGCTGTTCGTGGAATGCTTCGACGAAGAAGCCCGGAAACACCCCGACGCCCGGTTCCTCGCGCAGGGAACCCTCTACCCGGACGTCATCGAATCGGTCTCGGCGTTCGGCGGTCCCTCGGCTGTCATCAAGACGCACCACAACGTGGGCGGTCTGCCCGAGCGGATGAACCTGAAACTGATCGAGCCGCTGAGATTCCTGTTCAAGGACGAGGTCCGCGTGATCGGTGAACTGCTGGGTCTTCCGCACCGGATGCTCTGGCGCCATCCGTTTCCGGGGCCGGGCCTCGCGATCCGGATTCTCGGCTCGGTTACTCCGGAGCGGCTCAACCTCCTGCGGGAAGCCGACAGCCGGTTCATCGAGGAACTGGAGCGGTCCGGGGAGTATGAAAAGGTGTGGCAGGCCTTCGCGGTTCTTCTGCCGGTCAAGACCGTCGGCGTGATGGGGGACGAGCGGACGTATGAGAACGTCGTGGCCCTGCGGGCCGTGGTCAGCACCGACGGGATGACCGCCGACTGGGCCCGCCTTCCGCCGGACCTGCTGGAAAAAGTGTCCAACCGGATCGTCAATGAAGTGCGTGGGATCAATCGGGTGGTCTACGACGTGACGTCCAAACCGCCCGGCACGATCGAGTGGGAGTAAACAGGGAGGGGTCGGTGGAGAAGAAAAAACGAAAGGGTTTTACGCTCGTTGAGCTGTCCGCCGTAGTGGTGATCGTCGGCATTTTGAGTTCGACCGCGTTGCCCAACTACGTCAAGACAATCGATCGCGTCAAGGAGGCGGAGGTGATATCGCTTCTCTCCGCCGGCTGCATGGCGCAATACGTGTTCTTCCTCGAGCACCAGCAGTTCACCACCGATACCAAGAAACTACTGATCGGCCTTCCTCAGCTGAAGGACTGGAAATATCCGGGGATCGATCCGAGCAGTCCCACTTGGACCCTCAGCTCCAACAAGGTCCAAATCACGGTGACCAGCCAGGGCCACCGGCATGCCACGGACGACAGCCATCAAGTCCGCGGCTCCGTCGATACGCAAGGGAGCTGGCTGATCGAGACCAAGCGCCCCGGTGAAACGGATTTCAAGAGACTGGGTACTTAACAGGAGGAGACAAAGATGATGGGACATGGAGTCAGCGCGTCGTTGATCACAGCGGCGGTCGGGTATTGGGTTTTGACGTTGGCCGCGAAAGAGAAAGAACAGCTTCGGAAGGTTGGGTACGTTGTGGGGCTCCTCATCATTGTGGTCAGCTTGCTGGGAGCCGCCTGCAAAATTTATTACCAGGTCAACAACTGTCCTCCCGGCATGATGATGGGCAAGAGGGGCGGCATGGCTTGTCCGATGACCGGCAAACCAATGTCTCCACCCGCTCAGCCGGCACAATAGTTTTTTGGGGCGGCGGGTCCTAACCGGCCCGCCGCCTGAACCACAGGAGTTCCCTTTATCGATGAACTGTCCGATTTGCTCCATTCCTCTCAGGGAAATAAAAGCCCAGGACCTGGTGGTCGATCTCTGCCCCAAATGCAGAGGCATTTGGTTTGATCGCGGAGAATTCGCCGTATTCTTGAGAGAGCTGACCGAAAGCGAGACCATCTCTCCGAGAACGCCCCAGCTTTTTTCTCCGCGAAAGCAAAACCTTTCGTCACCGCAAATGCTCGAGGTCGGCCTGTCCTGTCCGCGCTGTCAAAACAGCATGCAGAAGCTGAACTACGCCACGGACTCGGACGTCTTTCTCGACAAGTGCGAGCAGTGCGGAGGGCTTTGGACCGAACGCGGCGAAGCGAGCAAGATCGCGCGCTATCTGAAGCTCGATCCTAAAATCATAGAAATCTTTCGTCAGCGGTTCGGTCCGAAACCTGCTCTGGGGCTTCTTGACGGCCTCGATGAGCTGGCAAAAAACCTGGGGAGCGATTTACCCCTGGAATAGCGGTCCCATTTGAGGTGAGTCACGTGTCCCCACTGACGCTCTTTGGATTGTTTGCTGTCACAGCCATGCTGGTTTGTTACGCGCTTGAGAAACGCAGCCCGTGGTTCATCCTGGCATTTGCCGGGTCGTGCGCGCTGGGGTCGGTGTACGGATTCCTTCAAGGTGCCTGGCCATTCGGGCTGGTTGAGGCGATCTGGTCTGTCGTGGCGGTCCGGCGCTGGCGCCTCGCAACCCGCCGATAGGCGTACAATAAGGGGGATGAGTAAAACACCGCAGGTTTATATCATTGCCGGTCCGAACGGCTCGGGGAAAACAACGTTTGCCTTGGAATTCCTTCCGAATTACGCCGAATGCCCAACGTTCATTAATGCCGATACGATTGCTCGTGGATTGTCCGGGTTTTCTCCTGACGCGGTTGCCCTGAAGGCCGGAAGGATTTTGCTTGAGCAGATCAACGCGTACGCTTCAAAAAAGATCGATTTCGCTTTCGAAACCACGCTGTCAGGAATGACCTATCTCTCTCGTTTTAAGGATCTGAAAAAAGAAGGTTACGCGATCCATATGTTCTTTTTATGGATTCCTGACGTGAAGCTCTCTTTGGCCCGCGTGGTGAACCGCGTCAAAATGGGCGGTCATGACATTGATGAGAAAGTCGTCCGGCGTCGTTTTCATAAGGGCATCAGCAATTTCCTTAATCATTACCGGCAAGTCCTTGATTCCTGGATATTGTTCGACGGCTCGGAAAGGGTTCCGCGTCCTATTGCCGAAGATAGGGCGGGCAAATTCAAAATCTTCGATCAGAAACTGTATGACACCGTTCAGGGTCTAGCGGAGGGAGAATGAAAAAGAACGTGGCAAAAAGCATCGAAGCGCTCCATCGAGGGGCGATCAAGGCAATTAAGAAAGGGGTGGAAAAGGCGCTTGCTCGGCACGCGGCGGCAGGGGTCCCTGCCGCGATCTGGAAGGATGGGAAGGTGGTCTACCTGTCCGGCCGTCAGCTCCGCGCCCGTCGCAGATCTTGAGGTGAGTAACGTGTCCCCGAATGAAAAAGTGGAGGGATGAGACGATGCGATTGAAAAAAATTGTGGTGCTGATGTTGGCGGGGATGTTTCTCTTCTCCGTTTCTTCGGTTGCGTCGGCCGAGCGGGGAGGAAAAGGAGGCGGAGGTGGGGCCGGCCCAGAGGTGAACTTCCGGCCGAGGGGCTGGGATAAAGGACAAAAGAAAGGTTGGGACGGGAAGGAGCATCCTCCTGGCTGGGAAAAGGGGAAGAAAAAGGGTTGGAAGAAGAAGGGGGTTGACCATCCGCCCGGGTGGGATAAGGGAAAGAAATAACGGATGTGGGGACGCTTCATAAAGGGACAGTTCATGAACAGGGATGATGTGTCCCCTAATGAAGCGTCCCCAAGCACGCTATTTAAATTTTCACTGCGTAATTGTACCGTTTCTGGAAGTTCCGGATTCCGAACCCGGCACCTGCGGAAATGGTACCTAAACGTACCTAAACGATACTAACAAATGAAGCGTTCCTATAACGTGTTAAGGTTCTTAATCGTGCTGATTGTCGGATCAGCTTTTTTCGTTAGAGGAGGATATGCCGTGGTGGTTCCAGAGCCCTACATTTACAGCACCGTTTATATTCAGAACCATTCAACGGGACAAGCCGGAACGGCATTCTTAGTGTCGAGAAGAGTAGGCAAGGAAAGCCGAAAAGTCTTTTTAGTTTCGAACAAACACGTTTTGCTGCCGGCCCCTTTAAAAAATATCCCTGAAGAGCCAAAAGAAGCAAAGGCCACCATTCTGATTAACAAGCTAGAGCAAGAAAAAATCCGGGCAATCAACATGCAGATATTATTGCGTGACGAGGGTGGGGTGTCTTACGTAAAAGGTCATCCAAATGCAAACGTTGACGTGGCTGCCATTGATGTGACCAAGTATATCTCGAAAGAAAGGGAGTTAATTCCGGAGTACAAACTAGGTTTTATAGAAGAAAATAGATTCGCTACTCGAGAAATGATGAAACAGAGTTTTCTTTCGTTAGGTGATCGGTTATTGGTTTTGGGATATCCGCTAAACCTTATTGAAGGCGGCACCTCGATCCCGGTCGGAAGGGACGGGATCATTGCTTCCCGGCCAGATCTGGATTTTAAAGGATTGCCAATAATATTGATTGACTCAACTATAGTCAGAGGGTCAAGTGGTAGTCCGGTGTTCACAACAATTCTGCCTTATAGATGGAAAACGCAAACAGAAATAGAGCAACTTAAAATATCTCAGTCATTTCTCCTCGGGGTTGCTAGTCACACGGTGTCAGATTGGGAAATGGAAATAAAAAAGACGGTTGTGTTTGGTCAACCACCTCAAACAGTTTCTGTATTAGCGGGGGCCAATTTCGGTATCGTTTTTAGAGCTGAAACTATATCCGAGACCCTTGATGAATTTGGCCAAAAACTTTGGAAAGCCGAAACTGCCGAAACCGTTTCAGCGCCTATGCCTGCAGAAGATCAAAAAAGTAGTAAAGATTGAATAATTCGTTGTCGTTTTCGGTAGATAAATGAGAGTACCATTTCCGGGAGTTTCGGGTTCCGAGCCCGGTACCTGTGGAATGGCACCTAATAGTCAGAAAATATGAATATCCACTCAAGATTCCTGGTTCATTGGACGGGTAAAGAATTTCTAGAAGATAGTAAGAAGCTCGGGAAACTATCCGACTCAACGATAGATGGTTACATCAAGAAATTGACAAGTGTAGTACGTAACGGTTTGTACATGGGTACAGACGAAGAAATTATCCATGGCAAGAATGCGAAGTACATAAAAGTTACATTCCCGAAAGTATGTTTTACAGAGATTAAGCTGAGTCAAGCCCGCACTCATGCAAAGAAATATGGTTATTTAGGCATAGGATTTCATCGGGATTTCATCCTATCCCACTACGGCAATCCGGTATTCTATGTTCAGAATGGAAAGGGGGGCATAGTAGTAGAAAATCTAGATTTGCTACGCAGATACGTCCATCGCGATTCTGAAGGGCGAAAACAAATAGAGGTTATTTTGGGTTTTCTAAAAAACATGTCGGAGGAGGATGATAAAAAACTCCTTTACTACGATGAAATGGAGTGGCGAATTCTGCATTCTGACTTACTGGAACGAAAAGGTATTACAGCAAAGAAAGGGGAGAAGCTTGTGTTTATTTTTTCTCCTCAAGATATAAAAATCATTGTTTTCCCATCCCGGCGGGTAATGAGAAGAGCTTTGGAAGACGATTGGCTAAATGGGAATTTGTTCAGGAAGAATATGCCTACGCTTACGACAATCTCAGATTGTTCCAGCTTTTAAGGAGTCCCATAGCGGAGAGTACCGTTTCCGGGAGTTCCGGGTCTCGAACCCGGCACCTGCGGAAACGGTACTCAACGTTGCTAGCTGTGCGAATGACGAATGGATAATGAAGCTTTTATTACTCTGCATCGGCATTGGATGTGGGCAAACGTGATGCGGGAACATTTTGATAAAGAGCTTGAGAAGGGGGTTAAGCTACCGTTCAATGTTGCTGATAGACCCGCTGCGTACATGTTCTTATGGTATGGGTTGTTGTTTTCAGTGCTTGAGACATTTAGGAACGCGGGCGTCGTGTTTCCAGAGATCAAGCAGGAAATCGGAGAAATTTACGAACCACTAAAAGATCTACGCAATGGCGTCTTCCATCCGCAGCCAAAATATTGGTCAAAGAAGTTGCTCAAATTTATCTCGATGAAGCACACTCCTGCGAAGGTGAGAAAAGTTCATAGATTTATTGGGAGTTATTTCTTGCAGGAGATTGCGCGAAGAAAATAAGCGTGAGTAGCAATACCGGGTTCCGAGGGGACACATTAAGGTTTTAGATGGCAGATAAAACTTCCGACTACATCCACCTGCACGTCCACAGCCAGTACTCTTTGCTGGACGGCGCCTGCAAGATTGATGGGCTCGTTGAGGCGGCCAAGCGCAACAACATGCCGGCCCTCGCGATCACCGACCACGGCAACCTGTTCGGGCTGATCGAGTTTTACGAGCAATGCATGAAGGGCGGCGTGAAGCCGATCCTCGGCGTGGAGGCCTACGTGGCTCCCGGTTCCCGCCTGGAGAAAGAGGCCAAGGGAATCTCCGACGCCTCCTACCACTTGATCCTGCTGGCCAAGGACCTCGACGGCTACAAGAACCTGCTGAAGCTCATCTCGATCGCCAACCTGGAAGGGTTCTACTACCGGCCCCGGATTGATAAGGAAGTGCTCGCCAAATATTCAAAAGGGCTGATGTGCCTGTCGAGCTGTCTCGCGGGGGAGGTGAGCTACTGGCTCAACCGCGGCGAGCGGGCGAAGGCGGCGAAGGCGGCCGGCGAATACTCGGAGATCTTCCCGAACGGGGATTTCTACCTGGAGATCCAGGACCACGGGATCGCCGACCAGCGGAAGATCATCCCGGAGATGCTCTCGCTGGGCAAGGAGCTGAACCTGCCGGTGGTGGCCACGAACGATCTGCATTACCTGGAGAAATCCCAGGCCCGCGCGCACGAAGCACTGCTCTGCATCCAGACCGCGACCACGATCGACGACCCGAAGCGGTTCCATTTCGAGACGGATGAGTTCTACTTCAAGTCATCGGAGGAGATGGAGGAGACTTTTAAGGAAGTTCGGCAGGCGGTGCTGAACACCCGCGAAGTGGCCGAGAAATCCGACGTGAAGCTGGAGTTCGGCAAGCTGCACCTGCCGCAGTTCGACCCGCCGGAGGGCAAGAGCCAGCGGGTCTACCTGCAGGAACTGGTGGAGGAAGGGATCACGCGGCGATACCCCGGTGCCGGGGAGAAGGTGAAGGAGCGGGTCGAGCATGAGATGGGGATTATCTCGAAGACCGGGTTCACCAGCTACTTCCTGATCACCTGGGACTTCGTCCGCTACGCCCGGTCGAAAGGGATCCCGGTCGGGCCGGGCCGTGGGTCGGCCGCCGGTTCGGTGGTGAGCTACGCGTTGGGCATCACCGATCTGGATCCGCTGGAGCATGACCTGATCTTCGAGCGGTTCCTGAACCCGGACCGGATCTCGATGCCGGATATCGACATTGATTTCTGCTACGAGCGCCGGGGCGAGGTGATCGAGTACGTGGTCAACAAGTACGGCGCGGGGAACGTGGCGCAGGTGATCACGTTCGGCACGATGCAGGCGAAAGCGGTGGTGCGGGACGTGGCCCGGGCGATGGGCTTCACCTACCCGGATGCGGACAAGATCGCGAAGATGATCCCGTTTGAGCTGGGGATGACGCTCAAGAAGGCGATGGAGCTGGTACCGGATTTGAAGATGCTGTACAAGGAGGACCCGCGCGTCCGCCAGCTGTTGGACACCTCGATGTCGCTGGAGGGGCTGACGCGGCACGCCTCCACGCACGCGGCCGGCGTGGTGATTGCCGACGGGGACCTCACCGACTACGTGCCGCTGGTCAAGACCTCGGAGGGGCAGGTCTGCACCGGGTTCGCGATGGAAGCGCTGGAAAAGATCGGCCTGCTGAAGATGGACTTCCTCGGACTGCGGACGCTGACGGTGATTGATGAGGCGTGCAAGCTGATCCGGCAGGAGCGGAAGATTCCGTTCGATATCGACAAGATCCCGATGGACGACGCGAAGACCTTTGCCATGCTGACGCAGGGAGAATGCACCGGCGTCTTCCAGCTGGAGTCCAGCGGGATGCGGGACCTGGTGCGCCGGCTCAAGCCCAACCAGTTCCAGGACCTGATCGCGCTGGTGGCGTTGTTCCGCCCCGGGCCGCTGGGCTCCGGGATGGTGGACGATTTCATCCGGCGCCGGCACGGAGAGTTCCAGGTCAAGTACGACCACCCGAAGCTGGAGCCGATCCTGAAAGACACCTACGGGACGATCCTGTACCAGGAGCAGGTGATGCGGATCGCGCACGAGGTGGCCGGCTTCACGCTGGCGGAGTCCGACACTCTGCGCAAGGCGATGGGCAAGAAGACGCCGGAAGTCATGAAAAAGGCGCGGATCGATTTCGTGAACGGATGCGTGAAGCACGGCATGGAGCGGGCGACCGCGGCGGCGATCTTCGAGAAGATTGAGTATTTCGCCGGGTACGCGTTCAACCGCTCCCACAGCGCCGCCTACGCGCTGATCGCCTACCGGACCGCTTACCTCAAAGCCAATTACCCGGTCGAGTTCATGACCGCTCTGCTGACCAGCGAGCGGGAAAACACCGACAAGATCGCGCAGTATGTGGAAGAGGTCCGCCGGATGGAGATCTCCGTCCGGCCGCCCGACATCAACCGCAGCCATGCCCGGTTCACCGTCGAGGAAGGGGCCGTCCGCTACGGCCTGCTGGGCGTGAAGAACGTCGGTGAGAAGGCGATCGAGTCGATCGTGGCGGTCCGCGAGGAGGCGGGGCCGTATCTTTCACTGGTCGATTTCTGCGAGCGGGTGGACAGCCGGACCGTCAACCGGAAGGTGATCGAGTCGCTGATCAAATGCGGTGCGCTGGATGGCTTGAAACTGCGCCGGTCTCAGATGATTCAGATCCTGGACCAGGCGCTGGACAGCGGCGCCCAGCGGCAGAAAGAGAAGACGGCGGGCCAGCTTTCGTTCTTCGACGTGTTCGGTTCCTCCGGCGAGCTGAAGAAACAGGCCCAGGACCTCCCGGAAATTCCGGAATGGCCGCAGGAGCAGCTGCTGGCGTTCGAGAAGGCGCTGTTGGGTTTTTATCTGACCGGCCATCCGCTGGCCGCGTACGAGCGCCAGATCCGCCTTTTTACGCGCGTGACCACGGGGAACCTGTCCGAGCAAAGGGACGGCGCCGAGGTGACGCTGGGAGGGGTGATCGCCAAATTGAAGGTCACCACCACCAAAAAGGGGAACGAGCGGATGGCGATCGTGACCTTCGAGGATTTTTTCGGGTCCGTGGAGGTGCTGATCTTCCCCAAGGTTTTCCCGCTGGTGGAGATCCAGCTCAAGCCCGACGCGGTCGTTCTGGTCCGCGGCAAGATTTCCCTGCGGGAGGACCGGCCGCGGCTGATGGCCGATGATGTCACGCCGTTGGAAGAGGCGCTGAAGGTCCGCGTCCATGGGATCCGGATCCAGCTGGGGCAAGAAGTGGAGCGCCAGGTACTTGAACAGCTGAAAACCACGCTTCTTTCCAGCCCCGGCCGTGTGCCGGTGGAGCTTTCGTTCGGCAAAGGCGAGGGCGGGGCGGTCCGGGTGATGGTCGGCTCCACTCTGCAGGTGGAGCCGTCGCAGGGTCTTCTGCAGTCCCTGATCGACCTCGTCGGCCCCGACTCCATCTCCCTCCGCAAGTAAGTTGACTTTCCCATCCCATTGTCCGACAATCAATTGGGAAAAATCCTCGGAGGTTCCATGACCAAGAAAGAGATTGTCCTCAAGGTTGCATCTGAGACCGGTTTGAAGCAACTCGATGTCAAAAAAGTCGTTCAGCGTTCTCTCGAAGTGATCGTCGAATCCCTCGGACGCGGTGAGACCGTGGAGCTGCGGAATTTCGGCATCTTCAAGGTCAAATCCCGCAAAGGCCGGACCGGCCGCAATCCGCGCACCGGCGAGAAGGTCCCCGTTCCTCCCAAGCGTGTCGTGGCGTTCAAGCCGGGGTTGTTGATGAAGAGGGACATCCGATAGCGTCACTCAAGGCGCTGGGCGGCACCAGCGATATCTTTCCGGAAGAGTCCCGCCACTGGCAGCAACTGGAAGAAAAAAGCCGGCGCGTCCTCGATCTGTACGGGTACCGGGAGATCCGGACTCCGATCATGGAAGACGCGGCGGTTTTTACCAGCTCCCTCGGCGAAGCGGCGGAGATCGTCACCAAGCAGATGTACCTGTTCGAGGACCGGGGCGGCCGTTCCGTCGCGCTTCGGCCCGAAGGGACCGCCTCGGTGGTGCGCGCGTTCATTGAGAAGGGGCTCGATAAGACGGGCGGGCTGACCCGTCTTTATTACCTCGGCCCGATGTTCCGGGCCGAGCGGCCGCAGGCCGGCCGCCGCCGGCAGTTCCATCAGTTGGGCGTGGAGGTGTTCGGCTCGAACAGCCCATACCAGGACGCGGAGGTCATGGCACTGCTGGCTCGCTTGCTTCAGGAAGTCGGCGTGAGCGGGGCCATCCTCAAGATCAACAACATCGGCTGCCGCAACGACCGGCCCGAGATGGTTCGGCAACTGAAGGAATATTTCCAGAAGCAGGCGGCCGAGCTGTGCGAAGACTGTAAGCTTCGCTTAGAGAAGAACCCGTTAAGGATCTTTGACTGCAAGCAGGAGAAATGCCGCGCGATCGCCCGTGGGGCCAATCAGCCCTCTCAGTGGGCGTGCGGCGACTGCAAGGAACATTTCCGGAAAGTCCGCGAAGCGCTGGACCTGCTGAAGGTGGGCTATGAGCTGGACTTTCACATCGTCCGCGGGCTCGACTACTACACGAAGACCGTTTTTGAAGTGGTGCACACCGGCCTGGGCGCGCAGAACGCGGTGGGCGCGGGCGGCCGGTACGATGATCTCGTTCAGCAGATGGGAGGCGCTGTCGTCCCCGCGGTGGGTTTCGCGATCGGATTGGAGCGGGTGCTGATGGCGGTCACCGCGAACGCCGCGGCCGACTCACCGGACGCCCGCGCGCTGAAGATTTTCGTGGCCGCGGTGAATCCGGCGCAGATCCCGCAGGCGCTGGCACTCGCGGAAGAATTGCATGAGAAGGGCATCGCGGCGACGGCGAATCTGGAGGAGCGGCCGCTCAAGCGGCAGATGGAGCAGGCGGCGAAATGGATGCCGCAGGGGCAGGTGCTGATCCTGGGCGAAGAGGAAATCCAGAAGGGGTTCGTGACCGTGAAGGACCTCTCGACCGGACAGCAGAGGCAGGTGGCGAGGAAAGATGTCGTTTCAGAGATCTCATAACTGCGGGGCGCTGAGTCCCGCCGCGGTCGGCCGGAACGTGCGGCTGGCCGGCTGGGTGCACCGCCGCCGCGATCATGGCGGGCTCATCTTCATTGATTTGCGGGACCGCTGGGGGCTGACGCAGGTGGTCTTCAACCCCGAGTCCGGCGGCGATCTGCACGCGCGCGCGAAAGATCTGCGGCCCGAGTTCTGCGTCGCCGTCGAAGGGGTGGTTCAGAAACGGCCTGCCGGCACCGAGAACCCGAAACTTTCCACCGGCCTGATCGAGGTGGCGGTGCAGCAGCTGCAGGTGCTCAACCCGAGCGCCACGCCGCCTTTTGAAATCACGGGGCAGGAAGAGGTGTCCGAGGAACTGCGCTACACCTACCGGTACCTGGATCTGCGCCGGCCGGAATTGCGGGACCGGCTGATCCTCCGGCATCGCGTGCTTCGGACGATCCGCGGCGTGCTCGACGGCGAGCAGTTCCTCGAGCTCGAGACGCCGGTGCTGACCAAATCCACGCCGGAAGGGGCGCGCGATTACCTGGTTCCCAGCCGCCTGAGCCCCGGTAAATTCTATGCACTGCCGCAGTCGCCGCAGTTGTACAAACAGCTGCTGATGGTGGCCGGGTTCGACCGGTACTATCAGATCGCCCGCTGTTTCCGGGACGAGGACCTGCGGGCCGACCGCCAGCCGGAGTTCACCCAACTGGATATCGAGATGTCCTTCGTGGACGAGGAAACGATCTTCGCGCTGATGGAACGGATCTTCGCGGCGGTCTGGAAAGAAGTCCTGCATCAGGATCTTCCCACGCCGTTTCCGCGGCTGACGTACGCCGAGTGCATGAACCGGTTCGGGTCGGACAAGCCGGACCTGCGGTTCGGCATGGAAGTGGTGGATCTCACCTCCTCGTTTGCCGACACGCCGTTCCAGCGGTTCCGGGACTCGGTGGCGCAGGGCGGCGTGGTGAAGGGGTTGGTGGCCACCGGCGGAGGAGTGATGAGCGGCAAGGCGGTTGATCACCTGACCGAGGTGGCCAAGCAAGCCGGCGCGCTGGGGCTGGTGACGATCCGCGTGAGCGACAAGGAATTGGTTTCGCCGGTCGCCAGGCACATGGGCGAGGAGACGATGCGGTGCGTTGTTCAACAGGCCGGCGCCCATCCGGGCGACCTGGTCCTGCTGGTGGCGGACAAGCCGGAGCGGGCGGCGCCGGTCTTGAGCGCGTTGCGCAATCATCTCGGCCAACAGCTGGGCCTGATTCCGGAAGGGCGGTTCTCTTTTTCGTGGGTGGTCGATTTCCCGCTGTTCAAGTTCAACGCGGAAGCGAAGCGCTGGGAATCGGAGCATCATCCGTTTACGGCGCCCCGCGAAGAGGATCTTGGCTTCCTGGAATCCGACCCGGGGAAGGTCCGCTCCCGGTCGTACGATCTCATTCTTAACGGGACCGAGCTGGGCTCCGGCTCGATCCGGATCCATCAACGGGATGTTCAGGAGCGGATCTTCCGGGTGCTGGGCCTCCCGGATCAGGAGGTGAAGGACCGGTTTGGTTTTTTGCTGGAGGCCTTCCGGTTCGGGGCTCCGCCGCACGGGGGGATCGCTCCGGGGATCGACCGATTGATCGCGTTGATCACGGGTGCTCCGTCCATTCGTGAGGTGATCGCTTTTCCGAAGACTCAGAAGGCGGTGGATTTGATGGTGGCGGCGCCGTCGGACGTTTCCGCGGCGCAGCTGAAGGAATTGGGGATCGGTTTAAAACGCTAAAGAGGAGTGAATCGATGGGATACGGTCGAAGTTTCGGTATGGCATGGATGGTTCTTTCGTTGGCGGCATCGGCGGGCTGCGCTCGGGTCAATACCCAGTTGGTGGACAAGCCACGCGTGGATCAGGAAAGCTCCGGCAACCGCGGTTTTCTAAAGGGTTCCGGCCCGGCCACATCGTCCGGGACGAAGACGCGGAAGATGATTCAGACGGACATTGAACTGCCCACGATGGACGAGATGAACCCGTGGCGCAAGAAGCCGGCGGCGCCCGTTGCGGCCCCCGTGGCGCCCACGCCGGTCCAGCCCTCCTGGGAAGAGCCGGCCATGGAGCCCGAGCCGGAGATGGAGCCGGTTTCCGCTCCTTCGGTGTCTTACAAGAGCTACACCGTGAAGAAGGGGGATACGCTGGAGAAGATCTCCAAGAAGTTTTACGGGACCACCCGGAAGTGGCGCAGGATCTACGACGCCAACCGGGATGTGCTCAAGAGCCCGGACCGGCTTTACGCCGGCCAGGAGCTTCAGATTCCCTCGGCCGAATCTTCCGGAGAGTCGCTCGACACGGACCGGAATTACAAGTAGTGGAAAAGTCGTTTCATTTGCTTTCCGATCACGAGGCGGCCACCCTCTTCGGCCTTCACGATGAGCACCTGAAGCTCATCGAGGCGGAGTTCGGCGTGAAGACTGTCTCCCGCGGCCAGGAGTTGACCGTCTCCGGCCCGGAGCCCGGCGTGGAGAAGGTGGGCCGTCTCGTGGATCAGCTGTTGGGGCTGATCCGGTCCGGCCAGTACCTGCGGCGGCACGAGGTGGTCTATGCCATCCGGGCCATGGAGCACAACGACAAGCTGGACCTCCAGCCGATCTATTCGGACCGGATCGAGGTGCTCTCCAAGCGGCAGTTCATCGTGCCGAAAACGGCGGGCCAGAAATTGTACGTGGACGCCATCCGCCGGCACGACATCGTTTTCGCGATCGGGATGGCCGGCACCGGAAAATGCGTTGCCGGTTCCACCCTGGTGTTGACCAATCGAGGTCTTGTCCCTATAGCGTCCTTGGGGGACGGAACAAAACCGGACAGCTACACGCCGATTGATCTTCAGATCGCAGGGGTCGATGGGGTAGAAGCAGCCTCTCATGTGTATAACGGCGGCCGCTCAGCTACTCGGAAACTTCGGGTGCGGTCTGGATATGAAATTGAGACGACCCCGGAACATCCGCTCCTGCGGCTGAATTCGGATGGGGAGTCCTATTGGATGCAGGCCGGAGATTTGAAGCAAGGAGATTTCGTCGCCATCCAGCGGGGACAAAGGTTCTTTGGTCAGGAAACCGCTGTTCGGTTCCAGTATCTTCCCAATGGGCCACAGGATCACAGCAAGAAGATCCACCTGGAACGGCTCGATGAAGAGTTCGCTTACTTTCTGGGTCTTCTCACGGGGGATGGATGCCTGACCTTCCGCAATCGCGTTATCCTGAGCAGTGCCGATGCCGAAATTATTTCAGCTTTCCAACGAACAGCCGATCGTTTCGGTCTGCACGTCTTCCGCAACGGCAAGAATCGTCCCTACGACCGGATCATCGCCAGCAGCGGGTTATATCAGTTGTTGCTCCACCTGGGAATGTCCTCGGGCTTGGCGAATACAAAGCGGGTTCCCGAGGCGATCCGGCGGGCTCCTGAGGAATGTGTGGTCGCGTTCCTCCAAGGGTTGTTTGATACGGATGGATCGGCGGATAAGCGAGATGGCTATGTCGAGTTTGTCTCGGCTTCGAAACAGCTGGTGAATGAGGTTCACTTGTTGCTCTTGAACCTGGGAATCTTGGCCAACAAACGCCTGAAGCAAGTTGAGTATCGGGGTGAAAAACGACCCTTCCACTTGCTGGATGTCCGTGGGGTGGAGGCCGAACGATTCTATCAGGAAGTCGGTTTTCGTTTAGCCCGAAAGCAGAACCGCCAACAAGAGAAGCGACGGAACACTAATATTGATCTTGTTCCGAACCTCGCTCCTCTGATCCAGGCGGCTACTGCCGGAATGATCTTGCCCCGCCGTGCCCACCTTGCTTTTCAGGACTACAAGCGTGGACGCAGGCAGCCCAGTTACTCGGCTCTCGGAGAGATGGTTGCGGTTCTGGATGAATTTTCAGCGCCGGCCGAACCCGTCGCTAAGTTAAAGGGGCTTCACGAACAGCATTTTTTCTGGGCCGAGATTGAGGAGATCACGGAATCCGAATCGGACGTCTATGACCTGACGGTGCCCGGCTCACATTCCTTTTGCGCCAATGGTTTTGTCAATCACAACACCTATCTTGCCATGGCGATGGCCGTCAACGCGCTGAAGCGCCAGGAAGTTTCGCGCATCATCCTGACGCGGCCCGCGGTCGAGGCGGGGGAATCACTTGGTTTCCTGCCCGGCACGTTCGAGGAGAAGGTGAACCCATACCTCAGGCCGCTTTACGATGCGCTGTACGAGATGATGGACGTCGACCGGATCCAGAAGAACATGGAGCGGGGCGTGCTGGAAGTGGCTCCGCTGGCGTACATGCGGGGTAGAACTTTGAATGATTCCTTCGTGATCCTGGATGAGGCCCAGAACTGCACGCCCGAGCAGATGAAGATGTTCCTGACCCGGCTCGGGTTCGATTCGAAGGCGGTCGTGACCGGCGACGTCACGCAGTCGGACCTTCCGCAGGGCAAACAGTCCGGGCTGGACCAGGCCCGCCAGATCCTGCAGGGCATCGAAGGGATCGGCTTCGTGGAGTTCAGCGACGGAGACGTCGTGCGGCACGAGCTGGTCCAGAAGATCGTGAAGGCCTATGAGGAGAAGCTCGGAAACCGCAACAAGGGACCGGATGCCGGTTGATCTGCGCAGTGAACAGCGCCGGCGCCCGCTGAACGGCCGGCAGCTGAAGAAAGACGCGGAGATCCTGCTGGAAGCGCTGGGTCTTCGGCGCAAGACGCTGAGCGTGCTTCTGACCGATGACCGCCGCATGGCCCGGCTCCATGAGCGGTGGATGGGCGAAAAGGGCCCCACCGACGTGATGAGCTTTCTGGAAGGGGACGCCGCCCAGCCGGACCTGCTGGGCGACATCGTGATCTCCGTCGAGACCGCGGCCCGGAGGCGTCCGGCCGCGGCGTTTCAGGAAGTGCGCCGGTATCTGGTGCACGGTTTGCTGCATCTGGCCGGCCACGACCACCGGCTCCTGCGTCAGCGGCAGCGGATGCAGGAGCAGGAACGGCGGCTCCGGCTTTTACTGGAGGATTAAAAGAGAGTGCTGGAATTGATTCGAGCGCTGGTTCGCAGTGTCGGGTTCGCCTTGAACGGCGTCCTGTTCGCTTTCCGGACCCAGCGGAATTTCCGGATCCATCTGATCGCCGCGGTCAGCGTGCTGACGGCGGCCCTCTTTTTCCGGTTCAGCCGGCTGGAGATGGTTCTGCTGGTGCTGACGATCGCGCTGGTCATCGCCGGCGAGCTCAGCAACACGGCTTTGGAGGTGGCGCTCAATCTGCTGGAGGCCCGCCACCACCCGGTGGTCCGGCACGCGAAAGACATCGCGGCCGCCGGTGTGCTGGCGGCCGTGATCGGCGCTCTGGGGGTGGCCGTGCTTCTGTTCGGCCCGCGCCTGTGCCGGCTTTGGAGCGCGTTGGGATGAGATCGAGGTTCTGGAAGCACTTCATTACCGGGATCCTGGTCATCTTCCCGGCGGTCGTCACGTTGTTCATCCTGCGTCTGCTGTTCGGCTGGCTTTACGGTTTGATGATTCAGCCCACGACCCGGGCCGTGGCCTGGCTTCTGCCGTCCCATCAGGCCGGCCTGCTTCTTCAGGGGATCGTGCTGGTCCTTCTCGTGCTGGCCGTCGTGCTGTTGGGGTTCTGCACGCATGTTCTCCTTCTGCGCCGGGTTTTCGGGCTGGGCGAGGAGTTCGTTCTGAGGGTCCCGGTGATCGGCGTGATCTACGGGACGATGCGGGCCATCGCCGACGCGGTGTCCGGAAACAAGAAAGGGCAGTTCGGCCGCGTGGTGCTGGTGGAATGGCCCGGGCCCGGCATCTATTCGATCGGGTTCGTGACCTCCGAAGAAAAAAAAGAAGCGCCGTCGTCGGATTTGGTCAACGTGTTCATTCCGACGGCCCCGACTCCCGCCGGCGGGTTCCTGGTGTTCGTCGCCCGGGAGAAACTGATCGAGGTGGACATGTCGGTGGAGGAAGGGTTCCGGCTGATCGTTTCCTGCGGAGTGACCGGTCCCCACGTCAATCTTCTCGCGAAGAAGAGGCCGGCCTCGTGATTCAGAAGACCGACGGGATTGTGCTGAGACGGCAGGAGATCCGCGAGACCAGTCTCGTGCTGACGGTTTTCACGCCCCACCTGGGCAAGATCCAGGGGCTGGTCAAGGGAGTGCGCGGCGCCCGGGCCGCGGTGCCCTGGTACCTCGAGCCGCTGACCCTGCAGTCCATGGTTCTTTACGAGCGCCGGCACTCGGCCTGGGCGCTGATCAGCTCCTTCGATCTGATCGACGCGTTCGACCCGATCCGCCGCGATTTTTCCCGCACCGCCTATGCCGCGTACGGACTGGACCTGGTGGACGCGTTTACCGGCGTGAACGATTCCCATCCCGAGATCTTCGATCTTCTGTTGAAATTTCTTCGCGCGCTGGGCGGGCCGCAGGAGAGCAGCTGGCTGGTCCGCGCTTTCGAGGCGCGCCTGCTGAAGATGTCCGGCCTCCTGCCTCAACCCGGCGCGCTATCACTCTCCGCGCCGGCGAAGACGGTTCTGGAAGGGCTTCTTCAGACCCCGTTGCCTCAAGCCCTCTCGGTGCCGGCGCCGGTGGAGAAGGAAATCCGGCTCAAGCTCCAATCCCTTCTGCGCGGCGTGCTGGAACGGGACCTCAAGTCCCGGTCGTTTCTTCAATCGGTCAGTCTGGAAAACGGGCTCGCGGCCGCCTGATGAAGAAGGAAGCGGCGCTTACCTTTCAGGAGCTGATCCTCCGGCTCGAGCGGTTCTGGGCCGATCAGGGCTGCCTCATCGCTCAGCCCTACGACATGGAAATGGGCGCCGGCACGTTCCATCCGATGACGTTCTTCAAGGCGCTCGGGCCCGACCCCTGGAAAGTCGGGTTCGTCCAGCCGTCCCGCCGCCCGACCGACGGCCGCTACGCCAGGAATCCCTTGAGGGCCCAGCGCTATTACCAGTACCAGGTGATCCTCAAGCCGTCGCCGGCCGACGTGCAGGCGCTCTACCTGAAATCGCTCGAACACCTCGGCATCCGGCTCAAGGATCACGATGTCCGCTTCGTCCAGGACGATTGGGAATCCCCCACGCTCGGCGCCTGGGGACTGGGTTGGGAGGTCTGGCTCGACGGGTTGGAGGTCACGCAGTTCACCTATTTCCAGCAGGTCGGCGGCATCGATCTCGAGCCGATCTCCGCCGAGATCACGTACGGGCTCGAGCGGATCGCCATGTTCCTGCAGGGCAAGCTCGATCTCTATGCTCTGCAGTGGAACGACGATTTCACCTACGGCGACGTGCACCGCCGCGACGAGATCGAAGGGTCCACGTACAACTTCGAGCATGCCGACGTCGATTTCCAGCGCAAATCGTTTGACACCGCCTACGAGAAATCCAAACAGCTGTTGGAAGCCGGCCTCATTCTGCCGGCTTACGAACAGCTGCTCAAAACCTCGCACGCGTTCAACCTGCTCGACGCCCGCGGCGCCGTAAGCCAGAACGACCGGCCCACGCTGATCGCCGGCATCCGGAACTCGGCCAAACGCTGCGCCGAGGCGTACTTAAAACGGCTGGAAACGCATGGCTAACGATTTTCTTTTGGAGATCGGCTGCGAAGAACTGCCGGCCGATTACATGCCCGGCATCCTGGACTGGGATTATCCGAACAGCCGGGGGCTGTCCACGGCCGCGGCCTCGGTTTTTTCGGAGAGCGGAATTATTTGGAAAGAATTGAAAACGTTCGGCACGCCCCGCCGGCTCGTTCTGCTGGTTTCGGGCATTGAGCCGCAGGTGCATGAGTCGATCGAAGGGCCGCCCCTCTCCGTGGCGTTTGACGCGGAAGGCAGGCCCACCCGCGCCGCCGAGGCCTTCGCGCAGAAATGCGGCGCGAAGGTTTCCCAGCTGATCAAAAAAGAAACGAACCGCGGCCCCCGCCTGGTGTCGGAGCGGTCCATCCCCGTGAAGCAGGTGCTGGCCGCGGCCGTCCCGCAGATCATTCAGAAAATCGTTTTCCCCAAAACGATGCGCTGGGATGCCTCCGGTGCCCGGTTCGCGCGGCCGGTGCGCTGGCAGCTTTCCTTATACGGTGCCGGCTCCGCCGCCACGTTCGTTGGCCGGCCGGACGCGAGAAGGTCAGTCCGCTTCACCGGCGTGTCCGGTTATTTCTCGGCGCTCAAACGTTCCGGCATCGAGCTGGAGCAGGGCCAGCCGCTGCGGCGCGATCCGGACGGAACCGCGGCGCCGATCCCGTTTCAGCGCGCGAAAAAAGAAGGACTTCGCCGCAAACTGGAAGCCGCGGCGCTCAAACTCGGCGGCCGTCTGCCGGACCAGACGACCGAGGAGTTCGACTGGCTGCTCAACACCGTCACGTTCCTCTCGGAACAGCCGGTGGTGGGGGTCGGATCGTTCCGGCCCGAATACCTGGATCTGCCGGCCGAGGTGCTCGAGACCGCGATGGCCAAACACCTGAAGCTCTTCAGCGTCCGCGCGAAAACCGGCGGCAAACTGCTGCCGAAATTCCTGGCGGTGCTGGAAGGCAAACCGGGGAAACCGGCGATGGTGATGGCCAACATGGACCGGATCATCGAAGCCCGTTTCACCGACGCCCGCTTCTTCTATGAGGAAGACACGAAAGCCCGGACGGAAGGCAGGACAACCCCGTTGTCGATGCTGACCTTTCACGAGAAACTGGGTTCCGTGTCCGACCGGATTCCGCGGCTGGAGCGGCTGATGCGTGTGATCACCGATCAGGTGAAGGTGGAAGATCACGTGCGCGCGAGCATCGAGACGGCGGCCGATCTGGCGAAAACCGATCTGGTCACTCAGATGGTCCGGGAATACCCCTCTCTTCAGGGAATCGTCGGCTCCCACTACGCGCGGCTGAGCGGAGAGTCGGACGGGGTGGTCGCGGCGCTTCGGGAGCAGTACCAGCCGCGCACCGCCCATGATCCGGTCCCGGCCACGGCGCTGGGTGCCGTGCTTGGGCTCGCCGACCGGCTGGACGCGCTGATCGGATACTTCGGCGTGGGGCTCAAGCCCACCGGTTCGGCCGATCCCTATGGCCTGCGGCGGCTCGCGCTGGGCGTGGTCCGCATCCTGATGGAGCCGCCCGAAGGGGTTTCGTTTGTCGGGCTGTCGATTGACACCCTCGTCGAGCAGGGGATACAATCATGGGGCTCTCGAATCAAACTCGATCCCGCGAAGCTTAAGGAAGAGCTGATTTCTTTCCTGCGCGAACGTTTCGAGACGCTTTCATTCGTTAATCGTCAGATCGATCGATCGCTGATCGCGGCGGTCCTGGCCGCCGACGGAAAGGATTTCGCCGGCGCCCATGAGCGGCTGGAGCTTTTGCAGTCATTGTGGAGCCAGAAACAAGGCCCACAGCGGCAGATGCTGGAGCGCGCCGCCAAGGTGGCCGAGCGGACCGGCCGGATCGTCGCCAGCGTTCGGGGAACGGAACTGCCGCCCCGCGTGGATCCGGGCGCGTTCCGCGAAGAGGTGGAAAAGGAGCTTTGGGAAAAATGGAATCAAATCGCCCCACAAGTGAAGTCCTCGCTCGACCGGAGACAGTTCGAACAGGCCCTGCAGATCTACGGCGGCCTGCACCCGATCGTTCACCGCTTCTTCGAAAAGGTCTTCGTGATGGACGAGGATCCGGCGGTTCGGCAAAATCGGCTCGCACTCCTGCGGGAAATCTTCGCGGGACTGTCCGAGAAGTTCGCGGATCTGTCCAAGCTCCCTCTCGCATGAAAACCGTTTATTTCTTCGGGCATGGCAAGGCCGACGGCAGCGCGCAGATGCGGGCCCTGCTGGGAGGCAAGGGGGCCAACCTCGCCGAGATGACGCGCATCGGCCTGCCGGTCCCGCCCGGCTTCACGATCACCACCGAGGTTTGCACCCACTACTACGCCAACCGGCAGACTTACCCGAAGGTCCTGGCCGCCCAGGTCGATACCGCGGTCGCCCGGCTGGAATCGCTCACCGGCAAGAAGTTCGGAGACCGGGAAAACCCCCTGCTTGTCAGCGTCCGCTCCGGCGCCCGAGATTCGATGCCCGGCATGATGGACACCATCCTCAACCTCGGCCTCAACGATCAGACGGTGGAGGTGCTCGCCCGCCGTTCCGGAAATCCCCGCTTTGCCTGGGACAGCTACCGGCGTTTCGTGCAGATGTACGGCGACGTCGTGATGGGCGTCCAGAAAAAAGGCCGGGACGACCACGAGCCGTTCGAAGAGGTCATGGAAAAACTCAAGCACGAGGCGGGTGTTTCCAAGGACACGGACCTGACCGCCCAGCATTTGACCACGCTGGTGACCCGCTACAAGAAACTCATTAAGGAACGGACCGGCAAGGAGTTCCCGCAGGATCCCGCCAAACAGCTTTGGGGCGCTGTGGGCGCCGTGTTCAGCTCCTGGAGCAACGACCGGGCCATCGTCTATCGCCGCAAGTATCACATCCCGCACGAATGGGGCACGGCGGTCAACGTCCAGACCATGGTGTTCGGGAACCTGGGCGACACCAGCGCCACCGGCGTGGCCTTCACGCGCGACCCGGCCACCGGCCGGAAGGAATTTTACGGAGAGTACCTCATCAACGCGCAGGGAGAAGACGTGGTGGCCGGCACCCGCACGCCCCACCCGATCGCCGACCTGGCCCGCGAGATGCCGCGCGCGCACGCCGAGCTGGAGAAAGTCCGCCGCGCGCTGGAAAAGCATTTCAAGGACATGCAGGACTTTGAGTTCACAGTTGAGGACAACAAGCTCTACATGCTTCAGACCCGCAGCGGCAAACGGACCGGCCTGGCCGCGGTCCGGATCGCGGTGGAGATGGTGGAAGAAAAACTGATCGACTGGAAGACCGCGATTCTCCGGGTCCCGGCCGATTCGCTGGCGCAGGTGCTGGCCCCCATCTTCGACCGGAAAAACCGGGCCGACGCCGAGAAAGCCGGCCGGCTTCTCTGCAAGGGGCTCGCGGCCGGGCCGGGCTCGGCCAGCGGCAAGGTGGTCTTTAACGCCGAGGACGCGGTGGCGCTCGCCCATAAAAATCAGCGCGCCCTGCTCGTCCGGATCGAGACCACGCCCGAAGACCTCCGCGGCATGATCGCGGCCGAGGGGATCCTCACCGCGCGCGGCGGCGTCAGCTCTCACGCAGCACTCGTGGCCCGCCAGATGGGCAAGATCTGCGTCTGCGGCGCGCAGGACCTCCACATCGACTACACGAAACGAGAGATGCGCGTGAAGGGCCAGGTGGTCCGGGAAGGGGACTTCCTTTCGATCGACGGCACCACCGGCGAGGTTTTCCTCGGTGAGGTCCGCACCGCGCCGAGTGAGGTGGTGCAGGTGCTGGTCGAGAAGACGCTCGACCCGAAGAAGAGTCACGCCTACCGGCAGTTCGCCACGCTGATGAAGTGGGCCGACAAGGTACGCAAGCTCCGGATCCGGACCAACGCCGACCAGCCGGACCAGGCGGCCAACGCCGTCGCGTTCGGCGCGGAAGGAATCGGCCTTTGCCGGACCGAGCACATGTTCTTCGGCGGTAGCCGGATCGACGCGGTCCGGGAGATGATCATCGCCGAGACCGTGGAAGCGCGCCAGGCGGCGCTGAAAAAGCTTCTGCCCTATCAGCGGGAGGATTTCGTGGGCATCTTCCGCGAGATGAAGGGACTGCCGGTCACGATCCGCACGCTGGATCCGCCTCTGCACGAATTTCTCCCCAGCGAAGAGCCGCTGATCCGGGAGCTGGCCGACAAGCTCGGCCGGCCGTATGAGAAAGTGGCGGCCCGCGTGGCCCAACTGCACGAATCCAACCCCATGCTGGGCCATCGCGGCTGCCGGCTGGGAATCGCGTACCCCGAGATCACCGAGATGCAGGTCCGCGCCATCTTCGAGGCGGCCGCTCAGGTCCGGAAAGAGGGGATCCCGGTCCGGCCCGAGATCATGATCCCGCTGGTCGGGTTTCCCAAAGAGCTGCAGCTTCAGCTGGAGATCGTCGACCGGGTGGCTTCCGAGGTGCAGGCCCAGGGCAAGCGGAAGGTCCCGCACCTGGTCGGCACCATGATCGAGGTTCCACGGGCCGCGCTGGTGGCCGACGAGATCGCGGTCCAGGCCCAGTTCTTCAGCTTCGGCACCAATGACCTTACCCAGACGGTGCTGGGAATGAGCCGCGATGACAGTGGCTCCTTCCTGCCCGCCTACCTGGAGCACGAGATCTTCAAGAGCAATCCGTTCGCGTCGGTGGACCAGGCCGGCGTCGGGAAACTCATGCAGCTGGCCATCGAGGGCGGCCGAAAGACGCGGCCGGACCTCAAGATCGGCATCTGCGGCGAGCACGGGGGAGACCCCGCCAGCGTGGAGTTCTGCCACCGGCTGGGCTTGAGCTACGTCAGCTGTTCTCCGTTCCGCGTTCCGATCGCGCGGCTGGCCGCGGCGCAGGCGGTTCTCAAGGAGCAGGCAAACGCAAAGGGGAAGAAACGTGTCTGACCCTCTGAAGCTGTATCTGAAGGATATCAAGGACATCCCTCTGCTCAAGGCGGAGGAAGAGATTTCGCTGGCCCGCAAGATCCGGCAGGGAGATGCTGAGGCCCGGAAAAAGATGATCCAGTCGAACCTGCGTCTCGTGATCTCCATCGCCAAGCGCTACAACAATCTCGGCCTGCCCATCTCGGATCTTATTGAGGAAGGCAACCTGGGGCTGATGCGGGCGGTGGAGAAATTCAACCCGGGCAAAGGATTCCGCTTTTCCACTTACGCGGCCTGGTGGATCAAGCAGTACGTGCTCCGGTCGATCGCCAACCAGGGCAAGACGATCCGCATTCCCGTTTACATGGTCGACATCATCTCCCGTTACCGGAAGGTGATCGAGCGGCTTACCCAGAAGCTGGGCCGCAAGCCCACGTCGGGTGAGCTGGCCAAGGCCATGAAGCTGTCCGTTAAGAAAATCCGGGACATCGAGAAGATCACGCTTCACCCCGCTTCGCTGGACGCTCCGATGGGTGAAGAAGGAGGGACTGAGTTCATCGATCTGATCGAACAGAGCCAGGCCTCCACCGCCAAGGACACGCTGGCGGCGTTCCTGACCCACGAGCAGGTCGAGGACCTGCTGAGCCGGCTGACCGACCGGGAGCAGCAGGTCTTGAACCACCGCTATGGGCTGAAAGACGGAGTGACCTACACGCTTGGAGAAACGGCCAAGGTGCTGGGCATCACGCGCGAGCGGGTCCGGCAGATCCAGAACTCCGCGGAAAAGAAACTGCACGCGTTCCTGGCCACTCAGGAGAAGGCGGCGGCCGAAGCGGAGGCCAAGTCATGAACCCGCCCGCTTCCCGCGCCGAATTGGACCTGAAGTTGTACATCCGGGATATCCCCGACTTCCCCAAGCCCGGCATTCTGTTCAAGGACCTGACCCCCATCTGGAAAGATCCGGCGGCCTTCCGCGCGATGGTGGACCGGCTGGGGGAGCGATATCGATCGGCCGGCGTGCAGACCGTTGCCGGCATCGAGTCCCGCGGGCTGATCCTCGGCGCGGCGCTGGCTTACCATCTCGGAACCGGCCTGGTTCCGGTCCGGAAAGCCGGGAAACTGCCCTGGAAGACGGTCAAGGCCTCCTACGCGCTCGAGTACGGCGAGGCGACCACCGAGCTTCACGCCGACGCGATCGAGCCCGGCACCCGGGTCCTGATCGTGGACGACCTTCTGGCGACCGGCGGGACGGCCGAAGCGGCCGTGGAGCTGGTTCGGAAGCTGAAGGGGGAAATCGTCGGCGTCTCTTTCCTGGTGGAGCTGGCTTTCCTGAAAGGGCGGCCGCGGCTGGAGAAGAGCGGGGTCGAGGTCTTCTCCCTTCTGCGGTACGATTGAACGCGATGCGGAAAAAGGGCGCGCCTGGGCCGACTCGAACGGCCGACCACCTCCTTAGGAGTGAGGTGCTCTTCCAACTGAGCTACAGGCGCGTTAGAATGCTTCCTTATTATACACAGTTGTCCCGACAGCCATGATTGACCTGCACACACACACCTTTTTCAGCGACGGGGTGCTGATCCCCTCCGAGCTGGTCCGCCGCGCCCAGGTGAAGGGCTACCGGGCCATTGCCATCACCGATCACGTGGATGTCTCCAATGTGGAAGTCCTCGTGCCTCAGCTGGTCCATGTTTGCCAGCGGCTCAACGAGCTGGGCAAAATCGTGGTTGTGCCCGGCGTGGAGATCACGCACGTCCCCCCGCGGGATTTGGGTTCGGTCGTGGCCTCCGCCCGCGCGGCCGGCGCCCAGATGGTCGTGGTCCACGGCGAGACCACGGTCGAGCCGGTGGCTCCCGGCACCAACCGGGCCGCCCTGAAGCTCGACATCGATGTGCTGGCTCACCCCGGCCTGATCACGCGCGAAGAAGCGGCGCTGGCCGCCAGGCGGGGGATCGCGCTGGAGATTTCAGCCCGCAAGGGCCACTCTCTTTCCAACGGTCACGTGGCGCGGATGGCGCTGGAAACGGGTGCTGTGATGGTGCTCAACACCGATTCTCATGCTCCGGAGGATCTGCTCACCTATGCGGAAGCCCGTAAGGTGGCCTTCGGTGCCGGGCTCAAATCCGCCCAGGTGGACCGGATTTATGTCTCGGCCAGCCGCCTGGTGGAGCGGGTGGCCGGCCGGAAACCCCGGTAGGGCCGGTTTGTCATAACTGTAAGAAAATATTCTTGACAGCGTAATGTCACTGTAATATATTCACCACGTTTTACGGCAGGCCCTGTTTTATCGCACAAGGGACTGGCCGAAAAGGGGAGACGAGGTCGAACCAGGCAGTGGAAGGCCGGACGCACCTTGTGCGGTGCGGGGCCATGGTAGATGAAGGAAGTCAGCTCCCCTGACTTTTGGCCGAAATGACGGGGCGGGTTGTTCATCGCTCCCGATTGTGTAGACACATAAGAAAGGGAGGGTTAAAACACGATGCGTCGATTAATACTCGTGGGACTTCTGGCGTTTGCCGTGGCCCTGACAGGGACCGCCTACGCCGAAGTTCAGAATATCAAGGTCAGTGGCGACATTGGCATGGCAGGTATTTCGCACAATAACTACGACCTCAAGGAGAAAAATCGCAACTTCTCCCATGAGGGAACCGGCGGTCCGGACAACGTCTCCAACGATGACAGCGAGAATTTCTTTCTCTCGACCGTTCATCTGCAGGTCGACGCGGACCTCACCGACAACGTTTCCACCTCCGTGCGGTTGATCAACCAGCGGAAGTGGGATGCGCAGACCGCGGCGTTTGACAACGTCAACCTGGACAACGCCTACGTGACGTTGAAAGAGTTCCTTTATTCCCCGCTCACCATCGTTGCCGGTCGTCAGAATCTGATCTACGGCAATCAGTTCATTGTGGGGAATGGTCGACTGGCCGATCCCGAGGGCGTCTTCCCCTCCACGGCCACCACCGGCGCTCAGGCCACCGGCCGGGAGTTCAGCGCGTACAATTCGTTCGATGCGATCCGGGCGATCCTGGATTTCGCTCCGCTGACCATCGAGGCGTTCGTCGCCAAGAACAACGAGACCGGCGTGCCGACCAACGACGAGGATCTGTACGGCCTCGTGGTGAACTACAAGCTGGACCGGTGGGATGCCGAGATCGAGCCGTACTGGTTCTTCCTGAACGATGAATCAGGGGCTCGGACCGTGACCGTCAACGACTCGGTCCTCAGCTCCAACGCGGCTCGCGCTTATGAAGTTAACCGGGTTCACACGGTCGGTCTTCGGGCCGCTGCTTCTCCGGTCGAGAACCTGAAGCTCAGCGCTGAGGGGGCTCATCAGTTCGGCGAGCTCATCGACACTGGACCGGCCGGCGCGCTCGTCGATTACTCAGAGCGGGACCGGGATGCGTGGGCGGCGAGTGTGTATGCCAACTATACCTGGGCCAAGGTTCCCTGGACTCCGTCCACCGGTGTGGGCTGGGTTTTCTTCTCCGGTGAAGAGCCGGCTAACGAGCGGGGGACCACCGGCACGGGTGTTACCAACCAGCACGACGATTTCAACGCGTGGGATTCGATCTACCGCGGCTCCTTCACGACCTACATCCAGGACTTCCTGGGTGGTCAGGATGCCCCGGCGAATCTCTACACCACGCTTGACCGGAATGATACGGGTGGGGCGACGAACCGCAATCACCTGTATTTCGACGTCAGCGCCAAGCCGATGCAGGACGTCACGCTGTGGGCTCGCTTGATCCACAGCTGGTTTGACGAAGCTCCTCGGCCGGGCCGCGACAAAGAGGTCGGAAACGAGCTCGATGTCAAAGCGCTGTACGACTACACCGAAGATGTTCAGCTTTCCGCGTGGGGCGGGTGGTTCCTTCCCGGTGATTATTATGACGGGGAAGTGAACTCGGCCCTCCGAAGCGATGACCTCGCTTGGACCGCGGGAGCAGGGGCGTCGGTCAGGTTCTAACGTCCGATTAGGACGGTACAAGAAGCCCCCGGGAGCGATCCTCCCGGGGGCTTTCCTTTTAAAGGAGGAACCTCTTTGGCCAATGTAACAACAAATGTCATTGCGAGCGAAGCGAAGCCCGCCAACGATCTTTGGCGGACTTCGTCGCTTTTGCTCCTCGCAATGACGATAGGTAGTCTTTTTATTTTTTCGGGATGCGGGGAGATCCAGGCCCCCACCGCGCGCCAGGCCCTCACGCATCCGTTCGGCACCTGCGCCCCCTTCACGCTGGGAACCTCACAGCAAGAGGTGCTGGAGTCCTGGGGCCCGCCGGATCAGCGGATCCCCCGGGGTGTGGATGAGCTGGGCAACGTCCGGGAGGAGTGGATCTACCGGGGCCGGATAGAGAACCTGCCCATTGATTACGAATACATGTCCCGGACCAAGCATCTTTCCTTCGAAGGGAAGAACCTCGTCCGCTGCGAGTCGGAAGACCCGCCTGAAGAAAAGCGTTGATCCGCTGTTATCTCCCTCCGAACCAGTGGCAGGAAGGGAAGGTCCTCCTCGACGGCCGGGAAGGGCATCACCTGGCCCGAGTCCTGCGCGTCCGCTCCGGCGATTCCGTCCTTTGTTTTGACGGGACCGGCCGGGAGGCCGACGCGGTCGTCAGGAAAGTCTCCCGTCAGGGAGTTCTTCTAGAGGCAGGGCCTACCCGGAAACTTCCCGATCCCCCGTTTTCCATCTCCCTGGCTGCGGCCGTTCCGGGCCAGGGGAAATTGGACGAGATCATCAACCAGGCCACCCAGCTGGGCGCTCGGCGGATCATTCCGCTGATCACCGAGCGTACGCTCCTCCGCCAGATACCGGCGGCGGACCGAAAACAGGAGCGATGGCTTCAGGTGGCGGTTGAAGCGGCCAAGCAGTCCGGCATGGTCCGGATCCCCGAGGTCCAGCCGGTTCAGCGCTTGGATTCTCTCCTGTCTTCTTTTTCCCGCTACGACCGGGTTCTCCTGGCTTCCGTCGAAGGTCCCTGGGAGGATTTGCGGTCTCTGCTTTCTTCGGGTCCGCCCCGTGAGATACTTCTGCTGATCGGCCCGGAAGGGGATTTCTCTCCGGAGGAAGTCCGGCAGGCGGTTGAGGCCGGCGCCGCCCGGTTCTCCCTGGGACCGACCGTCCTGCGCTGCGAAACGGCCTGCGTGGCCGCCCTGAGCGTTGTTTCCTTCCTGCTCCGGGGGCCTTAGCTCATTTTCTCTCCTGACACCTTGACATTTTGCCCGTCTTTGTGCCACCTTTGAGTTGTAGGACGATTCAACGGGGTACCAGTGAAAAAGGCAAACCACCGGTAACGGTGGGACGCAAAGCCACAGGTCCGCTGAGAAAGCACGCGGATGGCTGGGTTGCCAGAAGGGCCCTAACGCCTAGAGGGTTCCTATCCTGGACTCTCGAGGCGTTTTTTTGTGGGTCGAAAAACGGTGTTTTAAAAAGTTCATACAGGAGGAAACGATGAAAAGCGCACCCGATCAAGGAGCGCAGGCAAAGCAAGTCCACCGGGTCGTCACCTTTCTGGATCGTTCCCAGGTGGATTATCTGGATAAGATGGGCAAGGACGCTCTCTTCTCAACCGGGGTGAAGTTCCCGAGGACGCGGATCATTTCAGCGTTGATCGATCTGCTCCGCAAGGTGAACCTCAGCGGGGAAGGTCTGCGCTCAGACCAGGATCTGGAAGAGCGGTTGATGCAGAAGATAACCAGCGGCGCGGCCGAAGTTCGGCGTCTGGCCTCGGATCTGGTGGAGGAAAACCGTGCGAATGCGAATCCCCCTCGAGTACGGGGATAATTTCCCGGTCCCGTCGGGTTCCTGGAAACCCTCGGTCCCGTGGCGGTTCCCGCAGCAGCAGCTTCCCGGCCGGAGCCGGTGGCTGGCCGCGGTTCTGCCGTGGGTGACGCTGGGGATCGGGGTGCTGCTGGGGATCCTCTGGATGGGCTGGAGAGTCTAGCCGGCAAAGGAGCGGTGCCATGGCCTTCCGCCTGGACACGACCTATGCGCTGATTCCGAACCCGGATCCCCGCGGGACTTTCGGCACCATGGTGGAGATGCTGCTCAACTCCCGTCTCAAGCTGCATCTCGACGAGGATCCTGCCGAGAATGATGAAGAGGTCAACGCCTATCTGGCGGGCCTGCTGGTTTCTTACATCGATCCCGCTTACCTCCACGGAGTTTACCCCCTCTTGTCCCGGTACGATTTCGATCTTCATCAGTCGGTGGTCCGCTGCTGCGAGGACCGGGTCCGCACTTATTTGATTTATAAGCTTAACGCCGATAATTTACTCATGTCGCTGGGCGTGTTCCGCCGCTTTCTTCCTGAAGCGGAGTCGGATCTGGGCCGGATCCGCCGTTATTACATTGCGGCATCCACCTGCCAGAAAAGAATCTACCGCCGTCCCACGGCCGTCTCTGAAATCCAGGACAAACTGGCTCAGGAGGCCCCCCGGTATCTGGCGATCCTGACCGAGACCCGCCTGACGTATCTGGGGTTCGTCCAGCAGGTCGCTCCCGACGATTGGTCGGACTTCGAAAAGCGTCTGACTCCTTAAATTATTCCGGCTTCCCGCCTTGACACTGCTCCTCCGTGGAGGGTATACTTACTTTAAGTTCCTACCTGATAAGAGTGACTAACATTCCTTTTGATCGAATTAACTGGGTGGACGTTATCGCTGTAATCCTTTTAATTAGAATGGGTTACATCGGTTTTCGTCTGGGTCTCGGTGTTGAGCTGGTTAAGCTGGCTGGAACGGTCGGCGGGTTCTTTCTCAGTTTTCGCGTGTATCAGGCCGTGGGGGATTTCCTGGCCTCAAAAACCTTTCTCTCAACGGAATGGGCCGCCGCGCTGTCCATGAGCGTTTTAACGGTGGCGGGTTATTTCGTTCTGACCCGCCTTCTGCGGCTCCTGGAGCATCTGGCCAAGCTCACATTCGATAAGAAAATCGACCGGCTTGGAGGGCTTCTGATAGGGATGGCCCGCGGTCTGCTGACGGCGAGTGTTGTGCTGACGATTTTGCTCCAGCTTCCATCGCCGTACCTGCAGGCCGCCATTCAGGAGAAGTCGGTCAGCGGGAAAACGGTTTCCCGCATGGCCCCGGCAGTCTACGACACGCTCAACCAGCTCAGCCGCCGGTTCCGGGCTGAGTCATGATCCCGGAAGCAACCCTCCGGGAGATTCAGGACCGGCTCAGCATCGTTGATGTGGTCGGCGGGTATGTCTCCTTAAGAAAGGCCGGCCGGGTCTTCAAGGCACTGTGTCCTTTTCACGCGGAGAAGACGGCTTCTTTCGTGGTGTATCCGGAAAAGCAGTTCTTCATCTGCTACGGATGCGGCGCGGGCGGGGACGCCTTCACGTTTGTGATGAAGCAGGAGCGGCTGGAGTTTTCCGAAGCCGCGGAGCTGCTGGCCGAGAAGGCCGGCGTGGAAATCGCGCAGGGCGGCGGGCGCGCCGGCGGCCGGAAGAAAAGCCAGGAGCTGTTTCAAGCGCAGGAGATTGCCGCCGCGTTCTTTCAGGATCAGCTCAAGAACGCTCCGGAGGCCGAGGCGGCCCGGACTTATTTAAGGAAACGAGGGCTCGACCCCGCGGCATGGGACGTGTTCCGGCTGGGTTACGCTCCTTCCCGGTGGGACGGTTTGCTCCAGCATGCCGGTAAAGCAGGCGTCACGCCGCAGATTTTGGAAAAGGGCGGTTTGGTGATGGCCCGCGGCGGCGGGGAGGGCTGGTACGACCGGTTCAGGGACCGGGTGATGTTTCCGGTCATCGACGTTCGGGGCCGGACCATTGCGTTCACAGGCCGCGTGTTCCGGGAAGGGGACGACGGCCCCAAGTACATGAACTCGCCCGAAACCGATTTGTACGTCAAGGGCCGGGTGCTGTACGGCTTGAATTTGGCGGCCGCCGAAATCCGGGAAAAGGATTTTTGCATCGTGGTCGAGGGAAACCTCGACATGATCATGCCGTATCTGAACGGCATCCGCAACGTGGTGGCTCCGATGGGCACCAGTTTGACGGAGCAGCAGATCAAGCTGCTGCAGCGCTACACCCGGAATGTCGTCATCGTGTATGACGGGGACGCGGCCGGCGAAGCGGCGACGCTGCGGGGTCTGGATCTTTGTCTGGAAGCGGAGATGCGGGTGAAGATCGCGGCTCTGCCCGCCGGCATGGATCCGGATTCTCTGATCCGGAAGCAGGGCGTGGAGGCCTTTGCCGGAGTTCTTCAGAAATCCAGGGATTTGTTTGACTACCGGATCGAGCTGCTGCTGCGGCAGTACGATCCGAAAGAGATGGAAGGCCGGATCCGGATTTGCCAGGACCTTCTGCCGACGCTCAAGCGGGTCCCGAACGCGATTCAGCGCGGAGAGTACGTTCGCCGGCTGGCGGAGATTCTCGGCCTGGATGAGCGGGTCCTCTGGACCGAGCTCGAACGGGTCCGGTTGGACCGGAGCCCCGCGCAGGCCGGCCGCGCGGCGGCGGCGCCGGAACCGGTGCGGACCTCCGCGATGTCGCCGGAGGAGCTGCTGGCCGGGTTGCTGCTGGAAGACCCGAGCCGGGCCGTCCAGCTCCAGGGCCAGCTGGATCTGGAGGATCTTCAGGATCCCGGAGTCCGGCAGTTGGTGGGCTGGATGATCGAGCGGGCTGATCATCCGGAAACGCAGGGAGATTCCCGGGCATTTTTAAACGGGCTTTCAGAAAGCTCCGGCGAGTGGGAGAACCGGATTGCCCGGTGGCTGGCCTGGGCCGATTCCATGCAGGAAAAAGAGCGGACTTTTTCAGATGTGGTGGAAAAGATTCACGCACTGAAGCGTCAAGCGGAGATGGAAAAGATCCGGAGCTCGATCCGTCAAGCCGAAGAGTCCGGAGATCATGAGATGGTGCTGCGCCTGACCTCGGAGTTTCAGCGGATGCAGGGGCGGGCCGTCGCCAAGTAAAGACCTTATCTTAAACGAGAGAATATGAGCGCGAAAAAACTGAAAATCACCGTGAAGCGGATGGAAGAGCTGAAGAAACTGATCGCCCTTGGAAAAGAGAAGGGGCGGCTCACGTACGAACAGCTCAACGACATCCTCCCTGAGGACGTGACGTCTTCCGAGGAGATCGACGAGATCCTGACTGCTCTCGGCAACGAGAACATCGAGATCGTCGATTCGGAAGAGGAAGCCAAGGGAGATGCCGCCCATCAGGACGCGGATGACGAGGACGAACCGGCCGAAGCGGCTCCCGCGGAACGGGCGGAGGAGAAGGAAGAGGAAGCCGAAGAAGTGCCTCGTTCCGAGCCGGTGGACGATCCTGTCCGGATGTACCTGCGCCAGATGGGGCAGATCCCCCTGCTTTCCCGCGAGAGCGAGCTTAAATTAGCCAAGGAAATCAAAGAGGCGGAAATCCAATTCCGCGGAGTTCTTTTCACCACCCAATTCGCCCGGCAGGAAATTCTCAACCTGGTGGAGCGGATGAAGGTCCAGAAGATCAATCCGGAAGAGTATGTCACCGAGGATTTCCGGCGCAAGGAGCGGCTCCTTCCCAAACTGCTCAAGCTCAGCGCCAAGATGCGGTCGACCCGGTCGGACGCCAAACGGATCGAATACATCCTCCAGATGCGGCTCATGAGCCCCATCGTGGAGGACATCACCAAGAAGCTCAAGGCGCACATAGGCAATCTGGGCCGTCTCGAGAAGGAGATGGAGCGGGTGCGGGCGCGCCGGAAATCGGGATGGCGCGCGCGGCTGATCGAGCTCAAGAAAGACTACCGCTCGATCGAGCGGACTCTCGGGGAGTCCCGGAAAAAGCTGGAGGAGCTGCTGATCCAGCTCCGCAAGCGGGAAGTCAGCTACACCAAGGTCAAGAAGTCCCTCGTGGAAGCGAACCTGCGCCTGGTGGTCTCGATCGCCAAAAAATATACCAACCGCGGGCTGTCCTTCCTGGACCTTATCCAGGAAGGCAACATCGGCCTCATGAAGGCGGTGGACAAGTTCGAGTACGAACGGGGATACAAGTTCTCGACCTACGCGACCTGGTGGATCCGGCAGGCCATCACGCGGGCCATCGCCGACCAGGCTCGGACGATCCGCATCCCGGTCCACATGACCGAAACCATCAACAAGCTGATTCGCGTTTCGCGCCAGCTGGTCCAGGAAAACGGCAAGGAGCCCACGCCCGAGGAGATCGGTTCCGAGATGCGGATGCCGGTGGAGAAGGTGCGGGGGATCCTCAAGATCGCCCAGGAACCGATCTCGCTGCAGACGCCCATCGGCGACGACGGCGACACGCATTTCGGCGATTTCATCGAGGATAAGAGGGCTGTTTCCCCGGCCAACGCCACCGCTTACTCCATGCTGAAAGAACAAATGGAGACGGTTCTGGAAACCCTCACCGAGCGGGAGGCCCAGGTCCTTCGGCTGCGCTTCGGGATCGGGGATGGCTATCCCCGAACGCTGGAGGAAGTCGGCGCCATCTTCAATGTGACCCGCGAACGCGTGCGCCAGATCGAGGCGAAGGCGCTGCGCAAGTTGCGGCATCCGACGCGGTCCCGGCGTCTGCGCTCATTCCTGGAAATGGGAGCGCTGGGAGACGAGGGCGGCTGGCTTTAAAATTGGGCCTGCCTGGATTCGAACCAGGGACCAAGTCATTATGAGTGACCTGCTCTAACCGCTGAGCTACAGGCCCGTTTTCTCCTAGAATATCACGTCTTCCCGCTTTTCTTTCCCCAGCCCATCCCGTAGAATGGTTGTTTCAGGGCGGTTAGCTCAGCCGGTTAGAGCGCATGCCTCACATGCATGAGGTCACAGGTTCGAGCCCTGTACCGCCCATGATTCGACCATGTCAGCCGTCTCGATTGCCGATCAACTGAAAGTCCTGATTGAGCTTCAAAAGCTCGATGGGGAGATTTACCGCCTGAAGAGGACCCTCCGCGCCAGGCCCGAAACGGAAAACCGCCTGAAGCAGGAACTGCAGGCGATCGTCCAGGGCGCCCAGGCCGCCGACGCGCGCTACAAGGCGCTCGAGGTGAAACGAAACCAGAAGGAAACCGATCTGGGGCAAAAGGAACAGCAGATCAAGAAGCTGCAGGGCCAGCTCTTTCAGCTCAAGACGAACAAGGAATACTCCGCCATGCAGAAAGAGATTGAAGGTCTCAAGGCGGATCAGTCGGTCCTGGAAGAGGAGATCCTTCGGGGCATGGAGGAAATCGAGCAGGCCAAGGCCCAGGCGGTTTCCGATCGACAGGGCGTGAAGGCCGAAGAGGAAAAGCTTGCCGGAAAGCTCAAGGCCCTGGAGGAAGAGGCCGGCAGGACGCAGGCCGAGATTCAGCAGATGCAGGCGAAGCGCTCCGAGCTGACGCCGAAAGTGGAGCCGGTCATCCTGGCCCAGTATGAACGGATCCTGGAGCGCCGGGAAGGGCTGGCTCTGGTGCCTGTGCGCGGCGGTGCCTGCGCGGGATGCTACATGGGTCTGACGCCGCAGACGGTCAATGAGGTTCAGTTGACCACCCGGTTAATTCCCTGCGAATCCTGCGCCCGGATTCTTTACATGGAACCGACGGTTTGAAGCAGAAGCTTCAAATTCACATCGATGGCGCCGCCCGCGGCAATCCCGGTCCCGCCGGAGTGGGCGTGGTGCTGGAAGAAGGTGCCGGCCGCCGCACGGAAGAGAAAGCGATCTATCTGGGGACTGCCACCAACAACGTCGCTGAAACCTGCGCGCTGATTCTGGCTCTTCAAAGCGCGCTCCGGATGAAGGCCGCCCAGGTTGAGGTTTTCACCGACAGCGAACTGCTGGCCCGGCAGGTGACCGGCAGATATCGCGTGAAGGACACCCATCTGCAGTGGCTGCACGTGCTCATCCGGAACTTGATCGAGGGGTTCGATTCCTTCCGGATTCAGCACATTCCGCGCGAGAAAAACCGGCGGGCCGACCGGCTTGCCAACCGCGCCGTTACCGAGGGACTGAAAACCCTTTTCTAGTGTATAATACGCCCGAGAGGCAACCGGGCGGTCGCCCGCCATCAACCGACGGTGGGAGGAAAGTCCGGACTCCAAAGGGCAGCGGAGTGGGTAACACCCACCCCCCGCGAGGGGAGGATAAGAGCCACAGAGACGAGTCCCGCCACTGGATCTGCGGCGGGGGTGAAACGAGGCAATCTCTCCGCGGTGCAAGACCGAATAGGCCCTGCAGGAACGGCCCGTTCCGATCGGCCGAAAGGCCGCAGCAGGGTGGGTAGGTCGCATAGAGGAATGACCGTCGTTAACAGAATCCGGCTTACGGGTTGCCTCTCACTTATTCACGCAGGACGACCTGATAAAAACCAGGGGGTACGATTGGTGCGAAAGACAGCGTGGGTTCTTCTCATCGGCTTGTTCGGAACAGTGGCGTCCGGATGCGGTGTTTCCGTTTCCAGCTATGTGAAGCCCGAAGCCCCTTGGGGTATCATCAAGAAGGTCGCCGTCCTGCCGTTCCAGCTTCCTTCCGAAAATCCCGTCCAGCGCCAGCTCGCCACCGAGCTTTTTTCTGAAGAGCTTCGCAAGGCCGGTGTCGTGGAGGTGATCGATATTCCGCTGAGCAGCCCGGTGGGAAGCGGTGTCGAGGAAATCGCCGACGTCGGGAAGAATTACAAAGTGGACGCGGTGGTGACCGGATCGATCGAGGAGTTCAAGGGCACTGCCATTCACGTGCGGATGCACGATGTCGCCACCGAAGATCTTTTATGGTCCGGATCATATCTCTTGGGCACCTGGGGCGAGTTCTTTGGTCTGAATACCCAACAGCAAAAGATCCGTCGTGGTTTTAAACGATTGATCAAGCAATTCGTGAGCGAAACGCACTCTCTCTCCCAATCGTAGTCGGAATTTCTTCGGGCGGCTGAAAAAGCCGCCCTTTTTCTATCCGGATCCCCCCAGTTCTCTCCTCGGTCGGAGGTCTTTCCCCAAGATCTTGTGTTTTTAAAATTTTTCCCTTTTTGCGCTTGACAACATATGGGGCGGCAGGTAGACTCTGGAACGTGTGGAGCAAAGTGGAGGAAAGTAGAGGACTTGGTTGTGGGTGCCGTCGGGTTTGCCTTTATCGGGGAGCCCCCTACGGGGGAGAGGCAAGGAAACGCGGAGCGGGATGACCCGCGACGCTTGTGCATCCACAACCTTCTTACGAGAGGGGCAGTTCGACCAATAAGGGAGACTGCCCCTCTCTCTTTCTCGGTGAGGAGCGATGTTTTACGGCGAACACGAACATACGATTGATCGAAAGGGGCGCTTGATCATCCCATCCCGGTTCCGGGAAGTGATGAAGGAGCACTCCGCGGAGAGCTTCGTCGCCACCCGGGGGTTGGACAAGTGTCTCTTTGTCTTTACGGAAGACGAATGGCGCACGCAGGAGAACCGGTTCCGCTCGCTCTCTTTCACGAAGCAGGAAGCGCGCCACTTCAACCGTTTTTTCTTTTCCGGCGCGGCGGAGCTCAATTGCGACCGGCAGGGAAGAGTGCTGCTCCCTCCCTATTTGAAGGAATACGCGGGCATCAAGCGGGATGTCGTTCTGGTGGGCGTGTCGAACCGGATCGAGATCTGGGACAAAGAGGAGTGGAAGAAATTCTATGAACAAGGCAAAGGCAGCTATGAGCAGATCGCGGAAAAACTGCTACCCGATTGATGATTCGGAAGGATCGCTGATTCCGCGGGGCACGCCGGGCTCTTCCGGCATCCTGCTGGAATTCGCGACGCATTTGCAGGACCGCCTGCAGGTGATCTACGGCGACGCCGACCCGCGGTATCTGATCCGGCTTGCCCAGCGGTCCCGGACGTATCGGGAGCTGATCCGGCGTTATTCCAACGACAGCATGCTGTAAGCGGCCGCTGTCGGGAGTGGTTGTTCATCATCCTGTTCTTGTTGAAGAGGTGGTTCGGGCGCTGGACCTGAAAGAGGGCGCTGTGGTTTTGGATGCGACGGCGGGGCTGGGAGGCCACGCCGAGGCGATGCTGGAACGGATCGGGCCGCGGGGACGGCTGATCGCGATGGACCGTGACGCGGAAGCGCTGGAGCAGGCGCGGATTCGGCTGAAACGGTTCGGCGATCAGGTAGAATGGATGCACGGCCCGTTCGGTGATTTGAATCGAATGCTCGCGGAGCACGGGATCGACCGGCTGGATGCCGCGCTTTTTGACCTGGGAGTTTCTTCTCTTCAGCTCGAGGAGGGAAGGCGCGGATTCAGTTTTCAGCGGGAGGGCCCGCTGGACATGCGGATGAATCCCGAGGATTCCATCACGGCGGCGGATTTGGTCAATCGCTTGTCGCAGGGAGAGCTTCAGAAGATGCTGCAGGACTTGGGGCAGGAACGCTGGGCGGGCCGGATCGCGCGGGCCATCCTGCGGACCCGGCCCATCTTCACGACCGGCCGGCTGGCTGATGTCGTGGGACAGGCGGTCCCCGGGTCGGCCCGGCATGGACGGATCCATCCGGCGACGCGGACGTTTCAGGCCCTGCGGATCGCCGTGAATCATGAGCTGGAGCAGTTGCCGGAAGGGCTCGCGCAGGCCGCGGACCGGTTGAACCGCGGCGGGCGGGTCGCCGTGCTGGCGTATCATTCCCTGGAGGATCGGATCGTGAAGGTTTATTTCCGGGACCAGGCGAAAGCCGGCGTGCTTCGCGTGCTGACTCGGAAACCGTTGAAGCCCTCCCTGGAAGAAGTGCAGCGCAACCCCCGGTCCCGGTCGGCTTGTCTTCGGGCGGCGGAGCGGCTGTGAAAAAATTCTTTGTCGGTCTTTTTCTCGCGACCTGCCTGGCGCTGGGGTATGTCCAGCAGCGAGTTTCGTTGATCACGCTCGGCTACGGGGTCGAGGCGATGACGTCGCTTCGGGACGATCTTCTTGACCAGCATCGCGTGCTCCACTACAATGTTTTAGCGCTTCAGTCGCCGGTCATTCTCGACGAGCGGCTGGCCCATCGAGACATTCAGCTTGCGCCCCCTCAGGAAGTGGAATTCGTCACTCCCCGGCTGGTTTCGCCGCCCCCTTCTTCTTCCTGGAATGGGGTTTCGAAGCCAAGGTTCTCCTGGTGGCAGCAGGCGCTGGAGCGCGGCTCCCGGTGGATGGAAAACGGGCGGCAGGCCGTCGCGGCGCCCGCCCGTGAAGAACGATCTTAACGTCTAAGCACACTCTCCTTTTCCAGGACCTCAAAGCAACGTGTTAACGGCAGCGCAAAGAGCGCGCGTGGCCCTCGTGATCACCGGTTTTCTGGTGATCGCCGCGTCTCTGTGGGCGCGGCTTCTGTGGCTTCAGGTGGTTCAGCCCGATCATTGGGTCACGATCGCGCGCCGTCAGCATGTGCAGGTTCTGGAGCTTCCTCCCGTCCGCGGCGCCATCCTCGACCGCAATCTCAAACCGCTGGCCGTCTCGCTGCGCCTCACCTCGGTTTTCGCCGATCCCCGGCACATGAAGAATCCCGCGGCCGCGGCCCGCCGGCTTGCTCCGCTGTTGAACAAACCGGAATCGGAGGTCCGGGCCCAACTCTTCCGGAAAAAACGGGGGTTCGTCTGGCTTTCGAGGAAAATTCCAAATCATTCGGCCGCCAAGATCCGCGCTCTTCGGATACCCGGCGTGCATCTGATCATGGAGCCGCAGCGGTTTTATCCCAACGGCCATCTGGCCAGCCATTTGATCGGTTTCTCCGGATTGGACACGCAGGGGCTGGAAGGGTTGGAGCTGGTCTGCGATCGGCTGCTGCGGGGGGATCCGGGCTGGCGATGGCTGGGCCGGGATGCCCGTCAAAGGCCGGTCGGCGCGTGGGACATGGCGGTTGTCAATCCGCGCGATGGTCTCGAAGTGGTGTTGACCATCGACCGGACCATCCAGTTTTTCGCCGAGAAGGCATTGGACGAGGCCTACCGGAAATACCGGGCCAAGGGGGCGTCGATTGTCGTGATGGACCCGCGCACCGGAGAGATCCTGGCGCTGGCCAACCGTCCCGCGTTCGATCCCAACCGGTTTGGCGAGTCGAGTCCGGAGGATCGCCGCAACCGGGCGGTCACCGATCTCTTCGAGCCCGGCTCGGTTTTCAAAGTGGTGACGGCATCGGTCGCGCTGGGGACGAAGAAGGTCCGGCCGGAAGACAAATTCGACTGCGAGAACGGATCATACCAGGTCGCGGGCCGCGTGCTCCACGACCACACGTCGCACGGCGTCATGACGTTCCAGCAGGTGATCTCGCAGTCCAGCAACATCGGCGTGGCGAAGGTGGCGATGAAACTGGGCGCGGCCGCCTTGTACAACGGGATGCGGGCGTTCGGATTCGGGGAACCGACCGGCATTGAGTTGTCCGGCGAGTTGGGCGGGACCGTCAAGCCGCCCCAGCAGTGGTCCCGGCCGTCGATCACCACGATCCCGATGGGCCATGAGGTGACGGTCAATGTGCTGCAGCTGGCCCAGATGATCTCCGTCGTGGCCAACGGCGGAGTGCTGGTCAGGCCCTGGCTCATCCGGGAAGTGCGCGATTCATCGGGCAATGTGGTGCAGAGCTTCAAGCCCCGCGTCGTGCGGCGCGTTATTTCCTCCGAAGTGGACGGCCAGCTGCGGGAGATCCTGTCCCAGGTGGTGACGGAAGGGACGGGCAAGGCCGCGCAGGTGCCGGGCCTGCGCGCGGGCGGGAAGACCGGGACCGCGCAAAAGCTGGAGCCCAACGGGCAATACTCGCATTCCCGGTACGTCGCTTCTTTTGTGGGGTTCATCCCGGTGGAAGACCCGCGGTTGAGCGTTGTCGTCATGCTGGATGAACCCTGTTTCCCCTATTTCGGCGGAACGGTCGCGGCGCCGGTCTTTCGGAAAGTGGCGATCGACACGCTGGCCTACCTTCGACAGAGAGACAACATCGTGCTGGCCCGTCATGACGAATCCTAAGAGCCGGTCTGGTCTTCGCGATCTGCTGGCCCGCGCGGGCGTCTCCGCCGAGGTCCCCGACATCACCGTCACGCAGGTGACCGATGATTCCCGAGCGGTCCAGCCGGGTGCGTTGTTCGTGGCCGTCCCGGGCGCCGCCGCGGACGGACACTTGTTCGCCGGGCAGGCGGCGGCCCGCGGAGCGGCGGCCGTGCTGGTCGAGCGCCCACTGGCGCTTCCTGCCGCTGTTGTCCAAATCCAAGTTCCCTCGGCTCGGGCCCTGCTGGGATCGCTGGCCCATGCCTTCCAGGGCGAACCCTCCAGGGATTTGCGCGTGGTGGGAGTCACCGGAACGAAAGGAAAGACCACTGTGGTTTGGTGGATCCATCATCTGCTCGAAAGCACCGGTGTTCCGTGCGGGCTGCTGGGCACCATCGGCAACCGAACCGGCCCCGGCGAACTGCGGGCTTCGGACAACACCACGCCCGGCGCGGTGGTACTTCAGGGACATCTGGCGCGCATGCGCGATCAAGGCCTGAAGGCCTGCGCGATGGAAGTCTCATCGCACGCGCTGGAGCAGAACCGGGTCGACGGCGTGTTGTGGAGCGCCGCGGTGTTCACTCAGCTGGCGCCGGAGCATCTGGATTATCATCCCGACATGGAGGCCTATTTCCGCGCGAAGCTGCGGTTGTTTCAGGCACTGCCTCCGCAAGCGGCCGCGGTCTTGAATGCCGATGATCCGGCCAGCCTGCGGATCCGGCCGGCCGTAAAGGGAAGGGTCTTGAGCTATTCGCTGGACGGCGAAGCGGATCTTTCCATGTTCGATCTGAAGGGTTCGCTGGAAGGATTTTCCGGCAGCATGCGCACACCGCAGGGAACTTTTCCCATCCGCTCTTCGTTGATTGGACGGCACAACGTGGAGAATCTTCTGGCCGCGGCCGGGGCGGCGCTGGCGTTGGGCGTTCCTCTCAAGAAGGCGTTGGCCGGCGTGGAAATGTTCCGGGGTGTGCCGGGCCGGCTCGAGCGGGTGGAAGCGGGCCAGCCGTTTCCGGTTTTCGTGGATTATGCCCACACCGACGGCGCGCTCCGGCGGGTGCTGGAGGAACTGCGCCGCGTCACCGACCGGAAGATCCTGACCGTCTTCGGCTGCGGCGGAGACCGGGACCGGACCAAGCGGCCCCGGATGGGGCGGGCCGCCGCGGAGCTTTCCAACCGCGTCATTGTGACATCCGACAACCCGAGATCGGAAGATCCGGAACGAATCGCGCGGGAAATCACGGCCGGGATGCAGGGAGCGTCGGCCGGCTGGGAAGTCTGCCTCGACCGGCGGGAAGCAATCCGCCGGGCGCTGGAGCAGGCCGATGACCGGTGGCTGGTGCTGATCGCCGGGAAAGGGCATGAAACGACCCAGATTTTTTCCGACCGCACCGTGTCCTTCGACGACCGGGCCGTGGTCCGGGAACTGCTGAAAAGGGAAGCCGTTGCCTAACCGCGCCCCGTTTAATCCGGCGGAAATTGAAAAAGCCGCGTCCGCGCGGCGGGTCGCCGGGCCGGCGCGTCCGGCGACCGGTGTTTCCACCGACAGCCGGAGTGTGGCCCCCGGAGAGCTGTTCGTGGCGCTCCGCGGGCCCCATTTCGACGGTCATGATTTCATCGGCGAGGTCTTCTCGCGGGGTGCTGCCGCGGTGGTGGTGGACCGCTGGCCGTTGCCCGGGGTCGCGGCGGAGCCGCCCGGTCCCGTGTTCCAGGTTGAAGAGACACTGACCGCTTTGGGGCGGCTGGCCCGGTTTCACCGGGATCGGTTCTCGCCGGAGCTGGCCGCGGTGACCGGCTCGAGCGGAAAAAGCACCACCAAACATTGGCTGGCGCACCTGCTTTCCGGAAAAAGAATCCTCGCTACGCCGGGAACGCAGAACAACCGGATCGGCGTGCCGATGACGCTGTTCCAGTTGGAGGCCGGGCACGCGGCGGTGGTGCTGGAGTTGGGGACCAATCGTTGGGGAGAGATCCGGATGCTGGCCGAAATCAGCCGCCCGACGCTCGGGGCCGTCACCAACATCGGGCCGGCTCACCTGGAAACGTTCGGTGACCTGCGCGGCGTCTTGAAGGAAAAAGGCGGGTTGTGGGAAGCCATGGATCGGTCCGCGCCGGTGGTTCTCAACGGCGATGACGCGCTGCTGCGCGAAGTAGGACGGGCGCTGAGCCGTCCGATCATTTGGTTCGGAACCGGCGCCGACGCGCAGGTCCGGGCCGCCGACATTCGTACGAGTTGGAATGAAAGCCATTGCCGGATCAACGGCCGGTGGGACCTTCGGCTTCCGGTGCCGGGCCGCCACAACGTGTTCAACGCCTTGGCGGCGCTGGCTTGCGCGCAGCGGCTCGGAGAAAATCTCGAAGAAGCGATCGGCCGGCTGGAGAATGTCACCCCTTTGCCGGGCCGCCTGAATCAGATGGAGAAAGAAGGGGTGCTGATTCTCGATGACACCTACAACGCGAACCCCGCTTCGCTCGATGCGGCACTACAGCTTCTGCGGGGAATGGAGCGGCCGGGAAGGAAGATCGCCGTGATCGGGGACATGCTGGAACTGGGAGAGCGGTCGGAAGAACTGCACGCGCAGGCGGGAATTACCGCCGCCGGCGCGGGGCTGGACCTGCTGGTGGCGGTGGGCCGGTTCTCGGCTTTTTTGCTGAAGGCGGCCCGGGAAGCGGGGATGTCTTCCGAGGCAAGCCGGTCGTTTCAGACGCCGGAAGAAGCGAGATCGTTTTTGTGGGATTGGGTTCGGCCGGGGGATGTGGTGCTGGTGAAAGGATCGCGCGGGATGCGCATGGAGCGTGTGCTCGAGTGCTGTACGCCCTCTTCTACCCTTTAAGGGAAATCTGGTTCGGGTTCAACGTTTTCCGGTACATCACCTTCCGGGCGATGATGGCCAGCATCACGGCGTTCCTGCTGACTCTTTTGATCGGGCCGGTGGTGGTCCGGTGGCTGACGAGTTTGAAGGTGGGCCAGAAGATCCGCCAGAAATCGGAAGTCGGAAAGCTGTACGATCTCCACAGCCACAAGGCGGGAACGCCCACGATGGGCGGTCTGTTGATCCTGTTCGCTCTGCTGGGCTCGACGTTCCTCTGGGCGGATGTTTCCAATCCCTACGTGCTGATGGCGGCCGCGGTGACCGGCTTCATGGGGCTGGTGGGCTTCCTCGACGACTGGGCCAAGATCCGGCAGAAATCGGCGCGCGGACTCTCGGTCCGTTCGCGGCTCATGTGGCAGTCGCTGATCGCGCTGGCGTTCGGGCTGGCGCTTTTCTGGGACCGCTCTTTTCCGGATTGGCTGGAGGTCCCGTTTTTTAAGAACCCGGTAGCCGGAATGGGGATCTGGATGGTGCCGTTCATCGTCTTCGTGCTGGTGGGCACCTCCAACGCGGTCAACCTGGCCGACGGGCTGGACGGACTGGCCATCGGCTCCACGGCGATGATCGCGCTTTGCCTGACGTTGATGTGTTATCTGACCGGCCACCGGATCCTGGCCGATTACCTGTACATCTCCCACATTCCCGATTCCGGCGAGCTCACGGTTTTCTGCGCGGCTCTGGTGGGGGCCAGCATGGGTTTCCTTTGGTACAACAGCCAGCCGGCCGCCGTCTTCATGGGCGACACCGGGTCGCTGGCGCTCGGCGGCGCGATCGGCGCGGTCTCGGTGCTGATCAAGAAGGAGCTGCTGCTGGTCCTGCTGGGCGGGATTTTCGTGGCGGAAGCGCTGTCGGTGATCGTGCAGGTGGCCTCGTTCCGCATGACCGGCCGGCGGGTTTTTCTGATGGCCCCCATCCATCATCACTTTCAGATGAAGGGGTGGGCGGAGTCGAAAGTCACCATTCGGTTCTGGATTCTCGGGGCGATTCTGGCCCTGATGAGTCTGGGAACCCTGAAACTGAGGTAAACATCATTCTACGGATTCGAAGACCCGGGCCCGGGATCGGAGTGACCGTCGTGGGTCTGGCGCGCAGTGGTGTCGCCGCGGCCCGGTTCCTGATGGGCCAGGGCTGCCGCGTGCGGGTGACGGAGGCGACGCGGGCGCCGCAAGTCCGCCAGGCGGCGGAGGAGCTGGAGGCCGCCGGAGCGGCGGTGGAGACCGGCCGGCACAGCCGCGCTTTTGTGAAAGGTTCGGAGCTTTTGGTCGTCAGCCCCGGTGTTCCCCGGACCGCGCCGCCCGTTCTCTGGGCCGAGGAGCGGGGGATCCCGGTGGTGGGAGAGCTGGAGCTGGCCAGCTGGTTCTGTCCGGGTCGGATCGTCGCGGTGACCGGCAGCAACGGCAAATCGACCGTGGTCACCCTGCTCGGGGAAATCCTTCGCGCGGCCGGACGGGAGACCGCCGTTTGCGGGAACATCGGCCAGCCGTTCATCGGAGAGCTGCATCGGATCACGGCCCGGACCACCGTCGTGCTGGAGGTCAGCTCGTTCCAGCTGGAGGGGTCGCTCTCGTTCCATCCGTCGGTCGGCTGTGTGCTCAACATCACCGATAATCATCTGGACCGCCACGGATCGATGGCTGCGTATCAGGCGGCGAAGGCCCGGCTGTTCACGTTCCAGCAGGCCGACGAGTGGGCCGTGCTCAACGCCGACAATCCGGGCTCTCTCGGGCTCAAGAAATCCGCGCCGGGCCGCGTGACTCTGTTCAGCCGGCGCCGGGAAGTGCCGGGCGCTTTCGGGCCGGTCTGTCCGGCCGGGGAGATGGCGCTTCAGGGCCGCCACCATGAAGAGAATGCGTTGGCCGCCGCCTGCATGGCCGGCTTGCTGGGCGTGGAGCGGGAAACGATCACCGGCGTTCTGCGCTCGTTCCAGGGCCTGCCGCACCGGCAGGAGAAGGTCGCGCAGATCCGCGGCGTCACCTTCATCAACGATTCCAAATCCACAACGGTCGATTCGGGGATCCGGGCCATTGAGGCCGCGCCCGGTCGGGTGGTGCTGATCGCCGGCGGCCGGGATAAAGGGTCCGATTTCCGCCAGCTCCGGCCCTGGAGCCGGAAGCTTAAGGCGGCGGTCGTGATCGGCGAGGACGGCCCGAAGATCGCGGCCTCTCTGCAGGGCCGGGTGCCGGTGGTCCTCCGGGCCGGGTCGCTCTCCGAAGCGGTCCGCGCGGCGTTCCAGTTGGCTGCCCGCGGCGAATGCGTTCTGCTGTCTCCGATGTGCACCAGCTTCGACATGTTCCGGGATTTCGAGGACCGCGGCGAGAAATTCTCCGAAGCGGTCCGGGCCATCGGAGGGGCGGGGTGAAATCCGCGCGGCGCGGTGTGCTGGTCTGCACGGCCCTCCTGCTGGCCTTCGGCGTGGTGATGGTCTATTCCAGCAGCGCCATCTACGCCCAGGACCAGTATCATGACGCCGCTTTTTTTCTGAAGCGCCACCTCATTTATCTCACGCTGGGCCTGCTGTGCGCCGGCGGGGTCCTCATGATTGACGCGCGCCAGATCCGGCGCTGGGCCAAGCCGTTCATGGCCGTGATTTTGTTCCTGCTGGCCCTGGTTCTGGTGCCGGGTATCGGCCACCGCGTGTCGGGAGCGCGCCGCTGGTTCCATGTTCTCGGGTTCGGTTTCCAGCCGTCGGAGCTGGCCCAACTGGCGGTGATCCTTTATTTCGGCGATGTGCTCACGCGCAAGCGGGGGTTCCTGCGGGATTTTTTTCAGGGAGTTCTGCCCGCACTGATGGTGCTGGGAGTGACGCTGGTGCTGATCCTGGCCGAGCCGGACCTGGGCACGTCGGTGGCCATCGCGGTGGTGGCGGTGCTCATGCTGCTGCTGGCCGAAGTGGAATGGAAGATCCTTCTGCCCCTTTTTCTGTCCGCGATCCCGGCGGTAATCGCGCTGGTGCTGATGAAGCCGTACCGGGTGCGCCGGGTGCTGGCTTACCTGAACCCCTGGGCCGATCCCGAAGGGTCCGGGTTCCAGCTGATCCAGTCGCTGGTGGCGCTGGGTTCCGGCGGCTGGCTGGGGCAGGGGCTGGGCGAGTCCCGCCAGAAGCTTTTTTACCTTCCGGCCGCACACACCGATTTCATCTTTTCCGTGATCGGCGAAGAGCTGGGTTTCATCGGCGCGACCGGCGTGCTGGTGCTGATCGGCCTGCTGTGCTGGTACGGGATCCGGCTGGCCGCCTCTTCTCCCGATTCGTTCGGGTTTCTCACCGGCATGGGGATCGTGATGCTGATCGCGCTGGAAACGCTGGTGCATGTGGGGGTCTCCACGGGCGCCATCCCGACCAAGGGTTTGCCTCTGCCGTTCATCAGCTACGGGGGCAGCGCGTTGATGGCCAACCTCATCGGCATCGCGGTTCTGCTCAATGTTGCGCGTCCCTCTGCCCACGTTGGATAATGGACCTGTGAAGATATTGCTGATCTCCGGCGGAAGCGGAGGGCACTTGATCCCGGCCATGACGCTGGCGGAGTCGCTCCGGCCCGACGCCCGCTGTTTTTTCCTGAGCACCCGCCGGCCCGTGGACCGGATCCTCGCGGCCGCCAGCGCCGACGAATGGATCTGCGTTGATCTGCAGCGGCCCACTCCTTTGCGGCAATGGCTTTCTCCCTTTTACGTCGCGCGGCAGGTCCGGGCCGCGGCCCAGGTGTGGGCCGTTCTGCGGCGGATCCGCCCGGACGCCGTGGTGGGATTCGGCGGATACTTGAGCGCGCTGGGGATCTTCGCCGCCCGGACCGCCGGAATCCCCGCCATCATTCACGAACAGAACGTGGTGCCCGGGCGGGCCAACCGCTGGGTCTGCCGGTTCGCGCGGGCGGTGGCGGTCAGTTTCCCCGACACGCGCCGGTTCCTGCCCGCGGGCACCCGCGTCGAGATGACCGGCAACCCCGTGCGGTTTTCCGGGCCCGCGCCGGCGCGGGAAAAGGCCTGCGCCGTGTTTGGATTGGATGCCGGTCGGCCGGTCCTGCTCGTCATGGGAGGCAGCCAGGGGTCCCGGTCCATCAACCGGCTGGCGGTTGAGATGTGGAATGATTTTCCCGCGCGGCAACGGCAGGATGTCCAGGTGATTCATTTGGCCGGAGAGGCGGACGCGCCGCGCCTGGAGTCCGAATACCGGCAGAGGGGGATCTCCGCGAAGGTTTTTCCGTTCCTGCACGACATGGGCAGCGCGCTCAGCGCCGCGACGCTGGCGATCTCCCGGGCGGGCGCCACCGGAATCGCCGAGATGGTGGCGCTGAAAGTTCCTTCCATCCTGATTCCTTATCCCTATGCCGCCGCGCACCAGCAGGCCAATGCCCGCTGGCTGGAAGAAGCCGGCGGCGCCGTGGTCCTCGAAGAGACGGGGCTTTCCGCCGAACGGCTGGGGCGGGAAGTCGCCGCTCTGCTGGGCGATGAGGCCCGGCTGGAGCGAATGAGGGCCGCCCTGCGGGCCCATTCAGACGGGTCAGCCGCCGAACGGTTGAGCGCGCTGGTCAAGGAAGTGGCCGCCTGATGAAGAAAATTCATTTTATCGGGATGGGCGGGATCGGCATGAGCGCTTTGGCCCGCCTGCTGATCGAGCGCGGCGTGCAGGTGTCCGGCTCGGATGCCGGAGAGAGTGCATTGTTGAAGACGATCGAGCGGTTGGGCGGCCGGATCCATCTGGGACACCGGGCCGGAAACATCAACCACCCGGACGCGGTGGTCTACTCTTCGTCGATCGCTCCCGGAAACCCGGAGCTGGTGGCGGCCCGCAACCGGGGCATTCCGGTCCTGCACCGGGGGCAGATGCTGGCCCGCCTGGTCGAGGACCGGCGGACCGTGGCGGTCGCCGGCTCGCACGGCAAAAGCACCACGACCGCGATGATCGCGCAGCTGCTGACGCAGGCCGGCTGCGACCCGCTGCTGGCTCTCGGCGCCGAGGTGGAAGCACTCGGCGGCAACGCGCGCGCGGGGCGGGGGCCCTGCGCGGTGGTGGAGGCCGATGAGTCGGACAATTCCTTCCTGTGGCTGCGGCCCTGGGCGGCCGTCATCACGAACATCGACGATGAGCACCTGGATTATTTCCGAGACCGCTGGGAGATCGATGAGGCCTACGAGACGTTCGCGCGGCGCGTCCACCCGGAAGGGGCGCTGATCGGCTGCATCGATGACGCGCGGGTGCGTTCTCTTTTTAGCCGCGCCCGGCCGCAGAAGATTTCCTACGGTCTGGCCGGCGACGCCCGGTTCCGCGCCGCGGATGTTCAGCTCAATGCGGGCTGGAGCCAGTTCCGCTGTTTGCGGGACGGCCGGACGCTGGGAAAGATAAAGCTGTCGGTGCCCGGCGTCCACAACGTCGTCAACAGTCTGGCCGCGGTCGCGGCGGGCGATCTCCTTGGGCTGGATTTCTCTTTAACGGCCCGCGTGTTGGAATCGTACCAGGGGGCCCGGCGCCGGTTCCAGATCCATGCCGACGTGGGCGGCGTGCTGGTGGTCGAGGATTACGGCCACCATCCTGCCGAGATCGAAGCGACGCTGGCGGCGGCCCGGGGCTGGAAGGGCCGGAGGATCCGCTGCGTCTTTCAGCCGCACCGCTACAGCCGGACCCATCATCTGCTGGACCGGTTCCGCGGCTGTTTCGCCGCGGCCGACGAGCTGATCCTCTTGCCGGTCTACGCCGCTTCGGAAGAGCCGCTGGAGGGAGCCACCTCCACGGCGTTGGCGGCGATCGTCCGTCAGCCGGCCCGGAAGAAAGTCCGGCTTCAGACGCCGCACGAAGCGCTGGCGTATCTGCAGGGAACCCGCGCGTCGGGCGACCTGGTCCTTTTCCTGGGAGCGGGAAGCGTCGGATCAATGGCCCAACAATTTTCGAAAATCCTCCACCATGCTGAAAACCGCGCTTCGTGACGAGCTGATCGCGGCCGCGCCCGGCCGGGTCCGTTTTGATGAGCCGATGCGGTTCCATACCACATTCCACATCGGCGGGCCGGCCGAGGTTTGGGCCGAGCCGCAGGATGAGCAGCAGTTGCGGCGGCTCCTGGCGGTCGCCCGCGAGGCGGATCTCCCGGTCACGATGGTCGGCGGCGGCGCCAACCTGCTGGTCCGTGATGAGGGAATCCCCGGCTTGGTGATCCATCTGGGATCTCCCGGCTTCCAGGGATGCCGGCGAAAAGGCAACACGCTGATCGCGCAGGCGGCGCTTCCGCTCGACTGGCTCATCCGCCAGGCGCAGAAAGAAGGACTGAGCGGCGTGGAATTTCTGGCCGGCGTACCCGGCCGCGTCGGCGGCGCGGTTCGCATGAATGCCGGCACGCACGATGAAGAAGGCCGGGTCCATCAATTTGGAGATGTGGTGGACTGTGTCAAGGTGATGACGCCTTCCGGAGAAATCCGCGTGATTCCGGCCGGCGAGATGGGATTCCAATACCGCTCCACGCGGCTCAACGGGGAGATCGTGCTGGAAGCGGAACTGCGGCTGACGCCCGATGCCCCGAACCGGATCGAAGAGCGGGTGAAACAGCTCTGGGCCTACAAGAAATGGACGCAGGACTGGTCCGCGCCCAGTGTCGGCTGCATCTTCAAGAATCCCCGCGGCCTGCTTCCCGACGGCTCGAAAATCCCGGGGGCCGGCTGGCTGGTGGAACAGGCGGGCCTCAAGGGGCGCAAGGCCGGTGGCGCGGTGATCTCGCCGGCCCACGCCAATTTCATCGTCAACGTCGCAAATGCCCGGGCCGCCGATGTTTTCGCGCTGATCGACGAGGCCCGTGCATCGGTGAAGAAGAAATTCGGCGTGGATTTGGAGCTCGAGGTCCAGGTGCTGCCGCGATGAGTGAGCGCATCGGCGTTCTCTGCGGCGGTCCGTCCGGCGAGCGGGAGATTTCCCTGCGCAGCGGCCAGGCCGTTCACGAAGCTCTGCTTTCGATCGGTCTGCCGTCGGTGCTCGTGGCCCTTTCCAAAGACGAACAGCAAATTCCCGACGAGCTTAAAGCGGCGAGCATCGACCGCGCCTTCATCGTCCTGCACGGCGCGTTCGGGGAAGACGGCGCCATTCAAGCCATTCTGGAACAGATGGGCATTCCGTACACGGGCTCTTCGGTGGAGGCCTGCCGCTACGCGATGGACAAAGTGCACAGCCGGCGGCGCTGGCTGGCCGAAGGTCTTCCGGTCCCGCGCTGGGAATTGGCCGATGCCGCGGAGGCACCCGCGTTGGCCGAGCGGCTGGGGTTTCCGCTGATGGTCAAGCCCAAAAGCGGGGGCTCTTCGCTCGGCATGAGCATCGCGGACTCGGCCGAACAGCTTCCGGCTGCGGTTGAAGAAGCGGTCCGCTATGGAAAAGAGATTTTACTGGAAGAATACCTGTCCGGGCCGGAGCTGACGGTCGGAATCCTGGACGACATGCCGCTTCCGGTGATCCAGGTGGTGCCGAAGCGGCGTTTCTATGACTTTGTAGCGAAGTACACGCCCGGTATGACAGAATATTGGGTGCCGGCCCCGTTACCGGAAACGGTCCGGGTGGCCGCGCAGGATCTCGGGCTTCGGGCGCATGAAGCGCTCGGCTGCCGGTCCTTTTCCCGAGTGGACATGATCCTGACCAAGGAGCGCGGGCCCGTTTTATTGGAATTGAACGCCATTCCCGGGATGACGGCCAGCAGTCTGCTTCCCAAGGCCGCGGCGGCCGTGGGGATTTCTTTTCCGGAGCTGTGCCGCCGGATGCTGAACTCAACATGTCTAAAAAAAGAACCGGTCGCAGCGCGATCTTCCTGAGCGTTAGCTTTTTTTCCGGCGTGGCGCTGTTGATGGCGCTTCAAAACGCCGCCGACGGATTCCTGTCCCATCCCCGCTTCACGGTCAGCGAGATTGAAGTGAAGTGGCGGGGCGCCGCCGACGCCTCGGAGCCGGGCCAGTTCCGCCTCACGCCGCCGGTTTCCATCTTTCACCTGGACCTCGCAGCCCTCAGCCACGCGTTCCGCCAGCGATACCCCATGGCCGACGTGGAGCGCATGGACCGCGTACTCCCCAACCGTTTGATCGCCACACTGCGCGCGCGCCACGTGGTGGCCCAGCTTCAGGCCGGCGGCCTGTACACGCCCGTCAGCGACGACGGGCGCATTGTGGGTGCGGGCACCCGCGCTCCGCAGCCCGGTCTGCCCGTGCTGATCCTCGAAGGGGTGCGGGGCCCGTTCAGCGCCGGCCAGAGCGTGGAAGCGAATGGTTTCTGGAAAGTCTCCGAACTGCTCTCCACCATTTACCGGGACAAGGGGATCGCCGGCCGGCGGGTTTCCCAACTGCAGGTCAGCGGCGCCGATGTCTTCATTCGCCTGGAGAAAGGCCCCGAGATCCGCTTTTCCTCCGACCGGCTCGGCGACGGATGGCAGGACCTGTGGGGGCTTCTTTCCCGCAAGCAGACCACGCTGGATGAGGTGCGGTACATCGATCTGCGCTTCCAGGACCCGATCATCGCCCGGCGCAAATGAAAAAACCCCAGCGGATCATCGGGCTCGAGCTGGGATCGCGGCAGTTCACCGCGGCGGTGGGGGAATCTCAGGAGCAGCAGCCGTTGGCGATCCGGGCCATCGAGTCGGTTCCTTCGCAGGGTTTTGAGAAGGAAGGGCTGACCGACCCGATCGAATGTTCCGACGCGGTGGCGCGGCTCCTGCGCCAGCTGGAGCGCTCCATTTCCGACAAGATTACCCGCGCTGCCGTCGCCTTCCCGGGCAGCCAGCTCAAGAGCTTCAACGCCACCGCCTCCGTTCCGGTCACCGACCCGGCCACCGGCATCTCGCGCCAGGACGTCGAGCGGGTCATCAGCACCTGCCGCACGCTGTCGCTGGATTACGATCGGCAGGTCCTGCACGCGTTCGAACGGGGATTCACCGTGGACGGCCAGTCGGGGATCCGCAACCCGGTGGGGCTCTCCGGCAAGAAGCTCAGCGTGGACCTCCACCTGGTGACCGCGCAGAGCTCCACGGCCCAGAACCTCACCAAGATGCTCAACCGCGCCGGCCTGGAAGTGGACGGTTTCGTTCTTACGGGACTGGGCGTCTCCGAAGCGGTGCTGACCGATCTGGACCGGGACCTCGGCGTCACCCTCCTGCGCATCGGCGAGTTTCAGACCGAGGTGGTCCTGTTCGACGACGGCGGCGCGAAGGAAACCTTCCTGCTTCCCGGCGGCACCGAAGACCTGGTGGAGAATTTGAGCCGGTCCTTCAAACTGCCGCGTGTTTCCGCCGAGCATCTGCTGGAGCAGGTGCGCACGCTGGAAGAGCCCGCGGCCGTGGCGCCCGACGGCAGCCCGCTTCCATCCGAGGGCCGCGCCGAATGGGCCGCCGTTCCTCTGCGGGCGGGCGTGGGCGCTTCGGTGAGGACGTTCCCTCAGGGACAGGTGGTCCAGCTGGTCCGCGGCCGGGCCAAAGAACTCCTCAGCCGCGTCCAGCGCCGGCTCAGCGCCAGCTCCACCTTCCTCGATTGCGCCTCCGGGATCGTCGTGGTCAGCTCTCTGGCCCGGCTGGAAGGGTTCCTGGAGATGGCGGAGTCGATGTTCAACATGCCGGTTCGGATGGGAACGGTGAAGGGGATGGAGCTTCCGCCGGGCGTCACGCCCCGCACGCTGGACATCCCGGCCGTGGGCTTAAGCCGCTACGCGTTCCGGAAGAGAGCCGTTCCCGGAACGTCCTGGAATTTTCCTCCGTGGCTCAAACCGCTGGAGAAGTTCCAGCGGCTCCTTCAGGAATACTTCTAACCCGCGGCTTTTTCGCAGACGGCGATCAGGTCGAGCGACTTGCGGATGTTCCGTGGGCTCGTCGTGAAATCCCGCACCGTAATCGAGCCGTAATAGCTGTCCATCCTCAGGCCCCATTTCTTAATCCGCCGGAAAAACCTCTGCTTCCACGTAGGATGAAGCCCGACCAGCGAGACCTTCTCAAAGACCTTCTTTAAAACCGCTTCCAGTTCCGGGGCCGTGAACTCCTTCTCGTGGTAGATCAGCTTCTGGTAGGGTTTGCCCGGTTTCTGATTGTGCTCCAGGTTCAGCGTCGAGACGTAAAAACGCCCGCCGGGCTTGAGCACCCGCTGGATCTCCGCCAGCCAGGGAATGATCTGCGGCTCGGGCACGTGCTCGATCACCTGGAAGGACCCCGCCGCGTCAAACGTTCCGTCCGGGAAGGGGATGTGCGCTCCGTCAAAATGCTCAAATCTCAAACCGGCGCGCGGATACTTGGCTCGCGCGGCCGGGATGTTGCCGGCCACGATGTCCACGCCGACCACCTCTCCGGCCGCCTCAGCCAGGTAAGCGGCGCCGTAGCCGTCTCCGAACCCGACCTCCAGCACCTTCCGGCCCGCGACGCGCGGCCGCATGAACGCGTACGCGCTCAAATGCTGGGAGACGAACCACGGCGAGCTCTCCTCCGGGACCAGCCCGCAGCGTTCGGCGTCCGCTTGCGCCTGGGTCACGCGCTCTTTTCTTTCAGGCGGGAGAGCACCACCTGATTGGGAGGCGTTACTGTAGGTGCCGGGCTAGAAGTGTGTTTCGACCAGCGTTTGATCAACCAATTTGTCATAGGGGCCACCCGTTTTGATGAATTCCTGGTATCGCTGTTGCCGGGTCGTCAAATCCGATCCTAATTGAGCATAATACGGATCCTCATCAACAAGAGGATCTTTTTCGCCGAGGGCATAGTGTCGGTAACTGGACCAAGGATAGTTCTCAGCCTGCTGGACGATTTCGGCCCGAAGGGGGTTGCGTTCAATGTACCGGCCACATTCCAGGAAGTAGCTTTCCTTTATAATCCAAAGGCTTTTGTACCGTCCTTGCCAGAGGTGCCCGACATAGCCGGTCTTTTTCCGGTACCACCGAGAGTACTCGAACAGGAGGAGCTGCATCAACTTGGGCAAGTCCGGTCCCTTCTCGATTTGCCCCAAGAGGTGCAGGTGATTGGCCATCAAGCAGTAATGAGAGAGTTTCCAGGGATATTTTTCCTTGGACTTTTTGAGCAGACCCTTAAAAGTCTGAAAGCCCTCTGGAATCTCGAAAAGAAAGAGGCGGTTATTTCCTCGGGCGATCAAATGGTAATAGCCTCCATCCACTAAAGGTCTTGGTTTACGCGGCATGGAGCGCATTCTCCTTGCTCAGCATGGCACCACCAGTAACGCCTCCCATTCGCTCTTGTTTTGTCCGTTCTGCATTACTCTTGCGATCCATATTCGTGATCTTCCTACCGCTTGAGAGCCACCCGCCGAGAGAGGGGCCAACATTAAGTTCAAGATCTCCAACATACACGATCTGGCCTGCTTTGACATCCATCTCGAAAAGCTTAGGTCCGCCGAAGGAGCCAGAAGAGCCACTGAAATTGTATTGGTTTGGAGTTGCCCCGATGCTTTCTGCATGAACGCTCCAGTGGCTCGGCCTTACAAAATAGGCGAAGGATTGTCCCGGGTAGAGATAGATCAACTTGCTTTCCCATCGGGCCTCGGAAGCAAACCGCATTGTAATCGGCCCTGCTACTCCTGTAACGCGTGGCGATCCTGAATCCCCTGGGGCCATCGAAAAGCTGCCAACTACCAATCCGTATTCATCCATCTGTTCTGCTGAGGCGGGAGATAGCGTAGACCAGGAGTCGACGTAGTTTCGCTGCATCCACTCAAAACCTTTCTGCACTCCCGCGCAGCTGGAAAGGAGGGTAGGCAGAAGTACGCATGCTAGAGGGACAACCAGACGGAAACTCAACCAGCGATTCATCGGTTCAGCCACGGCCTAATCCGGAGTGGCCATCTGGGAGACGTGGAGCGTTGCCCAGCCGTAGGAGCACAGCGCTATCGTGAACAGTGCAGCGAGGGCGGCAAAAGCGGCCACCGTGTCCGCATCAGCCAACGGGTCGGCTCCTCCGCAAGAGGAGGAAACTGCCTATAACGTTACCAAGGGGAATCACTAAAGCGGAGAGGACATATAGCCATCGAGTTTCTGGACCGAGTCCTATGATCCTGCCGAGTTTATAGAGGCAGTAAGGGATTGCCAAATAACTAGCCATGACTGAGAGGCCGCCTAAACCAACGGCGACTGCCAATAGTCTAGCGACGTAGGGGCTTGAGCGAGCCACAATTGTCGCTAAGGTCGGGAGGAAAAGGAGTGCGAGTAATCCGCCGCCAAGAAGCCATAGGACTTTCTGTAGGCGGTGCCTCCATACAAGCACTTGAGACTCATCACGCATCAGCCCTCACCTCGTTGTTGCTTTTTCCGAAAATTCAGCAATTTCTGCCATGTTCGAGTAACAAGCTCTTTTTGCTCCGCCTGATCAAAGTGTTTCCCCAAGTCGAAGTCATCCTTGAGTGCCGCCTCAAGCTCGTCTTGTATTAGGCGTTCCTGGCTACGAACAGGTACTAGGGCTACGGCTATGCGTTCCAATGCCTCTGTGCCATGGTGCTGAAGCATCCTGGCGATGAGCCTTGAGGCAAACAAACCCTGCTTAGCTTTTTGATCCTCTAGAACGACTCGAGGGAGCAACTCCAAAAGCGCATCAATATCGAGGTGTGCTAATGCCAGAAGCGCAGTCGAGCTAACGCCTTGATTTTCTTTGTCTGTGAAATATCGCAAGGCTTGTCTGTGAATTTGCGGGGTAGCTTCCGCGGCTTCCAATTTATCAAGAGACCCAATCAGGCCTCCAAGCCAAAATGAATTTGGAACCTTAAGTTCTTCCTGCAACAGCCTGAGGAGTTTCTCCTTTGCCGAGGAGATTCTCAGGTTTCCGCATAAGTCGAATCCCCACGCTCTTTCAGGAACTCGTGGGCTATCGATGAGTTCAAGGGCAAAATCCTCGATTTCTCTCCTTGCTGCTTCGTCCGATATGGAGTTATAGTACTCCACCACGTGAAGTGGTGTAGAGTCGATCATGTTACGAACGCCAGCGTTTCTTTCCATCTCGCCGCTTAATATGTATTTAACCCGCTCTCTGACGTTCATGGTCTGGAATCGATCCCGTACGGTATCGTACTCCCAAAGAGGCCTTCCTAGATTCGGGACCGCTGACTCGTTCTTCATTTTCTGATTGACTCCCACTTCCCGTTGCGGAACTCAAACTCTGCTCGGACGACGCCATTCCTAATTGGCCCAAGTTTGTCACCTTGCTGAAACTTACTTCCACCGAATAGCGTAGATTCACTATACCCCTCATTCAAGAGAAATCCCGGGTTATCTCCGGTTGTCTTGACCGCTGTAATTCCACGACCGAAGAAGTTTGGATTACTGTTGAAGAGTGGCTGTGTAATTGGTTGACCTCTGGTTGAAAACTCAATCCCGTATAATTGTTCTCCCCTTAACAAAGCATTGGTCGCTTTAGGAGCATTACCTGTAACCCGAACTAGTGCGTTATCGCTCAATCCAGCAACTTTCTTTGCATCAAGAAATGAGACGAATCCTCCGTCGCTTCGGAATGTCCCAAATTGATTGCCACTCTCTAGGACTGAATTTACGGTGCTCCGATCGAAAACCGAGATTCCAGTCTCAGGAAGCTCAGTGCCTAGAATCTTAGACGTTCCTGTTCGAGAAATTGTCGCGCCCTTCGTAGCTCCTTGAAGCCCCTTTAATCCAAGCCCCAAGAGCAGAAGATCGACCGAACTTACAATAAGCTTGGATCCAGTCTGGTCTGTGGGGCCGCTTATGAATTCATCAAGGTCTCTCCCAAAGTTATATCCGGTAACAGCGGGCGATATAATGATGCTCCCGATAGCTTCACCGATAGCCCTGCGCCCATCGAGGTATCTTCCAAACGCCGTTTTCGCATCTGTCTTTCCGCTGAGTAAATCCATCAAGACGACGGCGGGATCCCCTTGGTAAATTCGGTAGACCGTATCTTTGAGGGCAATAAAGCGACCGACGTATTCTTGGCCGACTAACTTCAATTCGTCCCCAACGCCGGCGATAAACTCATCGATATAGGCGCGGTGCGCTGTTTTTACCGAATCCGTTTCTGCTACCAGCGAGACCCTGTTGTATCCTAGCGGCCCCTCCAGGTACCTTCCCAAAGCATCTAAATCATCCAGGGATGGAATGGGATCAACGGGTAAGGAACTATCTCCCCTGATAAGAAAATTGGTTAGGCCTGTCGGATCAAAGCTCAACTGCGTCCCTGTGTTAAGGTCCGTTACTGTCCCTGTAGATGGAAGTCCTCTTTCGGTATATAGAATGCCCTTCTCGCCTGTGGATGGTGTGATTCTAGTGACTTTGCCTTCCGTTCCCTTTACGTCAATTTGTGTTACCGCGCTATCTTGGATGTGCTGCGTTACGGTACTTCCATCTGAACGCTTCGTTGTAACGGTACCGTTTCTCATCCCAGCTTCATGAGTTTGCCGATTGGCGCGGAACTCTTGGTAAAGGCGTTCCACTTCGTCTTCAGTGATGCTGAGGAGAGAGACGTCGCCGAAGGGATCTTCCTTGTAGAGAAGCGCGAGCTCTTTGTCATCGAACAGGGAAAGCTTTTTGGCTTGGGTCCCATCATCAAGAGTGACGTTTTGGATCTTGTTCTGCCGCATGCGTTCGGCGATGGCGTTTTTGATGGTGCCGAAGGATTGGACGAGAGACTCGACGGAGTCGCGGTGGAAAATACTGGTGGCGTAGTTCTCGACCGCTTGGCCGAGGCCGAACTCGCGGATTTCATCCGAAAAATTGTTGGTTTTGGCCATGGCTTGGGCCGTCCAAACCGGGCGGCTGGCTTCGTACTGGCCGATGGCCTGGTTATAGGCGGCCTGATCCCAGACCTTGGTTCCATTCTGAAGGGTGGCGATGAATCGGGGATCCTCTGGATCCGGAGGGGGCGGAATGGTGCTGAAGTTGCCTGCAGAGTGGCGGAAAGCCTCCGCAACTCCCGCGAAGATGTTGTGGGAAGAACTAAGGGCTCCCGAAATGGCGCCTCCCAAAGCCCTGGTGACAAGAGCCCCAGAGAATGGATCCATATCTAAGGCCTGGGTGGCCATCTGAAGACCGACAGAAGTGGCGCCGGATTTGAGCCCCTCCCACATGGCATTCAGTGTGGACTTCGCTGAGTTTCCTGGATTGGCAATATTGCCAATTCCTGCCTTGATGGGCATGCCCGCAAGTTGGGAAATCCTGGGATCCAGGCCGACGGACGTGGCGAGCTGTTGGATGTTGTAGAAGGCCAGTTCACCGGCCAGCGTGGGGGCCAGTTGGGTTTCCAGCATGGTGCCCAGTCCAGAGACGCCGCTGGTCAGAAGAGTGTTGGTGATGGAGCCCACGCCGATGCCGGCGATCCCGGCGAGCGAGGAGTCCACGCCAGCTTTAGCCAGGCCGATCTGGGTGCCGGCGATGGCGGTGGAGGTGATGGCGCCGGAGAGGGCGCCGCCCCAGAAGGTTTGCGTGGAGCCGTGGCTGAGTCCACCCGTAATCCCGCCGGAAGCCAGGGAGCCGGCCAGAGAGGAGATCATGGGATCAACCCCCAGCGCGTCGAGTCCCTTGGAGACGCCGACATTGACGCCGGTGGTGAAGACAGTGGTGGCGATCACCTGGGAGAGAGTGGTCTTGGCGGCTTCGCCGGCGGCGGGCGCGGCGGCCTTGAAGGCGGTGATCAGCTTGGCGGGGTTGAAGAGGGTCTTGGCGACCTCGGTGACTCCCTGCCAGATGGATTGGCCGAGGGTTTGGATGCCGGAGATGAGCCCGTTCCCGAAGCCGGAGAAGGCGGTTTTGATCCCCTCCATGATGCCGGTGCTGGCCAGTTGGAATGCGAGATTGAAGACACTGATGGCCAGCGCAATGTAGCCGATGATGCGGCCGATAAGCTGAACAGTCTCATTCTGGACGAACTGGAGGCCGGTGGAGATGACGAACAGGATTAAGGCGATAAGCGGCCATAGGGCGCCGGTGATTTTTTGGGCTTCCGAGTCGGTGAGAACCTGGTAGGCGTGCGGGGGCGCCCGGGAGGAGAGCAGAGCCCCCTGCCAGACCTGTTCGAATTCGGCGCGGGACATGGTGAGGGTCTCTCCGGTGGGGCCCTGGTTGGGTTCCCGGTAGGTGACGGTGCCGTCGGCGGCGATGCCGGTGATCAGGAAGTAGTGGTTGCCGTTGACGTGGGCAATCACGGGGCCGGGCAGCTGGATAATGCTCACTTTGGAACCGCCATTGTCGGCGACGAGGATGCGCTGGCTGGAGGGGTCCACGGCCAGGTGGGAGAGCCCTTGGCCGATTTTCATGACCGCGGTTATGGTCCGCGACGCGGTATCGATGACGGTGAGTTCTCCGGAATAGTAATGGGTGACGAATGCTTTCGCGCCATCGGGGGAGAAGGCGATGGCCGTAGGGCCGCTGCCTGTCTGGAAACTGCCGATGATCGTCTCGGTCGAAATGTTGAAGATGGAGACCGAATTACTGCCGTGGTGGACCAGGTAGAGGTCCCGGCCATTGGGATGGAAGGCGGCATAGCGGGCCGGCGGGATATTGTCCAGTAGCCGGGCCGCACCGGTAGATGTGTCCACGATCGCCAGCAGACCGGAAGACTCGGTCGTCACGTAGAGACGGTCTCCCGTGGGAGCCAGGGCCAGCGAGGTGGCGGCGACTCCATCGGGAAGGTTCCATCGTGTGAAGAGCTCATTCCGGGTGAGATCGATGACCGCCACTCCGCTGCCGCTCATTCCCCGGTTGTCCGTCGCGTACAGCCGGAGGCCGTCCTGCGAGAAGGCCACGGAGGTGACGCTCCGGAACCCATCGAAAGTCGCCGCGATGGTAAACGTGGCGGCGTCCACCAGGAAGAGGCGCTGGTCCGGCTCCGCGTTCCCGGCGGCGGAACCGGTTCCCACCGCCAGCCACCGGCCGTTCGCGCTGACTGCCAGACTGTTGGTGTAGGTCCACCGTTCGCCCGGGAAGGTCAAGGTCCTGAGTGTCGCGTGCGTGGCTGCGTCAAGCTCGGTCAGGGCCTTCATGTTGGCGTTGTCCGGGTCGGCGCTTTGAGTGACGTAGATTTTTTGCCCGGTCGGACTGAATGCGACATTCCTGGGGTTGAGGCCGGTGAAAGACTCCACCACCGGGTTGTTCAACAGGGAACGCAAATCCTCGAAGGAAACCTTGACTGGCGTGGCGGAGCCGCCGTGGAGCCGGGCGACGCGCTGGAGCGCGAAGAGAGACAGCTGAAGGTCGCCGGTGGTCTTGGGGTGGAGGACCCCAACGAGGATGTCGATCTGGATGGCCTGCACGGCCAGCCGGACGGCGTCGGCCTGAATCCCCTGCGCGGCCAGAAACTCCTGAAGGGCCAGGAACGCCGAGTGGCCGAAATGGAGGTTGCCGGAATTAAGCCAATCGAGGATCCGATCGGCGTCGGCCGAGGTGAGGGGGACGACTTCAGTGGGGGAGAGGCCGAGGGCGGAAAGACGAGATTGCTTCGCTTCGCTCGCAATGACGGAGTCAGGATTCGTTGTCGCTTGGACGTAGCTGGTGAGCCAGTCAGTGACCTGCCGTTTGATCTCTACGACCTGGGCCACGCGGTCCTGATAGTCCGGAAGGTTGCGGATCCTGTCCTCCAGCTCGTCCCGGTTGACGGCTGCGTTGGGATCATTCCCAAACCGGGCGTACAGTTCATCGACGAGCGTGTTGACCTCGCTTCCCGAGTTTGGATCCCGGCCGATGGTGAGCCGGTAGACTTGCCCGATGATCGGCAGAATCTCCTGCCGGATAATTCCTTTGAGGAAGTCATCTTCCTGCGCCTGGATCTCGGAGAAGGCGGAGCCCGTCTGCTCCTCGATCTGCTGATTGGCCGAGGCGACCTCGCTGCTGAACCGGGCAAGACCCTCGAGGTACTGGCGTTCCACCAGGTCCTGGGCGTCCTGGATCTGCATGATCCCGCCGCGGATTTGCTTGAGCGCCTCTCCTTTCTGGGCTTTGGCGGCTTTGCCGGAGACGTCGGAACTTTCCATGGTGTGCAGTTGATTTTCCAGCAGGGTTTTCTGGTTGGCCAGCTGTTCCCGCGCAACCAGCGCCTGGATCTCCAGCTCCTGGTTGACGACGCCGGCTTGTTCGGCCAGCGCACGGGAGGCCTGGGCCTGGCGGCGGGTGACCTCCTGCCGCAGCACGTTCAGCCGTTCCGGCAGATCGGCCCGCGCGGCTTCCAGCGTGGTCTTGATGAGGCGTCCCTGTCCATCGTAGGCGTAGGTGACCTGCCGCCGGCCGTCTTGGGTATACTGGACCATGGGGTTGCCGGATTCATTGAAGGTGGTGGTGGATCCGTCGATTTTGGTGATGGCCAGTGGGCGCTCGCGGGAATCCATCTCCGTGATGACCGCCAGGTTCGGGTCAGAAGCGGCCTGGATCACGGCCGAGACGGCTGCCTGGACATCCGGGTCGGACGACTGCTCCAGCACGCGGACATGGACCGGGTCCACGGCAGCCGGATCGAACACGGCCGGGAGAACGCCGATCTGACCGACCGGGCCGGCGGCCTGAGAGACCGCTTCACGCAAGCTTCGCAGTTTGGCGTCCACGTCGCGGGTGGCGGGGTCGCGCAGGTCCTCGCCGGGGAAGGTCACCTCCAGATCATGGAAGCGGATGATCGAATGATTGGCGCCCACCCCCACGGTCCCGCGGGAGATGCGTCCATCGGAGATGGTGGCCTTGAGCTGGCCGTCCAGAGTGAACTCGAAGTTGGAGCCGGAGCAGCGGACGGAAAGAGTGTGGGTGCCGCTCGGGTCGAAACCGTCCAGCCGGGCAATGATCCGCTCTCCCCAGAGGGGTCCGGCCAGCTCCATGATCCAGCCCGCGTGCCGGTCCGGCTGGAAAGAGCGGTCCAGGATCCGGACCATGTGATAACTGGAGGGTCCCTGCCATCGGTAGAGGAGCGCCACCTCTTTGGCGGGGCCGGTGAAGCTCTCATAGTCGAACCGAGTGGTCACGGTGTAGTCGGCCCAGTTCATGCCCGTGGTGGCCAGTACAAAACCATCCCCACCTCCCCGGCTGTCATTGGCGCGAAGGTCACCGCCGGTCACCTGCCAATCCGACCCGGCCTGAACAGTCCAGCCCAGCGAGTTGCCGTCCTCGAAGTCGTCCCGGAACGTCATGGTCTCGAGCTCGCTGGTGGGGTTGCCCTGGGCGTCAAGCCGGTAACGGTAGCGGTATTCCTGGCCGGACGAAAGGGTGACGCCGACATCCCGGCTGTTGTTGAGCATGGCATTGGATCCGCTGACGCTCAAGGTGGCGCCGGTGACGGTGTCCTGGCTGACCACCACGCTCTGTACCACTGTTCCGTCGGCCAATCGGGCGCCGGAGAAACGGCCGCCGCTCAAGGTGAGCCGGTCCCCGGAAGGCAGAAGCACTTCGCCTGATTGGACGCGGCCCTCGGCGTCCAGCCCGACGGAGCTTAAGGTGACGTCGTTGAGGATGTTGACCGGTACGTGGATTTCGGCGATTGTTCCGTCCCGGTAGCGCAGTTTGACGCCGTCCTCGGGACGGGTGACCTCCAGCAGGGCGCCGTTCTGGACCGCCCGGGTGGTGCCGTCGGGCAGGGTGAGCATGGCCCGCAAGGGGATGCCGTTTCGGTCCACGGTAAAGTCGGTGAGGATGCGCTGGTTGGGCAAAAGGATCTTGTGCAGGCGGCCGAACTGGTACAGGAGTTCGGTGCCGTCTTTCAGCAGGCGGCGGGAGAGGTGCTGGAGGATCACTTCCTCGCCGGTCCGTTCTTCAAAAGGAGCCAGGTCGGGATCGGGCAGATCCAGGGTTTGTTGCTGGCCGTTGAGATCGGTGTAAACGAGCGTGCGCCGGCGGCCGGTCTGCAGTTGTTCGGCCTGTTGGGCGGAGAGATCGTGGGTGTGGGTGACGTCGTACCGGGTGCCGTCCGGTTGTTCAATGAAAACGAGCCGCTGGGTTGCGTCATACGTGCGGGTGATGCCGGCAGAATCGGTGACTTTAGTAAGAGATTGCTTCGCGGCTCCGCCGCTCGCAATGACGTCGGAGTAAGTATAAGTGAAAGAGTCCCGCGTTTTGCCCTGGTAGGTGACGGTGGCGCGGGTGAGGACGGGAGATTGCTTCGCGGCTTCGCCGTTCGCAATGACGGGGGTTTCCGATTGGATGAGGGTCAGCGTGCCGTTCTCCACCATCCGGCGCAGGTCCATGGGGTCGGTGGGCAGGGCGGCTTCTTGAAGCAGGAGTGAAAAATCCTGCGTGAGGATGGCCGGCCCGACCACAAAAACGGCATCGTCGAAATAGGCGGTTTTGTTGACGCCGTGCGTGATCAGGAAGGCCTGGAGCTTCATGATGTCCCGGCCGACCGCCTGGGTGGCGGTGAGGAAGTGCCACTGTCCATCTCCGGGATGGGTGTTGGAGAATGTGGGTCCCGCGACATCGTCCAGGACAACTGCCAGCGCCGCTTCAGGATCGCTGGTTTTCACCCAGGCGCCCAAGGTGACGGTTTTTCCTTCGTACTTAGCCAGTGCTTCTTTGTTTCCGAACGGGACAATATTCCGAAAGATGGCGGAATCTCCGCCGCCGGGGCCGGTGCTAAGCCGAACGGAAGAAGTTCCGGAGTGAACGTAAGTAGAGGAGGTTTCCTGAGCGATCGTTGAGCCGGTGTCGACCGATGGATCCCAGCCATCGGGCGGGGAGGCGGGGCCATTGGGCCATCCTTCCAGGGAGGCATAACCGGCCAGCAGGTTGGGGGGATTCAGCTCTTCCGGAAGAAGTTCCGTGCCATCGGTCAGCGTCAGCTTGGAGAGGGTCCATGCGCCGGCCGGGGAACGGCTGTAGTGGGCGATGGTGCCGTCCGACAAAGTTTGAACGAGGCCGACGACTGTTTCCATCGGGTCGGCGTAGCCGGCGGGGTCGGAGGCATACTCATACGCGGTGACGGCGCCGTCGGGGTCGGTCTGCGAGACCAGCAGGCCGGCCCGGTACCGTTTGGTGAGTCCGGCGGCCGGCTCGCGGATCACGGTGATTTCCGTGCCGTCGGGTTCAAACTCGTAGGAATAGTCATAAACCAATTCCCAGTCCGGGGACAGTCCCCCTGCGGGGACAGTCCCCTTCAGCACGCGGCGGATCTTGTCGTACGCGTATTCGGTGCGCAGGGCCGGCTCGGCCGGGTCGGGACTGACGGCGACCGTGGAGGTTAACCGGCCGGCATCGTCGTAGGCGTAAGAGATCACGGCGCTGTTGGTCTGAGTGAGCGTGGAGAGTTTGCCGGATTGGTAGGTTAATAGCGCACCATCGGAGCGGGTGGCTTCCTGGAGCACCCAGTCGGCGGAGTAGGTGAGCCGGGTGAGCTGCTCGTCCTTCGACGGGCTCAGGACGAGCGGGGTGCCGTCCGGATTGACCAACATGGCTTCCCAGGAAGCTGCCCGCTCATCTTGAGCTTGTCGAAAGATGAGTGAGTACTCCGATCCATCGGGCATCGTCAGGCCGCTGGGTGCTCCGGTGGTGTAGGAGACCTTGCTGCCGTCCGGCAGGCGGGCCTGCGTCGGACTGCCGCCCGCGTAGGTGATCTGCCGCCCACCGGGCAGGGTGACCGTGCCGCTGACAAGCCGGCTGTCCGCGTCGAACGTGCCGCCGGTGACTTCCGATCCATCCGGGAGGCGGATGGCCTCCGCCGCCTCGTCGTTCAGGCGCAGGATGGTTTGGTCCGGCAGAGTCAGGGAAGACAACCGCCCCTGAGCGTCGTACGCCCGGGTGATCCCGTTTCTTTGCACGGATGAAAGGTTAATGAAATCCGCCGGCAGGCCGTCCTCAAAGGTCAGGGTTTGTCCATCCGGTTGGACGGCTTCGATCAGCTCTTCTGCGCGGTAGCCCAGCCGCAGCGGCAGGTCATTCAGCTCGGGATCTTCCGGCCGCGAGAGCCGAAGGACGCCGTCCTCCCCGTTGGCGCGCGTGTAAAGAACCGTCCGGCGGGTCCCATCCGCTCGGGGGATTTCCACCCGGTCGATCTTTCCGTCGAGATAGCCGATCCAACGGCCGTCCGGGCGAAGCTGCTCGACAGGTTTTCCGCCGGCATCAAAAAGGGTGGTGATTTCTCCGGAGTTCACCAGCGTGAAAGCCGCGCCGGTTTCATCGGTGGGGTAGGTATGGTTGGCCAATGTTCCGTCCGCGGCCCGCACCGCTTCGATCCGGCCATCCGAGGAATACCAGGTCACCGTTCCGGCGGCGTCCCGGCTCCAGACGGCAATCCCATCCCGCAAAAACGTGGTGGTGTTCTGCGCGTCGGTCAGCCAGCCGCCGGTGATGCGGCCGGCCTCATCCAGGACCGGCGCTGCGAGCCGCTCTCCGGCGGGGGTCGTCACTTCCCGGAGCGCACCGTCCATGAAGGTGGCGATCGATCCGTCGGCGAGCGTCTGGGTGAGCCGGGCTCCGTCCGTCAGTGAGGGCGGATCTTGCGGTTCCGGCCGGTCGCCCACGGGCATTGTCTGCGGCCACGGCAGGTGGTGGGGCGGCGGCAGATCCAGCGTGATTGTCCAAATGACCTCGGTGGCATTTCCTGCGGGGTCGGTGAACGTCCGCGTCAGCACGTTCTCTCCTTCACTCAGGATGACCGTCTCGTTTTGAGAGATGCCATCCACGATGTACGTGAGGGAATAAGCCGGCTGTTGGGTGAGCGTCGCGCTGGTTAAGACGACCGCTGGGGGGAGGGTATCGAGCGTAACAGTCCAATTAGAGACGGTCTGGTTGCCTGCCGCGTCGGTGGCGGTCCGAGAGATGGGATTGGCCCCCTCATGGAGTGTGACCGATTCACTGCGGACGATTCCTTCCGCGGTGTAAGTGAGGATATAGGATGGCTTGTTGGTGAGCGTCGCGCTGGTGAGGACCACCACCGGGGGAACGGTATCGAGCAGGATAGTCCACGTGGTGATGGTCGAATTGCCGGCGTTGTCGATGTTGGTTCTAGAGATGGAGGTGGGTCCCTCCTGCAAGGTGATCTGCTCGTTGCGTGCCGCGCCGTCCACGGTGTAGGTGAGCATGTAGGCCGGCTGTTTGGTGAGAGTTGGGCTAGTCAAGACCACCACCGGGGGAATGGTATCCAGTGTGATGGTCCAGTTGGAAACGGTCTGGTTGCCTGCGACGTCGGTGGTTGTGCGATCGATGGAATTGGCTCCCTCGTGGAGGGTGACCGACTCGCTCCTGACTGCGCCATCCACGGTGTAGGTGAGCATGTAGGCCGGCTGTTTGGTCAGCGTTGGGCTGGTCAAGACGACCACCGGGGGAATGGTATCCAGTGTGATGGTCCAGTTGGAAACGGTCTGGTTGCCTGCGACGTCGACGGCGGTTCGCGTGAGCCGGTTCTCTCCTTCCTGCAGCGTGACGGGTTCATGGACTTCGCGGGGGCTGTCGACGTTATCGGTGATCCGGTAAGAAAGCGTGAGGGTGGGGGTGTTGACGAGAGAAGGCGAGAGCCACTCCACCGTCGGCGCGGTTCGGTCGTGGATCGTCAGTGTTTTGGAGTTGACCAGGACCGCCTGCGCTCCGGTCTGGGTGTCGATGGATTGAACGGTGATGGTGTACGTGCCGGGAGCCAATCCCAGATCCGCGGTGGGGAGGAAGTAGCCGTGCTCCGGGTTGGGGGCGATTCCGGCGGCGACGAGATCGCTGCGCAGCTGGTCAGCGGTGAGGGTGGTTTCGACGACGCCGTCAACCAGGATCTCCACCTGCTGGCTGGCCGACCGGTCATCGGGATCGACGCTCCAGCCGGAGATTTTATCGAGATCGGCGAAGTCAAGATAGCCGATCGGCAGCTGGTTGGCGGGGATGACCACGGTATGCGAGCCGGCCAGGTCCTTTCGCTGGCCGGTCTGCGTGTCGATCGATCGGGCCGTGAACGTGTAAGTGCCGCCGGCCAGCCCCATCTGCGAAGTGGCCACACTGTAGCCATGCTCCGGGTTGGGGGCGATTCCCACGGCGACGAGATCGTGCCGGGCGAGGTTGGCGGTGAGGGTGGTTTTGACGACACCGTCAACCAGGATCTCCACCTGCTGGGCGGCCGACCGGTCATCGGGATCGACGCTCCAGCCGGAGATTTTATCGAGATCGGCGAAGTCGAGGTAGCCGATCGGCATCCGGTTGCCGGAGATCACGACAGTCCGGCTGTTGGTCAGGAGGAACCACCGGCCTGTCTGCGGGTCCTGGGTCTGGACGGAAAGAGTGTGCGTTCCCGGCGGAAGTCCCAACGGGCCGGTGTCGATAGAATAGCCGTGCCCGGCGTTGGGGGTGATTCCGGCGGCGATAAGGTCCGGCCGGGAACGGTTGGCGGCGACCGGCTCGCCCCAGACGTTGCCGTCCACGATGACCTGGACGCGGAGGGCGGCTGACCGGTTATCGGGATCGACAGCCCAGCCGGAGATCAGGTTCTCGTCGGCGGAGTCGAGGTAGCCGGCCGGCGGGTTCGCGGCGGCGACGACCAGCGTTTTGACATAGGTCAGCGGGGTCCATTCCTGGGTCTGGCTGTCCTGGGCCTCGATGGTGACCGCGTAAGTGCCGGGTGCAAGGTTCAGCGCGGCGGTGGCAATGTGGTAGCCGTGCTCCGGGTTGGGAGCCACCCCGGCGGCGACCAGATCGTGCCGGGCGACAGATGCGAGGATGGGCTCACCTCGGATCTGGCCGTCGATGAGGACTCGTACCTTTTGCGGGCCGGCGGGATCATTCGGATCGACGGTCCAGCCGGAGAGGGAATGGGGATCGGCGGAGTCCAGATAGCCGATCGGCAGCTGGTTGGCGCCCCGGGCCGGCGCGGTTCGCGCAGGAGAGGTTTGCGGCGGATTTGGCGGGATGGGCCAGCTCTGGGCCCAGACGCCTGGGGAGAGCGGATCGGCCGGCTCGCTCCAGCCGGCCGGGAGCAGGTCGTTGGGATCGTCGTAGGCGTAGATCCTGCCGCCGGTCGAGGTTCCCACCCAGAGCCGTTGGTTGCGCCCGTCGTATTGGCCGGCAAGCAGCTTGCTGCCGGCCGGCGTGATGGAGGATCGGACGACCGCGGCGTCGGCGATCCGGACCGTCACGGTCTTGGCATTGCCGCTGGTTCTTTTTTCCAGCAGGTAGAGGAACACGCCGTCGCTCCAGACGCCGGCCGGTGCAAACGAAGTGGTGCCGGCGGTGAACTCCCGCACCATGGCCCAATTGTTCTGGGGATCGTACACGCGCACGGTCCAGCCGTTGTACGTGGCGGAGGACCGGTTCTGGTGCGAAGAGAGGTTGTAGACATACCGGCCGTCGGAGGTGATGAGGACGGACTGCCTTCCGGCGGGCGAGGACTGGCTGGGCAGGAAGGGGGTGGCCAGCGAGACGAACGTCTTTTGCCCGTTGGCGGGGTTGATCTGCTCCACCCGGTTGAGGTTGGTGGGATCCGGCTGATAGAGCAGGCCGTCACCCGCCACCGCAGCGCTGATGCTTCCCTTGACTGCACCGGTGAAGGCGCCGTATCGCCTGCCGGCGACCGTGCCGTTGAATCCGGTGCCGATTCTCTGGAAGGTGGTTTTGGTCCCGCCGGCTGGTTTCACATAAAGGTAGGTTCCATCGGTGGCCAGGACGCCGGTGGCGATGCCGGAGCCGGGGGTGAAGGATTGAATCGTGGTGGAGAACGGATTCGGATTCGTGGAAGAGGCGGCCCGGTCCGACCCTGCCGCGTAAAGCCGGCCCTGGGGATCGAACGAAAAGCGGTCAGTCACTCCGCCGGTGGTGCGGACCACCTGCACGCCCATCGGTCCGGTGATGCGCTCATAGGTGGTCCGGGTTCCGTCAGCGGCGATTTCATATTCGACCTGGCCGTCTTCGCCGAAGACGGTTTCATTGCCGAAGGGATCCACCTGCCGGGTCAGCGCGCCGTTGCGCACCACCTGAAGCGTGCCGTCGGCCAACAGCAGAGTTCCGTTTTTCAGCTTCTGATAATCGTCCAGCGTGGGGGCCCAGAGCAGATTACCCTCCGCATCCCGGGCCACGACCATCTCTCCATCCACGTATTGCGTTTGGAGGCCGGATGGGTGGGAAAGGGTGAACCGCTGCTGTGCCTGGTCCAGCGCCGACAGATGCGCGAGCAGGTCCTGGTCAGCCCTCTGCATCCGCCCGGCCTGTTCCGGAGAGACCCAGCCCCCTTCTTTTTCGGTCAGCCAGTGGGGCAGGTTATTTTGCTCCGCGGCCGCGGCCGGCGCCGCGAGCTGGGAAAGCAGGAGGGCAAAAGCGGTCAGTGAGGCGATGGCTCGGGAGAGTCCGCTCCACACATGCTTCCGGCGCCACGGCCGGCGGATGAACCTCACAGGTTCGGGGAGTTCCTGTGTCATTGCATTAGTAAATATATTGCATAAAACACAATTTGTCAAGAGTAAAAATTACAACTCAAATATGGAAGGAAGGATTAATAAGGATCCTTTTAATTGATATGGGGTTACAGAATTATTTCAGGCGGGAGAGCACCACCTTCTCGATCTCCTGCATCGTCAGCGGTTTCGTCACGTAGCCGGCCGCCCCCAGCCCCCGGGCCATGTCCGCCACGTTCTGGTCGTCCACGGCGGTCACCACCACGATCTGCGCCTTGGAGTTCAGCCCCTTCGCCCGCCTTAAGACCTCCATCCCGCTGATCCCGGCCCCCAGCTTCATGTCCAACAGCACCATGTCCGGCTTCTTCTGCTCGAGCAGGGCCAGCCCCTCTTCACCGGTGGCGGCCGCGATCACCTCGACGCCATGCATCTTGAAGTAATCCCGCAGGTAATCCACGATCTCCAACTCATCCTCAACCACCAACAGCGTCGCCATGGCGTGGCCCTCCGTTCACCCTGAGCTTGTCGAAGGGCGAATGTTATTCCGAACGATCTCAAGCACCGTCTGAATTTGAAGTGGTTTGTGCAGAAAGCCGGCCGCCCCGAACTCCCGGGAGAGCGCCTCGATCCCCTGCACTTCATGCGTCAGCCCCGTGATCATGATCGCCACCGCCGAAGGGTTGCGCGCCTTGACTTCCCTCAGCACGTCCAAGCCCGACATCCGCGGCAGTTTGTAGTCGATCAGCAGCACCTCCGGGTTCACGCTCCGGTCGCAGGGCAGGGCCTCCTCCCCGCTGGCGGCCGTGTGCACCTCGAACCCGGCCAGCTCGAACGCCCACTTGGTGCTCTCCAGGATCTCCGGCTCGTCGTCTATAATCAGCACCTTCGTGGTCATGCGACTTTTGCCTTTGGTTCTTCCGGAGCGATGGCGGGCACTGCTTCCGTGTTGGCCGGCAGGCGGAACGTGAACGTGGTCCCCACGCCGTATTTGGACTTCGCGTTCACGGTGCCGCCGTGCTGTTCCACGATCCGCTGGATCACGTACAGCCCCAAGCCGGTCCCTTTTTGGGCGGTGGCCTTGGTGGTGAAGAAGGGCACGAAGATGTTGTCCAGCTCCGCCGAGGTCATCCCCACGCCGTTGTCCTGGAACTCCAGCACCACAAAATCCCGGTCATCCTTCCGCTCGCTGTAGGCCCGCGCCCACAGCCGGCCCCGGAAGGGAACCGAGTCGTTGGGCGCGGGCGGAAGCAGTTTGTCCTCCAGCATCGTCGCCTTCTTGGAGATCGCGTCAAACGCGTTCGTGATCAGGTTGAAAACGCTGTCGGCCAGCTGGTTCATGTCTCCCCGGACCTGCGGCAGGTTCTCCGGCACATCCTCCCGGAAATCAATCGACGCCAAATTCACCCGGAACTGCGCCACGTCCCGCGCGGTCTTCACCACCTGCGCCAGCGAAAGGAGTTTGTAATCCCCCGATGGCCGGGAGAACTTCAGCAGGGTCTTCACGATGTCGCCGCCCCGAAACGCATTATCCTCCAATTTGGACAGTGTCTCCACCGCTTTGCCCCACAGCTCCGTCAGCTTCGCCTTGTCCATGGTCGTCGGATCCGAATCCTTCATCACCGACCGCAACGTTCCCGCCAGGATCGTCAGCACATGGAACCGGTTGTTGATCTGATGGCTCATCCCGCCGGCCATGTGCCCCAGCGACGCCATCTTCGCCGTCTGGAACAGGTCGGTCTGCGTCCGCTTCAGCTCCTCATAGAACTGCGCGTTCTCAATCGCCAGTGCTGTCTGTGAAGCCAGCACCTGGAACACCTGCAGGTCATCCGAAGTGAACAGTGCTCCGGAAAGCTTATCTCCCAACAGCAGGAACCCCTCGCACCGGTCCTCCGTAAAGCTGGGGATCAGGACTGCCGCCTGAAGGTTTTTCAAAGAAGTCACGACCCCCTGCAGTTCTTTGGTTCCTCCACGGGTTTGAAGATACAGCTCCTCCGTTACCATCGGCGTCCGGTGCCAATTGATGTACTCCACCAGGGAATCTCCCGGCGCGAAGGGCGGGGGGTCCTTCACCGGCCACTGCCGCGCGGCCTGACAGTAGAACCGCTTGGTCTTCTCATCCCACAGGTAGATTGCGGCGTGTTTCACTCGCACCTTCTGCGTCAGAAGATGAACCACCAAACTGAGAAGTTTTTTCATCTCCTTGATCAGGATCATTCCCTGCGCGGCCTGTCTCAGCACCGACTGATACCGCCTCTGCTCGGCCATCAGCCGCTCTTCTGCTTGTTTTTGGAAGTACATGTTGGCATAATGCGCCGCCGTCGCCAGCGCTGCATAGGTAAGAAGCACCCATACCCACCATCGATATCCTAGAAACGACTCCAGTTGTGTTTGCCACGTTAGTGCAGCAAAAAACGGTAATCCTAGTACTGCAGCGTAAACCAGCATGAATACAGCCGTCCTAGTAATGGCCAAACTGATATTCATTAGGCGGTGTCGCACGATGGCATAAGCGAGAATGCTAATGCATGTGAAGACCGGCAGGTATCCGAATGGGTAGAGAGAAAACCCATAATCGGGAAGGTAGTCAACAGACCCAATACATGAAATGGCAATCGCAATGAAAAGATAACGGCGCCTCGTACGCTCACTGCCAGAGATTTCTCTTTGAAAACCCTGATAGAGAACCCGAAGACCCATCAACATCAAGACACCGAAGAATACCGGAAAGGATGAATGGAGAGACCCGGCTTTAAACCAATACCCCCAAGTGTAATGTTGGACTCCCTCCAGAATATAACGGGTCTGGCTGAGAGGCAAAAAGATCAAAGTTGCGATGGAATAGTTAAGCCAAATAACTTTTTTGTGCACCTTTTCTTCTCTAACGGAAGTAGTTATAAAATGATATGCCGTTACAGGAATGAATGTTACCCCCACATACGCAAACTGGGACCACCGATAGGCAATTTCTGGGATTACGGAGATGAGCAATAATGCTGTACCTAGTTGCCAGGTGAACATGCTGAGGGCGAGAAGAGTGAAGGTAATATTGACTGGAGAGCGGTAGTTCTTGGTGAGGACAAACGCTCCTATTCCAAAACAGGCTAAGGCACAGGCAAGATTAGGGATTGCGTATAGATTCACTTGCTAGGTTTCGCCCAAAGCTTGCCCGCTGGACCCGGTTAATATCCTCCTTAGAAACATACCCTGACGAATTCCGGAATGGTGCCAGCTTGTAGCCGGCCTCTTTCGCCGCCTGAGCGATATCGTGGACCTGTTTTAGATCGGGTTTCCCCAAAGAGAAATGCCCCTTATGTCCCATCCAGATTAGAATCTGGGTCTCGGCCAAACAGCCTAATGCTTCAGTTTCGCCCAAATCAAATTTGTAATTGGTACGAACTCCTGGTGTCTCAACAATAGCGGAATCGACGACAAGAACATCCTTTCTCTGATTAGAAATATGACGTGAGACATTCTTAGGTTGCGCTCCATCGACGACGACAGCTCCCGGCTTAAGGTGGCTAGCTCGGACAATTGCCCCTGGTGCATTAGTAACAGTAATCACTGCATCAGCTTCCCTGATAGAATCAAGCTTTGTCGTAAATTCGATCTCGGATTTCTTGTATTCGGCAAGCTGGTTCGTAAGACTCTCCCCTCCCCCAACATTTTTATCTACCAAGATAAGCCTAGCTACTTTTCCAGCGAGGAGCTTGCAACAAGCAGAACCTTCAGAACCAGCGGCTCCAACAACCGCTACCACACAGTTCTCTACGGGTTTCCCAACGGCTCTTAAAAGCTCGCATACGTTATCTACAGCCACAACAGCTGCGTAGGCATTTCCTGTTGTCAGGCTACACTGTACCTTGCCTAATAGATCTTGGCCGTCGGTCGTAACGATGGAAGTAAATCCCCCGAGGCCTACCACCTTAGCTCCTAATTTCTCTGCAAGCCGAACTGATTGGAGAACTCGCTTTCGAGCGAGCTCCTTATCCTTGAGCATCTGCCTCGGGCTTAAGGGACAAACAATTACCCACCCCATTTCCTGTTTCCCGTAGCGTGTCGTAAGCCCGGTAATCTGAGAGCCGATAAGGGGCCATTGAAACTTGCTCCAATAGTGCCGCATTACCTTTGGTATGAAACTCGCGAAAGGAAATTGTCGCATGTGGTCATCGAAATCTATCGGATGTACGATGAAAGCGTATGTACCACGCCCGGCTATAATCTGAGCAAGAAAAGGAGATAAATATCTAAGGAGTAGATCGCGAAACGCGCAGCCGATGAGAGCGAAGTTCCGTCGCAGAGAATTCGTCACGAGTTTATTCATTGGATAGTTTGAGAAAACAGTATGTTGCGTAAGCGTTGCTTATAGTAGTGAGAGTTAGTAAGTTTGAAAAAACGCCCACGGAAAATCCATAGATGTCTGAAATTGTGCTCGTTCGGGGAGCTACTAAGCTGTTTGAATAGCTACCCTGGCTGCCGCGCTCTCCTATTTGTTCGGCGACCCGCTTCATGAATCGCCCCCCTTCCCTTTAAAGGGTAGACAGGACCCCTTAAGTTGTTCAGTGCGATGAGGATACGATGGTTACAGTCTAGTCATGTGAATTAGTCGTGTCAACTCGTTTTCAGTCGAGAGGAAGCTTCACCGTGAAGCAAGTTCCTTCGCCCGGTTTGCTTTCCGCAAAGATTCTTCCTCGATGGCTTTCGATGATGCTGTGCGCGACTGATAGCCCCAGTCCATTGCCGTTTTCCTTGGTGGTGCTGAAAGGTTGGAACAGTTTGGAAAGAATTTTGGGGTCTATGCCAGGTCCGGTATCCGTCATCTCCAAAATGAACCAAACGCCATCCTGGCGCGTTGTCACGGTAATTTTTCCTGATTGGCCGATGGCCTCCATGGCGTTAAGTGCAAGATTCAAAACTACTTGGCGTATTCGATCGGGGTCAGCGAGGATCCGGGCTCCATCAGCAAGATACTCTTTTTCCAGATGGATCTTGTGCTTTAAGAAATCAGCATTGAGCAGGTTCAATGTGGAATCCAGCAGTGGATGCGGCTCGATGGGCCGCATTTTCGCCGGTTTGGGTTTAGCGAACTCCATCAGCTCTTTCAGCAAGATGTTGATCCGAATGGTTTCCGTACGGATGGCTTCTTTACACTGTTCACGGAAAGCCGGATCATCGTAACGATCAGGCAGGAACTCGGCGTGGGTTTGAATGATTTGTAAGGGGTTCCGGAGCTCGTGACAGAGCCCGGCGGCCATGGTGGCGACTGCTTTGAGCTTTTCTGTGTCGCGAGCTTCTTGTTCCAGTCGCTCGATTCTTCTCACAAGCTCTTCCTGTGGAACCCGGAAAATCAGCCAGTCAACGACCCGTTGAATACCAATTTTGAGGGGCTGGAAAAACAGTGCCATCAGAGCAAAAGCTGAGAAAGATAAAATCCAGGATTGATAACCGAATTGGGCTTGGAAGATCCGTTCAATGAGATAGACGATGCCGAAGTACCCAACGGTAAGTGTTGTGACCAGGATGGAATAGATGAGACTCTTTCGAATGAGAAGGTTCACATCAAAGAGTTGATGTCGAAGAACTGCATAAGTTGTTGCGAGCGAGTAGCAGGGAACACCGTAGATGCCAAAAGGACTCAGGTATGGAATGTGGAATCCAAGTACGAACAGCCAGTCTGGGCTTCCACCGAAATATCCGATCACAGAGCCCCAAAATAGAAATCGAAGTTGTTTCTTGCGTTGTCCCGTGGACTGTTTATATGCTTTCCAGAGTTTCACAAGAGAGATATTAACAAGGATGAGAAATGCGAGGGGGATAGCAGATCCAAGAAGAGTCACTTTGTTGTGGAATGGTGCGTATCCGGACGGTCTGGGTGTCGCAGTGATCCAGTGAGTCGATAGATGAAGGAGGACGAAGACCGCACTCACTGTATATGCTATGCGAACTACCCAGTTGATTTTTCCTTTAGTCTGCTCTGATGCTAGCAGGATGGTATGAAGAAATGTCGGGGCAATGAGGAAAACGCCCGGCCATTCAATATAAGACCATAGGTTTGCCGTATGTTGGTTAGGTGACCCTATGACAAACGCTTCAAGACAAGACCACCAAACGATTGCCAGCGAATAAAGCGCGAAGATTTGGTTTAAGCGTTGCTTGGGTCTATTAAGGAATACCAGAAGGCCCAAGACAGAGGTTGTAATAGCCGTAACATATAAAGCCAGAATGTGATGCTGAGCAAGTGTCATAGCGGCAGATTCACGGTGAAGGTAGTGCCGTGGCTGGGCTGGCTGGTTGCCTGGATGGTGCCGCCGTGGGCGCGGATGATGGAGTGGACCATGGCCAGGCCAAGACCGTTGCCATCGGATTTAGTGGTGACAAAGGGGTCGAAAATCTGGGACAGGAGCTTGGCCGGGATACCATGGCCCGTATCGGAAACAGTCAGCTCTAAGTGGCTGTTGACGGCTTGTGTGGCAATGGTGAGCTTGCCCCCATTCGGCATGGCGTCGGTGGCGTTTTGGATGAGGTTGATCAGGACCTGGCGGAGCTGGTCAGAGTCGGCACGGATGTGGGCCCCATTGTGCTGGTAATCGATCTGGCAGTGGATTTTCTTCCTCAGGAGATCGCCTGAGAGCAGGTCTAGCGTTGACTCCAGAAGTGACTTCAAGTCGAGCGATTGGATTCTCGGTGTTTTCGGTTTGGCGAAATCCAGCACCTCTTGAACGATGCGCTGAATCCGTTTTGTTTCGACGGTCAACACCTCGTGGAGTTTTCGGGCAAACTCCGGATCGGCGTGTTTCTCGGGAACGAATTCCGCGAAAGTGTGTATGGCAGTCAGCGGGTTCTTGATTTCGTGCGCCATGCCGGCGGCCATCGTGGCGACGGCTCGAAACTTCTCAGTATGCCGGGATTCTTCTTCCAAGCGTTCCATCCTGCGGGCGATTTGCTCTTGCGATGCATGGAACACGAGCCGATCTACAAAGCGCTGAATCAGTCCTTTCGTGGGTTGAAATGCGAGCGCCATGAGGGCGAAGGCGACCAGAGAAAGCCAAAGCGATCGATAGCCAAATGCTGATTGGAACAGGCGTTCAACTAAATAGATAAGGCCGAAGTATCCGGCAGTAAGAAAAGTGATGAGAAGGGAATAAATCAGACTTTTTCGAAGAACGATATCGATGTCCATCAAATGGTGTTGGAGAATTGCGTAAGCGAACATCCCAACATATGCGGCAACCAGGATGTTGCCGATGGGCGGAATGGGAATGTTGTACCAGAGCGGGAAATTAGTGGCCCCCCCGACAAAGGCCGGGAAAGTTCCTAGAAGGACGTATTTGATTTGATTCCGACGATTCCCGGTGGAATTCCTGAATTGTTGATACATCAAGTATTGGGAATAGAAGAGGCAGAGCGTGAAGTGGACGAAATATAAAGAGAAGAGAGGCCCGGGATTTGCCCAATAGGGAAACCCGGCTTTTGGACTGACGCTTGCTACCAGGAAGGGAGTTGGAACGGCGATAAGGATTAAGCCGCTGACAATGTATGAGGAAAATACAATTCCTCGCTTCTTGGAGTTTTGACCCAGGAAACTTATGACGAAATGGAGAAAAACCGAAGGAATTGGGACACAGCCCACCATCAACGCGCGATTCCAGAAAAGAGCCCGCTCCATGTCTTTGCTTATAACCCACATCGCATATGTTGCGCCCCATAGACCAGCGAAGTAAGCGAAAGCAGCGAAAAGACGGTTTGTTATAGGCCGAGGATTCTTAAATAGGACATACGTCCCCAGAGAAAAACTGACGATCGCGTTTATCACCTGAGTGACGGCAGCATAAATCTGGATTCCGGTCATAGCGGCAGCACCACGGTGAAGGTGGTGCCGTGGCTGAGTTCGCTGGAAGCGCGGATGGTGCCGCCGTGGGCACGGATGATGGAGTGAACCATGGCCAGGCCGAGCCCGTTACCGTCGGATTTGGTGGTAACGAAGGGGTCAAAAATCTTGGACAGCAGCTCTTTCGGGATTCCGTGGCCGGTGTCGGAGACGGTCAGCTCCAAGTGGCTGTTGACCTGTTGGGTGGCAATGGACAGTTTGCCGCCATTGGGCATGGCGTCGGCGGCGTTCTGGATCAGGTTGATGAGGACCTGACGGAGCTGGTCGGGATCTGCGTGAAGGACATGGTCCGCCACTGAATCATCGGCGGACGGGCTCTGCCCGCAATCAACCCTGCATTCAATGTTGCGCTTGAGAAGATCTCCGGAGAGCAGGTTGGTAGTCGAATGGAGCAGAGTCCCTAAATTCACCGGTTTCATGCGGGGCGCCCGGGGTTTAGCGAAATCCAACACGTCCTGCACGATCGCCTGAATTCGGTGCGTTTCTTTGTTCAGGATATCCTGGAACTTTTGGACGAACTCAGGATCGTTATGTTTCTCGGGAAGGTATTCTCCGAAGGTCCGAAGAGCTGTCAGCGGGTTCTTGATCTCGTGTGCCATGCCGGCGGCTAGTGTGGAAACTGCCCTCAGCTTCTCGGTCTGCCGGGCTTGCTCCTCTAATCGCTCCATGCGTTGGGCCAACTGCTCCTGAGACACCCCAAAAATCAGCCGGTCCACGACCCGCTGGATGACGATCTTGAGGGGTTGGAAGGCCAGCGCCATGAGAGCGAACGCCGTCAGGGAAACCCACGCAGACCGGTAGCCGAACGTTACTTGAAGGCCCCGCTCGATTCCGTAAACCAGCCCGAAGTAGCCGACCGTCAGCAGGGTGATCAGCAGGGAATAGACCAGACTGCGGCGGATGACCACCTGGATGTCGAGGAACTGGTAACGGACGATCGCGTACATGACGACAACACAGTAGAGGGCGATCAGGTGAGCGCCCAGGGGCGGGATGTCGATTCCGAGGGCCGGGAGGAACCACATGAATCCTCCGCCAAAGCCCAGAACACAGGCGACGAACAGGCACAGGAGCTGAGCGCGGCGTGATCCGGCGGCTTTGAGAGACGCTTTGTAGAGAAGATAGTTCCCGTAGATCGCCAATCCGGCAAATTGGAGGATAAATAGGACAAACGCCGGGCCGCCGTCCTCGAACCATATTCCAAACTTGTACTGTCCGCCTTTCAGGAAAAGAGAGGTCGGAACGGTCAGCGCCAGTAAGCTAGTGGCGCCGTAGCTGATCCGGAGCAATTTGGGCTGCAGCTGGCCGGAGAAGCTCATGGAAAAATGCAGGAAAACCGGGGCGACAAATAGGGCAAAGACGTCGGCGACGCGCAGAAAAAAGATGGACCCCTCAGGGGTAGGGCTGAGGAGGGAGATGGTGTTCCAGAATGCCCAGATGGCGACCAAGAAACACATGATGGCCCACCAGCGGGCGGCAGGGACTTCCGGTTTTTTCCACAGGACGCCGGCACCCAAGATGGCGGCCAGAAGGCAGGTGATGGCTCCCGTGACGGCGTAGGGCTGATGCCAGAAAGCGGCGATAGTCCGGGCTCCTGTTAGAAGGAACGTAACTTGATGTAGGAACTAGGGATGAGTTACGTCAACTATACCCGATGCCGGGCGGGAAAATCAAGGGGATTGGGTGATTTAGTGACTGGGAGATTGGAGGATTTAATGATTGGATGATCAGGAATTTTGTCTGGCGGTCTTTCGAGAAGCGGCGAAAATGGCGGTTAGCTCGTTTGCTTCTTTGAGCAGGTCGCGAAGGATATCCGGATCAGAAACTTTGGTGTCGGCGAGAAGTTCGAGCCAGTAGATCGATTCATCGGCCTCTTCTTCGACAATGGCAATCTTCGATATAAAGTCTGCTTGTGACCTTGCTCTGCATGCTGCTCGGTAATTTGCGCCGACCGATGTTGCGGATCTCATCAGTTGTTTTGTAATGACGTTGGCGGATTTGTTTTGCGGAAGCTGGTCCGCTAGTCGAAGGATTTTCAGGCCGAATCGCTTCGTTCTTTCCTTAAGTTCTTCCGATCGCATATAATCTCCCAGTCACTAAATCTCCCAGTCATCCAATTAATGGTTTTCTGCGGAGTACAACCCGCCGGTGAGGGCGTCGAGCTGGGCGGTGAGTTCCTCCAGCCGAAGGGAGCGTTCCCGCTGGAGGGTCGGGTCGTCGGTGGGAACAGCGGCGAACTCGGCCTGGAGCCGCCGGCGCTCGAAATAGAGCCGGGTGGTTTCTTTCAGGGTCTCCTCCCGCAGCTGGACCATCAGCCGGGAGCGGGAATCGATGGAGGTCTGCGCGGAGTCCCAGACGAGATTCCCTAAGTCCCAGGTGAAGCCGAAGTCTACACTCAAAGTCTCATCTTCCGGCCCGACAGCGAATGTGGTTTTTCCATTAGAGCTGGAAGAGGCGATGGTGGTGTCCCGGTCGCGGTCCAGCCCCAGCGTGAAGCGGGGGATGAAGTTTCTCAGTTGAGCCAGCGTCCGCCACCGGCTGATCTTCTCCGGCATGACCTCAGCATAGCGGATCGCGGCCAGCTGGACCTCGCGGATCGTGGGTTCTTGACGAACGGGGGATGGCTCAGCGCGAACGGAAGCGGGAAGGGCGGGTGGGAGCGGCTGTCTTGCCGGAAGGGGGGTTTCTATCGTCTCGTGCCGGGAACGCAGGAAATGCAGGATGTCCGCGGCGTCGTCCCGGTCTTCCAGGGCGGTTTCCAGCTCTTTGACGGAGACGGATTCCCATGGAGAGGCCGGGGAAGGGAACGGCATCGGCGCCGGGACCCGGGGCGGTTGGTCAAAGCCGGTCGGCGGGAGCGGACCCCCCTTTTTGGTCAACGCTCTGCCGGCCAGCAGGAGGATCGGCACCGCGATCAGCGACAGCAGTAAAATAAGCGGGCGGGTTTTCATAAGCAAATATTATGCAGAAACAGCAATCACTCGTCAAATAAAAAATTGGTTTATTTTTTGCTGAGGTGGCGCAGGAGGGTTTGGCGCTCTTCCTGCTGGCGGCGGACCAGGGTGTCGGAGAGGGCGTCCTTGCGGGGAGGGGTATCCAGCACGTGGGCTTCATCGAGCGCTTGGTAGCCGAGCTTGCTCTCTTGCCGCTGCTGAAAACCCAGAATGTGGCCGGCCCCCGCGCCGATGTAGTTTCCATATGGAAGCTGGGACTCGCTGCCGAGGTAGGTGCCGAACGCGGGGTAGAGCGTTTGATAAGCGTGCAGTTCGCCTTTTCGGTCGTGGGTTTCTTTCAGGTACTCGATCGCGATATCGGAGGCGGTTTGCTCCTGGCTGAGCGTGATGGGAGGCAGGATGCGGCCCACTGCGTACAAGCCGGGGGAGGGGTTGTCCGCGAAATCCTTGGCGTGGCCCAACTCATGGAGCGCGATGGCCGGATCGTCCGAATAGAGGTTGACCGTGTCCGTATAGGGGTTGTAGTGATCGCCGCCCAGCACGCGGCCGGTCAGGGAGGACCAGAGGGTGGTGGGGATGCCGGGGAAAATGCGGAAATACCACTCGACCCGCTTGTTGCCGACCAGCCGCTTCAGATCTCCCGCGGGTGTCCATTGGTTGAGCCGCACCTTCACGTTTTTCAGCTCGGTTTCGTGGGTTTTAAGGAACGCGACCATCTCCTGCTCGGTCTTCGGCGAGATCTTGTGGTTCTCGACCTTGGCGTTGAGCAGGAGCAGCTTTTGGGGGATGCTTAAGATACTGGCGAGCGTGTCTAAAATCCAAACGGGCCGTCCCCGCTCCACCTGCTGCTCCTCCGCGCTGGCAGAGGAGGGGGGGCCGCAGCAGAGAAAGACCGCACAGGCCAGCAGGATCGAGGCCGGCCGTTTACGCCTGCCCGTCGTGACGGATCCTTTCTTTGATTTGCTTCGGGAGACTCTCGAAATCCACAAAGACCATCACGTCGTTGCGGTTCATCTTCTTGGCGGAAGCGTCCATCTGCCCAAGGGCAACGGAGATCTCTCCCGGTGTGAGCTTGTAGGCCGACCCGCCGGCGAAATCGATCACAACTCCAACGATGCCGCCGCCGATCCCGAAGATGATGTTCCCGAATAGCCAGCCGCCGATCGTTCTGCGGAGGGAGATTTCAACCGGCTTGTAGCCCTCTTTCTCGAAGGTCAGCACGTAGCCGATTTCTTTGCGGTTGAGCGTGACGATGCCGGGCGTGGTCGTGGCCTGGTTGTTAAGGTTCACCCGGACTACGGCGCCGGTCGGACTGGACATCACGCGGACATCCTGCCGGGAACCGTGGATGATGCTGGCGCAGCCGGAGAACAGCGCTGCCGTGGCAAGCGCCGTCAGTACTCCCAACGCTTTCTTCATGGGGTGCTTTCTTTATTCCTCTTGTTTTGAGACATTGACGACGTTCTCAACCCGATCGTCCGCGTCGTAAGTCACCTCAAAAGACATTTTCGTTCCATTAAAAACCATTTCTGTTGGAGTTCCGACAACCTCCCATAAACCGAACGTCACAACATCCGCCGCTCCGTGAAAAAAAGCGCGGCCGGTTTTTGCGACTTTATTGTAGCCCTGCTTGAAAGAAAAGACGTCCACGCGTTTCTCGTCCCTTGTATAGGTGGTGATCGGTTGCCCCAACTCCGACAGCACCAGATTCCGAGGCGATCCAACGCTTAAAACGGACAGATCTTTCTTGGGTGGCTGTTTAACCGCCATAACCACGGCGCAACCGGTGCTGGTGAGAACAAGGATTAGGCAGATCAGCGGAGTCAGAAAGCGACGCAAAATACTCATTGTTTCTCCCCCCCGGGTTGATCGGATTTACCTTCGAGTGGATTATTAGCCGGTGCTTTGGGCAGCGTAAATAACATGCCGTAGACGCAGTCATCCATGGCACTCATTTGATTCAATCCCTGCATCAGCCCGCTGATGAGTCCCGCTTGTCCCACGTTGCCGATGCCTTTATCCCGCCACACCTCCGTTTGATCCGCTTTGGAGACCAACGTTCCGATGGCCTCCACCGTAAAGACATGCGACATGATTTTATAATTGCTGAGTGTGTCCTGCACGTAGATGGCCATGACGGCATCCGCCTCGGCCGGTCCCAGGGAAGCAAGATAGGACGGATCCATGTCCATCAGGCGGCTTATTCCGATGCGGTCGTGTTCGATCGGCGCCGTCTCCAGGACCCGATACCCTTTTTTCTCAAGACCCTTACGGGCTCGGGCGTTCATTTCATGATCCAGGTTGATGTTGAGCGACCGGTCCGCTCGCTGGTCTACGGCCGGCAGCAAAGCGACGGATCGGATTCCGCGCTGTGAAAAGGCCGGATCCAGCTTGATCGGAAGACGAGTGGACGCGCAGCCGGCCAGGAGCAGAACTCCGCCTGCCAGAACGCATGCCGCCGAGAAGGACCGCTTTCTAGGGCTCACGTTTTTCCTCCACAGGAGATTGTATTTTCTTCATTTTTCGCAACGGGAAATCCTGAAACAGCATCGTCAGCATCGCGTTCAAGTTCAACGCGTCCGGTACATCCCGGTAAAACGACTCTCGTTCCCAGATAAGATCGCCCGTGTCCGTCGCGATTAACCCTGCCTTCAAAGTGGAGCTGCTGGTTCCGGCGGTGATTTGCCCGGATGCGGAGTTCCACTGACCGTTTCCTCCGATTTTTATAGTGACACTTTGCACCACGACGCCGTCTATGCCGGTGATTTTCTTGAGAATCCGCAGTTGGCCGAGAAGATGTTCTCTGTCCTTACTCCATCCTTTCAGGAGATTTTTGGATCCTTTTTCCAATTCCGACATGGACTCCCGCGCTTCCGGCGGTTGGGCGGATGAAAGCTCTTTAACGGAATAGACTTCAAATCTGTTTTGAAGAGCAGTCTGACGCGCCTGAGCAGTCATGAGAGCTGTTATCGCTTGAGGGCTTTCGCCGCTTGCTTTCATCATGTTGACCAAGGTTAGATCCGAAGGAGAAGGAGGTTCTTGATAACCGGGTGGAAGCTCCCTCTCTGTATAAGTGTCTCGATAGGTCAGCTTCGGCGGAATGATGAGGATCTTGTTGCCGTAAAACGGAAGATCGGTGAAAGCGGGAGAGAGAGCTGGCCGGGCCAACATGGGCGGAGGAGCTGTGGTGGCACAGCCTGCCGCAGCAAAAGCCAAAAACAAGAAGCAAAAGAAAAAAGGACGCTTCATTTGGGGACACATTATCACCATCCTTGGAATACCCCTGCGAGTTGCTGGGTGGACGGAGTTGGGTAAAGCCGGGTCTGCGCGACGTATTGTTGCCAAGCTGTCTGGCGGTCCTTGGGGTTGGAAGCGAGATCCAAATAAGCCGGGGAATGGGTGAGGAGAGGATCGGCTTGTCCAAAGGCGGTGTAGCGATAACTGGACCAGGGATAGAGTTCTGGTTTCTCGGCCAGTTTGGCTTCCAGGGGATTTCGTTCGATGTATCGGCCGGCCTCCAGGAGATAGGGGTCGTCTATGACGGGCAGGCTTTTGTAGCGGCCCTGCCAGAGGTGTCCGGAGGTTCGGTAAATACGTCGGTGGTACCAGGCATAGGACAGTTGAAGCCGCTGAAGAGAGGTGATCAAGGCCTGAGCGTGTTCGGCGTAGAGCAGCAAATGGACGTGGTTGGGCATCAGGCAGTAGTGGTAACAGCACAGGGCAGGGGTTTCGGCGAGGAGTTCATGAAGCAACCGTCGATAGGTTTCGTAATCCGGCGGTTCATGAAAAACGGCCTGGCGGTTATTTCCCCGGGCCAGGACGTGGTAGGTGGTTTGAGGTGTCAATGTTCGAGCGGCGCGTGGCATGGCTATCACCTAATGAAGTGTCCCTTTATGAAGCGTCCCCTCTGCCTTGTTCCGAAGCTGTTTCATGGGCGATTCTCCTGAGCGAGTTTTTCTAATTCCTCACGGGCTTGCTCGTGGGACGGGTTAAGTTTCAGTGCTGTCTTCAGCTCTTTGCGAGCGTATTCAGAATCATAGCTGGCATAGAGCCATCCCAACTCGTAGTGAGCATCGGCATGACCCGGTTCGTATTCAACGCATTTCTTAAAGGCTTCCCTGGCCTTCCAGCCATTATTTAGTTGAACATATGTAATCCCCAGCAGGTACCAGCCATTCGGATCGCTGGGCGCAAGTTTCAGGAGTTTGTTTAAACTAATTTCCGCTTTCTGGAACTGCTTTTCGAGAATGTAAGCTTTTGCGAGTCCTGAATAAAGATTGACGTGACCGAAACCTAATGCTTCAGCCCGCTCAAATTCTCGAATGGCATCTTTCCAAAGTTGTTTGACAGTGTAATAGTTGCCTAAACTGTATCGTGCCATTGAATTGCGAGGGGCCAATTGCACGGCAAGTTTGTAAGCTTCTTCAGCCTTTTCATGCTGACCCATCCTAAGATAAGCATTACCGATATTGATCCTGGGAGCGGGGGATGACTTGTTGACCTCGGCAGCTTGTTGAAAGAATTTAAGAGCAATTGCATACTGGCCGGTCTGGAAAGGCCCTAGACCCTGTTTAATGAATGAGTCAGATTTTTTACTGCTGTCTTGACTCCGCAGGAAAGAATCTTTTTTTGAGAAGAACTGTTGAATTAACGGAGAATTGGGCGCAAGCATCTTAGCCTGTTTAAAGCACTGATCCGCAGCCTCAAACCAGCCGTCTTGTTCATACACAGTTCCGAGATTTAAAAAAGCATTGAGGTTGTTCGGCTCGATTTCAAGCGATTGTTGCAAGGCAATTACCGCATCTTCAATTCGCCCTTTTTGGCTATACGCCACTCCAAGATTTACATACACACCGCTTTCTTTCGGTGCCAAACTTGCCGCTTTTTCTAAATGAGTGATGGCTTTATCCAGATTTTCCTCGCCAGTCTGCTTTAAATAGGCTAAGCCAGCGGCAGATTGAGCGTCGTATGTATCAGGAACGTCTTTATTCTCCAGGGCGTGAACAGTACCGGAGATTGAGACTGCAAGAAAAAAAGATGCTGTCAAACAAAGAAACGGCGCTCGAGTCTTCATAGGGGCGCTGATCGCGGGGCCCAGGTGGGGCTGTGATCCTCGGACCAGCCCCCGAGTGCATGGGATAGCTTTTGGGGAGGAGTTAAGCGTTTCTCGCCGGTCCCGTCGATATTTATTAGAAAAAGCTCTGAACCATAACCAGCCATCCCCACCTTTTGATGCCGATATGACACAAAACAAATTTGTTTTCCATCCGGTGAGAAGACAGGTTCTCTCTCATTCCAGTCATTGTCGGTAAGCTGACGGACATTAGAGCCATCAACATTGCAAATATATAATTCGTAATCTTCTGGTCGAGCAGGTTCGGATCGTGCAACGAAAACTATTTGTTTACCATCCGGAGACCAGGCAGGTTCATTCACACTATATTTTGAGATTTCACCGGTGATTTTTTTGAGGGCTGTCCCATCCTGTCTAATAGTCCACAGATGGACATTTCTCTGACCTTTTTGCTCGCTTGGATCAAACGCAGTAAATAAAATGTTGTTCCCATCGGGGGACCACTTTGGATTATTTATACCGTTAATATCATCGCTGGGAAATCCAGTTAGACAACGAAGATCGGAGCCATCTAAATTAATAATATGGAGGTTAAAACCGTTTAATCCATCGGCTGATATTCTAACAGTATTGAAGCAAACTTTTTGTCCGTTTGGAGCCAGATCGAAAGCATAGACGCCCGATATTTTTGACACGCCTAAGATTTCGTCTCTTTTTGAACGGATATCTGCTTGACGAATTTCATCTCCTCTTTTGAATATAATAAATTTTCCATCAGATGTTAGTACCGGATTTACACCAGCAATCGCTGAGCTTCTTAGCTCTCGCCCGCTCAATATCCAAAGAATCAGTTTATTTTCGTCGGGTTTTCGAGAAGAACTGAACACCAGAGTTCCTTGAACATTTGTTTCTATGGTAATTGAGTGCGGTTCTGGATCCACCGTTTGTGCCGGGGCAACAAAAGGAAAAGCTCCCAATGATCCAGCAAGTATCCAGAATAGGAAAAATTGACGGGGTCGTCCAATCATATACCTCACACTACCAGCTCCCATCTTCTGCAATGTCTCTCCCCCAATCCGTAACGCTATCAACGATTTCCTGCGGAGAAACTCTGGACAATAGATCTTGGGGGAAACCAAATGGCGTTAATCCCGCTAACTGAAACCCGCGAAGAAGAAAGCTAGAGCAGATTTCTGTGTTCGAGCTGGGCCTTCTGGGGAGCCCGGCTATTTGGAGCCAATCATATTTTGGTGCTGTTGGAACAGACCAAATTACTTGCCCCGCCTGTGCGTTATCAAGATCACGCTGATCAAAATTTGCTTCAACTAGTCGCTTCGCAGCAACGTTTGCCAGCGCATTTTCATTCGCACGATATATCGTGATGTTCTGATGAGCATTAGCCAAGGGCGAAGGATACAATTTCTGCTCCAAAGGTGTTAAGCGCGGCCTCCCCAATCCGTCGGGATTAATTTCCAGCACATAGAGACGCCGCGTTCCATCGGGCAATTCAAGTTCTTTTATAAAACCGATATGGTTGTACATTTCGAGTGGTTTATTTTGAGAAAGCCTTTCCATGACTCCCTGGGCTACTGCACCAATAGGAGATTTTCTTAGTAGATCAATGGCTGTTTGTATGTCATCTCGATCTGAAATAAACTCGCCTGCCTTAACTGCAAGCCCAATGTCGGATAGATCGGAAAAAACAATGATCAACCCGTCAAGGCTTCCTCGCTGCGCAAGTTCAGATAGAGTTCTCAGGTAGTTTTCCTTCCTTATATGCAGCTGTTTCTCTGTATACCATCCAGCACCTCCCAGGAGATTAATTATTTGTTCGGAGCGATCTTCGATTTTTTGTCGAAGAACAGAGTTTGAAAACGCTGCCGATAGACTGTTGTATTGTTCAGCGCCCGGAAGGCCCTTCAGAAGGGCTTTTGACCAACTATTGGAAGTTGAATTGTCTTCAACCAGGGAAATAGTCGATGATTGTCCCAGAGCGTTTTTAATTTCGATCCAAAGGCCTTGCAAATCCGAAGTCAGGATCCCAGCTTCAGGAATAAGCTGATCAGCGGAATTCGTTGAAAAGTCGAGTTTCTGTCGGGAATGGCTTTCGATGAGGGCATTATTTTTAAACTCGAAAGTGTCTCCGGATGCAGTCGTGAGTATGCCATCCCGAACAGTGCCATCGGAATTGAGGCGAATATCCTGAAATGAGTTGGATGTCAAGGTATAGCTATTTCCCCCGGTATCATGAATCGTGACTTTGGTTACACCTGGAGAAGATATTTCCTCAATGAAGTTGGCGGTGAAATTGGTTCCATCGGGTTTCGTCGAAGTGTAAGTGCGTGTGATTGTTCCTTGGGCCATGCTGGTGGTTCGGGTCCGGCGGTCGGCGCGGAGGTCCTGATAGCGCAACTCGAGATCATCTTCAGTTACGCCAAGCAGGGAGAATTCTCCGAAGGGATCTTCCTGAAGCAGGAGGGCCAACTCCTGATAGTCAAACAGGGAAAGCTTTTTGGCGGCAGTTCCATCTGCGAGCATGATGTTTTGGATTTTGTTCTGCTGCATGCGCTGGGTGATGGCGTTCTTGATGGAGCCGAAGGATTGGACGAGGGACTCGACGGAGTCGCGGTGGAAGATGGAGGTGGCGTAGTTATCAACGGCTTGAGCCAGGCCGACCTGCCGGATGTCATCGTTGAAGTTATTGGTTTTGGCCAGCGCTTCGGACATCCAGACTGGACGGGAAGATTCATACTGGGCGATAGCTTGGTTGTAAGCGGCCCGGTTCCACACGCCATTTTGGATAAAACGGAGATCTTCCGGATCGGGAGGTGGTGGGATGGTGCTGAAGTTTCCGGCGGATTGCCGGAACGCCTCGGCGATTCCGCCAAAGATGTCGTGAGAAGGGTTGATGGCCCCGGAGATGGCCCCGCTTAAGGTACGGGTGATCAGTGAGCCGGCGAATGGGTCCAGACCCAGAGCTTGGGTGGCCGTCTGAAGGCCGACGGAGATGACGCCGGATTTGAGGCCTTCCCAGATTGCGTTGGTGATGCCCTCCGTGGTGCGGCCAGGGGTGACAGTCGCCTTGACGGCTGATTGAAGGGGTATGCCGGCGATTTGGGAGATGTGTGGATCCAGGCCGATGGATTCGCCGAGTTTCTGGACGCCATAGAAGGCCAGTTCACCGGCGAGGGTGGGTGCCAGACTTGTGGAAAGCGTGTAACTCAATGCTTCGAGTCCATGGAGCATTAACGGCTGGTGAGTGGTGACGTCGTAAACGTTTGGATTTTGAACCCCATTGATCAAACTGTTCGCGATCGTGCCTATGCCAATACTGCCGATGGAGGCCAAAGAGGGATCAAGGCCGGCCTTTACTAAGCCGAGTTTGGTGCCGGCAATCGCCGTTGATTGAATCGCCGTGGCGATCCCATGGCCAACCGCTTTGGCAAAGGTCATCGTAGCGCTTGCGGCGGCGTTCAGTCCGCCGGTGATCCCCCCGGAGACGAACGCGCCCACGAGAGAAGAGATGGTCTGATTGGCCCCGGCGGCTTTGAGGAGGTCGGAAGTCACCAAGCCGATGGCAAAAGCCGCGGGGTTGATGATGGCCAGGGTGACCATGAGGGCACCCATAACGAGGGTGCGCATGGACTCCTTGATGTTTTCCCCTCGGAGGATGGAGCTCGTGCTGGTGAGCATCGATGTGAAGAAATTTCTCACGGAGGGCAGAGGGAGAAGAATCTTAGCGACAATGGAGTCCTCAATGAAAATAGCGATGCGTTCTAAGGCGGTGGCGATTTGATTATGGAAGGGGATGAGCTTGACCATCCAGGAGACGAACGATCCAAAGAACGATCCAGTGATGCGCTGGGCTTCGCGGTCGGTGAGGACTTGATGCGCGTGGGGCGGGGCACGTGCGGAGAGGACGTTGCCTTCCCAGATTTTCTGGAAATCGGCCCGAGTCATGGTGAGGGTTTGGCCGGTAGAGCCGGCGTTGGGCTCGCGGTAGGTGACGACACCGTCCGCGTCGATGCTGGTGATGAGGATGTAGTGGTTGCCGTTGACGTGGGCGATAGCGGGACCGCCGGAGAGGATCTGCCCCAGATCCTCAAAACGAACGTGAGCCGGAACTGCGAAAGCGCCGGCGTGGCGGGCTCGCTTGCCCAGCGTGAAGAGGGAGATCTCCAGGTCTGCGTTGGAATTCATTTTGGGGTTGATGACACCGGTGAGGATGTCGGTGAGGATGGCCTCGGTGGCAAGGGTGATCAAATCAGGGACTGTCCCCGCAGGGGACTGTCCCTGCAGGTACTCCTGGAGGGCGAGGAAAGCGGAATGCCCGAAATGCAGCGAACGGGAATTCAGCCAGAGGAGGATGCGGTCGACGTCGGCCTGAGTCAGGGAAACGACTTCGGAGGAGGAAAGACCGAGCGAGGAAAGTCGAGATTGCTTCGCGACTGCATCGCTCGCAATGACATATTCGGTGAGCCAGGCAGTGACCCGCTGTTTGATCGCGGCGACCTGGTCCACGCGGGCCGAGTAATCGGGCAGTGCGTGGATTCGCTGAGTGAGGTCGGTCAAATCCAACGCGGCAGTTGGATCTGTCCCGTAGCGGTCGTAAAGGCGCTGGACCTCTTCCTGGAATTCCTGATCGGAAGGGTCGCGGCCGATGCCGGCCCGGTAGGTGGAGATGACAATAGAGGAGATCTCCTGCCGGAGGATCTCCCGATGAAATTCGGCCGATTGGGTCTCAATCTCGGACACGGCGCGAGCCGATTCGGTCTCGATCTGCTGACGGACGGATTCCACCTGGGATTCCAGATTGCCCAGGGATTGGCTGTACTGCGCTTCCAGGTTGTTCTGGGTGTCGCGCACCTGGTTCATGGCGCCTCGGATCTGGTCCATGGCCTCGTTTTTCTGCCGCCTCCCTCTTCTGCCGTGAGCGGGGGTCGCTTCCAAACTACTGAGCTGGCCTTGCAGGGAGCCGAGTTGATCCTGGAGCTGAGTACGGGCGGAAGAGAATTGGGTCTGGACCTGATCAATGACAATCCCGCGCTGGCGGGCCAGCTCTTCGAGCGCTTGAGAGCGCCGCGCCGGGATATCGGATTTAAGTTGATTGATCCGGTCGGCCACCTCCCGGCGCACGGCCAGCAAAGTGATCTTGATCAGCCGGCCGCGGGAGTCGTAGTCAAAAGTGGTGGCGAGGTTGCCCTGGGGGTCGTACGTTTGCATCGGCCGGTTGTCTTCGTAGAGAGTCACCTGGCCATTGGCTTGCGTCCGGCTCAGGAGGAGGCCGTCAGCGTCGAACTCCTCTTCGACGACTGTCTCGGGAGGGAACCCGTTGCTGGCCCAGGAGTTGTCAGGCATCCGAAGCCGGACCAGCCGCTGGACCGTGATCTGCTTGCCTTCTGGATTTTTCAGGATATCGAGAGCGATCGGATCTTCGGCTTTCAGCCGGCTCAGCAGAGTGACCTGCGCATCGGAAAGATCCCGGGAATAGGAGAGAGCATAGAGCGTGCCGTCCGGTTGTTCGATGGCGACGATCCGGCCCGCGGTGTCAAAGGTGCGGGTGATTCCACCGGAATCGGTGACGTGAGTGAGAGAGGGTTCGGTGGAATAGCGATAGGTGAAAGTTTCGCGGGGTTTGTTTTGATAGGTGATGGTGGAGCGGGCGAGGATGGAAGAAGTTTGTCCTTCGACAAGCTCAGGACGAACGGCCACCACCGGTTGGATGAGCCGGAGCGATCCTTGGTCGATGAGTCGCTGAAGGGCCACCCGATCCGTGGGAAGAGCCGTTTCTCCGGTGAACTCGGAGAGGGACGGCGTTTCGGTGGCGTCGGAACGGATGCCAGTTTCCTCATCGAGGGTGTAATAAGCCGACAGCCGGTTCGCCAGCGAGCCGCCGGAGTCGAACCGGAACCGGTATTCGCCGGGCGAGAATGGATTGCCGTTTCCGGCCTGATAAAGCTCCGCCCTTTCCTGGTCCGTCAAGGTTTTCTTCCAGATTCCCACCTCGTCGATCATTCCGCTCCAATAGCCGGAATCGACGTTGGGGTGCCGGCCGATGGCGAAGGGCTGGATGCTGTCGTAGCTGCCGCCGGTGTATGACATGGAGTCGGCCGGCCCATTGTTGACCTGGATGTTGATGCTGTCCCGCGCGGCGTCGTACCAGGCCACGACGTAGTACCATCGTCCCGGAGCGATGTCGGTCTGGCTGGAGCTGACGCCGGCCCAGATCGAGCCGTTTCCGACGGCAAACCGGAAGAAACGGCTGGTGCCCTGACCGGTGAGATACAGAATGTATTCAATGGTTTCCGAGCGGTTGGAATCTCCTTTGCCCAGGGTCACCTCGCTCGTCTCGCTTTCCAGGTAAACCCACGCCGCCACGGTAAAGTCGGCGTCTCCCATGCTTAATTCGGGGCAATCCTCAACGGAGAGGTACGCTTTATCGGCCGCGTTCATGTGGGCGGCGTTCCCGGCTTTTCCGGGCGCGGAGCGGACCGCGTTGTGAGTAATTAAAGGGTTGCCGGGTTTGCCGAACTGGGTGATCTTCCTGCCGTCGGGCAGGGTGGCTTCCACCGGCATCCATTCATCGGACCCGGGGCTGAGGCGTTGGTAGCGGACAGCGGTCCCGTCGGCCAGGGTGCGGATCGCTTCGAGCGCGGTCTCCAGCGGATCGGTGTAGCCGTTGGGATCCGCGGTGTATTCATAAGTTGTCACGGCCCCGTCCGGATCGGTCTGGGAGATCAGCTGGCCGGCCCGGTACCGTTTTGTGAGGCCGGTGGCGATTTCCTGGATCACGGTAATTTCGGAGGAGGATTCAAATTCGTAGGAGTAGTGATAGATCGGTTCCGGCTCGGCCACGGCACCGGCAACGAGCTGGAGCTTTCCGTCGGAGACGAGCCGGCGCAGGGACTCTTGCTCCTGGGGAAGGCGCATGGACCGGAGGGCCGGATGCTCCTCCAGGGTAGCCGCCGGGACGGCCGGCGGACTTTCAAGGGTACTTGATTCAGAAGAGGCCGCGTCGACGCCGTTCCACTGGATGCTCTCCCGGTAACCGCTGGACTCTTCCATCGTCCAGAAGGCCGACAGTCCCTGGGTCAAGGAGGCGTTGTCAGTGGGGCGGCTGCCGTTGAAAAGGTCGGCTCGCTCCTGTTCGGAGAGCAGCCGTTTCCAGATCCCCGTTTCGTCGATCCGGCCGTCCATGTATTCAGCCCAGGAAGGGGAATGGCCTATCTCCAGCGGAGACGAGCCGGCATAGGCCCCGCCGGAGAGGATCGTGGCGCCTTGCAGGACGTTATTCAGGTAAAGAGACAACTGATCCGTTTCCGCGTTGTAAGTGATCAGCACGTGGTACCAGGTCTGCGTGGCGATGGGGGCGGAATCCACCAGCTGATAATCGGTCCCTCGCCCGGTCACCCTTCCGCTGTTCGAGATCAGGAACCGGATGTTGTGCGGATTGTTCTCGGTGTAAAGGATATATTCCACGTTGTTGAAGGTGGTCCCTTTGGAGAGAACGACCCGGTTTGCGATGGCCGTGTCGAAATAAACCCAGGTCGACAGAGTGAAATCGATGTCGCCCAGGGAGACATCCGGGCTGCTGGCCGCCAGGGATTGGGTCTGGTTCCGGGTGAAGTGAGCGGCGTTTCCGACCTGGCCTGGAACGAGCGTGACTCCGTTCTGATCGGCCAGACGAGGGCCCGGCTGAAGGAATTGATCCGGAGAGATTGCGGCGGGAGCCGGCGGCGGGGTGGACGCTGCCGGGTAAAGGTACGCCTCGAGAGCGGGGTCGGCCGGATCGGTCACGGTCTGGCCGTCGGCGAGAGTCAGCCGAACAAGCTCCCACCGGCGGCCGGCGCCGGTTCCAACCGGCTCGTAGCGGGCGATTACTCCGTCGGGCAGAGTCTGGGTCATGGCGGGGGCGGCCGCCAGAGGATCGATCTTGAGAACCTCCCGCATCCGGTCGTAGGCATACTCCGTCCGGATCAAGGGAGAGCCCGGGTCCGGGGAGACGGCTGCCGTGCTGGTCAGGCGGCCGGCGTCATCGTAAGCATAAGAGATGACGGTGCCGTCGGTCTGGGTGAGCGTGGAGAGACGACCGGATTGATAAGTAAGCAATGCACCGTCGCCGCGGACGGCTTCCTGAAGGACCCAGTCTTCGGAGTAGAGAAGACGGGTGAAAGACTCAGTTCGTGCTTCGACAGGCTCAGCACGAACGGCTTCCCAGGTTGCTTCCCGATCACCCTGAGCTTGTCGAAAGATGAGTGAGTACTCCGATCCGTCGGGAAGCGTCATGCGGGAGGGCTCCCCCACGGAATAAAAAATGGCGGTGCCGTCGGGCAGTTGGGCTCGGATCGGTTCCCGGTCAGCGTAGGTGATTTGCCGCCCGTCCGGCAGGATGACGAGGCCGCTGATGAGCGCGCTGTTTTCGTCGAATTCGGCGCCGGTGATCCGGGTGCCGTCGGGCAGGCGGAGCGCCCGGATCGCTTCGTCCACCAGAGTCAGGACCGACTGGTCGGGCAGAGTCAGGGAAGCGAGTTTCCCGGTCCGGTTATATTGGCGGACGACCTCTTCGCGGCTGACGGAAAGGGAAGTGATGAGCCGGCCGCTCTGTTCGGCGGTCAGATTGGTTACGACCCCCAGAGGATCCACCCACTGTGTGGGCAGACCCTGGGTGAAGCGGACGATGGAGCCGTCGGCCTGGGTCACCTTGATCAGGGAGCCATCGGCGCCATAAAGAAGCTGCCGGACCAGATCGGTTCCTTCTCCTCCGGAGAGGACGGCGGTGACCGAGCTGTCGGCGGCGGTTTCATGCGTATAGAGGTAGGTGACCCCTTCGATCTGGGCGGAAACCAGCCGGCCTTCGGAATAGCTGAAAGAGCGTCCGTCCGGATGGGTGACGCCGGTCAGGCGCCATTGGCTGTCGTAAGTCTGCGTGAGATCGCCGTCCGGAAGATGGGTGACGCGGGTAAAAAGGCCGACATCGGTCCGTGTGCCGTCGAGGGCGATCTCATATTCAGGAGTGCCGTCGGTTCGGAAAAATGTTTCGGTCCCGAAAGGATCCACCTGACGAACCAGCCGGCCCTCTTGATAAACCTGCAAAGTGCCGTCTTCGGCGACCAGGGTTCCTTCCTGGAGCTCCCCATTTTCATCCAGGACCGGCATGAAGAGAAGGTTGTTGGAGCTGTCGCGCGTGACCAGCAGATCCTGTCCCACATGAAGGGCCTGGATGCCGCCCGGGTGCTGAGTGACGAGCCGCTGGGCGGCCTCTTCCACGGCGGTCAGCCGGGCCAGCAGGACTTGATCAGCCCGCTGGAGTGCCTTCGCCTGTTCCGGAGAGACCCAGCCGCCCTGCTCTTCCTTGAGCCAGGCGGCGACCGGCTCATCGGCCAGGGCCGGGAGAGAGAGGAGCTGGGAAGAAATGAAGGCGAACAAAGTGACGCCGGCGCAAAGCCGTGCGGCGAGGTTCCACCGGCCGCGGCGGTGCCACGGCCGATCCATCGTTCTCAAGTCGGGGAGTGCTTGAGTCATGGGGTCTTCTCCGGGTTGTGTGGGTGCGTCAGCTTTCAGAGACAATAATAGTGCATAATATGCAAAATGTCAATAGTAAAAAATACAACTCAAATATGGAAGGATGGCCCAGCCATAACTTATAGAGATAGAGTGTGTTATACTCTCGCATCATGGACCCTCAGAAGAAGGGTGGCATCGCCGGCGCGTTGGAAGCGCTGGAGGTGATCGAGGCCGCGCGGGAGCAGAAGTGGGATCGGCCCACCGTCGCGGGCCAGCTTTTTCTGGGGAAGGTCCTTTCCTCGATGTTGTTCCCCTATGCCGTCCAGCCGGAAGAAGACCGCAAGATCGGCGATGCGTTCCTGGCTGAGATGGAATCCTTCCTGAAGAAGAACGTTGACCCCGACCAGATTGACAAGACAGGGGAGATCCCTGCCTCCGTGATCCAGGGACTGGCCCGGCTGGGCTGTTTCGGGATGAAGATCCCGAAGGAGTACGGCGGACTGGGGTTCTCGCAGGTGAACTACAATCGGGCCATCGCGCTGATCGGCAGTTACTGCGGCTCGACCGCGGTGTGGCTGTCGGCGCACCAGTCGATCGGCGTGCCTCAGCCGCTGAAGATGTTCGGCACCGACGAGCAGAAGAAGAAGTATCTGCCGCGGTTCGCGGCCGGGTCGATCTCGGCGTTCGCGCTGACCGAGCCGGATGTGGGGTCGGATCCGGCCAAGATGGCCACCACCGCAATGCCGGTGGACGGCGGCGCCTCCTATTTGATCAACGGGCAAAAGCTCTGGTGCACGAACGGGCCGGTCGCGGAGGTGATGGTGGTGATGGCGCAGACGCCGGAGCGGGTGATCGGCGGCAAGGGGCGCAAACAGATTACCGCCTTCATCGTGGAGCGGGGCATGCCGGGCGTGGAGGTGGTGCACCGGTGCGATTTCATGGGGCTCAAGGGCATCCAGAACGGGCTGCTGCGCTTCACGAACGTGAAGGTGCCGAAGGAAAATATCCTCTGGGGGCTGGGGCGCGGGCTGAAGCTCGCACTCATGACGCTGAACACCGGGCGGCTGACGCTGCCGGCCGGCTCAATCGGCGGGAGCAAGGTATGCCTGAAGATCGCGCGGGAGTGGGCGCTGGAGCGCAAGCAGTGGGGCGGGCCGATCGGCGAGCACGAGGCGGTGGCCTCGAAGCTGGGCTGGATGGCGTCGCACCTGTTCGCGATGGAGGGGGTGACCTGGCTGGCGTCGGCCTGGGCCGACCGGGGCGATCTCGACATCCGGATCGAGGCGGCGATGGCCAAGCTGTTCTGCTCGGAGGCGGCCTGGGCGATTGTCGACCACACCCTGCAGATCCGCGGCGGACGGGGGTACGAGACGGCGTTGTCGCTGAAAGCGCGCGGGGAGAAGCCGCTGCCGGTGGAGCGGATGTTCCGGGACGCCCGCATCAACCTGATCATCGAGGGAACCAGCGAGATCATGCGGCTGTTCCTGGCCCGGGAAGCGATCGATCCCCACTTCCAGCGGGCCATGGCCGTCCTGCTTCCTAAATACAAGGGGCCGCAGAGGGTCCGGGCCGCGTTGAAGGCCGGTCTTTTCTACGCGTGGTGGTATCCGCGGCAGTGGCTGCCGGTTCTGCCGGTGGGCGCGCCGGCCGGCATGCCGCGTGCTTTGCGGGGACATTGGTATTTCGTGGAGTGGGAGAGCCGCAAGCTGGCCCGCACGCTGTTCCATCAGATGGTCCGGTACCAGCAGAAGCTGGAAAAGCGGCAGATGGTCTTGTTCCGGATCGTGGACGTCGGGGTGGAGCTGTTCGTGATGGCGGCCGCGATCTCGCGGGCGGCGATGCTGGAAGGGCAGAGGGGACAGTCCCCTGCGGGGACAGTCCCCTCCGAAGGTGCCGTCGAGTTGGCCGATCTCTTCTGCCGGTATGCCCGGCAGCGGGTTAATACCAGCTTCGAGCGGGTGGGTGACCCAACCGACCGGTATACGGTGGGGGTCTCCCGGAACCTCCTGCAGGGCCGTTACGGCTGGCTCGAAAAAGGGATCGTGCTATAATTTTCCTATGAACATCTGGAAATCCTTCGGACAGGGACTTCGGTTGACCGGCCGGCTGTGGGCGGCGATGCTCTGGTTTTTGGCGGCGGTCGCTTTCACGACGGCCCTGAACACGGCGCTGCTGCCGTTTCAGCGGGAAGGGAATCAGCTGGTCGCGGCGATGCCCACCGACCCGGCCCAGCGGGCCAACGTGATGCTGCTTTCGGCGGGGCTTTTTTTCTTTTCCGTATCGATTTATTTGAGCTTGCTGGGCGGGACGTTGGCCGGCATGGAGCGGGCCCTGAAGAATGAAGCGGTCGGGTTGGGCGACGTCTGGAGATTCTCCAAAGAACGATTCGGCCGGATGCTGCTCTGGGGCTTCGGGTTTGCCGCGTGGTGCATCGGATGCGGGCTGCTGGTGGTGATCATTTTAGCCGTGATCTCGGCGGCGGCCCACTTGAACGCTGAGGCGATGCAGACGCTGGCGAAATGGCTGTTTGTCATCGTGATGCTGTTGATGGGGTTCCCCATTTTGTATTCCGCGGTACCGGTGGCTCGTGGCCAGTCGGGGGTCTGGGCGTCGTTCGGGCAATCCAGGCAGTTTTTCAAGAAGCACTCGGCCGGCACGGTGCTGTTGGTCTTTTTGGTTTCTTTCGTGGGGGCGGTGATCTGGTGGTGCGGCGTCTTGTGGTCGGCGGTCATCGTGAACCGGCTCCGGATGATGGTGGGAATCCCGGAGTATACGACTGCGTTCATCCCGAACCTTTTCCTGGGTTTTCTGCTGTGGTGGCCGCCCGCGGTTTTAGGTGTCCTGATCCCGGCGGTTTTGTACTCCTATTACGAAGGAAATAACGCATGAGCGTGACCCCTGAGCAGGTGAAGGAAGCGTTGAAAGAGTGCTTCGACCCGGAGATCCCGGTCAACATCGTCGACCTGGGGCTGATCTACGGCATCGAGGTGACTCCGGAAGATGAAGTGAAGATCACCATGACGCTGACTACGCCCGGGTGCGGCATGGCCTATCAGATCGCGATGGGCGCCAAGGCCAAGGCGATGGCGCTGCCCGGCGTTAAGGACGCGAAGGTGACCGTGGTGTGGGAACCCCGCTGGGATCCCAGCAAGATGTCCGACGCCGCCAAGAAAAAGCTGGGTGTTCAGAGTTAGTAGTAGTAAGTTTCTGTTAGATCTCCTTGTTATTCCGCTGATCTTCGTGTAGATTTTCTTTAACCCATCCCCATGACTATAAAGCTCCCTTCCTATATAGCCCGCATCCTGGCGGTGGCGATGGTCGTCGCCATACCGGTACCGGTTCATGCCTTGCGCCAGCCCGAGCCGACTCAGGCCAAAAGTGGTCTGGAAGAGCAGCTTCGAGCCGGGCTGGAGGAGAAGACATTGGCGGATGCCATCAAGAAACTGGACTTGGCGGTGTCGACGGACCCTTCTGCATCGCAGCCGAACATGAAACTGTTTATTGATCGTTCCAGGATAGCAGTCAATGCACTTGCAGGGATTCGTCTCCCGGCTGATTTAGCCGCCCGGATCATAGCGTTTCAAACGGAGATTTCTTCCCTTGAAGGAGGCATTATTCCCCGGGCTGTTTTCCATGTCGAGAGGGGTGATCCTATTTTTTCCAGAGATACTCACGCAACTGGTTTGCGTGCGAACCGGCAGACGGCAAAGACAAATGCTCGTGATCTCCGAGGAAATCTTAATTCCCTGCTTCGAGATCTTCGACGACATGCAAGAGCCCATCCTCCGAATCCTACCTCCGTCGGCGGGCTGGAGGAGATCGGCCGGTCGGAGGTTCCGGCCTATCGGAGAGCTCTGCTTCTGGGCGGAGTGGGCAATATTGGCCGGGGACACATTGCTCCCATGTTGAGTCGGGACGATTTCGACATTTTCTTTGTCGATTTCAATCAATCTCTGATCGCGGCTGCCAATGAGCGAGATTTTTATACTGTCACGCCGGTAGGCCGGGGTGAGTCCATGACCGTTCGGAATTTCTGGGGGATCGATGCGCGGGATCAAGACCGCGTGGCCGCGCAAGGCCCACGTGCAGACTGGATCTTCACCACGGTAGGCACCGAGAACATCATCAAACTTCAGGATGTGGTCTACCAGTTCATCCGGGACCGCATCACGGCCGGCCATCTTGCCACGCTGAACATTGTCTTCGCGGAAAATCTTCCCATTGATCAGCCGCAGATCGCCGCCTTGCGCCAAGCGGTTCTGGATCTATCGGATGGCACGATGGCGCGGTACATCCGAGATCGCGTGAATTTTATCGGAGCTCCGCCCGTCGAGGATTTTCGCGAATACGAGCTGGATCATGTGGGCTGGCCGGGGGCGGTTGTTTCCATTACGGTGCCGCCTACACTGGCTAAGGTGCAGACCGATAATCCTCTGGATATTCCCGTGGAGGGGGGCGGTCCCTACGAGCTGGTGGTGGACGGGAAAGAGATGAAGAACACGCCGGTTGTCCCTTCAGGAATCCGGTTGGTGGATAACATCCGGGCTGCCCGGGAGAAGAAACTGTTGATCCACAACATGGGACACGCCGCTTTCGCTTATTTGGCCTGGGTTCTTGGAATGGAACCTGCGGGCAACCCTGCCTTGGCGATTCAGCGAGATCCGCGAATCGGCCGCATTGTCCGGCGCGCCATGGAGGAATCGGCCTCAGGGTTGCTTCACCGCTATCCCGCCGAATTCACGCGGGCTGAGATGGACCACTATCTTGACGAGCTTTTGGAACGTTTCTCGAATGTGGAGCTGAACGATACCATCGAACGGATCGCGCGGGACCCTCTTCGGAAGCTTGGGAAAAACGACCGCCTTATCGGAGCGGCAATCAGCGCTCACGAGGCGGGTGTGAAACCCGAGGCCATTCTATTGGCCGTGACTGCGACCATCCGGTACGCGGTTGCCCAGGGTGTGTCGGATGCCGACTTGCAAGCGGTCAAGCAACAGATTCAGGGGCTGGGTTTTTCCTTGCCGCAGACGGATAAGGAGTTCCGGAACACCTTCGACCGTCTTGCCGGCGGGTTGGAGGAGAGGATCGAGACCATTCTGCTGGTCGGCTCTGACGAGGATAAAATGGAGCAGGTCCGGACGATCGCAGAGGATGTCTTTCCTTCGGCCGATATCCAAACCCTCCCGCTTCCGCTGCCTCCCAATGTCAGGTTCCGCTTGATCGATGTGGCGATCCTGGCGGAGTTTGATGAGGATGCCAAGCAGAAGCTGGCGGATGCCTACAATGACGGAATAATCCCCCACCTTATCGCGCCGGATCATTGGGATGAGGAACTGCAGGACTATCAACTCCGGGAAGCTCTGGTAGGATTCCGCGACATCGGCGGGCTGGAGGAGACGCCGGAAATCCGGACTTACGCCGACATTGAGGCGATACATGAGGCGGAATTGAGGAAGGCCGGCGTACGAGAGGCCATCCAGACATGGGTGGCCGGCCAGCCGGACCCTCGTCGAATCCCTTCTCCATCGGTATTTGATTTTTCCGGACAGCAGGGGATTCCTGCCGATGTGGTTCATCTTTGGCTTAAACGGAACCGTTACTTCGTGGATACGGGCGGGACGACTTTGGTTTGGAAGAAGAAGGCCTCCACCGGCGGGCTGGAGGAGACGACAACGGTGAAGAGCCGCATCATTCCGGTCGCCCTGGAGAACAGGGTGCTCATCCTGGGACCGAAAGCCCTTGGAATTCTGAAAGCCGCGTCGTATTTTCAGCCGACCGATGTCTCGGCCATGCCGATCGTGGTGGTGGCGGAGAACGCCCGGCAGGCGGATAACGTGAGGACATGGGCCCGGGATCTCTTCTTGTCGGTCGAGGTAGTCAACGCGTCGCTTCCACCCTACGATGGCGATGTAAAGAAAGCGCTGGAAATGACGCGCGGCTATTACCAGAACGAAAAGGGAATGACGCCGATGGTGGCGGAAACCCTTGACGATCTTCCTGAAATCGCCCGGCTCCTGGGCGTGCCGGAGTCGGAAGTGTTCGCGCGGCAGGTGGAATTGGAAGCCCTGCAGGATCTGGAAAGCCGGAACCTCTAGAGCGACCGCCGCAGTTCCGCTTCGGCGTCCACTTCGTCCCGGTTGATCAAATGCAGGAGCCGGCCTGCCTTGTCCCGGAGCGGTTTGCTCGCCGCCGGGGCCTGGGCCAGCGTGCGGCAAAGCTGGACCGTCATCCGTAAGTAGCGAATCAGTTCTCCCTCCGCCACATCCACCAGCTCCACCACCTTGTCGAACTCCGCTCCGCCGATCCACCGCTCCATGCCGGCCGACAGATTGAAGCACGGCATTTTGGTCAGCGGCGTGATCCGGGACCGCCGTTCTTCCAGGTGAATCTTCTGAAGGATTTCCAGCGACTGCTCGGCGATCTCCTGGATGCGCCGGGGGATCCGGGGAGCTTGCCGGCCGAACAACCGCCGGGGTTCGTACACGAGAGCGAGCAGGAGAATCCCCAAATCCACCAGCGGCAGCCGGTCCAGCATTCCGTTGACGAACATCTCGGAAAGAAACAGTTCATAGCCGTAGATCTGGAGCGCGAACTCTCCCTTGTGCGTCAGCTTGCCGCGGAGGGTGGACGCATCCACCGGTTGGGCAAATCCGAGTTTTTGCAGGAGCTGGAGCCGGCGCTCGATCAAACTGAATGCTTCTCGCTGCTGGACCGTGGTGGATTGGAACGCGTGCAGTGTCTTTTGGTAGAACGGCAGAAGATTCTGTCCGTAATTGCGGTAGAGGTTGAGGACGGTGGCGTAGGTCAGGTTGAACCGGCTGGAGACCTGCTCCGGTTTTCCATGGAGCAGGTGCGTCAGGTTCGGGAGCGACACCTCCCAGGGATTAACCCGCAAATAGACGAATCCTTTTTCGTCCATCCCGCGCCGGCCGGCCCGGCCGGCCATCTGCGACAGCTCCCGGACCCGGATCACCATGCGGGGGCCGTCGGCCCGGCGGGTGAGGGTATCGAGCACCACGGAGCGGGCCGGCATGTTGACGCCCAGCGCGAAGGTTTCCGTGGTGACGATCACCTGGATGAGCCGGCTGGAGAAGAGCCGCTCCACCACCTCTTTGAGCGTGGGCAGCAGCCCGGCATGATGGAACGCCACCCCCTGCGCCACCAGTTCCCGCATGTTCACCGCGGACTTCTCATGACTGATCTCGAATTTCTGGCACAGCGCGTCGTACTTCTCGAGCAGTTTTTCTTTGAGCTCGGCCGAAGCCAGTCCCATCGCGGCGAATTCCCAGGCCAGGTCTTCCACCCGCTTGCGGCTGAACGTGAAATAGAGGCAAGGGAACTGGTTGTTGGAATGGATCTGCCGCACCAGATGATCGGCCCGGTTGGGGGGTCCCCGGTGGTGCTCCTGCCCGGGAGAAAAACCGCCGGACCGTTTCTTGAAGAAATTTTTTCCGCCGCCGCGGTGGCGGTTCATGCGGAACGGCTGGCGGGGACCGGAGACCGCTTCGATGCCGCGGTAGCCCTCTTTCCGGAGCGCCTCCATGTTGCTGTACAGCCGGTCCTGGCATTGGAACGAAACCTGCAGAGGGACCGACCGTTGGGTTTCTTCCACGATCTTGACCGGCCGGCCGTGGATCCGTTCGATCCAGGAGGCCAGCTGATGAGCGTTCGGGATGGTGGCGCTCAAGGCCAGGATCTCGGTGTCGCGCGGGGTCAAGAGAAGGGATTCTTCCCAGACGGTGCCCCGTTCCCGGTCGTCCAGAAAATGGACCTCATCAAAGACCACCCACTTGCAGTGGGCAAAGCGAGTCCCCCCTTCGAAGAGACTGTTGCGATAGATCTCGGTGGTCATGATCAGAAGGGGCGCGTCGGGGTTGAGCGTGATGTCGCCGGTCAGGATGCCGACCTTGTCGCCGTAAATGGCGTGGAAGTCCCGGAACTTTTGGTTACTGAGGGCTTTGATCGGAGCGGTGTAGATCGCCATGCCGTCGCTTTGCAGCGCTTTCTCGACCGCGATCTCGGCAATCACGGTTTTTCCCGAACCGGTCGGCGCGGAGACGAACACCGAAACCCCTTCTTCGATGGAGCGGATGGCTTCCTGCTGGAAGCGGTCGTAGGGAAAGGGGTGCATGGTGCCCCTATGATACAATGACTTCGCAGCAACCTAAAAGGGAGGTGCACAATGAAGAATCGAGCGGTTGTTTTCAGCGTGGCACTCGCGGCGGTATTGGCGGCGGCCCAGCCGGTTTTCGCCGAGCAGGACACCGGCCGGTTGGTGATGACCAAGCTGTTCCGCGGCGTCGCCAATCTCACCACCGGTTGGATGGAAATCCCCAAGCAAATGATCAACACGTCGGAAGAAAAGAACATCGGGCAGGGTGTGACGTGGGGATTCGCGAAGGGGATCGGCTGGGCGGTCGGCCGCACGCTCGCCGGCGCCTACGAAATCGTGACCTTCCCGTTCCCGATCCCGGAAAATTACCAGCCCGTGATGAATCCGGACTACGTGCTGTCGGATCTCCCGGAAAGTCCGCAGCCCCGGTAGCGTGAAACTCCGGCCGTTCGGAAAAACCGGCTGGAACGTATCGGAGCTCGGGTTCGGCTGCTGGGGAATGGGCGGCGGCTGGGGGTCGCGGGACGACGCCGAGGCGCAGGCGGCGATCCGCCACGCGCTGGACCGGGGCGTGGATTTCTTCGATACCGCCTGGATCTACGGCGAAGGCCACAGCGAGAAAGTGCTGGGAGCCGCCCTTCGCTCCGGCAGCCGCCAGTTCCGGGTGGCGACGAAAGTTCCGGCCAAGACGATGGAATGGCCGGCCACGCCTCAATCCAAGATCTCCCGCGCGTTTCCCACCGACTGGATCATCCAATGCACCGAAACCTCGCTGAAACGGCTGGGCCTCGAGCGGATCGACCTGCAGCAGATGCACATCTGGACCGACGCCTGGGTGGACGCGGAGGAATGGAGGAACGCGGCGGCCCGGCTGAAGAAAGAAGGCAAGATCCGGGCGTTCGGAATCTCCGTCAATGATCACGATCCCGATTCGGTGCTGAAGTTGGCTGCCACCGGAGAGATTGATTCGGTGCAGGTGATCTACAACATCTTCGACCACCGGCCCGCCGAGCGGCTTTTCCCGATCTGCCAGGAGCGGGGCATCGCCGTGATCGCTCGGGTCCCGTTCGATGAAGGGTCGCTGGCCGGTGCTTTCACGCCGCAGACGAAATTCCCGCGACAGGACTGGCGAGGCGGCTATTTCAAGGGGGAGCGGCTGATCGAGACCTGCGCGCGCGTGGAGCGGCTGAAGGCCTTGCTCGGGCCGGAGACGCCCACGCTGGCCGCGCTCGCGCTGAAGTTCTGCTTGAGCCATCCCGCGGTCTCAACCGTGATCCCCGGCATGCGCCGTGTGCCCCACGTGGACGCCAACCTCGCGGCCGTCGATGGGCCGGCCCTCTCGGCGCAGACGCTCGCGGCGCTCAAGGAGCACGCGTGGCCCCGCAACTTCTACGTGGGGGCCTGGGATTAGCCGGGCGTCTCTGTCTCAGGAGATGCGCGCCGCCGTCGAAGATCTGCCGGTGGCGTCGCTGAAGGAGCTGGTGCAGGCGGCTCGAGCCAGCTCCAAAGAAAAGGGGCTTTGGATCCTGACCGACAAGGGAACCGAAGAGCCGGTCCCGATGACGCTGACTCCGTGGGTCTTCAGCTCCGAGGCGGCCCGCTACCTCCAGGCATTCTTCCGCGGCACCCGGCGGACCGTGAACCGGGTCCTCAGCCGCTATTTTGAAGACCCTAATCTTCAGGCGATCCTGCCTCTGCGCGAGAGCGAACAGAAATGGCTTCAGGCCAGCTGTTCCGACGGCATCCCGAAACTCCAGACGGTATTCGAGCGGTTTGACACCAACCTGGGCGGTCAGCCGGAAAGCCAGATGGAGGATTTCAAGATCATCGAGTTCAACGCGGTCGGCGTGGGCTGCGTTCATCTGATCCCGGCCGCCACCGAGCTGCTTCAGGAGCATCTGCTGCCCCGCCTGAAGGAGCCGGCCGCCAACGTGGTGCCGGCGATGGATTACCGCCAGCTGCTGCTGGGTGAACTGCAGGCGCATGCCCGGGCGGTCGAGCGGCCCGAATGCCGGATGGGATTCGTGGAGCGGCGGGAGTCGGTGGTCGGCGGCTGTGACGAGTTCGCGCGGATCGCCGCGTACTTTGAGGCCCGGGGTTTGAGCGCGGTGGTGGGTGACCCGCGTGAGGTGGAGAAGCGCAACGGCAGCGGCGATCTTCTGCTGAAGGGAAAACCGGTCGATGTGCTGTACCGGGATTTCCAGCTGGAGGAGGTCGTTTCGATCAAGACGCACGGCGGATCAGTGGAGGGCGTGGAAGCGGCCTTCACCGGCAACCGGGTGGTTTCGACCGTTTTCGGCGAATTCGATCACAAGAGTTTGTGCGAGCTGCTTTCCAACCCGGAATTTGAAAAATACTTCAGCCCGCAGGAGATCAAATCGGCCCGCAAGCGGTTTCCCTGGACGCGGCTGGTGGATGAGCGCAAGACGGCCGATCCCGACGGGAAGGAAACGGACCTGATCGCCTACATCCGGGCGAACCAGGACCGCCTGGTGCTCAAACCCAACCGCAGTTACGGCGGCGAGGGGGTCGTGGTGGGCCATGCCGTGACGGCCGCGGCGTGGAACGAGGCGCTGAATCAGGCGGTCAGCCGTCCGAAAACCTGGGTGGCGCAGGATCAGGTGAAGATTGCCCGGGCACCGTTGACGGTTCTGACATCGGAAGGCAAGCTTGAATCCGGAGAGCGGTATGTGACGCTGGGTGTTACGGCCACGGCCAAAGGGGTGGCGTTCGTGGGCCGCTATTCCGAAGGCCCGGTGGTGAACATCAGCCAGGGCGGCGGGCTGATCCCGGTTTTCCTGAAAAAGAGAAAATGAAAAGTATTCGCGCTTCGACAAGCTCAGCACGAACGGTTTTCGGATTTCTCCTCGCAATGACCATAATCATTGGATTCTTCTGTTGGGGCATGTCCGCGTTCGCGGCGGAAGAAGAGCCCGACCGCCAAATCTTCGGCGGGCCCAAAGAGGGAGAGCCGGCGCCCGCGTTCGCGCTGAAGGATTTGCAGGGCCGGGAAGTCCGGCTGGAACAGTTCAAGAAAAAGCAGCCGGTGGTGCTGGTGACCGGGAGCTACAGTTGTCCGGTGTTCCGCCGGCAGGCGCGCGCGCTGGAGCGGCTTCGGGAACGGTACGGCGCGCGGGCCGCGTTCTTTCTGCTGTACACGGTGGAAGCGCACCCGGTCGGCAGTGCCAGTCCCTATGCCGCGGGGGAATGGGTGACCGAGGAGAACCGCCGCGAGCGGGTGCTGGTCCGGCAGCCGGAAAGCTATGAAGAGCGGGTCGGCCGTGCGCTGGAGTGCCGGACCGCGCTCAACAGCGGCATCCGCGTTCTCATCGACGGGATGGACAACTCTGTTTGGGAATCGTACGGCCGGGCCCCCAACGCCGCGTACGTGATCGACTCGAAGGGGAAGATCGTGGTCCGTCAGGAGTGGCTCGATCCGGGCCGGTTGGAGCGGGACCTTCTGGAGATGTTACAGGAAGAGCCGGCCAAGTGGTAAAGTACATCCTTCGCGGGATCACTGTGCTGCTGCTGGTTTTGTCCGTGTCGGCCGCGGCGGCGGCGGTCTGGATCCAAAGCCCCTCCGGAGAGAGGGCCGCGTCCCGGTGGCTGACCGGCCAATTGCAGCCGTCCGCGCCGGGGACCCGCGTGGATCTGGAAGGAGTAAAACTCCACTGGCCGCCGACGCTGACGGCGAAGCAGGCGGTTTGGAGCAGCGGCGACGGTCAGCCGATCCTCCTCTTGGCGCCGGCCCACGTTTCTCTGGCTGGGCTCAGATTTCCGCCGGGCCGCTCCGGATGGGAAGCGGGTGGGCCGGTGACCCGGCTGGATTTGGCTCTGCTGGACCGCGCGATCGCCGGCGGCGGTTGGAAATCGGACGGATTCCTGCACGGCTCGGTGAACATCCGCGGCCGGGACGGCCGGATGGAAGACATTGACCTGAAACTCGAATCGGAACGGCCGGGCGGCCATCTCAACAGCAAATCACTGGAAGGCCTGGCGGAGATGCTGCCTCCGGATGATCCGCGCAGGGTACCGCTTCAAATGTTGGGAGCCAAGGATGTTTTTCATTTTGATGTTGGAAAGCTGGATTTGACCACGGAAGGCGAACATCGCGTCTTGAGATTGTTTCTGGATGGAGATCATCTGCTGGATCTGACGGTTCGCATACCAAAAGAATCCAAATTGCTGTTCCGGTTTCTGGGGTTGAAATCAACGGGAGAAAAAAGATGAAGACAGGAAAGGGATTGCTTCTCGCGGTACTGATCGGGAGTGTCGGCTGCCGGGCGACGGTGGCCGGCGATCCGGACCGCCCCATCAAGATCGAAGCGCATGTCACGATCGATGTCCGGGAGATCAAACAGGAAGCCCATTCGATCGAAGACATGGTCAGCGGCCCGGGCCAGAAGACCTCCCGGCTCGGAGAAGGGTGGGTTCCTTTGGCCTGGGCGGAATCAGGGCTGAGCCCCGAGCTGGAGCTGGTGGTTGCTTCCCGCCGGGCCCGGTTCGGCCAGCTGAAAGAGTACAAGACCCAGGGTTGGGTCGGAGAAGACCGGGAAGGCCATGTCGCCGTGCTGGGCGGAGGCCCCGAGGTTGAGATATTAGCCGACGCTGAGAACCGGGACCGCGAGGTCATCTATCAGGAGACTTTGAAGCAGAAGGGATTGCCGGCCGACGCGATCGGGACCATCCGCGCGACGTTCGCCCAGGAACAGCGGGAGCGGGCCGCGTCGGGAGAAAAGATCCAGCTGCCGTCCGGCGAATGGGCTGCGAAGTAGGACGTTATGCCTCATGAAGTCACTCTGACCCCGAAAGGGGAACGCTGGCATCGCAGCCGGCATCCGTGGAATTACCGGGACGATCTCCAGCCGGCGAATGACAGCTGGGGCGGACAGGTGGTCCGGGTCAAGGCGCCCGATGGCCGCCTGCTGGGCCAGGCATTTTATAACCCGCTGTCCAAATTGGCGCTGCGCTGGCTCACCGACCGGACCGACGAGCCGGTCGACCGCGCGTTCTGGTCGAAGCGGCTGGAGGCGGCGCTGGAACTGCGCCGCCGGGTGGTGCGCGATTCCAACGCCTGCCGGCTGATCTATTCGGAGGCCGACGGTTTTCCGGGGTTGATCGCCGACCGCTACGGCGACGTGCTTGTGCTTCAGTGTCTCTCGCGGGGGATGGAACAGATCCTGGAGGTGATCGTGGACCTGCTCAAAGAGCAGGTCCACCCGAAGGCGCTGGTCCTGCGGAATGATTCCCCGGTGCGCAAGCTCGAAGGGCTGCCGATGGAGAAAAAGATTCTCTTCGGAACGCTGCCGGAGCGGGTGGAGATGATCGAAGGGGAATGCCGGTTCATGGTCGATGTGATGGAAGGGCACAAGACCGGCGCTTACCTGGACCAGCGGGAAAACCATCTTTGGGCGCGCCAGTACGCGCGCGGACGGGTTCTGGACGCGTTCGCCTATCAGGGAGGGTTTTCTCTGCAGGCGGCCACCCGCGCGGACGAGGTGCTGGCGGTGGAGGATTCGGCCGCGGCGCTGGAACGGTTGAAAGAAAATCTTTCGTTGAATGGGCAGGGCAAGGTCCAGTGCGAGCGGGGCAACGCGTTCGAGCGGCTGCGCGCGCTGGAAAAAGAGGAAGCCCGTTTTGATCTGGTGATCCTCGATCCGCCGGCATTCGCGAAGAACCGAACGGAGCTCAAGGACGCCTGGCGCGGATACCGGGAGATCAATCTTCGGGCGCTGAGGATCCTTAAATCCGGCGGCGTGCTGATCACCTGTTCCTGCTCCTACCTGATCAGCGAAGAGATCTTCGGAGAGATCCTTCACGAAGCCAGCCGGGACTCCCAGCGGACCGTCCGGTTCCTGGAGAACCGCACGCAGGGCCGGGACCATCCGATCCTGATGACGCATCCGGAATCGCGCTACCTCAAATGCGTCGCGCTCGAAGCCGTTTGATACAATAAGGGCGATGGCCCACCCCAAACCGCTCTACACGCCCCGGCATGCCGCTTCCGGGATCCAGGCCAAACTTCCGGCCCTGGAATGCTGGCCCAACCAGTATCCCGGCTATGAAATCCTGATCGAGGTCCCTGAGTTCACTTCCGTCTGTCCGCGGACCGGCCTGCCGGATTTCGGGACAGTCCGGATCCGGTACATGCCGCGGAAATGGTGCGTGGAGCTGAAAGCGCTCAAGCTTTACATCAACGGCTACCGCTCCGTCGGCATCTTCCAGGAGAACGCGGTCAACCGGATCCTGGAGGATTTTACGGCGGCGGTGAAGCCGATCTGGGCCGTCGTCACTGGTGAGTTCAACGCTCGCGGCGGAATCGGGACGACCGTCGAAGCCCGTTACCCGAAACGCTGATGCGCCTCGCAGTGACGTGGGGAATAGCGGTTGTTCTCTCGGGCTGCGGTTTTTTTCATTCGATCACAACCACCCCTTCCACTCCTCAAGAAGCCATCAAGCGGCAGATCCATCAGGGCCCGCCCGCGGTCTTGAAAGCCGGAGCGGCCCGAGTGGAAATCACTCCGCCGGTCGGCGTCCCGCTGGCCGGCTACAGCAAACGCCGCGGCAAACCCTCGACCGGAATCCGGGACCCCTTGTATGTCCGGGCGGCGGCGCTGAGCGACGGCGAAGACACGGTCCTTATCCTTTCGGCGGACCTTCTGGCTTTTCCTCAACCGGTCGCCGAGGAGCTGTTGACCCGCCTTTCGCGGGAGTTGGGAGTGCCCCGCTCGGCGATCGTGCTGGCCGCCACCCACACGCACAACGGTTCCGGCGGCATCGGACACGGGCTGCTGTTCGAGCAGGTGTTCGGCGCTTACAACCGCCGGACGCTGGAAGGGATCGAGGAACGAATACTCTGGGCCGCCCGGCAGGCGATCAAAAACAGCAGTCCGGCCCGGTGGGGGATGGCGAGCGACCCGGCGGCCCTTCAGGGCCTGCTTGAAAATCGCGCTGTCCCGGATGGGCCCGCGGATCCAGCGGTGGGCGTACTGGTCCTCGAAGGGGGAAAAGGAGACATTCAAGCGGTTTTGATCAGCGCGGCCGCGCACCCGACGCTGATGGATTCGCAGGACCTGCGTTTCAGCGCGGATTTCCCGGGAGAGATCTGCCGGCGCGTCGAAGAATCGTACCCGGGTTCGGTTTGCCTGTTCCTGAACGGGGCGGCCGGCGACGCGCGGCCCCGCGACGTGATCGGCGATAGCCCGGACCAGCGGATCGAGCGGTTCGGCCGGGCCGCGGCCGAGAGCGTGACGGGATTGGTCAGCCGGGCCCGGATTCAGGAGCGGGGCGATCTGGCCGCCTGGGGCGCCGTGTTTTCTTTGCCCGCGCCGCAGCTCCGGCTGGGGCCGATCCCGATTCATCCTCAGATCGGCCGAATGATGCGTCCGACGCACGCCTTCCTCAATCTGATCACGCTCGATGACGTCCTGCTGGTGCCTCTTTCGGCGGAAATGACCGCTGAAGTCGGGGCGGAGCTCAAGCGTAAATTGGCGGACCGCTCCTTGACGCCGCTGTTGGTCGGATACGCCAACGGCTACCTGGGCTATGTCGTCACAGCCCAGCGGTATGGCAGCGGATCGTACGAGGCCTGGATGACCTGGTATGGGCCCGGCATGGCGCAGACGCTGATCCGGCAGATTGAAGAGCTGGCCGTCCTCGGCTCCGAAAAGGAAGGGGTCTGACCCCTTTGGGCCCTTTAGGGGTCAGACCCCTTTGGATTCTGATTTTTCTCCTGGCCGGATGCGGGGGCGCAGGCCGCCCCGCGGTGCCGATCCTGGAAACCGTCCGGTCCGGCACGCTGGAATGGGCCGGGCCGACCCCGGTTCTTCACCTCAGCGGTTCGCCGTACTCGCTGGGCTATCAACACGGCTCTCTGATGCGAACGCAAGTTCGGGCGTCGGTTGCCAACATCATGGCCTTCGCCGATCGGGAGCTCGGAATCCTGGGGTTGAGGCGTGTCATGGCCCGGCGCGCGCTCGATCGTGCCTGGCGCCAAATGGAGCCGTTCGTTCCGGACCGTTACCTCGAAGAAATGCAGGGATTGGCCGACGGCGCCGGAATTCCTCTGAAAACGCTCCAGCGGGTCCACGCCCTTCCGGACCTGACCTCGATCGGCTGTACCAGCTTCGCCGCCGCGGGGCCGGCGACGGCCGATGGGCGGCTCATCCACATGCGCAACCTGGACTGGTCGATCCGGTCGGGCGTCCAAAAGCACGCGGCGCTGTTCGTGGTCCATCCCAAGAAAGGGCATGCGTTCGTCAACATCGGATGGCTGGGATTCATCGGCGTGATCTCGGGGGTCAGCGAGAAGGGGATCTCCGTCGCCGAGATCGGCGCGGAATCGGCGGAAGCCGGCCTGCAGGGGATTCCGATGCCGTTCCTTCAGCGCCGTATCCTGGAGGAGGCGGATGATCTTAAACAGGCGGTGGCGCTGATCCGGACCGGGCCTCGGACCGTCGGGTACAACTATGTGTTGGCGGACGCGCCGCGGAAAGAAGCGGTGGCGCTGGAGACGAACCGCAGCCGGTGCGCTGAGTTTTGGATGAACCGGGAAAAAAGGAACGCCTGGAGCGTCACGGTTCCGGACGTACTTCTCCGCGCGGACTGGGCGGTCAATCCGGATGTCCGGGACCGCCAGCGGGCCTGCCGGGGCGATCCCTCCCAGCCGGGATTGGAATCCCCAGCCGGTTCCAGCGCGTACGATGTCCGCTACCGGGGATTGGCCGCGCTGCTGGAGCGATTCCGCGGGCGGCTGGACGCGGAAACGGCCATGGCCATCGCCGCGGCTGTCAGTTCCGGGAATAATATCCAGACGTTCGTGCTGAGCTATCCGGAGCTTTGGGTCGCCACGGCGCGAGGCCGGAAAGCCGCGCCGGGAACCGTTTTCCGGAGCGTGGATTTGAAGGACCTTTTCAGGAACGAGTAAGTCGCGATCTTGAGATAAGGTGCGGCCAGGTACGCGGTGTAGTGGCCGGTCGGAAGGACGATCAGCCGGGGCCGGCCCATCGCCCTCCAGAGATCCAGCGAGCGCTGGAACCCCAGCACCCGGTCGAACCGGCCGGCGATCATCAGGACCTTCTCCGGCGGGATCAGCGCCGCCGCCGCCAGCGGCTCGGAGCGAATGACGCCGCGCAGGCGGGCCAGCAGTTCCTCCGGGTTCACCTTGTTTTCCTGCAGGTAGTTGTTCCTCCGCTTGAGGATCCCCTTGTCCTGCGACGTCATCAGGATTTCCGGCACATGGCCGGCCGCCAACCCCAGCACCGCGCAGCGGATCCGCGGCTCCACCGCGGTCAGCAGCGTGGTGAGGATCGCTCCCATGCTGATCGCGAACGCCCCGATCCGCTGCGGATCGACCGATTCCTTCGTTTCCAGCCAGTCGAGCACGCGCCGGAGCTGAACCACCGAGTCATGCAGGTGGCCCTCGATGTCGCTCAAAGGGCGCTGAGCAGAAAAGGCCTCTTTCTTCCGGTACACCATCACGGCGTGCATCCGGCGGGCGGCGTAAAACCGGGCGAACTCCCGGACGTAGAGGTCGTTGCCGGCCAGGATGGGGGACATCAGCACCGCCGGGTGCCGTCCGGGCCGATCGACCCGATACCAGTCGAGCCGGATCGAATCGAGCGCCGTTCCATCGGCCGGCGTCAGGGTCCAGTGCTCCACCCGGTAGCCGTCTCCGGCGTCTGTGGAAGAAAGGGTCCCTTTCAGCGGGACTGGGGAGTAATCATAATAATGCAGGAGGTTTTGGGCGGCCGGCGGCGGCGCCTGCGGCGCCGGCATGCAGCCGGCCAGTGTCACGACGGTCAGCAGTGCAACAAAGCGTCGCATGAGGTTATGTTATCATGGGTGCGTGGAGCTCTTAATCGCGCATCGCGGGGACCCCGCCCATGCTCCGGAGAACACGTTGGCTTCTTTTCGATCCGCGCTCTCTCGCGGAGCCCATGCGGTGGAGATGGATGTCCGCCGCTGTCCGGATGGAACCTGGATCGTTTTTCACAACCGCTTTTCCCGCCGTCCTCTTCACGCGGCCGGTTCTCAGGAGCCGGTCCCGACCGTGACGCAGGCCCTTTCGTTCTGCCGCTCCCGATCCGCGGCGGTTTTTCTGGACGTCAAAGAACCGCGTCATGAAAAAGAGCTGTTGGCGGTGGTGGCCCGCTCCGGCTGGCTTCCCAAAACCACCGTCTTCGCTTCCACACTCTCTTCTCTCAGGCGCTGGCGCCGTCTGCTGCCGCCCGGACATCCGCTGTTTTGGGTGACCGGATACCGCGCGCCGTTGACGCCGCGGCGGATGGCACTCGCCCGGGCTGTTCCGGTGACCGGAATCGCCGCGTACGGACGATGGGTCCATCCGGTTTCGGTCCGGCGGGTGCGCGAGGCCCGCCTGCGGCTTCTGGTTTGGACGGCCCGGACCGCGGCGCAGATCCGGCGGTACGCGGCGCTGGGCGTCGATGGCATCATGAGCGAAGTATGGCCGCCCCCTTCGATTTAGTCTCCGAGGCCGGGAAGCTGGTCCGGTTCAACACCGTGACCTGGTCGAGCAATGCCGACTGCGCCGTCTACGTCGGGTCGCTGATGCGGAAGATCGGGCTGGAAATTTCTTACCAGGAAAATCGTGAAGCCGGCGCCCTCTTCATGAATGTGATCGGATCGGCCCCCGCCACAACCCGAGGCGGGTCCGGGAAAGGAAAAGGCCCGCTGTTGATGGCCACGCATCTGGACACGGTCCCGGCGGGGGACCCCGCCCTTTGGACGAAGTCGGGCCGGGATCCCTGGAAGTTGACCGGGCGAGGCGACACGCTGGTCGGACTTGGATCGGCCGACACCAAGCTGGATCTCCTCTGCAAACTGATGGCGCTGGGCCAGGTGGATCTCTCCAAACTGAAAAGACAGGTGCTGTTGGTCGGAACGTTCGGCGAAGAATCGGGCATGCGGGGGGCGGCCCGGCTTTGTCAGGGAGATCTGCCGCGTCCGGCGATGGCGCTGGTGGGAGAGCCCACCGATCTTTGCCTGGTGACCCGGCACAAAGGGTTCTCGGTGCTGGAAGTGATCTTCAAATCGCGCGGTTTGTATCGCCCCAGCTCAGACAGTTGGCGCTACGAAGCCGTCTTTACCGGCCAGGCGGCTCACTCCAGCACGCCGGACCTCGGGAAGAACGCGCTCCAGCAGGCGCTGGCGTTCCTTCAGGATCTCCGCAAGCGGTTCGGAAAGGTGATCGTGCTCTCTTTGGAAGGCGGGGAAGCGCACAACATGATTCCGGCTTCCGCGCGCCTGTGGTTTTCTCTGGGCGATCGGCCCAAGACCGCGTTTCCCGCCCGCGCTTCCCGGAAGATCCGGCCGGAGAGAGTTTCAGCCGGCTGGTATTCCACTCTGCCGTGGGAGAACGGACTCTGGTGTCTGGAGACCCTGGCCGCGGCGCTCGCCCCTCTGCAGAAAGTCCGGGACAAGACGTTCAACCCGGCACATTTGACCTGGAACCTGACGCGGATGCGCGAATCCAAAGAGGAGTGGACGCTGGTGGCGGATCTTCGTGCTCTGCCGGGACAGAATTTGCAGCGGGCCGTCAAGGGGTTTGAAGAAAAGCTGTGGAAGAAGTTTGGGCCGCCGGGCGATGATTGGCAGTTCCGGCTGGAGCGGGACAACCCCGCGTTGGAGACGGACGAGAAGGGAGTTTTGGTGAAAGAAGCCCGGGCGGCCTTGAGAAAGGCGAAGATGCCGGCGCGGTTGGCGGCCAAGGCCGGCTGTTCCGAGGCGGGTCTGTACGGGCGCGTCGGAATTCCCTCGATTGTTTTCGGGCCGGGCCGATCGGTCGGCAACATCCACCGGCCGAACGAAGCGGTTTCCCTTAAGCAGGTCCGCGCCGCCGTCCGTTTTTACAAAGCGTTTCTGGAGCGAACATGTTTTTAATTCGATCGGCGGGGCCAAAGGATTTCCGCCACGTTTTTCCGCTGGCCCGGCTGCTGGATTCGTACAATCTGCCGGCCGACCCGGCGCTGATCCGGCGCCTGCTGGAAGATTCCCAGCGTTCGTTCCGCGGAAAGCTGCCTCGCGCGAAAGCCCGCTACCTGTTTTTGCTGGAAGACACCCGGCGCAAACGCGTGGTCGGCTGCTCCCTGATTCTGGCCAAGCACGGGACGCCGGGCCGGCCCCACCTTTGGTTTGCGCAAAAGCGGGTAACGAAGCACAGCCGGACGTTGGGGATCCGGCGGTCGCAGGAAGTTTTGCAGTTGGGCTGGACCGAGAACGGTCCCACCGAGGTCGGTGGGCTGGTAGTGCTTCCGGCTTACCGCGGCCGGCCCGAGCGGTGCGGCCTGCAGATCTCCTACGCTCGCTTCCTTTATATGGCCATGCACCCGGACCGGTTCGAAAAGACGGTCCTGATCGAATACCGGGGCGCGATGGGCCAGGGCAACCGGTCTCCCTTTTGGGAGGCGATCGGGCGGGTCTTCACCGGGCTTCCGTATTCCCGCGCCGACCGGCTGAGCGCGACCAACAAGGAGTTCATCCTGACCTTGCTGCCGCGCGAGCCGATCTATTGCGCGCTTCTTCCCGAAAGCGTCCAGCGGGCGATCGGCGCGATCCATCCCGGCGCGGCTCCGGCCGCGAAGCTGGCTCAGCGGCAGGGTTTCCGGAGGATGAGCCAGATCGAGCCGTTTGACGGAGGGCCTTATTATTCAGCCCGGCGGACGGAGATTGGAATTGTCCGGGCCGCGAGACCGCTGCAGTTGGTACAATCAAAAAAGGGAGCTTTCCCGAAAGGGCTGTGGCTGGCGGGGACCGACGCGGGAGGGAAGTTCCGGGCGGTTCTGGCGAACGGCGGCGAACCCTCTTTGTTGAAGACGCTGAAAGTTCAGGGGAAGGAGCGGTTCTATGTTTGTCCCATCGCGAGGTAATTACATCGGCGGGAAGTTCATCCGGCCCAAGAAGGGGACCGAGCTCATCAGCGAGGATCCCGGAGATCTGCTCATCCCGGTCGGCAAGCTGGTGGTCGCTCCCGAGGCGGTGGACCCGGCCGTGGCCGCGGCCGCGAAGGCCTTTCCGGCATGGAGCGGGTTGGCCGTGGGCAAACGGATCGCCCGGATGCGGCTCTTTCAAAAAATTCTCCGCCAGCGCCAGTCCGCGTTGATCACGCTGGTGGCCCGGGAAGCCGGGAAACCGGTCCGGGAGTCGGCGCGTGAGATCGAGCGGCTCTCCGATAAAGTGGACGAGATGATCGAGACGGGCCTGAAGCTGATCCGGCCCTACGATGTCGCGGTCGGCAAAGGGATCCGCGGCGAATGCCGGTACCGGCCGCTGGGCGTGCTGGCCGTCATCGGTCCGTTCAATTTTCCGGCGCACACGCCGGCCAGCCACATCGTGCCGGCGCTGCTGACGGGCAACACCGTGGTCTTCAAGCCGTCGGAGCTGACCCCGTTTGTGGGCCAGGCGATCGCCGAGGCGATTGACGCGGCCGGGTTTCCGCCCGGCGTGTTCAACCTGGTGCAGGGCGGGACGGACGCCGGCGTCCGGCTGGTCCAGCACCCCGCCGTCGCCGGGATCCTCTTCACCGGATCCACGGCCGCCGGCCTCGCCATCCGGAAAGCAACGGTCGCCGCTCCGCAAAAATGCCTGGCGCTGGAGATGGGCGGCAAGAACGCCGCGATCGTGCTGGCCGACGCGCCGCTGGATCTGGCGGCCCGGGAGATCGCGATGTCCGCTTTCTCGATGGCCGGCCAGCGCTGCAACGCGACCAGCCGCGTCATCGTGGAGAGGTCCGTATTCAGACCATTTCTGGCCAAATTCCTGGAAGCCACCGACCGCGTGAAGATCGGCTACTCACTCGAGCCGGATGTGCTGATGGGGCCGCTGATCAGCCATGACTCGGTCGCCAAATTCCACAGCTATCTCAAGCTGGCTGAGGAAGAAGGGTTCGCCCCGATCCGCCGCGGCCGTTCGCCCGGTTCCTGGGGAAAGCGGCGCGGCTATTACGTGATGCCGTCGGTCCATTTGTGCGAACAGCCGGCGAAGAACAAGTCGCTTCATTACCGGAAGGAAGAGATTTTCGGGCCGGACGTGGCCGTTTACGTGGTCCGGAACGAGGAGGAGGCCGCGGCGCTCAACAACGAGGTCCAGTACGGGTTGATCACCAGCGTTTTCACGAGGAGTCTTCCTCGGTTCGAACGGCTGTTCCCCAAACTCGATACCGGCATGGTCAACTTCAACCGCGGCACGATCTACTCTTCCGGAAAACTTCCGTTCGGAGGGACGAAGGCCAGCGGCTCGTTCCGTCCGGCCGGGGCTTTCTCTCCTTATTACTGCACCGTGCCGGTCGCCGTCCTTCAGGATTTTCGCCCTCTGCCGGAACGCGACTTGCCGGTATAAACAAGCCCTGATGCCTCAAACCGTCCTGCTGGGAGACCCGGCCTGTTTCCGGATCAAGTCGGGGGCCAATCCCCATACCCGGGACGCCTGGGGCCGGCGAAAGCGGGTGGATCTTCGTCGCGCGATTGACCAGTGGACCCGCTTTAAATCCCTGCTGGAACAGCAGGGTGTGGCGGTGCGCGTGATCCCCTCTTCGGAAGAATGGCCCGGACTGGTTTTCCCGGCCAATGCCGGGTTCCGGTTCGGCAATCGTTTTTATTTAAGCCGGCTTCATCCGGGCCGGGCCGGAGAAGCGGATGCCTACCGGCGGGCTGTTTCGGCGCTGGGTTTGACCGTCCTCGATTTTCCCGCGGATCTCCCCTTTGAAGGCGAGGCCGATTTCTTTCCGGTCGGCGGATCCGGCTCGGGCCCGGCCCGTTACCTGTTCACTTCCGGCCGGCTGGAGCGGCGCCGGTGGACGCCGCGGCTGGGCTGGCCGCCGGTGCGAAGAGTGTATGGATTCCGGTCCGACCCGCGGGCGCTGGAGACACTGCGGCAAATCGTTCATCCGGCTGAAGTGATTCCGCTGGAGCTTGTTGACGAAAGCCATTACCACGGCGACACCGTGCTCTGCCCGTTCGGCCCCAACCGGGAATTCCTGATGGCTGCTCTGGAAGGATTATCCGAGCGGTCTCAGATGGCGCTGCGCGGCCGATTCGGAAACCGGCTGATCCCGCTGGACGAGCCGGATGCCCGGCGGTTCGCGGCCAACAGTTTCCAGATCACGGTGCCGGCCGATGGAGAGACACGCCGCGTTCTCCTTATGCCCGATGGGCTCACGCAGGGGCTTTACCGGCAGGTGCGCCAGCGGGGCGTAATTCCCTGTCCGGTGGATGTGTCGGAATTCCTGGAAAAGGGCGGGGGAGCGGTCAAGTGCATGCTGCTGGATCTGGGAGAACTGCCGGTCTGAGAGCCGGCTCTAAAGATCGTACGACGAGGTCGGGCCTTCCGGTTTCTTGGGTTGGGGGCCGTGTTTGGGGGCGATCAGTGTATCCGGGTCCATCATCGGAGCATCGTACGGCCCGATCGGGCAGGTCACGATGTCATAAAGTCCGTAGCACGTCCTCGCCAGGCCGATCGCCAATCCATGAACGAAGCCGTGCACCGTCCACATGACAACGGTGCCGTCGTCCTTGCGCTGAGCCATCTGGTTTGGGACCTCCAGCCAGCCGGTGGAAGCGTTGACGATGCCGCGGGTCAGCTTGGTGGCCGGGTTGACAGCGAAGACCGGAGCGGCCGTGGAAAGGACCAGAACGAGGGCTAAAAATCCGAATCGGCTCATGTCGACGATAGTCTAGCCGAGAACCGGACCTGATTCAATTTAAAATTCTGGCGGCCCGGCATCCGGTCCGGATGGAACAGGCGTGCGAACAGCTCGATGCCGTCCACCAGCCGCGGGCCCGCGTGATGAGTGAAAGCCCCGTCCACCGCGAACACCCGCCCGTCTTTCACCGCCGGCAGTTTTTCCCAGCCCGGCCGCCCCGTCAGCCGGCGCTGTTCCCGCAGCGTTTGGCGGATCGTGTAGCTGCAGGGCATCACGACGATGATCTCCGGGTTGTCGGCGCGCACCTGGTCCCAGCTCAGCCAGCGGGAGTTCCGTCCGGGCTGTCCCAACCCATCGGTGCCGCCGGCGATTTCCACCATTTCCGGGATCCAATGGCCGGCCGCCATGAGCGGCTCCAGCCACTCGCAGCACCAGACTCTCGGCCGGTGTGAGATTCCGCGCAAACGGCGCCGGACCCGGGCGATCCGCTCCTGCAGCCGGTTTTTGACGCGCGCCGCGGCCGCGGTTTTCCCGGTCGCTTTTCCCAGCGCCGTCAGGTCCGAGAGGATCGCTTTCAGATTCTGGCCCTGCAGCGAGAGGATGCGGGGTTTCGGCGAAAGACCCACGATCGCTTCCTCGATTTCCGGGTGGGAGGCGGCGCAGACCGAACAGAGGTTTTGCGTCAGGAGCAGGTCGGGCCGGAGCCGTTTCAGCAGGTTCCGGTCGATCTGAAACTGATGGGCGCCCTCCTCTTTCAGTTTCTTGACCGCTTTGTGAATGGCGGCGCTGTCCTGCCGCGTGGTCCGGGCGATCCGGCTGGAGACCACCACCGGTTTACGCCGGACGGCCGGCGGATAGACGCAGTGCTCGCTGCGGCCGACCAGGGAAGAACCCAGGCCCAGCGCGTAAAGCATTTCGGTCGCGGTCGGAAGGAACGAGACGATCCGCATGTCAGGGGATGATGGCGGTCTTGACGGCGTCCTGAGCCGTGAGCATCCGGCGCAGGATCCGCGGCAGCTCGTCCAGCGGAGCGCTGCCGGTAATGAGCGGGGCGGAGTCCACTTCTCCGGAGGCCAGCAGGCGCAGGGATTCCCGGATCGCGTCCGGCGTGTGATGGAATGTCGACAGCAGGGTCAGTTCGTCGTAATGCATGCGCCGGGTATCCAGCGGGATCTGCGTCCCCGCCGGGCAGCCGCCGAAGAAAAGCACCCGCCCGCCGGGGCGGACGAGGTCGACGGCCTGGCTCCATGCGGCCGGGCGGCCGACCGCTTCGATGCAGAGGTCGGCCCCTTTTCCTTCGGTGGTTTCCCGGATGGCGGCCGCCGGGTCGGGAACGGCTGCCAGGTCCAGCACGGTGCCGGCGCCGCATTGCGCCCCCTTTTCCAGCCGCAAGGCCCCTTTTCCCACCAGGACGACGCGGGCTCCGGCGCGCGCGGCCAGTTGAACGAAGAACAATCCGACCGGCCCGGCGCCGAGGATCACGGCTGTTTCTCCTTTTTGCGGGCGGACCGCCTGGATGCCGCGCAGCGCGCAGGCCAGCGGCTCCGTGAGCGCAGCTTTTTCAAACGTGAGCGACGGAGGGATCTCGAGCAGGTTCTCTTTCACGATCCGCGCGGGCACGCGCAGATACTCGGCATAGGCGCCGTTGACGAACAGCAGGTCTTCGCACAGGTTGGGCTGGCCGCGCCGGCAGTAAAAACAGGTCCGGCAGGGAGCCGAGTTGGCCCCGACCACGCGCATGCCGGGTTTCCAGGAAGCCACACCGGTCCCGACCTCATGGATCACGCCGGAGTACTCGTGCCCGAACAGGATCGGGGGCTTGAGCATTTTCGCGTGGGAGCCGTTGCGGAAAACCTTGAGATCAGTCCCGCAGGTCAGCGCCGAGCGGATCTGGATGAGCACCTCGCCCGGTTCCGCGCGGGGTGTGGGCACCTCTTCCAAACGAACATCTTCTTTTCCGTACAGGATCGCCGCCTTCATCGCACCGCTCCGCCATTCATCTTCAGAACGACCTTGAGCGAGGCGGCGGAAGGGTGGGAGGCGACTTCGAGCGCTTCCTGGATTTTCTCCAGCGGAAAACGGTGGGTGATCAGCGGCTTCACCTGGATCTGGCGGGAAAAAACAAGCCGGGCTGCCTCTTCCTGCAGGTCCACCGAGGCGCTGTAGCTTCCCACCAGATCCTTCTCCTGCTTTCCGATTTGGCCCACGTCGATCGGCACGCATTCCCCCAAGCGGGTCTGAGCGAACAGCACCACCCGGCCGGCGGGCCGCGTAGCATCGAGCGCCGACTGGACCGCCTGGGGTGCCGCGGCCGCCACTAAAGTAATGTCGGCGGCCGTTCGTCCTTCGACGAGCTCAGGACGAACGGCGGCATCTGCCCCGAGTTTTTCAGCCATTTGGAGCCGCTCGGGGATCGGATCAACCACTGACACGCGGGCTCCTTTCAAGCGGGCCAATTGAAGCAGGATCAACCCTACCGGCCCGGCTCCAAAGATCAGAACGGAGCAGCCCGGCGTAATGCCGGCTTTTTCGATCCCTTTGAGACAGGTGTTGACCGGTTCCACGAACGTGGCTTCTTCTTCCGAGATTCCTTCCGGGATCCGCACCAGTCCTTCGCGCGCGATCCAATCCATGACCCGGACGTATTCGGCGAATCCGCCGCCGGCCGGCTCAAAACCGGCGGTAGTGCCGACCCGCAGGTATTGAGGGCACTGGGCGTAAGACTTGGCCCGGCAAAGATCGCATTGCCGGCAGGGAATGTGGTGGAAGAAAAGGGCCCGATCGCCCGGTTTCCAGGCGGTGACTTGGTCTCCGACCGCCGCGACGCGGCCGCCCACCTCATGCCCGAAGATCCGGGGTGGGGGAAGGTCGCCGTGGGCGATTTTCTTGAGATCGGTCCCGCACAGGCCGCAGGCCTCCACCTGGAGCAGGACCTCCCCGGGGCCGATGGCCGGCGTGGGGACTTCCTCTATATAGACCTTGTTGGGACCTCGGTAGACGGCGGCTTTCATCAGGAAACACTCTTCCCGAACACGTTATCATATAATGATCGTTCCGTGGTAGGAGCCGGTCTCAGAAATCCCCGCGGCCGCGCTGGGTTCAAATGCGAGCAGGGCAAGGAGCGAGGAGGAGGCATATCATGGGAATCGAGATACGCCGACAACGAGCGACGAAGCAATGCGACGCATTTCAACCCAGCCCTTCGGGTTGCGGCGGCAGGCGGCCATCTCCGGCGTCACGCCTCCTCGGAGTACTGCTGGGAGTACGCCTGCGTCGGCGTTCCTTGGATTTGGCCGCCTGGCGCATGCAACGCGGCTAGCGCGGATTTATGAGACCGGCTCTTAAAGCGAACCTCCAACGGGTGCAGGAACGGGTCGCCGCGGCGGCCCAAACGGCGGGCCGGGATCCGGCTGAAGTCCGGCTGATCGCCGTTACCAAGGGAGTTCCCGTCGACCGGATCCGGGAGGCGATCGCCTGCGGGATTCGGGAGATCGGCGAGAACCGCGTTCAGGAGGCCCAAGAAAAGCAGGTGCTTTTGGGGACTGTCCCCGCAGGGGACTGTCCCCCAATCGCCTGGCATCTGATCGGGCATCTTCAGCGGAACAAAGCCGGAACGGCTGCCGGGTTGTTCGACTGCATTCATTCCGTCGATTCGCCGCAGCTGGCCGAGGCGCTGGACAAGGCATGTGAACGGAAGTTGGACGTGCTGATCCAGGTCAATGTTTCCGGCGAGTTGACCAAACACGGCTGTGCGCCGGAAGCGGCGCCGGCATTGGCTCAGGCGGTGAGCCGCTGTTCGAATCTCCGGTTGTCCGGCTTGATGACGCTGGCTCCTTTCACGGAAGATCCGGAACAGGCAAGACCGGTTTTTCGAATGCTGCGCCTGCTGCGGGATGAGCTTCAGGGAAAAGGATTTTCGCTTCCTCATTTGTCGATGGGGATGAGCCACGATTTTGAGGTGGCGGTGCAGGAAGGGGCCACGATGGTCCGGATCGGCACGGCGATTTTTGGGGAGAGAACGGCATGACATTCCGCTCATGGTTCGACAAGCTCACCATGAGCGGTCGACAGAACCCGTTCGTCCTGAGTTTGTCGAAGGATGAACGGTCAAAAGGTGAATAAGTGAAACAGCTTATTGGAATTATCGGCTGCGGAAATATGGGATCGGCGTTGGCTGAAGGATTGCGCAAGGACAGCAACAGCCGTTCTGTCATCATTTGGGATGCGGATCCTAAGAAGTTGGCCGGTTTCCAGCCGTCAGAACTTGCTCAATCGAACGTGGATCTGGTTCAAAAAACCAACCACGTCATTCTCGCTGTCAAACCTCAGCAACTTTCCGAGGTTATAGATGAAATCAAGCCTCACCTTAAGGAAGAATCTTTGGTTGTATCTATTGCGGCAGGAATTTCGACTGCATGGTTGGAGGAAAGATTAGGATCTAATGTTCATGTCATTCGAGCGATGCCAAATCTCGCTGCTAAAAATGGGAAAAGCACGACGGTAATCTGCAAGGGTTCCCACGCCGAAGAAATGGAATTAATTTCTGTCAAGGCATGGTTTGATGCAGTGGGCCCCGGGAAAGTGGAGATTATCACAGAAAATTTGATGGACGCGGCCACTGCGGTGAGTGGATCCGGTCCAGCGTACTTTTTTTATCTTATGGAGCAAATGGTTGAGACGGCAAAGGAACTCGGATTTTCCGAAAAGCAGGCGAGAGTTCTTGTTGAAGCAACGGCCGAGGGAGCCAGTTCTTTGGCTATGGGTCGAGATCCTTCCGTGCTTCGTGCGGAAGTTACTTCTAAAGGTGGAACGACAGAGGCAGCTCTTCAAGTATTCGAAAAACAGCGGTTGAAAGAAATTCTTCGGGAAGGGATTCTTGCGGCGGCCCGCCGATCAAAGGAGCTGAGCAAATAAATGTTTGTTATGGGGAATTTCGTCGCGGCGGTGGCCGACTTGCTGAATAGTCTGCTCACCATTTACAGCTGGGCCATCCTTATTCGGGTCCTCCTGAGTTGGGTGAGCCCCGACCCGTTCAATCCGATCGTGCAGTTCCTGGTTCGGGTGACCGACCCTTACCTCGAGCTGTTCCGGCGGATCATCCCGCCCATCGGCATGATGGATATTTCTCCGATCATCGCGCTGGTGGTCCTGAATGTCGCGCAGCGTTTCCTGGTAAAAACCTTATTGGATTGGAGTATGACATTGCGATGATTCCTCTCTGGGACCAGATCGAAGAGACCGTTCGCTCGGTGCGGCTGAGGGTTTCGGAGTCGCCCCGCATCGGCGTCATCCTGGGCACCGGCCTGGGCGGGCTGGGAGAAAAGATCGAATCGGCGCAGGCCCTGCCGTACGAAACGATCCCGCATTTCCCGCGCTCTACGGTGGAGGGGCACAAGGGCCAGCTGGTCTTCGGCCGCCTGTTCGGCAAGCCGGTGGCGGTGATGGAAGGCCGGTTCCACGCGTACGAGGGCTACACGCCCCAGCAGGTGACCTATCCGGTGCGGGTGATGAAGGCGCTCGGCGCTGAAGTCCTGATCGTTTCCAACGCGTCCGGCGGCATGAACCCGGCGTTTGCGCCGGCCGACCTGATGGTGATCTCAGACCACATCAATCTGATGGGAGTCAATCCTTTGATCGGCCCCAACGACGACCGGCTCGGGGTCCGCTTCCCCGACATGTGCGCTCCGTACGACGAGAAGCTCATTGCGCTGGCGGAAGCCATCGCGAAGGAAGAGAAGATCCGGCTTCACCGCGGCGTTTACGTCGGCGTGTCCGGCCCGAATCTGGAAACGCGCGCCGAATACCGGTTCCTGCGCGGCATCGGCGCCGACGCGGTGGGGATGTCCACGGTGCCGGAGGTGCTGGTGGCCGTGCACGCGGGGATGCGGGTGCTGGCGGTCAGCTGCGTCACCGACCTGTGCATCCCCGAGACGCTGAAACCCGCCTCCCTGGAAGAGATCCTCCATGTCGCGGCGATGGCCGAACCGAAACTGACCAAGCTGATCGGCCGGGTCATTCAAGAGATTTAGCTCCGCGTGGATTACAAGCAGACCCTTAATCTCCCTAAGACCGCGTTTCCCATGAAGGGGAACCTCCCTCAGGCCGAGCCGAAGATGCTGGCTCGCTGGGAGGAGGAGCGGCTGCATGAAAGAATCCAAACGGCCCGGAAAGGGAGGTCTTCTTTCATCCTGCACGACGGCCCGCCTTACGCCAACGGCGATATCCACATCGGCCATGCGCTCAACAAGATCCTCAAGGACATCATCGTCCGGCATCGCACCATGCAGGGGCGGCGCGCGCCCTACGTGCCGGGCTGGGACTGCCACGGCCTGCCGATCGAGCACGCGTTGATGAAAGAACTCCGCGTCACCAAGCATCAGGTGAAGGTGAATGAGTTCCGAAAGCAGGCACGCGCCTACGCGCTCAAATATGTGGGGATCCAGCGGGACCAGTTTAAGCGGTTGGGCGTGATGGGGGACTGGGAAAATCCTTATCTCACACTCAAGCCCGAGTTCGTTGCCGCGGAACTGCGCGTATTAAAGAGTCTCGTGGAAAAAGGGTTCGTCTACCGGGCCCGAAAACCGGTCAACTGGTGCTGGAACTGCGAGACCGCGCTGGCCGAAGCTGAGGTGGAATATGAGAACCATGCCTCCCCCTCCATCTACGTGAAGTTTGAGCTGAAGGCGCCCGAGATCGGCCCGAAGGTTTACCTGGTGGTCTGGACGACGACGCCGTGGACGCTGATGGGCAACGTGGCGGTGGCGCTGAATCCGACTTACGACTATGCGGTCCGGAAAGGGCCTTCGGGTGAATTATGGATCATGCTGAAGGAACTGCCGGACTCCAGCCGAAAAGCCCTGGGTCTTTCGGAGGAATCGCACCCGGTTCAGCGGAAAATCTCTGGTAAGACGCTGGAAGGAAAAACGTACGACCATCCGCTCGGAATCCGGCAGGGGCAGGTGGTGCTGGCCGATTATGTGTCAGCTGAAGACGGAACCGGTCTGGTCCATATCGCGCCCGGGTTCGGCGCCGAGGACTTCGCGGTCGGCCGCCAATACAAACTGGACGTGGTGGCTCCCGTTGATTCGCAGGGCAAGTTTATTGAACTACCGGCGGCGTTGGCTTCCCTGAATGGGCAGCGGGTGCAGAAGGCCAACCCGGCCGTCATCGATTTGCTCCGGACATCGGGACATCTGGTCACGGCGGTGGAGATTCAGCACCAGTATCCGCATTGCTGGCGATGTCATAACCCCATCATCTTTCGCGCGACCCATCAATGGTTCCTGAAGGTCGAGCACAACGATCTGCGTCGGAAATTATTGGACGCAGTTGAAAAACAGGTGACCTGGGTTCCTCCGGGGGGTAAGGAGCGGATGGCCGGGATGATCAAGACCCGGCCCGACTGGTGTTTGTCGCGACAGCGGCTTTGGGGCGTGCCGGTGCCGGCATTGGTTTGCGCGGACCCGAAATGCGGGGGAGCATGGCTGATTCCCGAACTGATCGAGCGGTTTGCGGAAGCTGCCCAATCGGCGCCGGATGGCGTGGACCTCTGGTTCACCGATGCTTACAAGAAATGGATTCCGGAAGGGTTCGGCTGTCTCGACTGCGGCGGTGAAACATTCACGCAGGGAACCGACATCCTGGACGTCTGGTTCGATTCGGGGGTGAGCCATCAAGGGGTGCTGGCGCAGCGCAAAGAGTTGGCCCCTCCGCCGGCCGATCTGTACCTGGAAGGATCGGACCAGCACCGGGGATGGTTCCAGGTGTCGCTGATCACGGGGGTGGCTCTCAACGGCCAGGCGCCGTACCGCGGCGTGCTCACACACGGTTTCGTGGTGGATGGCCAGGGGCGGAAGATGTCCAAGTCGCTGGGCAACGTGATCGCCCCTCAGAAGGTGATCGATTCCATGGGGGCGGACGTACTGAGAATGTGGGTTGCCTCCGCCGATTACGCCGAGGACGTTCGGATCTCCCCGGAAATTCTCAGCCAGACTGCCGAGACCTATCGGAAGATCCGCAACACCATCCGGTTCTGCCTATCGAATCTCTCCGGTTTTTCTCCGAAAGAGCCGAGTGGATTGGAAAAAGTTCAAGAATTGGATGGCTGGATTTTATCGGGGCTTGATTGTTTGGTCGAAGAAGTTACTCGGGAATACGAGGATTACGCCTACCACAAGGTCGTCAAATTAATTCATGAGTTTTGCACTATACGTCTTTCCAATGTCTATTTGGATGCTATTAAAGATTTGCTGTATACCGAACACCCCAGCGACCCGCATCGCCGCTCGGCTCAAACTGCTTTGTATGCGATTGCTAACACGCTGATTCGGTTGCTGGCCCCCATTCTTCCGTTTACGGCAGAGGAGGCCTGGTCCGTTTTGTTGGGTACGGAAGCCCAAAGCGTCCACCTCGCCTTGTGGCCATACTGCGGGGAGTTTCTCCATCAAGATAGCGATGTGGATGCTGGCTGGGAAGATTTGCTCAAGGTTCGGGATCAAGCGATGAAGGAGTTGGAGCAGGCCAGGGCCGCCGGTTTGATCGGCGATGCGCTGGAGGCGGAGCTGGAGATTGCAGTCAGCGGGGGAGCTCATTTTAAATTCCTAAAGTCCAAAGAAGATCGTCTGGCCTCCGTATGTATCGTTTCAAAACTTGAGGTGGTTCAAGGCAGCGGACCTGAACCCATTGTTATCAGGGTGAGAAAATCGGCCCACCTGAAATGCGAACGCTGCTGGAAACGGCTGTCTACCGTGGGGCAGTCGCCGGAGCACCCGGGGCTGTGCGGCCGTTGCGTGGAAGTGGTGCGGAAGCTGGGACAGTGATATAATCTGCCATCCTAAAATGAACAAGCCAGAACTGGACCGATACAAGAAACTGCTCCTGAAGAAGAAGGAAGAGATCCTGCAGGCGGTCAAGCACATCGAGCAGGACACGCTCAGCCGCTCCCAGCGGGACGCTTCCGGAGATCTGTCGGGTTATTCACTGCACATGGCCGACATCGCCACCGACAACTATGACCGGGAATTCTCCCTCGGGCTGGCTTCCAACGCGCAGGACATCCTCTACCAGATCGACGAAGCCCTGAAGCGGGTCAAGGAGAAGCGGTTCGGCAGCTGCCAGCTGTGCGAAAAGCCGATCCCGAAGAAGCGTTTGACCGCGATCCCGTACGCCGGGTTCTGCGTTCCGTGCCAATCCAAGGAAGAAACCAAACGGCGGCGCACCGCTCCTCCGCCTTCGTCCGCTCTTCCCCCCTCCGACGAATAAGCCGCTTTTTCTGATTCTTGCGCTGATCGTCTTTCTGGCCGACCGGGTCGCCAAAGCGGCAGCCGTTCATCTGCTTTCTTCAACCGGGACCCTTCCGATCCTGCCGGGTTTTTTCCACCTCACGCTCGTTTACAACACCGGCGTGGCTTTCGGATTGCTGCGGGGGCATGGATTGCTCGTGACGCTGGCCACGCTGATTCTGCTGGGAGGGCTGGCCCTCTCGGCCGGGAAAAAAGGCCATTTGCGGGACCGGAAAGTCCAGGTGGGGCTGGGGCTGATCCTCGGCGGCGCGGCGGGGAATCTGGTGGACCGCGTCCGGATCGGCGCCGTGATTGATTTCCTGGATTTCCGGATCTGGCCGGTGTTCAATCTCGCTGACAGCTGCATTACGATCGGAGCGGTGCTGATGGCCTGGGCTCTCTGGAATCGGCGCTGATGCGTCCCATTCTTTTTCACATCGGCCGGCTGGCGGTTTCCTCTCACAGCGTGTTGACCGCGCTGGCGTTCGCGGCGGCCGCGTTCTGGGCCGTCCGGCGGGGCCGGGCGGCGGGGCTGACCGGGCGGCAGCTGTCCCTTCTCGCGGCGGCCGCGTTCATCTCCATGATGGGGGGCGCCCGGGCGGGGTACATCCTGTTAAATTGGAGTTTCTACCACGCGCACGCGGACCAGATCTTCCGGTTCGACAAAGGGGGACTGACCGTTTTCGGCGGGTTGATCGCCTGCTGGATCGTAGTGAGCGGGATCCTTCGCCGTTGGCGGGTTCCGACGGGCCGGATCATCGACCGGATGATGCCGCCGCTGGTGCTCGGGCAAATGATAGTCCGCGTGGGCTGTTTCCTGCAGGGCTGCTGCTACGCGTTCTTTACCGACCGGCCCTGGGGAGTGGTTTTCCCGCCGGAAACGCGGCCGCGGCACCCGACCCAGCTCTATGAAGCGGCGGCGCTGCTCGGCATCCTGGCGGTGATGCTGTGGGCGGAGCGCAAGAGCCGCCGGCAGGGGACATCTCATTTTTTGATCTACGGTTTTCTGTACGGGTCGTTCCGTTTCGCGGTTGATTTTCTACGGGCGGACAGTTCTCCGATTCTCTGGGGTTGGAAGGCCTCGCAGTTCGTGGCGTTCCCGCTGGCGGGGGTCTGCGGCCTGTTGCTGCTTCGCAGGGGGATCTCATGCACCCGGTCTTGATCCGGATCGGCCCCATCACGCTCTACGGCTACGGCCTGATGATCGCGCTGGGTTTTCTGGCCGCGGCCTGGGACCTCAGCCGGCGCGCTTCAGCGGCAGGCCTCGACCGGGATCGGATTCAGAATCTCGCGCTGGCGGCTCTGCTCGTCGGCATCGTCGGAGGCCGGGCCCTGTACGTCGGGCTCAACTGGCCGCAGTACCGAAGCAACGGCTGGGAAATCTTCCGGCTGGATCACGGCGGTCTGGTTTTCTACGGCGGATTCATCACGGGGTTCGCGGCGGTGCTTTGGGGCATCCGCCGGAACCGGTTCCCGCTTTGGAAGACGGTGGATCTGTTCGTTCCGCCGCTGGTGCTGGCCCACGCGTTCGGGCGGGTGGGTTGTTTCCTGAACGGCTGTTGTTATGGAAAGCTGGCCTCGGTTCCGTGGGCTGTCGCGTTCCCGGGGGAAGGAATTCCCCGGCATCCGGCCCAGCTGTATGAAAGCGCTTTTCTGGTTTTTCTTTTTTTCCTCCTGGGTTCGCTCCAGCGCCGGAATCCCCGGCCCGGCACGGTCCTTTTGGTTTACGGGCTCGCGTACGGGACGTGGCGCTTCGGCATCGAATTCCTGCGGGGGGACAATCCCATCATGGGTGGAGGGCTGACGCTGTTCCAATGGATCAGTCTGCCGCTGGCGGGCATCTGCGCATGGCTGCTTCTTCTCCGGACTCGGCGCAAGTAATCCGGCATGCGGTCGCCGCCGGCACGCCGGCCGACCGCCTGGACCGCTATCTGACCCGCGTGCTGCCGGGGCTTTCCCGATCCCGCGTTCAGCGGCTGATCCTGCAGGGGAACGTCCGGCTCGACCAGAAAAAGGTCCGGCCTTCGCACGTGATTTCGGCCTGGGAAGAGTTTGTGATCACGGTGCCCGCGCCGGAACCGGTGGACGCCAAGGCCGACACCATCCCGCTTGAAATCGTGCATGAAGATGATTTCCTGATCGTGGTCGACAAGCCGGCCGGGATGGTGAGCCACCCCGCGCCCGGCCACACGCGGGGCACGCTGGTCAACGCGCTGGTGGGGTACGGCTCGCGGCTCTCGAAGGTGGGCGGGCCGCAGAAATTGGGGATCGTGCACCGGCTCGATCAGGATACCTCCGGGCTGGTTTTGGTGGCCAAGGACGACCGGACCCATCTGGATTTAAGCCGCCAGTTCGCCGGCCGGACCGTGCGGCGGGTCTACCTGGGGATCGTCCGGGGCGTGGTTCAGCGGGACGAAGGCACGATCGACGCTCCGATCGGCCGCTCGCAGTTCGACCGGAAACTCATGGCGATCCGGCATGACGGCGGCCGTGAGGCGGTGACCCGATTCAAGGTCAAGGAGCGGTTTTCCAACGCAACGTTTCTGGAACTTCATCCCCAGACCGGCCGCACCCATCAGCTGCGCGTGCATCTGAAGCACCTGGGACACCCTCTGCTGGGAGACGCTCGCTACGGCATCCGGGGCGGGCTGAACCGGCAGGCGCTGCACGCCCACCGGCTGGGGTTTTTCCACCCGGGACTCCAGGAACGGGTGGAGTTTGTCTCGCCGCTTCCTAAAGATTTGGAACGGGTGTTGGCCGATCTTCGCAAGCCCAAATGACGCTTGATCCGGGCCCTTTCTTTATGTTAGAGTACGCCACAAGATGAAACCTCGACTGGGAACAATCCTTCTGGTGATTGCCTTGCTGGTCGCCGTCGTTGCCGCCGCAAACTTCTACGTCGGCCGCAACAGCGAACGGGCCCAGCGCGTTCTGGTCGAAGAGCAGTTGGACGCAGTGACTCAGGCCAAGGCGGCCCTGGAGCGCGAGAAAGCGGACCTGACCAAGGCCAAAACCACGCTCGAAGAGCAGGTGGCTCAGCTCACCAAGCAGGCCAAAGAGGTCGCGGAACAGTTCGCCCAGGAAAAACGGGCGCGCGAAACTCTCACAACCGAGTTAGCCCAGGTCCGCAGGGACGCCACGCAGGTGAAAGGCCAGCTCGACAACGAGCGCAAAGAAAAAGCAGCAACGGCGGATGAGCTGACCAAGGCCAAGCAGAGCTACCAGGCCTTGAGCAACGAGCTGACCACGCTGCGCCAGGCCAAGGAAGCGCTGGAAAAGCGGGTCAAGGAAATGCTGGCGGCCCGCGCGAAAGAGGCCGAGCAGATCGTGGTGACTCCGGCGTCCGCGGCTCCCAAGCCGGCGGCGGCCGCTTCACCGGCGCCTGCTTCGCCCGCTCCGGCGTCCGCCAAGACGTCTGAAGGAAAGGTCCTGGTGGTGAACCGGGATCTGGGTTTCGTGGTTCTGAACCTCGGCAGTAAGGACGGCGTCCGCCGCGGAACCCGCTTCGCTTTGAGCCGGAACAACAAACCGGTCGCCACGGTTGAAGTGGATAAGGTGTACGACAACATGTGCGCGGCGAATCTTCTGGAAGAAGAAAAGAAGGGAGAGGTCAAAGAAGGCGACATCGCTCGGCTGCTCTCCTGAAGTTTTTCCCTCCCCCTTATGTCTGATCTGATTGTCCGTCCCGCAAGTTCTCTGGAAGGCACTCTCACCATTCCCGGGGACAAGTCCGTCTCCCATCGCGCGTTCCTCCTCGGCGGCCTCTGCCACCGATCGTTCCGCGCCACCGGTCTTTTGAATTCCGATGACGTGCAGCGCTCCCGCCGGGCCATGGAGGCCCTGGGGGTTTCGGTTCGCGATGCGGGAGAGGGGGCCGTTGAAGTCCAGAGAACGGGACGGGAAGGATTCCGGAAACCCTCCGGCCCGCTCGAGATGGGAAATTCCGGAACGACGACCCGGCTCCTGATGGGCATCCTCGCCGGATGCGCCTTTCCCGTCACGCTCCAGGGAGACGAGTCCCTTTCCAGGCGGCCGATGCGCCGGGTCACCGAACCCCTGACGCGGATGGGGGCCGCGTTCGAGGGCGGCGATCATCTTCCTCTGACGGTGCGCGGCGGGAAATTGAAAGGGATCCGGTATGAAATGCCGGTGGCCAGCGCGCAGGTGAAGTCGGCCCTGCTGTTGGCCGGCCTGGGGGCCGACGGCCCGACCACGGTGGTGGAGCCGCTGCCGACGCGCGATCACACCGAACGGATGCTGCGATGGATGGGAGCGAAAATCGAGATTGCCTCGGCCCCTTCAGCGAAGCAATCTGACATTACAATTTATCCTGGGCCGCTGACAGCCCGCGACCTGCGGGTGCCGGGCGATTTTTCCAGTGCCGCGTTCTTTCTGGCGGCCGCGTCGATCGTGCCGGGTTCGCGCGTGACGGTGGAAGGCGTGGGGTTGAATCCGACCCGGACCGCGCTGCTCGATCTGCTTCGCCGAATGGGAGCCGACCTGAAGATCCAACCCTCTTCCGAATCCGGTCCGGAGCCCATCGGCGATATCACCGTTTCCGCCCGGCCGCTCAAGGGGATCGAGGTCGATCCGGCCGTGGTTCCCAACGCGATCGATGAGCTGCCGGTCCTCATGGTCGCTGCCACCCAGGCCGAAGGGGTCACGCGGCTGGAGGGGGTCGCGGAACTGCGCGTGAAAGAGACCGACCGGATCCGGTCGATGGTGGCGGGCCTTTCCTCGATGGGTGCCTGCATCCGCGAAGAAGGGGATGCGGTTTTCGTTGAAGGGCCCTGCCGCCTGCGGGGGGCCCGGGTCGAATCCTTCGGGGACCACCGCACGGCCATGGCGCTGGCGGTCGCGGGCCTGGTCGCGGAAGGCCCGACCCAGGTTCAGGGCAGCGAGTGGATCAACATCTCGTTCCCGGAGTTCGGCCGGCTGTTGGAAGGCCTCCGCCGGGGTTGACACTGCGATTCACCCGTTGTTAGAATAACCTCTCCTTCCATGTCAGACAATCCGTGGGGTCAGGAAGTCTTCAGTAACGCCGTCGGGATGTTCTCGAACGATCTCGGGATCGATCTCGGCACGGCCAACACCCTGGTTTACGTCAAGGGCCAGGGCATTGTGCTGTGCGAACCTTCCGTGGTCGCCATCAATCGCAGCAACAACTCCGTGCTGGCGGTGGGGGACGAGGCGAAGCGGATGCTGGGCCGCACGCCCGGTTCCATCCTGGCCATCCGCCCGATGAAAGACGGCGTGATCGCCGATTTCGAGGTGACCGAGGCGATGCTGCGCTATTTCATCAAGAAGGTCAGCAACCGCCGTTTCGCGTTCCGGCCCCGCATGGTGATCGCGATCCCTTCGGGCATCACCGAGGTGGAGAAGCGCGCGGTTCGGGACTCGGCGCTGCACGCGGGCGCGCGCGACGTGTTCCTGGTCCCGGAGCCGGTGGCCGCCGCGATCGGTGTGGGACTGCCGATCCATGAGCCGGCCGGCAACATGATCGTCGACATCGGCGGAGGCACCACCGAGATGGCGGTCATCTCCCTCTCAGACATCGTTTTTTCAAAATCCATCCGCGTCGGCGGCGATGAGCTCGATGACGCGATCATCCAGCACATGAAGAAGACCTACAACCTGATGATCGGCGAGCGGACGGCCGAGGAAATCAAAGTGAAGATGGGCTCCGCCTATCCGATGGATCAGGAAATGACCATGGAGGTGCGCGGGCGGGACCTGGTGGCGGGCCTGCCCAAGACGGTTTCCGTCTCCTCCGAAGAGATTCGCGAAGCGCTTGCCGAACCGATCGCCCAGATCGTGGAAGCGGTCCGGCTGACGCTGGAGCGCACACCGCCGGAGCTCTCCTCCGATCTGATCGAACGGGGAGTGGTGCTGGCCGGCGGCGGTTCTTTGCTGAAAGGGATTGACCGCCTGCTTTCGGAAGAAACGGGCTTGCCGTTTCATCTGGCGGAAGATCCGATCACGGCGGTGGCTTTAGGCACGGGTAAATACCTCAGTGACCTGAAGACACTGCGCAAGATCACGACCACCACCGCGTCGCACTGGAACGACTCGTAGTCAAAAGAACGCACGCACAGGTTCACGGGTTTTGATGCCACGGAAGTTTGAACGAACCGCCGTCCTGCTTCTCCTTGCCGCTTCTCCTCTTTGGCTTCCGTCCGTTCCCACCCGATGGGGCGACTCCGTCCGTTTGACCGTCACCGAATGGCTGAAACCTTCTTTTGAGGCGGCCCATTCGGTCCGGCGCGGTTTCGGCGCGGTCTTCTCCGGAGCGCTGGAATGGATGACGGTCTTCGAGGAGAATGGCGTTCTCCGTTCCCAGCTGAAGACGCTTCTGGCGCACGAGCAGACGCACCAGCAGCTGTCGATGGAAAATGCCCGCCTGCGCCGCCTTCTGGAGTTCCGGGAGCGGTCGGGCTGGCGGATGATTCCGGCCGAAGTGATCGGCCGGGACATCGAGCCCTGGGCGCGCGCCCTTCTGCTGGACAAAGGCAGCCGCCAGGGAATCCGCGAAGGGATGGCTGTGATCACTCCGGCCGGACTGGTCGGGCGGATCAGCAGCGTCGGCCCTTCCTCAAGCCGGGTGCTTCTTCTGAACGATCCTCATTTCCGCGTCACGGCGGTTCTTCTGGAGAGCCGCCTTTCCGGCCTGATCGCCGGCGGCGGGGGGGAATGTTCGCTGACCTATCTTCCGCTGGACGCCCAGCCCAAAGAAGGGGAGCAAGTCTTGACCGCGGGCGGGAAAAGTTTTTGCCCCGATGGAATTCCCGTGGGCGTCGTCCGGAAGGTCTGGGCCGACCGGTCGCAGCTGTTCAAGACGGCCATGCTCCAGCCGGCGGTCAATCCCAACGCGGTGGAGGAAGTCCTGGTCGTGGCATGGCATCCTTCCGGTTCGGATCGCTCTTCCTAGGGTTCTGGATTCTGGACCTGCTGCTGCTTTCGTTGGTCCCTTCGTTCCGCCTTGTTTTTGATCCCCTCCTGCTCCTTCTGATCTTTCAAGGGTTCCGGCTTCCCTCACTGCGGTTTCTTTGGCTGCAGGGGCTGGGGTTGGGCCTGCTTAAGGATTTGACGTCGGGAGGGCTGTTCGGGGTCTGGGGGTGCACGTTCGCGCTGGTCGGCTGGATCCTGGCTTCGACGCGCCGGCTGGTGGAATGGGAAGATCCGGTGGTGGCGGCCGTTTTCACCGGCTTGTTTACGCTGGTGGGCGGCGTTGTCCACGCGCTGATCGTGACGCTTTCCGACCCGATGCTGGGTTGGAGCAGCACGCCGTGGGCCCCTCTGCTGGCGGCCGTGTTTCTTCACGGCGCCGCGGCGCTGTGGGGTTTTCCCCGCCTGCGTCTTTTCCTTAAAGGTTCTTCCTTCCGGTTAAGATCCTGACGATGCGGATCCTTCTTGTTCGCCGCGTTCTTTTCGCCGGGTTGACGCTGATCTGGATCGGGCTTTTTTCGACGCAGGTCATCCAGGGAGGGCGGTACCGGCAGCAGTCGGAAAAAAACAGGACCCGGCTCATCCATCTTCCCGGCGCGCGCGGCTCTATCCTGGACCGGCGCGGCATGCCGTTGGTGGAAGACCGGATGGCATTCGAGCTGCGGGCGCTTCCGCAGGAGTTGAAGGATCCGGCGCTGGCATGGAAGCGGCTTCAGAAACTGTTGGGAATCCCGGCGCAGGAACTGGCGCGCCGTTACCGGAATGGATTTCAAGCCCGGTTCTCGCCGGTGACGCTGGTCCGGAACTTGCCGGCGCGGACCGCGTTTCTGCTTGAGGAAGACAAAATGGAGGTGCCGGGAATCCTCGTGCAGGCGGTCCCTCAGCGTTCTTATCCGTCCGGCGCCGCGGTGGGCGGGATTTCCGGCTATGTCGGGCTGATCGCTCCGGCGGAACTGACCCGCCTGAAATCCTACGGGTACACGTTCCGCGACCGGATCGGCAAGGACGGTCTGGAACAGCAGTACGATTCGTTCCTGCGCGGGGAGGACGGCGGCGTTTATCTGGAGGTGAATGCTCAGGGCCGGTTCGTTCAGGAGATGGGGTTCCGGGCCCCCCGGCGGGGAAGGCAGCTGACCATTTCCATCGACGGCCGGCTGCAGGAGCTGTGCTACCGCGTGTTGAGCCCCGGAGAGGGAGCGGTCATCGTGATGGACACCCGGACCGGCGAGATCCTGGCGCTGGTGAGCTCGCCCAGCTTCGATCCCAACGCTTTCGTGGATTCGTCCCGCGGCGATGAGGTCCGGGACTGGCTGCAGAGCCCCAGCCGCCCGATGTTCAACCGGGCCACTCGCGCCCGCGTTCCTCCCGGCTCCACATTCAAGGCCGCCGTGGCTTACGAGGCGCTGAGGGAAGGGAAGATCGCTCCGGGGACCGCGTTCGACTGCACCGGATTATTCCGGCTGGGGCGAACCGTGTTCCATTGCTGGGATGAGCGCGGGCATTCGTATCAGACCGCTGCCGACGCGCTGCAGCATTCCTGCAACGTTTTCTTTTACAACACCGGCCGGCGGCTGGGCGTCGCCGGCATCGCGGCGGCGGCGCGCTTGTTTCAGCTGGACCGCGCGACCGGTTTGGACCTGCCGCGGGAAGCCAAAGGGCTGGTTCCCGATGCCGCCTGGATGAAACAGGCCACCGGCAGGACCTGGCAGGAAGGGGACACCCTCTCTTACGCCATCGGGCAGGGGGCCCTTCTCGTCACGCCGATGGAGATGCTGATGCTGTTTACGGCGATCGCGATGGATGGGGAGATGCCGCAGCCCCATCTGCTGCTGTCGGCGGAAGGGGAGCCCGCTCTGAAAGCGCCGAAAAAAAACCGGATTCCGCTGGATCCCACCGCGCTGTCGACGGTCAAGCGCGGCCTGGAGCGGGTTGTCCAAAGCGAAACGGGGACCGGCCGGCTGGCTCAGGTCCCGGGCGTCCCGATTGCCGGGAAGACCGGAACGGCTCAGGTGTCGCGGGGCGCGTCTCATGCCTGGTTCTGCGGCTACGCGCCGGCTTCTTCGCCCCGGTTTGCCGTGGTTGTTTTTCTGGAACACGGCGGCAAGGGCGGGCTCCGGGCCGCTCAGGTGGCCGGGCAGATGATCGCTTATTTGAAGGAGATGGACTACCTCTAATGTTCAGCCGGCGGCAGTGGCAGGGGATCGATCGCCCGCTTTTGATGGCGATGCTGCTCCTTCTGGGGATCGGCCTGCTGGCGCTGTACAGCGCTTCGTTCCAGAAATCCCAGCAGTTCGGCATCGACTTCCTCCAGCGGCAGCTGCTCTGGTCCGGGTTGGGCGCTCTGCTGGCGCTGGTCCTGCTGGCGGTGGATTACCATCGCTGGCTGGAATGGGCTTACGTTCTATACGGCCTGACGTTGATTTTCCTCGTGCTGGTTCTGGCGGCGGGCACGGTGCGGGGCGGGGCCCAGCGCTGGCTGTCCATCGGCGGGATGACGATCCAGCCCTCCGAGTTTGCCAAGGTGACGACCGTGATGGCGCTGGCCCGGTACCTGGGTGGGCGCCACGAAACCGGAATGTCGCCGTGGGGGAGCATCGCCGGCGCCGTGATCCTCTGCCTGCTCCCGATGGGCTTGATCCTGCTTCAGCCGAATCTTGGCACCGCCATCGTTTTCCTGATCGTCGGATTGAGCATGCTGGTGGTCTGGGGCCTTCCGCTGAAGATCATCGGGTACTTGATGCTGGCCGGCGTGATGGCCGCGCCGGTGGGGTGGTCGCTGCTCCACGATTACCAGCGGTCCCGCCTGATGGTGTTCATGAATCCCAACCTGGATCCGCTGGGCGCGGGTTACACAGTGATCCAGTCCCGAATCGCGATGGGTTCCGGAATGCTGTGGGGCAAGGGATGGCTGGCCGGCACGCAGAATCAGTTGAACTTCCTGCCGGAGCGGCATACGGACTTTATCTTCTCCGTGATCGGCGAAGAGTGGGGTTTTCTCGGGACCACGCTCTGTCTGGGCCTGCTGGTCCTGCTTTTCCACCGCAGTTTCCTGATTGCTTCCCAGACGCGGGATCCCTTCGGCCGCCTTCTGGTCGTGGGGCTGGTCACGATGCTGGCGTTCCATACGCTGGTGAATACCGGCATGGTGCTGGGCCTGATGCCGGTGGTCGGTCTGCCTCTGCCGTTCATGAGCTACGGGGGATCGTGGCTCATGACCTGCCTCGTTTCGGTCGGCGTCATCCTCTCCGTCGGCGTCCGCCGCCCCGTCTTCTAGTCGATACACTCATTCGATCCTTCGCGCCCTGCGGCAGGGCCGGGGTTCGCAGGACGGCTCGGCCGCCTCCACCGTGGCGGCCGGCCTCAACTCTCGGCCGAACTCGTCCGCCA